>VSSQ01000038.1_pt1 | contig 218415 bp, 202 predicted proteins | sample 4763081 | NCBI WGS metagenome assembly VSSQ01 (sample SAMN12137344, study PRJNA551015) | bioreactor metagenome | isolation source: SDC9 anaerobic chlorinated ethene degrading culture | place: USA: Knoxville, Tennesee | collected 2015-01-01 | reverse complement strand
GAATCGCCACCTTATTCGTTCGCTGTTTTTGGTCTTGATCAGAGGGCCCAGCATAGTAAGGAATGTCTCGATCCTCGTTGCCTTTGGCGTCAATGAAGACGGGTTCCGGGAGATTCTGGGGTCCGCAGAAGGGGCCAAAGAAGATAAAGCCGGTTGGGGCAGCTTCATCGCGAATCTCAAGGAACGAGGGCTAACGGGTGTCAGACTCTTCATCTCCGACAAGTGCATGGAATTGGTGGAATCGCTGTCAGAATACTATCCTGACAGTCTCTGGCAACGTTGCACGGTACACTTCTACCGAAACGTATTCACCAATGTTCCCTCGACAAAAGTAAAGGATGTGGCAGCGATGCTCAAGGCGATCCATGCCCAGGAAGACCGCCAGGCGGCCCTTGAGAAGGCGCAGGCGGTGGCAGAGAAGCTCAAAGCCATGAAATTGCATACGGCAGCCAAGACGCTTGAAGAGGGCATTCTGGAGACCTTGAGCTATACTGAATTCCCCCGTGAACATTGGCGAAAACTGAGAACCAACAATCCGATGGAACGAATCATGCGAGAGATCCGTCGACGTACCCGGGTGGTTGGAAACTTCCCGGATGGTAATTCTGCGCTTATGTTGGTGACCTCTCGGTTGCGATACATCGCTGGTCGCCAGTGGGGCACTCGGTGCTACATGAATATGGACCTTTTATTCAAAGGAGAAATCGGCTACCAGATAATCGAGGCATAGACGGGAACTGGGTGAGGGCTTCCCGATAAATGTGCGAAAGATCGTTGACGCTACCCGAAAGATCGTTGACGCTACCGGCTATGAAGCTTTTGTTCATGGCCTTGCAGAACATATCGAAAAGATGGACGATGCCGATACGTGACTGGGGTTCGGCGATGAATCAATTTGCGATTCTCTATGGCGACCGGGTGCCGCTATGAATCGAGCCGTTTACACAAAAACATTTACAGGCTCGCTATGAATCGAGCCGTTTACACAAAAATATTTACAGGCTCGTATTAGCTGGAGATTCTATACCGCTCACTGTACAACACCAGTTAAGGAAAAAATAGAAAATACTATAAATAACAATACAGCCATTCTCTTCATAATTTCTCCAGTGTTGCTAATTGAATCGCAACTTCTCCTACAACATTTAGATAATCTCTCTCTTATCCTATTGTGGTTCTGAGACTTCTGGAGACTCTGGGCGTTCAATTACTTTAGCTTTTGTTTTCTGACTTTTTTTAATACTCTTTAAGTACTTATCATTCGCCTCGTTTGTCTCTGGGGAATCAATAATCTCACGTTTTACAATGTCATTCTTCAGAATAGTGAGAATCTCGGAACTCTCTACTTTCACAGAGAGATTTACCTTCCTTAATTCCCTCTTGATAGCTTCAGTAATTGCATCTGAAAGTACTACTGCGCCTATAAGGCTCTTGTTCACAATTTGCGAATGAAGCGTAAAATCTTCGAATGCATTCTTCTTGAGTCCTTCTTTGCAAAGAACATAGAGCTTATCGATGTCAGTTTTATTTTTTAACTTCACATCGAGAATACTGAATTCGCATACAAGATCTGCTTTGATTGGCTTTTCGAAGCGAACCTTATATATTTTCCAGTAGATCGCGTTGGTCAGCACAATCCAGTCAGTCCCATTGTTTGAAGCATAGTCCAAGGCTTGTTGAAAATGCCTATCAACAAGATTAAGACCGATGGCCTTCACTTCTATCAAAAACTTTGGCTTGTCCTCTACCTTAACGGCAAGATCGCAATAAGTGTTTTTTATTGCATATTCTCTAGTTACGTCTATATATTTGTCATACCCAAAAACCTCGACCAGGATATCTGTAACAATTACTACAGTGTCAGCTTCGTTTATATCCCTGCTTTTCGCCTGCTCCACAATTTTCTGTATATATGGGATTTTACTCTTGAAACGATTCATAACCTTTGACGGGATCGATGCCATGGGGGCCTCCTGGAACTAAATTTATTCAATAAATATTCCTAATCCTCAAGGATATACCCATATTTTATAATCTGCAAGAAAATCTATTTGATGTTACTATTATCACATAGGTCAACGTTAATATGGGTGTGCATGCACCCAACCATACACCTTGCCGGCAAAAAAGGCTGCCAGGGAATATCCCCGGCAGCCTTTTTTTAGCCCCGCGCCTGTTCATGCCGCGGAACATCGAAATTGGGTTCTTTCTTTCCGTCTTAGAACTGAACCATCATATTCGCGATAGCCATCATGTAGGCGGTCTGGAGCTCCAGCGAATAGTGCTGGAAATCCGAGTAGGTGGCGCCGGTGACCACGTCGGCGACCACGTAGACCAGGTCGTCCGCGGCGGTGTAGTCGGCTACCTTGGCACGAGAATCGATGCTTTTGTCCTCGACCAGGGAAACCTTGGCCTTCTTGAGGGCGGCCTCGGCGAACTTGGCGGTCGGCTTGGCCTTGAAGAAGTCCAGGGTGGCCTTATTGTTGTAGCGGTATCCGATGGAGCTGGCGCTCAAGGGCATGTAGACGGAATCCTTGCTGGCCTTGTCCATGTTGCCATAGTGCACGGTCTCGGAGGCTTTCTTGCCCACGGTGACCTTGAGCCCATTGATCTTCACGTTGACCAGCTTGTCCTCCCTGGCCGCCTTCACATAGGCTTCGGCCCTGATCGGGTTAGACATGAGACCTTCGAAGTCGCGCTCGTACTGCCGGGCGGGCCTGGTAAAGCCGTTGGCGCCGGGGGTGAACTGCGACCAGACGCCGGGACCCTCGGGAACCTGGTTGTAGATATAGAACATGTAGCCCTTTATCTCGGGATCCTTGCTGCCGAGGTTGGCGAAGGGATCCGGAACGCGTACCACCGCGCCGTCCACTATCGATTTTCCGTCGGGAGAATTGTTTTCGGCCCAGCCGCCGGGTCCCTGCCACTCCTCCAGATCGGCGGAGACCACTTTGCCGCTATGATCGACCGTCACGGTCGCCGCGCCCACATAGCCACCCTGATGGGCCACAAAATACTTGGTCGCGGTCTGGGCGAAGACCAGGCCGCCAAGCGCCGCGAAGACAAAAAGAAACGCGATGAGTTTACGGTTCATACGTACTCCTCCTTTAATATTCGAGCCTGAGAACCAGGCTCGACAAGGAGGAATACTACAACCACATATATTTATTTGACAATATATAAAACTAAAAATATCGAAACTTTTTTAACAATTTTTACATTTTTTTATCTTTCAAAAATGCAAAAGGAAGGTGACATTCCAGAAAAACCTCTCCTTGTCTGTAAAATAGACCGCGTCGTGGAGGGGGTCGGCATCGGGATATTTAATCCCCGCCCGCAGCCCCAGATAGGCGAAGTCGAGAATATTGAAGGCGACAGCCCCGCCCGCCGAAGCCAGGAGTCCCTCCTTGTCCGCGCCTGGGCTGGCGTAAAGCCGCGCGAAGTATCCCGCATCCACAAAAAGATAGGTCATGGGCCTGAGGTTGGCCATACCAAAGAGGCCGGGCCCGACCAGTCTGAGTTCCAGCGAGGTGGCGGCCTTGGTGGCGGCTTCGTAGCCCCAGGGCTGGAAGCCCCGCACAGAGCTTCCGAGCCCGTTCCGGAGATACCTGCCGCCGAAGCTGGTGAGAACATACAGAGGAATATGATCGCCCCAGGCCAGGTCGGCGGTGGCATAGGCGCCGGCATAGGCGGAAATCGCCTTACGGTCATCCTCGCCGACGCTGAAAAGGGGCAGGTAGCCCTCCAGATTGGCCGAGAGCCTGAAAAAGTCGCAGCCTCCCTGCAATCCCAAGGCCTGGGGAGCCCACTCCGCGGAAATTTCGCCCGAATACCCCTTGAGCTGCCGGCGCGGGCTTTTTTCCACCGTGGATACTTCCAGCCCTGCCAGGCAAGAAAGCGCCTGAAGCCCCGACGCATCGGGGAATACCGCCGTGCCCAAACCGGGAGAGTTTTCCTCGTAACGGCCTCTGGCCAAAGCGAAAATCTCCACGCGCGGCCAGCGACCCTCAAGGTCTGGTCTATAGAGAAGCCCGGTATCCGCCTCGGCATTAGGCCAGTAAAACCACTGTCCGGCATCGAAGGATACCGGTTTGGCCAGAGGGCTGCCATCGGCGTCGTTTCTGAGAATCAGCCGATCCTCGTAGCCTCCGGCCAGCCTGAGGCTGAAGAAAAGCCCGTCGCTGTTCAGCGGGACATGGAGCTCCAGATCGACGCCTACGGGAACAGGCATGAAACCAAGAATCGCATTATTGAAGCGTATGCCATTGAACTGAAACTCCGGGCCCTGGGCGGCCAGGGGCAGCGCGAGGCTCAGCATAAACAAGCCCAGGAGCGCCATCGTGGGAAAACATCTTGCCCGTACGCTGATTCTATGTTCCATGGTTTCCGCCTTTTTCCCTCCCCTTGCCAAGCTTAGCATGAATGACTGTATATTTCCATTATGATTTCAAAGCCTGGAAAGCCCGGTGTCCAACGATCCGAAGATCACGGGATGCTGAAAAGGATTGCCATCGCCGTCGCGGCGGGGCTGGCGATCAATGTTTTCATCGGGCTTCTCATGGATGCGGAAGAGCTGCTGGAAGCCCTGCGGAGAACTTCCCTCGCCCTGCTCTTCCTGCCTTTCGCGCTTATTTTCCTGGTTTTCGCCGTTGACAGCCTTCGTTTCAAAATGGTCTTCTCCCGCTTCAGGATACGGATTTCGTTCAGGGATAGTTTTTTCAACAATATGTCCGGATATTTCTTTTCCTGCATCACCCCGGGTTCGGTGGGAGGTCAGCCCTTCCAGGTATTGCATTTTTCCAAACTCGGCATAGATTCCGCGGTAGCTTCCAATGTGGTGTTCTCCCGCCTGATCGAAGGGAATATCGTTCAGCTGGTCATCGTCGCGCTTTTCTTCCATAAGGGAATCCGCATGATGGCCATTCTCGGCAAGGGAGCTTACCTACTCTCCGCCGGCATGGTCGCCACGATCATTCTGACCTTCGTCCTCACTTTGAGTTTTCTGAACCCCCATTTTCTAGGAGTTCTGGCTTTAAGGATGGAAAAATCCAGGCTCGGCAGGCTCATTGCGCGAATAACGAAAAACCCCAGCTGGGCGGAAAACATCTATGCCTGGAGCCAGGAATTAAAGCAGGGCTTCAAGACCCTTTGGCATAACAACACGGAAACCATGCTGCTGGATGTCCTGGGAATGGCCACGGCTCAGATCATTTGGGCCTTCAGTTTATACATTCCCCTATCGATCCTCACCCAGACGCGACCACCCTTCCCCGACTTTTTGCTTTCTTATACGCTCTGCGGCCTTATTTCCCTATTCGTGCCCACCCCCGGCGCCTCCGGAAGCGTCGAAGCCTCGTATCTTTTAGTCATGGGAACCCTCACGGGACGCCCGGCGGCCACCTTGAGCGCCATCCTCATTTGGCGTTTGAGCACCTATTATCTCCATCTCTTGGTCGGTGGAATCCAATACTTCGTATCCAAGGTCCCCCGGGAGGTGTACAAGAAAGACGCCCGGGGAATCTTGAGACGTATTCGTTCATCCCATCAACACCCTGGGGAGGAAGGTGCTCAGTCCGGGAATAAACGTGATGAGCAGTAGCACGATGAGGGCCATGATAAAGGGGCCCCATATCGCCTTGCTCAATTTTTCCAAAGGCATGCCGGTTATGCCACAAACCGAGAAAAGCACCCCTCCCACCGGAGGAGTCACAAGGCCCAACACCAGGTTGAAACAGACGATAATACCCAGGTGAATGGGATCTATTCCGAGCTGGGCGGCCATGGGCGCCAGAACCGGAACGACAATGGTGAGGGCCGGCGCTGTCTCCAGGGGAATACCCAAGAGAAGCAGTCCGATGTTCATCAAAACAAGGGTCGCCAGGGGCGAGATATGGGCCTGGCTGAGCCAGAGCACCATCTGCTGGGGCAACTGCTCCACCGCCACGACCCAGGCGAAAGGTTCCGAAAGTCCGAGCAGCAGCATTATCATGCCGGTTTCAAGCCCCGATTTGAAAAGGATGTTCACAAGGTTCTTTAACTTAAGCCGTTTGTACAACAGTAAATCGACGATAAGGGCGTAGACGACCGCAACGCCCGCGGCCTCGGTGGGGGTAAAGATGCCGCCGAGGATTCCCCCTAGAATAATTATCGGCATAAAGATAGCCGGAAGGGCTTTCCAGGTGCCCCGGGCGACCTCTTTCAAGCTCGCTCTTGGTTGAATGGGATACTTCCTGCGCCGGGCGATAAAATACATGTACAGCATGAGGCTTGCCGCCAAAAGCGCGCCGGGAATGATCCCCGCCAAAAAAAGCTTGGCTATCGAGACATTGGCGATGACGCCGTAGATGATAAAGGGAATGCTGGGCGGAATTATCGGTCCCAGGCAGGCGGATGTGGCCGTAAGCGCGCCGGCCACGTCCTCGTCGTATCCCGACTTGACCATGGTGGGAATCAGAACACCGCCGATGGCCACCGCCGTAGCCACCGCGGAGCCTGTAATGGCGGCGAAAATCGCGCTGGCGAAGATTGTCGCCAGGCCCAGGCCGCCCCGGATATGCCCCAGGAGCAGGCGAGCGAAGTTGGCCAGCTCTTCGGTAATCCCCGACTCGTTCATCAGGTTCCCCGCCAGCATGAAGAGGGGGATGGCGAGAAGCGAAAAGGAGGCGATCCCTGCGTACGTGGTTTGGATAAGCTGGGTGAAGAACCCGTCGGGAATGAAATAGAGGAACGCCGCCCCGCCGAGCCCCACGGCCACGGGGAGTCCGAGAAGAAGCAAAACTACGAAGCCGACGAGAAAAAGGAGGAACACCTCAGGCCTCCTTCGGGGCTTCGGAAGCATCCGAAGGCCGCCTTCGGAGTCGCGCGACAAAGGCCAGGGCTTCCTCCAGGGTGAAGAGAAGCATGATCGCGAAGCCCAACGGCAGCGCCGCGTAGGGAACGGCCATGGGTATCCGCATGGCCGCGGAGAGCTGTTTTGTATTGAATAAAGTCTGTTTTACCCCGAAATATATCAAAACCCCGAAAAAGACCAGCATAAAGAGAAATCCGAAAGCCTCGAGCGCCGCGCCGATAGCCTTCGGGGCCTTCTCGATCAAGGTCCGTATTCCGACCTGATACCCCTTGCGCAAGCCTACCGCCGCGCCCATCATCGACGCCCAGACCAGCGAGAACAATGCCGTCTCGTCGGTCCAGATAGGCGTATTCTTGAGGATATAGCGGGAAAAAACGGTGATCGGAATCGTAATGGCGATTATGGCCATAAAGATGACCAGAAGCGCGCTCGCTCCCTTGGCCACCGCATCGTTGAATTTGCGCAGAAACAACACTGGCTTCTCCTTTACGGCTCTCTATACCGTACCGCACTTCGGCCCACGAAAAATCCGGGCATCCCCCCAGGGACGCCCGGATACGAGGCGGAGCTCTCTTATCGGTCTAGGACAAAGGTTATTTTGTATTCAGAATGGCGTCTATCTTGTCTTTGCCGAACTGGGCGGAGAAGGACTCGAAGGCGGGCTTCATAGCCGCGACCCAGGCCTCCTTGTTCACGTCCCTGGTGACGGTTACGCCATTCTTCTGAAGCTCGGCGAGCATCTGTTCCTCGTTGTCCCGCCCGAGTTTCCGCTGATAGGCGGCCCCTTCCCTGGCGGCCTGGAGGATTATCTCCTGATCTTCCTTGGGCAGCTGGTTCCAGCGACGGGCGCTCATTATGAGAACCGCAGGGGAATAGACATGCTGGGTTAGCGCGAGCTGTTTCTGAACCTCATACACCTTGACCTGAAGAATTACGGCCACAGGGTTCTCCTGACCGTCGATGACGCCCTGCTGGAGCGCGCCGTATACCTCGCCCCAGGCCATGGGGGTGGGATTGACGCCGGCGGTTTTCCAGGCCTGGATATGGACGGGGTTTTCCATGGTGCGAATCTTCAGGCCCTTGGCGTCCTCCGGCGTCTTGATCACCTTCCTGGAGTTGGTCAGGTTGCGGAACCCGTTTTCCCAAAAAGCCAGACCCTTCATCTGCACCTTGTCCAAATCGGCGAGCAGCGCCTGTCCGATGGGACCGTCCAGGACCTTATCCACGTGGACGTAATCCCTGAAGAGGAAGGGAATATCCAATATCTGAACCGATGGGGCGAAGCCGCCCAAGGGGCCGGTGGATCCCACATACATATCGATCGAGCCCTGTTGTATCGCTTCCAGCAATTCGCGCTCGCCCTTGCCGAGCTGGCCGTCGGGATAAAGCTTGAAGGTTATCCTGCCGCCGCTGCGCTCGGTTACCAGTTTTGCGAAATACTGGGCCCCGACGTTGTAGGTGTGGGACAGGGACGTCGAGCTAGCGATCTTGAGTTCGGCCTTATAAGGAGCCGCGAAGGAGATAGCCACCGCAAACGCCGCCAAGGTGATAAACGCTAAAGACCTTTTCATGATGATTCCTCCTGCAGCTGACCATTGTAAGCCGAAATTCTATTCAGTCAATTGATGTCGCTCAATCCACCAAGTGTATCCAGCCTTCGGGGGCCTGGACATCGCCGTACTGAATCCCGGTCAAGGTGTCGTACAACTTCTTGGTGACCGGGCCTACCTCGGTCTCGGAATGGAACACGTGAAGCTTGCCTTTGTGGTAGATGCCTCCGATGGGCGTTATGACCGCCGCGGTTCCGCAGGCGCCGGCTTCGACGAACTCGTCTATCTTGTCTATATAGCAGTCCCGCTCCTCGGTCTTCATGCGGAAGTGATTGCCCGCCAGGTAGAGCAGGGAGTATTTGGTGATGGAGGGGAGGATGGAGGGGGAGACGGGGGTTACGAAGCCACCCTCCCTGGTGATGCCGAAGAAGTTGGCCGCGCCCACTTCCTCGATTTTCGTGTGGGTGGCTGGGTCCAGATAGATGCAGTCGGCGAAGCCCGCCTTGGCGGCGATCTGGTGGGGCAAAAGGCTTCCCGCGTAGTTGCCGCCCACCTTGGCCGCACCGGTGCCGTTGGGCGCGGCCCGGTCGTACTCGGAGACCATGAAGTTGACCGGGGCCATGCCCCCCTTGAAATAGGGGCCCACGGGCATGCAGAACACCGAGAATATATATTCCTTGGCGGGACTCACGCCGATATTGTCCCCCACGCCGATGACGAAGGGGCGCAGGTACAACGTGGCGCCGTACCCGTAGGGAGGCACGTATTTCCAGTTGGCCTTTACCACCTGGTCGCAGGCGTCGATGAATTTTTCCGTGGGCACCTGGGGCATGAGAATCCGGTCGCAGGTGGCCTGCATGCGGGCCGCGTTGCGGTCGGGCCGGAAAAGCTGGATATGCCCGTCCTTGCGGGAATAGGCCTTCAGGCCTTCGAAGCATTGCTGGCCGTAGTGCAGGGCGGTGGAACCCTCGGAAATCGACAGCTGGTTGTCGGTGACCAGGCGGCCGGAATCCCAGGCGCCGTCCTTCCAGCGGGAAATATAGCGGTAGTCGGTTTTCATATAGGAAAACGCCAGTTTTCCCCAATCCAGCGGCGCTTTGGTCATACGGGTCCCCCTTCTCATATGGAAATATTTGTATACTTATACAATCCTCCCGGTCAGTCGTCAACTCGTGGCCCGGGACGAAGTCACAGGTTTCGCCCGCGTGGAAAAACCTTTCTGGCAACGGAATCCCAGTATAGAATGGGACAGGTCCCTTTGATGAAACCAGGACGGCCGGACACAAGGAGTTTTGACTATGTCCACTTCGAACAAGCTTCCCGTCATCTACCTTCCCCATGGAGGCGGCCCCTGGCACGTGATGGAAAACGCCTTCGGCGACGGGCCGGGCTACCAGCGCCTTAGCGCCTATCTCGCCCAGCTGGGCGATGGCTATCGAAAGCGCATAAGCTCGCTTTTGCTCATCTCGGCCCATTGGGAAGAACCCCTGCCCGCGATCCATTTCGGGCGGAACCCAGGGATGCTCTACGATTACTACGGCTTCCCGGAATCCACCTATGCGCTCCGATGGCCAGCTCCCGGGGCGCCCGAGCTTGCCGCCAGGATCGAGGAGCTTTTGGGCGGCGCCGGCATCCAGACGAAGCGGGAATTCCAGCGCGGCTACGACCACGGTACCTTTGTCCCTATGATGTTGGCCTTTCCCGAGGCGAAGATTCCCGTCGCCCAGTTATCGTTGATCCAGGGCCTGGATCCCGTCGCTCACTACGCCCTGGGCGCCGCCCTGGAACCTCTGCGCAGCGAGGGTGTGCTCATCCTCGGCAGCGGGATGAGCTACCACAACATGCGGGGCTTTTTCTCCGGCGGCCCGGCGGTGGAGTCGGCTTCGAGGCGTTTTGACGATTGGCTGGCCGCCTCGGTGGAGATTAGCGACCCTGGACAGCGCCGGGCCGCGCTCATCCAGTGGAAGCGCGCCCCGGGCGGCCCGGAAAGCCATCCCCGCAGCGAGCACCTTGTCCCCCTCTTTATCGTGGCGGGGGCCGCCGGGGCCGACCCGGGGCGCCGCGAGTTCTCAGACATGCTGATGAACGCCCACATCGCGAGCCACATTTTCGGCGCCTGAACGCGCGGGGACCTGGGCGTGGTTTTCCATTTTTTGTTATATCAGCCCTGTTTTTTCATTCCCCGCCGCCGCAAAGTCCAACCCTCGCTGTCTTCCTGGTTCGCCCACATCCGGTAGTACGCGCCTTTCCTCGCCATGAGCTTCTCGTGAGTACCTTCTTCGACCACCCTGCCTTCATCCAGCACCACAATTTTATCCGCCGCCCGGATAGTCTTGAGCCTGTGGGCGATCACCAGCACAGTCCGACCCTCCAGGAGCCGGGCCAACGCAAGCTGGATATCCCTTTCATTTTCCGGATCCAGCGAGGCGGTAGCTTCGTCGAGGATGACAAAAGGAGCATCCTTCAGGATACACCGGGCAATGGCTATCCGCTGTTTTTCCCCGCCGGACAAGCTGGTTCCCCCTTCGGCGAGAATCGTATCGTATCCCTTAGGGAGCTGGCGGATAAACTCATCGGCCCTCGCGGCCCTGGCCGCCGCCTCGATCTCCCTGTCGCTGGCCCCCTCCTTTCCTATAGCGATGTTAGCCCGCACCGTGTCGTGGAAAAGGTACACGTCCTGGAATACGATGCTCATCGTAGCCAAGAGTTCCTCCGGTTTGATCGTGGAGATATCCCGGCCGCCGAATCGTATCGAGCCGCCCTGGGGGTCCCAGAGGCGCATGGCGAGGTTGGCCGCGGTGGTTTTACCCGAGCCGGAAGCTCCCACCAGCGCGACCACCGAACCGTCGGGAACCGAAAAAGACAATTCCCCGAGCACATCCCTAGACCCGTCGTAGGAAAACCTGACTCTGTCAAATATCAAAGCGGAATTTCCCGGTTTAAAATTCTCCTCTGTCCATTGCTGTATCGGTTCTTCCAGAACGGCGCTGATTGTTTTCGCGGCCTGTTCAGAATTTCTAAATTCCGCCTGGAATTGGGAAATGGCTCTGAGAGGCTTGTAAAGATTGAAGGCGAGCAGGGCGGACAGGATGAAATCCGCCGCCGATATCCTGCCCGAGGACAGCAACCGCACCCCGACAAAGAGCGTAAAGGCCAGGCCGAACTCCAGAAGTATCTGAAAACCGCTGATAATGGGGGCCATCATCACTTCGAGCCGGAAGCTGACCCGCATGGATTCGTCAATCGCTCCCTTGAGGCTTTCGAGTTTTTCAAAGGCCATATCATGGGCTTTCAGGGTTCTGATGCCGGACAGGAATTCCACAAAAGCGTCGTTCATCCTGCCATTGACAGCAAAGCGCTTCTTCCCGATGTTTTTAAAAATCCGCTTGGTGAAAACGACCAACGGAATACCGAAAGGAAACACCGAAGCCGCCGCGAGGCCCATAGGCCAATCAATAACGAGCATCATCACGGTGATCAGCGCGGAACCCACGATCGCCGTCACCAACTCAGGATACTGATGGGTGATAACCGTTTCCACATCCTGGAGGTTCGCCATCAGCCTACTGGTCAGATCTCCGGCGCGGAACTTCTGGAAAAAGCCTAAGGGAACCCGGCGCAGGCGTTCGCCGACATCCATACGGGCGGTCCTGATAAAATCCGCGCCATTGATCTGACACTCATAGAGGACACGCCCGCTCACGAACCAGCGCGTCACCAAGGCTCCAGCCATGGCGACGAGGGAGGCGGCAAAAACAGCCCGCGTGAACCTGCCTTGCACGATAGTGTAAACCACCATCATCAGCATCCCGTTGATCACGGCCGCGAGAACCCCTTCCAGGACACTGAACAGCACACCCTTGGCCAATTTCGGCTTCTTGCCCGGGCCAAGCATTCCAATCGTAGAACCTAGTATCATAGAACAGACCCCCCGATTTTCGTCCTTTTTCCGTTTTCATCCCGAATACCCCTGTCCGAAGCGAGGACGCTCCACTCCAGGGCTTCGGTAGCGCTGGCCCAGAGCCGGGAGAATGTACCCCCCGCGTCGACCAGCTCCTCGAAGTTCCCCGACTCCACAATTCGCCCTCGTTCAAAAACATGAATCATGTCCACATGCCGAAGGGTTTTGAGCCGGTGGGCGACCACAATCACACTTTTGTCCCCCAAAAGCTCGTTGAGCGCCTCCTGGATAAGGCGTTCATTCTCCGGATCGGCGTAGCTGGTCGCCTCGTCCAGAATCACCACGGGAGAGTCCTTCAGTATCGCCCGGGCGATGGCGATCCGTTGTATTTGACCGCCCGAAAGGGTCTTGTCTCCGGATATTTCGGTTTTGTAGCCCCTGGGGAGCGCCTCGACGAATTCATGAACCCTGGCGGCCGTAGCGGCACGTACGACCTCCTGGAACGAGGCGGCCCTATTGCCCATACGGATATTTTCCTCAATCGTTCCCTTAAACACCTGGGCTTCCTGAAAACAAATCGAAACACTGCGCATCAGCGCCTTGGTTCCTACGGAGGGATACGGGGCTCCGCCTAAACGCACGACCCCCGTCCGGGGATCGTAAAATCGGGCCGCCAGAAGGGCGGCGGTTGTTTTCCCCGCTCCGGACGCTCCCACGAGAGCGGTGATTGTTCCCGGTCTGACATCAAAGGACAGGTCCGAGACCGCGTCTTCCTCTTCGTAGGCGAAACTGACCCCGGAGAAGTCGATACGCCTATCCCCGGGTCGCAGGGGGATGGAAGGCTCCGAAAGGGCTGGAGCTTCCAGCACCTCTTTAATCCGCGCGGCGCCCTGGAAATTCATGCTCATGTGACTTGTCATTAAATAGATTGTCTTGACCGAGGAGATGTACGCCGGTCCCAGAAGCATGGCGATCAGGAAAACCTGGAATTCCACCGCTCCGGCCAGGAAAAGCGGCCCTCCCATGGCCAGGATACAGAACGCGCTGGCTTCGAGGCCGGTATTGAAGCCGGAATAAAGCCTCAGCGCCCGGATGGTCCACATTTTCCAATGGCTGAAATATTCATCCACCGAGGATTTGTAATCCCCGAAGGAGACGGCGGTGCGATTAAATGCCCGAACCACGCTCATGCCCCGGATATACTCGATGATGGTCCCGTTCATTTTGGCCAAGAGGGAATAATACTTCGGCATGTCCTTGTTATACGATCGATAAATCATGGCAATAAAAAACGGGGCTATGACGAGGGGTATCAGGGACGCGAGACCGAGCCGCCAGTCGGCGGAAAACAAGAAAACCAGAATTGTCAGGGGAGTGACCATGCCGCGGATGAAATCCGGAACATGATGGGCGATGAAGAGTTCGATTTTCTCCACGTCTTCCGTAAACAGTTTCCGGACATCTCCGGTGGTTTTCTTGCCAAACCACCCCAGGGGCAATTCGAGAAGTTTTTTAGCCAGGGAATAGCGGATATCCCTCAGGACACGGAAGGCGGTTAAATGCGAGAGCATCATTGAAGCGATAAACACCAGCAGATAAACAAGTCCGGCCACGGCGATAAAGGCGCCCCACCGCAATAATTCCCGATTTTGCCCGGATCCCCCGCCGACAAGCAGGATCAATCGATAAAGCGCGTAGAAAGGAGCAACCGAAATAATACCGGAGAGCCCGGAGACTATCACGGTAAGAATGAAAAGACTCCCGCCCTTGGCGGATAGGCCAAGAAGGTAGGAAAGAGGCGAGAAACGCCTGCGCTCTGTTTTCGTATCATCAAAATCTACCAAGATCTACTCCTCTTTATACTTTCGCGCCGTACAAAGCGCAAAGCTTGTCATCAAAGGTGAAAACGCAAAGAGTCAAAACGGATAGTACCTGCATCGAAGATTGTTGAGAGCAGGGGGGAATAAGGCAAAAGGCGGCCCGGGCTAAGAACAATCCCCTTTGGCCTTATCTTTAGAAACCTTTTCAACAATCTTCGATGCAGTAACAAAGGGACAACATGAATACTACATGTCTAATATTGTTAGATTAATCTAACAATGTCAATAGATCTTCCAGCGATTGGCAATGAGGATGAAAAAAGTGAAGATGATCGCGTCGGAAAACGGATATGCCGCGGGCAATCGACAGGGTCGCTCGTTTCAACAAAAAGGCCGCGCGCCGCGGGCATACGCGCGGCGCGCGGCCGAAAAACGCTTTTTGTACGCTTATTGATCCAGTATCATTTTTTTCTTAAGGGCCGAGAAAAACAGGATGATTCCCGCCAGAAGCAGCAGCGCGACCCCAATCCAGACGATTTGGCCCCCAGAGCTGATCTGATAATAGAGGGTACTGGTGATCCACGCCAAAACCGTAAGATAGACGACGGCAATCCAGCCGAATAGGGGACCAACTTCCCTCACCAAAGCTCCCAGAGCAGCCAAGCAGGGGAAATAGATCAGGACAAAGAGAAGGTAGGCGTATGCGGCATGGGAGTTGTTTTTAAAGTGATTGCGCATGGAAGCGAAAATTCCGATGTCGGTTTCCACCGATTCGGCAACCGCCTCCTCGTCCCCGGAGACAAGCGATAAGCCCAACGGATCCAATATTGATTCAGCAAGACCGGAAAATGCCTCCGGTATGGACTGGAGGGCGGCGAGGAGTTCGGCTCCGAGACTCCAGGGTTCCGACTCTTCCGCGGCTCCCTCCGGCCCCGAATCCCTTTCGCTGTTTTCCGCGGCGTCCAGTTGCCCATAGAGTCCGGTCAGGGTTCCCACGACCGCTTCCTTGGCAAAAAGACCGGTGAATAAACCGACCGTGGCGGGCCAGTTGTCCCTGTCGATACCCATTGGGGAAAATACAGGGGTGATGGCTTTCCCCACCACGGAGAGCACCGAATTCTCCTGATCCTGGTTGCCGAAACTTCCATCCGTCCCTATGGAGTTGAGAATGCCGAGCAGCGCGACGGCTAAAATTATCACCCTGCCAGCCCGGAGGGCAAACATTTTCAAACGCATCCACGAGTGCTTGAAGAGATCCAAAAGCCGCGGGACGTGATAGGGAGGCAATTCCATAATGAAGGGAGCGGACTCGCCCTTGAAAAGGGTTTTTTTAAGCATAAAACCCGTCCCCACCGCCAGGAGCACTCCCACAAGATATATGCTCAGCACAATCAGGCCGGAACTGTTCGGGAAAAAAGCCGCCCCGAACAAGGCATATACCGGAAGACGGGCTCCGCAGGACATGAAAGGCACCATGAACACCGTGAGATAGCGATCCCTCTTGTTCTCCAGGGTACGGGTGGCCATGATGGCGGGAACCGAACAACCGAAACCCACGATCATAGGGATAAAAGCTTTGCCCGGCAATCCGATGGCTCTCAGGGCGCGGTCCATGACAAAGGCTGCCCGCGACATATATCCGGAATCCTCCAAGAGAGCCAGCATGAAAAACATCATGAACATAATGGGAAGAAACGTAGCCACTGTTTGAATACCGGCCCCGACCCCCCCGGCAAGAATCGCTGTCAACCAAGAGGGGGAGCCTATCGACTCAAGGAGCCGGGAAAAGCCATCGACAAACAGGGCTCCGAAGCTTATGTCGAAGAAATCGATAAACGCGCCTCCCACTTTTATGACTACCCAGAACAACAGGTACATGATCAGGAGGAAAATGGGAATCCCCAGGAAGCGATTGAGCACCAGCTTGTCCAGGGCCCCGCCCGCGCCATGGGGCTTTCTCTTGGATTGGGCCGCGGCCCGGCATTCCTTGACCGCGGCGGCGATAAACTCGTATCTGCCGGAAGCGATGAGGCTGTCCGCCCCATCCTTCAGTTGTCTTTCGATACCCTGAAGCAGGGCGGTGATCTCTTCTTCCTTTATCGCTCCCAAGCGCGTAACCTGGCGTAAAAAATGCTCATCGCCTTCCAAAATCTTCAGGGCCAGCCAGCGCGGCGCGGCGTTAAGCTCCAAAGCGATATCCCTGAATCTGGTTTCAAGCTCCCCGATGGCGTTCTCCACAATTTCCGGATATCCGACTTTTAAAGCCACCGGCTTGGTCGACCCAATCAGGGCCGGCAGTTCTTTTTTCAACCGATCCACATCGCCGCGATTGATGGCGCTCAAGGGGACCACCGGAACGCCCAGGGTTGCGGATAAAGCCTTATGGTCTATCGTCAATCCTTTCTTCCGGGCGAGGTCGACCATATTGAGCGCCACGATGACCGGTACATGCATTTCGAGAAGATTCAGGGTGAGAAAGAGATTTCGTTCCAGATTCGACGCGTCGACGATATTGATGACCAGACTGGCTTCATGGGAAAGGATATAATCCCGGGCGATCTTTTCGTCTTCCGAATAGGATGAAAGAGAATATATACCGGGCAGATCCACCACTTCGATCAGCGTATCGCCGACCTCAAGGCTTCCGGTTTTTTTCTCCACCGTCACCCCGGGCCAGTTTCCCACCCGCTGATGCAGTCCGGTAAGAGCGTTGAACAAAGTGGTTTTACCGGAATTCGGATTGCCCGCGATAGCTATGACAGCTTTTTTCCCGGCACTCATACCGCAACCTTCCGAACTATTAACATTTCCGCTTCTCCCTTGCGAAGACTTAAGGTAAAGTCTCGGACGCTGATCTCCACGGGATCGCCCAAGGGAGCTATCCGCAACACGGTAAACCGCGTTCCCTTCGTTAGCCCCATAGCCAAGAGACGGTCCTTGTACCCCCGGTCGGCCAGGGAATACCCTATTACTTCCCCATGACTTCCCGGCGGAAGATCCTTCAGTCGCTGTTCCATATATCCTCCATTAGTATAATCAAATATATTTAGACTATTCTAACAAAAACCGTAAAAAAATTTACTTTACCTCCACAGCTTTCGCTATGCCCATTCCAAGCATTATGTGAGAACCGAGAACCTCCACCACGATAGGTCCCTTTCCGCCACCCCGAAGTTTTTTCACGAGAACGCCCGGGATCACCCCCAGGCGCAATAAATGGTCCCGGACCTCCCTGCCTCCGACAATACGCGTAACAACCCCCTGTCTCCCATTCTCAAGCATTCCCAGCATCATGGGTTCCCTCCGTAACATCAAAGCCCGAACCTTCGAAGTAATCGCTCAAAGAAGCGATCGCCGTACCGGCCAAGGCTTCCTCGGCCCTAAAGGTATTAAATCCCTCGACAATGTCCGTACCGCATTTGTCCGAGGAATACAGATATTTTATGAACTGCAGAAGGCGGGTATACACAGGCCTGGGAACGATATGCTCCATCCGACAGGCCGTCGCGTCCGCGGTAGTCAGATCTATCCCTAATACGTTTATGAAAAAGTATTTAAACAACCGATGCTTTTCGGTGACCCTCAGGGCAACATCAAGGCCGGCCCGTGTCAGGCTGATGATTCCATAGGGTTCATAGTTGATCAGCCCTCGCTTTTCCAGACCCCGCAGGGCGGAAGTAACCGATGAATTCTTGACTTTCACTTCCGATGCGATGTCTTTTACCCGAACTCCGCCTTTCTTGACTATTATTCTGTAAATCGCCTCCAAATAGTCTTCCAGCGCTTCGGTGAGTTCCTCGGGATCAACCATACGACAACTTTATTAGACTTGTCTAACATTGTCAAGAGATTCGAACACCCAGTTTGCTACACTCTTCGTTATGCCTTGCTTGTCCTAAAACATCTTTCCCACGAAGGCCATATAGACGGGGATCGAAATCAAGCTGAGCAGGGTCGTCAGGGAGGTACCCAGGCCGGCGTATTCCGAGTCAGCCTTGTAGGCTTCGGCGAGGATGGGCGTCTGGGTCATGGCGGGCATGGCAGCCTGGATTACGAACACCTGCTTCATCAAAACCGGGAAGTCCCCGTTTTTCACCAGCAGAAAAATGATGAGGGGTGTGAAAACGAATCGTCCCGCCACCAGGACGAACATGTCCAGGCCGAATCGGAGTTTCCTCCAGTCGATCCGGGCGACGACGATACCTACGAAGAGCATCGAGAGGGGCGTTGTCATATTACCCAGGTACTTACCCGTGTCCATCACCCATTTGGGCAGCCGAATTTCCAGCATGATCAGGACCACCGCCACAATGAAGGCCACCAGGGGCGGCGAGAGAAGTCGCTTGAGTCCCGAAAGAGAGAGGAGGGAAGGTTTGGGCCCGCCCGATAATTCGGCGCCGTCGTTGGCGATGCCCAGGGTTCCGATTGTCCAGAAACAGGTTGTATTGGCGATGTAGTAGAGCAGGACGAAGGGCAGGCTTTCGTCGCCGAAAAGGAGCATGTTCACCGGCAGACCGATGAAAATGGAATTGGAGAGGGAAAACATTGAAGCGAAGGTCCCCCTCCTTCCCTTGGGTATCCTGATGAGCACGGCCAGAAGGGAGGCCAGAATGAAGCCCGATATCATGGCGACAAAGGGTATGCCCAAGCCTGGCAGCATGGAGAGAAGCCCCTGGCGATCGTAGCCCCCCAGGAGGTTGTTGATCATGTAGGCGGGCAGCGCTATAGAGACCACAAGCCGCGAGATGAGGACGGCGGCCTTGCCTTCGAACCAGCCCCGCTTGGCCAGGACAAAGCCCAGACCGATCATGATTATGACGGAGAGCACACTTTGGAGGGCGTTCAGCATGTGCCTATCCTAGCGAGTACCGGGGATTCGATACAATGGTCATACTCGCGCTGATTTGGCTCCTGTAAGACGCATCCAGAAACCTTTCGCTTGACTTCTGTGTATATACAGTATATTTTCGTATATATATGGAGAATGTCGATGGCTATCAGCATAAGAAACCCGCGGGTTGAGCGGCTCGCCCGCGATCTCGCGCATCGAAAAGGCACCACTATGACCGAGGTCATAGTGGAGGCGCTCGAAGCCAGTCTCGCCGGTAACGACGGCGACTACATTCCTCGCCGCGACGCATTAGCGAAAATCGCTGCCGAATGCGCGGTTCTGCCTGATCTGGACAAGCGCAGCCCCGAAGAAATTCTCGGTTACGGAACGGCCGGGGAGTTCGCAGATGGTAATCGATAGTTCAGCTTTCCTCACGATTCTCTTTGGGGAATCCGATGCCGGGGATTTTATCGACGCCCTCGCCTGCCCTGGACGAAAATACATGAGTTCCGTCAATAAGCTTGAAGTTTCGATTGTCGTGGAGTCGAGAAAGGGAGAGGCGGGCTGTGCAGCTTTGACGAAGTTGCTGGCCACCGCCGAGGTCGAAACGATTCCTTTCGATTCAGGACAGGCCGAGATTGCGATGGCAGCCTGGCGCCGCTTTGGCAAGGGGAGACATCCCGCGGGGCTCAACCTGGGCGATTGCGCCGCCTATGCGCTGGCATCGACGTTGAACGATTCGCTGCTCTATAAGGGTGGAGACTTTTCAAAAACGGATGTGGCCTCGGCGCTTGTGTCGAGTAGATAGGACATAAAAAGGGAGCTGTCCAAGCCGATCATGATTATGACAAGGTTTTCCGACCGGCCCGCGCGATACTTTTTTTTCGATCTAACGCTTGACCCTGCCCGACGCGTCACCCTTCATAAGAGAGAGAATCTCGTCCTTGGTGGAATAATTGAAGTCGCCACGGATGGAATGGTTAAGGCAGCTGGCGGCCGCGGCGAAGCGCACCGCTACCGGGTCCTCCGCCAGATCGGGACTGCTCAAGGCGAAAACCAAGGCCGCCGAGAAAGAATCTCCTCCTCCCACCCTGTCGACAATATCGGTGATCTCGTAGGGTTTGTAGACGCCCGCAGTTTCCGGTCCGAAACAAGCCTTGCCGGAGGCAACATCGTAGAGCATGGCGCCCCAGCGATTATGGCTGGCGGAAATGCTTTCACGCAGGGTGAAGGCCACCTTTTTGATGTTGGGGAACTGGGCTCCAATCTGTCGCGCAACGTCGGGATAACTCTGGATCTGCAGCACGCCGGAGGTGACATCGGTGTTGCCGGCCTTGATTCCCAACACGTCGGAGGCGTCCTCCTCGTTGCCGATGAGGACATCCACATAGGGCAGGGCCTGGGTCATGATCCGCTTCGCCAGGGCCGCGGGGGCAGTGCCCGGCTCCCATCGCCAGAGGTTTTTGCGGAAATTGAGGTCGCAGGACAGGGTGAGTCCGTGTTTTTTGGCTTCCCTGGCCGCGCACAGCATCACCTCGGCCGCGTTGGCCGAAAGCGCGGCGGTGATACCCGTGAAATGGAACCATTTCGCGTCTTTGAAGATTTCGTCCCAGGCATAGGCAGAAGGGGGAGCGAGGCTGACGGAGGAATAACTGCGATCGTAGATTACCTTGCTTGGGCGCTGGTTCGCCCCCTCCTCGACATAAAAACAACCAAGGCGCCCTTCGGCGGTTCTCAGGATTTTACTCGTATCTATGCCCACATTGCGCAAGTTGCCCAGACAGGCGTCGGCTATTTCGTGGATGGGCAGCGCGGTTACATAGGATACCGATCTTCCGCTGAAAGCGAGAAAGGCGGCCACATTGGCTTCGGCTCCGGCGAAGCTGAAATCGACGCTGCCGGGAAACGCCTGTCGAAAGCGTTTTTTCAAGGGCATATCGATCCTGCTCATTATTTCCCCGAAGGTAATGAATTCGCTCATCGCGGCTTACCCCCTCACTTCACGGAAAATTTTCATTGCCTGGGCGGCATTAGTCTTGATGGAATCCCAGTCTTTTTTCGCTATCAAGTTTTTGGGAGCTATCCAGGATCCGCCGACCGCCAGAATGTAGTCTTTTTCCAGCCAGGAAGCGAGATTCTGAATATTCAAGCCGCCCAAGGGTATATAGCTCAGACCGAGAAAACCGTAGGGATTGTTTACCGATTCCAGATATTTGAGCCCGCCCATGGGTTCGGCGGGAAAGAACTTGAGCACCTTGCAACCCAGTTCGATAGCGGCTTCGATCTCGGAAGCTATCGAGATGCCGGGCGCGAAGGGCAGACCTGTTTCGATGGCTTTTTCCACCACCCTTTTGTTAAAGCCCGGCGAAACACCAAAATCGGCATTGGCCGCTTTTACTTCCAGCACCTGGGCGGGCGTCAGAATAGTCCCCACGCCGGCCTGCATCTGGGGCACCCCGGAGACTATCCGCTTAAGGGCATCCATGGCCACAGGAGTGCGCAAGGTCAACTCCATCGCCGTGATTCCTTCGTTCACCAGGGCTCGCGCGATCGGGACCGCGTCGGCGGCATCGTCAATCACCATGACCGCGACGATTCCCTTGGCCCTCAATGCTTTAGCCCTGGAGTCACCGAATACAGTATCCATAGTTCGCTCCCTTCCGGCCTTCGGCCGTTGGTATATCCAGCCAGTTATTCCACTTCGAAGATGAACTCGATTTCCACGGGGATGTCGTCCGGCAGCTCGTTGGTGCCGATGGCCGAGCGGGCGTGCCGCCCCGCATCGCCGAAGACGTCGATGAGAAGTTGCGAGCAGCCGTTGATCACCGCAGGCTGACGATTGAACCCCGGCGCGCTGGCGACGAAGCCCAGGACTTTCACCACGTTTTTCACCCTATCCAGGGAGCCCAGGCTTTCGTGCAGCACCGCCAATGCGTTGAGTACGCATATCCTGGCGGCTTCCTGCCCCTGCTCCAAGCTTACGCCGGCGCCCACCTTGCCGATGAATACAGGTACGCCCTTGGCGGTGCAGCCCTGGCCCGAAACGAAGGCAAGATTGCCTACCCGTTTCATCCGCTGGTAAAGACCACCTAAGGGCGGTATTTCGGGAAGCGAATAGCCGGCTTTGGCTAGATTTTCATAGGCATTCATGCAAGTTCCTCCTTAAGCGCTCATGCAATCGGTCATACACACAAAATACGAAGCGCAACGTAATTAAATATCATTTTCTCGCAACTCGGACGCGTTGGCCGCCGTCGATTATCTCAGAGCCACCTTAGATCCCTATAGATCTGTCACGGCAAGCGATTCTCCATTCGGTGAAACACACCCCATCCTTATCGACGATGTGCGCCCGTTCATAGAGCGCCACGGTGGGACAGATGTGCGTGGGTATCACATAGATTTCTTCGCCGATCGAGGGCAAGCCTTTCTTGGGCGCGGTAAAGACCCAATGTTCCTCGTTCTGGAGCACCGGTACGCTGTCCTCGTATCCGGGCAGGAATCCCCTCGCGCCTTTGGGATCGGCCGATATGCCCTTATATCCCAGATCGATGGTGAAGGTCCCCATAACCGAGTTCCTGCTCACCACCCGGGCCAGGATAGCCGCGGCGTATTCGAACCTGAGGTCGGGAAAACTGGAGGCATAGCTGTAATCGTGGAGAAAACAAGTTCCCGGCGAGAGCGTAAGTTCCTGCCGCGACGCATAGCAGGGAAAGGTAGGCGTGCCGCCCATCACCACTTCGGGCACCGGCAAACCTGAACTTAAAAGAGTGGTACGGAAATCCGCGGCGATCACATAGCAGGCGGCGGCCGCCGCCTGGCGTTCCCTTAGGTCTCTCTGATGATTGTGTCCGTCGTAACAGTGCAAGCCCCCGGCAGATAGCCCCGGAGCGGCGGAGAGATATGCGTACAGGGCCTCGGCGTCGGGTCCTGGCGCTATGCCGGTACGGTGCTGCCCCACGTCTAGATCGAGAAAAACGCCCAACTTCACCTTGGCCTTTTCGGCCAAGGTGTTAAGAACATGGGCGACTTCCAGGTTATCCGTGAGGGTCGAAAACTTGGCGTGGGGATATTTGAGAACCAATTCTATCAGGCGTTCGGCATTCCTGCCCACCAGGGTATAGGAAAGCAGGATATCGGGCGCCTGCGCCCTGGCCAGCATTTCGGCTTCGGCGATCGTGGCACACTTGAACTTCAGGATGCCCCGGGCCATGGCCATGGCCGCCAGCTCGGCGGTTTTGTGGGTTTTGACATGGGGGCGCAGGCGCCCGGGGGAGCCTGCGATCTTGATCGCCATGTCGATATTCGCTCGTATGGCGTCCTCGAAAAAAAGCAAGGCAGGGGAAGGCAATCGTACCGAATTCCGGACCTTTTTCATGTGGCTTCGTACCCCATCAGTTTGGATATTTCTCCGGCAGCCGCCATGACGATGGCGGCGTTCTTTGTCTCGTCCTCGGGCTTGTGGCGATACACGGGCCAGGCCACGCTCAGCGCCGCGATGACCGATCCCGAATAATCGAAGACCGGCGCGCCTATACAGCGAATGTCCGGCTCGTGCTCCTCGTTGTCCGTGGAATAGCCGCGTTCCTTTATGGCGTCCAGCTCCGCGATCAAGGCCTTGCGGGTAACTATGGTGTTGCGCGTATAAGGCACGAGATCCAATTTTTTGACGATTTGATCCCTGTCGGACTGCCAAGCCAAAAGCGCCTTGCCCAGGGACGTACAGTACAGGGGCGCCTGTTTGCCGATGGTTGAGTACATCCTGATCGTATGGACCGATTCCACCTTCTGTATGTAGACAACCCTGGCGTCCATGAGGATGGCCAGATGGACAGTCTCCTGGAAATACCGGGCCAGGCGTTTTATCACAGGCCGGGAAGCATCGTGGAGATCCATGGCTCCCAAAGCCTTCGAACCCACGGTAAGCATCTTGAGACTCAAAGAATACCTGGAATCCTCGTGCTGAATGATATATCCCAAGGCTTTCAGCGTCTTGAGAAAACGGAACAGGGTGGGCTTAGCCAAGCCGACCTTTTCGACTAGGGCGTCGAAGGTGTAAAAACCGCCCTCGGATAAGGCTTCGAGCACCGCCATAGTTCGAACCGCCGCCGAAATTTGCTTTTCGTCGGAAATTTTCCTAAGCTTTGGATTTGCGGCCATTGTTCTGCACGCCCTGGCTTTAAGTCCAGCGCGCTCCTCCGTAGTGCTGATCTTTGCTCTATAGTGTCACCGCAATGACCGGATATGTCAAGTTCGATATGATAAAAATGAAATCTTGTTCCAATTTTATTATCCACCGATAGCGCGCCGCCCTCCGATGTGCCATACTTATCCAAGAGGTGGAGCATGAAGGGACAAGAGATTAGGGCGGCCCTAGGGTTGCCCAGGGTAGTAAACGCATCGGGAACGCTGACAGCCTATGGAGGCTGTCGTTTACGGCCAGAGGCCGCCTCGGCCATGGCCGAGGCTTCCGGGCATTTCGTGGAAATGGAAGCATTGCTGCGTAAGACCGGAGAGTACGTCGCCGGCAAGCTCGGCGTGGACGGGGCGCTGATCACCGCCGGAGCCTCGCCGGGCATCATCCAGTCCATAGCCGCCTGCATCGCGGGCATGGATCCTTACCTGCGCAGCTGCCTCCCGTCCCGGCCCCCCGCCCGATCGGAGGTGATCATCCAGCGCAGCCACCGCAATCCTTACGACAATGCGGTGCCCACCGCCGGAGCGCGATTCGTGGAAATAGGCGACTGCATAAAGACCCATCCCTGGGAGCTGGAAGCGGCGATTACCGAGAATACGGCGGCGGTATTCTTCGCCCTCCAGGCCGAGATGCTCAACGCATCCCTATCCCTGGACGAGACCCTGAAGATAGCCCATGCCAAGGGCGTGCCGGTGGTCGTGGACGCCGCAGCCGAGCTGCCTCCCAAGTCCAACCTCTGGAACCTGTGCAAGCGCGGTGCTGATCTGGTGATATTCTCCGGCGGCAAGGAGATCTCCGGTCCCCAGAGCTCCGGCCTCGTGGTCGGCACAAAAACCCTCATCGACGCCGCTCGCTACAACGGAGCCCCCAACTACGGCGTGGGCAGGCCCACTAAGGCGGGCAAAGAAAACGTGATGGGTCTCCTGGCGGCTCTCGAAGCCTACCTGGACGAGGATGAGGAAGCACGAATGGCCGACATGGCCGGGATCTGCGAGCTGTGGCTGAACGGGCTCAAGGGCCTTCCGGGCCTGCTCGTTTCGCCCTTTACAGCCACCGAACCGGGTATCCATCCGGTGTGCGTTCCCAAGGTCATCGTGCGGAAGGCCGGCTTGGACATCCAGGCCGCACAAAAAAGTCTCAGGGAAGCGAAAAATGGAAAACCGGCAGTTCTCGTGGATACCTGGAAGGGAGGCTTGGTACTCAATCCCCAGACGATTTCCGAGGCCGAAGCCGAAGAAGTGCTTGTCGCGCTCAAGAATCTTTTTTAGTCATCGAGCTATAGGCAGGTACGCCGAGCGAGAGTTTATGGCCCCACGGATGAGCAGGCGCGCCACGCATCCGCTCCGGCGCGCCCGAGCCCTTCGATGCCGCAAGACTGTCCTCAATACAGGTGGCAGGCCACCTGATGGCCGGGAGCGACTTCCCGAAGCGCCGGTACCTCCACCCTGCAGCGATCCATGACCCTGGAACAGCGGGTGTGGAAAAGGCAACCCGGAGGCGGAGCCAGGGGGCTGGGGACATCGCCCCCCAAAGGGGCGCGCAGCCGCCGCTTGGCGGGGTTCGGAATCGGAATCGAGGAAAAGAGCGCCTGGGTGTAAGGATGCAGCGGTCGGGCGAAAATCTCTCGTTTATCGGCGATCTCGGCGATTTTCCCCAGGTACATCACGGCGATGCGGTCCGAGATATGCTTTACCACGCCCAAGTCGTGGGCGATGAAGATATAGGTCAGATTTTTTTTCGCCTTCAAATCCTGGAGCAGGTTGATGATCTGAGCCTGGAGCGACACGTCCAGGGCAGATACCGGCTCGTCGGCGATCACTAATTCGGGAGAAAGGGAGAGGGCCCGGGCTATACCGATGCGCTGGCGTTGCCCGCCGGAAAACTCGAAGGGGAAGCGGACATAGTAATCCGGATTCAATCCCACGGTGGCCAACAGTTCTTTTACCTTTTCGTCCCGTTCAGCCTTGCTCGATACCAGCCTGTGGATCTCCAAGGGCTCGCCCACGTTACCCGCGACGTTCATGCGGGGATTGAGGGAGGCGTAGGGATCCTGGAATACCATCTGGATCTTGCGCCGCATGCCCCGCAAGGCTTCGCCCGAAAGATGGGTCATATCGGTGCCTCTGAACTCGATACGTCCCGACGTGGGATCGATGAGCCTCAAAATAAGGCGGCCGGTGGTGGATTTGCCGCAACCCGATTCGCCCACGATGCCGAAGGTTTCCCCCTCGGCCACCGAAAAGCTTACGTCGTTCACCGCCCGCACCAGGGCATGGGAGCCGCCGGCGGAGCCAGAAACGCCGCCGGACTTATGGACTTTGAACTCCTTGGTCAGATGCTCGACCTTCAGGATCATGTCGCTCACGGCAGCCCTCCTTCGTCTTTTGCCGGCTTACGGGGACGCGACCTGCCCGTCACCCCAGGAACAGCTCCATCCTCCCCGCCCAGCCGGTTCCAACAGGCAACCAAATGCCCCGGGGACGCCTCGAAAAGCTCGGGAGTATCGATACTGCAGCGCGGGAGGGCCCGGGAGCAGCGATTGGCGAAGCGGCAGCCCTTGATCTCCCCTATCAGGCTCGGCACGGTGCCTGGAATCGAATAGAGCTGGGCGCTTTCCTTTTCGATATCCGGAATGGAGTCCATGAGGCCCCGCGTATAGGGATGCATGGGCCTGGCGAAAAGCGAAGTGGTTTCGGCGTATTCGGCGATCCGCCCGCCGTACATCACCGCCACCTTGTCCGCCACCTCGGCGATCACGCCCAGGTCGTGGGTGATCATGAGCACCGACATGCCCATGGTATCCTTAAGTTCCCGTATAAGCTGAAGGATCTGGGCTTGGATGGTCACATCCAAGGCCGTGGTGGGCTCGTCGGCGATGAGAAGGGTAGGTTTGCAGGAAATGGCCATGGCGATCATGGCCCGCTGACGCATTCCCCCCGAGAGTTCGTGGGGATAGGACTTAAGCCTCCGCTCGGGATCGGGAATACCAACCTGCTTAAGGGATTCCAGGGCGATCGCCCAGGCTTCTTTCTTATCGATGGGACGATGGGCGCGGATGGCTTCCACGATTTGTTTTCCGATGGTGTACACAGGATTGAGAGAGGTCATGGGCTCCTGGAAAATCATGGAAATGGAGTTGCCCCTGATGCGGTACATATCCCGTTCGCCCATGGCGGCGATGTCCTGACCCTCGAAAAGAATTTGGCCCGCAACGATCCTGCCCTGGGGCTTGGCGTACAGCTGCATCACCGAAAGGGCGGTGACCGTCTTGCCCGAACCCGACTCCCCCACCAGGCCCAGGGTCTCTCCCTTGGCCACATCGAAACTCACGCCGTCCACGGCGCTCACGATGCCCGCGGGAGTGGAAAAGTGCGTCTTGAGACCGCGAATCGACAATAAAATGTCGGACGGCATGGCTCACACTCCTTTGATGTCGTGCCTGAAACGCGGGTCCACCTGGTCGCGCAGGACATCGCCGACAAGATTGAACGACAGCACCGTCAGAACTATGAACAATCCCGGTATGAGGAGCATCCAGGGAGCCCTGGCCAGATAAATGGAACCCTCGGAGAGCATATTACCCCAGCTGGGAATTTCGGGGGGAAGACCCAAGCCCAAAAAGTCCAGGGAAGCCATGTCCAGGAGGGAAAAGGCGAAGGTAAAAGTAGCCTGGACGATGACCGGGGAAGTGAGATTGGGAAAGATATGCTTGAGCAGAAGCCGCAGGTCCGAAGCGCCGGCGGAGCGGAAGGCTTCTACATAGACCTCTTCCTTCAGCTTCAAGGTCATGCCGTAGACGATGCGGGTGGTTCTGGTAAGGTAGGTTATGCCCACCGCCAGGATAACATTCACCATACCCCTGCCGAAAATAGTCATGAGCACCAGGGCCAGCAGGAGGGAGGGAAAAGCCATCATCACGTCGATAAGCCGCATGAAGGGGGTATTGAGGGCCTTGAAATATCCGGCCACCAGACCGATGAAAATTCCGAGCGTGACCGAAAAAAGGACCACCCCTATGGAGCTGATCAAACTCGTCCTGGAGCCATAGACGACCCGGCTCCAGATATCGCGGCCGAAGTTGTCGGTACCGAAAATATGGCCCTTGCCGGGCGCCAATAGCCGATTGGCCGGATCCATCTCCAAAGGATCGATGGGCGCTACGATGGGGGCGAAAACAGCCATGATGACAATACAGCCCAGGAAAGCCAGCCCGGCGATCGCGATCTTCCGGGACCGCAGCATTTTCGAAAACCCTGACATACGGCCCTCCCTTAGCTGTATCGAATGCGCGGATCGAGAGCGCCATAGGCTATATCGACCAGCAGGTTAATCGCCATGTAGAGCAGGGCGATGCAAAGTATAATTCCCTGAATCACCGGATAATCGCGGCGCAGCACCGAATCCACCACCAGCTTGCCGATCCCCGGGAGGGAAAAGACCGTTTCCGTGACCACGGTGCCCGATACCAGACCTGCGAAGGTAAAGCCCAGGGCCGATACCAGGGAGTTCATGGAATTGCGGAATACGTGGAGCACGTTCACCGCCGCTTCTTTCAAGCCCTTGGCCCGGGCCGTGCGCACGTAATCCTCCTTGAACACATCCAGCATCGAAGCCCGGGTGAGCCTGATGATCAGGGCCGAATTGGGCGCCGACAGGGTAATGGCAGGCAGGATCAGATAGCGTAGATTGCCCCAGTCGCCGGATTGGAAAATCGAAGGAAAGCCCGAACTGGGCAGCCACTTGAGCCGAACCGCGAAAAAGGTCATCAGCGTAAGCCCCAGCCAGAAGGTGGGAATCGAGGCGAAGGCCATGCTAATACCCGAGATGCTCTGGTCCAGCCTCGTGCCATAGCGCGTGGCCGAAAGATAGCCCACAGGTATTCCTATGACCAAGATGAGCAATAGGGTGAGCAAGGCAAGGAGGATACTGGTCTCCGCCCTGTTGCCTATGACGGACAACACGGATTGGCCGAAAAAGATCGAATCACCCATATCGCCGGTGGCGACACCTGCGACCCACTTTCCGTATTGGACCCAGACAGGCTTATCCAGCCCCATTTCCTCCCGCACGGCGGCCACCTGTTCCGGCGTCGCCAGGTCGCCCAAGAGAATCTGGATTGGGTCTCCGGGAATAAGGTGCACGAAACCGAAGACGAGGACGGATACCAGAAAAAGCGAGGGAATCATCCCCGCTATCCGTCTCAGCACGAATTTGAGCATGCGTCTGGCCCCACTGATAAGGGAAAAGACCCGGGCTCCCGCCCGCGGAAACACCGCGGGCGGGAGCCCGAATCCAGGTTATGAAATGCCGAAGAACCTGGCCTAAAAAGGCTTAGGGCCTTCCGACACAGCCAACGTTACTTGAAGCTCACGTTCCAGAACTTCGGCCAGATGAGTTGGGTCTCGCCAAGGTTCTGCAGCCTGGGGGAATAAATATCGTAGGTAAAGACATCGCCGATCTTGAGAACCGGTACCTGCTCGTACATCAGCTTTTGAATCTGGGCCCAGGTTTCAAGCCGTTTTTTCTGGTCCAGGGTGGATGTGAAGGTCTGGGCCAGGGCTCGTTTTTCCGGAGTGGCCCACCAGCCGGGATAGGCTTCGCTCATGAAGCTGAAAAGAATGGGATCGGGCACGAAGCCATGGTGGGTGAAGAACATATCCCATTGTTTACCGTCGCCGCGCTTGGATACCAGGGTTGCCCAGTCGTAGATCTGCAGGTCGATATTGAAGCCCGCGTCCTTGAGTTGCTTGGTGAAAACCAGGCCGATGTCGTTGTGGATCTTGTAGGCCGAGGAAACCATGAAGACAATCTTCTCGCCCTTGTAGCCGGCTTCGGCGGCCAGGGCCTTGGCTCGGGCTGCGTTGTTGGGGCTGTAGTTCTCCAAACCGGCGCTGTTGAACCAGGAAGTGCCCTTGGGCATGATCGAGCCATTAGCCGACCAGAGATTCTTGGGACCGACGGCTGCTTGAAGGGCCGCGGTGGTGTTGAGGGCTGTAAGGACGGCGACGCGGAGCTTATAGTTGCCCACGAAGGGGCCCTCGGAGGAATCGAAGAACATCAAGGGCATGATGACGCCCTCGTTCAAGAGGGTATTCACCGAAGGATCGCTGGAAAGCATGTCGTAAAGGTCGCCGGAAATCTGTTCGGCATAGTCGTAATCGCCGGCTTTGACGCCGTTGACCCTGGTGCCCACATCGCTCACCGGAATGAACTGGATCTGGTCGAACTGGGCGACGCGCTTCCCGCCATAGCCGTCCGGGGCATCGGCTCTGGCCACATAGTCCTTGAATTTCTCGAGGAGAATGAAACGGCCAGGGTTGCGCTGGACAAAACGATAGGGCCCTGTGCCGATATACTGGGTCTCGGGAATGGGCTGCTTTGTCGCAGGCTTGGCGATTTCTTCGGGATAGATGACTGGGCCGCCGTTGATGAAGGCCAAGAGGGTCTTCCAGGGCGCAAATACGTTCTTGAACACCAGGGTTACCACGTATTTGGACGTGGCTTCCACTTTCTGGATATGTTCGAAAAGTACGGGGCCGCGCACGCCGTAAGCACCCCAGCGATTGAGGGAAGCGACCACGTCGGCGGAGGTCATTTCCTTGCCATTGTGGAACTTGACTCCTTGCCTGAGGGTAAGGGCGATTGTCTTGCCGTCGGCGGATATGTTCTCTTTTTCCACCAGCATGGGAATGGGATCATAGCTCTTGTTGAAGGTATAGAGCCCTTCGAACACATGCTGGGCGATAGTCGTCGCCTGGTCCGACGTAAGCACGTGTTGGTCGAGGCTTGGCGGCTCGGCGATGGTCGCGTACCTAAAGGTAGCGGCCCCTGCGGTCATCGCCGCCAGGATGAGGGCGATGGCGAGAATTGTCCGTTTAAGCTTCATTTCTGCCTCCTGAAATAGTAATACCTTTTCTATTGTGATACGGCTTCAAGTATACTCGATAGTATCCCGCTGTCAAACTAAAAATGAAACTAAGTTTCATAATTGACGAATCGCGGGACTGACCCTACACTTCATGCAGGAGTAAATCATGGCTGAAACCAGGCGTTATTCGTTGCTGATACAAGGCGGCAGGGTTCTGGATCCGGTAAACGGAATTGACAAGATCGCCGATATAGGAATTCAGGATGGACATATCGCGGACATGGGAGCGGGCCTCAAGGCAGGCTCCGAAACCACGGTGATCGACGCCAAAGGTTGTGTGGTGACAGCCGGCCTGGTGGATATCCATACCCATCTCTTCGCTTCGGCCCTGGTGCCCGACGCTTGGGCGGGGGATAACAGCATCTACCCCGATGGTTTCAGCTTCAGGACCGGGGTGACGACCATGGTGGACGCTGGCTCCGCCGGGGCTAAAAACTTCGCCCAGTTCAGGAGCACCGTTATGGACAGGGCGAAGACAAGGGTATTTTCTTTCGTGAATATCGCCAGCCATGGGATGATCAGCGATGCCCTGGAACAGGAGGCCAATGTTTTCGACGCGGAGCGGACCGCGGCGATTGCGAAAGAGCATTCCGACATTGTCGTAGGCATAAAAAGCGCCCATTACTGGAAACCGGATTGGCTTTCGGTGGATTCGGCGCTTCAGGCGGGTGAAAAATCGAGCCTGCCCATCATGGTGGATTTCGGATACTTCAGAAAGGAGCGACCTTACTGGGAACTGGTGGGCGAAAAACTGAGGCCCGGCGATTTCTCGACCCACTGCTTCCGAGGCCCGGTGCCCGTCATCGACGAGGCGGGTTACGTATACGACTACCTGTTCAAGGCGCGCGAGCGTGGCGTGCTCTTCGACCTGGGGCACGGCGCGGGCAGCTTTCTCTTCCGCAACGCCGTCACCGCCCTGGAACAGGGTTTCCCGCCCGACACGATTTCCACCGACCTCCATGTGCTGAGCATGAATCGCCATCTCATGGATATGCCGACCACCATTTCCAAGCTCATGGCGGCGGGCATGGGGCTGGCCGAAGCCATAGAGCGTTCCACCTCTATTCCCGCAAGACTGATCGGTCACCCTGAACTCGGAACCCTGGCCAGAGGCGCTTTCGCGGACATAGCCGTCTGGAACCTCCAGGAAGGGAACTTCGGCTTCACGGATTCCTGCAATGGTCTTCTACGGGGAAGACAGCGGCTTACCTGCGAACTCACCACCCTCGCGGGCGAGATCGTATGGGACTGGAACGGCCGGGCCGGGGTGGAGTACAAGAATCTGCCCCCCGATGCGGGGATCAGGGAAAACCTGGAATTCCTGGTACGGCCGGGTTGCTGCTGAGCAAGGATCTTCCCCGGCATTAAGAAGATTTCGGCCGCGGGCGAGGCTTGGAAGATCGCCCAGAAAATCTTCTGGCGATATTTATTATCCGCGGTCGTGATTTTTGCTTTAATCCGAGCAATAGGCTAAAAGTGTTTTAGGTTTTGTCGCCCCCTTGAGGATTCAAGAACATAAAGGCCGCTTCCAAAGAAGCGGCTTTTAAATAGTAGCAAAATCATCGATTACAATTAAAACAGAATCCTGTAAATCATGGGATTCCTGTTATTTCCTCTTCTCTCAGCCCCTGACATTGTAGAAGACTTTCTTTCCCCAATACTCCGCGATGCCTTCCATCTCGTCCTCGATGCGCATGAGCTGGTTGTACTTGCAGATGCGGTCGGTGCGGGACATGGAGCCGGTTTTGATTTGCCCGGTTTCCATGGCCACGGTGAGGTCGGCTATAAAGGCGTCCTCGGTCTCGCCGGAGCGATGGGAGACGACGGCGGTGTAGCCGGCTCGCTTAGCCATAGTTATAGCCTCGATCGTCTCGGTGACGGTGCCGATCTGGTTGAGCTTGATGAGAATGGAGTTGCAGGCGCCCATGGCTATGCCCTTTTCCAGACGCTTGGTGTTGGTGACGAAGAAATCGTCGCCCATGATCTGGATCTTGTTCCCCAGGGCTTTGGTAAGCTTGACATAGCCCTCCCAATCGTTCTGATCCAGGCCGTCCTCGATGGAGATGATGGGATACTTGCCCACCCACTTGGTATAGAGCTCGATCAACTCGTCGGCGGTGAAAAGCTTATCGGGATTGGTTTTCCAGAACTTGTAACCCTTGCGACCGCCCTCGTCGAAGAGTTCGCTGGATGCGCAGTCCAGGGCGATGGCCACCTGCTCGCCGGGCCTGTAGCCGGCCTTTTCGATAGCCTTCATGATGAACTGCAGGGCTTCCTCGTTGTCCAGGTTGGGAGCGAAGCCGCCTTCGTCGCCCACCGAGGTATTGTGCCCGGCGCCTTTTAACAGGCTCTTCAGATTGTGGAAAACCTCGGCGGTCATGCGCACCGCTTCGCGGAAGCTTCCTGCGCCCACGGGCATCACCATGAATTCCTGGAAATCGATCTTGTTGTCGGCGTGCTTGCCGCCGTTGATGATATTGGCCATAGGCACGGGCAGGAGGGTGGTGTGCGCGCCGCCTAGGTACTTGTACAGGGGGAGCCCCAGATATTCCGCCGCCGCTCTGGCCACCGCCATGGATACCCCCAAAATGGCGTTGGCGCCCAGTTTGCCCTTGTTCTCCGTGCCGTCCAGCTCGATCATGGTGCGGTCGATATCCACCTGTTCCAGGGCGTCAAGACCGCAAATCTCGCCGGCGACAGCCGTGTTAACATTCTCCACTGCCTTGAGCACGCCCTTGCCCAGATAGCGCTTCTTGTCGCCGTCCCGCAGCTCCACCGCCTCGTACTCGCCGGTGGAAGCCCCGGAAGGAACAGCCGCGCGGCCCAAGGTACCGTCTTCCAGCACCACGTCCACTTCGACGGTGGGATTGCCCCGGGAATCCAGAACCTCTCTGGCCTCTACATATTCAATAACGCTCATAGGGTTTCTCCTTGGGGAAGGTTAGGACAAAAGAATAGCCGCTTGAGACGGGCAACGTCAAGGATAGGGCGGTAGCGGGGAAAATCCCCAGGGGACGCCCCCAACGCCTCAGCTCCGGCCGAGTTTTTTCGCGAGCAGGCTTGTCATCCTGGCGGGCGCGGCCTCGAGTTCCGGGAGAGGCCTGGTCCAGTAGAAACCCTGGCCAAAGTCGAAGCCCATCAGGGCGGCGAGGTCTGCGAGATGGTCGGTCTCGATCCCCTCGGCCACGGTAAGCACCCCTCTGTCCGCGCAGAACTGCACGAGGTCGCCTATAAGGATCGCCTCCGACTTTTCGGCAAAGGCGCGGCCGATGAGAGCCCTGTCGAACTTCATGATATCCAAGGGAAAGGAGGATGCCCGTGCGTAGTTGGAATAGCCGGTCCCAAAGTCATCGAGCGCTATGAGGCAGCCCTTAGCCCTGAGCTCCTGGATAAGTTCCAGATGTTTCCGATCCGCTTTGCCGAAGTCTCCTTCGAGCAGTTCCAGGATTATACCTGAGCCGGCGGCCCTCGCGTCCCGGGCGGCCCGCTCCAGCTTTTCCACAAAGACTTCCCGATCGAGGTCCATCAGCCCCGCGTTGAACGAGACCGGGCCCCCTCCCCCCAGCGCGCGGTTCGCCCCCGCCTCCAGCACAAAATCCTCTATAGCCGCCCAATGACCCGTGGAGGCCGCGAGATTTATGTAGCGCGCGGGTTCCTCGTAACCTTCTTCATCGCTCTCCCTTTTGAAACGCAGGAGCGCCTCGTTCCAGGCGATCCGGTCTTCCTTGAGGGAGACCACGGGCTGGTAAAATACCGCGAACGACTTGTCGGCGACATTGCGCGAAAGGGTCACGAGATCGTTGACCGCCGTTTCCACAGCCGCGAAGCGTTCCGCATCCCAACGATATTCGGCGACGTCCCTACCCTCCTCGATCGCGATCTTGACCGCCTCGTTAGCCCTGTGGAGGGCCTGCTCCGGGTTCTGCTCCGCGCTGAGGGTATAACCGATTCTATAGTTCAACGCGATTATTTTATCCTGCATCCTCAGGGGTTCGGACAGGCTCCGGTAGAAAACCTGGGCGACCTGGGCGGGAGACTCTCTCGCCGAGAGGGGACGCAGAAAGGCGAAGTCGCTGTGGCTGAGCCGGTAGATGGAGCCCTTCGACGCAGACGCTCCCTTGGAAAGCTGTTCAGCCGCGGCTTTGAGGACATTTTCGGTAAAGGAGTAGCCGAAGATGGTGGAGAGTTCGCCGAAATTACCTATGGTCACGAGGCACAAAAGGTGGCTGCCTTCCTGGGCCAGCGCTTTCCGGAGCGCCAATATGGAGCGCAGCCCCGTCACGGGATCGTTGATCACATAGGATATCAGCTTGTCGTTGTAGTAATGCATCTGACGGCTCGTCACATAGCACATGACCCACAGCACGAAAAAGGACGCGTGCACTGTGAGGGTTCCGCCGAGAGAAAAGTCGTGATGCCACATCGAGGGTCTGCCGACGAGGAAGGAGAGGCCCGCGAGGGCGACGACGATCATGGCGTAAGCGAGCCAATACCTGTACTCCCTCCTGGAGACGAGGGTGTCGAAAATCGGAGGCATGATCAGAAGGACAATTACATAGGTCTGGTGGCTACCGGGCGATTGAGTGCTCAACAAATACGCAAGAGGATAGAGCGCGAGCACGACGGAGCGGATTCGGTCCACGGAGCGGGACGAGGCCCATATGGAGAGTAAAAAGCCCGCGGCGATCAAAGCCTCGGCAGCCGCCAGAATTGGCAGATTCCAGTACTCGCGAAGCCGTAGGGATTCGACGGCCACGGATAAGGGCAGCAGAAGCCCGATGGCAAGCGACACGGTGAGAAAACGGCGGCGGTACATATCCGAGTCGCGTTGGATCAACATGTACCATGTGTCGTCCTCCCGGGATGTTGCCCTGCGCGGTTTTGCCGCGTCAAAAGGGCGCAAGCTCATCTGGGGCTAACCGAGGCTAAATCCGTCAAGACGGACACGCATTTCAGAGAACCTGTCCTACTTCTTACGCTAACTATGATATAAGTTATTATAGTATATGGACTTATTGCGCTCGGGGGGGGAGGGGGGGGGTAATAAAGAAACCTTTCATCTCTCGTACCATCCTCATCGCAGGCTGCCTCGAAAGAATCTCGTGAAAAATAGTAGTCAATTTTTACATTATGATAAATTTTTTTAAGATTAACACAGATCATTTTCCATCGTCAACATCGTTTTCACTTAGTATTTACAGTGTCGCGCGACATTCCAAAGAGACGGTGGCCCTCAGGGGAACTGCCCTAAACAGATGAAGTAAAAACCATCACGTATCCTTTCAAGTCCCACTACCAGGCAGGGGCCTACATTAATGAGATTCAGGTAAAGGCTTCAGGTAAATGCCTAAAAGAATGCCGATACCACCTTCAGTAATTTACCTACCGTTTGGCCGCCAGTTTGGCCACGGCAGCGATCTGGTCCTTGAGCTCGCCGGCGGTGAAGAGCTTCATGACGCCGGCGACGCCCAGGCCTGGGTTGCGCAGGCCGGAGGAAGACCAGGTGCGCATGTAGGTGTAGGTCTTGCCGCCTGCTTCCACCCGCTGGAAGTACCAAGAGGAGTCGGAGGCGTAGAGTTTGGAGTCGTGGCTTTTTACCAGGCGGGCGCGCATGCCCAGGGCGCCGTTAGACAGCTGGTCGGCGTAGACTTCTATATCGAGTTTATAGCCGATGGAGATGCCCATGAAGTTAATGCCGATGTCTTCGTAGACGAAGAGGTGGTCGCCGGCGGATTCCAGGACCTTGACTTCCTTGACCCGGGGGGAGATGGCTTTAAGGTTGGGAAAATCCAATACGATGGCCAGGGCCGCTTCCATGGGTACGTCGAAGAGGCCATGGGCTTCGCCGGTGCCGTAGAGGCGGGCTTCGCCGGTAGCTTCGTCTTTATGCTTTACTACTTCCACGGCGAAGGATTCGGCTTTGCCGACCAAGGCGGCGAGGGCGCTGGGGGAGGCCGGGGCCGCGGCTATTCCGTAACGGACCTCCCAACCCTGGTGGCGGGAAAGGGTTCCGTCCTTGCCGGCGTCGGTTTCGATTTGGGCGATCTGGGCCGTTTGGGCTGGCTGGGCGTCAACACCCCCGGCCGCGGCCCCGGCGAACAGCAGAAAAAGCAGTGCCGTCGCCCCCGGCAGGATGCGGAATCCTGCCCTGCGCGCCCCGGCGGGGCTTGTACGGTATGGTCTTTCTGCGTTACTCACCTGAACCGATGGCCTCCATAATTCGTTGCAAATCGTCCTGGGAATAATACTCGATGAGAATCGAGCCCGAGTTCAGGCCGCCTTTTATTTCGACCTTGGTGCCTAAGCGCTCGATAAAAAGTTCTTCCAAAGCCTTGAGGTTGGGATCCAGCTCCTCCGCCGGGACGACGGCGTCGGTTTTTTTGCCGCCCTTCGGTTTTTTGCCCGTCCTGTGGAGCAAAGAATCCTGGACCGCCTGCTCGGCCTGACGCACCGAAAGGCTTTCTTTTACTATGCGGGCAAAAAGAGCCTGCCGTTCGGATTCGTCCACCAGGGCCAGGAGGCTGCGGGCGTGGCCGGCGCTGATGCTGCCATCCCGCACCGCTTCCTGCATGACTTCGGGCAGGCGCAAAAGCCTCAGGGCGTTGGCCACGGTGCTGCGATTCTTGCCCACAGCCTCGGCCACCTGCTCCTGCGTGTAGCCGGTAAGCTCCATGAGCCCCTGATAGGCCCTCGCTTCTTCCATGGGATTGAGGTCTTCACGCTGAATATTTTCGATGAGCGAAAGCTGCAGGCGTTTTTCCGCCGAAACGGCGCGCAGGATCACAGGCAGTTTTTCCAGACCGGCTTTCTGGGCCGCCCTGAAGCGACGCTCGCCGGCAACGATGATATAAGAGTCGCCACCCGAAGGTTCGGCGATGATGGGTTGCAGAAGACCGTGCTTTTGTATGGACTGCGCCAGTTCCTCGATGGAGGCCTCGGAGAAAGTTTTCCGAGGTTGATCGGGATTGGGCTTAAGCCTTGAAAGGGGAATTATTTGAATATTTTCGCCGGGCTCCAGGGGATTTCTGGAACTGTCGAAATATTGCTGATGCTCGGGGATAAGAGCTCCCAAGCCCTTGCCCAAACCGAATTTAGCCACGATTGATCAACTCCTCGGCGACAGCCTTGTAGCTCCGAGACCCTATGCAGGCCGGATCGTACTGCAGAACGGGGAGCCCGTGGGAGGGGGCCTCGGAAAGCCTGATGTTGCGGGGGACGATGGTCTTGAAAACCCTGTCCCTGAAGTATTCGCTCACCTGGCGCACAACCTGCTGGGACAACTTAGTCCTCCCGTCGAACATGGTGAGGAGGATGCCGCTGACCTTGAGGGAGGGGTTCATGCTTTTCTGCACCAGTCCGATGGTCTGCAGGATGAGGGAGAGCCCTTCCAGGGCGAAATATTCGCACTGCAGAGGAATGATCACCTCGTTCGCGGCGTTGAGGCCGTTGAGGGTGAGGATGCCGAGGGAGGGGGGGCAATCCACGAGAATGAAATCGTAGTCGGCCTCCACCGTCGCGACGGCGCGCTTTAAGTATTCGTTCCTGTCTTCTTTATCCACCAGCTCGACGGTGGCTCCCGAAAGATCGATGGATGAGGGAGCCAGGAAGAGACCGGGGACCTTGGTGGGAATGATGACGTCCTTGAGCTGGCGGAGACCGGAGATCACCTGATAGACGCCCGCCCCGTCGGGGGAGCCTCCGACGCCCGAGCTGAGGTTGCCCTGGGGATCGAAATCGATGAGCAATACTCTATGGTCCAGAGACGCGAGGGCGGCGCCGATATTGATCGCGCTGGTGGTCTTGCCGACCCCGCCCTTCTGGTTTACGAATACGATGATGCGTGCCATCCGCTCCCTTCCGTCATTGTATCCATTCTACCACACAAGGACCGAAGACAGCTAGAAGCAGACCGCGCCCTTGACCCTCGCTTCCACGAATCAGTAGACTTATCTTGATTCAATAGTCGTTCGCCCTGTAAAAGCTTCGACTATGCGCCAACAAGGAGATTCCATGCTGCACGATCGCGTTCTTTCCGCCATACAGGATGTCCGCCCCTCGCTTCAGGCCGACGGCGGCGATATCGAGCTCGTTTCCGTAAGCGACGATGGTATCGTCAATGTCCGGCTCACCGGCGCCTGCGGATCCTGCCCCTACTCGCTCATGACCCTCAAACAGGGCGTGGAAGCCTATCTCAAGAAGACTGTGCCCGAGGTCAAGGAAGTCAGACAGGCCTAAGCCCAGTGCCGGCTTCAGGGTTTCCCCGCGCCGATGGTTTTCATATTCACCGGCAATTCGATTTCCCCGCCGAGCCCTGTTTTCAAGGCTTCCCTGGATAGCCAGCCCAGAAGGGCCAGGGCTCTGTTCTCCGCCGATTCTATTGTCCTCTCCACCGCGATGTTGATCGATTCGATGGTGGAAATAAAATACAAAAGCAGTCCCTCCCGGCAGGGTATCACCCAGAGCCGGCTTTGCATCCTGCCGGGGTTGACGAAAGGAAGCATCAGATAGCGCAGTACGGTGAGGTTTTCGTTTGTAAGTAAAAGAGATTCCCCTCCCCGTCCCAGGGTGTAGCCGAAGACGTTGGTCCCGAAGCTGGTATCTTTTTGGAGCGCCAGGAATTCCAGGCTCCCGCCAGGCCCCAAGGCAATGGCGTCGGCCCGGGAAGGGATATTCACGGGTTTTCGCGCCGATTTGCTATCGATCTTGTACACTGTTTCGTAAAGCAGGCGCATCTTGCCCCGGCTGGCGGACCAGTATTCAAGCCCGGTCAGGCTTTCGGGGGAGCAGAGAATAGCGCTCAGCTCATCGAGTATCGCTTTCTGTGAAAGCCGCGGATAGGCCTGGCCGGCCGGCAGAAGGGCGAGAGCCTCGATTCTGAGTTCCTTATCCTTGATGCTGTCCGGGATTCCGAAGGGAAGCGATAAATCCTCGAGCCGAGGCCGCAGCCGGAGGCTTCCGCCCAGCCCGGAGTCCGCCGCAAGAACAGGAAGCCCCGCGCCCTTGAGACTATTTGCAGGATAGATATCCGCCGCCGCGGGGAGCGGACTTGTCTGGGCGAAAAGGGGCACAGCGGCCAGGACGGTCAGTAAAATCAGCGCCAGGGTGGTCGAAAAAGCGGCCGGAAAATATTTCATCGCCGAAAGTGTAGCCGGAACGGGGCTAAAACGCTATACTCAGGCCGGAAATCAGCATGACCATAGCGATGATGTTCTTGAAGCTCCTGGGAGGCCTCGCCCTTTTCATGGCCGGCATGGAGAGGACCTCGGACGGCATTCAGAAGGCCGCCGGCGAACGCTTGCAAAACACCCTCAACTTCATGACCAAGAACAGCGTCATGGGGGTAATGAGCGGCGCCCTGGTAACCGTCGCGGTGCAGTCCTCCTCGGCGACCACGGTGATGCTCATCACCTTTGTCAACGCAGGTCTTTTGACCCTCAAGCAGGGCATCGGTGTCATCATGGGCGCCAATATCGGCACCACCCTTACCGGCTGGATCATCGCCGGCGTGGGGATCGCCAAGTTCAGCATCGCCGCCATGGCGGTGCCGCTTTTCGGAGCGGGCTTCTTCATGAGCGGCGCCAAACGCAGATCCGAATCGTTTAGAAGCTATGGCCAGGCCCTGATGGGCCTGGCCCTTATTTTTCTGGGCCTCGATTTTATCGGCGCCGCCATTCCCAGGCCTTCGCCGGAAGTGCTGCTCTTTTTACAGCGGTTCTCGGGCATGGGCTTTATCGCCATCGCATTGGCGGTGGTGGCAGGAGCTGTCTTCACCATTCTCGTCCACGCCTCCAGCGCCACCATGGCGGTGGTCATAGCCATGGCCGCCCAGGGTCTAATCGCCTTCGAACTCGCCGCCGCCCTTACCTTGGGCGCCAATATCGGCACCACCATCGATGCCTTCCTGGCATCGATCTCGGCGGGGGCGAGCACGAATGCCAAGCGCGCCGCCTGGGCACATATCTTGTTCAACGTCCTGGGTACGGTCTGGGTTATTATAATCTTCAAGCCCTTTATCAACCTGGTGAATTATGTCGTTCCGGGGGAACTTTCGCCGTCCAACATGGGCATGCACATCGCCATGCTCCACACCCTTTTCAATAGCCTGAACACGGTGGCGCTCCTCCCCTTCGTTTCGCAGTACACCAACTTCCTCTGCCGCCTGATTCCGGAAAAACCCGGCGAATCCGAACTCAGGGCTATCTACCTTCCCAAAACCCTCATGGACACCCCCGAGCTTTCACTTCTCCAGGCCCGCAAGGAGATCGGCGACATGGCCGCCCTGGCCAGATCCATGTTCTCCAGGATCAGGGGCGATTTCGAGGCCGACCCTATGGATTTCGCCACGGAAATCGACTGGTTCACCGCGAAGGAGAATTACGCCGACACCATGTACGAGGAGCTTTCGAAGTTTCTCCTGGCCGTATCGAACAGCGATCTTTCGGACAAGACGAGGATGAGGGTGGGCATAAAGCTCCGTATCGTTTCGGAGCTGGAGAACATAACCGACGAGTGTCTGAGTCTCGCCCTCCTGCTCAAGAAAAAAAGCTCCAAGGGCCTCGTTTTCGAAAGCGAATCGTTCCTGGGCCTAAAACCTTTGTCCGACCATGTGGAGGAGTTTTTAGCCTTCGTGGCCGACCGCCTTCACAGGGGTATCACGGAGATCGAACTTTCCATGGCCTCGGAGATGGAGAACGAAATCGACGAGGACAAGCGGAGATTGAAAAAGCTGGCGCGACAAAGGCTGAAAGAGGGCGCCGACGTCAGGGCCGAGCTGCTCTATATCGATTTCGTGCGCCACATGGAAAAGATCGGAGACTACGCCTACGCCATCGCCGGCGAGCTGAGGAACTTCCCGAGCCGCTAGGACCGGCGCCGCCGGCCGGTCGTTGAGCGCCGGTCGGGGCCGGTCAGCGGGCGCCCAACGACCGGCCTTATGTCGAGAGGCCAAAGAAGGCCGGCAGTTCGTAAACATCCCTTGCGCCCCGCACGAGGATTCCCCCCATTCCCAACGCCAGGGCGGGCTCTATGTCCACGTCCTGCCTGTCCCCGATGGAAACGCAGGACGAGAAGGGCAGCCCCAGGCCGCGACAAGCCGCGATAAAGGGCTCTGCGGAGGGCTTGGACTTGCCCGTGTCATCCAGACCGATCACCTGTTCGAATCGAGCGGCCACGCCCAGGGCTTGGAGGCTGGCGCGGCCCACCGAACGAGGATTGTTGGTGAGAAGGGCGAGGCGGAAACGCTGGGCGAGGAGGGCGAGCGCCGCATCGAGCCTGGAATCCGCCGTCAGCCATTGCCGGGGATCGAGGGCTTCTTCGCGCCAGCGGATTATGCTGGGCATGTCGACGCCAAGGGTCAGAAAATGATTGGCCATGCTGGTGGCGGGGAGGGCGGCGGCGCGGCGCGCGAAGCGCGCCGCGCCCAGTCGTTCGGCGGCCTCCGAAGGGCTTATCCCCAAAAAACCCGCCAGGCGCTCCACCTGAGAGCTTTCCTGGAAGCGGTAGTAGTCGAGATTTTCGTAGAGGGTGCCGTCCATGTCGAAGACCAGGGCGGCGACGTCGCAAGCCTGGATGCCCAGCAGTTTCACGGCTTGTCGGCGGCTCCGTAGGGGATGACTTCCTCGGGAGGAATGGGGATTTCCTGTTCGGCCCCGGGCTTGGCGGCAAAACCAAGATTTCCCTGCTTCGCCTTTCCCTTTTCCATCTGCTTTTTGATCAGCTTGGCGACCAGATCCCTGTTGTCCAAAAGGGAAGAAAGGGATCGATCGTGATGGATAAGGCTGATGATCTGGGCGAAGAGGCCCGTGACGTCCGCCTGGATATACCATTCCCTGCGCAGCAGCTCGTCCTGGTACACGGCGTTGGTGCCGATGATCCTGTAGAAATAGCCCTGTCTGTAGGCGGCGTCGAAGTCATCAATGGCAGTGCCGTTGAAGAGCGGAAGGGAGACCGCGCAGATCACCTTGGAAGCGCCCAGGTCCTTGAGGCTTTTCATGCCCTTTATCAGGGTGCCGCCGGTGCCGATCATGTCGTCGGCCATGAAAATGGTCTTGCCTTCCACGTCGCCCAGGAGCCGCATCTCGCTGATGTTGGACTCCGAGGCGTTCTTGCTCACCTTGGAGTAGTCCCTTTCCTTGTAGAGAAGGGCCAGGGGCCGCTGGAGGGCGTTGGCGTAGAACTTGTTGCGGTCCACCGCTCCGGTATCGGGAGCGAGGACGACGAGGTTCTCGGTCTGGATATCCACGATGGACATCAGCTTTTCGATTATCTGGAAGGAGGCGTGGAGGTTTTCCAGCCTGAGCTTGTCGAAGCAATTTTCGATTTCCCTGGAATGAATGTCCAGGGTGATGATCCTGTCGGCGCCGAGGTTTTCCAGCATGGCGCCCACCCGGGCGGCGGTGAGGCCTTCCCTTCCCTTTTTCTTGTGCTGCCGCGAATAGGGATACATGGGCAACACCAGGTTGATGCGCTCGGCCCCGGCCTGCATGGCCGAATCGATGGCGACGAAGAGGTTGAAGATATGGTCGTTCACCGACATCACCCGCTTGACCGCCCCTTCGTTGAAGGCGATGGGCTGGTGGTTTTCGATATCCTGGAATATGTAGATGTCCTTACCCCGGATGGATTCCAGAATTTCGGTCTTGATCTCTCCGTTGGCGAAGAAGGTATGCCTGGCGTTTATCTTGAAGCGCGGGGGTCTGTATTTATCCGTGGGTCCAGGCATGAACAGATAGCCGGAATTGGCATCGTTCGAGAAATTGATTTTCCGGATGGCGAGCTCCTGGCTGATGTGGTACCGCGAGGAGAGCGCCTGGGTTTTCCGGTCGAAGCGTCGCTTGTAAATCCCGGACAGCTTGCGGACTACGTTGTCCGCGAAGACTTCGGCGCCGGGGCAAGCGATGATACCCAATTTGGTTGGGTCGGAATAACTCATGGGTTCGCCGCCTTGTCATGTGGGCTTGATTAAAAGCTATACCGACACCGCGTCTTTGTCAATCTTCGGCGGACTTGTCGGGTCTATTCTATGGCCTGGATAAGGGCCACCAAGGGGCGTTGCGAGGGAGGGCCCAGAACGAGGGCAGGTCCCGTGGCGACCTCGACGCCCAGGGGCGAGGCGCAGTCCTTTCCCCAGTATTCCACTTTGTAGCGACCGGCGGGCAGCCTGCGCAGGATCTGGCGTCCGTCTTCGGGCTTAAGCCAGAGCAGCTGTCCGCTTCCCTCCAGGGCGAGGGGCCGCAGGGGATGATTCGGCGGCAAAAAGGCCAGGATTTCAACCAAGACCTCAGTAGTAGCGCCCAAAATCCTTCTCCAGATCGTCGATTCCGGGCATGCCGTCTATCAACGCCCAGCCGGCTTCCTCGTCCATTTCGGAATGGGTCATGAGGATGGCCATAACCGTCTCCACCTGTATTCCCACCCGCTTCCACAGGGGGGAAAGTTCGTCGTTCAGATGGTCGAGCTGGGGTTTTCCCCCTGTCACCTGGCCCGGGTTGAGGGTTTCGATGAGGTAGGCCGCCGAGTCGGTCCGCTCGCCCCAGGCGCGGTGCGAAAGTCCTCGGTTTATCGGCCTGGATTGGTCCAGGACCATCCGAACGCCCCGCTCGTCGGCCGCCAGTATGCCCATGGCCGCGTAGCCCAGGTTCTTGGGGTGGGCGACGATGTTCCAGGCCAGGCCAGAAACGGGACCGGCTTCGTGGAGGTCGAAGGCGGCTTTCACATTTTCCTTTTCGATCAGATTGAAGAAAGCCGCCGCCGCCTGGGCGGTGCGCGAACCGGCAGGATCGCCCGGATGGGCACGGTTGAGATTCCGGGATTCCCGGCCTGCCAGGCTTTGTTCCTGACCGATTGCCTCGGGCGGATAGTAGCGCTCCGGGTCGGGACCGATTTCATCCTCGGGTTTCGTGAATCGAGAGCCGTATCTGAAGGCCCTCGTACCCGAGGCGCCCTGGACGATAACAGCAGTCGGGCCCGGTCTGTCGGGATCGGACCAGGTGCCGGCCGAAGCGTTGGCCCTGGGCACAACGATAAGCCGGGCGGCCAAGGGTTTCGCCCAGGAGACGAAGAGAGAGGCGGCCATTACGCCGGCGATCTCGTCACCGTGGGTGCCGCCCAGAATGAGGATGGCGGGCAAGGCTTCACCCGGGTCCGGCGTCGCGATCCCGGGTTCGATAAAGTAAACAGGACTGTCCAGAGCCGTTCCCGCCAGCGATGGGAGATAGTCCGAGAGCGCGCCGATCCTGGCTACGGCGGAACCGGGTCGCTGCTCGTCCAGCGTGGCCTGGAAGGCCGGATGGGCGAACAGTGTCGTACGCGCCACGGTCCCGCTCTGGGCGGTCACAGGCACCAAGGCCGCCATGAAGCTTAAAAAAACTAAAAACGCCGGACGAGCATGGATAAATTTCATTTTGCCTCGATCACCACAGCCGGGCCTGGGCGGAAAGCTTTCCGCCCAGGCCCGGAGCTTTAGCGATAATTCAATACCCGAACACGGCTCCGTCCCTGCGCGGGTCGGCGCCGCCGTGGAGTTGGCCGTCCTTGATGATGATGCCCTGGACGCCGCCGAAATACAGATCGCGTTTGTCGTAGCTCTTGACCTTGTAACCCAGGAGAGCGAGGTCATCCAGGGTTTTCTTGGGGAAGAGGGCGCCTTCGAGTTCGATGGTGGTTTTCCCGGGGCCCTGGAGATAGGTGCAGTACATACGGGGCGCCTCGATGGCTTCCTGGATACCCATGCCATAGTCGATCAGATTGGTCACGATCTGGGTAAGGGTGGGGATGATCCTCATGGCGCCGGGGGTTCCCAGGGTGGCGAAGGACTGCCCGTCTTTCATGATGAGGGTGGGCGCGATGGTGGTGTTCATGCGCTTGCCGGGCGCGTAGGCCGAGGAGCCTTTCTTGTTGTTGAAATTGCCCATCTCGTTGTTCAGGATGATGCCGGTACCGGGAACGGCCACGGCCGCTCCGAAGAAGCTGGACAGGGTCTGGGTAAGGGCGACGACGTTGCCGTCCTTATCGACCACGGACATGTGGGTGGTGCTCCAGTGCTCGCTGTTGGGATTGACCTTCTCGTATTTGGTCGTCATGGCGTCGAGCTTGATGGATTTGGCCTTGGCGTCGGCGTAGCCCTGGGAAGTGAGGGCCTGCATGGGCACATCGACATAGTCGGGATCGCCCAGGACGTCGTAATAGTCATCGAAGGCCCTGGCCAGGACCTCGGAGAAGAGGTGAAGCTTCATGGCCGAATCGAAACCGAGGAACTTGAGGTTGTAGTTTTCCAGCATGTTGAGGGACTGGATGAGGAGGAAGCCGCCCACGGGAGCCGGAGCGGAAACGATGTCGTAACCACGGTAGAGTCCCTTGGCGGGTTCGCGTTCGATAGCCTTGTACTGGGCCAGGTCGTTTTCGTCGATCAGGCCGTTGTGGGCTTTCATGTCGGCGGCGATGGCCTTGGCGATCTCGCCCTTGTAGAAGGCGTCTTTTCCTTCCTTGGCGATGAGCCTGAGGGTCTTGGCCAGGTCCGGGTTTTTATAGGTGTCGCCGGCTTCCAGTGGAAGGCCGGTGGGAGCGATTATGGACATGAGGTAGGGATTTTCCGTCGCTTTCTTGAAATTGTCGGAAATCACGCCCGCCAGAGTCTCGCTCACCACAAAACCTTCCTCGGCCAGCTTGACCGCGGGTTCGATAACTTGAGCCAGGCTCATGGTGCCGTATTTCTCCAGGGCCAGCGCGAGACCCGCCACGGTGCCGGGAACGGCCACGCCCCTGTGCCCATAGCTGGGCCACTTTTCGCCTTCCTTGGGCGGATTGAAGGACGCGCGGCTGCGATAGTCTATGGAAGTAGCCTTGTTCTCGCCCTTGAGGTAGATGACGATATAGCCTTCGCCGCCGATGCCGTTGGCGTTGGGTTCGACCACGCCATTGGCGAAGGCGGTGGCTACCACGGCGTCAACCGCGTTGCCGCCGGCCTTGAGAATATCCAGACCGACCTGGGAGGCCAGCGGATGGGCCGAAGCTACCATGCCCTGGGCGGAGACTACTTCGGGAATCACCGTGGGGGCTTTCTGGGCGAAAACGGTCTGGAAGCCGCCCAATAGCAAGAGGGCGATCAACGCCACCGGCATGAATCTGCTGATTCTCTTCATTATTTTTCCTCCTTGAATATATGGGCGGCGATATAAGCGCCCCCAGTGGATACACCTTACATGGACCATCTACTTCAAATACGGACCCAAACCATTGCCCGCCAAGTCTTGGTAGCCCGGCAGCCCCGAGAACTGGATGGCCTTGTCGGGATGCCCGTCGCTGAAAATCCGGACGACCGCCGCGGTGGCGTACAGATGCTTGGCCACCCGGGATCCCAGGGGATTCTCAGGATCGTTCACCACATCCGCATCCGGGGGAGCGTCGGCGACCATGGCTGGATTGGGAGTTTCGGTGAGAAAGGCTTCCGCCTCCGTTCCTGCGCCCCATTCCCGGTGCGAAAGCCCGCGGAATTCCATATTGGAAGGCTCGAGTTTGAGCGAAAGGCCATAATCCAGTTCCAGGTCGAAGAGAGCGCCCGCGGCGGTCTCTATATTTTTGGGATTAGCCACCATCATGTTGGCCAGGCGGCCGCCGGCATCGGCTTCGTGATAATCGAAGGCCACGTCCACCTTCTCTTTTATGAGAAGCTGCATGACGGCATAGGCGATTTTCTGGGTAAGGCCCGAGTCGGTGCGACCGGGATAAGCCCGGTTGAGGTTCCTGAATTCCCAGCCCGCCAGCGGAGCCTCGCTGCTATCGGGGTGCACATAGCCGCCCGAAGGATCGGCAATTCCCTGATGGGCCTTGTTGGTGGCCCGGGAACCGTATTTGAAATACCGCACTCCGCTGGAAGTCGTAATACTGATCCAGGAGGGACCGCGGGTCGTGTACGCCGGCAGCTCGGGCTCCCGCTCCTGATTGCCTATGGCGGAATTGTTCATGTTGGGCACCACGATCACCCTGCCGGTCTCCACCTTGAGATTCTCGATGAGCAGAACCGCCGCCATGATGCCGGCGATTTCGTTGGCATGGGTTCCCCCGCCCACGAAAAGGGTGCCGCCCGGTTTGTCGCCCTCGAAATAATATACCTTGCTGTCACCGGGGGTTCCCAGCAGCCCGGGATAATAATCGGATAGCCAACCGGTTCTACTCAAGCCTTCGGAAGGCCGGTAGTCGTGATTGATAAGATAGCGGCCATGGAGGTCCTGAGCTGCCGGACTCTGAATCCCCAGGCTGAATAACAACAATACCGCCGCTAGTGCGGTAAACGACGATCGCGTTGACATGAAAATCTCCTTATGGGGCCGGAAGCGGAGTTCGACGGAAATCCTTGAACTTTTACTTGAACGCCGCAGCCAGGGGGGCTCCCGCCGAGGAAATCCGGTCCACCTTTGCCAGGCTGATCTTCGCCTTGGCCGCCAGCTCGGTGAAAAGACCGTCCTCGTCTCCCGAGGCGACTACGATGGCGTAACTGGCCGCTTCCATGCAGGGCTTGATGAAGGTATCGGACATTGCGCCCCGCCTGGCGGCCCCGCCCACGTGCATGACGATTATGGAAAGCTTTAGCTCCTTGGCCTTTTTAAGAAGGGCCTGGGTGCGGACAAGCTCGGCTTCGGCGCTTATGCCCGCCGCTCCGAGGCCCTTGGAACTGGCGCCTACCACGAGAACGAGAGTTTTAGCCGAACCGTCGAGCTTTTCGGCCTTGACCAGAGGATCGGCGGTGTAAGGCACTTTGGCTCTATTGAGAAGCACTTTGATCATCTCGAAATCCGCGCTCTGTCCGATGGCGGTCACTAAGGCCGGTTTTTCGGCGAAAGCGGTGCTCTGCTGGGCGAAGCCATAAGCGCCGAGCGCGGCCACAAAGGCACAGACAAGAATAAATCGTTTCATGAAAACCCCTTGTTTTGCATTCAATTCCGATATGTCCGATGTAAGCGAAACCACGCGCCCTTTTGCCATATAGGACGAGGATGAGCAGTACCCGAGACACTTGCGGTGTAAACATTATCCACTCCATCGATACCGCTGTCAACGATACTGTTCTTTTTGTATCGATAGGATTCTCGTCTCGACTGAAACGAAGCCGCGTGCTACTCTGTACCGCGGCAAGCGGGAGCTGAAAGCCCCTGCGACAAAGGAGAACATCATGAAGCGAACGGTCTTTAGAATGTTGGACGAGGCGGCCAGGGACTGGGCCGACGATCCCTATGCCCTTCGAAAGACCGATTCGGGGTATGTCGCGACCAGTTTCGCCCAAGCAAGGGAGCGATCCAGGGCCTTCGCCGCCTGGCTTGTTTCCCAGGGATATAAAAAGGACCAGACCATGGCCGTTCTGGGCGAAGGCAGCCCCGAATGGATCTGTGGCGAGTTCGGCCTCATGTGCGCCGGCCTGATTTCCGTGCCGCTCTCCATCAAGCTGCTGGCCGAGGAGATACCTTTCCGTCTCAACCATTCGGACGCCAAGGGTATCCTGACCACCCACAACCAGCTGGAAAAGGTTTTGACCGCCCTCCAGAGCGTCGATGACAAGAACCTGCGCATTATCTACCTGGATGACGATCCTGATTGGGCGAAGGAGACGATGGGGAAAAAGGGCATTTCCGTGGATCGGCTAAAGGTCTTTTCCCAGGCGGAACAGGAAGGACGAGCCTTGGTGGCCGACCCTGCCTCCGGAATGGGCGCGAAGCTGGACGCCATCGCCGAAGCCGCCGCAGAAGACGATGTGGTCACCATATCCTATACCTCGGGAACGACGGGGAACCCTAAAGGAATCATGCTCAGCCATCTCAACTATTGGGTAAACTGCCACGACGCCATCGATATGTTCCAGCTGCCGCCCCACTATAAAACCCTACTCGTGCTGCCGGTGGATCATTCCTTCGCCCACACGGTCGGTATCTATACCGCCTTGGTGCGGGCCATAGCCCTTTATTTCGTCGACGCCAGGGGCGGAGGCATGGCGACCCTGCGCAACATTCCCATAAACCTAAAAGAGGCCAATCCTACTTTCCTTCTCACCGTTCCCGCCCTTTCTGGCAACTTCATGAAAAAGATCATCGCCACCATGGAGGAAAAGGGCGGCCTGATAGAAAAGATCTTTAAAAAAGGCATTGAAGCTGGCATACGCTGGAACGGGAACGGCTTCCATACGCCATCCTTCGGCGTACGGGCCGGCGCTTTCTTTCCCTATTTCCTCGCCAAGATCATCCTTTTCAACACGATCAAGAAAAAGGTTTTTGGCGATTCCATCCTGTTCTGCGTAGGAGGAGGAGCCCTGCTCGACCTCAAGCAACAGGAATTCTTCGCAGCCCTGGGCTGCCCGATCTACCAGGGCTACGGTCTCACCGAGGCGGCCCCGGTCATTTCGGCCAACGTCCCCGCCAGGCACAAATTCGGATCCTCGGGCGTACTCTTTCCCTCGCTCGAGTGCTCCATCAGACTTGCCGACGGCAGCGAGGCTCCCCGGGGAACGACCGGCGAGATCACCATCCTGGGCGAAAATGTCATGAAGGGTTATTACAAAAATCCCGAAGCCACCGCCCAAACCATAAAGGATGGCAGGCTGTGGTCCGGAGATAGAGGGTATATCGATGAGGATGGCTTCCTCTACGTGGTCGGAAGGGAAAAAGCCCTCCTTATCGCCGAAGATGGCGAAAAATACAGCCCGGAGGAAATCGAGGAAGCGATTACGACCTCCACGGACCTGATAGACCAGATAATGGTCTGGTGCGATCACAAGAAATACTCCTGCGCTCTGGTGAGCCTGGACCAGAACAAGGTCCAGCGCTTTGTCGCCAAACGGGGCATCGCCAGCGTCGAGGCTCTCTGCAACGCCCTCCAGGAAGAGTTCTACGCCTTCAGAAAGGATCCCAAAGCCAAGAAGGTGCAAAACGCCTGGGTGCCCGGCGCCTTCCAGATACTGGCCAGCCCCTTCAGCGAAAAGGACGGCACTATCAACTCGACCATGAAAATCGTGCGCTACAAGGTTTCGGAGCTGTATAAAGAAAGCCTGGAGTATTCCTACACCAAGGAAGGTTCGCAGACTCTGAACCCGCGAAATCTCGCGACACTGAGGGATTTGTTCAAGCTCTCATGAAACGGTCGCCTCGATACCGCGAGCAGCGATGAAGCCGTATGGAAGAAAGCCTCATCGCCCTGATAAACGACGCCGCCTCATCCTGGCCTTCGGGCGCCTACGCCCTCGGCAAAACGGACTCGGGCTGGGAAGCCCACAGTTTCGGGGAGACAAGGGATAAGGCCAGGGCATTCGCCGCATGGCTTCTCGATAGGGGGTATTCCCCCGGCCAGAAGGGAGCCATCCTGGGCGAAGGAAGCCCCGAGTGGATCCAGGGCGAATTCGGCCTTTTGTTTGCCGGTCTCGTTTCGGTTCCGCTTTCCGCCAAGCTCACCATCGACGAGCTTCGGTACAGGCTTTCGCATTCCGAATCGGCCATCTTCCTGGTCAGCTCCAATCTGCTCGACAAGGCCTTGGCCGCCCTCGCCACCCCGGGTGAAGCAGATATCGCCCGGCCGGCCGGCGGCGATAACGGACTCCGGACGCCCCAGGCAAAAACCAGGACCTCGGGCATAACCGATGCCCCGCCCCCCGCCCTGGTCTGCCTGGACTCGAACCTTAGCAGGGAAAAGCTCCGCGCAAAGGTAAAAAACACCGGGCTGGACTGGGATAGCCTCACTTTCCTCAGCCAGGCCATTGAGCAAGGAAAGACGGCGCTGCGGGACAGGCCGGGACTGGCAAACCGCATGGATTCCATCGCCCGATCGCTGCGGCCGGACAGCTTGGCCTTCATTTGCTACACCTCCGGCACTTCGGACAATCCCAAGGCGGTCATGCTGAGCCACCGCAATATACGGGCCAACAGCCACGATGCGTTCGTACAGTTCCATACGCCCCGGTACAAGACCCTTATCGTCCTTCCCGCCGATCACGCCTTCATCCACACCGTGGCCATATTCACAGCCCTTTGGTGCGGAGTCGCTCTATACTTTCTGGATTCCCGGGGCGGAACCATGGCGGGAATCCGGAATATCGCCGGCAACATCCAGGAGTGCCAGCCGGATTTCATGCTCACCGTTCCGGCCCTAAGCGCCAATATCCAAAAACGGATCCTCGCCGGGGTAAAGGCCAAGGGCCCGATACTCCAACGAATCTTCGAGGCCGGCATCGAGGCCGAAACCGAGCGCTTGGGGAATGGATACCGCCGCCCTTCCCTCGCTCGGCGGCTCGGCCTATTACCCGCCTCCCTCATCGCCCGGCTCTTCGTTTTTCCCTCGATCCGCAAAAAAGTCTTTGGCTCCAGGATCAAGTTCTGCGTTTCCGGGGGCGCCAGAAGCCCTGCCGACCAGGAGCGTTTTTTCACGGCCCTCGGCCTCCCCCTTCTGGCCGGCTACGGACTTACCGAGGCCTCGCCCATAGTGTCGGCCAACGTCCTTGGTTGCGCGAAGTTCGGCACCGTCGGCAAGCCTATGCCCTCGGTGCGGGTCGCCATTCTCGACGAGGCGGGAAACCGGCTCGCCCCCGGACAACCGGGCGAAATCGCCGTTTTAGGCGATTCGGTCATGCTGGGGTACTACAAAAATCCTTACGACACAGCCCGCGCTATTTCGGACGGCTGGCTGCGTACCGGAGACCTGGGCTTTCTGGATGAAGAGGGCTTCTTGAGCGTCCTGGGAAGAATACGCTCGCTTTTGATCTCCGACGCGGGGGAAAAGTACAGTCCCGAGGAAATCGAGGAAAGCATCCTCGGCTCGACCGAACTCATTGAGCAGGTCATGGTATGGTGCGATCATAAAAAATATCCCTGCGCCCTCGTCTGGCCGGATCCGGAAAAAATCAAGGCTTTCGCAGCGGCCAATGGCCTGGACGAGCCCCTCGAAGTCCTGCGAGCCTTGATCGGGGAATTCTACGCGTTCAGGGCCGACCCGCAGGCGAAAAAGCCGCAAAAAGCCTGGACCCCCGGCACATTTCAGATTATTCCCGCCCCCTTCAACGAAAAAGACGGAACGCTCAACTCCACCCTCAAGATCGTCAGGCACAGGGCCGCCTTAGTCTACGGCGATCTGCTGGCATACTCCTATACCCCCGAGGGTTCCAACGCCGACAACCCTCGAAACCGGAAAACTCTCGCTTCCCTGCTCAAAAAGCCTTAAGACAGCCTTACCACAGCAGCCGAGGCTGTTGTATCATCGTCGCCGTGGAAAAAAAGGATACCTTTCAAGACGTCAAAGCCCTGACCATTCGCTTGACCAAGGCCGAAAGTGTGACCGATTCGGCGGGCGAAAAAGCGTTTCCCGGCTTTCTTCATTCAATTTTATCCGAGATCCCCTACTTCAAGGCTAATCCCGGGAACATCGTTTTGCGGAAAATTGAAAACGATCCTAAGGACAGGTCGAATCTCTTCGCCCTCGTCGAAGGAAGCGGAAACACCTGCGTACTGCTCACCGGTCATTACGATGTGGTGCAGACCTCGATATACGGTCCCCTGGAGCCCTGGGCCTTCGACCCGGAAGTCCTGGCCGAGAAGATAGTGGGCAGGCCATTGGGCCCAGGCTCCGAAGAGGAGGCGCTGCGGGCACTGCGAAACGACCTCGCCTCGGGCGAATTCCTCCCCGGCCGGGGGGTTCTGGACATGAAGAGCGGGCTGGCGGCGGGAATTTCGGTCTTATCCGGATTTTCGCGGAAGGAGGAGCGTCGCGGAAACCTTCTCTTTTTTGCCGTGGCGGACGAAGAAGGCTCTTCCCGGGGAATGCGGGCGGCGGCGGCTTGTCTGCCGAAGTTCCTGGAATCCAGGGGCCTGCGACCAAGGCTTGTGATCAACCTGGACGCGGCGGTGGATCAGGGCTCTGGAGAACAGGGAAGGGCGGTTTTTACGGGATCCGTGGGTAAGGCCCTGCCCTTTGCCTATTTTATCGGGCGCTGCACCCATGCCGGAGCTCCCTTTGACGGCATAAATCCGGCCCTCATGGCCTCGGAGTTCGCCAGGGAAATCGAATGCAATCCCGAAGCCCTGCCGGAGAAGCGGGGGGCGGCTGAAGCCGGGGGTGTCCAAGGGGGGGCGGAAGCGGCACCGGGGAGTTCGTCGGAGCCCGGCGAGGCGCCTTCCCCTCCCACCATCCTGTACTTCAGAGAGGCCCGGGAGGGCTACGACGTGACAACCCCGCAGGCTTTTTTCTGCGCCCTTAATGTACTGACTCATACCATGAGCCCGGAGGTCATCGTCGAATCCCTTATGGAAATGGCCAGGGGCGCCATCAACCGTTCCCTCGCCATCCTGCGCAAGCGGGCTTCGACCTTCGTCCGACCTGTTCCCGGACGGTTTTCCATACCCGAAGCGGCCCCGTCGGTGGTGGGTTTCGAAGAATTCGCCCGCCGGGCCGAGCTGGCAAGTCCGGGAATCCTGGAGAGCTCGCGCGATCTCGCCGCGGCCCGGCATCCCGACGACAGGGTTCGGCAGAGCCTTGTCGTTCTCCAGGCCCTTCTGCCTTTCGCCGGGATCGAAGGCCCGGCGGCGGTCATAGGCTTTGCCCCACCCTACTATCCCCGGGCTGAATTCGATCAGGAAAAGAACGCCGACTTTATGAATATCCTGCGCGGGGTCATCGCCGACTTCTCCAAGGAGACAGGCGAAAGCCTACGATTACGCCCCTATTTCCCAGGAATATCGGACATGAGCTTTTTATCCTTCTCGGACAGCCCCGCCCAGCGCGGCTATGTGAAAAACATGAGTCCCGTCCCCGATCCGACCCCCGGTCCGACCGAGACCGGCTTGGCCCCCATCGGCTGCCCGGTGATAAATCTCGGCCCCTGGGGGAGGGAATACCACCAGCTGGGCGAACGGGTGCATATGGAATACAGCTTCAAGCAAATGCCCGTTCTGCTCTCGAAGCTGCTGACCGCGGTGCTGGGTACGGAGGAATAGCGACATGACGGCCCTGGGGCCGTAAGCCGCGAGCTAGACCCAAATACGTCTTTTGAGATAAGGAAGCTATGAAATCAGAAATTGCAACCGTGATTTTCGACTGCGGTCAGGTTATTACCCATAGGCAGAACAAAGATATCGCCCGGGCCATGGCCGACCTTCTCGGTATCCCATGGGAGGATTTCCCCAGGGCTTACGTATCGGTGCGGGGTGAATACGACCGGGGCAGCCTGGACGCCCTGACCTATTGGGGCATGGTCGCCGCCCCTTACGGAAAACCGGTGGATCGCGAACTGGCCGGACAGTTGGCGGTTTTGGACATGGACAGCTGGTTCAGCATCAACATCGAGGTGGTCGATACCATCATCAGGCTGAAGAATGAAGGCTATCGTCTCCTCATGCTTTCCAACATGAACTGGGAAGGCAAGGAGCGTATGTTCGGCCCGGCCCGGATAGCCCAGGACAGGGACTGGATCGCCGCCTTCGACGAGATACTCCTCTCCTGCGATCTGGGGCTGATCAAGCCCGAGCCTGAAATTTATAGGATCTGTCTCGAAAAAGCCCGGGCCGAGCCGGAGCGCTGTCTTTTCATCGACGATATGCCCGGCAATATAGCGGCGGCCCAAGCGGCGGGCATGCGTACAATTCTTTTCAGAGAGGGTATGCCTCTTGGCACTATGCTGGCCGAGCGCTATGGATTATTCTAAAGCGAATGGCAGGATATTCACAAAACTCAACGGCAGGGAGGAGGCCATGACCTATGTTCTATCCTTGGGCGGTTCGATAGTCGCGCCGCCCGAGGGCCCGGATGTCGAATTCATGCTCCGGTTCAGGGCAGGCCTCGCCTCCTGGCTCGACGCCGACGCCTCCCGGCGCATTATTCTCGTCGTAGGCGGCGGGGGCCCCGCCAGGACGTATCAGAACGCTCTCAGGGAATTCTGGCGCCTGAGGGGCGAAGGACCCTCGGGCGGCGCGGCCAAGGACGCCGACCTGGACTGGCTGGGCATAGCGGCGACCAAGATAAACGCCCAGTTCGTCAAAGCCGCCATGGGAGAACTCTGCGAGGACGAAGTGGTGACCGATCCCTCGGGCCCGATCGTTTTCACCGGCAAGGTTCTCGTCGCCTCGGGCTGGAAGCCCGGTTTTTCCAGCGATTACGACGCCGTGCTCTTGGCTGAGCGCTTCAACGCCACAACTTTGCTCAATCTCTCCAATATCGCCAAGGTCTACACCGCCGATCCCAAGCTCGACCCCGCAGCCCGACCTATCGACGAGATATCCTGGGAGGAGTTCCGCGGCATGGTGGGATCGGTATGGAAGCCCGGAGCCAATCTCCCCTTCGATCCCATAGCCTCGGCCAGAGCCCAGGCCTCGGGCGTTAGGGTAATTTGCGCCGCGGGTAGAAATATTCCCAATACAATAGCTATCTTAGACGGAAGACCCTTCGAGGGCAGCACCATTGGCGCCACCAACGCGGAAGGATCGGCAAGGAGCCGTCGATGAATGAGGAAAAAAGCCTGCGTTCGGGGAATGAAAGTCCTTTCGACCTTCCCCGCCTGCGGGACCAGGCCATGGACCTTTTGACCGAAGCCTTCGCCAACGGGACCTTGAGCCTTGAAGAGTACGAGCGCAGGGCCGGGCTGATTCAGAAAGCCATGCTCCCCTCGGAGATAACAGGACAGATCGCGGGATTGCCTCGGTCCACAGCCCAACGAACGGAGAACCCTGCGGCGAGAACCGAAGCCAGGCCTTCCAGGGCTTCGCGACCCATGCCCGACGGGCTCGAGCTGATTCCCGTGGAGGAAAAGAGCGGCTCCCCCGAATTCTCCCTCTGCATCATGGGGGACAGAAAGCTCGCCGGCGACTGGCTCAATTCCGATCAGGCAACCTCCTTTACCCTCATGGGGAGCACCACCCTCGACCTGCGCGGTACGGTCCTTCCCCCGGGAAGACTTAAAATAGACGCGATGGCCATTATGGGAGAGATTCAGATCCTCGTGCCGCCCGGACTGCCGGTGAAGATGTCCGCCTTTCCCTTCATGGGCGAGGCGACGGTCAAAGGGTCGGTGGAACAACGCATCGTTCCGGGCATGCCCTGGGTGGATGTCTCGGGCATTGCCCTGATGGGCTCCATAGTGGTCAAGGTTTTATAAAAGGCCACCGCGAAAAAAGGCTTGGACAGGAGTGTCGGGCCTTTTTCATATTGAGGAAGGAAAACAGACAGGGGAAGGAAACAAATAAAGTCATTCGACTTTCCCTCGCCTCGGCGCCTTCCCGCCGGCCTCACATTATCTTGTTATACTGACTATAATTATTACTCCACGCCCCGCTTTAGATTTTGTCGATCAGCATCGAACACTTGCCCGAGGGAATGGGCAGGGTTTTCTTCTTTTTATTGAGAACATTGATGGTGAAATAGTAGAGTTTTTCGCTTTCCATGTGGATTTCCCAACCCCTGCCCGATTTGGAGGAGAGGATGGTGACCATGTTCCGCTTGAGGGAGAGGTTTTCGATCCCCATGATCTCCAGGTTGGGGATGATCCAGTCCACGGTTTTTCGAGGCAGGGAAGCGTAAAGCCCGAGGATATTCTCGATCATCAGGGTAACCGAAGCCAGACCGTTAAACGGCAGGTAATGAGGATACGGCCATTCGGGATGCCCCTCCCAGACAGCCTTGCCTTCGGCCTGGGGCTGATAGGCCCCCCAGACGATAGGCTTGTAGTCCTTCTGATGCCCCTCGGGCGGCGCCGAGGCGTGCATGGAGTCGAGGATGAAATACAGATGGCGGATTGCGCAGTCCCGGGCGAATTCGTAGAAGTTGTATTTCTCCAATCCCTTTATCACCATAAAGCTGAAAGCGGTGATTACCGAGCCCCTGTAGCCTCCGCCCTTGCGGTCGAAAGCCGGATGATCCGCGGAAAGGGTGGGGAAAGGATTCTCCAGGCCGAAACAAGTCGGATCCTTGAGTTTGGAGATGAGCTTTTCGGCTCTTTCCTCATTAGGAATCTCGGCGAGCAGCAACCAATACGAGCCGATAGTCTTGGTCTTTACCTGCCGTTCCGCCTCATCGAGATCGTAATAAAAACCGTCCTCGATATTCCACATTTTGCCGTTGATCCGGGTTTTCAAGGAAAAGTAATCCCGCTTGAAAAGGAACGACACGTCCTTGTCGTTCAGGATATCCCCGAGCGCCGAGATATAGAGGGCGTTCATGGCCATGACGGCGTTGAAATCCACCATGTAGCGGGCATCGGCCCTGGGGGAGTTGGACATCCCCGTCGAGGCCACGGGCGTCGCGTACAGGCCGTTTTCCCCCTTGAAATTCTTCTCCAGCCAGTAGTAATGCTTTTTGAGCGCGGGCATGACGTCCTTCACCCGCTTTTTGTTCGCCGTCTTGTGATAGAGGTTGTACTCCGCCCAGGCGAAGAGAGGAAGGGCGAGGGCCTGGGGATTTTCGGGATCGGAGAGGGCTTTTCCGGTCTGGATATCGTAGCTGGCGCGGATGGCGCCGTTCTCTTCCTGCATGCTGTAGAGGGCGTCGAGGCCGTTGGAAGCCGGATAGATGCGGTTGCTGTACACCAGGAAGAAGGAAGAAAATGCCTGCTCCATCACGTCCAGGACAGCCCGCTGCGGATAGTGGAAGAACTTGATTTTTTCGAAGGGAGTGCCGGCGCCGCCCGATGTCCAGCAGTCCGATGCCCAGGCCCAGGTTCTATCGTATATCTCCACAAAATCCTGATCGTAGAAGTGGATTCGCGGAAAGTCTTTCTTGTTCAAATATGGCCCCTCTCCCGGACGATTCCGTCGACCGCGGCGTCCCCGGGATCGGGCGCAGCTGTCCGCAAAGCTTCTCGTTGATTGAGCTTCGCTATCAGGCTGTTGGAAATTTTCACTATAATGATCTTCATAGCCTTTGTCAAATTTTATCGCCCATTAACGCTTCAGGAGTCGGAAGTTTTCCTTCGCAAACGCACTATACAATCGTCAAGTTCGGCTTCTCCCTTAACAATATCTTCCGCCAAAGCCCTGCAATCGGGGGCTCCGCAAGCCCCGCAATCCAACCCGGGCAGGCTGGCCGCCAGTTCTTCGAGCCTTTCCGCCATGGCCAGAGCCTTTTCCAAATCCCTGTCCAGCACCATGACAGGCTTGGGCGGCAACTCTTCTTCCCACTCCAGCGCCTCGAACCCGGCGTCAGCGGACCGTCCGATTCCGGCGGCCGAGGGACCTTCGTCGAAGCCGCCATTGAAGCTCCGGGCTTCGGGAGCTTCCTCCCCCTTCTGGCTCACCGAGACGGCCTTTATGGCGGTCCTGGCCACATGGGGGTTCGCCACGACCATCGGACCGCCCACGCAGCCTCCGGGGCAGGCCAGAGCCTCGATATAGGGAATGTCGCCCAACTTTCCGTTGTCTATTTCCTCGAGCAGGGCGATCAAATTGTCGATGCCATCCACGGAAACCGCTCCCGGAACGTTGAGCGCTTCCAGCTCCCCGTCAGATCGCGCCCATCCAAAGCCGCCGCCGAGGCCTTCGATTCTCCCCATCTTTGAAGGAGGACCCGAACCGGCGCAAGTCGATTCACCGGCAGCTTTTCGTCTTTGTATCGCCTTCTTGAGGGGAGCGTAAATATCCTGAAACGAAAATACCGCGTCCACCTCGGATCGCACATAGCCCAGGGGGTTTCTTATCGCGGTCACCTTGGAGGTACAGGGGCTAATAAAAAAAACGCCGATCCTGGGCTGTCCATCGGTCGTCCTGTTCGCGCCCCGATTCCCTTTATCGCCACCCCCGGCGATCGAAGCCTCGAGCCTCCGCCTCAGCTCCCTCGCGGCTATCTCAAAGGGTGGAAGCAGGTGGACGAGCTGTGGTATGAGGGAAGGAAAGCGCAGCTGCACGAGGCGCACAACCACCGGGCAGGCGCTGGAAATCATGGGGCGCGGCCCGGCTGCGTCCAAATACTCCTTGGTCGCCAGGCCAAGGCGGGCCGCGCCCCATGCGACATCGAACACCTCGTCGAATCCAATATCGCGCAACGCTAAGAAGACAGTATCAGGCGCCGTGTCAACCCCGAATTGCCCGTAGAGCGAGGGAGCGGGGAGGGCAACTTTGATATCGTAGCCTTCCATGACAGCCAAGGGATCGGAGATCCATTTTTTCGCCCCCTTCGGGCAGGTGCGTATGCATTCGCCGCAATCGATGCAACGCTCTTCAGCGATGTGCGCTTTTCCATCCCTTACCCGAATGGCCTGTGTCGGACAACGTTTGATGCACGTGGTGCAGCCGACGCAGAGTTCCTTGTCGAGATATACGGAGTGGAAAAAATTGCCTGTCTGGGCCTCGGGCCGCATATCCGCGCGCATCTTCATCTCTCGGGCCCGGTCTTCGAAAGGTTGAACATCAAGGATATTCTGGTGCCCGCCCCCGGCTCTGAATCGACGATCATGCTATCGGCGTTCCTTTTCATATTAGGCATGCCCATTCCCGCGCCGAATCCCATGCTCCGCACCTCCTCGCTGGCCGTGGAATAGCCTTCGGTCATGGCGAGTTCCAGATCAGCGATACCGGGGCCCTTGTCCTGAAACAGGATCTCAACCTTATCGGTGCTGATTTCCAGCTCGGCGCTCCCGCCGCCGCCGTGGATCGCGATATTCATTTCGCCCTCGTACATGGCGATGGCGATTCGCTTGACCAGGTTCTGATCCAGCCCCAGCCGGGCAAGAAAGCGTTTTGCCTCGGTGGAGGCCTTTCCCGCCGCGGAAAAATCCATGGAAGGAATCGTAAAGCTTAACTTCACCGAAAGCCCCTAATCGATTCCCCGCACCCCACCCCCGCGAAGTCCGGCTTCGTAAAGCCTGCCGCAGGCGAGGAACATGGAGTATTTCGTCGTCATAAGGGTCATGCCCATTTCCTTGGCCATCTCCACAAGGTCGGCGGTGGGTTTTTTACCCCTCACGAATACGACGACCTTGATATCCAAAAGATCGGCGGTTCTCAGGGCCTGGGGATTCATCAGGCCGGTCAAAAGCACCACCCTGTCTTTTACGAAGGCCATGACATCGCTCATCAGATCGGCCCCGCAGGCGGAGTTGAGATCCAAACTCAACTGCTCCTCTCCCGCGAATATCTTGGCATCGAGAATCCGTACAATATCTTCGACTTTCATCGTGTTCCTCCATGGAGCAAGCGAACCTTCACATACAGGACCGAAAGGGCAGCATTCGCGGCGATCATAGGGGCATCCTGCCTCTGAAGGATCGGGCGAGGGTAAGCCTGTCCGCGTATTCCAAATCCCCTCCCACGGGAATGCCTGTGGCGAGCCGGGTCACCCGTACCCCTTCCCGCTCCAACACCTTTCGGATATACAGGGCGGTCGTATCGCCTTCGACGGTCGGGTTCGTCGCGAGCACCACCTCCTCCACCGCGGACCCCTGGTTTTCGGATGCCGAATCCGCGGAAGCCCCTTCGTCGCGGCTTTCCCGCACCCGCCGCAGCAGCGACGCGATGCGCAGCTTGTCGGGTCCTATGCCGTCCAAAGGTGAAAGCAGGCCGCCCAACACATGGTAAAGCCCCTTGTATTCCCTGGATGCCTCAATGGTCAACACATCCTGGGGCTGTTCCACCACGCAAATCATGCGGTTGTCCCTGTCCAGGCCCGTGCAGACCGCGCAGGGGTCCACTTCGGTATACGATCCGCAAACGGAACAGAAATGGATTTCAGCCTGCAGGGAGCTTATGCGCTCCGCCAAAGCCTGGGCATAGCCCTGATCGGCCTTGAGCAGATAATAGGTCATTCTGAGCGCGCTCTTCCTGCCTATGCCGGGCAGGCGGGTCAAAAGCGAGACCAGATCCTCGATCGCCTTCATTGACCGGCTCCGAAAAAATCCCCCGAGCTGAAGCCGGGGGGCAGCGGCATGCCGCCCATATAGTCGGAAAGCTGATCCCGTATGGCTTCCTGCACGCGTTGCGCCGCATCGTGATGCGCGGCGCGTATAAGGTCGGCGATGATCGTCGGGTCGGAAGGGTCGACTATCTCCGCCGCGATCTGACAGTCGATCATCTCCATATCGCCCGAGAGTGTGATTTTCACCATGCCGCCACCGGCCTGGCCGGTGACACGAATGGCGGCGGTTCTCTGCCGCAGTTCATTCGCCTTGGCTTGCAGGGCCTGGGGATTTTTAAGCGCGTTCAGAAGATCGGATAATTCCATGTATTCCTCGCTTGTATTCCTCGCTCGATTATAGGTCCGGTTCCGTATTTTCCACGCCCTGGGGTATGTCGGCGAAACCTTCGAGTTTGCCCTTGAAAAGGCGCTCGACCAGGGCTATGGATTCCTCTTCTTTTCGATTCAAGGTAAGGGACGGCTCCGCCTTGGGGGATTCGTCCCGATCCTCGTTCCGGACCGCGGCCTGCGGCGCCTTTCCCATTGCATCCTGGAGCGTCGCTTCCCTGAATGCCACAGGCCTGGCCTGCGACGCCGCGATTGTCCTTTCCCGGGCCTCCGCGGCCTGAGCCTCGCCCGCCAAACTCACCTCGAAACGGCAGGCCGAACCCAAGCGTTGGGACAGGATTTCCGCGATAATGCCGGAAAACTTTTCCAGCATATCCGCTTCCATACGGGAAGTCACGAGAATCGAAAGTTTCCCGGACCCGAGGAGCCAGGAGCGGCTTTTTTCAAGGGCCGCGCCGAGCATGACGTTACTTTTTCTGATATGGGCCACCAGTACCTTTTTCAATCCTTCGACATCATGAGGAGCAAGGATCGGGGCCTGCGCCTGGAGCGAGGTCTCCGGGGCGGGTGTTTCTTTTACGACAGCCGGGGCATTTGCGGGAGACTGCGGCACGCTTGGTCCGGAAGAGGCTTTGGCGATTGTGGTCGGCGACGACGCTCCCGGACCCGGCACGGCGCCCCTTTCGAGATAGTTTTTCAGCCTTTCCACCGACCGGGCGAGATCGGAGGGTTGTATGTAATCCAGGATATGGGAAGCCTTGGCTACCACGAGATCGAGTTCGTACCGCGGATCTATGCTCTCCTTAAGGTTCCGATAGGCGGCCAAGAACATGGAGAGAAGCTTTTCGATCATCTCGCCGCTCAAGGCCTCTCCGATGGCCAGATCGAAGGAATAAAGAGGGGCGCCCAGCAGGCTTTCCCGGGTGATGCCGTTCTTGAGCAGCAAGAGCGCCCTGCAAAACTCCACCGAATCCGAGACAAACTGCTCGGGCGATACACCGGAGGAGAGAATATCCTCCAGATCGGCGAGGGCGCCGGCTCCGTCGCCGGCCACGAAGCGGCCGAAAAGACCGTTCATTCTGTCCTGGCCCACGAGACCGAGTTTTTCCCGGATCAGAGCGGCGCTGATATTCCCTTCCGAAAAGGAAGCGATCTGATCGAAGAGGGTGTAGGCGTCCCGTACCGAGCCGCCCGATTCCCGGGCTATCCAGAGCAGGGCCTCAGGTTCGGCCTTTACCCCGATATCAGCCGCCGCGGACCGCAGGAGCTCCACCAAGGTTTCGGGCGGCACAAGCCTGAAAGAAAACTGCTGGCAGCGGCTTTTTATGGTGGCCGGAACCTTGTGGGGCTCGGTGGTGGCGAACATGAAGACCACATAGGGGGGCGGTTCTTCGATAGTCTTTAAAAGGGCGTTGAAAGCGCTGGTGGAAAGCATGTGGACTTCGTCGATGATATAGATCTTATAGCGGCTGGAATTGGGCGGGAAAAGCACCTCGTCCTTGATCTGCCTGACATTCTCCACCGAAGTGTTGGAGGCGCCGTCTATCTCTATGACATCCAGCGAAGAACCGGCGGCCACGGATTTGCAGGCGTCGCAGACTCCGCAGGGCTCGGGCGTCGGGCCTTTTTCGCAGTTGAGCGCCTTGGCCAGGATGCGGGCCGTGCTGGTCTTGCCGCAGCCCCGGGGGCCGGAAAAAAGGTAGGCGTGGGCAATACGGCCCGTTTCGAGGGACTTTTCGAGGGTTGCGGCGACGAATTGCTGTCCCGCGAGCTGCTCGAAGGTTTGGGGTCGTTTTCTTGTCGCGGTGACTTCGTAGGACATGGTTTTAAAAATAGCACGAGGACGTATGAGGGTAAAGCACTCGAAGCGCAGAAAGCCAGGCGCTCTGCGGCACCGCACCTTTCGAGTACCGTTGCTTCCTTCCGGACCTGGCGGGTTCCTCGACGGTTACGAGCACAGTGCCTGGCTTTCTGCGCTCAGAACGCTATGCGGAGAGAGAGGGATTTGAACCCTCGGTACCCTTACGGATACACGCGACTTCCAATCGCGCACCTTCGGCCGCTCGGTCATCTCTCCAAAACAAACAAACACACCCTTCTTCGTCGCGGAGGCGATGAAAAACGGTTAGCGGAGAGAGGGGGATTCGAACCCCCGGAACCAATGAAGGTTCAACGGTTTTCGAGACCGCCCGATTCAGCCGCTCTCGCATCTCTCCAAACGAAGAATGAGGCTAAGAGGATTCGAACCTCCGACCTTCAGATCCGCAATCTGAAGCTCTATCCAGCTGAGCTATAGCCTCGTAAAACGGAGAGGGGGGGATTCGAACCCCCGGTACCCTTTAGAGGTACAACTCCTTAGCAGGGAGCCCGATTCGGCCGCTCTCGCACCTCTCCAGAACAACAGGAACGCGTCTTCGGAGCAGGGGGGATTCGAACCCCCGGTACCTCGCGGTACAACGGTTTTCAAGACCGCCTCCTTAAACCCCTCGGACACCGCTCCACGACAAAATAAAATGAATCGGCGAGAATCGACATTACGCGAAAGACCCCCGATTGTCAAGGTCCGGAGAAACCGCGGCCCGGCCGGCGCAAAGCAGCTGTTCTCGGGAAGAAGGGATATCGACATGATAACAGGATGTCACAGGACCAACGGGAAAATACCATGATACGGCAAAGCGCATAAATACCATCCATTCTTTTACCTTTTACAATGGAAAAAATCCCGTTAATCCTGTCCTCCCGCTATCCTGTCGCATCACATTCCAACACCGCCTTTAAAGGGGCAATTTCCCGAAAAGAACCTAGCCTATGCGGGCAAACTCCGGAAGCATCGCCATCGCCGCTTTGACCTCGTCTTCGGGATATTCGTAATCCTCCAGAAGGCCGGCGAAGTAGTCGGCGTAGCCCTGGAGGTCGAGCATTCCATGGCCGGAAAGGCCGAACACTATCACCTTTTCCCTGGCCTCTTCCCTGGCCTTCTCGGCTTCCCGTACCACCTGGGCCACGGCGTGGCTGGTCTCGGGGGCTACCACCAGGCCTTCGGATCGGGCGAAGAGGACGGCGGCCTTGAAACACTCCAGCTGGGGTACGGCGCTGGGGTTTAGAAGTCCTTCGCGCAGAGCCTGGGAAACCAGGGGAGCCATCCCGTGATACCTAAGCCCGCCGGCGTGCATGGCATGGGGGATGAAGCTGTGGCCCAGGGTGTACATGGGCAGGTACGGTGTCATGCCCGCCACGTCGCCCAGGTCGTAAGAATATTTTCCCCTGGTGAGGCTGGGGCAGGAGCTGGGCTCCACGGGGATGATCTCGATATCGGCCCCGGCCATTTTGTCGGCCAGAAAAGGAAAGCTTAAGCCCGCGAAATTCGAGCCTCCCCCGGCGCAGGCTATAATCTGATCCACCTTTTTTTCGCCGAATATGGCCAGTTGTTTTTTAGCCTCCAGCCCGATCAAGGTTTGATGGAGCATCACATGGTTGAGCACCGAGCCCAGGGCGTACTTGGTCTTGCCCGAGGGGTCGCTCACCGCCTCCTCCACCGCCTCGCTGATGGCGATACCCAGGCTTCCCGGGGAATCGGGATGGGCCGCCAGAATATCGCGGCCGGCCTTTGTCTGGGTACTGGGGCTGGGTACGCATTTCCCTCCCCAGGTCTGCATGAGATGTTTCCGGTACGGCTTATGTTCGTAACTGGAACGGACCATGAATACTTTGCATTCCAGCCCGAACTGGGAACAGGCGAAGGAAAGCGCCGACCCCCACTGACCCGCTCCGGTCTCGGTGGTGAGCTTTTCTATGCCCGCGATCTTGTTGTAGTAAGCCTGGGGCACAGCCGTGTTGGGCTTGTGGCTGCCCGCGGGCGAGACACCTTCGTTCTTATAGTAAATCCTGGCGGGAGTTTTGAGCGCCTTCTCCAAGCCATAGGCTCTATGCAGGGGAGAGGGCCTCCAGCGGTAAAGGATCTCCAGGACCTCCTGGGGAATATCGATCCAGCGCTCGCCGGATACCTCCTGCTCGATAAGATTCATGGGGAAAACCGCGGCGAGCTGTTCGGGCTTGATCGGTTGTCCGTCCCCGCCCAGGGGCGGCGGCACGGGATTGGGCAGATCGGCGGCCAGGTTGTACCAGGACCGGGGCATCTCGTGTTCTTGCAGCTGGACCTTTGTCATCATACGCGCCTCCTCTTTTTGTGCGTTTCTTTAGGTAGAAACACATATAAACCACAGAGGCGTCGTTTCTGTCAATAGATACACAAAACAATTTTTTTTCCCTGTCTATTGTTTATCCCCATGTCCGGGCGGTCAGGCCCTCTTCAATATAAAAACTTCGACGCGGCCCCATCAACCAGAATGGTCTGGCCGCTCAGGTAGGAAGCGGCGGGAGAAAGGAGGAAAGCGCCGACCTTGCCGAACTCCTGGACCTCGCCGATGCGCCCCAAGGGGATAACCGCCTCGCGCTCGGTTTTTCGTTTTTCCGGGCTTTTGCCGGCCAGGGATGCCTCGTGCTCAATGAGCTTAACCAAGCGTTGGGTCATGATATTGCCCGGGGCGATATTGTTGACCCGTATGCCGAAGGGGGCCAGTTCGACCGAAAGGGATTTTAGCAGGCTGGATACCCCGGAGCGCATCACGCCGGAGAGAATGAGTCCGGGCCAGGGTTCCTTGACCGAGCTGGAGGTGATGGCGAGAATCGAGCCGCCGTTGGTTTTAAGGGAGGGAAGGACCGTTCGGATAAGCCGGACGGAGGACATGAGGGTAAGTTCGAAGGCGGCATACCAGGCCGCATCGTCGGCAAAGGATTGGAAGTTGCCCGCGGGAGGGCCTCCGGCGTTGACCAGAAGGCCCCAAGGCTCTCCCAGCGTCTTTTTGCCTTCGGCCACCCAATTGTCGATGGATTCGGCCGACGACATATCCAGAACAGCGCCCGCCACCTTGCCTCCCGACGCGGAAGCGACGGAAGCCAATTGCTTGAGCGCGGCCTCGAGGCGCTGGCTGGACCGGCCACCGAGAAAAACCAGGGCTCCATCGGCGAGGGCTGTCTCGGCGATGCTCAAGCCCAGGCCATCGGTCGCCGCGGAGGCGAAAACCACCTTATTCTTTAATCCGGTATCCATGATTCCTCCTAATATCGTAAAATGTATATATAAATTCGCTAGAAGGCTATCTCAAAGGAGCTATAGTCTCCCCTGGGCTCCCGCCAGGTGCAACGCACATTTCTTACCTCGGCATAGACCGGGCCCCGGTGCAGCCACTCCAGGAAGCTCGCCAGCGCTCCTTCCTCCCCCTGGGCCCAGACTTCGACCTCGTCGTCCTGGGTATTTCTCACCCAGCCCTGTATGCCGAGCAACCGGGCCCGCCCGAGGGTCGCGTAGCGAAAACCGACGCCCTGGACCTCTCCTTCGATAAAGGCGTGGAAAGCTTTCACCGCGCGGCTCTTTGGGCGATCCCGCCCCCCTGCCGGGAATTTCTGGCCGCCAGCATGCGCTCGACCGCGGTGTAGAGTTGGTTTTTTTCAATGGGCGGAAAAATATCCAGGCAGTGTCCCTTGGGAAAATCCGCGGAGAGCCTCAGGATTTCCACCTCCCAGGGAAGGCGCTCGAGGATTTCGGCCAAAAGCCCGGGCAGGCGGGAAGGGTGCAGGGGGGCGTATTCCCCCGCGGGCAGGTTGCGGGCCAGGGCGGAACCCTTGACGAGTCTGAGGTCGTGGAATTTGAGGCCTTCCATACCCTGGGCCGCGGCGAATTCGGCAGATCGAAGCATATCGGCTTTGGACTCGCCGGGTAATCCCAGAATAAGATGACAAGCCCGCTTCAATCCCAGGCCCCGGGATACGCGGGCCGCGTCGACAAAGGCCTGCGCGCCATGTCCCCGGTTTATCCGGGCGAGGCTCGAATCATTGGAGCTCTGAAGGCCGAGTTCGAGCCAGACTTCCATACCCCTGGCCGTATAGGAGGAAAGGAGCTCAGCCTTGGCCCTATCCAGGCAGTCGGGCCTCGTGGATACCACCATGCCCCTGAGGGTGCCCGGAGCCCTGGCGCCGAACAGGGCGACAGCGTTGTCGTAGACCTGGGCGAGCTGGGCGACAGGGAGGTTCGTGCAGGAATAGGCTTGAAAATAGAGGAAAAAAAGCCGAGCTCCATAACGGTTTCGCAGAAAGCCGAGACCCCGGGCTATCTGTTCGTCCAGGTCCTCCACCAGGCGCCGGCCATCGTGCTGATACGCTGCAAGACCTGCGTCGGGCGCGCAGAAGGCGCAGCCTCCCGCTCCCCGGCCTCCTTCGCGGTGGGGGCAGCTGAAGCCGGCATCCAGTCCTATGCGCCACACCCGTTCTCCATGCCGTTCGGCAAGACGGTCGGAGTGGCGGTTAAATCGCGATTCCATGCTGCCCCCGCATTGTATTCGTCCTGTTCGGCTTGCCATTAGTCGGTCAAGATTATATCGTCATAACAATGAAGCCGGTAAAAACAGGATACACGCCATATATTCTCAGAATCCTCGTGATACTGGCAAGCCTGCCCCTCCTCTCCTGCTCCCTGCTGGAAAAGAAACCCGCCGTTCTCTGGACCGACAGCCCGGAGCTGCTTATAGCGGTGGAGCTGTTCAATGCCCAAAAGCGGGGATATCTCCTGGAGGCGCATTACTCGGAACAGCCATCCCGGGATCTGAACCAGGCGATAGTCGATAAAAAGCCCCTACCCTCCCTGGTGATAGGCCGGGGCCTGCGCAGCCCGCAGTTGGCGGAGCAGTTCATGCCTTTGGATTATTTATTCGGGGATATGGTTTTTTCCCGGGACTCTTTTTACCCCGGTCTTCTCCAGGCGGGAATGCGGGGGGGCAAGCAACTTTACCTGCCCTTGAGTTTCAACCTTATGTTGATCCTTGAAAAGAAAGGCGGTGCGGCCCTTCGAAATCTCAGGGAACACGAACGGACTATCCGACAGGAGGTGATTTCCCTGGCGGAAATCCGGCGACAATCCTTGCCCGGCGGGGAAGCGAGGCCCGCCGGGGCAGGCATCTTGGGTTTTTCACCCCGCTGGCCTGACGAGGATTTTCTTTTTCAGTGGGTCCAGCTCAAGCAAGCGGATTTTCATGAACCCGAAGGCGGAGAGTTGAGGGGGAAAAACACCGGCAACCGCATCTTGGCATGGAGGGAGGAAGCTCTTGTCCAGGCTTTGGAAGAGCTTAGGGAGTATACGGCGAAGGTCAACGGCTCTGCCGCCGAGGAAGACAGCTTCTTTTTTTCATATCTCTTCGCCCCGGGCTACAAAAACGTGGAATCGGGGCGAATCCTCTATTCGGCGATGGATTCGACGGAGTTTTTCGCCCTGCCGCCGGCGACGAGGGCTAAATTCGACTTTCACTATCTCATGGAGGAAGACCGTCTGGCGGTGCTGGAGGGGATCCGCTACGCCGCCATTCCGCGACAGGCGAGATCCAGGGCGGCGGCGGAAGCTTTTCTAAGCTGGTTTTTTACGCCGGAAAATCAGGAAGCGCTGCTCGAGGCATCGAGAAGCCTGCGCTTATCCGAAACTTCCTTTGGCATCGCGGGAGGTTTTTCTTCCCTGCGAATCGTGACCCAGACTATCTTCCCGCGTTTTTACGACGATTTGGCGAACCGGCTTCCCCCCGCCGAGGGGGTCATCGCTTCGAAGCCGTTGCCCACCTCATGGGAAAGCCTGTACAGGGCCGTGGTTCTTCCCTGGCTTAAAGATGAAGCCGCCCGGGATCCTGGATCGGGGGAAAAAGAAAGCTTGAACGTTCGACTGGAGTCTTTTCTAGATAGAAATCCCGGTTTTCGTTGATTCGCCGGTGTTTTCATCCACACCTTGCAGAGGGATGCCCGATTCTTTAGCTTCCGGAGGCGAACTCGTCCAGTACGGCGCCGAATTCGGCCAGGGTGGAACAGTGCACGGCCCTTTCCCTGAGCCTGGCCCCTCCCTGCCTTCCTTTGGAGTAGGCGCAAAATTGTTTGCGAAACTCAACACAAGCTGTTTTTTCCCCGAGAAAGCGCGCCGAGCGTTCCAGATGACGTCTCGCCGCGGCGGCTACATCGGCGTTTGAGAAGGAAGGTACCGGAGCGCCCCGGAACAAGGCGGCGGCTTCGGCGAAGATAAAGGGATTTCCCATGGCGCCCCGGGCTATCATCACCCCGGCGCAGCCGGTTTCTTTGAGCATGGATAGGGCGGCCGGGGCGCTGAAGGCGTCCCCGGAGCCGAAAACCGGGATTCCGTCGGCTTTCAGCGCCCCGGCCAAGGCGCCTATGGCCGACCAGTCGGCCCTGCCTCCGTAACCCTGAGCCCTGGTCCGACCATGCAGGGTTATGGCCGCCGCCCCTCCCTCAAGGGCCGCCGCGGCGGTCTGTAGATAGTTTATGGAGTTCCCGTCCCAGCCCAGCCTGAGCTTGACCGTTATGGGCAATCCGGAAGCCTTACCCATGGCCGCGACGATGTCGCGAATAAGGGCCGGGTTTTTCAGCAGGGCAGAGCCCGAGCCGGTGCGCACGATCTTGGGCACGGGGCAGCCGCAGTTGAGGTCTATGAGCAAAGGGGCGCGGGCCGCCGCCAGGGCGGCGGCCCGCGCCATAACATCGGGATTAGCGCCGAAAAGCTGGATGGCATAGTATGCCTCCCCCTCTTCCCTGCCCAGGAGGAATTCCGTTTTCCTGTTCTTTCTGCTCAGCGCCTCGGCGCTCACCATTTCGGTATAACAGAGCGAAGCGCCCAGCTCGAAACAGACCGACCTGAAGGCCGCGTCGGAGTAGCCGGCGACGGGGGCGAGAAAAAAGGGGGTCTCGAGACGCCGGCCGCCCAATAAAGGGCCGGAGAACTCAGGGTTCGAGCTTGAAGAACCTGCAGGCATTCTGATAGGTCATCTCGGCGGCCTCCTCCGGATCCATCTGGAGAATCTCCGAGAGGAACCAGGCTGTCGATGGCAGGTATTCGGGCTTGTTTCGCTTGCCCCTGTACTCCGCGGGGACCATGAAGGGGGCTTCGCTTTCCACCAGGATTCTGTCGTAGGGGAGCATGGACACCGTTTCGTGCAGATTGCGGGCGTTACGATAGGTGAGATTGCCCGCGAAGGAAAAGTATACGTTTAAGCCCGCCGAAAGCACCCTGTCGGCGTACTCGGCGTTTTCGGAATAGCAGTGGAGCACCGCCCCCGAGGGCGGAATGCGGTCCCGCAGCACCTCCAGCACATCCTTGCCCGCCTCGCGGTTATGGATGATAACCGGCAAATCCAGCCTGGTGGCTATCTCGAGTTGCTCGATGAAGAGTTCGATCTGGCTCCGCCTGTCGCCGTATTTATGGAAATAGTCCAGGCCTATCTCGCCCAGGGCGATGACCCGGGGCAGCTTTACCGCCTCCTCGATCGTGGACTGCCAGTCCCTGCCGGGATTGGCCACCTCCGAAGGCGAAACGCCAACGGCATGGAAGACATGCTCCGCGGGTTTTAGGTTTTCGTACACCTGTTTGAAATCGACGAGGCTGTTGCAGATGCTGATGATCCGTCCGACGCCGGCCTGCTTCGCCTGCTGGCAAACAAGGAGTTGTTCGATCGGGTCATCGTATATAAGCCCGATGTGGGCATGAGTGTCAAAATACCGCATTTGTCTTCCGTTTAGAAAAATGGTGGGCAGCCCGTACGGGCAACACTAAATGTACCATGCTGCGAAACCATCGTCAATCTTTATTTCAATATCATCTGGGCCAGGACCCGGTCGCTCCCTACCCCGCGGCGCCGGAGACCTGTTTAAGCCCCCTTAAGCCTGGAGAACGCGTAAGCGCCTATCACGGCCGCGCCGCTTAAAAACACCGGCAGGGTTCCCGGGAAGAGGGAGTATACGCCCGCCGCCAGGAGCACGGCTCTCAGCCACAGGGGAATGGGCCTTGTAATATACCCCATCCAGAAATAGCCAAAGGAGAATATGGCTATGGCGCCCGAGGCGACAGCCCAGAGGTTGGCCGCCAATCCTCCTTCCATGAGAAGGCCGGGATCGTAGCAGAAGGCGAAGGGTACGACAAAGGCCAGAAAGCCCAGACGCATGGCCTGGAAACCTATTTTGTTCGGATTGGCCCCCGATATGGAGCTGGCCGCGAAACAGGCCAGGGCCACGGGGGGCGTGATATTCGAAATGACGGCGAAATAGAAGACGAACATGTGGGAAGCCAGGGGCGAAAAGCCCATCTTGACCAGGATGGGGGCGCCCAGGGCCGCCGCGAGAATGTAGGCCCCGGTGGTGGGCAGGCCCATGCCGAGGAAAATGGAAATGACCATGATGAGGATCAATCCCAGGATGGGTATATCCTTGGCGAAGGAGAGAACGAATCCCACCAGCTTGCCGCCTATGCCGGTCAGGGCGACGGCTCCCAGCACTATACCCGCGGTGGCGCAGGCTATGGCGATGAGGGGAATATCCTTGGCCCCCTGGTAGATCGCGTCGATAATGTCTTTCAAATCCATGCCGGCGTTCAAGAAGACCGAAACCAGGGCGAGCGCGGCGATGACAGCAATGGCCGCAGGGGAATCGGACACTCGTTCGCCGACCGCCGGCGCGAAGGAGAGGACGAGAAACCCCAGCGCCACCGCGGTGCCCGCCGCATAGGAGAGCTTCCTTTTCTTTTCACGCTCCTTCGCGGGGACGAAGAAAGCGGTGATCCAGCAAAGAACGATCCCCATGATCGCAGCCTTCATGGGAGTGGAGCCGGTGAGGAGGTAGTACACCACGCCCGCGAGGGGGGTGATCATGTACAACCTCTTGAGCACCGCCTTTTTAGAGGGCAGGTCCTTGGCGTCCAAGCCCTTGAGCCTGTTTTTGTGGGCCGCCAGCCTGACCATTAAAAATACGGCGCCGTAGTACATGATGGCCGGCAGGAGGGCCGCTATCATTATCTTCCGGTAAGGCAAGCCGAGGAAGGAAGCCATGAGGAAGGCCCCGGCGCCCATGACGGGGGGCATTATCTGGCCGCCCGTGGACGCCACCGCTTCGACGGCTCCGGCGAAATGGGCCGGATACCCGATTTTTTTCATGAGAGGGATCGTGAAGGAACCGGTGCTGTAGACGTTGGCCACCGCCGAGCCGGAGATGGAGCCGAAGAAGCAGGAGGATGTCACCGCGATGAGGGCCGGCCCCCCGGCCTGCGTGCCGGTGAAAGCCTGGGCCAGGTCCATGAAGTACGCCCCGACCCCGGTTTTCTCCAAAAAGCCGCCGAAGATGAGGAATACCATGACATAGGTGGCGGATACCCCAAGGGGGGAGGAAAAAATACCCTCATCGGTGAGGAACGATTGCTCGATCACTTCGGGCAGGCTAAAGGAAATACCCTGGAAAAGGCCGCCGATTTTGTCGCCGAAAAGCATATAGAGGATGGCCACAAGGCCGATGATCGTGATGGGCAGGCCAACGACACGCCTGGAGCCTTCCAGGAGCAAGAGAACCAGGAGAATCCCCAGGGCGAGCTGGGCATTCGTCACCGGGTCGATCTGGACTATCCTGGTGGTAATAGCCCAATAATTGGCTACGATATACGCCCCGGGGGCGAAGCAAACAAGGGCGAGAACGAAATCATACCAGGGCACCTTATCCTTGGAGGCCTTCTTGCCCGCCGGCCAGAGAAGGTAGGCCAGGGGCAGGACCATGCTCAAGTGAAGGGATCTCTGGAGATAGGCCTCGAAATTGCCGAACACCGATGTGTAGATATGAAAAAGACCTATCAGAACTATGTACACATAGAGAATCTTCTTGGGTACGCCGGTAAGTTTTCTCATGGGGACTCCGAACTTAAGGTAGGAAAAGGGGAAGGAGGCGGGCCGCCAGCCCCCCTCCTTCCCTGCGGGACCGAAATCTCACCCGGGGTAAGTTATTTCACGCTCTTCCAGAATTTGAGCGAACCCGGATGCACGGGCAGGTTGGCCGGCAGCGCGTCCTTGATGCTGAGTTCGCCGAAATCCTTAACCGCGGCGGTAATGCCGGCCCGGCCTTCCCACATGGCCTTGTTGAGTTCGTAGACCAGGTCCTCCGGCAGGTCTTTGCGGACCACGATGCAGTTAAAGTCCCCGATGGTCCTGACCGGTTCCTTGACGCTCTTGTACACGCCGGGCTCCACGGTGAAGGTGGTGGTGCCGTAGGCGCCGGCCAGGGCGTCCAGGGCCTTTTGCCCCACCGGCAGAATGTAGATGGGGGTGGAGCTTTCGATATTCATGACGATGCTGGCCACCTTTCCCACCGAGAAGGCGAAGAGGTCGAGATGGTTGTCCGCCATGAGGTCGGCGCCGTTCTCGTAGGAGGTGAACTCGAAGGTCCAGCCTTTTTTCTTGAGCTTTTCGTAATCGGTGTTATAGCCTTTCTTGAACATGGCCTTGATGACGAACTCCGACGCGGTGCCGGGCTTGAGGGTGGCGAAACGCACGGGAATATCCTTGGCCAACAGATCATCCAGGCTTTTGATCCCGTGCTTGTCCGCGAAGTCCTTTCGGATGATGTAGTAGGTGAACTGGGTATATAGATTGGCCATGACCACGGCGTTCTTGATCTGCTTGCCGGCGAAATCCTCTTCGGAGGCGAGGGCGGCGCCCACGAGGGACACCACGGAGAAGCCGAAATCGCCCTTCTTGAGATCGGCGTTGAGGATATTGGCCACGCCGCCGCCGGTGGAGGAGGTGGTCTGCAGCACCTGCTTGCTCCAAAGCTCGGAAAGGGCCGTGCCCAGGGCGAACCAGTTGCCTCCGGGGGGGCCGGCCATAAACTTAAGCTGGTCGGGCCAGCCGGCCTTGTTCTGGGCACCGAGACTCGCGGCGAGCATGAGGGCGAGGAAAATCAGCATTGCCTTTTTCATCGAAACGCCTCCTGAAAAATTGGACACATCCCAAAGCACAAATCAGGCTTCAGAAGCTTCGCGGGAAGGCCAAGGGGCTTCCCCCGCGATTTGCAGTCTATGCGACTCCGCCGGCGGCGTCAAGAAAATTTTCATATTGCAAAAAAAGAAACCTACATCCGGAATTCCTGGCCGAGGTAGAGCCGTCGGGCCGATTCGTCGTTCAGCACCGACTCCCGGTCCCCGGAAACCACGATTTTCCCCAGGTGGATGATATAGGACCTATCGGTAATCTCCAATGCATCCCGAACGTTATGATCGGTGAGAAGAATTCCTATACCCGCTTCCTTGAGCCTCTGGATGGTTTTTTTTATCTCGTGTATGGCGATAGGGTCTATGCCGGTGAAGGGTTCGTCCAACAACAGAAATTTAGGCTGTATGGCCAAAGCCCTGGCTATCTCGGTGCGACGGCGCTCTCCCCCCGACAGGGTATAGCCGGGCTGCTTGGCTATGGCGCTTATGCCGAACTCCTGGAGGAGTTCGGCCGTCCTGGCCCGGCGGGCCGACTCGTCCATGCCCGCCTGGGCTTCCAGCACCGCCATGATGTTGTTCTCGACGCTGAGTTTGCGGAAAATGGAAGCTTCCTGGGGAAGGTAGGAAATTCCCAGCCTGGCGCGGCGGTACATGGGAAGCCCGTTCAGGGCAATGCCGTCCAGCTCCACGGTTCCCGCGCTGGGTTTGAGAAAGCCGGCGAGCATGTAAAAGACCGTTGTCTTTCCCGCGCCGTTCGGTCCTAAAAGCCCGACCACCTCGCCGGTGCCCATGGAGAAGTCGACCCCGTCCACGGCCAGCTTTTTACCGTAGGATTTGCGCAGGCCTTTCGCTTCCAGCAAGGAGTCGCTCAAGGGCTGCTGCCTTCCTTTTTTTTGGTACTTATGGTGCCGCTCACGCGTCCGGAAAATTCCATGCTCCCCAGATCGGTTCTGCCCGACATGGCATCGGCTTCGACCCGCTCGGCGCCAGAGGCGGCGACGGGAGAGCCGGAGAGTCTCAGACTTTCATCCACCCGGTTGTAGAGAGCGAACTCGGCCCTGACCGCGAAGTCTTCCTTGAGGATATGCACGCCCACCCGAGCGTCCACCAATGATTGGACCTGGTCGAATCGCAGCCAGTCGGCCTTGAGCAACACATCGTTCTTGGAGTCCTCGAGGACAACCCCCGTTTCAGCCGTGCCAATCTCGCTGTCCCGGGCATACTCCAGGGCTTCGGCCCTGAGCAGGAAGCCCTCGGACTCGTCGTACACGATCACGTTACCCTTGCAGATGATGTTGTTATAGTCCTCGCCGGAGAGCTCGATCCAATCGGCTTTGATTTCCATGGAGTCGGTGTTCACCACCGCGGCGCCGATGAGGAGGGTCTTTTCCCTGTCCTTGGCAATGACGCTCTCCATCCGGTCGGCGGAAAAGGTGATCGTTTGGACCTCCTCTTCCGTCCCCGCCGTCGGCGAGCCTTCCTTGGACTGGGCGGACTGGTCCTGGGCCCCCGCCGCCCGGGTTTCCTGGGCGCCCAGGGGATGCGCGATGGGCGACAGGATCCCAAGGGCGAGGACGAGGAGCCAAAGAAAGAGCCCGGGACGGAATCGACGGGATGAGACGCGCACAACGGAGTGGCGCCGGGGTTTCATGGCCGCTCTATACGAATTCATCGCTCTACTCCTTTGTCCGATCCGGCACAACCTTGTTCTGGATCATTCCTTCGACTCCAGCCCTGAAGGCGAAGGTCTTTTCCCGGATATCGGCGAAAAAGCCCCGGCCCTGGAGAAAGAGCTTTTCGCCGATCCGTACCAGCACGAGATCCTTGGGTCCGCCTTCCAGGCTTTCGGTTGCCGCGAAGTATTTCAAACTTTCGGTTTCGAAGCTCGCGTTTTCTTCCAGCGAGCGTATGCGCACCGAACCCTTTGCCTCCGCATCGCCGGTATCCTCGTAGTAATAGGCCTCCCCGGCCTCGCCGGAAGCGACGACAGTGCGGCCGTCCTCGCCGATATCTTCGAAGCTCAAACCGTAGACGACCAGGAGCCCCTTTTCCTTGAAGTACTCCGCCCGCTCGGCCCGGGCCACGAAGCTCAAGCCGTTCGGGCCCATATCCTCCCTGCGGTAGTTATAAAAAACCGCCTCGGGAAGCTCGCCCTGGAGAAGAGCGGCGCTTTCCTCAGCCGGAGAGCAGGAAGAAAAAAGAATGGGCGCGACAAAAAACGCGGCGACGAGCGCCGCCGGAAAGGTGGCCGAAAACGCGGCCGGGAGCGCGGTCGCAGAAAACCGCGGCCCGCCGGAACTTTTAGCGAAGCCCATGTCGTTCGAGTATGGAATCAGCCTGAAAACCTGTCAATACGAGCTATTCGCCAGGGTCCTTCGATGGTTTCTGCCCGGACTAAGGCCTGCGGCAGGCCGCGATAAAGGCGGCGAAAAGCGGATGGGCCCGGGTGGGGCGGGACTTGAATTCGGGATGGAACTGCACGCCCAGGCCCCAGGGATGGTTCGGCCATTCGCAGGCCTCCACCAGAAAGCCGTCGGGGGTGGTCGCCGCGACGATGAGTCCGGCGGCTTCGAGCCGGTCTTTAAAGGCGTTGGAGACTTCGTAACGGTGTCTGTGGCGCTCGAAAATGCTTTCGGTCCCGTAAGCCCTGCGTATGGCGCTGCCTTCCCGGGTTTTCGACTCGCTGGCTCCCAGGCGCATGGTTCCGCCGTAGGCTTTCACGTCGATTTGTTCCTCCAGGAGGGATACGACGGGGTGTTTCGTGGTTTTGGAAAACTCGCCCGAATGGGCGTCGGACATGAGCGCGACATTTCTGGCGTATTCGATCACCATTATCTGCATGCCCAGGCAGATGCCGAAATAGGGCAAGCCCTTTATCCGGGCGTAGCGCGCCGCCTCCACCATGCCTTCTATGCCCCTTGAACCGAAGCCTCCCGGCACCAGTATGCCGTCCACTCCGGCAAAGGCTTCCTCCAATCTTTTGTCGACAGGGCTGCCGGTCGTGTCAGGGTCGGCCTCCAGGGAACTCGAATCGATTTTCACCAGCTCGACCTGGGCGTTGTTGGCGATGCCTCCGTGGGCCAGGGCTTCCCACACCGATTTATAGGCATCGTGGAGTTCCATGTACTTGCCGACGACCCCGATGCGAACCTTGGAAGCGGGGTGACGGATCTTTTGAACCACCGCCTGCCAGGGGCCGAGCTCGGCATGCCTGCTTTCGACGTTCATTTTTTTCAGGATAAAGCTATCGATGCCCTGGGCGTGATACACCAGCGGCAGTTCGTAGATCGCGGCGACGTCGTAGCCGGAAATAACCCCTTCCAGCTCCACATTGGTAAAGGAGGATATTTTCTTCCTCAGTTCGATGCCCAGGGCTTCCTTCGAGCGGAGCACCAGGACATCGGGCTGAATACCTATTTCCTGGAGTTCCTTGACAGCGTGTTGGGTAGGCTTGGTTTTTATTTCGCCGCCGGATACCGCGGGCACCAGGGTGACATGGACGGAGATGGCGTTCTGTCTTCCGAATTCGTGGATGAGCTGGCGGGCGGCCTCCAGGAAGGGGACGGATTCCATGTCGCCGACGGTGCCCCCGACTTCGATTATGGTTATATCCACCTCGGCCTCGTCCGCCACCAGAAGGATCCGTCGCTTGATTTCGTCGGTGATGTGGGGAATCACCTGGACGGTGCGACCCAGGAAATCTCCGGCACGTTCCCGTTCTATGACGGTTTTGTAGACCTGACCCGTGGTGATGGAATTGATCCTGGACAGGGGAGCCTTGGTAAAGCGGCCGTAGTTGCCCAGATCCAGATCGGTTTCCGCCCCGTCGTCGGTGACATAGACTTCGCCGTGTTGATAGGGGCTCATGGTACCTGCATCGACATTGAGGTAGGGATCGATTTTAACCATGCGGACGTTGAATCCGCGGGCTTCCATGAGGGCGCCGAGGGAGGATGCGGCGATACCCTTTCCCAGTGAAGAACAGACCCCGCCGGTAACAAATATCAGCTTCTTCATGGGATTTCAGTATCCGCATCCATGGGGGTCCTTGTCAACAGGATGGAGGGAGTGGAAAAACAATTATTTTGAATATAGAATTCGTTATATGGATGAATCACCTTCGCTCCTGGAAAGGGGCCTGTCCACGCTCGGAATCCAGGGGCGGGACCAGGTATTGGAAACGCTGCTTCGCTATGTCCGGGAGATCGAGGTTTGGAACCCCACCTATGGGCTTGTGAACGCCGCCGGGCAGGATCTGATCATCAAGCACATTTTGGACAGTCTGGCTCCATGGCGGCTGCTGGAGGAGCTTTTGATCGAGTGCGATCAGGCGGTGGCGGGCAACGCCGCGGGAAAGGCGGGCGAAAGTATCGTGGGGCCCGACGGGCCGAAATCGCCGGAACGCTCGACGTTGACCGATATCGGAACGGGAGCCGGGCTGCCGGGGATTCCTTTGAGCGTAATCATGCCGACCCGCAAGTTCAAGCTCGTGGAGCGAATGGGAAAGCGCACAACCTTTCTCGAAAGTCAAAAGACTATTCTATCCTTGAACAATGTGGAAATAATCGAAGGCGAAGCCGAGCGTGCCGTCGGTCCCCATGACATCGTTCTCTTCAGGGCCTTCAGGCCTTTTTCGGAGCTGAAGCTTTTCAAATCGATATGGAAAGCCCTGAAACCCGGCGGCGCCCTGTTCGCGTATAAAGGAAAACAGTTCAACGCCAAGCTCGAACTTGCCGGAATGGCGGTGGATCCGGTGCTGGCGGCGCCCTTCGCCCAGGCGCAAATTCAGCCTGTCTGGGTTCCCTTTCTGGAGGAGGAGCGCTGCGTGGTGATCGTCAGGAAACCTCGACTTTAAGCCCCGTATCGTCGGCCCGCAGCGCGAGCTGCCGCCAGGCGCCTTCGGGGCGGGATTCAAGTTCCCTATTGAGGACAGCGAACAATTCCTTGGTCCCTGCGCCGCCCGAGCTTAAAACCATGATCGTCGGGCCCGCGCCCGAAAGCCAGACGGCCCGGGCCCCTGTTTTTTCGCACATGCGCGTGATTTCCTCGTAACCGGCTATCAGGGGCGCCCGGTAGGGCTGGTGGATTTTGTCCTCGCAGGCGGCGGTAACCAGGTCGAGGCGCCTTGTTTGAAAGGCCAGGGCCAGGAGGGCCGCCCTGCCGAGGTTGAAGACGGCGTCGCGGCGGGGGATGGAATCGGGCAGGGCGGCCCGGGCTTTTCGCGTCGACAGCTCGAAGGGCGGAATGAGGGCATGGAAGCGCCAGCCGGGGTCCACGGAGCAACGGGCGTAGAAAGCCCGGGGCGAGTCTTCGTTCTTGAGTATGGAGCTGCAGAATCCGCCGAAGACCGCAGGGGCCGCGTTGTCGGGATGCCCTTCCAGCGCCGCCGCGATCTCGAAAATCCGTCGCTTCTCATCCTCGTCAAAGCCCTCGCCGCCCATTCCAGCCGCGACGAAGGCCGCGGCGACCCCCCCTACGATCATGGCGGCGCTGGAACCCAAGCCGCGGGCCAGGGGAATTTCCGCGTCGACGGTAAGCTCGATTTCGGGAACCCCTATGCCCAAAAGCCCCGCGGCGTGACGAAAAGCCTGGAGGAACAAATTATCCGGCCCGGCGAACTGTTCCTCGCAGCCCAATACTTTGGTTCGGTCGGCTTGATTTATTTCGAAGCGATTGTATAGGGAGAGCGCCAGGCCCATGGCGTCGAAGCCCGGCCCTATATTGGCGCTGGTGGCGGGGACGGTGATCCTGAATTTCATGATTTTCCACCCAGGCTACGGGCGACATACCCGGCGAGGGCGGCTTCCACCTCCCCAGGATCCAGCATCGCTCTGTGGATCACCGGCCTGCCCTTCAATCCGGCGATAGCCTTTGGCAATGCCTGGCCGGTCACCCCGGCGAGCGTTTCGGCCAGGGCGAGATCCCCGGAACTCGAATCTCCCGTTTGGGCGGCTTGGGCGGCATCGGGCCCATCGTCGGCCCCGGCCGCCAAAGCATCGAGACAAGCCCTCGGAAATTTGAAAGGACTGGCCGTGGCGGCGACCAGGAGGGGAGCTGCGGGAAGCAGGGACTGGGCCAAGCGCGTGGCCACCTCCAGCCCCGTCGCCGTATGGGGATCGATGAGGACGGAATCGCTCCTCCAGACCTCGGCTATCATGGACCTGGCCGCCGCGTCGCTGCACCAGCCGGCGGCGAAGTCTTTCATGTAGTGCTGCTCAGCTTCCGATATCTCGAAACCGCCATCCTCGGCCAACTGTCGCATGAGCGAAGCCACCCGGTTTCCATCGCCGCCGGCGGCCATGTACAGAAGCCGCTCGAGGTTGCTGGAAACGAGAATATCCATGGAAGGACTTTCGGTCTTTACCAATTCCCGCCTTCTGTCGTAGACGCCGGTGGCGAAAAAATCCGCCAATACTTTGTTAGCATTGGAAGCGCAGACCAGGCCGGCGATGGGAAGGCCCATCTCCTTGGCGTATTTGGCGGCCAGAATATCCCCGAAATTTCCGGTGGGCACCGCCACATGCATGAGGTCGCCGGGGCCGAGCCGGCCCTCCGCCCGCAGCTGTCTCCAGCCGGCCACATAGTAGACGATCTGGGGCAGGAGCCTGCCGATGTTGATAGAGTTGGCGGAGGAAAGGCGGAGCCCTGCCAGGGGGCCTTCGCCCGCGGACGCCCGGGTGAAGGCCCTTTTCACGGCCCGCTGGGCGTCGTCGAAGTCGCCCTCAAGACCAGCCACATACCGCCGCTCGCTGGAGGTGCAGATCATCTGCAGCCGCTGTATTTCGCTGGTCCCTTCGCTGGGGTAGAAAACCGCCGTATGGACGCCCTCCACGCCGGAGAGCCCGGCAAGGGCCGCCGATCCCGTATCGCCGGAAGTGGCGGTGAGCACAAGCACCGGTTCTTTCCACCCCAGCCTGTCCAGACTCTCCCGCAAAAAACCGCCCAAAAGACTCAAGGCCATATCCTTGAAGGCGCAGGTGGGGCCATGGAACAGCTCCAACAGGTACAAGCCCGGTCCTTCCGTGCCGAGGGACCTCAGGGGAGCTATTTCAGGGTGGTCGAAAAGGCTTCCATAGGCTGTCTCGAGAATCGAGCGAAGTTTCGGGCCCCAGTCGGGGAAAAAGGGCTCCAGAACAAGATAGGCGAGTTCGGCATAACCGAGTTTTCCAGGATGAAAGACCCTGGCCGGCAGGGAAGGGAGTTTGTCGGGGACAAAGAGACCGCCATCGGAGGGCATGCCCTGGGCTATCGCCTCTTCGATTCCCACGCCGCCTGTTCCGGCGGCGCTTTTTCTTGTGCTTAGATATGTAATCGGCGCCATTGGATAAGAATACGGTAATTTGAGGCAATAAAAAAGCCCGGGGCGATAACCCCGGGCTCGCAAAGCCTAAAGATTAAAGAGCGGTGAAATCCAGGGTTGCTTCGTTTTCGCGCTTTCCGAGCTGGATATTCAGCATATAGAGGCCGTGGGCGCTGTTTCCCATGAGATCGATGGTCTGCAAGATCTCGTTGTCGTTGGCTTCCTCCTCCACCTGCTCATCGATATACCACTGAAGCAGATTCTCGGTGGCGTAATCTTTTTCCGCCCTCGCCAGCTCCACCATCTCGCGGATGCTGGAGGTGACGAACTGCTCGTGCTTGAGCACCTGTTCGAAATATTCTTTTACGCTTCCGTCCTTGAAACTGGGTTTGTCGATCTGCTCGTATTTCGCCGCCGCGCCCTGCTCTTCCAGGTATTTGACAAACTTCATGGCGTGGAACATTTCCTCGTGATACTGAACGGTGAGCCACTTGCTGATGCCGGCGTAGCCCTTTTCTTTCATGGCCGCGGCCATGGCCAGATACAGAAAGGCCGAATACATTTCGCGATTGATTTGAAGATTGATCCGATCCGTCATTTTCTTGGAAATCATAAAATCCTCCTGATTCATGCTAAACCGGGTTTATACCCTGTACATATTAAATTCTACCTTTTTAATATAGCAAATAGGCCAAGAATAAGCAAATCTTTCCTCGTTTTCGGCTTCGGCGTTATACTTCAGCGCCACATCGCGATCGGCTCCCAACCCTTCTTTCTTCCCATATCGATCATACTCTTCACGCCTTCCCCTCCGGCTTCCGCGAAAAAACCTTCCCTTTCGACCAGGGGAGTCCAGGAACCTTTGAGACCGGCGCAGCCCGCGGCGGCGGCGAAATGGTACATCGCTATGCCCATGTCTATATTCTGCAAATGGGTATTCCCGAGACTGTTGTTATAGAACCTGTCCTCGTCCAGAAAGAGCATCCAGCGCAGCGCCAGGGGGTCCCAGACAAGCCGCCAGGGCTGCTTGTTGGATGCCGAAGGAGCAACGCGCAGCGCTTCCAGCACTATATTCCAGGGAGAAGCCAGGGCATCGCCGTTCAGGGCAGACCCGTCGGGCAAAAAGCATAGCTCCGCCAGGGCTCTTCGCTGCCTGGAGCGGGAGGCTCGGGCGATAAGCTTATCCATAAAGCTTCTGCGTTCCGCCTCCTTGCCCAGGGCGATGACGATGGGAACGTATTCTTCCCCCGAGGCTCCCGCCAGGCCCGCGGCCTTCGTCCTTGAAAAAACGCCGCCGATCCAGCAACTGGCCCAACCTGCCGCCCATAGATCGATGACAGCCTTTTCGACAACCCAGCCTAAATCCTCCATGGCCCCAGGCGCGGGGGCGAGAATGGGCAGAACAAAGGCGGAAGCGCCCGATATCAGGCCGTAGGTACCCAGCCTGGCCTCGCCCGAACCGACGGTATCCACATGAAGCTTACAGCGAATTCTCGCGCCGAAAGGGCCTGGCTCGGAAGCGGCGCGTTCGAGGATTCCCCGAACGCTTTCCATCTCCCGCCTATCCATGATCGTCGAGGAAAAGCTTCTGACCGAACGGCGCTGGCTTATGGTTTCGAGTATATTCATGGCTGGCTCAGCTCCTTCCAGCGGTAGCAGCTTTTCAGATGGTCGTTTATAACACCGATGGCCTGGAGATGGGCGTAGATCGTCGTGCTGCCCACATAGGAAAAGCCCCGCTTCTTCATATCCGCCGCGACGGCGTCCGAAAGAGGGGAAAGGCTGGGAACCTGGGCCATGCTTCGCCAGTGATTCACCAGGGGCTTCCCCTGGGTCCAGGACCATATATAGGCGTCGAAACTGCCGAATTCCTCCGCCGTGCGCATAAAAGCCCTGGCGTTTTTCACCGCCCCTTCGATTTTCCTTCTGTTTCGGATTATACCCGGATTCCGCAGCAGCGATTCGATCTTTATCTCCGTATACGCGGCCACCTTCGCGACATCGAAACCGTCGAAGGCCTGTCGGAAAGCCTCGCGTTTTCCCAGGATGCAACGCCAGGAAAGACCGGCCTGCATTGTCTCCAGCAACAGGAACTCGAAATGACGTTGTTCGTCGTGAAGGGGGGTCCCCCATTCTTCATCGTGATACCGGAGATACATGGGGTCCGCGCCGCACCAGGGGCAACGTTGTAGCTCGCGCATGGAATCCTCGTCTTTTTTCGGATTGAATCGCCGATAAACGGAAGATCAGTGTAGTTTAGGAGACCGCGATCGTCAACGTTCATTCTTTCGTTGCCGGCACAAATAGTATCACAGTATATTTTTATAATGGAAAAAAATAATAATAAACTTCCGTTATTCCTCCTCGCCGCGGCAATCGCGTTATTCTTCATATCCTGCGCCACCCTTCCTCCGGAACCTTCTGAGGTTTTCTTCAGCCCCGCCGAATGGCAGGGCGATACCTTGGTGGGAACCCGCTACGGGCTCATTCAAGGCATGGAAGACAGGGACGGAACCATTACCTGGCTGGGAATTCCCTATGCCGCCCCTCCGGTAGGGGAACGTCGCTGGAAGGCGCCGGAAAAGCCGGAGCCCTGGCAGGGCATACGGCAGGCGAACCGATTCGGCCCCAAATCCGCCCAGCGCTCCTTTTGGACCGGGACGATAATCGGATCGGAGGATAGTCTCTATCTCAATGTCTGGCGACCCGCAGGCCGGGAAAAATCCCTGCCGGTCTATGTCTGGGTTCATGGGGGCGCGAATACCTCGGGGGCGGCCAACGAAAGCAAGGGATACTATGGTCATTCCCTGGCATCCAAGGCGAATCTCATCTTCGTATCCATCAACTACCGCCTGGACCTCTTCGGTTGGTTTTCCCACCCCGCGTTGAAAACCAAAGAGGACCCAGAGAGCGACTCGGGCAACTATGGAACTCTGGATATAATCGCCGCCCTGGAATGGGTGCGGGAAAACATCGGCTCCTTCGGCGGCGATCCCGGCAACGTAACCGTCGCCGGCGAATCGGCGGGAGCGCTCAACGTGCTCAGCCTTCTTATCGCTCCGAAAGCGAAAGGCCTTTTCCACAGGGCCGTGATCGAGAGCGGATATACCCATGGTCCGGCGGTAAGCCCCCAGGCCTACGCGGTCAATTTCGGCATACGGCTCGCGCTGCGACAAAGCAAAGCCGAAACCATCGAGGAAGCTTCCAGGCTGTTGGCCGCGCAGAGCGATCAGGAACTGGCCCGGTGGCTGCGTTCGGCCTCGGCGGGGGAACTGCTCCGTCTCAGCAAACCCGCGGGGAAGGAAATCCTATCCATTCCCTCTCCGATTTTCGATGGTCACGTGCTGCCCTCGGACGGCTTCGAAGCCCTGGCCGATCCCCGGCGGCGGGCTAATGTCCCTATCTTAATTGGAACGAATCGGGAAGAAACCAAGCTGTTCCTTCAATTGGCCATGAATCCCCGCAATCCCCACTACCAGCGGCTGGTCGAGCTGAGCAGCCTGCTCTGGAAGGCCGAGGGAGCGGACGGTGTCGCCGACGCTTACGGGAGAAATCCCGCCGCCGGGGATGCCCCGCCCGCCGGAAAGGTCTATCTCTATCGTTTTGACTGGGGTGCCCCGGACGAGGAGGAAGAAAGCGTCATGGGCGGCATAGCCAGCCGAAGACTGGGAGCTTGCCATGCCATGGAAATTCCCTTCTTCCTGCAGACCGACGGGCTTTTCGGCTCGGGATTCCCCCTTCGCATCTATACAAAGGCCAATAAAAACGGGAGGCAGGCTTTACAGTCCGCCATCGGCGAATACCTGGCCGCCTTCGCCTGGACAGGCGATCCAAACCACGGCATTGATTCCAGCCGGGTAGGAAGAATCCATTGGGAGCCCTGGGATCCGGCGTCGGATAAACCAAGTTTTCTCGTCCTGGACGCGGGATTCAAGGAACTATTGTTGCGCAAGGAACAGGGGCGGGTGCGTCGGGAAGACATCGTTACCGAAATCGCGGACAATAGCAGCCCCGCTCTCAAGGATCATTTCATTCGGCTTGCCCCGCTCTTTCTTTAGGCCGGATTTTCAGCGGCGGATTGAGTTTTTTCGTTGACAGGGCGCGCATCCATATACTATACTTTTGTATAGTATATGGATGTTAAGGGAAAGATCGAAATTCTCGCCGACGCGGCCAAATACGACGCTTCCTGCTCCAGTTCGGGCAGCGCCCGAGCCAGCGCTCCGGGAGGCCTGGGCTCGGCCTCGGTGGGGGGAATTTGCCATTCCTGGTCTTCCGACGGCCGATGCATATCCCTTTTAAAGGTACTGCTCACCAACGTCTGCGCTTACGACTGCGCCTATTGCGTTAACCGCCGATCCAACGACCTGCCCAGGGCTTCCTTCGAGCCGGAGGAACTGTCGCGGCTCATTGTCGATTTCTACCGTCGCAACTACATCGAGGGAGCCTTCCTTTCCTCCGGCGTTTTCGGCTGCCCGGATTCCACCATGGAGCGACTGGTCAGCGTCGCCCGCCGTCTGCGGACCAAGGAAGGATTCAATGGCTACATCCACCTCAAAATCATTCCCGGCTCCTCGGAGGCCCTGGTGCTTGAGGCGGCGCGTTGGGCTGACCGGGTCTCGGTGAACATCGAACTTCCCAGCGCCATGAGTCTTTCGCGGATAGCCCCGGATAAAAGTCCCCGGGCTATTTTCGGGCCCATGCGGTTCTTGGCCCAGGCTTCGGGCTACCCTGCCTCCATCCCGCCCTCCGCCGCCCCCCTGACATTGGAACCCCCAAAGGAAGACTCTGCTGCCCAAGGTCCCCTCTCCGGCGCCCTTGTCCCGGCAACGCCGAAAGGGAGCCGGGAGAGCGCCCCGGCGTATCCCCCCACGAGCAGCCCCAATTCAAGGCAAGTTCTCCCCGAAGTCCCCCTATCGTTTGCCGCCCGGCGCAGACGGCACAATCCCCGGGCGGAGATCATCCCCGCCGGACAGACTACCCAGCTCATCGTCGGCGCCAGCCCGGAATCCGACGCCGTCATACTCAGCCTGGCGGAAAACCTCTACCATGGCTACGATGTTCGTCGGGTATACTATTCCGCCTTCATTCCAACCGGTTCGGATCCCCGGGTGCCGCAGATTTCGGCGCCGCCTTTGGCCCGGGAACATAGGCTTTACCAGGCCGACTGGCTTTTCCGTTTCTACGGCTTCTCCGCATCGGAAATCCTCGATTCCACCCATCCTTTTTTGGATCTCCGCATCGATCCCAAAAGCGACTGGGCCCTGCGAAACCTCCACCGTTTCCCCCTGGAACTCTGTACCGCCACCTACGAAGAACTCCTCAGAGTGCCCGGCATAGGTCCCAAATCGGCGCAGCGCATTATCAAGGCCAGGCGACATTCCTCCCTCGACGCCCAATCCCTCCACAGGCTCGGCATCGTCATGCGCAGGGCTTGCTGGTTTCTCACCCTCAAAGGGCGCCTCGTCAGCCAGGATCTCTCCTTGGGTCGAATCGAAAAGCCGGAACTGTTGAAGAAAATCCTCTTGGATCCAGCCTTCAGGCCGGATGAGCCCCAACAGCCCGAACTGCCCTGGGAGGAGGCCCGATGAACACCGAAATAACGTACCGCCGGGGTTTTGCCGGCTTTCTCTGCGCCGTGGACGAATCTCTCCGCCGCAGCCCGGGGGGAGGGACTCTCCCGCCGATTAGATCCCTGGAGGGATCGGAGGGTTTATTCGATGAAGCGCAGCTCGTCGATACGGATAGGGCGAGGGCCCGGGAATTCTGGAATCGCCTGCGACGGGTAAGCGCTCCGGCGGCCCAAACCTGCTTCGCCGCCTTTTGCTCGGATCGCAGGGACAAGGACGGGGCTCTCTTTCGGGGAATCGCCAGAATTCTGGGCGAAGGACCCCGGGCCCTGGAAGACCTGGGCGACAAAGATATCGCCGAAGTGCTGGCCGCGAGCCGTCGCACCCTGGGCGAGGCGCATAAGTTCTGCGGACTTTTGCGCTTCAGGGAATTGGCGGATTCAAGCTGGTACGCCGCCATCAAGCCGGACTGCGATATTCTTCCCTTTATCGGAGAGCATTTTTCGAACCGGTTCAGGATTATGCGCTTTATCATCCACGATCCCGGACGATCCGCCGCCATCCTGCACCAACCGGGGAAGCCCTGGCGGCTCGTCCAGGGCTTTAGTATTCGGGAAGAAGGCGGGGGGGGAATCTCCCTCCCCCTATCGGGACGGGAATGGGAAATTCGCGAAGGCTGGCTTCGGTATTTCAAAAGCACAGCCCTGGAGCCGAGGCGCAACCTCCGGCTCCAGGCGAGCCATATGCCTAAAAAGTACTGGGACGAGCTTCCCGAAACTCAGAACGCCGGGACAAAACTGCCCTTATAGTTGCTGTCCAGGAAGTTCTTGACCTTTTCGGTCTGCAACGCGGCCACCAGTGCGACGACTCTCCAGTCCTTTGCGTCGCCTTTTCGGACGGCCACGATATTGGCATAGGGGGAGCCAACGCCCTCGATCATCAGGTTGTCTCTGGCGGGCACGAAACCGGCCTGGGAGGCGAAACTACCGTTGATGACCGAAGCCGCCGCGTCGTCCAGGGTGCGGGGGAGCTGGGGCGCTTCTATTTCCTTGAATTGGAATTTCTTGGGATTTTCCACGATATCGCGAATGGTCGCCTTGAGCCCCGCCTTGGGGTCGAGTTTGAGCAAGCCCCGGCTCTCGAAGAGGATCAGGGCCCGAGCCTCGTTGGTGGGATCGTTGGGGATCGCTATCACGGCGCCCTGGGGCAGGTCTTCGAGCTTCTTATACTTTCGGGAATACAGGCCCAGGGGGGCCACGAAGACATCTCCGGCTGGCTCCAGGGAGAGCTTGCGCTCGGCCGCGAAGTTGACCAAATAGGGCGTGTGTTGGAAAAAATTGGCGTCCAACTGTTTATCGGCGAGAAGGATGTTGGGCGTGACATAGTCGGTGAGTTCCACGATTTCGAGCTTGATCCCCTTGGCCAAAAGATCGTCCTTGACGAGGTTCAGCAAGTCGCCGTGGGGAATGGGGGTCGCGCCCACCTTGAGTACCACCGGTTTCTGCTGTCCTTGGGCGGCTTGGGCGAAGAGGCCCGCCGGCGTCATGGCCAGAATGAGGGCCAGGGTCGCGAAGAATACTACTCTTTTACTGCGGTTCATAAAGAACCTCCTTTGGTGAGTTATGCCGCCTGACGGGGGCATTGGGCGAAGTTTGGAAAATCGGGCCTTCGGAACTTTCGCTGTGTTAAAGCGGGCTTGGTCGCGGCCGGATGCCTCGAAGCAACAGGCCGCGACCTGCGCGCCGCCAGGACGTCGGCGCCTTAGCGGCGCGCCCGGATACCCCTGGTTATCGCGTTGCCGCAGAGCTGAATGCCTTCCACGAGGGCGATAATGACAAGGACAGCTGATATCATGATATCGGTTCTAAACCGCTGATAACCGTACCGGATGGCCAGATCCCCCAAACCTCCCCCGCCGATCACCCCGGCCATGGCGGAATAGCCCACCAGGGTGATCATCGTGAGGGTAAGCCCCGAAACCAGGGAGGGCAGCGCCTCGGGTATGAGGATGGCGAAGAGTATCCTCCGCTTCGAGGCTCCCGAGGATATCGCCGCGTCGAGAACCCCCGGATCTATTTCCGAAAGGGAAGCCTCGACTATCCGGGCCACGAAGGGGCTGGCCGCCACCGAAAGCGGCACGATGGCCGCGACGGTCCCCAGGCTGGTTCCCACGATAAGACGGGAAAGAGGGAGCACCAGGACCATGAGGATGATGAAAGGAAAGGATCGCAGGGTATTGATCAGCCGATCGGCCACCTTTTTCACGATCGCCAGCTGGGCGGCGTGCCCGGAGAGTCTGTCGTTGGCCATATAGTGAAGCCCCAGGCCCAGCGATCCGCCGAGAAGGCCGGCGATCGCCGTCGAGGAAAAGACCATCAGCAGTGTTTCCCAGAAAGGTCGGGCGACAAGAGCGATGACTTCAGCCATGGCTCACCTCCCCGACGATACGGCGCCCCATCTCGCTGCGCGGATTGGCGAAGACCGAAGCCACCGAGCCGCTCTCAACAATGGAGCCGGCGGAAAGTATGGCGACATCGTCGCAGATCCGCCGCACCACCTCCATCTGATGGGTTACCATGAGCACCGTGAGCCCGAAACGGCGGCTCAAGGATTGGACCAGATCCAGGATCGAGCGGGTCGTCTCAGGATCGAGGGCGCTGGTGGCCTCATCGCAGAAAAGAATCTTGGGATGGTTGGCCAGAGCTCGGGCGATGGCCACCCGCTGTCGTTCTCCGCCGGAGAGCCTGTTGGCCGGCCTGCCGGTCTTATCGGCCAGGCCCACCAGTTCGAGCAGCTCCCCGACCCTCTCCTCGATGCGTGGCTTTGCCCAGCCCGCCGCTTCCAAGGGAAAGGCGACGTTGCCGAACACAGTCCTGGAAGCGAAAAGGTTGAAGTTTTGAAACACGAATCCGGCCTTGCGCCGGGCATCCAGCAAGGCCTGTCCCCGGGCTCCGGAAACAGCTTCTCCGCCATAGAACAGCTCGCCCGAATCGGCCTTTTCGAGCAAGGAGGCGATTCGAATCAAGGTTGTCTTGCCCGCCCCGCTCCGCCCGATTATGCCGAATATCGTTCCCGAAGGAACCGAGAGCGACACGTCCCGGAGGATCACATGGGAACCGAAACGCTTATTCAGCGAACACAACGTGATCGCCGCAACCGCGGCTTCGGGGTTGAGGGCGGATCGTGTTTGGATGGTTGTCGAATTGAGGGGGTTTAAAGGACGATAGAACGCGGCCTCTTTAGGCCGCTGCGCATGAAACATAAGGAATCTTTAATATTTCTCATCGGTATTTCCTTGGAGCGCACTGTAGCCTGGGGCGATAGCTTCTGTCAAGCGTCAATTGTCCAAAAGACGAAGAGAAAAAAGCCCCTCCCCCAAGGGGGAAGGGCGCAGAAAAACCCTTTTCAGGTCGCCGTCGGCTGATCTTTACAGCTTGAACTGGACGCCGATGGTCGAGAAGCCGTAGGAATACCTATTGAAATGGGCGGCCCAGATGGACTCAGCAATGAGCGCGACGCGGGAATTGAAGTGATAGCTCACGCCGCCTCCAGTCGCAATTCCTATGCCCAAGCCGGTACCGCCGCCGAGCCCCAGCCCGAGCCCGAGAGCCGTGTACCAATCGAATTTCCGTGCCCATTCGGGAAGCTCGGTGAAGGTGGCCAGACCGAAGTGGGCGGTCCCAAGCGCCGCGATGGTGGTCTCGAACCAAGGCGTTAAGCTTAAGCCGGCTTTGCCCGCCACGCCGAAGGTGATGGGAATCGTGTCGGCGATGTCCCACCGGGCGAGAATCATCTCGACCCCGCCGCCCACGCCGAAGCCCCAGCCGAAATTGAGACCGATACTGGCCGCGAAGTCACCTTTGTCCATGTTGGTCTTGCCCTGGGCATAGACACCGAAGCTTACCACGGCCAGGAGTAGCAGTACCGCAATCGCTTTCTTCATGTTTTTCTCCTTGTGATGAATATTTGTAGAAAGTTTTAAATGCGATCGTTTTGATCATAACCCTATTTAATAGACTCTGCAACACCTAATTCCGCTCAGCCCGGGCGCGTTTGGGACCCTCACTACAGCTTTTCTTGACTGTCCGATAAAGCTGGCGTAGTATGTCTTTAAATTCCACCGAGCGTTCGATCCTAAAGGCCGCGGGGAAGGGGGCATCTTTCGGCCCAGGTCCACGGTCGAGCGCCATTGGGTTGCGCTGAAAACGGCGCAGCCTTCCGTGTTTGAAAAGGGGGAAGCATGGATCGCCGGACGCCCGGACCATTTCGGTTCGGGGCGGTATTTCTCGTCATAGCCATGGCCCTCGCAGGCATTTCATCCCTGTCGGCCTTCGAGCTCAACCTCAACGGCACGTTTCGTTCCTTGCCTGATGAAGTCACGCTTCGCGGATTATGCTACCTGGTTCCCACCGACCTGGGGTATGAACAGGGTCTCGCTCTTTCGGAACTCCTGCCGCCCCTCATCGACGCATGGAAGCTCGAATGTCTCCATGGGAAAACCACGAGGCTGTGGCAAGATGAAACGCTTGCCGAAAGGCTGAAAGGTTTTTTTCTCATTCCATCCGAAAAGGGGACCTGGGATTTTTACGCCGATGGTACTCGCCATAAAGATCTGCGCTCACTTTCCATCCACGGGGACAGGGCGGAAGAAGGGGAACTCGAGGTCTGGCTCTCCTGGGAAGGGGTACCGGAACTCAAGACCGAGTTGGAACGTTGGTCCATGCTCAGCGGAGCCAAAATCAGGGCTGTGGACGTCCCCGATACCAGGGCGAAGTACCTGACGACGCTCAGAGGCGGGGGCCGGCCGCCGGATCTGGTCATGATTCAATCGGACAATCTCGCGGATTTTTTGAGCGCCCAGGCCTTGCAACCCCTGGACAGAATCGAGACAGGCGAACTTTCGGCCAAGGGCAAAGAGGCCTTTCGGATCGATGAAAGACTCTGGGCCCTTCCCTTTTACTTCGACAGCCAGCTCGTATTCTATAATACAAGGCTCGTTCCCGAAGCCCCCCGCGACGATTGGACCCTGGACGATCTGGAGCGGATAGCCGACTCGGTGGCGGCCAAGGGGCGGACGCCCCTATCATGGAATCTGTATTCGGCCTATTGGCTGCTCTCCTTCGCCTCGGGCTTCGGCAAGGCGAGCATTAGCGACCCCGACGGGGGCGTCCGCCCCGACGATCCGGGAACCAAAAGGGCTCTCGCCTGGATGCTCGACATGATCAAGTCGGGCCGGATCGCAGCCCTGGAACGGGACGCCATGATGGCACGGTTCGCATCCGGCGAGATCGGGATGATCTTAAGCGGTTCCTACTCCATTCCCGAGTTCGAGCGCATAGGCCTGCCCTTCGCCGTCGCTCCCTACCCCCGGGTGGTGTCCACCGGTCGCCCGGTGGCTCCCTTGCTGGATTTCAAGGGTTTCGCCATGAGCCGTTCCTCCCGGTCGCCGGTGAGCGCCCAGCGATTGCTCGAGCATCTGAGCGGTATCGGCGCGCAGCAACGCTTCGCCGCCGCCCTATCCAAGATACCGGCCAACGAAAAGGCCTGGGAAGCCGCCAGGGGGAGCAATCGTTACCATAGGCAGCTTTCGCGGAGCGCCGAGATCGGGCTGGTCATCCCTCCGGGTCCGGGCTACGCCACGTACAAGAACATCATGTGGAAAATGCTTCGCTTCATTTTCTCCGGAGTAATGGAACCCGATAAAGCGCTCGCGGAGGCACGGCGCCTTATCGATGCCAACCTGCGGATGAAATAAAGGGCAAAGGAGTAGAGGATGTATACAAAAAAAAGCGGGCGAGCGCCTGCGATTCTCGCGCTCTGTGGTTTACTGCTTGCGGTTTTCGCCTTCTTTCCCGCGGGTTGCAGTTCCCAAAAAAAGAGCCTGACCGCCGGCGAAACCCGAGCGACTGAAAATGCCCAAGGCGGGCAGACCCCGCAGATTCAGCCGGCAACCCTTTCTCCTGGGCCCGCAGGCGGTTCGGCAGAAAGCGCCGCCGATGCGGCCAGCGGGGCTTCCGTCGCGGCGGATTGGGAAGTTGCCCTCGAAGGCCGAAGGAAGGACACGCTCAGCCAGGCATACTATCAGAAACTTAAATCGGCGGGGCGGGAGTATCTGCGCAAGACCGTGGACAAAAAAGGAATATCCGTCGAGTACTCGGGCCTTAGCCTGGGCGCCGTCCTGGCCATGGTGGACGGCAGCGACGCTACCCATCCCTTCAGTTTCGACGCGGATCTCTGGGCAAAAGGCTACGATATCGTTCTGACCGCCGCCGACGGCTATTCGGTCAGTTTTTCCACCAAGGACATAGGCCCTCAGACGCTCATTCTGGCCGATATGGAGGCAGGGGATTACCTGGCCAAACCGATGATCGTCGGCGATGCGCCCAAGAACCTCTGGGTCAAGGATGTGGTTTCCATCTCCACGAGCCTGGCGCCCGGTCTGGCCTCCGCCGAAGCCGAAACCTTTACCCTGGAACTGGATATCAACGGGACGAAGGCTTCCTTGAGCCTCGCCGAACTGGAAAAGGACCCTGCCTACGGCGAGGGCACCGGCAGCTACACCACCAGCGCCGGCACAAAATACACGAACGCATACGGCGGCGTTTCCCTCTCGGCCCTCCTGGGCCGCTATATGGAACTCGCGGCCCAGGACTCGGTGACCTTCGTCGCCACCGACGGCTACGAAATGACCTATCCTGGCTCGCTCATCCTGGACGAATCCGACGGGAAATGGCTTCTCGCCTTCAAGCTGGACGGGGAATATCTGCCCAAGGATCCTGGCTACATAAGGACGATAAAGGTCGGGCCGACGGCGCCCAACATCGATGGCCACTCTTCGGTCAAGATGATAAAGAAAATCGTGGTACGGCAGGAAGGCTTCAAGGATTTCACCCTGAGCTATTCGGGCAAGAAGGACGGCAGTCTCGACCGTTCCACCGTCCAGTCCTGCGTGAGCTGCCACGGCCGGGAGGTCGCCTTCGAACGCAAGGATATCAAGGCTAAGTATAAGGGCTTCCCGCTTCATCTCCTTCTGGCCTACGCCGACGATCCTCTCTACGCCCCGCACAAGCAGGGTTCGGACATCCTCGCCTACGACGCGGCGGCCGCCAGGGCAGGCTATGGAGTGGAGGTGATAGCCGAGGACGGCTACTCGATCAGGCTCGATTCGAGGGACCTGGACAACAACAACGATATCATTCTGGCGATGTACAGGGAGTCGGATTCCCTTGGACCCGATGAGTTCCCCCTGGTGCTGGTCTGGGACAAAAACGCCGTCCGGGTTCCCGAGGGTATAAAGAATGTGAAACGGGTATCCTCCATCCGCTTGCTTTTCTAGCTTCGAGGGAGCGGCGCATGGTCAGGAAGGCCGATCGGGGTTGCTTTTCAGCGAAAAGTGTTCAGTTTCGTATATGAAATCCCCGATTCTGGGCCCTTCAAGGCTTTACTGGCTTTCCCTTATCCCCCTTTTTCTTTTAGTCCTGGCGGCGGGCCTGCTTCCCTTCGCCGCCGCCGGGTACGGGTCAGTCTTCCACGATATCTGGGGCTTGCGGAGCTGGGCGGGCTTGGAAAACTTTCGAGCCCTGGTGGAAGACAGGGCGTTCCTCCTCTCCCTGGGCATTAGCCTTCTCTGGGCCTTTTTATCGGCGGGTCTCTCGGTCGGCATAGGGTTCGTCCTCGCCTGCGCTCTTTTCAAAGCCCGCCGATCCTTCAAGCTGTTCTATGCCGCCATTCTCGTGCCCTGGGGGATTCCTTCCTTTATTTCCATACCTATCTGGCGGATGATTATCCACGGGAGCGGGGGTAGATCCATGCTTTCCGCCCTCTTCGGGAGGGAGATAAATCTCCTCACCGATCCGGTGGCGGGATTCGTCGCCGCCCTGGGGGTCGATATTTGGCTGGGCGTTCCCTTGGTGGTCCTGGCCCTCTATGGTTCGATGAAAAGCCTGGACAGGGGCTTCTTCGAAGCCGCGCGGATCGACGGCGCCGAAGGCTGGGCCCTGGCCCGGAACATTCAGGCCCCCCTGGTCAAAGGCACGATAGGGCTCATGTGGGCCCTGGATTTTGTTAAGTCCTTCAAAGAATTCTCCGTCCCCTTCCTGATGACAGCCGGCGGTCCTCCTTTTTTAGGAGGCATAACCGGGAAAAATATCGTGGGCGCCACGACGACCCTGGAGATATTTCTCTACGATGCTTTCAGAAACCAGGACGACTACGGCGTCGCCTCGGCCTACGCGGTGGCGGTGGGGCTTCTGGTCATCCTCCTGGTTTTCCTGTGGCTTCGGTTCAAAAAGCGTATCGTCCGCGCCGAAACCGGCGATCAGGGCGAGTCCAGGGTTCGGGTCGAACTTGATCGTCGCATCGGGGCAAACGGCCACGGCGAATCCGGAGACGGGATCGGCCCGGCAGGCCGCGCCCCGTTTGGGTTTATTCCGGAGTTGCTCTGGAAGGGGGCAAGTTTGCTGGCACAAGTCGCCGCCCCCCTATCCGCCGGTCTGGTGATCTATGTTCTTTTGTGGTTATCCTTCTCGGAGCTCTCGGCTGTTTTCGTCGATGCCCTCGTACCCCGCTTTTTATCGATCCGGCCGTACCGCGCCGTTCTGGCGGAAGAGGGGATTCTCGGCTATTTTCTGAACACCCTATTGGCGGCCGGCATCACGGCGCTCTTGATCCCCCTCTTTTCGCTCCCCGCCGCCCTCTGGCTTTCCAGGGCGGGCAAAGCGCGGAGCGCCAGGGCTTTCGCCTTTCTGGAAGCCCTGGGAATGGCCGGAGGAATTCACTCCCTCATTCCTCTTTTCATTGTTTTCAGGATCTTGGGGCTTTTGGGCGGATACACCCCGGTGATAACCGTCTATTTGTTCCACGCCCTGCCCTTCGCCGTGTTCAGCCTCAAAGCTTATCTGGACCGGCTTCCGCCCAGCTACGAGGAGGCCGCGGCCATGGAGGGCATGGGCGCCTTCGGGTATCTGCGACGCATTCTTCTGCCCCTCTGCGCGCCGGCGCTCGCCGCCGCGATGATGGCGGCCTTTATCTCCGCGTGGAACGGTTTTTTGGTGCCCCTGGTGTTCCTCGGCGACGACAGGCTCTACACCATCGGCGTGAAGCTCCACTCCTACGTGGGTTCCGTCGCCTCGGGGAATCCCAAGTGGAATCTTTTCGCGGCGGCGAGCGCCATCAACCTGCTCTTCGTCGCCCTTCTGCTCTGGCGCTTCAAAAACCCCCTGAGCAAGAGCGAGGCAGGGGCGGGCGAGTTCTAGGATTTCCTCTTCAATATCCGGCGGGGAAGAGTCGTCCCGACCTGATTCCAAAAGAAAAGTCGCCCAGATCGCTTACTCCCCCAAAAATCGAAAGCTCGAGAGGATTCAGCCCCGCGATGCGCAGGGTGGCGGAAAGGCTAAGTCCGGCGGTAAATGTCTTAGGCAAAAAATCGGCCTTCGACGAGGGGTAACCGTCGCTTGTATACCAAAGAAAATCGATATAGGGTCCGAGTTCGACGGAATTACCTAAAAGAAACTCCCCCGCGTCGAATTCCAGGGCCCTGGCATACCAGGCAAGCTCTATGGACGCCGTGGAAGAAAAAGCCGCCAGAATATTCGGCGCCTTGCCTCTATATAATTCCCAGCGCCCTATTCCCATACCCGCCCCGTTGAGCGCAGAGCGCCCCGACACCTTGCTTCGCAGACAAGCGCTATCCGCGATGGAAAGCCCGGCTCCTAATCCAAGCGAAGGGCCCCAGCCAAAGGGCAGGGCCCCGCCCTGAGCGAAAGCCGAGGCCCGGAGCGAATAATATGACGAAGCGTTGCCGATACCTTCTTTCGCACCAGAGGATCCGCCAAGGGACAAGGCGGCAACGGACAGCCCTGTCTCGGTTTCCCAGCCCAAATTGCCTGATGTCAATTCGTACTCAAGGTTTGTGGATACAAAGGGTTCTAGTTTTTTATTCTCCTCCCCCAGTTCCCACCAAAGACCCGAAGAAAGCCCCAGGCTCTCCGGCTTTAGATAAGGGAAGTCGTTGCCGAAGTCTCCCAGCATACGTAGCTGGCTTCCCCATATCAGGCTATCCCAGGGATTGGTCAGCAGCTCTGCGGTAACAGCCCAGTTGCCGCTCTGGGCGGAGCCAAGGCCGACAAGTCCGCCGAGAAAGGCTCTGGTGCCGCCCGCCGCGAGTCTGATTCCCAGCCCTCCGAATCCCAACATGTCTATTCCCACGTACGCCGGCTGTATAGGCCTTAAAAGGCCCCAATAAGGGCTTAGGCGCAGGCTGGCATCCAAGCGCGGCAGGGCCCCCCTCCGATAGGCATCCAGTTTAGGCGCCAAGGTTTCTTTATAATGCTTCCTTTTCGCCTCCAAATCCGGGGAGATCCGGCTTTGTACGGCTTCGGGAGGAAGCCAGCGGACAAGATCGTCCATCGCCGATTCGGCGCTTTCTCTGCCCCGAAGGATAATTCCCTTAGGACGGGAGAACTCCATGTAGGAAATGCCTTCCACATCGTTGCGGATTATGAAGGGAGATGCCGAAAGCAAATCCTCCATTCCCGTCCTTGTCTTGCCGATATCGAACACCCGATTAAGGACCGTTATCGGATTTCCATAGGACAGGGGCCTGTTATACAACGCTGTCGCGACGATGAGCAAAGAACTATGGGGAACCGCCTGCGCAATGGGGACAAGGGTCGTGGAGCCGCCATCGACCATTAAGGCATCCTCGAAGGCTTTCGGCTCGAAAATAGCCGGCATGGCGAAGCTGGAACTCATCACCCGGCTAAAGTCCCCGGCGGCAATCTCGGTCTTGCGGCGGGTGTTGAGGTCTTCCGCGGTGATGATTACCGGTATGGGAAGTTCCGATATATCCACCTCGCCTATCAGGTCCTTCATTATCGCCTCGAAGGCGTCCACGTTAATCAATCCGCCGTTAAAAGGGAAAACCAAATCGAAATACTTTTCGATTGGAACAGTGGTCACGAGTTCGCCGATCATGGCGGGGGAAAGGCCCGCGGCGTACAAGAGACCGATGATGGCTCCCATGGAATTCGCAACGATAAAGTCGGGATAAATCCCCCGCTCCTCCAAGACCTCCAGCATGCCGATGTAGGCGTAAGCTCTGGCGGAACCGCCGGCAAGAACCAGGCCCAGGGGCTCCCTGCCCAGGGCCTTTATCGCCTCCATTTTGGATGAAAAAGCTTCCATGCCGATTTGGATTGGCTTGACTACTCTGCGCAAAGGGTCTTCGGGGGGAAATACCGTATCGGAATGCTGCGCCCCTGCCAGCGATGCGAGGGCGCAAAGCAGAAGAAGCGCGAGGCCGCGTCGTAGAACCATATCGTTACTATACAATGACGCAACGAACTCGATCTATCGACGAGCCGTTGCTTTTCTGCTATTCTTTTCGCCATGAACGAACAGCATACCGATACGGTGGAGGCTCCCTCCGCCGAAGCCGACCCCTTCAGTAGCAACGGCACCAGGCCTTGGTGCCCATCTTCCCGCTTAGCCCACCGCCGCGAGGCGCCCCATGTTGCTTGAAATCGCCATAATTCTCGCCCTGATCCTGCTCAACGGCTTTTTTTCCCTCGCGGAAATGTCCCTCGTCTCATCCCGCAAAGCACGGCTTCGCCACGAGGCCGACCAGGGGAAAAAGAACTATACCCTTGCCTTGGCCGCCGCGGAGCAGCCCGCTCCCTATCTTTCCTCCATACAGGTGGCTATCACCCTTATCGGCATCCTCACCGGAGCGGTGGGAGGCGCGACCGTTTCCAGAAACCTGGAGATCTGGCTCAAAAGCTTTCCAGCTCTCTCCGGCGTCGCCCAGAGCCTCTCGGTCATAGTCGTGGTATTGCTTACAACCCTCGTTTCGGTCGTGCTGGGTGAGCTCGTACCCAAAAACCTGGCCCTCTCCAAGCCCGAATCCATCGCCGCGGCGGTCATACGACCCCTAACGGCGGTCAGCGCAGCTTTTTCTCCCTTGGCGCGGTTTCTCTCCGGAGCGACCAATCTAGTCATCAAACTTCTCGGCTACGGCAAACACTCGGAACCGACGGTAACCGAGGACGAGGTAATGGTGCTCATCGCCCAGGGGGCGGAATCGGGGGTTTTCGAAAACTCCGAAAAGGAAATGGTGGAGGGGGTCCTGGACCTGGACGACAGAAGGGTGACAGCCTTCATGACCCCTCGCACCGATGTGGTGACCCTCGACCTGGATGACGACGAGGCGGTCTTGCGGGAGGAAATACTCGCCAATTCCGATTATGCCTGTCTTCCCGCCGTGGAAGGCGACCTGGACCGCGTAGTGGGCATGCTGGATATGCGCAAAGCCCTGGCGATCATGGCCTCCGGAAGGCCCTTCGATATTAAGGCCCAGCTCAGCGCCCCAGTGCTGATTCCGGAATCGATTTCGGCCTTGCGGGCCTTGGCTATACTAAAGGATAAGGAAGCGCGGACAGGCCTCATCGTTGACGAATACGGAGGTATTTCCGGCTTGGTGACAGTTCCGGACCTTCTTTTCTCTGTGCTCGCCGGGCTCGACCAGAACGAATCCGAAGAAACAGCCGGACTTGTCAGACGGGAAGATGGATCCTATCTGGTGGATGGAGCACTGACGATCGGCGAATTCGCCGAGGCGCTCGAAGTGAACGAAAGCGCCTTCGACACCAACGCCTACGATACCGTGGCGGGGCTTGTGCTTTTCTGCATGGGCTCCATTCCCAAGGCCGGCGAAGCCTGCGAATGGGCCGGGCTGCATATCGAAATCGTCGATATGGATGGAAACAGAATCGACAAGCTGCTTGTCAGCAAAATAGAGGCCATGGAAAAGCCCGAGGAACTGGAAGCCCAGACCTGAAGGCTATCGGCGCTTAGGAGGAAACCCTATTCCTCATTACCAAGGTAAGCGATCGCTTCGATCTCCACCGAGGCTTCTTTATTGAGTGCGACGATTTGCACGGTGCTTCGCGCGGGTCGGTGCGCCCCAAAGGCCTCGGCATAGACGGAATTCATCCGATCGATATCGGCGATATCCCGCAGGAAGACCGTCGTCTTAGCCACGTCGCTCATTGTCAATCCGAGCTGAAACAGGATCATCCTCATGTTGGCCAGGCATTGGCGGGTCTCGGCTTCGACTCCTCCGGGAGCGAGCCTGCCGGTGGCGGGGTCCACACCCAGCTGTCCGGACAAAAACACATAATTACCGGCTTTGACAGCCTGGGAGTAAGCTCCGAAGGCACCGGGCATAAGGACAGTGGCGGCCGCTTCTTGACACATGTTCCGTTCTCCTTGTTCCGCAGTCTCTAACCGTTGATTGATGAAGGGTTTTTCAATTCCCGAAGATATTTGTAAATCGTGTGTCTGGTGACCCCCAAGGTTCCCGCCACCAGCTCCACCGAACCCTTGATATCGAATACGCCCCGGCCTTCCAGGGCCGTGACGAGCCTTCTATTCTTCTTACTGGGCGAGACGCCGGTGACCCTGGACAGGGCATCCATTTCCTCGGCTAAAACCGTGGCCACCTTTTCGCTCAGGTCGGGTACCAGAATCTCGTCGGCCGTGGCGGATTGGTCGATGGATAACAGGAATTCCTTCACGAAGCGTTCCATGGGGATCGAGAGGTCTATATTGATACAAAAGGCGCCGATCGGTCGATTTTCTTCGTTCCGTATCACCATGGTAATGCCTTTGAGAAGGGCGCCGCCCATAGTCCGGGCCAAATACGGGCCGGTGATATCCTCTTGGTTTTCAAAGGCGGCCTTGGCGCGCTTGAGACCGAACTCGGTAATGGGATCGCCGAGGCTTCTGCCCGAGACATGGCCGTTAATGATTTTGATGATCGCTTTACCATAATCCTCATACGAATAGATAAGAACCTCGCAGCCCGAGCCACAACAACGGCTGATCATTTCGGCAACAAGAAAGTAACGTTCCAGCAACACCCTGTCTTCGGTCGAAAATGGAACCCTCGCCTCCCCGTTGGCGGCTTCCTGCATGGCATGTTTTTTCACTTCCTTGACGATCATGAGGACTCCTAATATATATTTTTTTAATTATATCACGACCTGTTGATTCTGGTTAGAGGATAAGTTAAAAAATTAGATATATTTTTATTAAGTTTCCTGAGCCTTGTTTAGTCCCTCGAACCTTGTCGTGATCGGCGCAAGGAACGAAGGACTTAGGAAGGATGCCCGCGCGACTCCTCCTTCAACAAGGATCAAGGAATTAAAAACTGTCTAAAAACCAGCGGTGGATCAGGGCGCCGGGGACAAGCTCTGGATGAAAGCTGGCCCCTAGAATCGAGCCTTGGCGAACCAGGACCGGGGCGCCGTCGTGGAATGCGAGAATTTCGATTCCAGGTCCGCAGGACAGAATCTTAGGGGCCCGTATAAAAACCGCCTCAATCTCCGGGATACCGGGGATCTTCGTTTTCAGTCGAGCCCTGAAGCTGTCCACCTGGGTGCCGTAAGCGTTTCGCCTGAGATCGATATCGAGAACGGCCAGGCTTGGCCTGTTCCATTTTTCCACCCTGGCGGCGAGAAGGATCAGGCCGGCGCAGGTGCCGAAGACGGGCATCCCCGAAAGGATCCTGCGCCGAAATTCTTCGAGGAAAGCGAAACGTTCCATGAGAGAAGCCATGACGGTGCTTTCGCCGCCGGGGATAACCATGGCCCGAACCTTGGCCAGATCTTCCCCGGAACGGACTTCCACAACCTCGGCGCCGGCTTCCAGAAGAGCAGCCTTGTGGGCGGCATAATCACCCTGAAGGGCCAGAACCCCTACCGAGGGTTTCCGGTCCGAGGCAAATCCAACCATCGGGGTCACCAGCCTCGCACGGCCATTCGCTGCTGTTCATCCAATTCGGAAAGTCCGATGCCCACCATGGCCTCGCCCAAGTCCTCCGAGAGTTCGGCCAGGATCTGGGGTTCCTTATAGTGCACCACGGCGCCCACAATGGCCTTGGCGCGGCGGGCGGGATCGCCGGACTTGAAAATACCCGAGCCGACGAACACCGATTCGGCGCCAAGTTGCATCATGAGAGCCGCGTCGGCCGGCGTGGCGATCCCGCCCGCCGAGAAGTTCGGCACCGGGAGCTTTCCAGTCTTCGCCACCTCCCAAACCAGCTCGAAGGGAGCGCCCAGCTCCTTGGCGGCGGTCATGAGTTCCTCCTCGGGCAGCCGGCTGAGCCTGGCGATGCCGTCCACCACGCTTCTCATATGCTTGACCGCTTCGATAACGTCTCCCGTTCCGGGCTCGCCCTTGGTGCGAATCATGGCCGCGCCCTCGCCGATCCTGCGCAGGGCTTCGCCCAAATCGCGGCAGCCGCAGACGAAGGGAACCTTGAAACCATTCTTGAAAACATGGAATCTGTCGTCCGCGGGGGTGAGCACCTCGGATTCATCGATAAAGTCCACCCCCAGGGCTTCGAGGATTCTAGCTTCGACAAAATGCCCGATTCTGCACTTGGCCATGACGGGAATCGAAACAGCGTCTTGAATTTCCTTTATCATCTTCGGATCGGACATGCGCGCGACGCCGCCCTGGGCCCGTATATCGGCGGGAACTCGTTCCAGCGCCATGACCGCCGCGGCGCCCGCCTCTTCGGCGATCTTGGCCTGGGCGGCGTTAGTCACATCCATTATGACGCCGCCTTTCAGCATCTCAGCCAGGCCAACCTTCGTCTTCCACTCCGCGCCCTGCCGGGCCGACCAGAACACTGTATCCATACGACACTCCTTGCCGATTTAAGTACATATAGAATAACAGGCATAAGCTATAGCAAAAATCCCTCTTGTTCAAGTTCGGCTTGCGCCCGGGGCCTCGCATGGGCTAGGTTTATGATCATGGATCGGGAGAAAATGAGAAAACTCCTCGCGAAGGCTGTGGTAGGCATTGCCGGAGCCGGCGGACTCGGTTCCAACTGCTCCGCTTCCCTCGTAAGAGCGGGGGTTCATAGGCTCATCATCGCCGATTTCGACAAAGTCACCCGCTCCAACCTGGATCGGCAATATTATTTTCTTTCCCAGGTAGGCCGATTCAAGGTGGACGCATTGAAGGAAAACCTCGTTGCCATCGATCCCCAAGCGGAGATTACCACCCATAGGTCGCGCATCGATCCGGAAACCGCAGGGCGAATTTTCGCGGGTTGCCAGGTAATCGTGGAAGCCTTCGACGCTGCCGAGGCGAAGGTTATGCTCATCGAAACCTGCCTGAGGGCCTTCCCCGAAACCCACATTGTCGCCGCCTCCGGCCTTGCCGGAGTGGGAAGATTCGAAGCGATCAAGGTGATGCACCGGGGCAGGCTTCATCTTTGCGGGGATTTCGAATCCGAAACAGGCCCCCTATCGCCCCCGGTGGCGCCCCGGGTGGGCATCGTCGCCAATCTCCAGGCCGATACGGTCCTGGAACTCCTGCTTGCATCGCAGCGATAAACTTTAGTACCATATTCCCGGGACGACGGGCGTCAGAGAAAAAGCAGCATTCGTCAATCTAAAAAGCATGTTCCTGGAGGTGAGGCGACATGGCCGAGCGCAAGAAGTTTTCCAATTTACCGGACTGGCTCAAGGTACTTATCGCGCTCTGGGTCTTCGTATCCACCTTCTTTTTCCCCATTTCCAATGGCCAAGTTTTCGTTCGCTTCGCGGGAGTCCTTCTCTTCCTTTTCGGCTTCTGGAGTCTCGCGGTGCCGGCGTCCAAAGCCTCCAGGATACTCCACATCGTATTCTGCGTATCCCTGGGCTTCTCGCCCTTCCTCTACGGGTACAAGGCTCCGGCGGCGGTCAACGTCTATCTCGCCGCGGCGGTTTCGCTCTGCCTCTCGATCTTCGATATGGTCCAGGCAAAAAAAGAAGGCCGGTAATACTCCGGCCCCAGCAATACGAAGGATTCCCCCGGAGGAAGGTGATGGAAAAGATTCGCTACTCAGACCGACTTGAAGAGATGGATTTCGACCGCATGTCGGCCATGCTTTCCCAGGCCCACTGGTGTCCAGGCATAGGCGCGGAAGAGCTGCGGATCAGCGCCGAAAACTCCTCCCTCCAGGTAGGAGCTTTCAACGAAAAGGGCGTTCAGATCGGTTGCGCCAGGGCTATTTCCGACAAGATCCGCTTCGCCTACGTTATCGACGTATTCGTGGAAAAGGATTATCGGGGGAAGGGTATCGCCACCGAGATGATGCGTTTTCTCCTGGACCATCCTTCCATGAAGCGTGTGTACCAGTGGTTCTTGCTCACCAAGGACGCCCACCCTTTATACAGGAAGGTAGGCTTCGGCGACCTCACCCGCCAGAACGAGTGGATGGAGATCCGCAGGCCTCGTCCAGACAGGTCGGGGGCAGACTGGCTTAAGGACTGAACAAAGAACCAGGGAGCGTCAGGTTTGATCCTCCTCTTTTGTTTTTCCATCTAGCTCATATGGAAATCCCGCTATCATTTCGACCATGCTAGACAGAAAGCGTGCTCCCGGGGCTCCATCCACAACACGATGATCAACGGTTAAAGAAAGTCCTATATGAGGAATGAACTGGATATCTGAACTAACCACTATTGGCTTCAATTCGATCGAGTCGATTCCGAGTATGGCCACCTGCGGAGTATTCAGGATCGGGGTGAATCCATTAATACCAAACATACCCAGGTTGGTGACTGTAAATGTCCCACCCTCTAAGATTTCGGGGGGAAATTTCCCCTGGATGCACAATTGGGCAAGTTTTTTTGTTTGTACCGACAACTCCCGCATAGTCAAGAATCGGGCATCTTTGATGACCGGAACCATCAAACCTCTGGGCGTATCGACAGCAAAGCCAAGATTCACACGTGCTTTCTCAATAATACTTTCCTCGAGCATTAATGCATTCATACCGGGGAATCTTTCAAGCACACGGCTCACGATCCAAAGCAACATGTCGTTGATGGAAATAGAACGCATTTCTGAATCGGCGGCATCTTTACATTGTTTCCTGAACGCAAGAAGCCCTCGGGCATCAGCTGTTGCATGCATGGTCAGTTGTGCGGTCGTTTGCAGGGATTTGTGCATTCGTTCAGCTATGATTTTTCTCACCCCTTTGATCTTTATGATCCTATCTTGCCTGGCAGGGAAAGACTTCACCGGTTGAAGATCTGCAATACTGGAAGGCTCTAAGCCGACAACTCCAATAATTGCGGGTATTTCGAAATGCTCTTTTTCCTTAATAAACATTTTAAGCAACAAACCCTCGCATGGAGCCTTCACTTCATGGATTGTTTCATCCACCATCACCCTACAGAGAACCTGACCTTCCTGAATTATTTCCATTTCATGGACAAGCCAGTCATGGATGATTGCCCTGGTCCCGCTTTCCCCGGATTGGGAAAAAACTATTTCGGTTGCCATGTGACGCTCATATCCTTTCCTTCTTACATATAGCTCGATCGTTTATAGCATCAGGTCGTCTCGATCCAAGCGATGACAGTACCTACATCGACCTCTTCACCTTCCCCTCTAACGATTTCAGCCAATGTTCCTGAGACAGCAGCTTCCACATCAGTCACTGCCTTGTCAGTCTCGATTTCCAACAGAAGTTCATCTTTCTCAATCCGGTCGCCGATCTTCTTATACCAACGCGTGATGGTTCCTTCTGTCATATCCAATCCCATTTTCGGCATGATTACTTCTTTTCTCATAGTATCTCCCTCTATTTCATACATGTGTACACGAATTTTTCATGTTCATCCCAAACATCCCACATGGCATCTACTATTTTCCGATAGATGTTATATCCATCCTGATACAAATTGGCTTCGGATGGCTGAGGCTCAAAACACTTAGCCACACTGATCATCGCATCCATACCTTCTTCAAGAGAACTGAAGAACCCAATGCTCGTAGCGGCCGTTATAGCTGCACCCTTCGCGCCGATTTCATCTCCATACGTTACTTGGATCGGTTTTCCTACGCAGCTGGAAAATATCCTGCACCAGAAATCATTCTTCGATCCCCCACCAGCGATCCTGATCACCTTCGGATCAATCGGGAATTTTTCATAGCAATCCTTCATCGAATATGCCACACCTTCGCAAACTGCCCTGATCATGTGATACTTGGAATGCCTTGATTTCAAACCGATAAATTGCGCAGATGCAGAGGGCTTGACGAACGGAGCACGCTCACCACCTTCTCCGAGGTACGGATGATAGAATATCCCTCCGGATCCTGCACCGACATGCTCCAATTCTTCAACAAACTGTGCATCGGATAGGCAAAGCCCACAGGAACGATCCAACAATCTTGATAAAAACCAGTCAACGTTCGGTGTCCCTGTCATGGTCCCATATGCCAGAAGCCAACGATCCTCCAATCCATGGCAGATCAACGAAGGTCTGGCGCTACCTTCCATCTCCAATCCAGAGAGATTGTCGATGACAATCTCATTGAACAACGTAGTACCGACGATACTACATGCCATCGAAGGATCAACCACTCCAGTTCCGATCGCGGAGGCTGCCACGTCAATCATTCCATTCGCCACAGGAATGCCTAGTTTTAAGCCTGTCAGCTGTGCAGCCTCTCCGGTGACATGCCCGATGATCATCGTCGATTTTTCCATCGGAGGCAGTTTTTGCAGCAGCGTTTCCATGTCGAAGCTTTTCAATAGCGGTCTGCTGAAGGCCCGCTTCCGTACATCGATCAGAGAAGCGTCGGAAAGATCGGAAGGATCGGTAACGATTTCGCCGGTTAGGCAGTATTTGATCCAGTCTTTGCAAAACAGGATATAACGGGATTTTTCGAGTACTTCAGGTGCATTTTCAGCATACCATGAAGCGTATGCAAGCGGGGATCCCGAAAACACGACTCTTCCCGAGTTGCCGATAATTCCCATCTCATCCCAGCGACTGATGATGGATCTGGTACGTCCATCAATCCATAATAGCGCATCCTGCACAGGCTTGAGTTGTTCATCCAAGGCCCAGAATCCATCACCTTGCCCGGTCACACCGATGGCTTTGATCTCTCCCTTTCCCTCAACCGCCTTCAAGACGTCACGGATCGTGGATACGACTTCCATCCAGAGAAGTCCCATGTCTTGCGACACCGTTCCGTCTGATCCGCGGAGAGGATCGGCATGCCTTGCAGAAAGACTAACCTCATTTCCCCGTGCATCGAATACACACGTTTTAATCGTTGTTGTACCTGCATCAATACCAAGAAAAAATGATTCCAAAACTTCCCCCCGATCCACACGATATCATCAGGCCGTGCGATGACACAGCAACCGACGGGTCAGTCGGCAAATACCGCCGGATTGTACAGCCGGACTGGTTTTTCCTTCCTGAAGAGACGCTCAAGATCTTCGACGAGCATCCGGTAGGAACGTTCATAGGGATCAAGGCTGCACCCCGCGATGTGAGGAGTCAAAACGACATTTCCCAGTTTTAGCAGCGGGTGATCAGGTCTCAGAGGTTCATACGGATACACATCGAGAGCAGCCCCGGCGATCTCATTTCTTTGGAGCATGGAGATCAACTTGTCATAATCAATCACCGCCGCCCTCGCTGTATTGATAAAGTATGCTCCCTTCTTCATGAGCGCCAATTTCTCAGCGGAAAGTATCCCCTTTGTATCCTTGGTCACCGGAATATGGACAGATATGAAGTCACTTTTGGAAAGCAATGTTTCAAGATCAACCAGCCTTACATAGGGAGGGGCCGTTTCCGGTTTTACGAATGGATCGTACGCAGTAATGTTCATATCGAACGCAACAGCACGCTTCGCGACCTCACGTCCGATCGCACCTAGTCCTACCAGTCCGAGCAGTTTTCCGGCCAACGTTGGTCCTTTGAATTGCAGGTATGCAAATTTCTCGGGAGTTTGGCCTACCCAGTTGACATCAATTTCACAGAAACCGTTCTGGTCATGCGTCCTGGTGTCGGTGATGAGATTGCTCACTATCTTGTGATGCCCCGAAGCTATGCCACGGGAAAGCGCTATCATCAGCCCGAGTGTAAAATCAGCGACAGTATCACCATTTCTTCCAGGACAAAAAAGAATTGGAATTCCCCGCTCCGTGGCACAGGCGACGTCGACATTCGCGTGTGCTCCACCCCGTACCGAGGCGATGATCTTCAAAGAGGGGGATGCTTCCATGACCTTCCGGGTCAGTGGATCGAACTCGATGAGAATAACATCCATGCCCTTCAGCGCTTCGATCAGCTCATTCTCGTTCAGCACCCTTCCAATATCCATCATTCCTGCGTAGGTAACATGATCAAACATCTTCTCCAATTTTTCCTTGTACGAAGGAACGATATAGGTAGTAACCAACAAATTCACGGCAAACCTTCCTTTCAGCTAGCTTTTCTGGCAGGGTATTCAAGGCTTTCCTTCACAGCCAAAACTACATTCCCAATCGACGGAATATATGCGGACTCAAGCGTCGCAGAGTACGGAACTGGTACGTTCGGCGCTCCCAGCCGGGTGATCGGAGCAACCAACGAATCAAACGCCTGAGCCTGAATCTGAGCAGCGAGTTCAGCCCCGAAGCCACCTTTCCGGCAAGCCTCATGTACGATCACCACATGACGAGTTTTCTTGACCGAGGTGATCACCGTTTCGATATCCAGTGGTTCAAGAACTCTCAGGTCGATTACTTCAGTATCGACCCCCTCGCCCGCAAGCTGCCCGGCTGCGGCCATTGCTGTATGAACCATGGCTGAATATGTGACTATCGTCAGATCTTTTCCTTGCCGTTTTACAGAAGCGGTATACTCCAATTCATATGGTTCCTCGGGAACCTCGCACTTTTTTTTGTACAATGCCTTGTGTTCGATGAAGACTACAGGATTATTGTCCCTGATCGCATGCAGAAGCAGTCCCTTCGCATCATAGGCGTCGGAGGGCATGACCACACGTATACCAGGGATATGGCACAGCAGCGCTTCCAATGATTGCGAGTGTTGCGCTCCATTACCCAACCCGGCGCCACATTGTGTCCGTATGACGAACGGTAAATCCACACGACCTCCATACATGTACCGCATCTTTGCCGCTTGGTTCAGAACCTGATCGAACGATGTCCCGAGGAAATCGATATAGGACAGTTCCACGATTGGTCTCATTCCGATCATCGATGCACCGTTCCCGACACCTATGATTGCCATCTCGGAAATCGGAGTATCGCGTACACGCTCCGCTCCAAAATTGTCGAGCAGATCATAACTACATCGCAGTTGTCCGCCATACTTTGCAATATCCTCGCCGACAGTGAAAATTGTTTCATCGCTGTTGAACGCTATATGCAAAGCCTCGTTGATGGACTGCCTCATGGTTATAGTTCTCATCAATGAATCTCCTACATTGATTTTTTGACTAAGGAATCCGATCGGAATTCGTTCCCTATTGGGCTTTTATAAACGGTTTCCAAATGATCGACGCGAAACCTGTCGCGTAAATATCCTTCACCATATCTTCCACTTTCGGTTCCGGATCCTGTTCCGCCTTCCTGGAAGCAGAAAGCACGGTATTCTTCTCTTCCCCAAGGATTTCATCGAGCATCTCCTTGGAAATCCCCCCCTGTTGTAACAGATACGACTCATATCGCATGATCGGATCTTTCTGTCGCCATTCGTTCACCTCTTCCCGCGAACGATAGTTCTCGTTGTCGCCGAAATAATGACCGCTGATACGGTAGGTATCCGCTTCGATCAAGGTGGGACCTTCACCGTTTAAACATCGTTCGATTGCTTTCCCGACAGTTTCTTGGACCTTTATCACATCATTGCCATCAATCGTATAACCTGGAATTCCGTATGACTTAGCACGGTCGGCGATGTGTTTAATGTTGACCGCTTGGGAATAGTGGGTGGATATCCCGTATTTATTGTTCTCACAGATGTAGACAACCGGAAGATTCCAGATCGAGGCGAGATTCAATGCTTCGTGGAACGAGCCTTGATTCGAGGCTCCATCCCCAAAAAAGCAGACGACCACATGCTTCTTCTTGCCGATCAGTAAGCCGGTTGCGGCCCCAGTAGCAATGGGGATGCCTCCTCCTACTATCCCGTTCGCACCTAAGTTCCCCGTATCGAGGTCGGCAATGTGCATCGAACCACCTTTGCCCTTGCAATAACCGGTTTCGCGCCCCATCAGCTCGGCAAACATTTTACGCAGGTCTGCACCCTTGGCGATGCAGTGTCCATGCCCCCTGTGCGTCGACGTGATATAGTCATCATTCGTCAGGCACGAACAAGCTCCGACAGCGATCGCCTCCTGACCGATATAGGTATGGACCACGGCTCGGGTTTTGCCCGCCTTGGCAAGTTCAATCGCCTCTTCCTCGAACAACCGGATCCTCACCATCTTCCGATAAAGTTCTAAAGCATTTTCCCTAACAGTATGCATCTCCACATTCATCTCTAGTGCTCCTACTTCTTCCAATAATCCAACGCAGCTTTCAGCTCCTTGTCTTTTTCAGAAGCTTCAGCGAGGGAGAGCCCTTTCTTGACTGCGGTCATCGCCTGGAGAATCGCCCTAGCACCGGCTTCGGCGCCTTGGGGGTGTCCATAGATTCCACCACCCGCCATCAGCATGGTGTCGTCTCCCAGCAAGTTCATCAGATAAGGAACCGTTCCGGGGTGCACTCCTCCCGCCACTACGAGCAAGCCGCGCTTCAAGTGCCCCATGGGAGCTGTGGTCGCGTGATAGGTTTCAATCAACTGATTCGTGGTAATACCGAATCGACCGCTGTCAGGATAGACCAGCGGCATGTCCATTCCGATCATGCGGGCGAGCTTTCCGAAGCACAGTGCCGCTGACAATCCATTCGTATTCGAGCGGTACAGACCGCCCGCGCCGGCGCTATGGCCGAAGATGGGAACCGTGTCAGCGGATTCCTTGAGTTTCACCACCAGCTCTTCGACCGCTCCCCAACCGAGCATATGAAAGTTGACCATGACGGAATTCGCTCCCGCATCGATGGCACGACGAGCTCGATCATACAAACCGGGACCGGTGATATTTACCGAATAAAGAACCGAATCGGCTTTTCCGATCGATTTAAGTCCACTCATTACCGCTTTCACGCGCTCGATCATCGGTGAGTATTCAGGATCACTGAGTAGTTCATCATCCTTGATGACTTCCGCTCCACCTCTAGCTGCCGCGACGGCACCGGCTGCGCTCACATTGGGAGCCACCCCGATACACGGCTTCAGAATCGCGCCAAGGATAGGGCGATTATAAACGCCGAGCCGTTTTCGAATTCCATCGATACCGAACAAGGGTCCGGTAAATTTTTTCAAGTGGATCTCGGGAATCTCCACATCCATGAGCTTGACACCGTCCTGCGCAAGCACATTCCCTGCCACCGTACTCATCAGCATCGGAAGGTTCATGGGAAAATTCGCGACCGGAAAAGCGATCCGTGCCATGCAGGCATGTTCGTTCGCCATCGGATAGACACCTATGATCTTTGCTCCATATTTCTCGATTACTTCGGGAGTTTCGCCTTCGACGTGAGTCCACGTGCCGGCACTCTGATCGGAAGCCACCAGACTGACCCACTCGTACAGATCCCCGACTGATTGGCTGTTCATGTAATAGGTAGCAACCAGGTAATTGGACCCCACACTCTCAGGAATCGCCATATTCTCAATCTTCATACCTTTTCTCCCGCTGAGGAAAGGACATTTCGTCATCTTTCCTTTCATTGCTTTCCATACATCCCCCGGATGCTGTTGATTTATGTTTGCACACCCTTTTCATTATGTCAAGTTTATTTTTTAACATTTGATAGTTATTTAATTATTTTTAAGAAATAATTAACATATAGAATATTGGCTTGTCGTAATCATTACAGGGTGAACCAGGCGTCTCCAATCAGTTCTAATTGTTTATTGATAACGTTGATTTCTATGTAATCAGGTGTACTAAGAGTTATCAGATCCTAGTTGGCAGGTTCTAATTCTTTTAATAAGTGCGCTGATTTTAAAATGCAATAAGCTTTTTAAAAGTAGTCTAAAATCATCAAAGATTACAGAGTCATAAGTGGCAAACTTTTATTCAATAAATATTTGTCTAAATACTATTAATTTATAGAACCGTGTAAAGGCTGACACCGATTTCCAGTACATTTTTATGATCGCGACCGATACAATTCTATCGCTATCAGCGCTCTGAACTAACGAGTTGATACAGGGCACATAGAAATAAATTCAGCAGGCGAAGTACTTTACCTGATAGTCGCCATGACTTTTGTCTGTCGCCCATTATTTGGGTTACTCTTGGTACATCACTGCACCACAACAGAGTTACCAAATAATAAATAATTACTAAATTATATAGAACTGTTATTGGATATCATCATGAAATATGTTAGACTTAGAACATAATGAAAGCAGGACATATCAATTATGATGCAAGATAAACGCACAGCTCGTTTCAACCAATTAACATCTATTTTGAGAAAGAATGGGGGGGCTCGGATCAGTGAACTGGCGGGAATACTAAGTGTATCACACATGACAGTGAGGCGCGATCTCGAGATACTCGAACGCCAGGGCGTGGTTAATGTGTTCCATGGTTCAGTCGTCTTCAATGAGATCAGCGCAAGCTCCACGACCGAGCCGGGTAGTGAGTATCTCGCAAAAATCGTGGAAATAACGAATATTGTGGAAAAACGTAAAATCGGACGGAAGGCAGCGGAACTGATCAATCCGCACGACGTTATCATTATAGATTCCGGATCTACAGCTGAGCAGGTTGCTCGCGCAATACCGGAAGATATGCCTCTCACATTGATCTGTTATAGCCTAAATGTGCTTCAGGCAGTCGCCAGGAAACCAAAAATAAACATCATCGTAGCCGGTGGTCATTATCATAGCGACACACTCATGTTCGAAAGTCCCGAGGGTATTGCGTTGCTACAGCGAAATCGAGCAATTAAGGCTTTCATTTCCGCGGCGGGAGTCAATCTATCCCTCGGAGTGACCTGCCTGCACGATTATGAAAGGAACACCAAAACCGCTGTACTGCAGAATGCTTTGACAAAAATACTAATCGTAGACTCATCGAAGATCGGCAAGGTATTCCCCTCATTCTTCGCCAACCTCAAGGACTTCGACACGATGATCACCGACAATAAGATACGGGAAGAAGATGCGGCCGTCATACAAGACCTTAACATAGAGGTTGTCATTTCCTAAGCCGGCTCATCCTTTTTAATATAATATATAGAACAAATCATCAGAAAATCCTTTAAGAAGCGCGGGCTACGCTTCTTTCCTGCCGCATGGACTTGTAAGTATCTAGCAGCAGTTTTTGTCTGAATTGCTGTTGAGCATTCGCGAAGATGATTGCGATCAGGAGGATCAACCCATAAATGACCTTGACAAGGAATGGGTTGACACCGATGAGATTCAAGACGTTTGTGATCATGCTGAGCGTGAGGATCGAACCTATCAGATCGACGATATCCCCTTTCCCTCCGCTCATGCTCATGCCTCCCAAAAAACACGCGGCAAATACCGTTATGATATCGCCATTCCCCATATCAGCAGTGATTGCTTGCATCCTTCCAGCGGCTGTCAAACCTCCCAATGCAGCGAAGAAGCCTGCCAGAAGGAAAGCTATCGTCTTGATTCGCCCGACATTGATTCCGAATAGAAATGCCGCTTTTTCCGAACTGCCTACCGCATACAGATTACGACCGAATTCTGTCTTGTTTACAAGTATAAAGACCGCCACTACAGCGATAGCGAAAACGATGACCGCAACAGGGAAATCAAATACGCGGGCGTTGCCAAGTGCAATAAAACCTTCTGGAAGGTAATACAATCCTTCCGGTATGATATACGCACACAAACCCCGGAGGATTATGAGCATACCGAGGGTAACGAGAAAGGGATTGATTCCAAGCAATACGTGTAAACTCGCATTGATCAGTCCTATAACACATCCTAACAAGAGGATGATAATTATGGCGGCCGGCGGACTCACGATTTCCGGGAACCATCTCAACATGGCCATCGCCCCTATGATCGGCGCAATGGCGAAGGTTGATTCAATAGAGAGATCCATACCTCCGGTAACGAATACGAAAAATATTCCCAACACCATGAATCCGAAAGAAACATTCCCCCAAAGTACATTGATCAAGTTATTCACCTTAAAGAATCCAGGGACAAAAACAGCTCCGATGATGAACAATAATATACATATTACCCAGATTGCATGGGATACTGAGAATAGAATCAACTTTCCAAGCTTGTTTTTGTAATCAATCATGTGAACACTCCTCAATTATAATGATCCCTGCATGGATAAATAGATTTCATCTTCCGAAAAATCTTCCCTGGCATAAAACTTGACGATTTTCCCACGGTACATCACCGCGATCCTATCGCAGATTGCCATCATCTCTTGGACGGACTCCGATGATATAATGATCCCGGCATCGTCGGGCATCTCTTCCCGTACAATTCGCAGGATCTCCTGTTTCGCGCCGATATCCACGCCTTGGGTAGGCTCATTCAATATAAGAACTTTCGGACCGATGCTCATGACTCGCGAAACAATGACTTTCTGCTTGTTTCCCCCACTCAGGGAATCGATTTCATCCTCCAAGCTAGCTATCTTGATATTCAGATCTCTGCAGTAAGCTTGTGCTTTTTCATTCAAGCTTCTGAAATCGAGCGTTCCCATCTTTGTCTTACACTGCTTTATGAAGAGCTGCATCATATTGTCTTTGATAGACAACCCGTGAAATATAGACTCCACCTCCCGGTCCCGAGGGAGATAAACGATACCTTTATTGATCGATTCAAACGGATTCTCACATGAGCACTCTTGCCCTGCCAGCAAGATGGTTCCACTCGATCCTTTTTTTGAGCCCGATAGGAATCCGAATAATTCATCTTTGCCGCAACCCTCGATTCCAGCGATTCCGAGGACTTCATTCGGATCAAGTATGAACGAATTTTCAGGCCCATCAGCGGATACCTTGAAATCCACTACTTCAAGAATAGGCGTTTTTTGAGAATCAATTGCATGCTTTTCCGAAGCTTTATATTCCTTTACATCCTTTCCAACGATCATAGACGCAAGCGTTTCTTCAGAAACTTCATCGATATATGTAGTCTCGACTTTCCTCCCATCGCGCAAAACAGTAACCCGGTCGCAATATTGCAAAATTTCCTTGAGATGGTGGGAAATAAACAGAATGGACTTTTTCTCGCGCTTCAGATCCTCCAATACCTTTTCTATCAGTATCCGCTCGGCTGCGCTCAAGGAAGCGGTTATCTCATCGAGCATGAATATATTAGCGTTTGTAATGTATGCTGCTTTTCCAAAGAGGAGTAATTTCTGAGTATCAATAGGTAACAATCCCATCTCCTGGTCAGGATTCAAATTGAGATTAAACTTATCGATAATCTCAGAAGCTTTCTCATACATTTTTTTCTTATCGATGAATCTATGTTTGTTTTTGATCAAATAACCACTGAAAAGGTTTTCAAGGATGCTGCGTTCCGGTAGGATGGATGGATTCTGTGGCACCAGGAACAACGAAAACTTCTCTGCGATATATGGATTGTAATTTTGTGGTATTTCCTCGCCGTTGATGGTGATTTTCCCCGAGGTAAATGATGTTGAGCCTGCAAGAATATTCACCAATGTCGACTTGCCTGCTCCATTCTTTCCGATGATCCCGTGAATTTCTCCTTTTCTGATTTCCATACTTACATCATCAAGCGCACGAACTCCGGGGTAAATTTTTGAGATATTCTCTATCTTGCATATCTCCACGCTCATATAGCGCTGTGATACCACTTGAACTCTCCTTCTTTACTCCACTTAACAAAAAACCCACACTTTTTCGCAAGCAAAAAGCAATCCACTTCTTTTACATATTGTAATTGTCGGCATGACATGATTTCCAACTTCACGGAGCATTACGACAATGCTCCGTGAAGAATTGCGATGTCACTACTTAAATCGACGATCTATTTCCAAGGCCATTTTCCGGTGAGGGCGTAGGTGTACGCATTGCCCCATCCTTCTTCGCTGTTAGCCGGTATTTCGACAGGAACGAGCAAATTCTCAAAGCTGTAAACATATCCTTCAAACGGAGGATCCTGTAACTGGCCGTCGATCACCGTGAAAGGCTGACGACTCGACTTGACCTCCGGGAATAGAGGCTGACCGGGTTTCGGCATTGCTTCCCAACCCTCGAGAATCCACTTCAATAACGCCTGCGCGGCAAGACTTCCCTGGGTAAGCTTACCATTGTCGATCATGAAATCAAGATCACCACGGCGAACAGCTTCGAACTCTTCTGCAGTTCCATCAATAGTTCCGACCGGAATCCTGCGCGGATCATCCTTCGGGAAAAACAGCCCCGCAGATTTGAGCGCAGGAATCGCTCCACCGACGCCCATCGTGCCGTCAATTGAGAAGACTCCAAGGATAGTATTGCCGTACCTGGAAATGGAGGCATCGACAATTTCACGCGCTTTTGCAGCGTTGAAACCAGCAACATGAGTTGCAACAGTTACTTTCGGATACTTGGCAAGGAATGGTTTGAGGACGTTTCTCCATCCCTGATACCTCTGGATATCAACTCCCAAGGTTACCATTCCACGCAGCTCGACGATATGACCACCCTTCTCTTTCAGATACGCGTCACCCTTCAGTGCCACGATCTTATCGAGGATCGCTTTTCCGACTTCTTCACCAGCGGAGACGGCAAGCGGAAACACACTAATCTGTTTCCCGCCAGGAACCATCGAATCGTGCGTAACAACTGGAATATTCCTTCTGTTCGCCTCCTGGACGATGGGAACGACGGCCGGAGGATTTATCGCGCTAAGCAACATGCCGTCAATTCCTCGTGAGAAATAAGCTTCTGCGGCTTTTCTTTGTTCGATGGGATCGTTTGAACCGAATGTTAGCATTTTAACTTTAATGCCTGTCTTCTGTTCGAACTCTTTTAGATACGTTTCCGTACCGTACTGATCTCCATTGAAGGCAATATCGCCCATATCCCAGCGGATATTCGCGATGGTGATTTCCTTCCTCTCTTGAGCAACTGCGAAGGAAACAACGATCAACAGCATCATGATCCCAACGATGGCTTTCTTCATCTTTCCCTCCTACCCATTTTCCTCTGATTAAATCAGAGTGGTTCACACAATTTTTGAGACTAATACTTCTTATGTAATAGCCTCAATTACCCTCTCCTATTTGAATTCTACCTTCATACTCAAGCATGTTTTCACATCTGTCAAGTTTAAAATTTAACTTTTTATATTATTTTATAAAAATTTACGTGTTAAAATCAAACAATATCGATGAATTTTTTTATTTATTTATATATAATATAATATTTTAACGAAAAACGGAACAATCATCAATTATTTCACATATTCATAATTTTTCTTCTTGATAATTGACCCAGCCGAGCTATACGGTATTTCGCTCGAAGATCTTATATTGCCCCTGAGGAAAAATGTGTCGCAGCTGACCCGTAGCATAAGCAAAAAAGGCATTTGTTGAGATAGTATCTGTACAGCAACTTGAGTTTTCCATAAGAAAAGAAGTATTGTCTTGCGCCGCTTCCTGTTGTACTAAGAAAGCTATGAGAGAGATAACGCCCCAACTGGATGGCAAGCTCAAGATCCATTTTGGAGATTCGGTGGCTCGTTCCGGGCCGTACCCTGTCGAGCGCTTCAACGAACTCGTCCGCATTGTCGCCGAGCTTTCCTATCTCAACAAAGAAAGTCTTTTGGTCTACCGGGGCCAGTCCAGGGATTTTCTCAACAAGGCTGGGGCGAGCAGCCTCTATCCCTCCCTCTATAGGAGGAACGCCCTTAGTAAAGTACGGGTGAAACGGGATTTCTCCCTCCTCGATGAGCTTTCAGACATTCTGGTGGAGGAAACCAGAAAGCTGGATAGACGGGCGGGGGACGAACTGCGCAAGCGACGCTATCTCCGGCAGTCCATCCTCCAGCACTATCAGGTTTGCGAAACGCCCCTGTTGGATCTTAGCCAGTCCCTCAGAGCGGCCTGTTCCTTTGCCCAGTCGAGCGCTTCGACAGGGAGCGCTTCGACTGGCGGAAAATCTTTCGGCGACACATTGGCTGGTTGCGCACTCGCGGAGACAGGCAAGCCAAGCCTGGCTGGATCAAGCTCCGACGAAAGAGTCTATCTTTACGTGTTCGCCCTGCCTTTCCCGACGGGGAGCATATCCATAGACTCCCGGGAGGAAATCGTGACGGTGCGGCTCCTCTCCGCCTGTCCTTCCCTGATCCGGCGCCCATATTTCCAGGACGCCCTGATGGCGGGTACGGTGGACATCAGCGACAACTACGAAGATAAGAACGAACTCGACTTCAACCGTAGGCTCGTGGCTAAATTTTCCATACCAGTGGGGGATAAATTCTGGGAACATGGTCCCGGCAGGATAGAGGGCGCGCTGTTGTTCCCCGGCGTCGAGGAGGATCCCATGTTCCAGCTCTGTTCCACTTTGCAAAGCGCGGTGTCCAGCCTGGAAGGCCTGCTCTTTTCGCCGACGGAGCATGGTGCCCTGCGCGGGGATGGCGAAGAAGTCTCCAGGGAAGTGTCAAAGGGCCCCGCCGCGGAAACAGTCATAAGCGTCCAGGACATCGCCTATCGTCTTCGCCGGAGGCTGGGGTGAGCAGGAGGGGGCGAAAATGGCCAGCAGCCCCGGCACTGACGACACGCTTTTTAACACAGTTCTCGAGATCGGCGGATTTAAGTCGAAAAAGATACTGTGAATATGCGAATCTAGATTTTATCTAGTACAAGCCTCTTAGTTTTGGCACGCTTCCGGAAGCGATATTCTCATATCCTTCGCCAGGTTCTTCATTTTTACATCATTGGTCAGAAGGATCGCGTTCTGCCTTCGCGCAAGTACCAGATAGAATAAATCATAAACCGGATGCCTATATGTCACCGACTCCGCGAACACTTCCCGCCACATTGGCGTTGTATCGACATAGTCATCCACCAAATCGATGCAGAAATCTATTCCCTTCTGTGCCTTGACGAAATCGAGATTGGAGAACTCCGTATATTTCCAGAAGACATTGCATATTTCGGGTGGGTAGGTGTTAGGCGCTATGACAATATCCGCATCATGCAAATACTTTTCGAATATTTCAGCATTGGCGGCGTTCAACGCGATTCCTGTCGCGGCGCTGGCATCCAGTACGACAATCATCGTTCGCGGTCCTCCCGGATAAGGACTACGGGATCTGGAAGATCCACAGCGGAGAGCTCGAGTTCATGCGCCTTCTCGAGTAGAAGCCTTCGTCTCTCTTTAGCTTTCAGCTTGGATCGAATTCCCTCCTTCAACAGAACAACCGTCTGCTGCGCGAGACTTCTATGCTCCTTTTCCGCCAAATAGCTGAGCTGGTTATAAACATCCTCGGGCAATTCGCGGACTTGCAGCGTGGGCATTTTCAACTCCTTGCATGCAATATACAGGCACCATGCATGCAAGTCAACAATAACGTTCCGTCAAAGCCGCTTCAACCAAGCTCAAGGCCAGCTGAAGCGGCACATTAGAAACCCGTTTTACTTATATAATTCCCGGATCACCGTCCAGTTCCTGGACGACCAGCCCTTGGCGGCCGCCTCCTCCAGCAGGCCTCGCGCCGCCGCGGCCACAGGAAGTTTTACGCCCCTTTCCTCGGCGAAACGATGCATGTAGTCCGCGTCTTTGCGCATCCAGCGCAGCTGGAAGGATACAGGCTCGTAGCTGGCGGCCATCATACCCTTGAGGTTGGATGTCACCGCGGGACTGGAAAAGGAACCGTTCATCATGGCCTTTTCCGCCTCCGCCATGTCGATGCCCGACTTTTCCATCATAGCCAAGGCCTCGGCGAGGGCCGAAACCTGGACGTCGATGAGCATGTTGTTGATGAGCTTGTAGGCCATGCCCGCCCCTGGGAGCCCGAACCTGAACTGTCGCTTGCTGAAAGAGGCGAGAAGCGGTTTGATAGCGTCGAAGGTCGCCTGCTCGGCGCCCACGAAGAGGTTCATCGTGCCGCCGGGGATGCTGCCGGGCCCCCCGCCCAAACCCGCGTCGGCAAAGCGGCACCTGCGCTCCTGGGCCAGGGCGCTCAACTCCTTAACCCAGCCCAGGGAGAGGGTGCTGCACTCGATTATGCAACAGCCCGGCGAAGTCGCCGCGAGGGCCCCCTGCTCGCCGAGCCATATCGCCTTGGAGGCTTCGTCGTCCCCCACCACGGATACCACCGCATCGGCTCCCCGGACCGCATCGGCGGGGCTGGCGGCGTTTTTCGCCCCCTGTTTCACCAGCTCTCCGTCTCTTCCCTTGCTCCGGTTGTACACCCTAAGCTCATAGCCGGCCTTCAGAATATTGGCGGCTATGTTGAAACCCATATTGCCCAGCCCCAGAACCGCGATCGTTTTCATGCCCGCCTCCTCTCCCCTTTTCAGCGATTTATGCCTTCTTCCACTGCCAGAAGCAAGCCTTAGGCGATTCGAGCTTGCCTTCCTTTTTGAGAGCGCCCATTATCTTGTCCACTTCTTTTTTATCCACCCCCGTGGCCTGGGCAACCTGAGAAGCGCTTAAAGCCTTGGCCGAAGCCTGGAACGCCTGAATTACCTTGTCCTTGTTGTCCATGATGATCTCCTTTCAGGATTAAAGGTACTGCATCGAAGAGTATTGAGAAAAGATCCAAGAAAACAAGAGAAAGGGATTTGGAATCCTGCCGCGATTTAAAGCGGGCTCCCGCCTCGCAAGCTTTTTTGCTTTACATCCGTACTGGGAAGGCAAGCCCCTCCTCTACGTAGCCCGAGGGGCCTTCCTGGGCTGCGCGAGCCTGGCGGCGTACAAATCGGCGCAGAACTGGGATCGGTACAAGGCGCTGATATCGGGATTCTAAATCTACCCATAGAGGATTGATCGAGCAATTTGACGGATCACACCACCCCGGCGGCTGCCTTGCTTCTCCTGTTACGCAGATAAACAATCATCAGTACGGACGCCCCAATAATTAATCCCGCCACGTTGAAAACCACCTTCGTGGCTATCAGCATGACTGCCGCCAAGATAAGGGCGAATCGTTCGAAGAAAAGCAAATCGACGCCAACCCATCCTTCAAACGATGCGGCTATGAGCACCACCGCCCCCGCCGCCAGCATTAATGCGTAAAGGGTTTCCCAAGTGCTAGTCCCCAGAATAAGCAAGCCCGGATGATAAATATAGAGGAATGGGATGATGAACCCAGCGATCCCAAGCTTGAACGCCAAATAGCCCGTTTTTGTCGAACTTCCTCCCGCCAGCCCCGCTGCCGCATAGGACGCGATGGCCACGGGTGGGGTAATGAAGGAGATAATTGCGAAGTAAAATACAAAAAGGTTGGCCCCAAGCGCCGGGATACCCGCGTTCAACAGCGCGGGGGCGCCTACGGCGGCAGCGATCACATACGCCGCCGTCGACGGCAAGCCCATTCCCAGAACGATGCACGCAACCATAATAAGCAAAAGCATGGGGAACAGACGCCCTCCCGAAAGTTCCACGACAATCTGGGTAAAGCGAACACCGAGTCCCGTCATGCTGACAATACCGATAACGATTCCCGCCGAAGCGCAGGCCAGCGAGACAGGCACGGCGGTGCGGGCGGTTTTGAGGCAGACATCCTTCAGCTCCTTCAGGGGGAAACGCCTCTCCCGGAGAAAGGTTCTGATGATACCAATACTCAACATAGCCCCCAACGCGAAGAGCGCCGAATAACCCGCCGATAGTCCCAAAACGAGAAGCGCGAAAATGAGTACCCCAAGAGGGATGAGGTGATACCAGCCGCGCCTAAAGACTTCTCCCATCGAAACGCGGGCGCTCTGCGTATCAGCTTGTATGCCCAGTCTTCCCGCCTCGAAATACACCGCGAATCCAAGGCTTAAATAATAGAGAATCCCCGGTATAAAGGCGGCGATGATTATACTCGAATAGGGAATACCGGTCATATCGGCCATAACGAAGGCGGCCGCCCCCATTACCGGCGGCAATATCTGCCCCCCGGTGGATGCCACAGCTTCCACCGCTCCCGCGTATTCCGCCTTATAGCCTACTTTTTTCATAAGAGGAATGGTAAAAGTCCCCGTGGTGACCACATTTGCCACCGCGCTCCCGTTAATCGAGCCCATGAGCGCGCTGGAAACAACAGAGGCCTCCGCCGGCCCGCCGCGCATTCTTCCCGTCAAGGCATACGCGATATCGATGAAAAATTGCCCTGCCCCGAACTGGTCCAGCATTTCGCCAAAAATGATATAAAGCACAACAAATGAAGTGGCAGCCCCTATGGGAGTTCCGAATATCCCCTCGCTGGTCCATGCGACATAACTAGTGATATAGCTTATGTCATATCCTTTATGCGCTATGATAGGTGGCAATATGGGACCGGCCAACGCGAACAGTATGAAAATCATGGCAATTATCGGGAGAGCAAGCCCGACGGCTTGTCGGGATACTTCCAAAATAAGGAGCACAAGAAAAATTCCGGCGATCATGTCGAGGGTCGAGATGCCCCAAATCCCTTTCTGGAGCAATACCATCGGCGCGGCTTGAGCGACAAAATATACCCCGATCACCGCGGATAGCGCTGCGGCGAAACCGGCCAAAGCCCTGCCTAAGCGAGTTTCCTTCTTGTTCGCGCATTTAAGCAAAAACCACATTATCAGAAAACAAAAAAGATGCACGATCCGTTGTTGCATCAGGCTGAACGAAGTGCTAAATGCGATATAGAGATGGTACAGGGTCACGGATACAGCGGATACGAGAATCAGTGTCTCCAAGACGCGATCGTACTTGCCGCGCCTCTCTTCGACGGAGATTTTTTTTGTGGACAAAACCGGCCTCCAGCGACGCCCGGCATCGTACCGAGCGTCGCGCGTTCATCTATTATTTATACTCGGGAGGGTAAAGAGACTCATCGATAACAAGCCCCTTCTCTTTGAAGTAACGGATAGCACCGACATGCATCGGGACCGACAACTCTTTCAAAGCCGCCTCGAAAGTCACCTGAGCCGCGACGCTGGCGTGCACGTTGCTCCATTCAGCCCTATTTTCCCATATAGCCTTGACGACCGAATACACCTCATCCTCGCTCAATCCGGACGTCTTGGTAGTGAGCATGATGACCCGGCTTATCGGTACCGCGACAGGATATTCTATCCCTTTATAGGTGTTGGCCGGAATTACAAATTTGGAGTAGAAGGGGAATTTCTTATAAAAGCCCTCCTCGTTGATCGGTATCATTTTCACGCTCGCCGAGTTGGTGAGATCCATGAGCGCGGCGGATTTCAAAGGGTGCGTGCAAATAAAGGCCGCGATCCTGCCATCCTTAAGCGCGCTCACGGCTTCGGTTTCGGAGATGAACTGCGGCTTGATTTCCTTGTAAGTGAGTCCAAAGTATTCCAGGATCATCCTTGCGGCCATCTCTCCCCCGGAACCAGCCGCCCCTACTCCAATGGCCTTCCCCTTGAAGTCGCCGATCGAGGCAATGGGGCTCTCGGCCTTTGTAAAGATCTGAATATAACTATAAATAGTGCTGAATAAAGACCTAAGCGAATCGGATTTTCTTTGCTTGAAATCCCCCAATCCGTTGTAGGCCAACCAGGCGATTTCGTTTTGCGAAATACCCATCACCATTTTGCCCGTCGAAAGGTTTCTGATATTCTCCACCGACGCGGCAGTCGCCTCTCCGGTGGCGGCAAGTCCCGGTACATGCTTCGTGATGGTCTGTCCCATCGCGACTCCCATCGGATACAAGGCTCCCGCGGTTCCCGCAGTCCCGATGGAGAATCTCTTGACCTCCGAACTCTGAGCGTTGATTCCGAATGTCACAACAGCGACAAGCATCGTCACCAACGCCGCAATCCTGATTCTTTTCCTCATAATTCCTCCTATTTCAGACAGACTGAAGACGATCTATGGAAGCGCCCAACGCTTTCATCGATTCGTAATAATTGGGGAAGGAGACAGCCGCGAATTCGGCGTCCGTTATCACACTCGGGCCTTCGGCGATCATTGCCGCCACCGAACTGGCCATAACGATTCTATGGTCGTGCCTTCCGTCGATAAAAGCTCCCTTCAAATCCGAATGATGGATGGTGAGCGTATCATTCGTCTCCTCCAGCTTCGCGCCCATCTTCGTGAGTTCCGCCATTATCGATTTCGCCCTATCGGTTTCCTTGAGCCTGCAAGCCGAAATATTATACAGAACGGTCTTGCCCTTCGCCTTGCAACCGAGGACGGCGAGCGCCGGAACCGCGTCGGGGGTTCCCGAACAGTCAATTTCGATGCCCCGGAGCTCAGCCCCTCCTTCCACCGTTATGCCTCCCCGCCCCCCGTCCACGACCTCGATATTCGCGCCCATTGCCTTCAAAATATCGACATAGGCTTTTTCTCCCGCAAAATCCGTATCATCGAGGCCGTTAAAACGCACCTTCGATCCTTCGGTTATCGCCGCCGCGACAAGCGGATATCCCGATGATCCCCAATCCGCAGGAAGCGTGTAATCGAAGGCCCGGTATTTTTGACCACCGGCTATTCGAAACTCGTCGTAATCGATGTTTTCGACCTTTATGCCCGCGCGTTTCAACATACCGATTGTCATATCGACATAGGGGCGTTCAAGAAGCTGGCTTTCATGGATGACCGTATCCCCTTCGGCGAGCGCGCAGGCGGCGAGGAAGGGCGTCATCCACTGAGAGTTGACACCGGGCATGCTGAACTCTCCTCCCCTGATCTTTCCCTTGACAATGATCGGCGCCGTACCCGAATTACGCGTGGAAAACGCCTGCCCGCCCAAAGCGTTGATCGCATCTATCATAGGCTGGGCTGGTCGATAGCAAATCTGATAATCCCCTGTCAAAGCAGTCCATCCCTCGACGAGGCTCGCGCACGCCAGGGCGAAATAGAACCCTGTTCCAGAGTTTTCCGCATCGAGCACCTCAGCCGGCTGCCGAAGGTCGCCCCCCGTACCGGTGATTACCCATTCCTCCGGATTGCTGGTATCGATTTTCGCCCCCAGGGCTCTAAACATTTTTATAATCGAGAAGCTATCGATATTGAGCAAGGGATTTCGGATACGCGAAACACCGTCGGCCAGCGATCCAAATACGATGGATCTGGCCGTACCTGATTTATTGCCAGGTATATTGATCGATCCGTTCAGGGTCGATTTATTGACAAAAAACACCATGCCAGGCCTCCCTAAACAAACTACGGTAAACGTTTACAGTAATCTGACTATAGAACCATATTCGAAATCTGTCAATTAAAAATCGTATTTCCTTTTAAATTAGGGCTGCTTTTCTAGCTATTCCATATTCAAATACGCCGTTGACCGAGGAAAAAATCAACAATTGACAAGGTTTATTGTAAACATTTACAATGAGCCCATAGAGGCCTACGCATTGCTCAGAGGCTCGTGTCATATTACTGTTATTCAACTGCGGGGTATCGTAAAAGGTATATCGAACAGAAATGAAACCGAATCCTAGAAAAGAACGGAGCACGATTCGTGATATAGCGGCGTTGTCGGGATTGTCGATCGCATCGATCTCGCGCTATTTCAACGGCTTGAAAGTGAGGCAGACAACAGCCGAGAAAATCGAAAAGGCTCTGGAACAATCGGATTATGCTCCAAACATCGCCGCGAAATTTATGAAAGGACAAAGAACAGGAGTAATAGGGCTGATCCTGCCCGAGATTTCGCATCCTTTTTTCGCGATGATCGCCGAAGGCGCGATAGCCGAGGCGAGGGAAAACGACCAATTAATACTGATCTCATCGAGCAAGGGAAGCAGGGAAAATGAAAAAGTCGCTGTTGAGCAATTTTCACGGTCTGTGATCGATGGATTAATCTATATTCCCGTCTCCCATCCCGAGAATATTCCTTCGATCGAGAGCTTCAGGAACATTCCCCTGGTCGTGGCCGGCAGAATCGATGTATTCCCCAACATACCGCATATATATACGGACAACAATAAAGGCGGCTACATCGCTACGAAGTACTTGATCAAGCAAGGTCGCCGGGATATCGGTTTCTTCGGGAGCTTTTGGGAGGCTCCTTGCGAGACGAGGGATATCAGGGAAGTGTCGCTCAGCACCCTTGCCGGCACCTACTCCACGGTCGAACGTTTCAAGGGCTACCTGCGAGCCCTGGAGGAAGAAGGTATCCCTTATAATCCAGATAAGATCGTGCTGTGCGGATACGGCTACGCAAATGGCTATGACGCGGGGAGAGCGCTCATGGCTAAGCTTTCCCCCATCGATGGCCTTCTGGTAATGACTTCGACAGTGGGAAGCGGGGCCATTGAGGCTTTCAGGGATCAAGGCATCTCCGTCCCCGAAAACATTTCCGTGGTTGTTTTTGACGACGATGAAATCATGAATACTTCACTGCCCCACCTGACGAGTGTTCAGCTTTCATTACGAAAAATGGGCATCGAGGCTATTCGATCGCTTAACAAAATACTGGCAGGAGAACCCTGCCCCAATACTGTCATCGACGTGCGCCTGAAAGTGGGCAATTCGACGACAAAAAAAGATCCTTCCTAGATCAAGACAGGGGCGTCGGCAGGAGATTGGCCAAACCGGTCATCAGGGCGTCCACCCCGGGATGGCTTCGCTGTAACGGCGAGGGCTTGAAATTTCGATCCAGAAAGGCGTGCCGGGTTTCGCCCGTGGCGCGCAGTTCGCCCGAGTCGGCATCGATGACGCGGTACGAAACGGTCAATCGCAGACCCGTGTATGTCTCGACCTTGGGAATGATCGCGACTGTCTCGCCGTAGCGGACGCTGGTTTTGTATTCGCAGGAAGCGGCGAGCACCGGGACGTTGATGCCGAGCTTTTCCATCTTGTCGTACCCCAATCCGGCACGTTCGAGCAGATCGGTTCGCGCCTCTTCGAACCAGCGGATATAGTTCGAATGATGGACGACGCCCATCTGGTCCGTTTCGTAATACTGGGTCTTGTGGAGATAGGGAATCTGCGCTGTCATGGCGTCAAGTATGGCAAGGGAATGGCGATCGGGACAAGGCGGGGCGCCTTGCCGGCCGAAACTAGTTCACGAACGAACTGGCGAACGAAGAATACCCCGTAGGTTGGCCCCGGCTTTCCGCCTATACTTCTACTTCCACTTCGGGCCCATCCCCGGTTTTGAGGCCGCCGGCGGCGGAGAGCAGGTGGAGAAAGACGGCGAGCGCCAGGAGGTCGGCGCAGCCGCCGGGGCTGATGTTTTTTTCCACAAGCAGGCGGTCCATGCTCTCGATCGCGCTTCGCCCCCCGGGGCTCGCCATGCCGCCCAGGGCCAAAGCCTCATGGGCGGCGGCGCGGAGAAAGGCCAATCCTTCGCGGCCGGCCCGCCCAAGCACGTTCGTGTCCTCCACGATGGTAAACAGCAGGAGGAGCGCATCGATCATGGCATCGTTCAGGGAGAGGCCGGCCGCGAGCCCCGCCCGAAGCCGCGGAAGGGCGTGGCGGAGGACCGAGGGAAAGCCATCTTCGGCCTCGCCACGGATGCCGCGCAGGCCTTCGCTGGCGTAAAGCCGCTCGCCTTTTGTCCGCCAAACCGCCGGGCCGGCCGATTCCGCCGAGTCGAGGCTGCGAAAGGGGTCGAAAGCCGCGCGGTTTGTAGCGCCAGGGCCCAGGTCCCGGAGCGTTATGCCCTGGACGATGGCGGCGGCGCGGGAGGCGCAGGCTTCGGGGCTAAGGGGGGCGCCGGCCGCCGCCAGGCGGCCGGCGCCGGCGCAGAGGAGCCCCAGGGAGAAAACGAGGCCCTTGTGCGTGTTCACGCCGCCGGTGGCGGCGAACATATGGAGCTCCGCGGCCTTGCCCGCTTCCCGAAGCGCCGGCAGAAGCTCGGAAAGTTCGCCGCGATGTCCGGCGCCAAGCCTGGCGAATTCGACAAACCAGGGACCGAGGGCGGCGGCGCTCCCCAAAAAGGTAAAATAATCCATATCGTCATGAGCGCCGGGAGAATATGGATCCACGAGCCCCGGCTTGGGCGACGCGGCGGCTTCGAGGAGGGTGGCGGTCAGCGCCAGGCGGCCTATGTCCGCGGCAATTTCTTCCGAACAAAAACGCGGACGTTTGGCGATGGCACGGACACGGCTGGCTACGAGATCAGGATCATGGAGCCTGCCGGCCGAACAAAACGCCGCCTCCTTTTCGCAGACAAGACAGGAGCGAGGCCCCATCCCGAGTTCTTTTCGGCCCAGAGGATTTCCTTTCGAGTCCATCACATCGATATCGACGAGTTCCCCCCAGGGATCCTCAGTCTCGAATTCCACCGCGACGCGTTTCAGCGCCGGAGCATCGGCCGCCGCGGCCAGGTAACCTTCGGGACCATCGGCGCCGGAGCCGAAGTCCTCGTATAGAACTTCGAAGCCATGCACGGCCAGCGATTTTTTCAAGGACAGAAAAACAATCCCGGCGAGTTCGGCGAACTGCCCGGAATTTCTTAGCGAGGCGGGCATGCGCAAGGTGAGAACCGCCAGGGATGTGGCCCGTCCCGGCGTGGCTGACCCGAACGACCTCGCCAGAGCGAGTTTTCTCCTCCAGCGATTTTCCCTGGCCTGGAGAACGGGATCCGTCACGCGGATTCGGCGGCACGGGCGATCGCGGTCTCCAGCCTTGCCCGAAGGGTGCATTCGAGCGCCCCCCGGTCCTGGACGAGGATGCTCCCGCTCTCGATGCCAGCAGTTTTCACGACCTCCTCGGTCACGCTCCGGATTCTTTTTCCATACTGCTTGATTACGATACTCTCGATCTTGAATTCCAGGGCCGAGCCAGCCGCCGGCGACACAGTCACGAGCACATCGCTCGATTCCAGCGAGCCGGCTGTGGCTGTTTTCTTCACTTCCATATAAAAACTCCTCGCTTAGCTTTCTATGCCGACATCCGCCCTAGTGGCGGGAATCGCTTTTTTTTATCCGTTCCAGAACCGGGGCGGCCTCCGCTGAATTCAGCCAGGCCCAGGTCGTTGCCGGAACAAGCGCTTTTACCATTTCCACGTCGCCGCGTTTTATCAGTTCGCGTACTTTGGACGCGCTCACCGGAGATCCTTCTTTTTCGAAGCGGGGCATTTCGTGAACGCGGATCGGCGCACCCTCTCCCTCTTCGGCGGTCAGTATTTCTTTCATCATCCTGTTGTATACCGATGTCGTAGCGCAATAGGGCTCCGTACCCACGAACCGGTCGGCAATATGGAGGGCCGGCGCGATATGCCGCCGGAACAGCGCCAGGTCCAAAGCCGCATGCAACTCCACCGCCTTATCCGCCCGGCCACTTTTTTCTTCGGCCGGGCGAACAAAATAGGTGGGGAAGGTCGCCGATGAAATCACGTAAGGTCCGCCTTCGAGCACCGTCAGGTTAGGCAGGTCGGCCGTGCCTCGCCTGACCAGCTCGATTCTTACCCTGAACGGAAAGAGGGACCTGTCCTCCTCGACCACAAGGACATAGAGCCAGGGAGATCTGGCCGCGGCGTATTCGATGAGGCTTCGATGGCCGAGGGTGAAGGGATTGCAGTTGACGACCACCGCGGCGGCACCCAGAGGCTTCCCGGCGGTTCGATTCCTCAGCGCTTCCAGCCAAGGCCCGATTCCCTCCATGCCCCATTCGAGGAGGGCCACGCCCTGACCGCCCGTCGAGGCGATGAGGGAAAAACCCATCGCTTCGAAGCGGCGGGCTTCGTGGGTCTTCGTATATAAGAAAAGCTGTTTCTTTCCGGCTTCCACCGCCCGCCTTATGAGCGAAGATACTATGGCGGCGGCGGCGCCCTCGCCTTCGCAGGCGTCGGTTACGGCGATCCCTTCCAGCACCGAACCAACCAGGGATCCCGTGGCTACCAGGCTATCGTTTTCGAAGAGACCTAGTACGATATCCTCCCTGTCCGGGACCGAGAGGCCCCGCGATTCGAGGAGGCGTTTCCGCGCCGCGAACTCGTCGCGGCCAATAAGGATCCTTTCTTCCCAGCCGAAAACTCTTGCGCCCATCGATCCTCCTCTTTTGGGGCCGCTACCGGCCAGCGGCGAGTTCGCGGCGCGCGGCGTTGAGCGCCCCGCCGGCGAGAATCAGGTCGACTTGCCGACCGGACAAACCATGATGAGCCGTAAAGGTCGCACCCGTCGTTTCGTTTCGGATCTCGAACCTGTCCATGGAGAGCCCTTTCCCGATATTCCCTATGGAAAGCCTATCCCCTTGCGAGACTAGTTCGCGGTCTTCCCTATGGTCGAACACCAGGGGCAAAATCCCTGAGTTGACCAGGTTCTGCCTATGGATTCGCGCATAGGATAGCGCGATGACAGCCTTCACGCCGAGAAACCTGGGCGACAAGGCGGCATGTTCCCTGCTTGAGCCTTGGCCGTAATTCTCGCCTCCCGCGAGAATGCCGCCACCGGCCTTCAGCGCCCTTTGGGGAAAGTCAGGATCGATAGCCGCGAAACAATACTTTGAAATCTCGGGAAGATTCGAGCGCAGGGACATTATCTTGCTCCCCGCCGGGAGTATATGGTCGGTGGTGATATTGTCGCCCATGGCCAGGAGCACTTCCCCTTCCATGCTGTCCGCGATGGGTTCGAAAACGGGCAGGGGCGCGATGTTCGGACCGCGGCGGACACTCAGGGCGGCGTCCCTTTCCTTCGGGAACACGAGCATGGAATCATCGCTTACGAAACGATCCGGAGTCCGGACCCCGCCGGAACCCGCGAATTCCCTGGGGTCGGTGATGACGCCGCGCACGGCCGAGGCCGCCGCAGTCTCCGCGCTCACCAAATGGACGAGCGCCGATTTAGTTCCCGAACGACCCTCGAAGTTCCTGTTGGAGCTGCGCAGGGAAACCGCGCCCGTGCGCGGCGCCTGCCCTATGCCGATGCAGGGTCCGCAGGCGCATTCCAGAATTCTCGCGCCCGCCTTTACAAAATCGGCCAGAATGCCGTCCCTGGTTATCATAAGCAAAGTCTGGCGCGAACCCGGCCCGATGACCAGGCTTGTGTTCCGGGCCACATGGCGCCCTTTGAGAATCGAGGCGCTCACGGCGAGATCATAATAGGAAGAATTCGTGCAACTTCCGATAAAGCACTGATCCACCGGCTTGCCCGCCACCTGGCGAACCGCGACGACGCTGTCGGGCATATGCGGCAGGGCTATGAGGGGTTCCAGCGCCGAAAGATCGATGACAATCTCTTCGTCGTAGCGGGCATCGGGGTCGGCGGCAAGGGGGATATAATCCATACCCCGCCCCTGCGCCTCCAAAAATCTCTTTGTCGCCTCATCGCTGGGGAAAACCGATGTGGTAGCCCCTAACTCGGCGCCCATGTTGGCAATAGTCCCGCGTTGCGGCACGGAAAGGGACAAGACCCCCTCGCCTGTGTATTCGAGAATCTTCCCCACGCCGCCCTTGACCGTGAGCCTCCGCAATATTTCCAACACGATATCCTTGGCGCTCACCATAGGCGAAAGCCTGCCCTTTAACTCCACGCGAAGCACCCTGGGCTCCGGAAAGGAAAAAGGAAAACCGGCCATGGCCAAGGCGACATCGAGACCGCCCGCGCCGATCGCCAGCATACCCAGGGCTCCAGCCGTAGGGGTATGGCTGTCCGAGCCGAGCAGGGTCTTGCCGGGAATTCCAAAACGCTCAAGATGTACCTGATGACAAATACCGTTCCCCGGCCTCGAAAAAATGATGCCGTATTTCGCCGCCATGTCCTGGAGAAAGTCATGGTCATCCGCATTCTCGAAACCCACCTGGAGGAGGTTGTGATCGACATAACTCACCGAAAGCTCGGTTTTGACCCTGTCCACGCCAAGAGCCTCGAATTGCAGATAGGCCATCGTACCCGTAGTGTCCTGGGTCAGGGTTTGGTCAATTCTTACCAAGGCCTCTCCCCGCGCGCCATCCTCCTTCCCCTGTCCCTTGACCCTGTGACTATCGATCAGCTTTTGTACGAGATTCTTACCAGCCACGATGCCCTCCTTAACAAACCAAGAAAATTCCACTTTACAGAACCACGACCCTGATCTATTATACACCTTGTATACAGAATACGGAATACCGAATTCTGTATATTTTTACCAAGCCCTCTTTCCCGCAGGGGGAGAAGAAATGGAGGTCTTCCGTGAGCTTCTTAAAACAGGTACCTGATCTCCGCGTTCAGCCAATGCGGGAAGTCATTTACGAACATTTACGAAAAGCCATTGTTTACGGGGAACTGCAAGCCGACACCACCTTTACCGACCAGGAAATAGCCGATGAATTCAATGTCAGCAGAACCCCCGCCAGGGAAGCGTTGCAGAAACTCGAGAGCAACGGCTATATCGAACGGGTCCCCATGAAGGGCAACAGGGTTCTGGGCATTTCCCCCTATGAGCTGGCTCATTCGTTCGCGATCCGCAAGGCGCTCGAGACCCTGGCCGTCAAGTATTCCGCCAGGCGCATCAGCGACGCCGAGCTTTCTAAATTGTCAAAAATTCTCGACCAGTTAGACCATATCCGCGACACCCTCACCGGGGAAAAACTCCTCGAGGCCCTTTTCCCTCTCATCAAAAGCTTCAACGAAACAGCCTTCGAAGCCTGCAGATCGGCGAGGATCATCGAAAACGTATGGGCTCAGAGAGAGGTGTTCGACCGCTACCGCGTCATGCGCCTCGTGCTCCCCAGGCGCATCGAAAAAAGCATCCAGCGCCGGCGGGATCTTTATAACGCCTTCATGGCCCACGACCCGGAACGCGCCAGCGCCATCTGGGCCGAACACCTGGACGAGTCCTTCGTCATCTGGAAAGAGCATTCCGGCTTTGCCGAACAGCTCAAGGATTTCCAGTTCTTTTAGGCTTTCTCCGAACGGCGGTCCCGCCGTTACGGATGACTGCATATGTTCCATAAGGAGGAGTTTGTATGAAAAAGTTATCGACCCTCGTTCTACTCATCGCCCTGGTAGGCGTCGTTTCGACCGTGACGGCCGCGCCGAGCTGGAAGCCCACCAAGACCATCGAGATTATCGCTCCCGCCAACCCGGGCGGCGGCTGGGACATGCTGGCGCGGGTGGTCCAAAAGTCCTTGATGGACGAGAAGCTTGTAGAAAAAAACATCATTGTCGTCAACAAGCCGGGCGGGGGCGGCTCCGTCGGGTGGACCTATCTCAAAGGCAAAAAGGGCCAGGGCGAATTCCTCGCCGCCACATCGACCCTCATTATGCTGAACCAGCTTTTGGGAACTTCCGAACTCACCTATAAGGATTTTTCTCCCATCGCGATGCTCCAGGCCGAGTGGATAGCCGTGGCGGTGGCCGCCGATTCCCCTTACAAGGACATCAAAGGCCTCATGGAGGCGTTGAAGGCCAATCCCGCCTCGATCCCCGTCGGCGTCGGCCCCTCCCTCGGCAACAACGACCACCTTGTTTTCCTCCAGCTGGCCAAGGCCTACGGTATTGATCCCTCCAAGGTCAAATTCATTGTCTATCCGGGAGCCGGCGGCGAAATCGTACCCGCCCTTCTCGGCGGACATATCAAAGCCACTGTGATCGGATTGGCGGAGGTGCTGGAACAGCACAAGGCCGGTAAGATGCGCGTTCTGGGAACCAGCGCCGACAAGGAACTCGATTTCCTCCCCGGCGTCAAACCCTTCGTGGAACAGGGCACCGACCTCGTGTTCCCCCACTGGCGAGGTCTTATCGCGGCCCCCGGCCTTTCGCCCGAGCAGATCGCCTACTGGGACGATGTCTTTGCCAAGATGGTTCAGACCAAGACCTGGAAAGAACAGATCGCCAACCTCGGATGGTCGAACTTCTATCAGAATTCGGCGACCCACACAAAATATCTCGCCGACCAGACAAAGGTTTTCGATGAACTGCTGACCTCCGTCGGCCTCAAGAAATAAGGTTATTTCAAATCCTATGAAAGGGAGACACAGGTTTGTGTCTCCCTTTCATGTATCACCCACAGTTTCGGCGCGTACGCAGGAGGTGCTAACGTGACCATGAACCTTATAACCGGAATTATCGCCGTCGCCATCGGAGGCATCTACCTTGTCACCGCGATGCTCCTTCCGGAAATGCGGATGGGCGACAGGCTCGGTCCCAAACTCTTTCCGACCCTGGTGGGAATCCTGGCGATACTTTCCGGTCTCGTCCTCGTCATCCAGGAACGGAAGCCGGAACGACGGTCGAAAAAGGCCGACTTCGGCTTCGTCACGCACAGGCAAGTCTGGATCAAAATTCTCCTCACCACCGTCGTGGGCATCGCCTACGGCCTGGTCATGGACTCCCTTGGCTTTCTCATTCCCACCACACTCTTCATGCTCTTCATTTCGACCCTTATCAACAGGGGCCGGCTGGTCCAGAATCTCGTACTGGCCGTCGCCTTTTCGATGATCACCTATGGCGTGTTCGCCGTGGCCCTCAAGCTCAGCCTTCCCCGCGGCTTCATCGAACAGATGCTGCCCTTCTAAAGGAGACGGAAAGCAATGCAAGACATATTCAGCAATCTGGCTCTCGGACTACAGACCGCCATGACCTGGACCAACATCCTCTGGGTGGTCATCGGCGGCTCATTGGGAACCATCATCGGCATGCTTCCCGGCCTCGGTCCCGCGACAGGCGTGGCGGTTCTGATCCCGATCACCTTCGGCATGAATCCCGCCACCGCCCTCATCACCATGTGTGCCGTGTATTACGGAGCCATGTTCGGAGGTTCCCGCGCCTCCATCATGATCAATGTTCCCGGCGACGCCTCCGCCATCGTTTCCTGTTTCGACGGTTACCAGATGACCAAACAGGGGCGAGCCGGACCAGCCCTGGCGATCTCGGCCATCGCCTCATTCATCGGCGGCATGATCGGCATGGTCTTCCTTGTCTTCCTCACCCAGCCCATCGCCGCGGCAGCCCTGAAATTCGGTCCGGCCGAGATGTTCTCCCTCCTTCTTTTCGCCCTGGTGGCGACTATCACGCTCTCGGAGGGAAACTTGCTCAAGGGCCTCATCGCCATAGCCTTCGGACTCATGCTCTCGACCATCGGCATCGATGGAATGACGGGTATAATCCGCTTTACCTACGGCGTTGAAAGCCTGAACGACGGCATCGACTTCCTGGTGATCATCATCGGCGTCTACGCCGTGACCGAGGTGTACAAGAACTTCAAAGACACAAACGCCGTCTACAAGCTCGATTCGAAATCCATCGGAAAAGTGTGGATTTCCAGGGAAGACTGGAGAAGAAGCTGGAAACCCATGCTCCGCAACTCCCCTCTCGGCTTTATCATCGGCGTTCTTCCCGGTATGGGCGGTTCCATAGCAACTTTCATGTCCTACGCCCTGGAAAAAAACCTGAGCAAGCGCCCCGAGGAATTCGGCAAGGGCGCCATCGAAGGCCTCGCGGCCCCCGAGGCTTCCAACAACGCCTGCTCCTGCGGCGCCATGGTTCCCCTTCTTACCCTCGGCATACCCGGATCGGGAACCACCGCGGTAATGCTCGGAGCCCTCATGATGCTTGGCGTCAAGCCCGGCCCCACTCTTTTCACGGATCATCCGGAAATAGCCTGGGGAGTCATCGCATCGATGCTGATCGGCAATATCATCCTGATTATCATCAATCTTCCCCTGGCCATTCCCCTTGTCCAGATCCTCAGAGTGCCCACCCGCATCATGCTCCCCATCATCATGGGACTGGCCTTGATCGGAACCTTCTTCCTCAACTATAGTTCCTTCGACTTCATCATCGTCATGATCGCGGGAATTATCGGCTATATGTTCTCTAAGTTGGAAATCCCCCTGCCTCCCCTCGTCCTCGCCCTCATACTCGGCGGGGCTTTCGAACAGAACCTCAGAAACTCGATGGTCCTTTCCGACGGCAACATCTCCATCTTCTTCCAGAAGCCCATCTCCGTGGTCTTCCTTGTCCTCGCCGCCGGAACCCTCGTCTACGCTCTCCTGAGAAGGAAGAAACACGCCGCATGAAGACTAACAGCTATTGGGGCCGCCCCCGGCGGTCCCTGCTCTACATCCCGGGCAACAATCCCGGCATGATCCAGAATTGCGCGATTTATGGATCCGATGGGGTCCTCCTCGATCTGGAGGATTCCATCTCCATTTCCGAAAAGGATTCGGCTCGGAAACTGGTGAAACACGCCCTTTTGAGCCTCGACTTCGGCCCGGTGGAGCGCATCGTCAGGATCAACGGCCGGGACACTCCCTTTTTCGAGGCTGACCTGGCGGACATCGTACCCGCCGCGCCGGAAGCGATACGATTGCCGAAGGTGGATTCGGCGACAGACGTGCTGGAAGCCGATAGGATAATTTCGAGGATCGAAGCCGAGCGGGGTCTGACCCCCGGCTCGGTGGGCATTCAGGCCATGCTCGAGACCGCCCGGGCCATAGTCAACGTCAATTCCATCGCCGCCGCCTCGCCGCGCCTCGTGGGGCTCACCCTGGGCGGGCAGGATCTCGCGGCGGACCTGGGCATCAAGGCGACCAAGGAAGGGCTCGAACTGCTCTTCGCCAAGAGCGCTGTAATCCTGGCCGCGAAAGCCAACGGGCTGGATGCCTTCGACACGGTATATACCGATGTGGCCGATCTAGAGGGCCTGGCCCAAGCCGCCGCCCTCAGCGTCTCCCTGGGCTTCACCGGCAAGGCGGCCATTCACCCCTCCCAGATTCCGGTGATCCACGCCGCCTTCGCCCCCGAAAGAAAAGAGGTGGCCAAGGCGGCCAAGGTGGTCGCCGCGGCGAAGGAAGCGGAAAACCGCGGATTGGGAGTCATCGCCGTGGACGGCAAGATGGTGGACGCCCCTGTCGTGGCCCAGGCTTCCCGGATTCTGGAATTAGCCAGGCTCGCCGGCATGGAGGTTCCCGAGCTATGAACTTCGATTGCGTAAAAAACTCCCTGGGTCGCCTTGTGCCCCGCGAAGTCCCCGGATTGGGCGACCTGGCCCCCTTTACCGGGGCCTATGCCAGGCTGGATGGCTCTTATGTCTGGACCCCAGCGCCCCGAACGCGCAAGGTGCCCGCCCCCAGCACGAACAAGGTCGCGTCGAGCCTACGACAAGCCATCGAGCGCTCCGGCCTTGCGAACGGCATGACTATTTCCTTCCACCATCACCTTCGCAACGGCGACGCGGTGGTCGATATCGTTCTCTCCGAACTGGAAAAAATGGGGATCCGCGACCTGACCCTGGCCCCTTCCTCTCTGGGCGACTCCCACGACTGTGTCGCCGATGCCATCAGGAAAGGCGTAGTCTCGCGCCTCAATACTTCCGGTGTTCGGGGGGAGGTGGGCAAGGCTATCACCAATGGCCTGCTCGAAACGCCCGCGATAATCCGCAGCCATGGCGGAAGGGCCCGCGCCATCGAGGAGGGTAGTCTCCATATCGACGTGGCATTCCTCGCCGCGCCGGCCTGCGATCGTCTGGGCAATATGACAGGCTCGGCGGGAAAGACAGCCTGCGGTTCCATGGGCTACGCCATCCACGACGCGAAATACGCGGATCACGTGATCGCAGTGACCGACAACCTTGTCGCCTATCCTCTTTCGCCGCATATATCGGTGCCCCAATATCTCGTGGACCAGGTCGTCGTCGTCGACTCCATCGGCGATCCTTCCCAGATCGCCACCGGCGCCACCAGGATAACCCGGGATCCCGTGCAGCTTCGCATCGCCGAATTGGCCTTCGAGCTCATCCGTTCCTCGGGCTATATAAAGGAAAACTGCTCTTTCCAGACCGGCGGCGGCGGTCCGAGCCTGGCTGTGGCGCGCTTCGTCAGGGATTACATGAAGTCGGAAAATATCGTCGGCGGCTACTGTATCGGCGGCATCACCGGCTACATGGCCGATATGCTCAAAGAGGGGCTCTTCCGCAGCCTCTTCGACGTGCAAAGTTTCGACGCCGCCGTCACCAGTTCAATCGCCGGCAACCCTTATCACATGGAAGCCGATGTTTCCTGGTACGCCAATCCCTTCAACAAGGGCTGCCTGGTAAACGACCTGGACGTGGTGGTGCTCGCCGCCCTGGATGTGGATGTCGATTTCAACGTCGACGTGCTCACCGGCCACGACGGCGTGCTCCGCGGCGCCTCGGGCGGCCATTCCGACACGGCGGCCGGCGCAAAGCTCTCGGTTATAACCATCCCCTCCATGCGCAACGGTGTTCCCTCCATTAGGGAGCGAGTCCAGACCGTGGTGACTCCCGGAGAAACCGTCGATGTCATCGTCACCGAAAAGGGCATAGCCATAAACCCCCTGCGCGAAGACCTGCTGGCCAAGGCGAAAGACGCCGGCCTGCCGGTAGGGGACATCAGGCGGCTCAAAAGCGAAATAGAGAGGACGACGGGCATACCTGACGATGTGGAATTCACCGACCAAATCGTCGGACTGGTGGAATACAGGGACGGAACGATCATCGATTCCATCCGGAAAGTGAAATAAGAAAAAGCCCGGCGAAAGCCGGGCCCGGGTTTTTCGAGGAGCGTTTAATGAAGGAGAAAGGTATCATTATCATAGCCGCGATACTCGCAGGCGCCTGGCTCGGCGGCAGACTCAAGCTCCCCTCCGGTTATCTCATCGGCGGCATGATTGCCGGCCTCATCGTCAAAGGCATTGTCTCCTCCAACGTACCCTCGGGAAGCGCGCTTTCGATCATCTCCCAGATTCTTGTGGCGTATATCATCGTTTCGAACTCCAACGTGGAGGTCATAAAACAGCATCCCGAGGTCGTGCCTGTGGCCCTCGCCTATATTTTCGTGCTCAGCGCTTTCTGCCTCGGCCTCGCGCTCATTCTCAACAAGGTCTTCCACTTCGACATAAGAACCGCCATCTTTGCCACCGCCCCCGGAGGCTTGTCCGGCATGGCGCTCTCGATGAGCGACTCGGGGGCCGAGACGCCCATTTCCATGATGTTTCATCTCTTCAGGATGATACTCGTCATGGTCACCACCCCCCTTCTGGCTTCCATATTCTACAAATGACAAATTCCAGCGATCCGGGCGGCGGTTCGGCCGCCCGCGGCCCCGGCGGCAGGTTCCGCCTCGCCCTTGAAGAAGAAAAACCCTTGCAGATCATTGGCGCCATCAACGCCTACGCGGCCATGATGGCGGAACGCGTCGGATACCGGGCGGTGTATCTTTCCGGCGCCGGCGTCGCGAACTATTCCTTCGGCCTGCCTGATCTCGGCATGACTTCCCTGGAGGAGGTACTCTCCGACCTGCGCCGAATCACTTCGGCGACCGCCCTGCCGCTCCTGGTCGATATCGATACGGGCTGGGGAGGCGCCTTTAACGTCGCCCGGACCATAAAGCAGATGATCGCGGCGGGGGCCGCCGCCGTCCATATAGAGGACCAGGTGGCGCAGAAACGCTGCGGACACCGCCCCAACAAGGCCATCGTTTCTACCGGCGAAATGGCGGACCGGGTAAAAGCGGCGGCCGACGCCAAGACCGATCCCGATTTTGTCCTCATGGCCCGCACGGACGCCCTGCAGAGCGAGGGCTTATCGGGCGTGATCGACCGCGCCTGCGCCTATGTCGAGGCGGGGGCCGACGCCATATTCGCCGAAGCAATGACAAATCTGGAAATGTATGGAAAAGTCTGCGCTGCCGTAAAGGTGCCCGTCCTCGCCAACCTGACCGAATTCGGCGCCACGCCGTACTTCAGCACAGACCAGCTGCGCGGCCAGGGCGTCGCGATGCTCCTCTACCCCCTCTCGGCCACCCGCGCCATGCAGCGGGCAGCCCTGGAGGTGATGAGGGCGATTCGCCAGGAAGGGAGTCAGGAGAGGGTTCTCGGCCTCATGCAGACCAGGGCCGAACTCTACGACTTTCTTGGCTATGCGGCATACGAGAAAAAGCTCGATAGTCTCTTTGGCCGCGGTGGAGTTCGGTAAATAACTGCTCTTTACCGCCCGGCTCAAGCCTTGGCGACAAGCTTTCCGTACTCTACCGCCGCCGCGTAGCCCGCATCGTCGGGGTTCCACTGGTTCTTCAGACCCTCGCCCACCAGCTCGAAGCCGCCGGCCTTGAGATTTTCGGCCAGGACCTTGTTGCCCTCGCCGGACCAGCCGTAGCAGCCGAAGACACCGGCTTTCTTGCCCTTGAATTTCAAGCCCTTGATTTCCTCCAGTATGCCGGCCACCGCGGAGAGGATTCCCTGGCCGATGGTCGGGGAGCCCACGAGGACGGCCCTGGAACGGAAGATGTCGGTGATGGCGTCGTTCTTGTCCGATTTGCCCACGTTGTGGAGCCGGACGTCGGTGGAGGGAGAGGCTTCGACGATGCCTTTGGCGATGCCTTCGGCCAGCTTTCTGGTGCCTCCCCACATGGAGTCGTAGATAATGGTGATTCTGTCTTCTTTGTAATCCTTGGCCCATTCGGCGTACTTGGTGACTATCTGCAGCGGATCATTGCGCCATATCACTCCATGGCTGGTGGCGATCATGTCCACGGGCAGGTTCATACCCACCACTTCGTTGATCTTGGCCGTGACCAGGGGGCTGAAGGGGGTGAGGATGTTGGCGTAGTACTTGATGCATTCGTCATAAAGCTCGTCCTGGTCCACCAGATCGTTGAAGAGCAGTTCCGAGGCGTAGTGCTGGCCGAAGGCGTCGTTGGAGAATAGGATGGCCTCGCCGGCCAGGTAGGAGAACATGGAGTCGGGCCAGTGGAGCATCCGCGCCTCCACGAAGACGAGCTTCTTGCCCTTGCCCAGATCCAGCGAGTCTCCGGTCTTCACCACATGAAAGTTCCAGTCTTCGTGGTACTGGCCTTTCAGGGACTTCACCGCGTTGGCGGTACAGTACACCGGAAGGCCCGGGCGGCGCCGCAGCAGTTCGGGCAGGGCGCCCGAATGGTCCACCTCGCCGTGGTTCTGCACGACGGCGTCCAGCTTGTCGAGAATCCCCTCGGCCTCCAGGTTGTCCACGAACTCCTTGGCGAAGGGGAGCCAGACCGTATCCACGAGGACGGTTTTCTCCTCCTGGATAACATAGGAGTTGTAACTCGAGCCCTTGTGGGTCGAGTATTCCTCGCCGTGGAACTTCTTGAGTTCCCAGTCGATCTTGCCAACCCAATACACGTTGCCTTTCAAATGTTTTTTCATGGATTTTCCTCCTTCGCGGTCTTTCTTCCTCCCGGGGTTCTGCGGGAGCGATAAAGATCTATCCACCGGTCCAGGTCGAACCAGGTGGCAACTTCACCCATCAGGGCATAGGGTATCGCATCCGGCTCGGAAAAGCGAAGGCAGCTCTTGCCCATGTCGGCTTTCTTCCCCACCCTGGCTTCATACAATTCCAGAAAGCGTTCGAGGAGCGCAGGCTCGGCATAGAGCCCCATATGACAGAAGGCCAGGTGCCGCTTCTGCCAGGCTATGGAAATGAAGGGCAGAGACGGCGGTGGACGTCAAGTGCTCCTCCAGGGGCCGGAAGCGGGTTCCAATCTTATTTGTCGCCCGCTCCGTACGATTGTCTCTACTGTGAATATAGTAAAACGGAGCCACTTTCAAAAACCCGCTGCTTTTTGAAAAGCCTCGGCGGCTTAAATTGCCGCGTATGAACATTTTTCCCGAATTTTTCATCGCGGATGCCGCCTAATTGGACAAAGACGACTAAGCCGGATACAATCGTTTCATGAAAGTACTCATGATCAACGGCAGCCCCCATACCCAGGGCTGCACAAGAACCTCCCTCGCCGAAGTGGCCAAAAGCCTGGGGAAAGAGGGTATCGAAACCGAAGTGCTCAATATCGGCACAAAAACCGTCCGCGGCTGCGTGGCCTGCGGCAAGTGCGCCGAACTCAAGCGTTGCGTCTATGAGGACGACCCGGTCAACGAGATTATCGAAAAGGCCAAGACCGCCGACGCCTTCGTCTTCGGCTCTCCTGTGTATTATTCATCCGCCTCGGGACAGATAACCTCCCTCATGGACAGGCTGTTCAGGGCCGGGGGAACGCACTTCAAGCACAAACCGGCCGCCGCCGTGGTGAGCTGCAGGCGCGGGGGAGCGACAGCGACCCTGGACCAGCTCAACAAGTACTTCCTCATCAGCAGCATGCTCGTCGTGGGTTCCCAGTACTGGAACATGGTGCACGGCAACAAGCCCGAAGAAGTGCTTCGCGATCTGGAGGGCACCCAGACCATGAGGACTCTGGGGCTCAACATGGCCTGGGTTTTGAAGTCCCTCGAAGCCGGCAGGAAGGCGGGAATCGAAAAGCCCCTCCTCGAAGCCCAGATCAAGACGAATTTTATCCAATAAAATTCTGTTCACTGTCGCCGCCTTCGTTGTTTGGAATCGTTACTGCATCGAAGATTGTTGAAAGCAAGGAAGGAATAAGGATAAAAGGCGGCCCGGGCTAAGGGTAATCCCCCCCGCGGCGTTCTCTCGGGAACCTTTTCAACAATCTTCGATGCAGATGCTAATCACATTTCTAAGAGCGTGATCGCAAGCTGATAGTCGAAGTCCTTATTGTCTCTGGGAGGAAAAAGCCTTCCACAGCGACGCGTAAAGACTGTTGGTTGCCTTGAGTTCCCGGTGCGAGCCTTGCGCCGCGATGGCCCCCTCCTTCATGATAACTACCCGTTCCGTAAGCAGAGGGACAAGGTTCAGCTTATGCGTTACCAAAAGGATGGTTCTGCCCTTCGTATGATCCTGCAATATGCCCGACAGCTCCTCTTCGGCCAGGGCGTCCAGGCTCGTGAAAGGCTCGTCGATGATGAGAAACTTCCAGTTTTCTTTGGCCAGACAGCGCGCCAAAGCGATCCTCTGCCGTTCGCCCCCGGAAATTCCTCCACCCCTCTGTCCCAGCGTTCTGCCCACCAGATGCGAAAGGCCGACGGACTGGATCAGCGATTCCACCTTTTCGCTCACGCAATAGCTTCGTCCGAATTCGGCTTCGGCGAATATGGCGGCCATTTCGCGCGTTGAGTATCGATCCAGAAGGCTCAGAAACAGCGAAGGTTCCTGATTGCCCGGCAGACGGAAAAAAAGGGGGAGGCCCAAAATCGGCCGCAGGTTGGTACAATATGCTTTTTCGAGTTCGCGCGCGCAAACCTTCTGCGCGGCGATCTCTCCCTTTATCCGCGCCTTGCCGACAATCGCCGCCAGTTTGTCCAGACTTTCTTCAAAACCCATGCGCAGCGAGGCTTTTTTCGCTTCGATTCCCGCCCCGGAGAGTGCCTCCTTGCCGACCAGGATATTACCCCGTACATCGTCGTCCACTATCTCGGTATCCTGGCTGTATACGTTGATAAAAGAACGCTGCATGGGAGCGGGGATATCCCGCAAAAATGCGCCGCAGAACCGCACTTCGCCCGAGGAGGGAAGCTCTTCGCCGGTCATGAGTTTTATCAGTGTGCTCTTGCCTTCTCCCGAAAGCCCCAGCAAGGCCGTGGAAGTCCCTGGACTGCACGAAAGAGAAATGCCCGAAATGTTTACGCGTTTCTCCGGGGTCGTTTCGCGCAGGGAAGTTTCAGCGCCGAAAGAGCTTTCGCCTCCTTTTTCCTTTTCATCCTTTACATACGAAAAACCGATGTCGCGCAGTTCCAATACCGCATCCTCAGCGCCGGAATTCGGCAGATCAAAGGCAAGGGGGATCGTGTCCTGGTAGCGCTTTTCTATATCCATGTAGTGCTTTTTAACGCCGCTGGCCCAGGCTTCGAACATAAAGATGTCGCCTATGGCTTTGCTCGGCAAAAGCATCTGGGGAATGTAGGCGATGATAGTGACAAGAGCTCCGGTGCTTATCGCCCCGCTGCGCAGGCCGGCAAGGCTCGCCAGCACCAAGGCTACCATGGCCAATGAAGAGGCTATCTCCCACAAGGAATCGGTGGTCGCCACCGCAAGCCTGGCGACTCTCCTCACTTTTATCCGAAGCTTTATGTGCGCCTGGAGTTTGGAAAAAAGAACTTCCTTGCGCCCGAAACGCGAGAAGACCCGCGCCGCGTCTATCCCTTCTTCCAGGATCGCCGCTTCCTTAAGCCGTACGTCCAACTCTCTTTTGGAAGCCGAGTCCCTGATTTTCGCCAGTAATAACACCAGGGATAGATACACGGCGCATATCGCCAGAATGGCATAGACCAGCGAGAGGCTCCAGCGGCCCACGATAATCAGAATGGAGATGAACTGCACTACGGAGAATACCGCTATGGAGTACGTGGGGGCGAGCATTTCCGGCAAAACATCCGTATAGAGAATGCTCCTATACCAACCGGCTCCTTTTTTTTGGATGTCGGAGTATCGCTGCCCTATCAATCGCTCAAAGGCCCGAATCAAAAGACCAGAGACAGCCTCGCCGTTGGCGGTAGTGCTCAGTTGGATGGAGAGCATAAACAAAACACCCATACCGACGGCCAGGATCAGGCAAACCAAGGCTTTGGCGCTGATCAACTCCATCGAGGCTCCTTCTGTCGTGGCGTCGATGAGCGCTTTTTGCGCCAGGGGGATAAAAAAAGCTAGAAGAAACCGACCGATAAAAAAACACTCGGAGACAAGGTAAATAATCCAGCCCTTGCGAGCCATGTTTCTTCTCATATACTCAATCGCAACCATGAGGCCCTCTTTTACCATGTTCCCGTGGCAATTTTCCTGTCGGCCGACAGTACTTAGTACTATTGAGCTACATTATTTCAGCATCCGCAGTTTCCCTGACATTTGATGAATATGGGACCACAGTCAGGAAAAACTTCATTTTTGGCCCTAAGTAGTTCCATGTCTATCCTTCCGCTTCTGTGGGAACTAGTTTTATTACGCTTCTGGATAAAGTGTTTATAAGGTATTCGATTCCATCACGATTTTCATACACATTAAAAATACTGTTTTTACAAAGCACGGACTTTCCACCTCCCTTTCGTGTTGATCAACAAAAGTAGAAGCAGAACAAAATGATATATCCAGTTTTTTACTTACTGACTTCAGATCATAACACGGAAGGGGCTAAGAACACAAGAAATTTTCCATACTGTGCAAGCCAAGGCGGACCGGAACATGGTGCACGGCAACAAGCCCGAAGAAGTGCTTCGCGATCTGGAGGGCACCCAGACCATGAGGACTCTGGGGCTCAACATGGCCTGGGTTTTGAAGTCCCTCGAAGCCGGCAGGAAGGCGGGAATCGAAAAGCCCCTCCTCGAAGCCCAGATCAAGACGAATTTTATCCAATAAAATTCTGTTCACTGTCGCCGCCTTCGTTGTTCGGAATCGGCGAAAGGTGGCGACCATATCCTTCGGAGGTGGAAGTAAGGCCTGAAATAGGGCCGGATTCGTTTGAAGATAGAATCAGCCCTCTGCCAGGCCTGTAATCGCAACGCGACTTCAAAGATATATGATATTTCCACGACAAAACGCTTGCACCATTCATCAAGACGTGATATTTTCGCCGAAACCGATGGAGGAGCGATCCCCAGGAGTACCGCGGAGGAGGGCTGGGACCCGACGATACCGTGGGGAAGGGGAGGATCGCCGAAGGAACGAGGGTATTCCCAGACCCTCGCTCTTGGGCGACCGGGCTAATACCCGGCGACTGTCGCGAAGGCTCACAGCCTCGCGGAGAGCCTAAGGTACGCGACTTCTGCGGCATCCCCGGAATACAAACAGTATTCCCGTCTTCCCGAGACGTCTTTAAGGGATCCAGCTCGAAGCTTCCAACCTTGGTCTCCGTCGCACAAGGAGACGGACGTGACAACAGGCAGAGGAAAAATCCCGGTGGCCATTTTAGGCGCCACCGGCGTCGTGGGACAGCGCTTTCTCAAGCGACTGGCGGATCATCCTTTTTTCGAAATAGCCTATTTGGCCGCCAGCGACCGCTCGGCGGGGAAAAAGTACAAGGACGCCTGTCTTTGGCACCTGGGAGGCGAGCCCTTCGCCGGCTACGGCGATATGGTGGTAAGCGCTTGCTCTCCCGATTCGGCGCCGGCGCCCCTGGCGTTCTCCGCCCTGGACGCGGATGTGGCCGTATCGATCGAGGCCGCCTACGCCAAAAGCGGCGCTTTTGTTTTCTCCAACGCTTCGGCGTATCGCATGGAGGAGGATGTTCCTCTTCTCATCCCCGAGATCAATTCCGACCATCTCGGAATCCTGGAACGTCAACAGGCGAGGCGGGGATGGAAGGGCGCCATCGTCGCCAATCCCAACTGTACCACCGTCATGCTCGTCAGCCCCCTGGCGCCCCTGGACAGGATCTTCGGCATCGAGGCTGTCATGGCCACCAGCATGCAGGCTATATCCGGCGCCGGGTACCCGGGGGTCAGCGCGATGGATATCCAGGGCAATGTGATTCCGCACATCAAAAAAGAAGAACCCAAGGTCGAATCGGAGCCTCTGAAGATCCTTGGCAGGCTTTTGGGAACAGGGGTATCCGCTTCCTTTGCCTCTTCACATTTTCCCGTCTCGGCTACCTGCACCAGGGTACCGGTCATAGAGGGGCATACCATTGCCGTATCCGTCAAGCTGAAGGGCAACCCCTCGGTGGAGGATGTGGTGGCCGCCATGAAGTCCTTCGAGCCGGACACCGCTGGTCTCGGTCTGCCCTCCGCGCCGGAGCGTTTCCTGGCCGTGTCGGATCAAGCCGACAGACCCCAGCCTCGAAAGGATGTGGAGATCGACGGCGGGATGAGAATAACCGTGGGGAGGGTGAGACCCTGCCCCATTCTGGGCATCAAGTTCATCGCCCTGGGGCACAATACCGAAAGAGGGGCGGCCGGCGCCTCGGTGCTTAACGCCGAACTGGCCTATGTCAAGGGAGCGCTCGCGCTGGCGCAGGAAGAATACGAGCGGCGCACGGCTTGAGGAACGGCTAAAGGACCGCGCAGCTTCGTCGTATGAGCGGCGCTCGGCGCGAGATTGCAGCCTGAAGGTTAAGCCCGACTATTCAAGCGCTGATTTACAGCCTTTCCCAATGGCCCGAACGGGAGCTCGCCATCATTGCCTCGACCACCTCGACGCTGTGGTGCCCGTCGGCGAAGTCGGCGTAGAGTCTTTCCCGGCCCGGGGATGCGCGCTCCGAGAGGGCGCTGTAAAAACTTTCAATCATGGCTTTCTGGGCCTGGAGCCTGTTTTGGACGGGATCGGAATATTCCAGGATCGTATCGGGCTCCTGCCTTTTCCGGATGACGAGAAGCCCGGGGCTTTCGTAGCTCCACTGGGCCGAAGCCTTGCTGCCGTCAGCCTGGATCGAAGGGCCTGTCCTGCCTCCCGCGCTCACCTGGGATACGGTGCAGCAGCCCCGGATGCCGCCGGCAAAGCGCAGCAGGGCGCTTCCGTAGTCCTCGGTATCGACATCCACGAGACTTGAGGCGCTATCACAGGGTCCGGCGCCCGCGAATTGCCCGGCGCCGGAAGTATCCGCCCGCCCGGCCGCCCTACCGCCCGGCCTCCGGCGCCGGGGCAGGAAAGTAGCCAAATCGGCGCAAACTTCGACTATCTTTTCCCCCGTGAGGAAACAGGCCAAATCGCACCAGTGGGAGCCTATGTCGGCCATGGCCCGGGAAGCTCCGCCGACGGAACTCTCCACCCTCCAGTCGTAATCGCTGTCGTAGAGCAGCCAATCCTGAAGGTATTCCCCGTGCACCGTGTAAATATCCCCAAGCGCCCCGCGACTGATGATATCGCGCAACGCCTGAATCGCCGCGTAGTGCCTGTAGACGAAATTTACCGCCGTCTTGACGTTGCGCGAAATCGCCAGCGCCAGCAATTCTTCCGACTCTTTGGCGCTTATCGTCAGAGGCTTTTCGCAAAGGACAGCTTTCCCCGCGCCAATCGCGGCCTTGCATATTTCGAAATGCGAACTATTGGGCGTGCAGACATGAACGACATCCACATCGGGATCGGCGACCAGATCGCGATAATCGCGGTAATGGGTGCTTATCTTTAGCTCGCTCGCCATGGCGGCGGCGCGTTCGGGGTCGCGCATCGCGATCGCCGCCACGTCGGCGAAAGCCATCGATCGGACAGCGGCGATCTGGGCGCGACCGATTTTTCCCACGCCCACAATTCCGGCTCGTATCGTCCTCATGAACGGCGTCACGAAAGAAGCCGCCCGACCTCGGCGAGCTGCTCAGGCCCCAGGGGCAGCACTTCGCTGTTGGCGGCCCCCGTGGAGGAATCTTCCACCAGGATCAGCTTTACTTCCCTGTTTGTCACCGTATTGTGCCACAGGCCCCGGGGAATGTTGTAGACCTTCATCGGCTCCATCCTGGTCGCCTTAAGGGCAAGCCCGCCGGGGCCTTCCTCGGCGGATAAAAGCGTGCAGCCGCCCGACAGGAGGATGAAGAGCTCGTCGGTTTCGTTGTGCCGCTCCAGGCAGTCGATGCCCGCCATATCGTTGGCGGGCTTCCAATTCTTTATTCCCACCATCCATTTTGGGTTTTCGTAGACCCTGGCCAGGCCTTCGCCCTGGTATTCGAATTTCTGGATTTCCATAGTCACTTCCTTATGGCGCGGACGGACTTCATGTTCTCCGCCTTAGCCGACCGCCGTAGATTATATCCCGGCCGACGAGGAGCAAAACACTTCGCGCGCATCGCCGGCCCGCCGTCATTCCGCTAGACCTGCCTGCCCAGAAGCCTCAGACAGGCTTCCTCGATATGGGCCGGAGTGAGGCCGTAGGCCTTGAAGAGATCCGCCGGCTTGCCCGACTGTCCGAAGCGGTCCTGGATACCCAGGCGGCAGAAGGCGGCCGAGGACTTGCCCGCCAGGGTCTCGGCCACCGCCGAGCCCAGGCCGCCGATCACCGAATGCTCCTCCACGCTCACCACGGCCCCGCAGCGGTTCGCGGCGGCCAGCACCGCCTCGGAATCGAAGGGCTTTATCGTATGCACGTTGAGCACCCCCGCCTTTATGCCCCGCCCGGCCAGATTCCCGGCCGCGGCCAGGGCTTCCTTGACCATGAGCCCCGTGGCCACGATGCAGATATCCTTCCCCTCCTTAAGCAGATTCGCCTTGCCGGGGATAAAGGGGCTGCCGGGTCCGGTGAAGGTTTCCACCACAGGCCGGGCCACCCTGATGTAGACCGGGCCGTCTATCTCGGCGGCGGCGAAGACAGCCTTGCGGGTTTCGGCGGAGTCGCAGGGCACGAAAATGGTCATGTTGGGCACCACCCGCATCAGGGCAATGTCCTCCACGCTCTGATGGCTGCCCCCGTCCTCTCCCACCGAAAGGCCGGAGTGGGAAAGGCCGAATTTCACGTTGGCGCCCACGTAGGCTATGGAATTGCGGATCTGCTCGTAGGCCCGCCCGGTTCCGAAGAGGGCGAAGGTGGAGGCGAAGGGGATGAGCCCCGAATGGGCCATGCCGGCGGCCGCGCCCATCATGTTGGCCTCGGCCAGGCCGAAGTTGAAAAAACGCTCCGGGTATTTGGCCTGGAAGAGACTGGTCATGGTGGCGTGGGCCAGGTCGGCGTCCAGCACCACTACCTTGTCGTTGACCGCGCCCAGTTCGACCAGGGCTTCGCCGTAGGCCACGCGCAGGGATTTTGATTCAGCCATTCTGCTTTCCCCCCAGTTCCTTCATCGCGGCTTCGAATTCCTGGGCGTTCATGGGTTTTCCATGCCAGCCGGAGTTGTCCTCCATGAAAGACACGCCCCTGCCCTTTACCGTGCGGCAGCGTATGAATTTGGGCTTTCCCGAAACGGGCGCCGCCAACGCGGCGGCGATGGCGTCCATGTCGTGGCCGTCCACGTCGAAGCACTGAAAGCCGAAGGCGGCGAACTTGTCCATCACGCTGCCCAGACCCATGACTTCGTCGTTGCGCCCGTCTATCTGCAGGCCGTTATGGTCGAGAACGAAGGTCAGGTTGTCCAGCTTGTAGTGAGCCGCCGACATGGCGGCTTCCCAAATTTGTCCTTCCTGAAGTTCTCCGTCGCCCAAGACCGCGAATACCCTGTAGGAGGACTTCTTGTGCTTGGCGGCCACCGCCATGCCCACCGCGATGGACGCGCCCTGGCCGAGGGAGCCGGTGTTGGCGTCCACGCCAGGGGTTTTGGCCATGTCGGGATGCCCCTGAAGATGGCTTCCCAGCTGGCGCAGGTTCCAGAGGTCTTCCCTGGGATAAAAACCCTTGTTCGCCAGGATGGCGTAGAGGGCGGGGCAGCCATGGCCCTTGGAGAGGACCAGCCTGTCCCTGTCCTCCCACCCGGGGTTGGAGGGATCCGTCCTCATGGTCTTGTAGTACAGGGCCATGAGAATCTCAAGCACCGAGAGAGAACCTCCCGGATGTCCCGATTGGCAACGGTAGAGCATCTGAAGGATGTCCCTGCGCAGCTGAACGGCCAGGCCGTCCAGAGTCGTGTCGCTCATTCTCGAAACTCCTTTATTGAACACGCAAACCGGTTTTCCGCGCTCCCCCGGCTTCGGCATCGGGCCCGGCCCGCGACCAGGCCCATGAATCCATGGCGGGGATAGTCGGATCGCCGGCTTTCAGCCTTTTACCGCTCCTGCGGTAAGGCCCGATATGAGACGTTTTTGGGCGAAAAAGAACATGACGCATACGGGAATTATGGTGATTATTCCCCCCGCCGTGAGCATGCCCCATTCGACGCCTAATTGGCCGATGAGGTTTTTGAGGGCGACGGGGATTGTTCTGTTCGCTTCGTTGGTGAACATGACCGCGAAGGTATACTCGTTCCAGGAATTCATGAAAATATATGCCCCGGTGGCCACGATGCCGGGCATCAGTATGGGCAGTATGATCTTCAGAAAGGCCTGGGCCCTGTTGGCCCCATCCACCATGGCCGCTTCCTCCAGGGAAAGAGGGAGGTCGTCCAAAAACCCGCTCAAGAGCCAGATGGAAAAGGGAATAGTGAAGGTGGTATAGGAGAGCACCAGGGACGAGGGCGTGTAAAGAATGCCTATCTTCCTCATGATCGCGTAGAGGGGAATGAGGAGGAGGACCGTGGGGAACATGTTGTTCGTGAGGAACATGGACATGAGGAATTTTCGGCCCTTGAAGCGGTAGCGGGAAAAGCTGTAGGCGGCCAAAACGGACACGGTCACCGAAATGAGGGTGGTGAGGGCCGCCACCAGGAGGCTGTTGCCCATGGGCCTGAGGAAGTTGTATTCGCTGAAAAGCCTTCGGTAGGACTCGAAACTGGGCGCCTTGGGCCAGTAGGTGACGGTTCGGCCATAGAGTTCGGCGCTGGTTTTGATGGAGGTGACGAAGGTCCAGTAGAAGGGGAAGAGAAGGAATACGATGAGAGCGACCAGGAGCAGATAGGAAAGGAAGCTTTTCAGAAGATCGGGTCCCCGCTTTTTCATGCCTTGCCCTCCTGGTTCCGGAACATCGTCTTGAGATAGCGTACCGCCACAGTGGCGAGCACCAGGGTGAGCATGATCGAGAGGGTGGCCGCGTAGCCCAGATTGAGGGAGTTGCCCTTGTTGAAAATATAGACGCTCAAAGTCTGGGTGGCGTAGGCCGGGCCGCCCTCGGTGAGATTGAAAATGACGTCCACCGAGTTGGCGACCCAGATTATGCGGAGCAGGGTGGTCACATAGATGACGCTTTTCAACGACGGAACGGTGACGAGAAAGAACTTCTGGATACCGTTGGCCCCGTCCACGTCGGCGGCGTTGTAGAGTTCTTCGGGAATACCCTGAAGCCCCGCCAAAAGCATGAGGGCGAAAAAGGGTATGCCCTGCCACACTATGGTGAGAATGACCGCGGGAAAGGCGCTGGCCTCCCGGGCCAGGAAGGGCAGGGACTCCTGTATGAGCCCCAGCCTGAGCAGAAGATCGTTGAGAACTCCGTAGTTGCCGTCGAAAATCCATCGCCACATAAGGCCTATGAGAACCCCGGGAGTCACCCAGGGGATGAGGCTGAGAGACCGGACGACACCCCTGCCGGGGAACTTTTTATTCAAAAGAAGGGCGAGGATAAAGCCGAAGACGAACTGCAGCCCCACGCCGGCCACTACCCAGACTATGGTTTTCCAGAGGGCGCTCCAGAACAGCGGGTCCCTGATCACGTCCACATAATTCTTGAAATCGTTGAATCCTATTCTGCCGGGCCGCCGCAGATCGTAGTTCTGGAAGCTCATGAGAATGGCGTTTATCACCGGGATGAATACCACGGTGAGCACCACGATAAGGGCGGGAGCGACCAGAAGGTAGGGCCATATGGAGCTGTTTCGCTTAATCAACTACATCCTCCGCGGGTGGTCGGAACTTAAGGAAAACCGGCCCCGCTCTATACCCGGGGCCGGCGCTTTTCCTATTGCAGCAAACTGGGGATTAGATTAATCCCAAAGCCCCGCCTGCAGCTTTTTCATAGCCTCGGCGGCGGAGATCTTGCCCAGGAGGGCGGCGGACACGGTGTTGGGCCAAATATTGTTGATCCACTCGGTGGTGGTATCCAGGATGGGCAATATGCCGGCCCAGGGGGCGCCTTCGATGGATACCTTCATGAACCTGTTGCTCTGGAAGAAGGGGAGCTCCTTGACTGTCTTGGAAACCGGAACGTTGCCGGTGACGGTGCACCAGGTTTCCTGTCCTTTGCCGGTGGCCAGGTAGGCCAGCCACTCGAAGGCGGCGTCCTTGTTCTTGGCCGACTTGAGCATGACGTTCTCGGTATCGCCCATGGAGGTCCACTTACCCACTCCACCGGGGAAGGGGAAGGCGTCCACGTCGTCGCCGAAGGTTTCGATCATGCCGGCCGAGGAGCCGATGTGGTGGACGGTCATGGCGGTCTTGCCTGACTTGAAGTTGGCAATTATCTCTTGAAAGCCATCCATCGGGGCGGTGGGAGGAGCGTAGCCGTTCTTGAAGAGATCGACATAATCCTGCATGCCCTGGATGGCCTGGGGGCTGTCCATTTTTTCGAAGTTACCGCCCCTGGCCCAGATGAAGGAGCCCCAGGGCTCCTGCCCGCCCTTGGCGCCCCTCATGCCGAAACCGTAGACATCGGTCTTACCGTCGCCGTTGCTGTCCATGGTGAGCTTCTTGGCCGCCTCGAGGAATTCGGCGTAAGTCTTGGGAACGCCGATTCCCGCCTTCTTCATGAGCGAGGGCCTGTAGTAGACGTAAAGAACCTGGGTGTTCCAGGGCATCACGTATACGCTCTTGGTGCCGGAAGCCTGACGCATGGTATCGTAGAGGCTGGCTTCGATAAGACTTTTGTCCTTCCAGGAATTGAGGTGGCTATCCAGGTTGACCAGCAGATTGTTGGCGGTGAACAAGGGGGTCGAGGTGAGCTTGAAGGACGAAGTGTCCGGCCCGCCGCCGCCCATCACCGCTCTGAAGAGGGTTTCGGAGTATGCGCCGCCGTCCCAGGGATACTCCTGGGCGACCACGGTAATTCCCTTGCCGTTGGTCGCGTTGAAATCCGCGGCCATCTGCTGCATCGTAGCGGAGTACTTGGGATTGTCCGCCCAATACCAGTGGGTGACGGTGACCTTGTCCGCGGCAAAGGCCGTGAAGGCGAAGACCATCGCCAATGTCGCCATCATGATTCTTTTCATCGTTCGAACCTCCTTCGAAAATAAAAACCTATGCAAGTCCAGCTGTCTGGACAAAGATACCAGTCCCGGGCGACATGCCGGGCAGCCTCCGCTTCCAGGCCTGTTGCATGTGGAAGCGCATGGCCTTTTCGGCCGCCGCGGGGTCTGACCCCAGGATTCCTTTCACTATCGCATCGTGCTCCGCGAAGGTATGGGAAAATCGGTCAGGATCGCTCTCGGCGAAATCGGCGTTCAGGGATATGATTTGAGGCGTTATGTAGCTCACCAGCGAAACGCACACCGGATTCCCGCTGGCCTTGGCTATGGCCAGGTGAAAGAGATGGTCCTCGTCCAGGCCCCGCTCCCCCCGTTCCGACTTGGCCTTGAATTCCGAATGCCACTTCAGGATTTCGGTCAGCTCCTCGTCCCCCGCTCTTCGGGCCGCCTGTCCCGCGGCGAAGGTTTCCAGGACATCCCTGATTTCAAAGAGGCTGCCCGGGTCGAAGGCTTCGTCCAGGCTGCCTATGGCCGCGATCAGTCCCGTGATCGCCTTGGGCCCCAGGTCGGCGACGATGGTACCCCGCTGGGGCAGGGTCTTGATGAGCCCGTAGTGTTCCAGTTTGGCCAGGGCTTTGCGTACATAGCCCCGGCTTACGCCCAGCACTTGAACCAGCGAACGTTCCGAGGGAAGTTTGGATCCCGCCTTGAGCCTGCCGCAGACCATTTCGTCTCTTAAGTATTTCAGGACAAGCAATTCCGAATCTGTTTTCACGCCCTGGAAATTCGTAACCCAGCCCTCCTCGCCCGCAGACCAACTGGTTAACCAAAAGTGGTTAACCAGCGAGGCTCAGTATTTATCACTATTTCATTTTTGTCAAATTATTTTTTCTTAAAGGGGCAGGACAGCCTTCCCGGCAGAAAGGAAAGGAGGATGAGAAGGGCGGCCGCCAGGGCGGCGACCCAGACCGGCGTCGAGTAGGGCGCGTCGGTTTGAAGCCGCTTTACGACGATGCCGGCGTAGGCCCAGACAACCACCAAGGGAGCCGCGACCTGGCGCTTCCACAAGGAAAAGCCCAAGGCCAGCCCGAACCCGGCGATAATGGCCAATACCGTCCAGAAACGGGGATCCATCCCCAGGCCATCCCAGCCCGTCTTTACCAGCAACGCCGTGGCGTTGGCTATGGTGGCCACCGATATCCAGCCCAGATAGACCCTTACCGGAACGGTCAGAAAAAAGCGCCGCAACGCCTGCCCCCTGTCCTGGCCGCCGGGAGCGGCGGGATAGAGGGCTCCCCCGGAGTCCAGCTTTTTCTGGTTTCTCCGTTCGAGGCCTATGAGGCTTCCCAGAATGACCAGCATGAGCGCCATGGCCAAACCGACCATGCGCCAGTGCCAGGCGAAGATCCATCCTATGTTGGCCGCCGCGTTAGTCAGGAAAAGAAGGGCATCCGGGCCGGTCCATGCCGAAGAGCCGCCCCGTCGAGCCTCCTTCAGCAAGGCGACGACATACCCTGCCAAAAGTAAATAGATCAGGCCCCAGATGGAAAAGGTAAGCCCGGTAGGTACGAAGAGATTGGGAATTTCGTCCGAAAGGACGCCGGTATTGGCCCCATTGAGCGGCAAGGCATTGGCCAAGCCGTTGACCACCACGATACCGACAAAGGCCAAAGCGCTTAAAAGGGCGAGGGGTAGCAGTTTTTTATCCGTCGATGCGATCGTACTCATTTAAAATTCTTCCTCCTACTTTTTATATGCGTTGTTTTTAATATAACGAATCGCGGTCGAGGAAGCAAAACCCGGGATACAGCCCCTTCCCACCCCGGGACTCCTTTCGTGATCCGCCCGATTTTCCCGGGGGGATCTCCCCTTTTCCTTTTTCTTAAACTAAATTATAATGATGAAGATTTTCCAAACCCCTAGACGAGTTTTGAAAAATCTATCGAATAAAGCGGGCATGTTTCATCTGTTTTTATGTCATCGACATGAAAATGGACGCCACCGCCAAGCCAATATAAAAAGTGACGAGGTATTGTTGAAAAAGTTTTTTCTAATCCTGAGCCTTGCCTTGGGGTTACTTGTCTCGGTCTTCGGCGCCGATTCACCGTCATATCCTTCACTCCTCACGGTAGGTGTTTACGACAACCCGCCCAAGCTGTCGGTCTCGCCTTCAGGCAAAGCGAGCGGCTTCCATATCGATCTGCTCGACGCCATCCTCGAGGGTACGGGTATCGAGGTTCGGTATGTCGCGGGGACCTTCGAAGAGAGCCTGCAAAGGCTCGAACGGGGCGAGATCGATCTGCTTCTGGATGTCGCCTATTCCGACGAAAGGGCGCTTCGCTTCGATTTCACCACCGAATCCATACTAACCAACTGGGCTGTAGTCTATGCCGGCCGGTACTCAAAAATAGAAAGCTTTACGGATTTGGATGGAGCAAGGGTGGCGGTGCTCAAGGACAGCATACACACCACGGGCAAAGAGGGGATCGTCGCCATGGCGGCGGAGTACGGAATCAGCCTGAATCTGATCTACCTCGATTCCTACGACGAATGTTTCGCCGCCCTGCGGAGCGGGAAAGCCGACGCCGCGGTGGTGAACAGACTTTTCGGACTCATGAACGAAACCGGTGACGACCCCCGAAGAACCTCCATACTGTTCAATCCTTCCCAGATCCGCTACGCCTTCGCGAAGGGCGGGGAGCACAACGCCGCCCTCATTGCGCTTTTCGACTCAAGATTGAACAGCCTGAAAGCCAGCCCCGAGAGTGCCTACCGCAGGGCCTTCGATACCTATCTGGGCCCCCAGATTTCCAAGGAAACCAGCGGCCTGCCCTGGCTGGGCATCGCCACCACCTTGGTGATCGCCATCCTTTTCATTCTATTATTCATCGTTTACGCGATCAGGGTGGGAAAGTCCGACAAGGTGGAGATCCAGAGATTCATCGACAATCTGCAAACGATGGAAGATATACGAAAATCCATCGTCAACAACAGCCTCGTAGCCTACTCGGTATTTTCGCTCCTCCTCGCCCTTATGGCTATCCGTCACCTTGTTATTGTGGGCAACGATATCTTCATATGGTTTTATCTGCCCGCCCAGATTTTGCCGGCGGTCATCAGTCTTTTTAAAGATCGACTGAGTTTATCCTTCAAAACCACCGCCCTGCTGATCCTGCTTCTCCTCTCCGGCACCGTCATCACCCTGGCGCGGGGCAACAGCGGGATAAGCTTTTCCTATTTCTTCCTGGCCGCGATTCTCTCCACCATGCTCCAGGGCAGGCGCCTGGGCATGGCCACCCTCGCTTCCGGCCTGGCTGTGGTACTGATGGCTCTGATTCTCAACTATACGGGAATACTCCATTCGACGGTCACCGACGCCTCATTCTTCCTATCCCCGAGTTCCTGGGCTTTTTCGGTGCTCTCCTTCTTCATGTTCTTCTTCGCCATTCTGGCGGGCATGAAAGATTTCTACACGAGTCTCACCAAGGCTGTCGTCAACCTGGAAGAGGGTATCGCGGAGCGCACCAGGAATATAAAGGCGATCAACGAAGAACTGAAGAACGAGATAGACGAACATATGAAAACAGAGGAAAAGCTGAGTCAAGCCAGGCATGAAGCCGAACAGGCCAACCGCACCAAGAGCAGCTTTTTCGCGGGAATCTCCCACGAGCTACGAACCCCCCTCAACGCTATTCTGGGCTATTCCCAGATTCTCATGCGCGATGCGTCCCTATCCAAGGAATCGATGCGCCAGGTGGAAACGATAAAGACGAGCGGCGAACATCTTTTGGGCCTTATAAACGAGGTATTGGAAATGTCCAGGATAGAAGCCGGCAAGGTGCGCCTCGACCTGAGCCCCTGCGCGATTTCCTCGGTGCTCGAGGAGATACGCATGCTTTTTGCCGGCCAGGCTTCCAGAAAAGGGCTCGCCTTTTCCGTCCGGGAAGAGAGCCCCCTGCCGGACTGCGTGATGACGGATCGGTCGAAGCTGAAGCAAATCCTCATCAACCTCGTCGGCAACGCCATGAAGTTCACCGATTCGGGCTTCATCGATGTGCGGGTCGCCGGAAGCGCCCAGCATCCGGACATTGTGGAATTCTCCGTCAGGGATACGGGCAAAGGCATTCCTCCCGATGCCATCACGCGGATCTTCCTACCCTTCGAACAGACCATCGAAGGGCGAAGCCAGGGCGGAACGGGACTGGGTTTGCCAATCTGCAGGAACTATTGCGAATTGTTGGGCGGAAAAATTTCGGCGGAGAGCAGCCTTGGAAAGGGAAGCGTATTTTCCTTCACGATCCAGGCGCCGGAATGTGTGGACGCCAAGGTATCCGACGAGCCCATCCCCTCGAGAGTGGTCTCCATAAAGAATTCGGCGCGGCCCAGGGTTCTGGTGGTGGACGACAAATCGATAAACAGGGATATCCTGGTCAATATGCTCGTCCCCATAGGCTTCGTGGTGGAGCAGGCCGAGGATGGCGAAAAAGCCCTGAGCCTGCTTCGTACAGCTTTCTTCGATATCGTGCTTTTGGATTATGTGATGCCCGGCGTAAGCGGCAGGGAACTGGTCGACGCTTTGCGAGCGTCGGCGGGGCAATCCAGGCTGAGGATTATCCTGATGACCGGCAGTCTCTTGGAGAATCAGCAACTGGACATCCAGGCCCTGGGCGTCGATGCCTTGCTGGCGAAACCGGTGCTCGAGCGAAGTCTTCTTTCCGAAATAAAACGGCTGGCCTGCATCGATTACAACTGTTCGGACGACGAGGAAAAGAATTCCGGCGTTTTCTGTTCCGACGAAGAAGCCAAGAGGCGCTTGTCGACGATTTCCCCCGGGCTTTTCGAAACCTTGCGGGATTCCATTACTTCCGGGGACCTGGAGGATGTGAAAAGCATCGCCCAGGAAATCGCCCGGGGGGATGAACGGTTAGGAAAGACCCTGGCCGATTGGGCCGGGGGAATTCAGATGGATAGGCTTTTGCGGCTTATCAAATAACCGGGGGCTCTTAAAAAGTCTCGTCTCTGCACTTCTCGAATTCCTCATGGTGCAGCATGAAAATGTCCACGATGGCCGGATCGAAGCTCAAGCCCCTTTCAGCCCGGATCATCTCCACGACCCTGGCGTGCGGGCTCGCGTCCTTATAGACCCTTTCGGACCTCAGGGCGTCGTAGACATCCACCAGACTCATGATCCTGGCGCTCAAGGGAATACCCTCGCCCACCAAACCCGCGGGATAGCCATGACCGTCCCAGCGTTCGTGATGGTTGCCGGCTATCTCCATCCCCATTTTCAGATAACTGTTGTTGGGCGACTTGGCCAGGGCCTGGCCCAGATATTCTTCGCCGATGAGGGTGTGCCGTTTCATCTGGGCGTACTCCTCGGGCGAGAGTTCGTCGTTTTTATGGAGAATCGCGTCGTTTATGGCCACTTTCCCTATGTCGTGCAAGGGGCTGGCGTTGTAGATATTTTCGATGAATACCTTGTCGATCTTGTCCGAAAAACGGGGATCCCGGCTCATCAATTGGGCCAGGAGGCGGCAAAGACGCTGGGTGCGCTCGATATGGTCCCCGGTTTCGCTATCCCGCACGGAAGCCAGCTTGGTCATCGTGGTGATGAGGGCCAGATGCCCCTGGGAGAGTTCCTCGGCCTGACGGCGGACTTTTTCCTCCAATCGGGTGTTGTACTCCTCAAGTTCGTTGCGAAGGAACTTCAGGTCCAGGTGTACCGCCACCCTGGCGCGGACTTCCATGACGCTAAAAGGCTTGGTTATATAATCCACCGCCCCGGTCTGAAAGGCCTTGAGTTTGTCCAGGGGCTCCGAGAGGGCGCTGATAAAGATGATCGGTATGGCCGCGGTGAGCGGATCCGCCTTGAGTATGCCGCAAGCTTCGTAGCCGTCCATGCCGGGCATCATGATGTCCATGAGAATGAGATCGGGAAGCCTTGCCCGGGCCGCTTCGATCGCCATGGCGCCGTTGGGCAAGGTCATGACCTTATAGCCCGCAGGCTGGAGTATGGTCGCCAAAAGGACAAGGTTTTCCTGGGTATCGTCGACCACCATGACCGTGGCTTTTCTGCCGCCGGCGTCGTTCATGCCCTCCTACGCTCCATGGTCTTCAGTATACGTCCAGCTAATCGTTCCGGCAACCTGGAATATCCCCCGAAAATCCACACCGGGCGGCAAGGTCTTTGGCCACGCGCTGCGACGACGGCTCATCCCGTGACGAAAAAGACAGGGATCGGAGGAATTTGTGTTCTGGAAGCCCAGCCTTTCCTGGTGTAGAATATCCGGCGAAACGAGGAGAAAGCCATGTCCCCCTATTCCATCGATTACTACAAAGAGAGCGCGGACTTTATTCTGGAACGTATCGGCGGCAAGCCCGAGACAGCCCTGGTCCTCGGCTCTTCCCTCGGCTCCCTGGCCGAGGGTATCGAAAACCCCGTGGAACTGGACTACCGGGGAATTCCCAATTTCCTCGTCTCCACCGTGGAGTCCCACGCGGGAAAGTTCGTATTCGGCACTCTGGAAGGAAAATTCGTCGCCTGCATGTCGGGGCGCTTCCATTACTACGAGGGTTACGCCTTCGAGGAATTGGCCGCCCCGATGCGGGTGCTCAAGCTATTGGGCGTTAAGCGAACGATTCTCACCAACGCGGCCGGGGCGGTAAACGAGGCTTATAAGGTGGGCGACATAATGATCATCCGGGACCACATCAAGTTCGCCTCGGGCAGCCCCATGCGAGGTTCGAACATACCCGAATTCGGTCCCCGCTTTTTCGATGTCACGGGAATGTACAATCCCGCCCTGAGGGCCCTCGCGCTGACACAAGCCAAGGCCATAGGCCTTGAGGAAAGGATGAGGGAGGGCGTGTACTTTTATTTCGGCGGGCCCCAATTCGAAACCCCGGCGGAAATCCGGGCGGCCAGGATCCTGGGAGGGGACGCCGTGGGCATGTCCACGGTCACCGAGGCTCTTACCGCGGCCCACTGCGGTATGGATATCCTGGGGCTGTCGCTGATCACGAACATGGCGGCGGGTATTGGGCCAGAAAGACTCTCGGGCGAGGAGGTATCCCTGGCCGCCCGGGAAGCTTCGGGCAGGCTTAAAGCCCTGATCGGGGCCATCCTGAGGGCGCTCTGATGCCCCCGGAGTCTACGTCTTTTCTTTTTCGAAACATAGCTCTGGCCGGGCCTTCCGGCGAACTGCTGGAGAACAGGGATATTCTGATCGAAAAGGACAGGATCGTTTCGATAGGCCTCAGCGGCGAAAGGACGAACGCCGCAGCCCCGCGGGCAGCCAATCCCGCAGGAGGGACGGAAAAACCGCCGGCGGATCTCGCCGGTCAGGCCAAACTCCCTGCCCAGGTCTACGACGGAGGGGGCAAGCTGGCCCTGCCGGGGTTTTACAACCTCCACTGCCATGTTCCCATGACCCTCCTCAGAGGATACGGCGAGGGCCTGCCTCTCAAGACCTGGCTTTTTGAGCGGGTATTTCCCTTCGAAGCCCTGCTGACCGACGAGGATTGCTACTGGGGAAGTCTTTTGGGCATCGCCGAAATGCTGGCCGGCGGCACGGTTTCCTTTTCGGACATGTACCTCCTGACCCCCGGCATCGCCAGGGCGGTACGGGAGAGCGGCATCAAGGCCAATCTCTCCCACGGCTACTCCACGGCGCCCGGAAGCAAGGGATTCGCCGATTCCAGGGCCTACGAAGGCACCAGGTTTCTCATCGAAGCGGCCCGGGAAGACAAAAGCGGACGTCTGGTCGCCGACGCCGCCGTGCACGCCGAGTACACCTTTGGCGACGAGCGCTTCGGACGGGAGATAGCCGAGTTTTGCCGCGAGGAGGACCTGCGTCTTCAAATTCACCTTTCCGAAACCCGGGAGGAGCACGAGGCCTGCAAGGCCAAACGGGGTCGCACGCCCACCGCCTTTTTCGATTCCTGCGGCCTCTTCCAGACACCGACGATCGCGGCGCACGGGGTATGGCTGGAGGAAGGGGATCTGGATATCTTCGCCGAAAGGGGAATAAGCCTGGCCCATTGTCCGGTGAGCAACCTGAAGCTGGCCTCGGGCATCGCCCCGATTCAAAAAATCGTCGACCGGGGAATCCGGGTTTGCCTGGGCACCGACGGAGCGGCCAGCAACAACAATCTCAACCTTCTCAAAGAAGCGAACCTGGCCTCCCTGCTCCAGAAAGGCCTTACCGGGGATCCCCTGGTCCTGGGCCCGGCCAGACTTTTAGAACTGGCCTGCCGGAACGGCGCCCTCGCCCAGGGCCGGGCGGATTGCGGCAGCCTCGAAGCGGGCATGAAGGCCGACATCATCGTCTTCGATCTCGAAGCCGCACACCTGCGGCCGGTCTACGATCCCCTGGTTTCGGTATTTCACGCCGCCGATCGGGGCGATATCGTCCTCACCATGGTGGATGGGCGGGTCTTGTACAAAAACGGCGAATTCACGAGTATCGATATCGCCCAGGTTCTGGCCGAAACCGACCGCATCCGCGGCGAAAAACTGCATCGACTTGAAGGAAAACGATGAACGAAAGCGCCTTGATAGTGGAAAACGCCTCCCGGGTAATCGTCGGCAAAGGCAGGGCCCTCGAACTGATGACCGTCGCCCTGCTGGCCGGCGGCCATATTCTTCTCGAGGACGTACCCGGTCTGGGCAAGACCCTCATGGCCAAAGCCCTGGCCAGGAGCATCGGAGGCAGCTTCAAGCGGATTCAATGCACCCCCGACCTTTTGCCTTCCGATGTGACGGGACTCTCGGTCTACAACCAGAAGAGCGGGGAATTCGTCTTTCATCCGGGGCCGGTCATGGCCAACGTTCTATTGGCCGACGAGATAAACAGGACCATCCCCAGGACCCAGGCGAGCTTGCTGGAGAGCATGGGGGAAGGTCAGGTTACCGTGGACGGCCGGACCCTCGAGCTGCCGAAACCCTTTTTCGTCATCGCCACCCAGAATCCCATCGAACTGGAGGGGACCTTTCCCCTTCCCGAAGCCCAGCTGGACCGTTTTCTCATGAAAATCCATATCGGATATCCAAAAAAGGAAGAGGAGTTGAGTCTTCTCGAACGCTTCATCGGCCAGGATCCGCTGCTGAGCCTGAACGCCGTATCGAGCCCGCAGAGAATCCTCCTTTTGCAGCAGGAGAGAAAAAACGTCCTCGTCTCCCCGCCGGTGAGGGAGTACATCACGGACCTGGTGGGCGCCACGCGCAAGCACCCCAAGGTTCGCTACGGAGCAAGCCCCCGCGGTTCGCTCGGGTTGACGAGGGCCGCCCAGGCTCTCGCCCTGGTGCGGGGACGGAATTTCGCGCTTCCCGACGATGTAAAGGAGCTGGCCGGATCGGTCCTGCCCCACAGGATGATTCTCCGGAACGAGGAGCGGGCCAAGGGGCTGACGGCGGAGGCCGTGGTGGCGGAAATCCTGGCCACCCTCCCTATGCCATCGCCGGTCTAAGCTTTTCGATGAAGTACAGAAAAAGCGATTACAGCGTTTCGAGCTATTTCGTTATTCCTCTGACCCTAATTTTTCTGGGACTTGTCGCTTTTATCGCCGCGGCCAAGGCTTCCGAAGCCCTGGCGCGCTTTTCGGCGATAACCCTCATTCTCATGCTGGCCTTGCGTTTAAATGGCCGGCTGGGTCTGGCCGGGCTGAAAGTAGCCTTCGGGCTGGAAGCCCGGCGGCTTTTCCGGGGGGAGGAATTCAAGCTCAGGGCGGAAATTCACAACGCCAAGGTGCTTCCTGTTTGGCTTCGGATCGGTCTCGATAGGCCGGAAGCCCTCGTTCCCGTTTTAGAGGAGGGGGTTCAGGGCGAAAGCACTCTTCTTCCTTTTGAAAAAGTACGGGGAACCTGGCGCTTCAAGGCTGACCGGCGGGGCGTCTACAGCCTCGGTCCCGCCAAGCTCAGCGCCGGCGATATTCTCAACCTCTATCGAAGAGAAAAGCGCATAGCCCTCGATCAGGAGATAATCGTCTACCCCAGGCTTCTACCCATACATAGCCCAGACCTTCCCTTCAGGGAGTATTTCGGCGCCCGGACGACCGAGGGGATTGTCGAGGATCCCGCCTGGTACGAGGGAACGAGGGAGTATACGGGTAACAGGTCGGCCAGGGCCATCCACTGGAAGGCCAGCGCGCGGCTGGGCGAGCTTCAGGAGAAGATTTTTCAGGCCAGCACCCAACGAAAGATCATGATCCTCGTGGAAGGGGAAGGCTTCGCCAAAGCGGAGGACGGGGAAGGTTTCGAGCGGGCCCTGGAAATCGCCGCCTCCCTGGCTTCGGTCTTCGCGGAAAGCGGAGCCTATTTTTCGGTGGCCACGGACCGTTTGTCAAAGGGTTTTTCCCCTATTCTTCCCCTGGGCAGGGGTCCGGAACATCTAGGTTCCAGTCTCGAGCTTCTGGCCCGCTGCGAACTTTCTTTCGGCCAATCCTTGCCGAGGCTGGTATCGCTCATGAACCTCCAGGGCGCCGAATTCGTGGTGATTGCCAGGGAGCCCGGCGATTCGGTTAAAAAATTTCTTTCCCCCTCGCCCTTCAGGCAGGATAGGCTCTTCTTCGTATTTTCCAGACAAAAACCCGATGAAACCAGCCAGGGCTACCGCTCTTGCAGCTTTAGGGAGCTCTCGGGCTCGGCTTGTGTCGAAGACGGCGTCGAAGAGGACGGCGAAACAGGCTCCGGAGGCGCGCGCGCCAAAGCCGCGCCGGATGGAAGCGCTAGAAAGGTCGCCGGCCAGGCCCCCGGGGCGAATAGTCCGGAAAGGACCGGGACATGAAGGCCTTTCTCGTCTTTCTATCGGCAATGGAGCTGATCAAGCTCCATTGCCTTTCATCGTTTTTCTTTTTGCTGGCCGGCGAAAACCTCCCTCTCATGCCTTTAAGCCTTGCCTATATCATCGCCCTGGCGACCGACAGGATTCTGGCCAGGAAGAGCAGAAGGGTTTTGTCGTATTTTTTAGTCCACGCGGCGGTTTTCGCCGCATCGTTCTATTTAGTTCTCCTGTTTACACAGGGGAGCGCGACGCAGCTCCGGGGATTGTTTTTCCAGGCTAAGCCAGCGGACCTATCTTTTTATATCCTTCCGGGAACCTTGGCGCTTTATTGGCTCAGGGGTCTCTGGATCGTGAAGCAAGGCTCTGAGCACGAATTCACCGCGCTGCGCTTCGACGAGGGCATAGTGCTTTTCATGCTCAGTCTCTTTTTCGTGGCGCTTCTCAAGCTGGACAATCCCGTGCCCGGAAGGCTCGCGATTCCCTTTTTCGTCTTCGGGATTCTCGCCTTGGGAATATCCAACGCCGACCAAGGCCGAAGAGGCGGGCTTTCGGCTCGTTCCAAGGGAGCGATGGTCGCGGCGGCGGCCGGTATTTTTATTCTGGGCGCCCTGGGGCTCGCCCTGCTGATCCCTTCGCTTCTGGAACCCGCCAGAAAGGCGGCCGCGGGTCTAAAAGGGGCTTCGCTGTCCTTGCTGAATATAGTCGCCGCGATTCTTCTCTGGCTTTTTTCGCGGAAGGGGCCGCCGCGGCCCACCGGGGCTTTGGAGTCTTCGGGAGGGGCCCCTCCCCTGGCCGAGGAAATCGGCCGGCAGGATATGCCCGTCCTGCTGATGTGGATTCTCGTCGCGCTGCTGATCCTCGTCGCTGCGGCTATCCTGGTCCTTCTCGTTTCGATGCTGATAAAGTTTCTCTCGGCTAAAACCAAACAAAGCCCGGCCAAGCCCAAGGGACGGTCGCCGCTCGCCCTGCTGCGGGCATTCTGGCGGAGTTTGCGGGGGTTTTTTGAAAAGCTCGTACGGCGCCTTGGCCGCCGGCGCGGCCTGAGCCCCGCCCTGGAAGCCTACCGCCGCGTGCTGGCCGCGGGCCGCGCCGGCGGCGCTCCCCGGACAAGGAGCGAAACTCCCCGGGAATACGCCCTTCGTCTGGAGGCCAGCTTCGGGGCCGCTAAAAACCAGGCCCTTCCCATCGTCGCGGAAGTGGAAAAGGAAGTGTACGGCCCGGGCGCGGCAAGCCACCCAGGGGATGATCCGGCGGCGGAGCGGGAATTTTCAAAGCTGCGCCAGTTAAGCGCCGGCTTCAGCCCCGCGAAATTTTTCATAGCCCGGATAGGAAAAAACTTAAGCCTTCTCAATCCGAAAAGCCGGCGGAATCGCCCAAGCTTTTAAAAACCGAAAAACGCCTACACCCCAGGAGACGCAGGCGCCGTTGATCACCGAGCCCGGTACCGGGCCTTATACAGGGCGGCATAGGCCCCCTGGACCTCCGGCCGGTGGCGGCGAATGTTCTTCTCTATCGTACCCCCACGATTTTGGTTGACAAATCGCTTTTTTCCGGTAAACTGTAATCAAACTGGAACCGGTTACACATGGCAACCATACACGACGTTGCCCAGCGCGCCGGGGTTTCGGGCGCGACCGTCTCGAGGTTCTTCAACGGGGGATACGTGGGCGCGCCTACGCGGGCGGCCATTGAGAAAGCCGTCAGGGAGCTCGGGTACGTCCCCAATTCCGTGGCCCGCGCTCTCTCCGCCAAGTCCTCCCGGGTCGTCGGCCTCGTGGTCCCCAGTATCACAAATCCCTTTTTCCCGGAACTAGCCTACGCCGTAGAGGAGGAATGCGCCAAACGCGGATTTCGCCTGGTCCTCTGCAACGCCGGAGGCTCCGCCGAGAAGGAAAAAGCCTTTATCGAAGCCCTGGCCGCCGGGTTCGCGGACGGCATTATCACCTCCACCGGAAATTGCGGAGAGGCCTACGACCGGATCGGGATACCCGTCGTTTCCGTAGACCGGGAGCTGGGGTCCGGGGCGCCTCACGTGACCTCGGACAATTATTCGGGGGGCCGCATGGCCTTCCGGTGCTTACAGCGGGCCGGCCGGAAGCGGCTTTTGTTCCTGGGGGTCCCGGAGGAGTCGACGAGCCAGCGCCGCCGCCGGGAGGGTTTCCTGGACGAGGCGCGCCGCGCCGGGGTCGAGGTGGATATTCTTGTGGCGAATGACGAAGCCGAATACTCCACCCTTTGCGACCAAGCGGATCGCCTTAGCCGGTACGACGGAATTTTCGCCTGGAACGACATAGCCGCGGTAGGGGCTATACGAACTCTGCACCAAGCGGGCAAGAAAGTCCCCCGGGATGTGGCGGTCATCGGCTTTGACGACATCCATATCGCCCGGCTTTTCATACCTTCAATCAGCACGATAGCCCAACGCATCTCCGAAATGGGCCGGGCGGCCACGGAACTTCTCATGCGCATGATCTCGGGGGAAAACCTCGTAGGGGTGAATTACCTCCTGGGCGTGGAGCTCATGGAGCGGGAAACCACGGCCGGAAAACAGGGAGGGGGGACATGAAACGACACGGCATCCTGAATTCGGAGATAGCCGCGGTTCTGGCGCGGCTCGGGCATACGGACACCATCTGCATAGCCGACTGCGGACTTCCCATACCGGCGGGGGTTCTTAGAATAGACCTGGCGCTGCGGCCAGGTCTCCCTTCTTTTCTCGACGTGCTGGACGCTGTTGCGGCGGACATGGAGATAGAGGCGGTCACGCTGGCCCAGGAGATACGGGACTGCAATCCCTCTCTGGAGGCGGAGATCCTTTCCCGTTTCCCGAACACAGAACTCGCCTACCTGCCCCACGAAAACTTCAAGGCGGAGACCCAGGCCTGCCGCGCCGTAATACGCACAGGGGAGGTCACTCCCTACGCGAATATCCTGCTCCGTTCCGGCGTTCCGTTTTAAGAGGAGACCCCGTGAACCTGGAAATGCGAGGAGTTCACAAATCCTTCGGCACTATCCCGGTGCTCAAGAACATGAACCTGGAGGTCCGGGAAGGCGAGATCCACGCCCTGGTGGGGGAGAACGGGGCGGGGAAGTCCACGCTGATGAGGATCCTCGGGGGGGTGATCTCGAAAGACGCAGGGGAGATACTGGTGGACGGCCGCCCCATCGAAATTTCGAAGGTCCGCGACGCGGAACGTGCGGGGATATCCATCATCCACCAGGAACTCAGCGTGCTCCCCAATATGACCGTGGCGGAAAATATTTTTCTGGGCATGGAGCCGCGCACCCGGCTGGGGCTCGTGGATTCCAAGGCCATGCGCCGCGCAGCGGCGGAAACCCTCGGGCGGCTCGGTCTGGGACTGGAGCCCCGCGTCCGGGCGGGGGATCTCGGAGTAGGACAGCTCCAGCTCGTGGAAATAGCCAAGGCACTCATCCGGAAGACCCGGCTCATCGTAATGGACGAACCCACGAGCGCTCTCTCGGAGCGCGAAACAAAACGCCTGTTCGAAGTCATGCGGGCTTTAAAAGCCGAAGGCGTCTCCTTTGTGTACATTTCCCACCGACTGGAAGAACTCTTCGCCATCTGCGACCGCCTCACAGTCCTGCGGGACGGCGAGTACGTGGGTTCGGCCCCCATCCGGGAACTCTCCCTGGAGCGGGTGGTAGCCATGATGGTGGGCCGGGAAATCGGCGATCGGTTCCCCGTCAAGACGAACCGGCCGGGAGGTGTCGTCCTCGAGGTCCGGGACCTCGGGCGGGGACGCGACTTCAAAGGCATATCTTTCTCCCTGCACCGGGGGGAGATCCTCGGGGTGGCTGGGCTCATGGGCGCGGGAAGGACGGAGCTGGTGCGCGCCCTCTTTGGGGCCGAGCCGGCGGAGCGGGGCAATATCCTCCTGGACGGCCAGGAGGTTCGGATCCGGTCCCCCCAGGAAGCCATGGCGCTGGGCCTGGCTCTGGTCACCGAGGAAAGGAAGGTCGACGGTCTCTTCCTCCCCTTCGGCGTGGACTTCAACATCGGTTCGGCCAGCTTTCCCTCCCTGGCCACCCTCGGCGTCCTTTCGCCCGGCAAACTGGAGGCCTTCGCGGGGAAAGCGGCGGAAGCCTTGCGGGTGAAGACCCCCTCCCTCGCATCCCCGGCGGCGAGCCTCTCGGGGGGAAATCAACAGAAGGTGGTACTCGCCCGATGGTTGGCGCGGGAGCCCCGCGTCCTCGTCCTGGATGAGCCTACCAGAGGAGTCGATGTGGGCGCGAAGCGCGAAATCTACGAGATCATCGATCGTTTGGCGGCCCGGGGCGTGGCGGTACTCATGGTATCCAGCGAACTACCGGAGATAATCGGCATGAGCGACCGCGTCCTGGTAATGAGAAACGGAAAGAACGCCGGACTCCTGGAATCCGGCTTTACCCAGGAACAAATCATGTCGCTCGCGACGGGAGTATGAGGATCATGAAAATTCGCTTCGGAAAGCTCGTTTCGCGCCTTGGCCCGCTCTTGGGCTTACTCATCCTGAGCGCTCTTTTGGCCGCCCTTTCCCCGGATTTCCTCACGGTTTCCAACCTGATGAACATCCTGAATCAGGTTTCTCTCAACGGACTCGTGGCTGTGGGCATGACCTTTGTGATCCTGACCGGGGGCATCGATCTCTCCGTGGGATCCATCCTGGCCCTGACGGCGGCGCTCCTGGCGGCCATGCTCAAGGCGGGGATCCCGGACTTCCTGGCCATTCCGGCGACTATTCTACTGGGTCTGGCCCTGGGCATGGCCAGTGGGGTGGCTATCTCGATCTTCCGGCTTCAGCCCTTCATCGTGACCATGGCCTTTATGACCATCTACCGGGGAGCGACCTTCGTCTTCACCCAGGGCCGGCCCATAACGGGATTGGGAAACCGGGGGATCTTCGCGGCCCTGGGCCGAGGCGAGCTCGGCGGAGTTCCTTGGTCGGGCCTGGTCTTCCTGGCGGGGATAGGAATCACGGCCTTCGTCCTGGCACGGACGGTATACGGAAAGTACGTCTACGCAGTGGGCGGAAATCCGGAGGCGGCACGCCTTTCCGGCCTGGCGGTCAGGAAAATAACGGCCAGCGTCTATGCCGTCTCGGGGATCTTCGCGGCCCTGGCCGGGATAGTTCTGACCTCCCGTCTGGACTCGGCCCAGCCCCTGGCGGGTAACGGTTACGAGCTGGACGCCATCGCCGCGGTGGTTCTGGGCGGTACGAGCCTCTCGGGCGGGAAGGGTTTTATGCTGGGAACCCTCATCGGGGCCTTCATCATCGGGGTGCTGAACAATGGGCTCAATCTTCTGGAGGTCTCCTCCTTCTACCAGCAGATCGTAAAGGGCGGGGTAATTCTTCTTGCGGTCCTTCTAGACCGCAGGAAGTGAAAAATACGATACCACAGAAAGGAGGTTATGGTATGAAAAGGATTCTCGCAGCATTGACCGCCGTACTGCTTTGCGCGGCCCTGCTCGCAGGGTGCGGGAGAGACGCCAAGGCCTCGGCCAAAAAGATCGGACTGGCTATCTCCACCCTCAACAACCCCTTCTTCGTCACCCTCAAGGATGGGGCATCGGCCAAGGCGACGGAGCTGGGTTATGAGCTTGTCGTGACGGACGCTCAGGACGATCCGGCCAAGCAGGCGGGGCAGGTCGACGACCTCATCCAGAAAAAAGTGGCTGTCATTCTTATTAATCCCTGCAACTCCGACGCGGCCAAGACAATGGTCGAGAAGGCTGCCAAGGCGGGCATCCCGGTCATCTCCGTGGACCGGGGCGTGAATGGAGCGGAGGTTCTCTCGCACATAGCCTCGGACAACGTGGCCGGCGGCGTCCTGGCCGGGCAAGAGCTTCTGGCCCTCGTGGGGGAAGGCGCCAAGGTCGTGGAGCTTGAAGGCATCCCCGGGGCCTCGGCCGCCGTGGACCGCGGCAAGGGCTTCAATGAGGCTGTGGTCGGCAAACTAAACGTCGTGGCCCGTCAGCCTGCGGACTTCAACCGGGACAAGGGTTTCACGGTCATGCAGAACATCATCCAGGCCAACAAGGACATCCGGGGGGTCTTCGCGCACAACGACGAGATGGCCCTCGGGGCTATCAAGGCCCTCGAGGCCGCGGGGCTCAAGGACGTGATCGTCATCGGCTTCGACGCCGTGGACGATGCCGTGACCGCGGTAAAAGCCGGGAACATGAAAGCTACGGTGGCCCAGAAACCCTCTCTCATCGGATCCATGGCCGTGGAGACCGCTGTCGCCCACATCAAGGGCGAGGCAGTCCAAAAACAGATTCCCGTTCCCTTGGAACTCGTGAAGTAGGCTTTTGTACCTGCATCGAAGATTGTTGAGAGAATGGGGAACGAGGACAGAAGGCGGCTCGGGCTTAAGGACAATCCCCTGCGACGCTGTCCTGGGAACTTTTCGGGAGCCTTTTCAACAATCTTCGATGCAGTGGCTGAGTTCTTCTCCCTCGCCCCCGGTGTCGAAAACCCGCCCGAGGGCTGGGGGGCCCCTGACGCTCCCATCAACCTCCAGGAGGATACACCGTGCGTCTTCTCAACTTTGGCTCCCTCAACATCGACTACGTCTACAGAGTGGATTCGTTCGTCCGTCCCGGCGAAACGAAAACCGCCCGATCCCTCTCCGTCTTTCCGGGGGGCAAGGGTCTCAATCAATCCCTGGCTCTGGCCAAGGCCGGCATAGAGGTGTGGCACGCCGGGAAGACGGGAGCCGACGGAGATTTCCTTCTTGCGGAACTCAAGAGGGGAGGAGTGAATGTTTCCCGGGTGGGACGCTCCGCCGAGCCCACGGGTCATGCGATCATCCAGGTGGACGACTCGGGAGGAAACTGCATCATCCTGTACGGCGGGGCAAACCGTGATATCGATCCGGATTATGTGGACCAGGCCCTCTCGGGATTTGGGCGGGGGGATATGCTTGTCCTGCAAAACGAAATTTCCTCCATCCCTAAAATCCTGAGCGCCGCCTCGGAGCGGGGCATGCGCATAGCCATGAACCCCGCGCCCTTCCATGCGGAGGTGTTGGACTACCCGCTGGAACTCCTGGACTTTCTCATACTCAACGAGATCGAAGCCGAAGGCCTTTCGGGGGAAGGCAGCCCCGAGCGGGCCATCCAATCCCTACGCGCCCGCTATCCCCGGGCCGGAGTGGTGATAACCCTAGGCGAACAGGGGGCGCTCTACGCCGACGCCTCGGGGCTCCTGAGCCACCCGGCTTACCGTGTACGCGCAGTGGACACGACGGCCGCGGGAGACACCTTTTCCGGCTATTTCCTGGCAGTCATAAACGAGGGCGGAAGCGCGGCCGAGGCCCTCGAACTGGCGTCCCGGGCTGCGGCCATTTGTGTCACCCGCCCGGGAGCGGCCGTTTCCGTCCCCTCCCGAAAAGAGGTGGACGCTTTTCTCTCCCAGGCAGAATAAGGGACAGCGACGGGCCCCGGCCCTGCGGAGCCTCCGGGAAGCGTTCCCTCCCCAGGCCGGGGAAATAAGCCGCCAGGACAAGCTGATTCCTCCTGCGAATCACGCCAGCGGAACCAAGTCCCCGAACTGGGCCTTATACAGGGCGGCATAGGCCCCCTGGACCTCCAGCAGCTCACCATGTGTCCCCTGTTCCCTGATGCCCTCGTCATCGATATAGATAATCTCGTCCGCGTCCCGGATGGTGGAAAGCCTATGGGCTATCACCAAGCTTGTCCTGCCTTCCATCAGCTCCTCCAGCGAATGCTGGATAGCCAGCTCCGTGGCCGTGTCCAGGGCGGATGTAGCTTCGTCCAATATCAGGATCGGCGGGTTCTTGAGGAAGATCCTCGCTATGCTTATCCGCTGCTTTTGCCCGCCCGAAAGCATCACCCCCCGCTCGCCCACATAGGTATCGTAGCCCTGGGGAAGGGACAGCACGAACTCGTGGATATTGGCCCGTTTGGCGGCGGCGACTATCTCCTCGTCGGTGGCTTCCAACCTGCCGTAGCGAATGTTCTCCTTTATCGTATCCGCGAAGAGGAACACATCCTGCTGCACGATACCGATATTCTCCCGCAGGGAGGCCAGACTCAGATCCCTGATATCCCTGCCGTCGATTTTGATCGAACCGCCCTGAATCTCGTAGAACCGCGGGATAAGCCTGCAGAGGGTTGTCTTGCCGCCTCCCGAGGGCCCCACGATGGCCAACTTCATCCCCGCCCTGACCTTCAGGTTGATGCCCGACAGCACCCGTACCGAATCGTTATAGGAGAAAGAAACATCCGACAATTCGATCTCTCCCCTGGGATTCTCCAGGTCGATCGCTCCGGGTCTGTCCCGGATATCAGGCTCCACCCGCATGAGCTCCACGAAGCGGTCGAAGCCCGCCATGCCGGTTGAATACTGTTCGAAAAAGGACACGAGTCGCTTGATCGGCTGCAGGAAGGTGCTCACGTAGATGGTGAAGGCGATCAGATCGGCGTAGTTCATCTTCCCTTTCATGACAAAGAAGCCGCCCAGGGCCAGCACGATGATATGAAGTATGCTGGTGGCGAACTCCATGCCCCCGTGAAAAACTCCCATGGCCTTATAATAGCTGCCCCGGGCTTGGCGGTATCGGCCGTTGCCCTCCAGAAATTTCTCCACCTCGTATTCTTCGTTGGCGAAGGCCTTAGTCTCCCGTACGCCGGAGATCGAGCTTTCAAGATTCGCGTTTATACCCGCCGTTTTCTGCTTTACCTCCAGGGCCGCCGTGGCCAAGACCCGTCTCCGCCTCGCGGTAAAGACGACGATCACGGGCACGAAGACCGCCAGTACCGCCGCCAAGGGCCACCAAATAAAGGTCATGGCGATGAACGAGCCGATCAGGGTAATGGCGGAAATGAAAAGGTCCTCAGGTCCGTGGTGGGCCAGCTCCACAATCTCGAAAAGATCGCTCACCACCCTGGACATGAGGTGGCCGGTCCTGGTCTTGTCGTAGAACGAAAAGGGGAGCTTCTGCAGATGGACGAAGAGGTCCCGCCTGATGTCCGTCTCCATCCTCACTCCCAAAAGATGGCCCCAATAGGTCACTATATAATGAAGAAATCCCCTTAAGGCAAAAGCCGCCGCGACGGCGCCCACCAGAATCGCGAAAAGTCCCCAAGCCTTTTGGGGGATGAGCGTGTTCAGCGAATATCGGGAGAGCAGGGGGAAGCTCAAATCGATAAGCGAGATGATGAAGGCGCAGCCCATATCCATCAAAAAGAGGCGCAGATGGGGCTTGTAATACCCGACGAAAATCGCGAGCTTGGGTTTCGAGACAAAGGGATTAGGACTCAAGGATTTTCCTCCGGAACTTTATCCGGAATGATACTCCGTCGTCGCCAAACTATTCAACCGCGCCATACCCCGCACGAAACCCCGGGATTTACAGAATCTATCGGGTCAGAACGAGCCGGATCTTGCTGTTCCATGTATCGGCTACAAACAGCTTGCCCGGGCCTCCCGAACTCAGCCCTCTAGGATTGCTGAAGGAAGAATCCAAGGCGGGACCATCCTGATATCCCGCGGTTCCTGATCCCGCAATTGTAGTCACCTGTCCTTCAGGCGTTATAGAACGAATTTTATTGTTCCCCGAATCAGCGACATAAATATATCCCGAAGCGCTCAACGCCAGAGCTCTTGGGGAGGTAAACGAGGCAGCGGGGCCTAAGCCATCCGCCGATCCGCTCGAAGCTCCGCCGGCGAGAGTACTTACGTTTACATTTGCGGTATTGATTTTCCGAATTCTATGATTCATCGTATCTGCAATATAAATAGCACCAGGACCTGTAATTATACCCGACGGAAAACGGAAGGAAGCGCTTGTTCCTGTTCCGTCAGCCCACGAGGCGGTTCCCGATCCGGCATAGGTTGTTACCGTTCCTTGAGACTCGTACACTCTGCGTATTTTATTGTTGTTTGAATCGGCGATGTATATATATGTTCCAGCGCTCACGATTCCGCAGGGATACCTCAACCGCGCCGTACCATTCAGTCCGGAAGTGTTGATGGTCCCCTCCGCATCTCCTTCGGTTCCATTTCCTACCAAAGTTTGGACCTCTCCACTGGTGGTGACTCGACGAATCGCATGATTGCCGGAGTCGGCCACGAGAAGGTTTCCGTTGGACTCAACAGCGATTGCCGATGGTTCGTTAAAGGCTGCCGCCGTGCGTAAACCATCGATAAAACCGGCTTGACGTGTACCGGAACCTCCGCCTCCCGCGAAGGTGCTCACCACGCCTTCGGGAGTAATCTTTCTTATTCGGTTATTGCCCGTGTCAGCCACATAGAGATTACCGTCTTTGCCCAAAACGACATCGCCCGAACTATTAAAGCTAGCACCGATCCCTTCCCCATCCACATAACCATTACCCCCTCCTGCAAAAGTCCGGGCTCCTGGCTTGAGGGCCAGATCCGCTTCCGCAAGTGGAAAATCGCATTTCGTGGTCAATCCTTCGGCGATATATATTTCTTCCGTATCCCGCCAAAGAGCCTCCGTACTAAAACTAAGATCCGAAAGCCGGACATCGAGGCTGTAATACCCCTTCGCCAATTGCCGTAAGCCTGTGGCCTCCACTTGCGAATAGTCGCTGGAAAAAGCGACAGTATGCCTTTCGCCTGTTTGGGAAACGAATTCCGCCACTGGGTTCGGCGTACTTATCATCCCGCCGGGCCAGGAAATCGAAATCGTATAAAATCCGTTTCCGTCGAGGGCCTTGCATACCAATCTCGCGTGGGTTTGCGTGGCTTTTTCCAGCTTCACCGTCAGGGGAGGAAAAACTCCCACCAGGGTTCCGGCGGCATTTTTCGCCACAGCGCTGATCGTCCACTCCCCCGCCGACAGGCTCGCCCGGGTAAAGAGAGAAGAGGCGTAGCCCTCCTCCGAAAAGCTCGCGCCTTCCGGCCCAGTCCCGCTTATATCGAAGTATGCCACATCCAGATCGGCATCGGGGTAGATCATTTTCCCCCCGACGCCGGGTTCCAACTCCACCACCAATGTGGTTTTTTCAAAGAGCTGGAGCATCTGAAACAGATTTTCATTGGAACAAGCGGCGGTCAGCAAAAACAATGGCAAAAAAACCGCAAGCCTTCGCGGATTTCCCCAAGCCTTTCGCCTGTTTTTTAACAACCTCATGATGGCACCTCCTTCTTTTTTGCGGACGGAGATGACTTTTTGCCCGGATCGGAAAGGTTCTTCCGTTACTCAGGTTTATGATTATTTTCTGGTTTGACTATAAATTAGCTATCGATATAAGTAAATAGAAAAATAATTATTTAAAAAGCGCCTGTCCCGAATAGGCAAACGACTCGCTTGCTATAAGTAGGTGTTTTGTTTAGTTCCTCGAAGCTTGTTGGAGAAACCAAATAAGACAAAGAGGACAGAAACAGTCTTCAGGCCAGCCTAGGCATTGGAATCGCGCTCCACGGCAGCTTGGCCCCTCGCATTCGTTAGGGGAATCGCTTCCCTTGGTCCGAGCTCGAAAACCTGAAGGGTTTCGGCGATCTGCTTTTCAGGATCAGCCGGTGCCGGCCACTCGGTGACATACCCCAGGCAAGGACAGACGAATCGTGTCTCGCCCTTTAGGACCTGACGTCGGTAATGGACATGGCCGCAGACCGCCAGTTTCGCCCCATACCGCCGGGCCAGCGCCCCGTACTCGGGGCTGCCGAGAAAAGCGTTGAAGTATTTCCATTGAGCGTCCGGAGCTTGCACCGTGAATTCCCTGATTTGCACCACATGGGTTGCGAAAAGAATCTTCCGCCCCACCGCCGTGGCGCCATCCCCCGTCGCCTTGCCGGCGAAGGCGCTCGCGTTGGCCGTTTCAGCAGCAACGGCGTTGACCGCTTTACCGCCGGCCATCGCGTTGACCGATTCTTCAAGCCGCGTTTCCAGGCGCTCCATGAATAGTCTATGCATCTTTAGCGTGGGTCTGTCCCAAATGGATTTTATCTTGTCCTGCCAGGTCCGGCCCGAGTGATTCATTCGCTCGAAGTCTTTCAGACTGAAGGAAGGATCTCCGTAGGCGAAGTCGTACCAACCCAGGTCGCCCACTGCTGTCCAGCCCTCTCCCAGCCCTACCGTTCCCCGGCCCAGGTTTCCAGGGTGTTCCAACAGTGCGTTGTAACTCTCCCAGGCCTTGCGCCCCGGATAATGCTCGTTCCAGATGTCGTGGTTGCCCGGCACAAAGAGAACCCGGGCTCCGGATTCCGCCTCCAGAGCCGCGATGGTTTTGAGACTCAACGCATAGTCGGAAGAAATATCCCCGGCCACGAGAAGGACATCCAGCTCGCGCTCCCGGGATGCCCGGGCGAGGAGGCCGGTCACCAGGTCCTCGCCCTCTATCCGGTTCAAATCTACATGAATATCCGAAATCAGTCCTACGCGAACGCCCACCTGCCGCCTCCAGAGACTTAAGAGGATCCGGTGAGCCTGGGGTTCAGGCGCTCCGACAGAGTATCCCCGATGATGTTGAAAGACAGGACGGTGAAGGCCAGCACCAGGCCGGGATAGATGGCCAGCCAGGGCGCCTGCACCAGATAGTTCCTGGCGTCCTTGAGCATCAGACCCCAGCTCGCCTGGGGGGGCTGGGTGCCCACGCCGAGATAGGAAAGCGAGGCCTCGGTGACGATGGAAAGGGCGAAGACGATGGAACACTGCACCACCACCTTGCCCAAAATGTTGGGAATAATGTGCTTGAATACGATCTTGATCACCGGAGTGCCCAGGGCGCGGGCCGCTTCCACGTAGCCCTCGCCCTTGATGGCCAAGGTTTCGGCCCTGACGAGCCTGGCGAACACGGGACTGGAAATTATGCCCAGGGCGAGCATCACCTGCACGAGGCCGTAGCCCAGGAAGGACACTACCGTGATCGCCAGGAGTATCGTCGGAAAGGATAGTATCGAATCCATGAACAGCATGAGGACGCTGTCCAGATTACGCGAGCCCAGGCCCGCCAGGAGCCCTATCGTGCCGCCCAAGCTCAGGGCGATGGAAACGGTGACAATGCCCACGATGAGGGCCGACCTGGATCCGTAGATTATCCTCGAAAGCACATCCCTGCCATAGTTGTCGGTTCCCAGAAGGTTTTCCAGGGTGGGCGACTTGAATCGCTTGGTCAGGAACTGCTCCGTGGGATTGTAGGGAGCCACCAGGGGCGCGGCTATGGCCGCCGCCACCAGGATGAGCAGAAACAGGACAGCCAGGGAAAAGAGGATCTTCTGCGATTTGCGGGCCGCTATCATATTACCTCAACTCTGTCCATCTGAAATCGAAGGTGTCGATATTCGGGGTCATCCTGAAATCAACCACATTCGATCTGGTGGCGCCGTAGCGGTAGGAGGTTCCCAGGTAGAAGTGGGGCAGTTCCTTCGCCATGGTGTCCAACACCTCGGTATAGAGCTTCTTGCGTTCAGCGAAATCCGAAATCGTCACCGCCTTCTTGATCTTCTCCAGCACCGGAGCGTTCATCCACTTGACGTACTTGCCGCCGCCGTAGCCGGCCAGGGTGCCGTCGGGATCGAGCTTGCCGGTATGGCTGATGACGGTGAGATCGTAGTTGCCGCCGCTATAGACCGAGGAGAGCCAGGTGGACCAGTCCACCAGCTGCAGCTTAACGTTCATGCCCACCTTCTCCAGCATCTGCTGGTACAGCTCGGCGGCCTTTACGTGAAGCTCATAGTTCTGGGGCACCGCGATGGTGATTTCCTTATTGCCGACCCCGGCTTCCTTCAAAAGCTGCTTGGCTTTTTCGGGGTTGTAGGGATAGTAGGGGAAATCGCTGTAATAGGCGTTGCCGGTGTCCATGAAGGTATGGCCGACCTGGCCGCCGCCATAGGCTACGTCCAGGACAGTCTGCTTGTCGATGGCATAGCTTATCGCCTGCCGCACCCTCAGATCGTCCAGGGGAGCCCTGGAATTGTTGATGCCCATGACCATGATGAGGGAGGACAATCCTTTCTTGATGGTAACCTTTGGATTTCCCTGGAACAGCGGCAGATCTTCGGGATCCACGAACTCCACCGCCTCGATGGCGCCGGAGAGGAGCCCCTGCACCTGCACCGCCCTTTCGGGGACGATGTTGAACTCCACCGCCTGAAGCTTGGGCAGGCCCTTCATCCAATAATTATCGTTCCGGGTCATGGTGATCTTGTTGTCCCTCACCCATTTTTCGAACTTGAAGGGACCGGTGCCCACCGGCTCGGAAGCGAAATTATGACCCGAAGCGATGAGTCCGGAGGGGAGGATGGCGCCCCAGCCCGAGGCCAGGCTGGCCAGGAGGGGGGTATAGGGAGAACTCAGGGTGAAAACCACCGTATAGTCGTCCGGAGTCGTTATCCCCGCGATAAGCGAGAACTCGCTCGCCTTGGCAGAGGCGGTTTCCTTGGCCTTGATCCGCTCGAAGGTGGCTTTGACGTCTTTCGAAGTAAACGGCTGGCCGTTATGGAAAACCACGCCTTTTCTCAGCTTGAAGGTCCAGGTCTTGCTGTCCGCCGAAACCGTCCAGCTCTCCGCCAGGGCGGGAACCAGGTTGCCCTTGGGATCGGGTTCGATCAGCGTGTCGTAAAAGCTCTTGAGCACTTGGAAGGTCAGGGTTCCCGATGTCTTGTGGGGGTCCAGTGTGTCGGGGTTGCCCGACAATCCGAAGTTGAGGGTCCCCTTGCCCTGGGCGAATACGCTGCCGGCGGCGAATGCCAGCGCCAGGACGAGTAGGCTCAGGACGATTTTTTTCTTCATTCCGCGCTCCTTTTTACCGACCGGAACTCGAAACCCTGGATCGAGACCAGATGTCGCGGCCCAGGATCCCAGGCTTGCTGGCCGGTTATACTTTGTGACAGGACACTTTGTGCCCCGAGGGCACGACGTGCCCCCCATCGATATCTCGCAACGAAGGGGCGGACGAGACACACTCGCCGTCCCCGAGAGGACAGAAAGGATAGTATGGGCAGGCTTTGCCGCCCTGGGCTTCCTTGTACCGCGAGGCCGCCCTGGTGGCCAGGGTTTCCACCGACTCCTCCTCGGCGGACAAATCCTCGGCCCCACTGCGCCGGTTCCCTCCGGGAATGGAGGCCAGGAGCCTGCGGGTATAGGGATGGCGCGGCGAGGAAACCAAAAGCTCGGAGGGAGCTTCCTCAACGATTCTTCCCCTGAACATCACCCCTATAGTGTCGCACATGTACGACACAAGGTTAAGGTCGTGGGAGATGAACATATAGGTAAGGGAAAACTCTTTTTTCAGATCCGAGAGGAGGTTGATTATCTGGGCTTGGATCGAAACGTCCAGATTGGATACCGGCTCGTCCAGGACCATGAAGTCAGGCTCCATGGTCAGCGCCCTGGCGACGACGATACGCTGTTTTTGGCCGCCGGAGAATTCGTGGGGATAGCGATTCCGGTAGGAGTAACTGATGCCCACCAACTCCAACAACTCCTTTATTCGCTTTACCCGCTCCGCTTCGACGACGCCCCGGTTGATAAGCCCCTCGGACATGGAGTCGTGGATGCTCATCTTGGGATTCAGGGCCGAATTCGGGTCTTGGAAGACTATCTGCATTCGTTTGCGGAATCCCCGAAGCTCCCTTCGGCTCAAGGCGCCGAGGTCGGTACCGTCGAAAAGGACGGAACCCGAGCTGGGCGGGTCCAAATAGAGTATCGATCGCGCGAAGCTCGTCTTGCCGCAGCCCGATTCTCCCACAAGGCCGTAGCTGCTCCCCCGCTCGATTGAAAGGGAGACTCCGTCCACCGCCTTGAAGCCCCGGGAGGCTCCGCCGATTCCCCTGCCGCGGTAGATTTTGGCTATATTCTTGCACTCGATCAGATTTTCCATGACTCACCTGCGTGGTGGCATGCCGCCGCATGCCCGTATTCCTGTTCCCCCAGCACCGGATTCTCGGTTTTGCAGCGTTCGTCCGCCAGCGGGCAGCGCGGATGGAAAGCGCAGCCCGGAGGCGTGGCATCCGCATCGGGAACCCGGCCGGGAATCGTGGCCAAACGCTGCCCCCGCTTGCGCGCGTCGGGGATGGAGGCCATAAGGAGCTTCGTATAGGGGTGCAGGGGGTTTTCGAAAAGCTTACCCTTGGTCGAGCTTTCCACGATTCTTCCCGCGTAAATCACCGACACCCTGTCGGCGACCTCCTTCACCACGCCCAGATCGTGGGAGATAAAGAGAACGCCCATGCCCAGGAGATCCTTCAGCTTCTTTATCAGCCTGAGGATTTGAAGCTGGAGGGTGACGTCAAGGGCGGTGGTCGGTTCGTCGGCGATGAGGAATACGGGGTTGCAGGAAATCGCGATGGCGATCATGGCCCGCTGCTTCATGCCTCCGGAAAGCTCGTGGGGATAGGAGTCCAGGACGCGGCCATCCTTGCCGAGCCCCACCAGATCCAAGAGTTCACGGGCTCTTTTTCTGGCCTCCTCTTTGCTCATACTCAGGTGAAGGATGAGCATTTCGGTGATCTGCTCCCCAATTTTAAAGGCCGGATTGAGATACTTCGACGGTTCCTGAAACACCATGGCGATTTTTCTGCCCCGGTAGCCCCGCATCTGGGCCTGGGAAAGGCTGAGCAGATCGGTCCCGTCGAAGAGGATGCGTCCCGAGGTGATTTTCCCCGGAGGAGAGGGCAAAAGTCCCATGATGCAGGTGGAGGTGACCGTCTTGCCCGAGCCGGATTCGCCCACCAGACCGTGAATTTCCTCAGGATAGAACGAAAGATCGATCCCCCGCAGGGCGCGGGCTTCCATAGCGCCGTGGGTGAAGCACACCCCGAGGTTTTCCACTTTCAGCAGTTCTTGATTTTCAGCCATCATTCGACCCTTATCTTCGGATTGACAATGCTGTAGAGAATGTCGGCCAGAAAGTTGATGAGCGAGAAGACAATGGCCACGAACACCACGCCGCCCTGTATCAACGTAAAATCCCGCTGGTAAATGCCGAAAAGGAAAAGCCTGCCAAGGCCCGGAAGGGAAAACACCTGCTCGATGATGATCGCCCCGCCCAGCATGTATCCCAGCTCTATGCCGGTGATGGTGATAACCGGCAACAGCGCGTTCTTAAGGGCGTGCTTGTATTTTACCATGTTTTCGGTGAGCCCCTTGGCCCTGGCGGTTATGACGTACTCCTTGGAAAGTTCCTCGACCATGGAGGCCCTGGCCAGGCGAAGAATAACCGCGGCCCGTCCAAAGCCCAGGGAAAGGGCGGGCAAAATATAGTGGGCGAAGGATTCGGAGCCGAAAAGGGGGAATATGGGTATTTTCACCGCGAAAAGAAGCAACAAAACCATGCCGAGCCAAAAACTCGGAATAGCCATGCCCGCCTGAGAGAAGACAAGTCCGAAGTAATCCCAAAGAGACCATCGTTTTACCGCCGACATCACCCCCAGCGGTATGGCGACCAGAATTCCTATGGCGATTCCCATGAGGGCCAGGGTAAGGGTGAGGGGAAACCGTTCGAAAATGAGTTTGGTAACCGGCTCGCCGGAGATCATGGAGTTGCCGAAATCGAACTTGAGTATCGAATACAGCCAGCTCAGGTACTGCAGGGGGAGCGATCGGTCGGTGCCCAGTTTTTCCCGGATTATCTGGATATCCTCCGCCGAGGCGTCAACGCCGGCTATGATGAGGGCAGGATCGCCGGGGATGATTCGTATCACGAAAAAAATCAAGGTAGATATTATGAAGACCGTCAGAAGCAGCCGCAAAAAGCGCTTTGCGAAAAATCGAAGTAAATCCATCAGTCGTTCCGCCTTACCGCTGGGATTGTATCATGAGCCCGGGGTCCGCGCATCGCCACTACAACTCCAATCGCAGGTTTTTCTGCGCCAGTATGGTTTCGCCGCCGAAAGCGGCCTTGGCTTGGGCCAAAAGTTCGTTATGCACCCCCCAGTGAGGCAGGTGGGTGGCGACGAGCCTGCCGACGCCCGCGGCGAGGGCGAGTTCGCCCGCCTCACCCGCGCTCATGTGCCCGGGGATCTTGCCTTTATAAAGATCGTAAAGGCTGGTTTCGCAGAGCAAAAGGTCGGCGCCTTCGGAAAAGGGTACCAGTTCCCAACAAGGTTCGGTATCGCCGGAGTACACCAGGGAGGCCGAACCGCAGTCGGCCCGGATGGCAAAGCAGGGATCGGGGTGAGCGGTAGGCACGAAGCTGAACCTGAAGGGGCCAATCTCCAACAGACTGTTCCTGTTATAGGTCGCCCCCAGAACGCAGTCTCTAAAGCTTAAGATATTCGTGTGTGCGTATTCGTCGTGACCGTAGACCATCAGGGGATTTTGCCGCCTGTGCAGGTCCATATCGATCAACGCGGCGTATTGGAGACAGCCCAAGTCGGCCATATGGTCGGCATGATAATGGCTCAAGATCACCGCGTCGATATCCGCCAGGGACATGTGCTCCTGGAGCACCGACAGGGCTCCCGAACCGCAGTCCAATAAAACCGAAGTCTCCTCCGCCTGGAGAAGATAGCAGCTGGTCGCTTCCCCGCAATTAGGATACGCGCCCCAATGGCCAATGACGGTCAGCGAGAATTCGCTCATCGACGCTCCTTTTCCAGATAGGGCAGCAACTCGGTGACATCGCGAATGAGGATGGAGCTGTCCAACTCCTCAACGCCGAAAGTACCGAATCGATTGATGATTCGATACCCCATGCCCACCGAACTCGCTCCCACGGCGTCATCGTAGTAATTATCGCCCACGTAAAGACAATCTTCAGCTTTGACCGAAGCCTTCTCCAAGGCTATTTCGAAGATTTCGCGATTCGGTTTTACGGCTCCGACTTCGCTTGAAATAATCGTCGTTTCGAAAAACTCCAGTATTCCCCGCCGGACGAGGATATCCCTGGCGCCAGGATCCCAGTTCGAAATGACCCCCAGCCTGAAGCCCCGGGATCGGAGTTCTTTCAACAGCCCCGGCACGAAGGGATAGGCCAGCCATTCCAGCCTGTTTTCCTCCCATGCCTTGAGCCACTGGTTGAGAAAGCTTGTCAGATCTCCGTCGATTTCAAGGTATTCGCAGAGTTGGGCGAAGTAACGGGGCATGAATTTCTTGGCCGGAGTTCCCAGCAAGCCCGGGTATTCCCGCATAAACCTTTTATCAACGACGTGAAAGGCCAATTCTATCTGGCCCTCGCTCCGCCGATATCCGCGGTCGGTAATCAGCTGATTAAAGAGCTTTTCCCTCTCGTTATAAAGAAGGGTGTATCCAAGATCGAACCATATAAATCCGACGGCCACTAAGTTACTCCAGGGGAAACTATATATGTCGTCGCTATTAGAGGATCAAACAGATGAGAAACCTCCAAGCGCCCTCTGGAAATCCATTATACGGTCAAAAAGCGGCAAGTCAACCTTGATTTCCAAGATTATTAGGTGCTTTTTAGTTCGATAAAAAGCGCCGCCGGAAGCCTTCGAGGGCAATAGAGGAGGTTCCGTCGAGAAACGGGCCAAATCCAGCCATTTTCTCAAATATAGTAAAGCCAAAGCATAGCGTTGCGCGCCACATTCGAATCAACAAAATCGGTCAACGTGACCGCGAAAATCGCCGCTCCTTTCTGAACTTTCGAGAGTGTCGGAGGCGCCCCGGCGGCCGGAATCCCCGGGGCGGCGTTTTTCCCGGGATCGCTGCATTTTACGTATTCGAATCTCCATATCTTTTTCGTCTTCCAAAAGTTTCAGCAAGCGGGCGGTATCGCTGTTTCCGTAGTGGTAAGGATAGAGGATCGAGGGCTTGATGCGTCGGGCGGCGGACGCCACCTGCTCCGGCAACATCGTGTACGGCTGGTTCATCGGCAGAAAGGCGATATCCACAGGACCGAGATCGCTCATCTCGGGGATGTCCTCGGTGTCGCCGGCCAGATAGATCCGCAGCGAACCGATGCCAAGAAGATACCCGTTGTCCCCCCTGCCCTCGGGGTGAAAATGCGTACGCCCCTCGCTGATATTGTAAGCGGGCACCGCCTTTATTTCGATTTCGCTTTTCCACGACGGCACGGGAATTTTCAGCGTCTCTCCATGCCTCAAAACCTCGCCGGTTCCCAGCTTGTTTCTGGCTGGCGGGGAGAGAACGAGCCTCGTCCCCGGCTTGCTCACTGTTTTTATCACCCCGCCGTCCAGATGGTCCGCATGTTCGTGGGTCACGAGAATAAGGTCGGCCTTGGGATATCTCGTATAAATCCCGTAATCGCTCACCGCGTCCACGTAGACCACAAAATCGTCCAACTCCATGGCCAGGGATCCGTGGCCGAGAAAGCTGATCGTCAAGGTCCCGGGGCCGGGGTTGAAATAATCGGATTCCTTGTCGAAGGATTTTTTCGCTTCCATTCATCCTCCCTGCGGCTGCTGCGAGGCCGCGCCGTTATGGTTAGTACCTGCATCGAAGATTGTTGAGAGAAGGAGGGAATGAGGACGGAAGGCGGCTCGGGCTAAAGACAATTCCCTGCGGCGCTGTCTCAGGAACCTTTTCAACAATCTTCGATGCAGCGACTTATGGTTAAAGGGTATAGGCATCGTTCGCCCTCGTCAACCTTTATCTTCCGCCCGGGGCGGCCGTTCCGGCCCCATACGATCTCGCCCGCGAGGGTTCCGCCGCCGGAGAGAGTAGGGTAGCGGGCGCGCGGAAGGGAGCCCGGTCGGCGCCCGCGCTCACCCCGTCAGGCGCGGACGCCGGCTCCCGTTGGCGATAGGTTTTTTTTCTGATACTCTGGCGCCCATGGATACAGAACAGAGAGTCAAGCTGGGGTCGAAGGCCGCCGCGGCTTTTCTCGGTATCGGCTCCGAAGTCAAGGATAGGGCGCTGGGCGCCATAGCCCGGCGCATCGATGAGTCCAGGGCCGAGATCGAGTCGGCGAACGCCGCCGATATGGCTGCGGCGGAGCGTTCCGCCCTGCCTTCGCCCTTGCTCAAGCGGCTGAGCTTCGGCGGCGCCAAGATCGACGAAGCCCTGAGAGGAATCGAAGCGCTCATAAAACTGCCCGACCCCTGCGGCAGGCTTTTGGAGGCCCGGCTCCTGGACGAAGGTCTCGTATTACGCCGGGTATCCTGTCCCATAGGGCTCATCGCGACTATTTTCGAAAGCAGGCCCGACGCCCTGGTGCAGATGGCCTCGCTGGCCGCGAAAAGCGGCAACGCCATCGTCCTGAAAGGTGGCAGCGAAGCCCGGGAAACCAATCGGGTTTTGTCCGCGATCATCGCCCGGGCCGGCGAGGCCGCCGGCCTGCCTTCCGACTGGCTCGTGGCCTTGGAGACCAGGGAGGAAATCGGAAACCTTTTGCGTCTGGACGCCTATGTCGACCTGGTGATCCCCAGGGGATCCAAGGAATTCGTCGCCCGTATCCAAGCCACCAGCCGAATCCCTGTTTTGGGACATTCCGACGGGGTTTGCCATGTGTACATTCATAAGGACGCCGATCCAAACATGGCCAGCGCTATCGCCATCGATTCCAAAACTCAGTATCCAGCCGCCTGCAACGCGGCGGAAGTCCTGCTTATCCATAAAGATTACGCCGAAAAGGGGCTTCTTCCCCTCCTTTCGGCCCTGGCCGAGGCTGGGGTACGTCTGGATATCTGCCCCCGCTGCGAGACCCTGCTCTTACAAGAAACGGAAAGGGCCGACGAAGCCAATCAGCCTCGGGCCCAAGCGGCGCGGACATTGCCGGCATATTCAATCAAGAGGGACGAGGATTGGGCCGTGGAATATCTGGATACCCGTATGGCGGTGAAAATCGTCGATTCCCTGGAAGATGCGATCGATCATATCAATCAATACGGCTCCGGCCATACCGACGCCATCGTATCGGCCTCTGGCCAAGCCGCCGCCGGCTTCATGGCGGGGGTGGATTCGTCGTCCGTTTACCATAACGCCAGCACCCGCTTCGCCGACGGATATCGATACGGCCTGGGTGCGGAGGTGGGAATTTCCACCGGCAAGCTCCATGCCAGGGGGCCTATGGGACTTCAGGGGCTTTTAAGCTACAAATGGCTTCTGGAAGGCTCAGGCCAGATCGTGGCCGATTACGCTTCCGGCAAACGAAGCTTTTCGCACAAGGATCTTCCGCTGGACGGAGAGGGGCGGTGATATGGATCAACTCGATACGGTAAATACAACCACCATCGGCGAGGACAATGAGGAAGCCGCGGCCAGGGCGGCCAGGGCCGCCCTGGCCGCGGCGACTCGGATCGTCGTCAAAATAGGCACCGCGACCATAACAAAACCGAAAGACGCCCCCGCCCGGCTCACCCGCTCCCACAAGCCCTCCGGAACCGACACGGGCCGGGGCGGAGTGGACAGCGCCTACATACACCAGGTGGCGGAACAGTTTTCCCAGCTGGTGGCCGCGGGCAAACAGTTGATTCTCGTCACGTCGGGAGCCATAGGAATGGGCGCCCGGGAGCTGGGCATCACGAAGCGACTTACCGAGGTCAGGATGCGTCAAGCCTGCGCCGCCATCGGCCAACCCATCCTTATGGAAGAATACCGCAAAGCCTTTGGCGTCTACGGCCTCACCGCCGCTCAGCTCTTGGTGACCCGGGACGCCTGGGACGACAGGGCTTCCTATCTCAATCTCCAGGCTACCATCGAAACCCTTTTAGCCGACCGGGTCGTGCCGGTTTTCAACGAAAACGATACGCTATCCACCGCGGAAATAGGAAACGCCTTCGGCGACAACGACAGGCTTTCCGCCTATGTTGCCAGTAAAATCGGCGCCGATCTTCTTATAATCCTTTCGGACGTGGATTATCTCTACGATGCCGATCCCAGGACGAATCCCCGGGCAAAACCGGTACCCTATGTGCGCAAGCTCACCGGCGAACAGCGTTCTTTCGCGGGCGACCGAGGTTCGGAGTTTTCCACCGGCGGCATGAAGACCAAGCTGGCGGCGGTGGAGATCGCCCGGGACGCGGGATGCCGGGTAGTCATCGCCCATGGACGGGAACAGCGGGTTATAGCCAGACTCCTTGCCGGAGAGGCTATCGGCACCCTCTTCGACGCCGAAGGCGCCTTGAAAAACAGGATACGGTGGCTTAAAAACTCCCAACCTAAGGGTAGTATCACGGTAGACGAGGGAGCCCTCGCCGCCATGAAGGCACATAAGTCCCTGCTGCCCCGGGGTGTCCTGGCCGTGGAGGGCGATTTCGGCAAAAACTCGGTAGTGCTGGTCAACAGGAGCGCCAAGCTCATATCCAGTTTTTCTTCGGCCGAAATAGCCCAGATTAAGGGAGAAAGAACCGAAAAAGTCGAAAGCATCCTGGGCAAGGGCTGCCCCCATGTCGTGGCACGGCCCGAAGAGATCGCCTTTTTGGACGAATGAACCTTATTCTCCCGGGCAATACCTTGCCACGCTTCTGATCGCCGGCGGCTGGCCCAGAGGGATCGCCAAAGGCTTTCTGGACGGATCCTATCGCCAGCCGGCGCCCGGCGCTGGACTATTCGCGTTACTCCCCTTAGTTTAAGCTTGCCCAGGCCGATGGGCGTTGTATAATATCGGATATCATCCCCGGCCTATTCCGGGCGAGGAAGGCTATGTACAAAAATCTTTCAACGGAACCCCGCCGCTCCCAGGAGGTCGCCGCTCATATCAAGGCCCTCATTCGGGACAATAAGCTCAAGCCGGGTGAAAAGCTTCCCAACGAAATGGAGCTCTGCGGTCACTTCGCCGTTTCAAGGCCCACCGTGCGCGAGGCTGTCAAGGCGCTGGTATCCCAGGGAATAATAGAAATTCGACGGGGCAAGGGCACCTTTGTGCGCCAGACGCCCGGCATATCCGAGGATCCCCTGGGCCTGGATTTCATCGTCAATCCCAATATGCGGCTCGTGCTCATAGAAGCCCGGATCATCATCGAGCCGGGCGTGGCCAGGCTGGCGGCGCAGAACGCCGACGACGACGCTATCGCCGCCATTGGCGCCAGCGTCAAGGAAATGGAGGATATCGTCCTTCAAAACAAGGTGAACATCGAAGCGGAGCTGAGTTTCCACCGGAGCATCGCCGAAGCGACCAAGAATCCGGTGATCACCCGCATCATTCCCATCATTATGGAATCAATTACCAAGACATACAAAGACGCTCCCCGCACCACCGAAGACCATCGCCACGCATTGGAGGAGCATAGGCGTATTTACCAGGCCATAGCGTCCCGGGATCCGGAGAAATCCTTTCAAGCCATGCACCAGCACCTGGACGAAAGTTACCAGCGCACGCTTTCCAAGCAAACCGCCGTTTCGGAACCTAAAGCGAAGCCCTAGGCCCGGGCAGACCGCATTTGCCAAAAAACCCGGCTCTTCCTGTGGGAAGTCATCTCTCCGCAAAATGCCCTATCTCATTCCCGCGACTGAGAATTACTCCGCCCCGCCGGCTCAAGAACGATCCCCTTTATCGCCCGGCGGGTTTTTTCTTTTTAAACAGCCCTAGCGAATAGATAACCGAGAAAATCGCGAAGACATAGAACATTATCGAAAGCGGCGACCTGAAGAGCACGGTCCAATCCCCATACGAAATGATCAAAGCTCTGCCCAGCTCCTGTTCGGCGATGGGTCCGAGAATGAGCCCCAATATGACCGATGGGGCGGAAAAGCCGTATTTTTTCATAAAATAGCCTACAACGCCGAAGATCATGGCAAGCAGAACGTCATAGGCGCTGTTGCCCAGGGAGTAAGCCCCCAGCAGGCAGAGACAAAGAATTGTGGGATAGAGTATCCCCAGAGGGACCTTGAAGATAAGATTCGCCGCGCGGATGCTGAAGTATCCAAGGACGAGCATGAGAAACTGGGCCGCCAAAAACCCAACGAAAAGGTTGTTGACGATCTGCGGCGATTGGGAAAACAGAAGGGGTCCCGGTTGGACACCGATTATCATCAGCGCCCCCAGCATGACGGAAGTAACGACATCGCCGGGGATTCCCAGCGTGATGAGGGGGATCATGGCTCCGCCCGTCGTGGCGTTGTTCGCCGCCTCGGGAGCGGCGATGCCCGCCAGATTCCCCTTGCCGAAGCTTTCAGGATCCTTGGAAAAGCGTTTTGTCTCGTTATATGCCATATAGGAGGCAATGGACCCGCCGGTGGCGGGGATTATTCCAATGATCGTACCCAGGAGCGAAGAGCCGAGAATGACCTTCCACAAGCCTTTGAGTTCCTTTGGCCTGGGCAAAATCTCGCCGATCTTGTGCTTGCTGGACACCCGCCGCAGCGTTCCCTCGTTCAAACGCTCCACCTGGGACAAGACCTCGGAAATAGCGAAAAGACCAATCAGCACCGGCATAGTGGAAAAGCCCACAAGAAGCCGGGTTATCCCGAAGGTGAAGCGCTCCGTGCCCAGGGAAGGATTCAGGCCCACCATGGAGAGCAGAAGGCCGAAAAAGCCCGAAAGCAGGCCTTTGGTAAGGGAAGAGGAAGATACGCTGGCCATGATGGTAAGGCCGAAGATCATGAGCGCGAAGTATTCCGAGGGTCCGAATTTCAAGGCGATTTTCGCCAGTTGGGGGGCCAGGAAAATCAGACAGAGGGTAGAGATAATACCGCCCGCCGTGGAGGCGACGAGGGCTACGCCCAGGGCCTTGCCGGCCTGGCCTTTTTGGGTAAGGGGGTATCCATCCAATAAAGTAGCGGCGGCGGAGGGAGTTCCGGGGGTCGATATAAGCACCGCCGCAATGGAACCTCCGAACATCGAGCCGCAAAAAAGCCCGCTCATCATGATCAGGGCGGAGGAAGGTTCGATATATATAAGGAAGGGAAGCATCAGAATTATGCCCGTCGATCCCGAGAGCCCCGGTATGGCGCCGACAATGATGCCGCCCGCCACCCCTATGACCAGGAAATGGATATGGGCAAGAACATAGAGAATCGCTTCGACAATTCCCGACATGGCAATTCTCCTCTCACCAAATAAAAGAACGGGGCAGGGGAACGCGGAAGGCGCTCCTGAAAACCCAGTATAGGACTACCGCGATAAGTATCGACACAAGGAGTATCTTGAGGGGCTTTCGTTCTCCGAAAAACCACATTGTCATGGCCGCAAGCGGCGGTGTCACGATGATGTATCCCAGGTCTTCCATGGTAAGGGCGTAGGCGAGCATCGCCGCCGCAAGGATAAGGAGATACCAGGCAGTCTTGCCCCTGGGCAAGGTCTTAGCCCTCGCCGCGGTTTCCCCGCGCCTTACCTGGACGTGGCGTTTTTCCCGACGCATCTTCAAGGCCCCTTGGACGATCAGGAGCAGCGAAAATCCGAAGGCTGCCACTATGATGACCATGGGGTAAGCCCTCGGATTGATTCCGATGCTCATTTCGGGAAACGAAAGCGTCCCGATATAGAATAAAATTGAAAAAGCCCCGGTGATGAGGCCGCAGATGACGTCTATCTTGCCCATAGACTGGATTTCCTCATATAGAATTCGTCCGAAAAAGACTCCACGGTGGCCCGGCACGGGAAGCCCCCGCACAGGGCCGCCCCGCCCGCCGCGCCTCGGCCCCGGGGCCGAGGCGCGGCGAAACGCCTTTCCCGCCGGCGCTTATTTATACTTGCTGCCCAGCTTGTTTTCTTTCACGACCTTTTCGTAATAGTCGTCTTCCTTCTGGATCAGCTTCCCGAAATCCTCGGTGTTACGATAGTCCAGAAGCAGGCCCGACTGGGCGGCGAGCTTGATGAACTCCGGATCTTCCATGGCGGCCTTGAATCCGTCGTGGAGAATCTTGATCTTTGCCGGATCGGTACCCTTGAGCGCAGCGATTCCCCTCCACTGGCCCATGGCGAAATCGTACCCCAGCTCCATGGCGGTCGGATAGTTGGGGAACTCGGGCAGGCGTTTCTCGGAGAATACGCCAAGACATTTCAGCTGTCCCGCCGCGAGCTGGGGGACCCCCTCGGGCGGGCCGACCGTGATCACATCCACCTGGCCCGCCACCGCTGCGGTGACTGTCGGGGCTCCGCCGGCATGGGGGACGTGGTTGAACTTGACGCCTACCGCTGACTCGAAGGCCAGGGCGATCATGTGGGTGCCGCCGCCGGCGCCGGCGTTGCCCAGGTTAACCTTGCCGGGACGCTTCTTGGCGTCTTCGACCAGGTCCTTGAGGTTGTTGTAAGGCGAATTAGCCGGAGCCAGGAACCAGACCGGTGCCATGACGACGTCGATGACAGGCTCGAAGCTGTTGGCGTCGTAGGGCGTTTTCTGCATATGGGTTACCGTGATGGAGGGGGTGGCCCAGGCGACGAGATAGTGCCCGTCGTTTTTCTTGGTCATCGCCTCCACGTAGCCGGGAACGGCCGCCCCACCGGGCTTATTGGTCACGAGTATGGGCACTCCCAAATACTTCTGGATCACCGGCTGGAATATGCGGACCATGACATCGGTAGCGCCGCCGGCGGCCCAGGGAACCATGATCTCCAACTCCCGTTCGGGGAATTTCCCCTTAACCTGGGCGCCGACACCGGCTGCGACCAAGAACAATAGCAGCGTGACGGCGGCAAGCATTCGTTTCGTCTTCATGAAAGCCTCCTTAAAAATAATTCGAAGGAAGCGGTTCTTTCCGCTTCCGGAATTCCCAAAATCCGATTCCCCGAACTGGCCCTTCGGTACCCGGGGCCAGGTTTCGCCCACGCCCCGGCGGGCAGGCTTCACTACAACTCCATAATCGCCGGCCGGCTGAAGTTATAGCCGCCATAGCTCGCCTTAAACTCCGGGAAGAGCACCGGCGTGGAAAGCACAATAGGACCGGCGCTGGTGGCGAGCATCGTATCTTCGCTCTTCACCCCGGTAATCGACGGGTTCCAGGTAAATGCCTGGTTTTCCTGAATAATATCCTTGGTAGCCGCCGTCGCCTTGTAATCCCTGCCGAAATACCCGATGGACCCACCCTGGTGATGGAGCCGATATTCCCCGGGATAGCCCTTTTCGGCGTAGGCTTTCAGCGCCGCGGCGAAAACCTCCGATGCGGGACGGCCCGGAATGGTGGCCGCCATCATAGCCGAGTCCACATAAACATTGTCCTCGTAGCGTTTGGCCAGGTCGGCGGGCAGCTTTCCGAACTGCACAAATCTGGTTATGGACACGATCAGACCCCGTTTTCGCGAATTCACGCTTATCATCGCCCTTTTCTCGATCTTTTTATCCGTGGCTATCGCGTGCCGGTAGAGCCCGATGCGCTCGTCGGCGGCGCAAAAGGCGACAATAAAGTCCATACCCGCCTTCCACAGTTTCTCGGACAGCCTTCCCACCACAGCCCGCTCTTCCTCGCCGGGACGTATGCCGAGGGCCGTCTCTTCGGCGATCCGGGAGGTCTCCAGCGCCTGGACCTTGAGGCGTTCCACCTCCCAGGGGGTGAGGGAATATCGAAGAGGATTGATCGCCGAGGAGACATCGGTCGCTCCCGGAAAGCCCATGTCGGCGCCGACGGCTCCGCCGGCCAGGTCCGCCACGATTTTCGCCTCCCTGTCCTCGTTCCAGGGGAAGGAAACAATCTCGTAGCCCTGCCTGACCACGCCCTCTTCCCTCTCCAGCCTCAGGGTTTCGATATTGTTGCAGATGACGTATTCTTTGTTCCTGGTTATCAAGACTCCGGCGATGCCCACCTCGGTTCCGAGGCCGACAATGGAGTAGCCGCCCGCGGTGACCCAGGCGAAGTTGGAGCTTTTCTTCAAATAGACCGCGGATAGATTGCGCTGCTCCAAAAGGCTGTGGATCCGCCGTTTTTTTTCGGCTATTTCATCCTGGTTGAATTCGAACATTGATTCCCCTCGTTTCGATAGTATGCTTGACAGATCGCCCGTCGCTTTCCTAATCTTATGTTGTAAGACGTCTGCTGTCAATAAAATTTATGCTGGAGGTTTTATGCGCGTTCTCTTCACCGGAGGAACCGGCAACATCTCGACGGCCTGTACCGCCCTGGCGCTTGAAAAAGGCATCGAAGTATTCCATCTCAACCGGGGTACCAGACCCGAACGGGAGCAGACCGGGGTACGCAGCCTCAAGGCCGATATACGGGACCCCGAGGCGGTGCGGCGAGCGCTGGGAAGTACGCGATTCGACGCGGTCGTCCAGTTTTTGGCCTTCAGACCAGAGCATATCGAGACCGATCTGGGGCTGTTCGCCGATAAAACCGATCACTATGTTTTCATCAGCACCTGCTCGGCGTACAAAAAGCCTTCGCTCACGCCGTGGATCACCGAGGATACGCCGCTGGAGAATCCCTTCTGGGAGTATTCCCGGCTCAAGGCGGCCTGCGAAGAAACCTTGAGGAAAGGAGCGGCGAGGCTCTCCATGCCCTATACCATCGTCAGGCCTTCCCACACCTACGACGATGGCTGGATACCCGGCTGCTTCGGCTCGGGCAGCTACGGCCTGGCCTGGCGTATGCTCAAGGGCCTGGAGGTAGTCGTGCCCGGAGACGGCCAATCGCTCTGGACCCTCACCCACGCATCGGATTTCGCCCTGGGTCTTATCGGCCTTTTGGGAAAAGAAGAGGCCTTCGGCGAGGCTTTCCATATCACCTCGGACGAACATCTCACCTGGGACGCCATACACAGAATCATCGGCCAGGCACTGGGGGTCGAACCCAGGATCGTCCATGTAACCTCCGAGTACATCGCCCGGCTCTATCCGGAGCGCGGCGCGGGGCTCTTGGGCGACAAGGCGGTTTCCGTCCTTTTCGACAACTCTAAAATCCGGCGCCTGGTCAGGGACTTTTCGCCCAGGATCAGCTTCGAGCAGGGGATCCGGAAGTCCTTGGCATGGTTCGATCAGCGACCCGCCATGAAAATTCCCGACGCAACGATGAACGCCGAAATGGACGATATCCTCAAGCGCTGGAAGGCTGGATATTCATTCTAAGCCGGAATATCCCGGGGAAAACCATACTCGAAGGTTCGGGAAGAGCTTGGGATGTATGGTTTTTCACAAGCGGCGCGGATTAGTTGAACGATACTGAACAATAGAGTACAGTATCGGTAATGAAATTTCGGGACTTGCTCAGGCTTTTCGGCCACAGGGTTTGGTTTGATTTCGAAATGCTCCGCCTGGCCTCCGGCGAAGCCGCCGAATCGGTCCATACCGAGGTCTACCGTTGGCGCAGAACCGGCAGGCTGATCGAACTGCGCCGCGGCCTTTTTGTCCTGGCGGAACCTTGGCGCAAACAGATCATCCAGGGGGCCGAACTCGCCGACCCCATCTATTCTCCCTCTTACTTGAGCGGACGATGGGCCCTGAGATACTGGAAGCTTCTACCTCCAATGCCGGGGCTCGAGTACAGTTCGGTGAGCGCCAGACCCGCCCGGACCTTTACCAACTCCTTCGGAACCTATTCCTATGCCACCCTGCCCCGGGACCTGCTTTTCGGCACGACAATTTTTCCCGGCGCGGAAATTTTCGACGGCGCGACATGCTCTTCCGGCGTGGAAGCCTTTGCCGATCCGGCAAAGGCTCTTCAAGCGGGAACTGACAAAAGATTCTTGCAAGATTCGATCCGCCGAGCGTCGCTCCCCAGGATTGCCCTGACGGAAAAAGCCCTTCTCGATCTCTGCTTCATCGAAGGCGGGGAGTGGGATACGGCGAGGCTGGCCGGCCTCGGGCTCGCGAGCCCTTTCAAGGATCTTGAGCCTGCGACCCCCATCCCCGGCCCCGGGATTTTGACGGCCAGACCCGGCATCGATCCGGAAAAGCTCGGAGCGATGGCGGAGCGTTCGGGGCGGCCCAGGCTTATCAGGGCTGCGAAAGCCTTCTCGAAGCTGGCGGCCGGCCGGGGAAGCAGGGGAGCACAAGATGCCGAAGCCCCCCGGTTATCCTGGCGTCGGGAGGAGCCATGACCCGCGAATCGATGCTGGAATTGACGGCGGAGGCAGCCCAGGGACTTAGACCGATCCTCATGAACGCCTGCCTGGAATCGGCGCTGCTGCGAACCTTTCACGAGACTTCAGCCTTTTCCTGTATTTGCTTGACCGGCCAAAGCGCCCTCAGATACGGCTCGGGCCTGGAGGGGCTATGCTCCGGTCCGCGTTCCGAATGGGGAGAGCTCAGATTCAGGCTTTTTGATAAAAGAGGGTATTACCCGGAACGCTGGCTATTCAAAGCCCAACGTCGCCTGAAGTTCATGGGGATCGATAGCCGAATAGGCTTTACCAGAAAAGCCAGCTCCCATATAGGCTGGATCCGGGCGCCGGACCTGGCCGAGGCCGCAGACCTGGCCAATACGAATAGCCTGGTCGATACGGCCGGCTCGGCGGAACCGAAAAGGCCCGCGGCGCCCCCGCCGGGGGTAAAGTTTCTTATTCACATCCCGACCGGTCCGGTCGAAGCGCCGGCCCCGGGCAGGATCGTTCTGGTAGAAGGTTGGGGGGAGTGCTTTAGTCTGCGCCTGGAGGATTGAGCCCATATTCGGGCCAGGCCCGAACCGAGCGAGGTCCGTCTTTTCAGGCTTTATGCAAACGCTGGGCGGGAACGACGCCAATACCTTTCTGGATGAGTTTTTCCGCCGTGGTATTGCAGGCTTCCACCTTGTCCAGGAAATTCTGCTTTAGATTATCCCAATCGCCCGAAGCGATAACCTCGGATTTATCCCTGAAATAATCCAGGATGTCCGAACTATGGTTCCGCCGGACTTCCATCCCGGGATCGGCGCCCTCGTGTTTGGCGGAAATGTTCGGCACCCTGGCGGCCACCTCCAGCAACTCCTCCCTTCTGTTATAGGGTTGGATAACGATGCTGCGGTAGGTCTCGGTGATATGGTGCTCGAAGCGGATGCACTCCTCGAATCCCAGGGATTTTCGTACCAAAGAACTCGCCTCGATGGTGGCGTTGTTCACCGAGTTGGACCAGTTGAAGCCCACCAGAGGAGTGCTGCCGTCGTCCCGGCTGAAGAGCTTGGCGGCGGTCATTATCCAAAGGGCGTGGTAGGGATTGTCCGAACCGAAAAAGACGGAAATCTTGAAATGGATATCCACTCCCAGTTTATAAAGCAGAAAGCCCAAAAAAATCGTGCCGGCGTTGAAATTGAGCACATCCTGGACGCCGTAGTTCGTATAGTAATAGAGAAATTCCTTGACCCATGCCAGGGCGTGCTCGTTGGGCTGCCCTATGCCGCCGAAATAGCCGGTTATGGTGGCGGGGCCGCCCAGGTGAGGATTGGAGCCGTCGGTTCCCTTGGTATCCAGGGTTTCCACGAAGGAAGCGCCCATGATGTCCACCGCGGCCAGAATCGCCGGCAGATCTCCGTCGGCTTCGGACTCCTTCATCTTGCGCACCGCGATAAAGCGGCCCGGAACCAAGTTCCGTTCGCGGATAGCCCGTTCGCACATCGCCCTAATCCAGGGGAAGTACTGCAGCGCCGATACTTCCAGGGTAACCGCCGTGGAGTGATCCGACGGAGCGGCAGCCCCGCCCAGCAGGTTTCGCCCATACTCATCCATGCCGATGAAGGCTCCCTTCTCCCGCATGTTCATGAGCCACTCGATATCGCCCAGATAGTCCTTATTCTTCGCTTCGATTTTTTTCAGCAAGGCTTCGGGTTTTCTGGCCGCCGCCGCCTTGGCGTTGATCTCCTTTGGCGTTCCATAGGCCGCGACGATGGCTAAAAATTCCTTGATCGCCGGCGCCTTTGGATCGACGAGCAGCCCGTTCAGCGCGTCCAGGCGCCCGGTCGGTATGTGCAGCCTATCTTGCAGTTCCTTCATCCTACACCTCCGATACATGATTATACGTGATCCCCGAGCATGAACTCCGCCGGATAAGGCGCAAAGCGACTTTGGCCCTCCAGGCATGTTTCGCGGTACCTGGGCACATAATGCAGGATAATCGCAATCGGGACAAGAAGCGGAAGTTACTGTATCGAAGATTGTTGAAAGAAGGGAGGAATGAGGACAAAAGCGAGGTGGTGTTGAATCAAGACAGGGTATTCAAATCGTATACGAGGCATGACAACACTTATTCCCTTCTGTCCCAATCGGCGATGTCGATATCATCGAGTTCCTGAAGGGACCTACACCGCCTACTCATCCTTTGGTTTCTATACGACACAACGCCAAGGACGTCTTGCTCGTTACCTCTGTAAAGCCTGCGGCAGCAGTTTCTCATCGCAAACCTTCTCGCTTTCTTACTACCTTAAGAAAGAAGGCAGCTTTGCAGCGATACAGTCGAGGCTCTGCAATACAGAAGGCATCCGTGCCATCGGCAGAACACTCGGCCTTTCGTGCGCATCGGTTTCAAACCGCATAGGAAGGATGGCACGGAACTGTACCGCTATGCATGAACAGGTGACAAGCGCAGTTCCTGCTCCTGAATCGCTGGCCGCGGACGGGTTCGAATCTTTCTGTTGTTCCCAGTATTTCCCAAACAATATCCACATGCTTGTAGGCCGTAGCTCACAATTTGTCTATCGTTATGACTATGCACTCATACGGCGGAAGGGGAGGATGAGCGAAGCGCAGAAAAAGAAACGAGCGGAGTTGGAAACTCGTGTGAAGTATCCCGTCCGAAGTATTGAACAGAGTTTTCGACGGGTGCTTGATGAAGGACTTGAGCACTGTTTCGAGGACAAGAGGGATCGCCGGTTGGAGTTATGGACCGATGAGAAGCAGGAGTATGCGCGGGTATTGAGGGGGAAGCAGGGCGCGGCGGCACGTGCCGTTGCTAAAGGAAGGCTTGTGCATCGAACGATTAGTTCAAAAGCGGCGCGGACTAAGGACACTCCCCTGTGGGCGGTGAATTATCTTGATAGGGAACTTCGGAAGGATCTTAAGGAACATGTACGTGAAACAGTCTGTTGGGGGAGGAATGTGAACAACCAGATGGAGCGGCTGAGCGTGTATTTATGGCAGCATAACTACATAAAGCCATACAGGATAGCGAGCAAGGGGAAAAAGGAAGCGACAAGTCATGCCGAACATGCCGGGTATGAAACGGCTTCGATTAAACAAAGGGTGGAACATATATGGAATACGCGTGCCTTTTTCTCCCGAGGCAGCTATGGGCAGTTAGCGACAATGACCTGGATGCGGAGGCGCACGACCCCCCTCAAGCACAACCCCGACTACTTGCCCTCCCGGGTCGCTTCATGAGCTTTTCCACATTCTTCGATGCAGATACTATAGTTTAAAAATCTCTCGGATTTTCTCCTCCAGATTTCCCGCGGCCTTTTCTATGCCCTCTCCCACGCTGTTGATCACCTTGACTATAGGGTCGTCGCTTTTTTTAAATTCTTCCTTGTAATACTGATACCCCTGCTTCATCTCCTCCCCGGGCTTTTCTCCTTCCATACCTCTTCGGAGATAATCGCCGTTCAGTATCGATTCGTACGCGCCGGAGGAAGCCCAGGATTTGAGCTCGCCCAGGCGCACAACAGGATAGGGATGGGAGAGCTTCATCTGTCCGAAAATCTTGTGTACCGAATCCAGCACCGTCTTCTGGGATTCATATTCCTCGGCCTGGGCGAAAAAATCGTTCAGGTTGACCTGGGAGAGGTCCTCGGCGCCGGCCATTTTCATCAGAATATTATATGAAGGCGTTTCGTCCTGCACCGCGAGGAGCTCGGCCCTATCGCAGGAAAGCTCGCTTTTGCGATTCCATTCCATGAGGGCCGCCCAGACCGCGCTCTTCAGAAGCTCCCCCATGGGGATGAAGCTTAGGGAAATATTGGAAAGATACCAAATGAGGGTTTTGTAAAGGCTATGGCCGCTCATTATGTGGCCCATCTCATGGGCGAGAATCGCTTTCAGCTCCGCCTCGTCGAAATGGCGCAACAGGGAGGAGTTTATGGTGATAAAGGGTTTTTCGACGCCCAGGGCCCCGGCGTTGAACATCGGATTCTGACAGACGTAGAGTTCCGGACGATAGTTCCAGTCGAAGGTTTCCACGATATCGTTCATCAGCGTATTGAGCCGGGGAAACTGATTTGCGCTCACCTTGACGTTGGAGGCCAGCACCTCCAGACGCAGGCCCCGCTCGGTCGCCGCGGAGATAAGTTTCTTGGCTAGTTCATCCAGCCCTTTGAGCTGCTGCACCATGCTGAGGGCGGCCTTGTCGGCCGGATGCTCCCAGGATTTCGGATCGATGGCGTATAATTTCTTGATTTTTACGTTCAGCATGGGTTATGCCCTCCCGCAACAATGATAAGCCCGGCTCCCGTCTTGTCAACAATCTTCGATGCAGTTACTTTTTCTTGACATGAAGGAAATCGCGGAGGACAATCGCTAAGATTCCATTCCACGCCGAAAGGGGAAAAAGTGAAAGAAATCCAAAAATTCGACATGCTCCGCAAGCCCCTGCGTCAGCGCTTTTTTTGGACACTGCTCGCCTGGCTCCTAAGCTATCCCGAAACGAAAAAGCGGAATCTGAAAATAAAGAAAATCGGCATGGAGGGTTTAAAACCTCCTTTCCTCTTTCTCTCCAACCACATGGCCTTTGTGGATTTCAAGGTGGCTACCCGCGCCCTCTTTCCCTTCGGGGCAAACTACGTGGTGGCCATCGACGGCTTTTTGATCAACGAGTGGCTGCTGCGGCAGGTGGGTTGTATTTGCAAACGCAAATTCACCGACGACATTTTGTTACTGCGGCACATGAGATATTCGCTGGAGACGAACAAGGCGGCCCTCGCTCTTTACCCCGAGGCCCGATATTCCTATTGCGGGACGAATTCCGTGCTCCCGGAATCCCTCGGCAAACTCATCAAAATGCTCAAAGTGCCGGTGGTCAGCTTTATCCAGCACGGCAATTACCTTTCCCAGCCCCAGTGGAACCTGGACAAGCGTGACTGCCCCCTGGAAGTAACCATGACCAGGCTGCTCACTCCTGGACAGATCGAAAAAACCAGCGTCACCGAAATAAACAGGCTGGTGAACGAGGCCTTCGAATACGACGAATACCGCTGGCAGAAAGAGAACAACATACGCATCGATTTCCCCGACCGGGCCAAGGGCTTGCACAGGATCCTCTACCAATGTCCCCGCTGTCGCGCCGAGTCCATGATGGACTCCGACAAGGATGAGCTCTGGTGCGGCAGCTGTCACAAGCATTGGAAAATGAGCGAACTCGGCGAGCTTTCGGCCGTCGTGGGCGAGACGGAGTTTTCCCATATTCCCGACTGGTTCGAATGGCAGCGCGCCCAGGTAAGAAAAGAAATCGAGGAAGGCAAGTACTTTTTCCAGGATCAGGTGATCGTCGATTCCCTGCCCAATGCCAAGGGATATATTCGCCTCGGCGAAGCCACCCTGACTCATTCAATCGAAGGATTCCTTCTGGAGCGCGAAACCGAAGGCGAAAGCTACCGGCTGGAAAAGAAGCCCCTATCCCTCTACAGCCTCCATATCGAGTACGACTACAAGGGAAAGGGCGATTGCATCGATTTATCCACCCTGGAAGACACGTTCTATATCTATCCTATCACGAGGAAGAATGTAGTCACGAAACTGCAGTTCGCTGTGGAGGAAATCTACAAAATACGACAGGCGGAACTGCTCGCCCAAAAGACCGCCGCCTTCTTCGCCCTGGACGCGGTGGAGATGAAGCGGTAAACCGAAGACAGCCTGAAAACCCAAGGCGGCTGGCCCTGCTTCGTTCCCGATAATTCAGTTTACAGCCGATGCTTTTTCTTAATAACGACTTCCGCTTCCAGCCAGTCGGACAACTCGTCGCCCGCAAGTCCCTTTGCCCTGCGGTTTTCGTAAACCCTCTGCGCCTCGGCCCGGATTTCCCTTTCAAGCTGGTCTACGCTAAGCATTGACGCGGCGCGCTTGGGGGTGGTTTTGGGAGCGGTTTCCCGGACTGCGGCTTTTTTGGGAGCGCCCTTCGATTTAGCCGGGGCTACGACCTTTTCGGTTTTTTCAGCTTTCTTTTCAGCCATCGTTTACTCCTTAGTTATGTCTAGACTATATCTAAGCTTTCTAATAAAAGACAAGCACAGTCCCGCCAGGAACATGTTTCAGTATCCCTCTTCGACAAACCCTCCCGCGTCGCCCTTTTATTGCGGAGTTCAAAGAGGGGCGGCGCCTTGGCTTGACCCAGTCGTAGACCCCGTGTAGTCTTCGCTCAGGATCCAGGAATGACCAGGGAGGTTTCTTCCATGAACAGGAAAGGCATCGTAATCCTACTTATGCTTCTTATCGGTATGGCTCCCCTTTTCGCCGCATCCGAAGCCGAACTTAAGGCTACTTACGAAGAGGCGATCAAGGCCGCCGCGGCCGCGCCCAACGACTACGAACTGAACTGGAAGGCCGCCCGGGCGGCCCGCAAATATGGCGACCATTTGGTGGTCCAGGAGATTTCGGGCTGGAAGGAAACCGCCCGGGCGGCCACCAAGGAAGGCATGAAATACGGTGAAATCGCCTTCAAGCTCAACCCCTCGGGTATCGAGGGCTGGTACTGGTACGGCCTCTGCGTGGGGACCTACTCGGACTGCGTCAGCATCGTCAAGGCCCTCGCCGAAGGACTGAAGGGCAAAACCCAGAGGGGCTTCGAAAACGCCTATAAAACAGACAAGATGTACGACGACGGCGGTCCCATCCTCGCCCTGGGACGCTTCTGGCAGGTGTTGCCCGGCATAGCGGGTCAGGATCGAAAAAAGGCCGAACAGCTTTTTAACGAATATATCGATCTCTTCGGCTCAAAACCCGATCCCAGCGCCTCGGTCTGGTATTACCGAGGCCAGCTCTATAAGGATACGAACAGGACGGCCGAGGCCAAGGCGGACCTCCGGAAGGCCGCCGACATGGGCGACAAGGACGCGGCCGCGCTACTGGCCACCATGAAATAATTCCGTTTTCGCCGGTACAAAAGCGGGCCTGGGGGTCCCGGAAGAGAACTCTTCCGGGACCCCCAGGCCCGTATGTCAACGCTCCGCCGCCTTCGCGCGCTCTCCCCGGACTTACAGCGGCTTTTTACGCAAAATCGCCTGGTAAAGTTTCTCGGCATGGGGCGTGGGAATACCCAGTTGCTTACCTAGCCGCAGAATCGTGCCGCCGAAGAGATCCCTCTCGTCCGGCCTTTCCCGCAACTCCATATCCCGCTGGAAGGACGTGCGGGTCGTGGGCGGGAATTTAGCCGCCTTGGTCAACGTATCGTCGATAATCGTTTCCGGCAGGCAGATGCCCTTAGCCTTCGCCAAGGCCACCACCTCGGCCATCACCGCCTTGGTCTCGGCCAGATCCTCCGGGGACTGAAAGACCTCGCCCAGGGTTTTGCCTTCCCGGGCGGTGACAAGCCCGAAGGGGGCTATGAAAATGTATTTGTTCCAGATTTCGACAAAGGGATCGTCCTTCCACATGTACTTGATTCCCGCCGCTTCGAGGATGGGAAGCACGGAACGATCGTCCCTGGTTTGCCCGGGTTCTTTCCCAAGGAAAATACTGCTCACCGGCCCTATTTGAACCACATGTCCCGGCGCCTGCACGAAGGAACTGATGTAAATTCCCGCGGGGTGGACGTAGCCCTCGGTGATCACCGACCGGACGCGTTCGTAAATATCGGCTCCGTTGAGAAGGGGGATTATCACCGTGGAATCGTTGATCTTTCCCTTCAGCTGATTCAGTACTTCGTTCAGGCTCTGGCCTTTTACGCAGATAAAACAGTAATCCAAAAGCGGAAGATCGGCTATGCGCTCCGTCGCCAGGCTCGGTCTGCCGACGATCTTTCCCTCCTCGGCGTCCAGTCTGATTCCCTCGCCGCGGATAGCCTCCAGCTGGGCGCCCCGGGCGATAAAACTCACCTGGTATTTCGAATCGCGTTCGCCCAGCGCCGCGAGCTTCGCGCCGACAAAGCCGCCTACCCCGCCGATACCTATTACCGCTATCTGCTTCATTTCAACTCCTTAGGCTTGCCTCGATCAATTCCATGGGTCTCCATGTCCGAGTCCCGCAACAATCAATATTATCACAGGAAAAATGAAGCGCAAAGAACGTGCTGCCGACTTCCCCCGCCCTGGCCGTATCGCCGGGCGGGGGGCGGGGTGGGGAGCTATTTATTGTCAGGTCTTTGTGATAGAATCTTTCACGACGAGAAAGAGGATCCTTTTGGATTCTCAATTCTACCTATCCGCGGGTTTCGCGGATATACGTTTTGATGTCCGCCGGAAAGCGGCGGGTGAAGGATTTGATCGTGGGAAAGAAATTGTACGTCGGGAACCTGAGCTATAACACCTCAGAAAGCAGCCTCAGAAACCTCTTCCAGAACTACGGCGGCGTTGCCTCCGCCAAGGTTATCAGCGACCGGGACACCGGCATGTCCAAGGGTTTCGGCTTTGTTGAGATGGATAGCGACGAGGAAGCCCAGGCAGCCATCAACGGAACCAACGGAACCGAGTTCGAAGGCCGCCAGATCAAGGTGAACGAGGCCATGGACAGGCCCCGCAACGACCGCAGGTACTAAGTCGGAAACAGGGGCGAAAAGGCCGCGCGGCCTTTAGTCCCAACCTATAGCACCAAAAGCCGCTCCGCAAGGGGCGGCTTTTTCAAAATAAACCACGGAGAGATTCCGGATATTCGGGGAAGAATCATGAAATCTCGGGCAGGAATTCTATGCGCCGATCTTTTGCTGTTGCTTACCGCGGCCATCTGGGGCTTCGCCTTCGTCGCGCAACGGGTCGGCATGGAAGATATCGGCCCCTTCGCTTTCAACGCCGTCCGCTACGCCATCGGGGTGCTCATCCTTTTGCCGCTCATTCGTTACAGAAAAGGAAAGGCCCCGGGAGCGCGGCCCTCAGCCGCAGGCGCTGCGACAACCCCGGGCGGCTTTTGGGGACGCAGCATTCCCTTCGTGCTTACCGGCGGCGCCATGTTCATAGGCGCCAGCCTCCAACAGCTCGGCATCGTCACCACGACGGCGGGCAACGCCGCCTTCGTCACGAGCCTCTACGTCGTCATTATCCCCCTCTTGGCTTCCCTCTTCGGAAGAAAAACAAGCTTCAAGGATTACGCCGCCGCCCTGATCTCGGTGCTCGGTCTCTATATAATCACCGTCGGCTTCGGCTCGGGCTTTTCGATAGCTTCTGGAGATCTCCTTGTCCTGGCAGGCTCCCTGTTCTGGGCAATCCACATACTGGTGATCGGGAAATTCGCATCCACGGTGGATCCGGTGGAGCTGTCGGCGGGACAGTTCGCGGTCTGCGGCTTTTTGAGTTTCATCGCCGCCCTTCTTTTCGAACCGGAGCCCTTCGCCGGGACTTTCAGGGCCCTGGTTCCCCTGCTCTACGGCGGAGTATTTTCCTGCGGAGTGGCATTCACGCTTCAGATCGTGGCCCAGCGCCGGGCGCCGCCGGCGCACGCCTCCATCCTCCTCGCCACCGAGGGCCTCTTCGGCGCCATAGGAGGAGTCCTTTTGCTGGGCGAGCCAGCGACCCTGCGCCTCTTCGCCGGCGGCGCCCTCATGCTCGGCGCCGCCATTCTTTCCCAACTACCAGTAGGCAAGGCCGAAGGCGCCCCGACGTCCTGACCAATTCGCCGAAAAATGGGCGCCCAAAGGCCCTAGAGCAGCTGCTCCAGTCCGGGAGCCACCTTGACGGGGGCGAATTCCACGATATCGTATTTCGCGCAGCCGTGGATCACGAAAGGATCCTGGGCCATCACGGCCTCCACCTCCGCCCTCGAACTCCCCTTGGAGAATATCACTCCCCCCGTCCTGGGGACCTTGCGCCCCGAGGCCAGAAACAAGCCCTTCGCGTACTGGGCATCCAGGAACTCCCGGTGGGCCTTCAGGTGCGCATCGACCTCTTCGTTCGGCTTCAGGTACACCGATGTGATGATGAACATAGCTCGCCTCCTTACAATGTATCGACTCCGCATACAATACAGAGCTCGTCGAGCTCTGTCATCAGCCGCCTCTATCTGCTTTTCGCAATTCCCGAGTCAAGCCCGACGCCGAGGGTAAGCGCGGCGACCAAGGAAAGACTCGCCCCCAAGGCGAAGGGCGCCACGGGACCAAAGGCATTCCACAGCAAACCCGCTATCAGACTCGCCGGGAAAAGCGCTATCCCCACTATGGTGGAGTGGAGACCAAGCACGGTGCCCTTGAGTTCCTTAGGAGCCAGCTCGGCTATAAAAGCCCGTTCCACGCCCGCCGTCGCCGCGGTAAAGACACCATAGAGCGCGAAAGCCGCGACGATCGTCGTCTTGCTCCCCGCCCACGCGAATGCGGCATATACGAGGGAAAAAACCAAATACCCCGCCACCAGCACCCGCTTGCGCCCCAGCCTGTCCGAAAGCCTTCCGAAAGGCAGGGAAAGGAGAGACGAGACGATGTTGTACAGGAAATAAAGGAACACGACCGTGGCGGCATCGAATCCGACATTGCCCGCCCTTAGCAGCAAAAAGGTATTCGAGGAATTGCCGAGAGTGAAAATGAAAACCACCGTCAGGTATAGCTTGAGCCGCCGATCGAGATTTCGCAGACCTTCGAACACCCTGAGCGGTTTTTGCTTGCCCTCTCCCTCGGCCCCGGCCTTAGCGACGCCAGGCTTGGCGGCCTCGCCCTCGCGAGCCTCCTTTTTCCCGGTTTCCCGTATGAAAATGAACAGAAAAAGGGCGACGAGCATGGGAATCGCCGAGAACACAAAGATCCTTTTGTACCTATATTCCCCGTCGCCCGCTCTCATTATGAAATAAGCCGCCAGAATCCCCGCGGCAGAACCGGCCATATCGAGCATCTTGTGCAGGCCGAAGGAATGGCCCAGCTTCATGTCCCCGCCGCTTTCGCTCACCAGGACATCCCTGGGGGCGGTACGAATCCCCTTGCCGAAACGATCGATGACCCGGGCCGCCAGCACTCCCGCCCAGGATCCGGCGAAAAGCAAGGCCAGTTTATAGATGAGCCCCGTCGAATAGCCCACGAAGGCTATGGGTTTCTTCTTCCTGAATTTATCCGAAATATAGCCCCCGAATACCCGCAAAAGGCTGGCCAGGCTTTCCGCGATCCCTTCTATGAGCCCCACGAGCGCCGGGGTGGCGCCGAAGACCGAAGTCAAATACAGGGGGATAAGAGGATACACCATCTCGGTGCTCAGGTCGGCGAAGAAACTCACGAGACCCAGTATTATGATATTTCGCAAGGATACCTCCCTGTCGGGAATCTTAGTATATTCATATCGATCTATCGTACAAGAGGAGGATTCAGTGGTCAGGCACATCGAGGATATTCGGTCGGTGGAAATGAAGGGACAGGGAGTAAAGGGCGTCACCAAGCGCATCGCCATAGGCCCCAAGGACGGTTACGAAGGCTATTTCAGGGTTTTCACCGTTCAGCCCGGAGGCTTTAGTCCCTATCACTCTCATCCCTGGTTCCACGCCAATTACATATTGGAAGGCTCGGGCGCCATAATAATCGAAGGCATCGAGCATCCCGTCAAAAAGGGCTCGATAGCCTATATAGAAGGAGGGAAGAAGCACCATTTCGTCAATCAAGGCGCCGCTCCCCTCGTCTTCATTTGTCTCGTGCCCCCCGAAGGGGATAGCTACTGAGCAAGCGCCGTCGCTAAGGCCGGCGACGCTTCTTTCGTCCTAGGCCTTCTTCCGCCCCACCGAAAGCGCGAGATTCACCACGATGCCCAGCACCGCGGCGGTGGCTATGGCCGGAAGCTGCATGCCGAAGGCGGGGATCATGCCGTTGGGGAAGCCGTAGGAGCCGCCCAAGCCCACCACCAGGATCACCGCGATCACCGCCAGGTTGCGCGCGTCGAAGAGGTCCACCTTCTTGTTGATCATGATCGCCACGCCCTGGGCGCCGATCACGCCGAAGAGGTAGATGCAGGCGCCGTTGATCACCGAGCCCGGTACCGAGCGTATGGCGTTGGACAGGGGCTGGATGAAGGAAAGGATGATCGCCATGACGGCCGCCCCACCCAGGACCTTCACCGAAAAGTTCTTGGTGATGGCCATGGTGGAGATGTTCTCCCCGTAGTTCGTGCCCGCGGGCCCGCCGAAAAGGGATGCCACGATATCGCCAAGGCCGTCGCCCACAAGGTTGAGCCCCAGCTTGTCCGCGATCTTGTATTCCTTCTTGCCCTTGCGCTTCGCCAGGTCGTTAACGTAGATATCCAGCTGGAAAAGATGGGCCGTGGACTCCGGGATGGTCGCGATGGCTATGGGCATGATGGCCGCCACCGCCATCCAGTTGGGCGCCGGCAAGGTGAAGTGCGGCAGCTCGACCACGGTGCCCGTCCATATGGTGGCGAAATCCACCAAGCCGAGGGGAATGGACACGATATAGCCCACGAGGATTCCGAACAATATGGGCAGCTGTCCCGCGACTCCCTTGAGATAGACCGAAAAACCGATGGTGGCGAAAAGGGTGACCAGGGCGGCGATCCAGGCTTTGTCGTTCGCCTGCCCGCCCGAGAAGCCCGCCGCGCTGGTGATCGCGACGCCGGCCAGCGAAATGCCGATCACCATGGCTATGGACCCGGTTACCGACGCCGGCAGCACCTTCTCGATCACTTCCATTCCGAAGCGACTCACGATGAGCCCGGCGGCTATGGAGACCAGCCCGGACATGATGATGCCCCACTGGGCCTGGGAAATGAGGGCGTCGGGGGCCACCTGGCCGAAGCTGGCGCCGGTGATGCTGACTATGGCCGCGATATAAGAAAAGCTGGAGCCGTAGTAGAGGGGAATTTTTCCCTTGGTCACGAAAAGGAAGGCCAGGGTGGCCAACCCGCTGGCGAAAATCGTTGTCGAGATATGGAATCCGGTCAGCAAGGCCACGGTAACCGTAGCCGGGAACATGACGAGAAGCTGTTGAAACGCGAATACGATCAGCTTCCCGGTGGACGGGGTCTCGTCAGGCAGATAGCCCGTGACCGTCTCCTTTGCCTTTGTCATAGCACCTCCCCTCTAGGGCCCTTCTGGGCATAAAATTTGTTAATACTAACCGAAGCGCGGGCCTTCGGAAAAGGGGAATTCCAAATTTTTGCAACTTTATGCATCTTTTTCCTTGTTCTGTTTTCGACCGCCGGAGCCGCTTCGCCAAGAAAAACCCAAAGCGCCCAAGGCCGCTTTGCCTCGCCCATGAGAAAGCGATAAGCATTTCATCAGATGACTATTTCATCATATGAGGATTTTTCAAAAGTCGGACAAGTTGAAAAATCTACCCAGGCTATACCCTTAGGATTCCCCTGAAACCCCTGGCGGCGTAGTATGACGAGGCTCCATTGTGATAGACGAAAACCCTGCCGTAGCGCCTGTCGCCGAACAAAGCCCCTCCCAGTCCTCTCAGCCCTGGGGGAGTCTTCAGCCAGCTCGAAGTCTTCATATCGAAGTCGCCTAACCGCTGTAAGTCGAAATACCCCTTTTCGTCAAGAAGCTCTATTCCCATCGCCTCGGCCATGCCAAGGGCATCGTCGTTGGGAGCGGCCTCCTTGCGGGATTCCCTGGCGTCGCGATCATAGCAGAGACTCCTGCGCCCCGAGGGACTTTCGGCCGAACAATCGCAAAACAGGTACTCATCGTTTCCCTCTTCATACCCGATCACATCCGGCTCACCGCCGGTTTTTTCCATCGCCTCCAGGGAACGCAGCGTATCGGGCTTATCCTTCAGCCTTTTCTCGATTGCCGACCAGGAAAGCCCCCCGTGCCTTCCGGGGTTTTTCTCGAATCTCGCCTTTAAGATTTCCAACAATTCAACATAGTTCTCGACCATCATCCCATCCTATAAGGCGGGCGGTTCATGGACGGCGCTGGACCCGGCGACAAAGCCAGTCGGGTCGCGCGATCGGAACGGCATCCTGCCCACCATATCTTCTAAATATAGTTGGAAATCATACCTGTCGTCAGCTGACCGGGCAAATAAGAGAAATAAGAGGATGTGGCGGACAAGAAGCCTGGCTTTAGCCTTAGTTACTGCATCGAAGATTGTTGAGAGAAGGAGGGAATGAGGGCGGAAGGCGGTTCAGACTAAGGACAATCCCCTGCGTCTTTGTCTCAGGAACCTTTCGGGAACCTTTTCAACAATCTTCGATGCAGATACTTCGTCTTAAAGTATCCGGCCAACACTAAATCCATGGCTGTTCGAACTATCGCTCCCGATAATTCTCAAGCTCTCGACACCTTCTCCACGAATTGGATTTTGACACCGTTAGGATCCGTGACATGGATAAACCTGACGGTCGGATTAGGCTAAAAGGGCCCTGGAATAGCCGTAACGCCGGCGGCTTTCAGCCGCCCTATCTCCTTGTCGATGGAGCCGGCGACGAAGCCGAGGGAAATGTCCTTGCCGTATTCCGGCGAATTATTTTTTTCGTTTCTGATCAGCTCGACCCGGGTCTCGCCTTCCCCCAGAAACACAATCTCGGTGCCGGACGTAGAAAATGTTGTCTTGTTAGTCAGGATATACAATGGTAAAATAACGTTGTCATTTGGTGGAAGCCGATACCACCACAGTCATGGGTCCAGCCTGGAAAGGCTGGAGGTATTGGAATGGTCGGGCCGCCATTCAACTATCAAGTTGAATGGCGGCTTTTTCATTAGGTCGCCAGAAGGAGCGGACAGGCCATCTGGGGACGAAAATAACACACATAAAACCATCTCACATCAGGGTACTTCAATAGACTCAACGATCATATCGGTTTGTCCTGAAAATTCAGGGCAAGATCGGTTGGGCGTCAGCGTTAAATCGACCAATGGAGGAAAAATGGAAGAGAACAAATCGAACACCCAGGAACCCAAGGCGCAGCCCAAAGGACCGTCGAAGAGAGAGAAAACAATCACCACGGTTTTAGCCATCGTATTCGTGATAGCCGTTATCATCATCGCGCTTATCCAAAAGTCCAAGGGAGCGTTCTAGCTTCGCCAAGGCATCGTCCCCCCGGGTAATGGCCGATGGTTTCCGAAAGCGCCAATCCGCCCGGGGGATTTATTTATTGATCAGTTTTGAAACTTTTAATAGCTTGTATACAGCCTGGATGAGTTAATATTTGCGTTTACTTTCTTATCGCAGGATGTTACTGCACAGCATGAATACCGCCACCGACAGCATTAGCCCGCCCCAAAATGATACTCTTTATCCCCCATTCCAGCGACCATACAGCAAAAGAAGAGGCCACCGATTAGGAGGCCTCTTCTTTATCCGTTACGGACGGTTCTTCTTACTTTGAGCCGGAGGGCACATCGTAAGCGGGGCCCCAATCGCTCACCACCGTTTCACTGGAAGTCTCAACGACAACCTCGGATGATACTTCGGTGCCAAGAACAACCTGGGTATCCTGAGCAACGGTGACTACGGGCTCAAGCGGCTTGCCGTTGCTTATCGGCGCGCCACGGTGCGAAGCGACAGTGGTCGTCACTTCGTACACATTCGTAGTCTCTACAACAGAAGTGGTTGTGACCAGAGTTTCGCTCGTGGTCACCTTGGTGGTAGCGGTCTTGTCCTGGAGATTGCCGTCTTTCCCGTTATTGCCCTGACCATTCCCAATTACCCGGGTCTCGACAACCACAGGATCGCTGGTAACAACCGTTACGACGGGATCGGAGGCCACCGATTCGGAAGAAAGCACGACTGAGGATGAGGAAACAAGTTCCGAGGTGACTACCGGGGCGAGGGTCGTAATACCGCGATAGAAGTTGTCAGCCTTGCCGGGCGGGTCCTTGGCATAGGCAAAGGAGGTAACCGCAAGCAACGCTACCAGAAGCACAAACGCTCTAAAAACTTTTTTCATAATCTCCTCCATGGAGCTTTTTAATAGACTTGATATATGTATAAGACTTTCCCCGGCGAAAAAGCAAGGATTAGTATAAAAAATTTAACTTTTTTAAATTTTTTTTAACTTGAAACCATAGCGTCTTCGGTAATACACTAATTGAAAATAAACACAAAGGAGGGAATGCGACATGAGTAATCCAGTCGACCCCGGAAGTCCGTCGCCGGAAAGTCACAGTAGCCGCAGACAATTACTTAGCCATACCAAGCATTCCTTCCCGGCAAGGGCCATCGGTTTTTAGCCGCCAGGTAGTGACGGGCAGGAATCGCTCCAGCAGATGGAGGATTTTATGCTCGATCAGCGCGATAACGATCTCGAAGCACTTCTCGAAAATGACAACCTTCCTTTGATAGCCTCTTTCCTGGAAGGCAAGCATCCGACGGAAATAGCCGAAATTCTTACAAGCCTTCCCCCGGAAAGTGTCTACAGGATTCTGCAAACTCAGAAAGCAGATTTTGCCGGCGACATATTCACGGAATTGCCGCCATGGATGCAAACCGATACCGCAGAATTCTTCAATGATGCCCAGCTTGCCCGACTCATCGAGCGGCTTTCCCCCGATGTCAGGGTTGACGTGCTTCGCGTCCTTCCGGAAACGCGGGTCGAAAAGCTGCTCCCCATCATTGCGAAAAGCGAACGAGAAAATATCAAGCAACTGTCCCAGTACCCGGAAGGAACCGCCGGCTCGATCATGACGACCGACTACATAGCCCTTTTGCACACCTTGACGGTTAAAGAGGTGATCGAACGAATCCGGCTCGAAGGAGCGAATAAAGAATCCATTTACACAATCTTTGTCATCGATACACAGAGAATATTAAAAGGAACGGTCTCCCTGGCGGATATCATTCTTGCCGACCATAAGAGAACGCTGGATTCAATCAAGGAAGAGCAGATTTACAGCGTCAAGGCTTTAAGCGATAGAGAGGAAGCGCTCTACCTTTTCTCGCGATATGACCTGGTCACCCTTCCCGTGGTGGATAACGAGAACCGCCTTCTGGGAATCATAACCCATGACGATGTAATCGATGTATTGGAGCAGGAAAGAACCGAGGACTTCGAGCGCTTTAACGCGATAACCGGAAAACACGAAGGAGTATCGTATCTCAACACGTCGATATGGTCTCATTTCAAGCATCGTGTCGTCTGGCTGATCGTCCTTGCCGCGATGGGCTTGATCTCCGGCGCGGTACTGCAAACCTTTGAAAGCACGCTCACAAGCATAATCATTCTCGCCTTCTATATGCCCATGCTTGCCGACACCGGGGGAAACACGGGATCTCAATCCGCGACCATGGTCGTACGTGCTCTGGCGCTTAAGGAAATCGGGCCTAAGGATGCGATAAAGGTATTGTGGAAAGAGCTTCGGGTATCCATATTGCTTGGGTTGGTCCTCGGATTTCTCGCATTCCTAAGGGTGCTGCTTACGGGCAATCCATCCCACCTTCCCGAAACAATATCGCTTCTAAACATCGGAATAGCGATCAGTGTCGCCCTATGTATCCAAGTGATTTCCGCGACTGTGATAGGCGCCTTGCTCCCCCTCGCGGCAGCCGCGGTTCACCTGGACCCGGCGTTGATCGCGAGCCCCGCCCTGACCACAATTGTGGATATTACAGGGCTATTCGTTTACTTTACCACCGCCCGGGTAGTACTTAAAATCTGACTGCGCCATCAGCCCAAAGTCGCGCATGGCGCCCTCTTTTCAGTCGCCTTTGTTTCGGTGGTTTGCGGCAACCAGAGAAAAGCGCCTTTTTCGACCTCTTACATTGCGCGAAAGATGGCAGGCGTAATCAAACAATGATAAAATTGCTTATTATAGCTGCGCAAAGGAGTTCTCTGTGCCTCAAACAAGAAAGGTAGCCATCGTCACGGGCGGTACGGGCGGTATTGGAAAGGCGATCTGCCAGAAATTGCTGGAAGACGGCTTTATCGTTTTTGCATGCGATATACAGGCGGAGTTGGGAAAAGCGGTTGTAGCTGAATTATCTCAATTCGGCGAGGTTGTTTACCAGCATCTTGATGTCACAGATGAATCCCACTGGAAAAACATTTACTCAAAAGTCATGGAAACTTATGGAAGACTCGATCTTGTGGTGAATAATGCGGGTATCAATATCAGGGTAGTCATCGAAGAATGCAGTGTCGAACAATGGGATCGCATGTTCCAGGTCAACGTCCGCGGACCCTTCCTCTCCATAAAGCATGGGATTCCTATCATGCGCAATCAGGGTTTCGGGCAATTCATCAACATGTCTTCCGTTGCCGGCTTGGTAGGCTATATACCCACCAACGAATCGTACACCGCGACAAAGGGTGCCGTTACTTTGCTTACGAAGAGTATCGCAACACGATATGCCAAATACGGCATACGTTGTAATTCCATCCATCCGGCAACGGTCGAGACTGATCTGGTAAAAAAGGTACTGTCGGATCCGAGGCTGAGGGACGAACGCATTGCCGATATTCCCCTAAATCGTCTCTGCTCCCCCGAAGATGTGGCGAACGCAGTGGCCTTTCTCGCTTCCGACAAGGCGACGTTTATCAACGGCGTTCAGTTTCCTGTGGACGGAGGACTCTCGGCGCGCTGATATGTTTCATCCATACCGAGTCCGGGATACAGCCTATAGATCTTGTTGGCTATGGACACGGCATCGATATTATAGTTTTCTATCAATTCCTTATATGTTGCGGAATGAATAAATCTATAGTTCCCCTCGCTATCCAAGAGGTTCAGTGGAATGATAGTTGCGTTACGCCGATTCCCGATTTCGTAACAGGATTTCCGCGCATTCTCGAATATATACCCGTTATTCTGTTCCGCGATTACCACAAGTCCCTGTCTCGCGCAAAGATCGGCCAAAAGATCTTTATCGATCGATGCCATATCATAGACAGCGACGGCGATCCCCTTACCGTTTAGCAATCGGGCTGCAGCCAAGGCTTCATGCACGCCTCTTCCCGAACTCACTATCGATATGGGAGCATCCATTCCCCCTGTCAGGCGACAGGCCTTTCCGAATTCAAACGTATACCCAGGATCGTAGATGACGTTTATCGGAGCGCGGGGAATCCTCAAATAGACAAGTCCCCTATTACCTTCCATTATCCACTTCATTATGGCTACCAGTTGGCCGGGGCAGCTAACATCGATTATCTTCAAATGCGCGATCTTGGAGAATGATAAAAGGTCGTCGTTCCCCATATGGGTGGCGCCGTTGGTAACCGTATCGATATTAGCAGCAGTGGCTAAGAACGTTATATCGAGATTGTGCCCATCGGAAAGCCACGCGTTAGAATCGGAAATAGCTTCCGCTCGCTCCTGGTACCCTATGGCGATACGCCGTAACACCCTCCAATCGAAGAAGGGGCAAAAGGTGCTCACCCAAACATTTTTCCCCAACAAGGCATAGGCTTCGCCAAAATTCATCATGTTCGATTCGGCGATGCCGATGTTGAGCGCCCTCGACATATCAACCGCCGCGACCCCATCGAACAGGCCGCTTGTGCTCGATAGATCCGCGTCGATGGATACGATATTCCGGTCTTCGGCGAACACCTTCATGCATTGGGTAATCACGGCAGAAGCCGAATACGATTCCCCGACCGTTAGGGCCGGCAATTTCCCAGGCTCGTATTCGATTCGCTTATCCCGTTTATTCGGCCTTGACCACCGCCTTGCCTTCGGTGCTTTTCTCAACACTATCGTTTTCCCGTTTTCCTCCGGGATAAAACCGAGCATTTCCGAAACAATTTTCAGCTCCGTAAAGGAACAATCCTGGCTCTCATAGAATTTTTCCAGCTCTCTAAGCCTCGCTTCGCGCCGGGCGAGCAAACCCCGGGATTCAATCCGTAGTTGCTCTTCCGAAAAAGATATTTTATGACTTTTCGTGAACGACCCGAGCCCGCCGAAGCCTTTGGTCCCATTGAACAGGATTGCCGTCGGGCGGCCGGAAAACCGGTCGTTTTTAAATGTTTCGAAGGATTTCAAAATAGCGGGAAAATCCGGGGCGTTTAGTTCCAGCACCCGCCAGCCGAAAGAGTCGAAGGATTTTCTCAAATCGGGGAACTGAAGCAGCAATGAATCGACTATGTCGAGTTGTCCGTAGTTTCTATCCACGAGAATACACAGATTATCCAGCTTATGGGCGCCCGCATACATTACCGCTTCCCAGGGCATACCCTCCTGCAGTTCTCCGTCCCCAACCATGCAGTACACGTCAAAGCGAGGGCTTTCCTTTCCGGCGTTGGCCAAGCCCGCCGCGACACAGATGCCATGCCCCAGGGGGCCTGTTGAAATATGAATGCCCGGCAGGACAGGCCCCGGATGACCGTTGAGTATGCTTTCGTGCGACCTCGAATTGATGAGGGTTTTCTCTGAAATGATGCCGAGATCGGCGAATATGGCCGCCAAGGAAGCTATGGCATGTCCTTTGCTCAAAATAAAAAAATCTTGGCCGATCTTCGTCAGGTCCGAAGGATCGTAGCGGAGTATGCCGCCGTAAAACAATGCCGTCAACGGAATAACGGAACTATAGGCCCCTCCTATATGGACTCCGTGATCCACCGCGGTCGCGCCTTGTTCGATTATGGACAAACGAATATCGATTTCTTTGATCCGGAGAAGCATTTCCAAAATCGAAGGGTTCATTCCTTTCGGGTTCATATATCAACGCTCCTCGTCAACGTTGCCGGATTTCACGTTTTGGGTGCTTGAATGAACTCGTTGACTATTCCATCGGGATCGAGCGAATACACCACATAACCACCCTTGTTCGCGCCGGCAGGAATGATGACGGGCTCGCCTAAAAAGTTAACGCCCTTTTCTTTCAGGTTTTTCACGCTATCATGAATGTCATCGACATTAAGGCAAAGATGGCCGCTTCCGATATTGCTGGGTTTCGACAAGACGTTTGAACTATCGGTATTGAAATATTCTATGAGCTCGATGACAACGTCGTATCCTTTCAGATAGGCGATTTTCATGCCCATATTCATTCCTGTGACGGCGAATACATACTCCGCTGGCCTGTCGGCCAGCGATATCAGCGAAAAGCCCAGGTTTTTTTCATAGTGTTCTACGGATTTATCGACATCGCGGACCGTAAAGGAAAAATGGTTGAAACCTAGAATCATGGTTATCTCCTAAATATGTATTGGCTCTCCGAACACGCCTTTCGCCGCCTCCATCACTGCCTCGGACAAGGTCGGGTGGGCGTGCACAAGATTGCCGATATCCTCGGGGATAAGTTCGGAATTTTTGGCGAGCAGCAACTCATGGATTATTTCCGTGGCGTTCGCCCCCATGACAGAAGCGCCAAGAATTTCTTTAGTGGCATTATCCGCTATTATCTTGACGAAGCCTCCGGTTTTTCCGGTTGCCACGGCTTTACCACAGCCTATAAAGGGAAACTTGCCCACGGAATAATCGAGATTGTTATTCTTCGCCGCAGCTTCGCCGAGGCCGAAACTCGCCACCTGGGGTTCGCAGTAAACAGCTCTCGGGATGCGGTCGCCGTCGAGCCTGCTGGGGAGCGCCGAGTGTATTCCCGCGATGTGCTCGACGGCGATGTGCCCCTGCGCCGACGCCGCATGGGCGAGCAATGCTTGACCGATAACATCGCCCACGGCGTAGATGCCCTTTCGCGAGGTTTGATAGTAATCACCAGTTTTGACAAAACCTCTCTCGGTTTCGATAGCGGCTTCTTCGAGTCCCAAGCCCTCGCTGTTCGCCTGGCGCCCAATCGCGACCAGCACTTTGTCGACGGCAAGGCTTTTTTTCAAGTTCTCCTGTTCGAGCTCTAGGGAAATTCGACCGTCCTTTTTTACAGCGTCAATCACCTTCGCGTTCGTTAATAGCTTGATGCCGCTGCGCTGTAGTTCCTTTTCCAGCTCTATGGAAAGCTCTTCGTCCTCGAGGGGGAGGACGTGGCCCATCATTTCTATGAGGCTTACCTCGACCCCGAAGGTGCTGAAAATAGTGGAAAACTCCACGCCGATAGCCCCGGCTCCGATGATCGCAATTTTTTCAGGGAGTTCTTTTAAGTTCAGCGCATCGTGGGAGCTCAAAATTTTCTCGCCGTCAAAGGGCAGGCTTTTCAAAACCCTTTCCCGCGATCCTGTCGCGATGATGACGTTCTTCGTCTCTATTGCCTTGTTTTCGGAGAGGAGACAGACCTCCCCCGAAGGAAGTAGTCGCGCGGTATCTAAGAAAACATTCACTTTGTTTTTCGTCAGCAGATGCCTTACGCCGCCGGCCAGACGTTCGGAGGCAGCCCTTGACTCTTTATGCACCGAAGCATAGGAAAACCCGGTCGTATCTATCGCAATACCATATTTCCCGCATTTTTCAGCGCTTTTAAAATTGAATGCCGCCTCAAGCAGCGCCTTGGTAGGAATACAACCCCAATTGAGACATACGCCGCCGACCGACTCTTTTTCGATTATCGCCGTTTTCAGCCCAAGTTGCGCGGCCCTTATCGCGGCTACATAACCTCCAGGGCCGCTTCCTATCACGACCAAATCGTACAACGCCATATTTCGCTCCTTGAAGCGGACAGCGTTCCGCTTATTTTCCGTATTTTTTCCAGTGTTCGCCGAATATCTTGTTCTCGTCGGGAACCACCGGCGTTATCGGCTTGGACACCCAGG
>VSSQ01000037.1_pt1 | contig 219699 bp, 216 predicted proteins | sample 4763081 | NCBI WGS metagenome assembly VSSQ01 (sample SAMN12137344, study PRJNA551015) | bioreactor metagenome | isolation source: SDC9 anaerobic chlorinated ethene degrading culture | place: USA: Knoxville, Tennesee | collected 2015-01-01 | reverse complement strand
CCGACTCCGCTGCGTGCTTTTCGCGAAGTTTTGTTTCCGCTCGCTTAAATTCGCTTCCCTTGTGTAAATCAAAATCCTTGGGCTGCTTTCCGGGTCCGCGTGAGCGGAACTTTATAGGAAATGCTAAGCAAGTTGCCCTACCCAAGCTGCTTTTTCCGTCTTTACCGACGCCGCTTGAGCGGCAGGGTCGGCAACCCTAGGAAGGCTCTGCAGAAGGCCTGAGCTAACCCCAGCAATGCCTCACAAAAAGCGTCAGGCCTCTCGGACCTCCCAAACTCCCGGGCTCCAGGGAAAAGCCTGAAAGAAACCCGCAAGCAGTAGCTTTACGTACAAAAGCCGTGAACTCCGGAGAAGAAACCTTCCGGTGACGAAACCATCCGGTGAATGGTTTCGCCCAAGCCGCAACGCCACAGAGAAAAACTTAGCGGCGCAGGTTGGTTTTAGGATTCACGCCCGAAGGTGACGGATTTAGCGGAGGGGCGGTTGGGTCAACGAGGCTTTCTTAACGTAGCGGAGCCACGGTTCACATCAGGTACTACCCTGAGGTTTGGTGTAGCTGTTAAGAAAGCGAGTGGACCAGCCCCGGAGCTAGGGAGTACGCGTTGTGCGTAAAGCTACGCGACCCGAGCAAAAGCTTTCATCCTTACCCGCACCCCCTGGGCAACATGAGCGACATGAGAAGCACGAGCGGCCTTAGATCTCCTCTTGCCCCCCACGTTTTTCGTCTTTCAACACCTCATAAAGCAGATGGGCCTCATTGGCCTTGGCACTGTTGGGTGTGGAAAGAACCCGCACTTCCAGAAGGTGGCGGGCCATCTCCAGGGTCACGATATCCCCTGGCTTAACTTCCGCCGACGGCTTGGCAATCCGGCCATTAAGCCGGATCTTCTCTCCTTCACAGATATCTTTAGCTACCGTTCGGCGTTTAATCAAGCGGGAAACTTTCAAATACTTATCAATTCGCATGGTCATCACCTCAAATATGGTGTTATCTCCAAATCGTCTATAGAGAAAAATCAGGCCCTGACGGACCTGATTTATTTCTCAAAAGCTCTATTGTTGAACAGCGTCTTTTAAAGCCTTTCCTGCTTTGAATCCAGGAACCTTGGAAGCCGGAATAACAATAGCTTCTTTGGTTTGAGGATTTCTGCCGGTACGTTCAGCACGATCTTTCACTTCAAAAGTACCGAAACCAACTAATTGAACCTTCTCGTTTTTTGCCAATGCTTCTTCGATTGAAGCAAAAACAGCGTTGACTGCTTTTTCAGCATCCTTCTTAGATACTTCAGCTTTTTCTGCAACAGCAGCCACTAAATCAGCCTTATTCAAAACGATTCCCTCCCAAATATGTATTGAGTTTCAGCGTTATATTTTCGCGATAAATACTCAAACTCCTGCTTTTATTTCTGGATTGTTGCCAATCTCTTTGTTTTTTTCTTTGCTTTTAGCTATTTCCCAATAATAATCCATCTTTTCGAGGCTCAAATCCCCCAGTCTTTCTCCGGCCTGATCCGCTAATTTTGCCATTGCCAGGAAACGCAGCTGAAATTTTCGGATCGTTTGACGCAGGGAATCTTCCGGGTCGCACTTTATGAATCGGGACAAATTAACAAGAGCAAAGAGTATATCTCCGAATTCCTCCTGGATTCCTTTTTGTTCCGCCATGGCCTCTTCCAATTCCTTTAATTCTTCATAGACCTTGGCTAAGGGGCCTTTAAGATCCGGCCAATCAAAGCCGAATTTGGCCACTTTCTTCTGGGTCTTCACCGCCAGCATTAAGGCAGGCAGACCTTTAGGAAAACTGAATAGTTCTTCTTCTGCTTTTTCCCCCTTTTCCTCTTTTTTAATCTGGTCCCAATTGATGAGCACCTCGGCAGAGTTCTGCACCCGGACATCGCCGAAGACATGGGGATGGCGGCGAATCATCTTGTCGATGATTCCCTTGAGAACATCCTGAAACTGGAATTCTCCCGCCTCCTGAGCCACTTGAGCGTGGAATACTACTTGTAATAATAAGTCTCCCAACTCTTCAGCCAAATTATACATATCCTGGGCCTCAATCGCCTCAAGAACCTCGTAGCTTTCCTCAATAAGGTAGGGTTTGAGAGAATCATGAGTCTGTTCCGCGTCCCAGGGGCATCCCCCCCGACCCCGCAAGGTACTCATGACCTCCAAAAGCTTCGTCATGGAAATGCCCTCGCCACAGGGAGGAACAACTACCGTGGTTAAATGATCAAAGGTTTGATGATCCAACTGATACAAGGGACATTGCCAAACCTTCTGCATTTTTGTTCCCAAAGCCTGAACCACATAGAGTTCAACCTCATCCGGATAGATATCCATTAAATCCAGCTTCACCTCGGAAGCAATAAAACCGTCATAAACCTGAGGTATAATCAGCCATTCTTTACCGGTAATCCCGCTCCCTTTAAGGGCATCATAATTGCGCAGCAAAAAACCTTCCACAGGATCCATGGGTATCGCCGCGAAAAGGGGATCGAGAAAACTCACGGCCGGATGCACCTTAACCTGGAAGCGCTCTGACAGCTTGTCCACCAGAAGCACCACACTGCGTTCAGCCACCGTGGGGTGACCGGGAACCCCATACACCACTTCAGGGTAGAGCTCGCACTCCTTCTCCAAACGACTGACAATCTCCTCATAGATCCTCTCAAAGGAATTCTCCCGCTCATACAAATAGTCAAAAGATTCCGCTTGGAGCCCCTCAGCAAGCAAATCCTGAGCACAAGGGTGATTGACCGTCCGCAAAAAAACCCGCCCGGCCTCTTTAATCATCCGGTAATCCCCAAGGGTCATCGACTTCAGCCCTGCCGGTCCCAAGCCCACCACATGCAATATATTACTCATCAACATCCCTCCTAGGCTTCCTCTAGTGTATCACACCTTGGTCCCCGATAAAAATTCATTAAAAACGGAGATGATGCTCATAAAAAATTGAAGCGGCTGCCGCCGCTCCAATCTCATTTAAAGGATTTATTGTTCCATTTGTTTGGCTAGAAAACCAGCAGCCGTCTCCACTAATTTTAATTCCAAATCACCCATCTTCACATTCGGATCCTTAGACATAAGAATCACTGCCCCAATCGGATCCCCTTCGGCAATGATTGGAGCTGCCACTTGGCTCGTTAACTTAACATGTTCCTCATCTTCATCCGGCTTACCTTCACCGGCTTTAAGCTGCACGGTCTTCCGTTCAGCCATCGCCTGCTCAATGCTGGACCAGATAGGCTTATTTAAGTATTCCTTCTTGGAAGCCCCCGATACGGCGATAATCACATCCCGATCGGCAATACATGCGATATGACCGGTCGCCTCATAAAGAGAATCCGCATATTCCTTGGCGAAGTCACCCAATTCACCAATGGGAGAGTACTTCTTAAGGATCACTTCCCCTTCTCGATCCACGAAGATCTCCAAGGGATCTCCCTCTCGAATGCGAAGTGTCCGACGTATTTCCTTTGGAATAACAACACGACCAAGATCATCAATTCTTCTCACGATGCCTGTTGCTTTCATGTACGCTCTTCCCTCCTTATAGTCATTACGTGCCGCCTGGTTTGGGGCCGTTACAGACACAGCAAGACCACCTTAAAGCTTAAGTTAATCTGACAACTGTCCTGCCTGTGGAAAATTTTGCGTTGTCTTTAACTTCATAGATAGTATATATCTGGTGATTCTCTATTATTCATTTTTTTCCATGAAGTTACTAAACTGGATAAGGAAAGTTTAGGGATCGAAAAAGATATACTTAAAAAGAATCTCTTTCTAAGTATATCTTCATTGATTTTCAAGCATTCACCTTGGATAAATCCTTGTTCTTTAATTGTTCGTTAAGGTTCGTTAAGCGGCTGGTTTATATTTTTCCGAGTACTCAATATTGGCTTTGGCTTTCTCCCGCAGTTCGTCGAAATAACCTCCGAACTTTTGAGCCTTGGCATCAGCTAAAGCATCTTCCGCCACTTGGCTTTTGACTGCTTCATAATCCGCTTTGGTAGCCGCCTTATGATCTTCGACTAAGATAATATGATAACCGAATTCGGATTTAACCGGTGTTTTCGTATAGGTGCCTACCTCTTGGGCAAAAGCCGCCTCCTCAAACTCCGGAACCATTTTTCCCTTGCCAAAAGACCCTAAATAGCCGCCGGAGCTTTGGGAGCCTGTATCAGTGGACTTTTCCTTAGCCAGCTCGGAGAAATCCGCTCCGCCGTCCAGTTGAGCGATAATGGCTTTCGCTTCATCCTCTGTCTCCACCAGGATGTGGCGGGCTTGAACTTCCTCTCCTTTACCGCCGTAGAGCTCTTGGTTATTCTCGAAGAAGGTCTTCTCCTGTTCCGGGGTTACCGTCACATCTTTGGTTATTTCAGCGGATAGAGCAAAGTAATTTTTCACTTCATCTTCCGTCATGGCCTGCTGTTTAAGCCATTCCTGATATTGACTTTCATCCCCAACCATTTGAATAATGTTCTTTTCCTGCTCCAGAATCGATGGATCATTGACATCCAGCTTCAGTCTTTGCGCTTCCTGTATGACAAGCCGGGAAGCAATCATCGCTTCAAGAACCTGGCTCTTCACTTGATTTAATGCCTCTTTGCCCTGATCGGTGCTGAAGTCCATGCCCATGCCTTCATAGGCCTTTTGTACATTGGAGACCCGAGCGGCAAAATCCTGCTCTGTGATGGTCTCGCCATTCACTTTGGCAGCCCACTGATCCCCGCCGGCGGAAGAACATCCAGTCAAGGCCAAGGTCAAAACTAATGCCGCAATTATTCCTTTACGGAAACTCCTCATTATTACACACCCTTTCGCATCCGTTAAAAGCAATTATATCAGGATGCTGTTTTGGACGCAATACCATTAAATACCATTAACACTTTATGGATCGCTTCTAAAAGCTCCTCTTGGACAACGGAGCGCAAACGGACCTTGATCTCAAGATTGCCGTTGCCGGTGGTTCCAAAGGAAACCGGATAGGGGGATTGGGTCGCCATGGTCATCAGCATTTCCCCGGATATGCCGGGGTCAGCCGCAAAGCGGAACACCATCTGCTGCTTGAGCTGCTGGATCTGTTCAATCTTCATCCCTGAGGCCATCCATTTAATTCGGACAATCTTCAAAAGATTCTCCACTTCCCGGGGCGGAGTGCCGAAACGGTCAATCAATTCATCGATCATCATGCTGAGGTCCTCTTCATTATCGATGGCTACCATCCGCTGATAGAGAGCCGCTTTAAGCTGGCGCTCCCCAATATAGATATCCGGCAGATAGGCATCCACCTGAACCTCGATACTGGTCTCGATCTTTTCCTCCACCTGCTCACCCTTGAGCTCCTGTACCGCTTCCTTAAGCATCTGGCTATAAAGCTCAAATCCCAAGGCAGCTAAATGACCATGCTGTTGGGCTCCAATCAGATTCCCGGCCCCGCGAATCTCCAAGTCCCGCATGGCAATTTTAAGGCCGGAGCCAAACTCGGTAAATTCCCGTATGGCTGCCAGGCGCTTTTCTGCCACTTCTGTAAGCACTTTTTGGGGTTTATATAAAAAGTAAGAATAAGCCCGCCGGTTGGAACGCCCTACCCGGCCCCGCAGCTGATAAAGCTGCCCCAGACCAAGGCGATCCGCCTCATCAATGATCAGGGTGTTGACATTAGGCATATCCAAGCCTGTCTCAATGATGGTGGTGCAGACCAGGACATCGCTTTCATGCTCCAGAAAAGCCAGCATCTCCTGCTCCAATTCTTTTTCGCTCATCTGCCCGTGGGCAATGCCGTAGCGGGCCTCAGGGACCAGCTGGCTGAGGAAATGAACCACCTGCTCCATATCTTCCACACGGTTATGGACAAAGAAGACCTGGCCCCCCCGCTGGATCTCCCGGCGAATGGCTTCTCTCACCACATCCGGCCGGAATTCCGCCACATAGGTCTGGACGGGAAAACGATCCTCCGGCGGGGTCTCAATGATACTGAGGTCCCGCACCCCTACCAGAGACATATGCAAGGTACGGGGAATAGGTGTGGCCGACAGGGTGAGGACATCCACATTGGCTTTAAGGGTTTTCAGCTTCTCTTTATGGGCCACCCCAAACCGCTGCTCTTCATCAACGATTAAAAGTCCCAAATCCTTAAACTTAATCGAATCTGAGACCAGCTTATGGGTCCCCACCACAATATCAATGGAGCCTTCCTTTAATCCCTGCAGAATCAGTTTCTGCTCCTTGGCGGAGCGAAAACGGCTCAGCATCTGGATGCTCACAGGATAGCCCATAAAACGCTCCTGAAAGGTATTAAAATGCTGCTGAGCAAGGATGGTGGTGGGAACCAGGACCGCCACTTGTTTGCTGTCCATAACCGCCTTAAAGGCCGCCCGCAGGGCCACCTCCGTCTTGCCATAGCCCACATCCCCGCAGAGCAGGCGATCCATGGGCCGCTGGCGCATCATATCCTGTTTGACTTCGACGATGCATTGCATTTGATCCGGGGTCTCCTGGTAGGGGAACTTCTCCTCAAATTCCTGCTGCCAGACATTATCGGGAGAAAAGGCATAGCCCTTGGTCGCCTCCCGCTGGGCATAAAGTTTAACCAAATCAAAGGCCATTTCCTTAATGGCGCTTTTCGCCTTGGCCTTGACCTTTTTCCATTCGGAACCCCCCAGCTTATAAAGCTTGGGCAGGGTCTCCGCATCACTTCCTAAATATTTCTGCAAAAAGTTAAGCTGATCCAGGGGAACATAGAGCTTATCCTGGCCGGCATATTTGACCGAAAAATAGTCCTTTTCCACTCCCCCCACGGCAATCCGCTCAATGCCCATAAATTGACCAATGCCATGATGAACATGGACCACAAAGTCTCCCGGCTTAAGATCCGCAAATTGCAGCCTCTGCCCTGTTTTCTCAGGGGCCTTTTTGCGCTTGACGGCCGCTTTGCGCTCCCGTTTATAAATCTCCGCCTCACTCAGGACAATCAGCTTGCTTAAGGGAAGCTCAAACCCCTGATCAAGGGAGGATGAATAGACATAGACTCCGCCCTCCTGAACCGGCTCATGGAGCTCATGCTTTTTGGCCAGAGCTCCCCGATCCCTTAAACCTTGCAGCATCCGCTCTGCGTGCTCTTCATCACCAACGAAAAGATTTACAATATGGCCGGATTTTTGCCAATGCTCAATCTCATCCACCAAAATCCCGGTTTTCCCCATAAAGCCCGTCAAAGGCCGGGCATTTAAATTGAAAATCCGTTTCGGAGCCACCCCGGGAATTTCTCTGGGTAAGGTGGAGATCAAAACAAACGGATGCTTTTCCCCATATCTCAGGAATTGTTCATAGCTTACAAATTGATCCTCAGGGCTATAAAATTCCTCACCCTTGGCCAAAGCCTGGGTATATTCCTCAAGCCTTTCCTTCTGTTGGAACTCCAGCTGTTCTTTCAGCCGCAGTGGCTCATCCAAAATGACATAATGATCTTGAGAAAGCAGTGAGAAAAAAGGCTCCAGGGGCTCCTCAAGAAGGCTCAGATAGGGATAGATGCTTTCATCCACCCGGCCTGTTTTCAACCGTTCTTCAATCCTCTGGGCTTGTTTCATAACCTGCTCGGCCACATCCGAACGACCGCTGCGGTTTAAGCGTCCAGCTTGCTTCCTGGCCTGAGCCCGAACCTCCCAGCCCAGCTTCTCCAATTCCTCAGGGCGAATCACAACCTCCAAGGCCGGAGGGATTTTAACGCTTTTCAGGGTCTCAGTGGATTTTTGGGTCTCCAGATCGAAGACCCGGATGGAGTCCACTTCATCATCAAAAAACTCGACCCGTAAAGGCTCCCCATCCAGTGGAGCAATATCCATGATCCCGCCCCGAATCGCAAATTGACCCTTCCCATCCACCACGTCCAGCCGCTCGTAACCTGCCGTGCTCAGCTTCTGGGCAAGATCTTTCAGATCATAGGATGTCCCTTCCTTTAATTCCAGGATGTACTCCTGCCAACGGCGGCGGGAAAAGCTCCGCTGATTCACTGCCAAAGCCGGCACGACCACCGTACATTGGTTATCCTGTGCCAAACGGTTGAGAACCCGGATTCTCTCGATGGTGGTCTCACGGCTTTTGCCCAGGACCTCAAAGGGCAGCCATTCCGAGGAGGGAAAATAGAGCACATCTTCCCCGGGAAGCCAGGAACGCAAGTCATTGACCCATTTTTGCGCAAGCTCCTCCGAATAAGTAATAATCAGCCCCGGCTTACCCTTTTGGATCAGCTGGGCGGCAAAGGCAGGTTTCTGACTTCCTGTTAAGTTATAGATCATTTGCGGCCATTCCTTATAGGATACCGCCTTGTCCACCGCCTCAATATCGAAGCCTAAACGCAAATAATGGCTGAGGGTTTTCAAAAAATCCTTCCTTTCAGGCAACACAAAACCATGGACATCCGCCAAGAGGACCCCCATTGTCGCCTAAGTTTTAAGCATCATTCCATAGGTTATCCAACCACAGGTTATTAAAACAGAAAAAGTGCAAGAATGAACAAGTGGAGGAACAGGCAGATTTCACCCCACGCAGAGCCGTAAGACTTGGGTACTGCCTAGTTTAAGCGACGGTATTCTCCAACTTCCAATTCATTCATACAGTCGGGACAAAGGGCATACGCCACATTCCCAATGATATTTATTATAGAGTCGGGACGCTCAGAGGTCAAGTCATCCAACTCCATCTCTCCTAAGACTTGATCACAAACCTGGCACACCCTCATTACCAGCATGAAAAAGCACCTCCCAGGATAGGTTTGCCTGAGAGGTGCCGGGTTATTCATGGCTGTTGGTAAATCACTTTATAAACCGAGACCAATCGGGATACCGGAAGTATAAAAGAGATAACGGCCGACGATTTCCCCCACAACGATAACAGCCATGGCTAGATATAAGAAACTCGTTTGTTTAGCCAAGCGGCCTGTTCGGGAAAGGGACAGCAGGAAAACTCCTCCCAGAGTGAACAGCCAACTTAAAATCAAAGTCGCCTGACTTCCTGCCAGCAAAGCTGCTGTTTCCTTGCCTGCTCCGGAGAGAGCCCCCAGACTTGCCACATAACCAAGGGCGAAGGCCGCCTGGACAAGTACGACGGCCCATAGCATTAAATCAACGCGCGGCAGCTTTTCCCGCTGCTCCCCTGCCGTAACATAAAATACGATACCGCCCAGGACAATGGCTGTGGCATAGAAGCTGATCAGGGTGTTGGCATTTTGCCAAGCGGGCATGATACTCTCCATATACAGCCGGGCCATGGCATAGATGTCAATCAGGCCTACACCCGCTGTGATAACACCTAAAGCGGTGCGGGCGCCGGGTGCTTTTTCCCTTCTCTCCACCCACCAGAAGATGAGCAGCAAGCCAAAGAAAGCACCACTGAAGAAAATCTCACGGCTTAACCAGGACGTAGCCAGGTTGAACATACTGGTCAAGGCCAACATAGGTTTCCCTAAATGAAGTAAGGAAGCGACGATGCCCACAGCAGCGAGGATCAGTGCAGCAAGAGTATTCCGTTTAAAGAGAGGCGCATCCTGTGCTTTGATCCGAAAGACAACAGCCCATAGAACCGCTCCGACAGCAGCTTGTAAACATAGGGTAAATGTTAATAATGGCAATTCATGCATGCTACCCCTCCTTCCTACTCAATTGCTTTTTTATGAGGGCTGATGACGATACATGGTTTGGTGATCTGGGCTGAAGGCAACCCTTTGACTTCGTCCACATTGCCGTATTTGGCACGCAATTCGTCGATTGGCCCAAACTCAATGACCCGCATGATGCAGGCATCGACACAGGCGGGATTCTTGCCTTGTTCCAGTAAATCGATACAGAAATTGCATTTGGAAACGGTTTTCCCTGCCAATTTGGGAGCGCCGTAGGGGCAGGACCAGGTGCAGTAGCCACAGCCCAGGCATTTATTTTGGTCCACCAGAACGATTCCGTCTTCTTCCCGTTTATACATGGCTCCAGCCGGGCAGTTTTGCACACATTTAGGTTCCTGGCAGTGGTTGCAGCTCATAGACAGCCAGTAGGCGAAGACATTGCTGCGATACACCCCGCCTTCCAGGATGGTATCGCCCCCTTGGAATTCGTGGACTTTGCGCCAGCACTGCCCCACTTCCAAGTCATTTTTATCTTTACAAGCAATCTGACAGGTAAAGCATCCTATACAATTGGATTGATCCATATAAAATCCATACTGTTTTGCCATCCTTCGTCACCTCCTACGCTTTTTCAATTTGAACTAAGTTCGTATGCTGGGGATTGCCTTTGGAAAGGGGATTAGGCGTCCATTTCGTCAGAGTATTGATACATCCTCTTACATCAACACCGCTTTGGTCAGGAGTGTACCATGCTCCCTGAGGAAGTGAGCAAACTCCGGGAATCAGACGGGGAGTCACTTTTACTTTAACCTTCACAGTACCCCGGTCATTGTAAACTTTAATCATATCATGGTCTTTGAGCCCCCGAGCCGCAGCGTCCTGGGGATTCATCCACAGCATTTGAGCTTCCGCTTCTTCCAGCCAGGGCATATTATCGAAAGTGGAGTGTACGCGGCGTTTGGTATGGTGACCAATGCATTGCAGGGGATATTTTTCCTTCAGGGGATCTTCCGGACCTTCTTCCGTAGGCATATATTTAGGAATGGCCGGAATCTGCGGGTTTTGGATGTCATAGAGATCCTTGGAGAAAATCTCAAATTTCCCGGAAGGAGTGGTCAGAGGATTGGCCTCCGGATCTTTAATGAACTTTTCGTAGGCTACTACTTTCGTTGCTTTGGTCTTATAAATTCCTTTTTCCCTAAATTCTTCATAGGAGGGGAAGTCAGGATGGCTGGCTTGGGATACCCCGACAAATTCCCGCAGATAATCCTCTTCCGACTTGCCGTCGTCGAACTGAGCCAATACACCCAGTCTTTCCGCCAAAGCGCGGCCCACTTCATTGATGGTCTTGCACTCAAACATGGGTTCGACCAGTTTTTGCCCGTAATAAGCCACCCCATGGCCCATGGAACGGGTGATCATGTCATTGACTTCAAACTGGGTAACACCCGGCAGGACAATATCGCAATACTGCATACTGGGAGTCATAAAATTATCCATACCCAGGATAAACTCGCATTTGCTGTCATCTTTAAGCAGCGCAGCGGTCCGTCCGGAATCGGAATGCTGATTGATCAGGGTATTGCCGCCGTAATTGATGATCATTTTGATGGTCGATTTTGTTTTGTCCGCACCTTCAATGCGGTCCTGCTCTTTAGTCAAAATTCTTTCAATGGCGTCGGTCCACATGAAGATGGAGATCTTTGTCTTGATCGGATTCGTTCCAATGGGATAGTTGCCCGTTTTTACGGAAGGGCCGCCTTCATACAAGCCAGGATTGCTGCCCAAAATTCCCACATTGCCGGTCATGAATGACAGTACAGGAACCGCCAAAGACTGAAATTCTCCGTTGCCATGGCGCTGAATTCCCCGTCCTTGCAGGATAAAACCGGGCTTGGTCCCGGCAATGTCCCGGGCAAGCTGTTTGATGGTTTCCACGGGAATCCCGGTGATCTCTGAAGCCCATTCGGGTGTCTTCGGCTTGCCATCACTTTCACCAAGGATGTAGCTCTTGTAGGAGTTACCGGCGGGAATCCCTTCCGGCATGTGTTCTTCGTCAAAGCCAAGGCAATATTTGTCCAGGAAAGCTTGATCGTGCAGGCCTTCGCTGATCATAACATAGGCCATACCGGCAACCAGGGCACTGTCCGTAGTAGGCCGGATGGGAATCCACTGATCGGCGAAGGTGCTCACTGTGTCACTATGACGGGGATCAATTACGATGATGCGTGCTCCGTTTTGTTTGGCTAATTTCAGGTAATAAGTGGAGTTAAAGCCGCCCACCCGGGTACAGGCCGGATTATCACCAAACATAACAATCAGTTTGGCATCAGGGAAAGTGGTGGGGGAACTGCCGCTATAAGGATTACCGAACATATAGGGAACTGCATACATATAGTTGGCCTGGCTGTAGTTGCCATAGCTTTGCAGATAGCCCCCCATGATATTAAGAAGCCGGCGCAGAGAGTTATTGGAGTTGGTTTGATTCAGTAAGCCGTAAGCTCCGCAGGCATAGTTAAAATAGACCGATTCATTGCCATATTGATCAATAATCCTGCGCAGCTCCTTGGCGGTGGTGTCAAAAGCTTCTTCCCAGCTGATGCGGGCCCATTCGCCGCTGCCCCGCTCTCCTACCCTTTTCATGGGGTATTTAAGCCGGTCGGGATGATAAAGTCGCTGCCGCTGGGTTCTGCCTTTCAAACAGGCCCGGGCCTGCAAGTCCTCCGGGGTATCAGGTCCCACATTATCCGTGCCAAACCTCACGACCACCCCATCCTTGACATAGGCTTTAAGCTGACAACGGCCGCCGCAGTTATGCCAGCAGATCGAAGGTTTCTCCTCGGCACCGGCAAGACGCTGTCCGGCTTGCACTACTGCGGGCTCGCCACTGGCCTGAGTCTGTGTGCTGCAACCCACGAGAGAGGGGGCTATCGCTGCAGTAGCTGTTGCGGCTGCGCTCCATTTCACAAAGGCACGCCGACTGATTTTGGTTTTGTTCTGCAACTCTGGTTGTTTTGACATTCCTTTCCCTCCTTGTTCTATAGTAAAATTAAAGATAAGACCTTTCTTTAATCAAGTTATCACATTCACGTTTGTTCAGGCTTCCAAAATCCCAGCGGTTTTTTTGTATCACTATACTATGAGGCACAAGTTATAGTTATAATAATTGAGAACAGTAAAGAACCCCGCTGGGAGCAATAATCGACCATACAGATTTGACCATACAGATACCGAGGAGGTTGGTAAATGGACACTACTGAGCAAAAGGATCTGCTGGAGATCCGCCAATTTATGTACTCCTTTTTAAGCGCAGTCTTTCTCTATCCACCCCAGGCAGAACAAGTCACCATGATTTTACAGCGCCAGCTATTTAAGGAGTTTCCCCTGGATATCGCCGATGAGCAGTATCAAGAGGCCTTAGCTAACTTAGTTCGTTGGACGAATGAAAACTGTGCCTCCGATCTCGTGAATGTGACCTCAAGCCTGAATAAGGATTATACTGCCTTGTTTATTGGTCCCGGCCATCTTGCGGCCCCACCCTGGGAATCCGTGTACCGCACAGAAGAAAGGCTTACCTTTGGCGAACCTACTTTGGAAGTCAGAGAGTGGTATCAACGCTGCGGTCTGGAGTTCGTTCACAAGAACTCTGAGCCGGATGATCATTTCGGCCTGGAGCTGGAGTTTATGAGCAAGCTTATCGCCAGTGAGCTTGAGGCTTGGGAGGAAGACGATGTCATTAAGGCTGAAGGATTAGCCCGTGAGCAGCCGGCTTTCCTTGACGAACATTTGCTGCGCTGGGCAAAAGAGTTTACTCAGGATGTTCAAGCCAGCGCTCAGACTCTTTATTACCAAGGATTGGCCCAATTAGCTTATAGCTATTTGATTTGGGATGGCAAACAATTAAGAGACGGTAAGAACACTTAATTTTCGTCAGGGAAAGACCCCCCCTAAAAAAGTGCCCTTATCTCACCATACACGGGAGATAAGGGCGCTTTTCTTCACTTCAGACCATTTCAGACACAAAAGGCTCCATAGAGGGGAACCGACCATAGGTTATCCGTCTTGCCAAAATTCTTCTCTGAAAAGCGAATGCAGTAGGCGGAATGATATCTTTGGCTAAAAACATTGATGCTTTTCGACTTTACTTTGGTTCCTTTCTTAACCTCGATACCGATGATATCCCTACCTTTTTGCAAGACAAAATCCAGCTCGGCAGTATGCTCACTGGTCCAGTAATATAAACTGTGTCCATTTGCTGCCAACGCTTGGGCAACATAGTTCTCCGCAACCGAGCCCATAAAAAGATTGGCCTCGCCGGTCAACACAGACTGCTGCGGGAGACCGGACTTCATCACCAACAGACCTACATCACTCATGTAGAGTTTAAAAGAAGATAGATCAACATACACCGCAATCGGATTCATCGCTTGTTCCAGCTTCTGGCACTTCAATACAATACCTGCTTGAGTCAGCCAGTCAATGGACACACCGAACAGGGAAGCACTGCCACCCTTTTGGACTACCTTGTATTGAAACTTTTTATTTTCCTTTGCCAACTGGGCAGGAATGGAATTGAAACAAGCCCGAATCTTAACTGTATCCGCCGCACCGGCATACTTTGCCATATCCGCTACATAGTTGTTGAGAATTTCATTTTGACTGGTTGGTATCAAGACCAGTTTTCCAGTTCTTTTAAAAAGCTCCACACAGGCAGGCATCCCGCCAACAATCAGGTAGTAACGATAAAGCTCAATAGCCTTTTGATGCAAAACTTCAGCCATAGGCTCCAACAGCGAAAAACAACGACGAATCTCCTGGGCCAGACGTTCTTCCCCCATTGCCCACAAAAACTCTTCAAAATCCAAGGGAAAAAGGGTCATGCTCTCTACTTTACCCACCGGAAAAGAATAATGTTCACGGTTTATTGCTACCCCCAACAAGCTTCCCGCTGCTGCCACATGATACTCCGGTGCCGATTCGCAAAAGTATTTGAGAGAAGTCAACGCTCTCTCGCAGGATTGAATCTCGTCAAAAATAATCAAAGTTTTGCCGGGTATGATTTCCTGATTGACTGTGGTCTCCAGAAAACGGATCAGGCGCTCAGGTGTTATATCATCAGCGAAATAACCGGCTACGGCTGGATTGGTCTCCAGGTTAATATAAACTGTATTAGCGAAGTGCTTTTCACCTAATTCAGCCAGCAGATAGGTTTTGCCAACCTGTCTGGCACCATAGAGCAGTAAAGGCATCCGGCCTTCGCTCCTGTCCTTCCACTGCACAAGCTTCTCCTCAAGTTTTCTCCGCAAGCAAATCACCTCTAAAACTATTATACCATTTTTATACAGATATAATAGTTATCTGAGGAAAAATAGTTATACTTATGATTTTTTCTTAGATATCGATAGAAGATGAAAAAAATATTAACTAACTCGGCTCTTCTTTTTGGAGAAGAATCAGGACTTCCGTTTTATTATCGGAAACTCCCCTGCAATATCTCGGATGTGAAGACCGTCAAATAATTAATGCATGAATTCGACATCATAGGTACTTTACCGAAGCAAGGACGTTGTCGGAAGAAAATACAAGGAGATAAGGGCGTTTTACAATTTTATGGAAATAATTGTTGATATTAACTTATATTATTGGCTATAATAATATTGAATATTAAATTTAACGGAGGTTATTATGGCTTATATCAAGCGAACTATCGAAACTACGATCGAAAACGCGGCAAAGATGTTCTCTACCGTCTTAATTACAGGAGCCAGACAGGTAGGTAAAACAACTGTGCTAAAACATATAACCGAAGATATCTCCTATCTGACACTGGATGACCCTATTCTGCTTCTAAATGCTTTTGAAGAAGCAGGGAGCTTTTTCAAATCAACACCACCACCTGTGATCATCGATGAAATACAATACGCACCCAATTTATTTCCTTATATTAAAATGATTGCAGATGAAAACGGTAAAAGAGGACAATTTTATTTGACCGGTTCACAGCAATTCAAGATGATGAAAAATGTTAGCGAAAGCCTTGCCGGGAGAATAGGGATCATTAATTTATTAGGTTTATCCCTTCGCGAAATTAAAGGGGATGCTGATTTTAATAAAGCTTTTATACCTATTGAAAGCTATCTTGAGACGAGAAGACTTTCTGCTAAAGAATTAAACTATAAAGAAATCTGGAAAATTATCTATAAGGGCTCCATGCCGGCTATGTATGCGGATGAACTTGATTGGCAGCTGTTTTATGGTTCTTACACCAAGACATACCTTGAGCGTGATGTCAGAGAGCTTACCCAGGTTGGTGATGAATTAAAATTTATTAAATTCATGACAGCTATGGCAAGTAGAACTTCGCAAATGCTTAATTTAACTTCTATTGCTAATGAAGTAGGCATCAGTGTACCCACAGCGGATCGATGGCTTTCTATTTTAGTTTCTTCCAACATCGTGTATTTACTTAAACCCTATTATAATAACATCATGAAAAGAGCTGTTAAAACTCCTAAACTGTATTTTCTGGATACAGGGCTTGCGGCCTATCTTACCAAATGGAATTCACCCGATGTCATTGAAGCCGGGGCCATGTCCGGCGCATTTTTCGAAACTTTTGTTCTAGCGGAAATACTTAAGGGTTACTACAATGCCGGAATATTAGAACCCGCACTATACTATTACAGGGATAAAGATGCTAAAGAAATCGACATTATTTTAGAGGAAAATGGCACTTTATATCCTATCGAAATTAAGAAGACCGCTAATCCAAGTAAAGAACATATTGCAAACTTTTCAGTGTTGGACCGGCTCAAAGATATGAAGATTGGCACCGGTTGCGTTATTTGCATGTATGACAAAGTCATTCATATCAATGATAACAATGTAAGTATTCCTGTAACCTGGTTGTAAATGACAGCTTCGCTTAATCAAAAGCCTCGCCGAGTATTCAAAAACAGTCGGCGAGGCCCTCTTTTTTACAGGCTATTCGGTTAATCTCTGCAGCTCACTTACCCTTCTTCATCAAAATAATGAGCAATGAATTCATCTGGTGCAATTGCCTTTACCGGTGAATCCTTAAAATAAGGTAAATTGCGAGTAATGATCATGTCAAGTTTTTTCCTTTTTGCACAGGTAGCCAAAAGTGCATCTTCATAATCATCCATAGCTAAGGAAAGCGCCCTCTCGCAATCACTTTGAGTAACTTCCAAAACTTCAAATAATACAAATAACTTAGCCAGCACTTGCTTGGCCTGGTCAGCATCACGAAAGTGTCTATGAAGTAAATAGTAGATATCTGTTACAGAGCTTGCCGTGATATATGCCTTTAGCCTGTCCCCGGCAATAAGCAGGAAAAGTCTTTCTGCTGGATTATTATAAGGAACACGCCTTATTACCGCATCAAGAATAACATTCGTATCAATCAGTACTCTCATGCTTCTTTAACCTTTCCTCCCGAGCTAGTTCTAAAGAAGCCTCTTTAGGAAGAATACCGAATAAGGACTTGGCAACTTCGATCTTATTATCCTCCACCTTAGATAGCTTGGCAACCGCTTTTCCATTCCTCATAATGATGATTTCTTCCTTAGAAGCCAGGGTTAGATATTTCCCCATATTCTCTTTTAATTCAGTCGCGGTAATAAACATAGATATCACCCTTCGCAATAACCCATCATTTTCTTCACGATACTATTATAGCAAATTCGTACGAAATTACCAACTCAGCTTCGTCCGGTCTTGTTTTGGAATAAAACCCCGGGCTTTGATGGCGGCGGCTGCTTCGTCCGATTGCAGCCATTTCAGGATACCTCTGGCACTATGCGCTGCAGGCAAATCCTTTCTCACCACTGCATAATACCCATCAGCCAAGGAATAAGAACCTTTGGCAATGTTCTCTTCCGTAGGCTCTACTCCTTCAAAGGAAAGAATTTTAAGGCGGGAGCCGATTTCCGTCACCTCATTCATATTCTGGAGATAGGTATACAAGGTATAGCCTAAAGCATAGCTGTCGGTGGGCTTGCCATCCAGGCCCCCATGATGATAAAAAGCGACCAGCTCCAGCATTCCCTCCATGGTCAGCTCCACATAGTTCTTTTGGATGCCCGGGTGCATAGGCTGATCATGCAGCACTAAGTTATCCAGCTGGGACTGGCTGCCGCTGTCGGCATTCCGGCAAATGGGGATCAGCTCCTTATCCGACCCTCCCAGCTCGGACCAGCTTCTGATGCCATAGTCAAGATAAATGGTTCGCACCTGGTCCCCTGTAATGTTATCCGCAGGGTTTTCCGCCGGTGTGATAAAGATAAGGGCTTCCGCAGCCACAGGGTGGAATTCCAGCTCCACTCCGGATTCTTGAGCTAAAGCAAGAACCGCCGCGGAGGGGTAAGGCACAAGAATCAGCTCCACTTCTCCGGCGATTAAGCGTTTATAGGAAGGTACTGTTTTGGAGACCTCCATGGGTAGATTTTCATTTTCTAAGTAACGATACATGGCCTGATTAATGGCCATGGCGATTCCTTGAGTGGAAGTTGAGCCATCGATGCGGGGGTAATTCTCATGGGTGATGCCATAGTGAGCAGCCGTTTCACTCATGGTGTTATAGACATTGTCGGGTTTCACTTCCTGTGTCGGTGCGGGCGGAGCGGATACGGCTTTTTCCTGATGGGTGCAACCGCTCAGGAGCATAGCCGTTATAACGATAAGGATCAAAAACCGTCTTTTCATACGAACCTCCAATTTCTCACTCCGGCAGGCATCGGCAAAGCTTCGCCCGAAGTCTTGCCCGGTGGTCATACATACCAAATAATTGAGCGCGGAACTCAGCTTTTTCAGTTGAATTCTTCAGCAATGACCTGTTTTCCTCCTCTTTGGAAGATTCCTAATATTAAAAGCTCGTGTCAAAGAACTGCAAGTTCCCTGACACGAGCTTTTACTTGTAAAAATACAGAGCAAACCTAAATCCCCTCGAACACCGGTTTTAAATCAATAAGCAAATCGGGGAAGATAGCTACTTTAATCTTATCATTCTCTGCATAGATTTCCGGACGGCCGTACTTTTGTTCACGCAGTACAAAGACACTAACAAACCTTCCCTCCGGTTCAACGATCCAATATTCTCTAACCCCTGCTTTTTCATACTTATTAAACTTCACAAGCTTATCCATCTCAGTGGATGTAGGCGATATAATTTCAACGATTAAATCCGGAACACCACAACAGCCCTTTTCATCTACTTTAGATTTGTCGCAGACTACTGTAATGTCTGGTTCCACGACCTTTATGATCTCTTCATCGTTTTTCTCATCATTCTCTATTAATCTTACACAGAACGGTGCCGGATAGACTTTGCCGGCTTTCCCTGCAAGATACTGATGAAACTGAACCAATAGACCAGTTAATATCTCTTGATGAACAGAAGATGGTGCCGCCTGCATATATGCTACACCATCAATGATTTCCCAGCGCTCATGTTGAGGCCAGGAAAGATAATCAGCGTAGGTAAAGTTTCCTCTCTCTTGTGGCAGTGGCATTTAATCAGTCCTCTCCTTATTATAATCGCCTACCCATATTATACCAAGTTCTCTTCTGAATTTCACCTGTTATACAAATTCATGGCTTTATCCCCGCCCTCTTTGGCCCACAAGGTTACCGCCTTTATCCCCTTATCCAGAATCTCCTCCAGAACGGGGAGCTCCTCCTTGGTAAAGGAGGCCAGAACATAGCGGGCAGAATCCCAGCCGGCGGTCGGTCTGCCGATACCCACCTTAAGCCTCCAGAAATCCTCCGTTCCCAATTCGGCAATGGTGGATTTAATCCCATTGTGTCCGCCGGCGCTTCCCGAGCTTCTCAGGCGCAGGCGGCCGATGGGCAGATCCATGTCGTCGTAGACTACCATAATATCCTTCGGGGCAATCTTATAGAATTGGGCCAACTCCCGAATAGAACGGCCACTTAAATTCATAAAGGTCTGAGGCTTAAGCAGATAGACCTTCTCTCCCCCCATCATTGTCTCAGCCACCAAGCCTTGGAACTTGGGGCGAAAATCCAGTTTTAATTCTTCAGCTAAGCAATCCAGCAGGAGAAATCCGGCATTATGCCGGGTCTCCGCATATTGTCCGCCTGGATTGCCCAAACCGGCGATAAGCTTCATGAAACTCCACTCCTCTAAGCATATTGAAGACATCCCGTGAATACATTGATGATAGCAGATTTATGTGTTCTTGCACAAGAAATAAGGGGGTATTACGATTGAAACCAAGTAAAGAATTTTTATCCTTACCGATCGTCTCCCTAAGCGAAGGACAGCATATCGGATATGTGAAAAGCCTGGTCATAGACGCTCAGGCCAAAGCTCTGGCCGCCCTGGTCATCGATCCCAAGGGCTTCTTCAGAGACCAGCGTATCATTCCTTATGCTAAGGTCGTCAGCGTCGGTGCTGATGCCATTACCATCGACAAAGGAGCCTATGTAGAAAAGTCCGCCAGCCTGCCCGAAATCTTAAGCCTGATCAAGGAAAAACTGACCATCATCGGCACCCGGGTTATTACTCAGAGCGGCAAAACCCTTGGCGTAGTGGAAGAATATTATGTGGACCCGGATACGGGCAAAATCACCCAGATGGAGATTTCCGGCGGAAAGATCGAGGGGTTCTTCAGCGGCAAGGCCATTCTCGAAGCTGACTATGTGGTCACCATCGGCCAGGATGTTATCGTGGCTCAAAAAGGCTGCGAGACCAGTCTTATGATAGCCGATAAGGGAATCAATGATACCTTTAAATCCGTCCTCCGCTCCACCTCCAACCTGGCTTCGGGAACAGGCCAGGCCTTTGGTAAGATCTTCAGTAAAAAGGATAAGGACAAAACCAAGCATGCCGCTAAGGGAAAAGTCAAGGGCAAGGGAAAAGGCACAGCTGAGGACAGCGCCTCTCCTATCCCGATCATCGAAGGAGAAAATATGGCTCCTCTGCAAGATCCTCCGGCCGCCGAGGATGAGAACATCCTTTCCTCAGCCAACAATCAGCCTATCGAAGCAGTCATCATTAAGGATTCCTCTCCGGAAGTCCCCGAAATTTCTCCTGCCGAGCAGCCGGCCGAAACCGGCCCGGAGCTCAGCCAAGTGGCTGAAGCCCCCTCAACGAAGGAACCCCTGGGGTAAGAAGTGAGTCCATAAAAAGCCAATATAAAAAGCCGAGCATAAGTGAGACAGAACGCCGACAAACGGCTAATGTATTTAAATTTAACCACTCCCCTGCCCTATTAGTGTACTCAAAACACGCTAACAGGCAGGGGAGTGTTGTCTTCACCATCTCCGGCACGTCTACATACCCTATAAGTAGGTCACAAGGAAAGGACGTGCTGATAAAATGCATGATTCAACCGATAAACGCACTCCCCTGGTCATTGCGGCAGAAATCAACGCCATTAACCAGGAGTCCAGACGAATGCTGCTGAAAAGTGCCATCGAGGTGGGCCGCCGTCTGAAAGAAGCCAAGGAATTGCTTAACCATGGGGAATGGATGAAATGGCTTAAGGAATCGGTCAGTTATTCCAAAAGCACGGCGGCAAACCTGATGAACCTATATGAAGAGTACGGACACCTGCTCCTCAACCCCTCCGATAACGATTCAAATTTCCAAACGTTTGGAAATTTGACTTACTCCCAAGCCCTTCTGCTCCTGGGTATCCCTGAGGAAGAACGCCAGGAATTTGCAGTTCAGAACGATGTTGCCAATATGACGGCCAGGCAATTGAATCAGGCTGTCAAGGAGCAAAAGACACCCGCCCCGGTCAAAGAGCCACCTAAGACTGGGACTGAGACCGGGGCTGAGGCTGGGGCTGGAGCTATGGCTGAATCTCAGACTCAGCCTCATGCTCAATCTCCTGTGCAAACTCAGCCTCAGCCCCAGCTCCCGCCCCAGACCCAGGGAGATATCCAAATCAAATATGTCAGCAGAACCGTCAGGCCCCGGCGGCAGAGCATCACCAAAACCGAGCCTGCACCTGCTACTTCCTCTCTCGTCACGAGCTATGAAGAAAAATGCACCGCTTGCTGCCAAACCATTGCCAACACCTTCCAGGAGCTGCTGACCGCCCTGGGCCATCTGGCCAGACTCGACCCCCGGACCAAGGAAAAATGCAGTCGGAATGCCGATCAACTGGCCTCATATATGGTGGATCGGCTCAAAGACTGGCCCCCCGTGGCCGGCACCAATATGAAAGGGGTCCAAACCTACTCCACCTGCGAATGGGGAGGGTGAACTTGTCACCCCTGTCTTCTTGGAAGCATAGACTATAGAGACGGAAAAAACCGTCCCATTATACTGGAAGGGGATGTTAACTATGGCAGTAACACCACTGCCCTTAAAGGCAGCCCTGGTGGTTTTCTTTCAGGCGGGGATCTCCTCGTCCGGGGCTCCCATCATCAAAAAAAAGACCTTGGGTAATGTACGCTTTGACGCGGCTGAACAGGACCTCTATGATGTTGCCCATGCACTGTTCAGTTTGACCGATTATCCGGTACTGGATGTGGTCCTGCGCAAAGAGTACGACCTGGTTGATGAGGGATAGCTTCGGCTGCGGATACTCTTACAGGCTTGAACAGCGAAGCTGCCGGCAGATTTTGCCGGCAGCTTCGTAAAGCCTACCAACGTTCATAATGAATATGGGACTTCATATCCCACGGGACAGGTGCTTTCTCCTGTTCTGTGGGATAGCCCAACGCAATGACGGTAAGTGGTTCTACCTTTACAGGCAGATACAGGTCGGCCGCAACCTGCCTGCTCCACTCCTTCCCGCGAAGCACACCGCACCACACACCGCCAAGTCCAAGAGCATGAATGGCAATCAGCATGTTCTGCGTGGCCGCGGCGCAGCCTCCCACCAAGAAATCACGAGTTCCTTCAACATTGCCGTCACCACATACAACAATGCAACAAGGAGCATGGCTGAGCATTTTTGCGTTCGAATTGCCTGCCGCCCATGCACCAAGGACAGCTTTGTCCTCGACCACAACGAAGTGGAATGGACGCTTGTTCTTTGCTGAGGGTGCACTTAGCCCGGCACGGAGAATCACCTCCAGCTTTTGCGGTTCTACTGTTTTATCCGCATATTTTCTGACACTTGCTCGTCCCGCTATGGCAGTGATCGCTTCCATATCGGAGTGAAGCCGGGGAATCGCTTCCTTTTCTTCATCAACCATCTCTGCCTGATTCTCACAGGCCATGGCAACGTTAACAGGAAAATCCTGACCGGCATAGCCCAACCCCTTTTGCAAGGTCTTGTCTATGGTCAGTACCTGCTTGCCATTTCCCCTTGACAGCAGTTTTCCCCGATACGGTATTCCATTGATGGTTCCGCATACAAAAATCGTACCCTTTGGCATTTGAAAAGTTTCTCTTGCGTCAAACGGTATTTCCATTACTGTCAGACGGCCATCTTTGCCTATCCGTGACTGAAATTCCACCATTTTTACTCTCCTAACCCTGCTTGGGTTTGATGGGCACCAACAGATCAAGCTGTGTGCCGAAAGGCGATGTATCTTCAAGATGATGGATGGCATTGAGCTGTTCTTCCAGAGAGGGATCGGCCCCCAGATCAGCGGGGTCTGTCCGGGGCGAAAAGTCCACATCATACTCCCCATTATCCATCACCCATTGCCACAGCCGTCCCCACTCCTGAAACTCTCCGAAAGCAATCATGTGGGCAGCGTACAGCCCACCCAAAAACTGCTTTTTGACAAGGGGCGCGGGCACCTCCATATCACTGGGGATAGACACCCATGCTTCATATCCCAGGGAACCACCCGGCTGTTCGCTGGCCGGATTATTAAACCCGATGCGGCGGAAATCCGGTTTAAACTCCCCAAGTCCGCTCTCTTTGATAAATGTACTGATGGCCGCACCCACCACTTCCTCCTGATTGTCACCGGTGCTCTGACAAGATGCTACCGTCATCGGGGGCAGGTACAGGATGCGAATGTCTTTGAGGTGTTCCAGTAGTTCACTGGCTCGGTTCAGTTCTTCCATGCTCGTTTCCTCCTTTTGGGAAAGGGTTTTAACAGAAAGAGCCTGTACCAACTCCATGACATGTTCCTGCTCAAAAACATGGGGAGATAGTGGCTCAGGCAGCAGCTTTTCAAGCTCTCTGACAAAGCTGCGCAAAATACCTTCAATGGTTTCCAGCGCCTGCTTTTCGCTTTGCAGGCCGGCGATACTTTGCTCGAATACCTCTATGGCAAGCCTGGCGTCCTGCGTCTGCAGAATCACACCAATCTGCTTCAGCGGAATCCGCAGTTTGCGCAGCACAAGAATCTGCCGCAGGCGGGAAAGGGCTTCTTCGTCATAGGCCCGGTAAGCATAACCCGGCAGCTTGCTGCTCTGCAAAAGTCCCAATTGTTCATAATAGCGAAGGGTTCGAGTGGATACACCATACGCTTTGGAAACTTTGGATATGGGCTGTAGTGTCATGGTTTTCGCTCCTTCTTATTCTAAGCATACAGTACGACACGACGTCAAAGTCAAGCTGTTTCATGAGTGCGGCCTCACCTTTATCATAGAACAAAAGAAGTCGATTGCAAGAGCAACCAACTTCTTTTGATAATAATTGCAGTTGAGATGATGAGATCTGCCCACAGCATTTTTCTTAAAGCTAGGGTAAGCGCCTTTGTGCTGCAGCTCAGGTCAATTGCCGGTGAACGAGGTTAGCGAAAATACCGCCCTTGCTCATCAGTTCATCATAGGTACCGCTCTCGACGATTCTTCCCTGATCCATAACGATGATCTTGCTGCAGTTAATGATCGTACTCAAACGGTGAGCGATAACGATCCGGGTGACTTTCAGCCGGTCGAGGCTTTGACTGACCATGGCTTGTGTTCGATTATCCAGGGCACTGGTAGCTTCATCAAAGAATAGTATTTTCGGCTGATTGACTATGGCCCGGGCAATCATCAAACGTTGTCTTTGTCCACCTGAGAGGGTCGAGGCGCCTTCGCTGATCATGGTATGCATTCCCATGGGCATGGCCTGGATATCCTCTTCCATCCCGACCATTTTGACCGCTGCCCAGGCGTCATCGATCGTGAGATAAGGATTGGCACCCACAATATTCGTGAAAATATTCCCTGACATGAGCTGACCATTTTGCAGTACAACCCCCAGTTGCTTCCGGATCGCCCGTATATCCACTTTCTCAAGATCCTGACCATCGTAATATATTTTTCCGGTCTCCGGCTTTTCAAAGCCCAGCAAGATCCTTAACAATGTCGACTTTCCACAACCGGAAGTGCCCACTAAAGCGATATAATCCCCCTCCTTAATCCGGCAGGATATATCTTTCAAGACCAAAGGCCCATCCACTTTATAGCGAAAAGAAATATGATCTATTTCGATGGCGCCTCTGAGGGGGGCAGGTGCGATTTTTGTCTCATCGTACTCCGGCAGGGTGTCCAGAATCGGTTTCGCCCGTTGATAGAGGGGAATCACACTATATGCACCCATAACCGCCTCCGTCAAGGACGTCATGGACAGCATAAACGAGACAAAAGCTGCATTAAAGCCAATGAACTCCCCCGGTGATAATCGGCTATGACCGGCAATCAAAGCATAAAAAATGATCATGCCGGCAAGGATGGGGAAAACATCGTGAAAGGTCGTCAGCCAGTTCCCGAGCAGCCTCCTTTTAAAGACAAACTGACGCTGTTCACTGAACCTCTCAGCCCACCTGTGAAAAACTCTAACCTCGGCACCGGCTACCCGAAACTTTGTAATACTGCCGATCAGCTGCAGCATCATCCCCGCGATTTGATTCGAAGCTTCTAAACTCTTTCGTTCATAACGCACTTGCAGGTAACCCAAAAATCCTATGATCAGCAGTTCGACAGCCACTACGATCGTGGCTACACCGGCGAGCCGTCGATCATAATAGAACATTAAGACCAGTGTAAAAACCGAAAAAATGCTGGAAAGAGCCGTATTCAACGTCACACCTGAGAGAATTTTGCGGATCTGGCTGATCCCCATCGCCCGCATCGCCAATTCACCGGCAGGAAACTGCTTAAAAAATGGCACAGGCAGACTCAACAAGCGATCCCAAATCGCTGCTTGTACAGCGCCCTCCATTTTCCCCTCGATCCGCAGGGCAGCCAAGCTGCGCACAAACTGGAAAATCATCGCGGCCAGGGCGCTGGCTCCCAGAAAAAAGGCTATTTGGACTAAGTGCCCCCTCTCCCCTTCGGGAATAACCGTATTAAAGATAATTCCTGTGGCCAGGGGGATGGCTGTCCCTAGGATACCACCCAGGACACCCATCAGAAGAATCATCAGGAAGTCCCTGGGCCAGCTGTTTCCCCAGCCCAGAGCCAGCAGGTCGCGGGCGGTTCTCTTTCCCCCAGCCAAAGGGCGGTAAAAGACAAAAGCGGAGGCATCAATCTCCTGGGCCGTTTCGCAGTCAACAGCTCTGGTGACCCCCAGGGTATAATCATGGATATAATAGCTTGCCGGCGTGGCAGGGATTAAGGCAATCGGACGCCGGTCTTCCTTCATATAGCCCAGGAGGGGGCCGCTATCCTGGGTATACCAATCGCCGTGCAGGGACACTTCCCTCACCCTTATCCGTGAAGCCCGGGCGATCTCCTCCAGCAACATCACTTGGGGACTGCCCGGGACTTCGGGGGGTGCGGCGATCCCGATCTGCATAGTTTGACCCACGAGGCGGCAAGCGTCCAGCAGGGGATCTCCCGTCTGCCCCGCCAGGACTTTGGCCTCCACTTTTTCCGTGATGGCCGCCAACCTTGTGATAGCGTTGGCCATCAACCGTTGATCGGATCGGCTTTTCTCTGCCAACCTTTTTCGCTCTGCTGCTATTTTTTCGTCCCAAAGATCGCTCATCCCTTGCAACACGTGCGAATGGTACCTTGCGCGAAGTGAATCATTAGTTAAATACTCATATTCAGATAGCACCACCTCGGCGGTGGGCGCAACTTCATCTTGAGAAAATACGAGGCCGGAGGATGTCCTTGCTTCCCGGAAGATGTCCCCGCGTTGGCTGATCCGGGCTAACGTATGAAGCCATTGGCCTATAGCCCCGTAAATCTTCCCCCCATGAACCGGCCCTTGGCGCTCCTTCTGCGCTTCGCCGTCAGCTTCTTCCTCCCCGTCCCCAAGCAGCCCTGTCAGTTGTCCGATGTCAAGCCGCAGCAGACGCGAGCCCGGTAGCCCTGAGACCAACAGGCCTTTTTGGTGAGGGGAGCCTTCAGGAGTTATCCCGAAAAGCCAATCACCGGCCCGGGCTTCAAATAAGAACGTTTTAGTCCCCGCCTGCAGCTGATTTTCCATAGTCGCCAAAAAGACAGCCGCCTTCCCCCGCTCCACCAACCAAACAGAGCTATCCCCCTGAAGAAACAGTGGTTCCTGGCCATCCAGAGGGATACTCATTCCCGCTTGCTTCACGAACTCCCCATAATCTATCTCGCTCACCTGCCGATCACGACTGTTTATTTTGCTTGGCCCACATTCAACCCGTAGCGATCAGTTTGGCATAAGTCCCTGCACGCTCATGCAGCGACCCATGGGTTCCCCGTTCAATAATCTTCCCCTTTTCCAGCACAATGATCTCATCACAATCCCGTATCGTACTGAGCCGGTGGGCAACAATAATGCAAGTACATCCCCGGTAACGAATATGTTCATCCACTTTTTTTTCCGTTATGGGATCAAGAGCGCTGGTGGCTTCATCCATAATCAGAATGGCCGGATTCTGGGCTAAAGCCCTGGCGATCTCCAGTCTTTGCCTCTGACCGCCGCTATAATTTTTACCGCCCTCTTCCACCATTTGCTCATAGCCCCCCGGACGGGCGGTAATATCATCATGGATACAGGCATCCCTGGCAGCCCGGATCATCTCGAACTCCGAAATAGTCCCATCCCAGAGGGTAATATTCTCTTTGACCGTCCCCTGGAGCATACATATTTCCTGATCCACCATAGCTAAGGAATTGCTGATCACTTCCTTGGTGAAAGAGGAGCGGGGTTGCCCATCAAAAAGAATTTCACCTGACCAGGGATGATGGATGCCGGCGATGATTTTAGCGATAGTGGATTTGCCGCTGCCGGAGCCGCCCACAAGCGCTACCCGTGACCCCGGCCTTAAACTTAGGCTGAAATCCTCGATCAATGGCGGTTCCAAAATGCTATAGCCAAAGGTAATGTTCCTGAGTTCCACATAGCCGGATAGCTTCTGACCGGCCGGGGTTGCCGCTGTTCCCCCTAAATCCACCCGCTCCCCTCGACCCTCCTGATCCCCTTGCTCCCGATCGAGGGGATAGTTTAATACATCATCTAAACGATTCATCTCACCTGTCATTTCCTGAAGCTCAGCGCCGAGACCCACCAGTCCGGTGACCGGTGTCATGAAGCTGCTCATCAAACTCTGGAAAGCCACCAGCATGCCGATGGTCATTTGACCTTCGAGAATCAAAAACCCGCCGATCACCAGGACAAGGGCGTTATTGATCCCGGTTAGAAAACTGGGGAATACGGATAAAAACTGTGAAGAAACTCCCAGCTCCTGTTCAGCATTGAGCAATTTCGCCTGATATCCCGACCATTGAGCAAAGAAGTTGGCTTCCGAGCCTGTGGCTTTGAGGGTCTCGATAATTTGCAGACCCGCCATACCCGAGCCAATCAGCTTTCCCTCATCTTGAAGCAATTTGCGGTTCAAATCCACTCTCCGGGCCGAAACCGCAATCAAGTAAACTACATTGATGAAAGCGATCACCAACCCTACCAGGGCTAAAATCCAGCTATAGGTGAGCATTAAGGCAAAATAAAACATAATCATGAGGACATTAAGCGCCGTAGTGGCCAGTTTACCTGACAAGAGCTTCGCTACTTTATCGTTGCTTTGTATCCTGGACGTAAGATCACCGGCTGCTCGCTGGGAAAAGAATTCACTGGGCAGCCGGAAAATATGCCACAGAAACTGACCGGAGGTGGCTAAGGCGATCTTCGTCTCCAGTCTGAGCAAATAATATTGCTGCATCCAGGTTAAAACTCCTCTGAGCATGGCCGTAATGCCCATCCCCAGCAGCAAAGGCCACACCCAGGAATGGAGACCGCCCAACAAGATATCATCGACAAATACCCTGGAAAACACAGGGATTATCAAGCCGGGGATTACTAAAGCCAGACCCAATAGAACGATGTAGAGCAAGGCCTGCTCTGAGCCTTTAAGCCTTTTCCTTAAGGCCAGGCTCAAACTAGGTTTTCTGCTGTCCTTTTGAAATTCAGTTGTCGGTGTAAAGGAAAGAACAATACCCGTAAAAGCCAGGTTGAATTCTTCCTCGGAAACGGTTCTCCTGCCTGCCGCCGGGTCGTTGAGGACTACTTTTCCTTTATGGAAGCCTTCGAGAACGAGGAAGTGGCTGAAATTCCAGTGAATAACCAGGGGCAGGGGCATCCTGCGCAGGGCTTCCGGTTCTTTTCGGTAACCCTTTGCTTCCAGACCATAATTCCTGGCGGCTTTCAAAAGATTGCTGGCTTTGCTCCCATCCCGGGATACCCCACAGGCAATTCTTAATTCCTCCAGGGTGATATACTTTCCATGATAAGCCAGAATCATAGCCAGGGACGCCGCTCCGCACTCCACAGCTTCCATCTGCAGCACGGTGGGAACCTTGACGATTTTCTCTTTTACCACCTAATCCCCCTCTTTTCCGGCCCGCTTACCCCTTAAAAAGGGATGATTTTCTGAATGGGTTTCTCCCGCTTGGTGATAATTTCTGTGGTAATGATGGTCCCACTCTGAAAAGACATGGGCGGCCCCAGGGGAGATGACCAGCGATAGCCGCTCTCCGTAGCGCTGTCCGGAACCAGGTCGATCTTCACCAGTAAAGGGGCACCCTGTCCTGCCAAAAAGGCGACCAGGCTTTCATTGCCCAAGATCTGCATCATACTTTGCGCCGTTGCCGGATACTCTGCTACCCTATTCACCCTCCCCAGCAAGTAGCCGTACTCCTCTTTATTGACCGTGGTCGGAGAAATCTGACATTCCATGCCGGGACGGAGCAGTCCACCCTGCTCGGCCGGAACATAAACCACGGCTTCCAGCTTGACTGTATCACCATACTGTTCAAGGGTTGCCAGGGTATCCCCCGGTTTGATGATACTTCCCTTGCTCATAGTTAACTCCAAGATACGGCCATCAACTTCTGACACAACCTGGGTCTGATAGATCAACTCACTGCGCAGCTGCTGTATCTGTTCTTCGATACCAGCCAAGGCCGGATCTTCTCCCTGACTGTTCCTGTTCAGGTCGGCCTGGCTGCTTAAGAGCCCCTTGATTTGATTGACCAGCTCCGGTTGCTCAATCCTGGCGACGACATCCCCCTGCCTGACCTCCTGCCCCACCTTCACCCGAATATCACTGACCTGACCGGAGGCGTGATGCTGCAGAGAAAACACACCTCCATTGTTTAGAAGTATACCCTGTCCCTGAATTTTCGTGGGAATGCTCCCCAATAGTCCCCAGGCGACCCCGCTCATAAGAATCAGGCCTATAGCCAGCAAGGCCAGCCAAGCCTTAGGTGAAGTTACCTGAATCCGCTGATCAAGCTGCTCCGGGGAGGACAGTCTCGTCAAGGAAACGTCACGAAATAACCCCTGCCTCATCATCTTCACCTCCCCCTAATGCCCAAGATACTCAAACTGTCCGTCCCTGATCTTTTTCAACACTACCAAATCGCCGATGTCATCACCCCGCCCATCAAACCGGTGCATCCCCATCACGCCCTCCCATGGTCCCAAGTCCCTTAACTCCTGGGCAAGTGTCGCCGGATGGGTCAGATCGGACTTTTCCAAAGCAGCCGCCAACAGGGTGACCGCATCATAGCCTGCTGCCGCGTAGGAGGTAGGTGGTTGCTGGTATTCCCGCTGGAAGGCTTCCACAAAATCCTGAGTCCTGGAACCTGGACGCTGGGGGTTAAAGAAAGAGCCTACCAGTAACCCCTCCGTCGTCACCCCGGTGTCTTCGGTCAGGGAAAGGGCGTCCCATGAATTGCCGGCAATTAAAGGAACCTCAATGCCCACAGTTTTAGCATCCACCAAAAATTGAGCTCCCCCTCCTGTCGCGGTCTTAGCAACAAATATCCCATCCATACCAAAGGCTTGCCATTTATCATGCAAGCGTTCCAGATCCTTCAGATTGCCATAGTAGTTAAAACGATCGACGATCGTTATTCCTTGGACACGGGCATAGTCTTCAAAGGCATTGGCCAAGCCATTGCCATATGAATCATCGGTGTAATAAATAACCATCCGCTCATGGCCCTGCTCTGCAAGATAAACCGCCAGTTGCCGGGCAATCTCTTGATCGGAGGGAACATTGCGAAAGACATGAACATACCCATGATCAGTCAGGTCAGGTGAAGTCGAAGCCGGGGATAGCATGACCAATCCGGCTTGATCATAAATCGAGGCCGCTGGAATCGAGATAAAAGAATTGCGATGACCAATCACAGCCTGAATCCCTTCATTATCCGCGAAGGCTTGAGCGATGGCCAGTCCCTTTTCCAGCTCTGCCTCGTCATCAGCCTTAACCAGGCCCAGCTTGCGTCCCTGTACACCACCCTGCTCGTTAATCTCTTGAACGGCCAGCTCAAGACCCTCGGCAAATAAATCATCGAGAGAGGCAAAGGGCCAGGCAACACCGATGAGGATTTCCTCACTTGGGTTGGCCTGGGTACATCCCAGAGGCCATAGGCTGAGCCCGAAAACGAGGATCATCGCCAGAGATTTCTTGATCGCCCTGCTTTTCAACATATCCACACCTCTACACTTACTCTCCTATTTATCCCACTTGTATCAGCCTAAAAAAACCAGAAGGATTTGACTCATCCCCATCTATTTAATACGTCAGATTTGATCATCCATTACAGAGATCTTTGCTATGAAAGCAATTCCATCCTTGTGTTCTGTAATGCTCCTGCCCTTTTTACGTATAAACTGGTAAATGGACATTAGGGAGAGAACTATATGAGCAAAAAGGAAGTCAGTCCCTTTCACCTGTTTGAATACCGAGGCCATCCTTATCTGCTGAATATCGAAAAGATGGCGGCCCATCCAGTGAGCACGGAGCTTTTGCCAATCTTGCATAAAGTTGGGGAGCCGCAAATAAGACTTCCGGCCGCTCAGGAAGAAATCCTCAGGTCGTGGGACCTGATTAGAGAATGCAAGGAAAAGGACACACCTGTCGCGCAGATGGAGCCTATACCGATCACTTATATGTACCTTTTTCTCACCCAATCCTGTAATCTGCGTTGTATTTACTGTTATGGCGATGGCGGCAACTACGGAACCGGCGGCAGTATGGATATCTCCACAGCCAGACAAGCAGTGGATTGGCTTATCGGCAAAGCGGGCAAAATGAAAAAGATCTATCTGGGCTTTTTTGGGGGTGAGCCCTTTATCAATTTCCCCCTGATGAAAGCCACTGTGGCCTATGCCAGCAGAAAAGCTCAGGAAGCCCACAAGGAAGTGGAATTCTTTGTGACGACCAACGCTACGTTATTGGATGAAGAAAAAATCGCCTTCATTCAAGAGCATCGCCTTTCCGTGCAGATCAGCTTTGACGGACCAAAGGAAATCCAGGATGCCCAACGTCCCTATGCCAACGGTCAGGGCTCTTATGACTCGATCGTGCCGAAAATCAAAAAATTACTGGCCCTCGCTCCTAAAGTTTCCGGACATGCGGTGCTTTGGGGGGATACTGATCCTCAGCTTGTCAAGGCTACCCTGCAGGACTTAGGATTGACCTCCCTCTCCCTTTCCCCGGCTTCCCATTCCCTCTTCCCTGCTGAGTCTGAAAAAAAACAAAGCATCCGCAAAACGCAAAGACAACTCCGGACTTTGGAACAAGAGGCCGAGGACTGGTCACACCATATCCGGGACAGGGACCAGGATACCCTCCGTAGTTTAAAAGCAAGCAACGGGGGATATGGGATTTATTCCGGTATATTGGCCCTGCTGCATCATCGCCATAAATACCATTTTTGTGGTGTGGGCCGTAAGATGGTGGGGGTCTCCGTAACAGGGGATATCTATCCCTGCCACCGCTTTGTGGGCAATGAAGCGTATAAACTGGGACATGTCAGCGAAGAGGCGTTTAACCGAGCCGATTATCTCCAAAGCTCTCTCTACTCTCAGGCAAACTGTGCCTCCTGCTTTGCCCGCTATTATTGTGCAGGCGGCTGTCTGCATGATCATCTCAGCTCCAGCGGCTCCCCAGATGTTCCTGCAGAAGAGATCTGCCGCCTCAGACGCCGTGAATTGGAACTGGCAGCCGTCATCGCAGCCAACCTCAGCTCTGATGACCAGGCCTTCCTAATCAATGAACACATTATTCCTCCCCAACCCTGCCCCCTGGATTTTTAAGAAGCACTAATGAAAGGAGAATCGCCCAGTGGGCGACTCTCCTTTTTATCAACGCAGGGCATTTTTAGAATGTTACCAGATCAGTTCCTTCAACCCACAAGTATCTACGACACAAGATCCCCCGGCAACAGCATCCAGCTCGCTGTCACTCATTTCCTCACCAAGCTCCTTTAGCTCGGCAGCGCTAAAGTCGAAGCCTACCTCTTTGACCAGTGCCCGGCGCTCTTCCGCGTCCTTGGCTGCCATAACTTTCTTGGCAAAGTCCTGATCGGTTTTCATTTTCTCCATGAAAGCTTTTGCGGATTCGATACTCATTTTCTGTTCCCTCCTATTATTTGTGCACCCTGTACACAGATTAGCTTCTTCAACCGTTAATACGTTTTGCTCCGGATAGTATTACAACAGATCATGACAAAACTTTTCGTCTTCAGCGATTACATTTTACAGTTTGGACATCCCCTATCCCCGGCACTGTTTCTTAACCTTGAACCACATCTGGGACATTCCTGCCACCCAAGCTGCTGAGCAAAACCTGCTGCAACATACTCCAAATCCTCTTCAGCTAGTTCTTCATCTCCACTGAATTCCCTTAAGCCAACCGGATTGGCCTGGCCTAATTGGGCTAAGATCTTTTCCTTTAAGCTACCGCGAAGCTTGCTGTTCGAGCTTAAATCCTGGGTCAGAATAGTTTCGGCTAAGAATAAAAGCTTTCTAATTTCAGGCTCCTCCACCCCACCCAGGTCTTTTTCTCCGGCAATCATCCGTTCCAGATAAGCCAAATAACTATCTGCCTGTTGTTTTTCATTCATAGATACACATCCCTTGGCTTGCCAAGATTATGCGCAGCTGCCGCATGGCCCGAAAAAGGATGACACCTGTATTGCTTTCGCTGATACCAACGAGCTTGGCGATCTCACGATTGCTTAAATCACTCCAGAACTTTAGAGCAATGATCTCCTGTTCACGTTGGCTTAAGGAAGCAATGGCCTTGAGGAGATGCTGTTGAATCTCATTTAATTCCACCATAGCCACCGGGTCCGGCTCACGGGCTACGATATCTTTTGTATAGCCATCAAGGGAAATAGTATGTACTCCCTTTCGGCTGCGATAGTAATCGGTAATCGTGTTACGGGCAATGCGAAAAAGCCAGACAGAGAAAGGAGCTTTGTGCTCTTGGTAAGAGTGACCTTTGGTAAACACTTTCTCAAGGATTTGGCTGACCAGATCTTCGGCATCATGATAATCAGCCACCCGATAATGCACATAATTATTAATCCGGGGAAAGTACATCGTGTATAATTCCGTAAAGGAGGTCTCATCCTTTTGAGCAAGTCCAATCAACTCTCTTTTTTCCACTTGAGTAAGTATGGTCGCTACCCCCTCTGCCTGAATACTTTTGCTCATAGCCTGATTATAAAAACCTAACTACCACCAAAAGTGCCACCATGTGTTCACTTCGCCTTAGTGGAAAAAATGCGGATGTCGGGCTGGAACATAAAAAAAGAGGAAAACCAAACTTTTGGTCTTCCTCTTCAAGTCATCTATCTAATGTCCCATCTGCGCACACCGCCGTGTCAATTCCCTGGCGTTTGACTTATCCCCTGATTGGGCATAGCCCTCCTGAAGAACCGCCGCCGCACTAAGAAAGAGTTCCTCAAGGCGGAGCCTCGTGCTTTCCGCCCACAGTGCCTCTAAGTCATTCAGATAGCGGCCGGTGTAGTGTTCCACAACCTTTTGGGCGTTGGTAAAGTTTGGCTGCCGCGCAAAGTCAGCTGCCGCTTGCCGGAGGGCGTCGAGATCACAACGAATCTCAGCCATCTCCAAACGGTACAACCCCCGCTCATACAAGATCGGATTACCGGCGCCTGCACTCTCAAACGCCCGCTTTATCTCACCCCGGCGGGTATGAAATAAACTGGTGACATTAGCCTCGCTGTCCCACCACAGGTCATTGAAAATGCGTTCTTTGGCAACGCCTTCACGATGCTCCAGCAGGTAAGCCAAAAGTTCACGGGCTTTCTGGGTGCGTATCTTAATCGGGCTTTTCCGCTCATGGTCAGGAGCTATGTAAAAGGTCCCCAGGGTGTTGATATAAACCCGAACACTGGTATATCCTCCATAGTTGAGCAGCTCGCGGGTATAGTCCGGCATGATGCCTGCCTCCGCCGCCTGCTTCAAGACAGCTGCAAAAAGCGGCTTAAAGCGGATGTAGTAGCGGTGGTCATATTGGCGGGAAAGCCTCAGAAAGCGATACGTATAGCTCCGGGCCTGCTCTTCGTCACCTTCTTCCAAATAAATGGCCGCCAGCTTGCCATAAGCGAGGGTCGCGTAAGCATAGCAGCCGATTTCCTCCCCAATGCTGATCGATTTCCGATAGTATTCTATAGATTGCTCCCTATTCTTTTTATGTACCTGCAGGGCATTCGCCATCCGTCCATAGGCCACAGTCTGAAAAAAGGGGGTAGTATCTTGAATAAGCATCAGTATCCCCGCCGTAATTTCCTCAGTTTTCTCCGGCTGTCCAAAGATTTCCGTACAAGCCTTCCAGATCTTCACAAATAGCCAGTGCTCGCGGGTGCTGCGATTTAGTAGCGCATAGTCTTCCGCCATATTCAGATAGCGATCAGAGACTGAAAAATCAGCGGCTTCCCCCAAGTAATAGTTTAATTGCTCTGCAGTATTAAGGGTTTCGGCATACAACAGATAATTGATGCTGAATTCTTCATGAAGCCCCAATTGGCGCATCCGGTAAAGCTCCGCATCCAGCAAGGGCAGAGCCTTGTCTTCCTGCCCGGCAATCTGATAAGCCTTGGCCGCATAGACTCCCACACCATGGCGCATCAGCTGATCCTGCTCTTCCTGTGGAATAGCCAGGGATTTTTCATAAGCCTGCAAGCAATGTTTATAATCCCCTTTGTAAAAATAAATCACTGTGAGATAGCGCTCGAACCAGCCCTTAATTCTTAAATCCCCATTCACTAAGCACTTATTCATCATCCCTATTGTTAAATCCAAGGCTTCAGTCAGTTGGGAGGTGAGGGTCAAGTTGTGAATCTTTTCAATGACCACACCATACCAAGCTACCATGGGCGCGCCTTCCAGCAGAGGGAGCAGGCTATCCAAACACGCATTGCTTTCAGGGAAGGAAGCCCTATTGCGCTTCACTCTTGCCAAATGGGTCATAGCCAGTATATAAAGATCCTGCTCATCACTTTTTAACTGAGGCATAACAACCCTCAAGTATTTTTCTGCCTGGTAAAAATCACCGCCATCAGAAAGGTAAATTCCTTTGACCAGTTGAACTCTTGGGGTCAGTTCAACGTGGCGAGCCTCGAGAAAATCGAAATATCTTTTCAGGTTTCTGCTGCTCCCCTTGGAGAAGAATTCCCCTGCCATAGCACTGAGACAGGCGTGAACTATTCTCTCATCCTCTGCCAGGAGGGCGTATTCAGCAGCCCGCCCATAGTCCCCGCTCTCATAGCAGCTGTCCTTGGCCTTGTGCAGAATCTCCCATCCCCTGCCCTCATCATTTTGTTGTAAAAAATTGCGGAATAAGGTGTGGTAGCGATAGGAGGTACTTGAAGTTCTCAGCGTAAAGAGGTTCCGGTGCATCAGTTCTTCGAGAATCTTTTGTGAATGCCTGATATTCAGCAAATGGTTGCACACTTGAACTTCCAGCTCCGGAAGCCGGGAAGTGGCTTTCAGGAAATCCCGGATTTCCTCTGTGATTCCCATGAATATCTCATTAAATAGATAACGGCTAACATCACGGTCGGCATCAAGCCTGGCCAGCGAGAACTCTTTGTTGCCCTCTGCGGCCAAACGATAGGATTGGATGGCTAACGTCCATCCCTCAGTGGCTGAATAGGCCGCCTCATCAAAAAATCCCCATAGCCTTGCCGCTTCCTCCTGACTGAAGCACAGATCCTTTTTGGTCAGCTCGACAACCTCACCGGCCACCTTTAAGCGGAAAAGACTGCTCCACAATTCATGGCGGCTGGCCATAATCAGGGTAAGATTAGGGGGACTGCTCTTTACCCATTCCGTGAGAAGATCGATCAACTGATGATTGGTGATCACATGAACATCATCCAAAATAATGGTCAGTGTGCTGCTGCCAATCGCCTTCAGCAACCCAGAAAGAACAACCGCGGCAAAGGTATCGCTCCCCGCGAAAGGAATATAGTCTGTGGCATGAAATTCAAACTGTACAAGCTTCTCCCTTAGGGAGGATTCCAAATGCTGCAAAAAGAAGAGCGGCTCCCGATCCTTACCATCAAGGGCCATCCAGACGACATCATCACGTCCTTTGGCATATTGCAGCAAAAGGGTCGTCTTACCATAGCCCGCATCAGCATGTATGTAAGTAAGCTGAGTGCCGGGAAGGGCAATTTTATCCAGCAAGCGGGGGCGTTGAAGAAGTGCCTCAGTGACTTTTGGCCTTATGTTCCCCAACTTCATTCCCCCTTCCCATTGTCATACTATTGTTAAAACTCTAACCATTAATTAGAGCTTGCCTGCTAAAAATCCTTCTCCCTTACGCGTCATCATGCCGAAAAAAATAAAGTGCGCCTCCGCAACTGGAGACGCACTTTATTTTTTATTTTAATTCATTTCCCATCCGGCACATATTCAATCAAATCCTCTATCCTACAGTTAAACACAGCACAAATCTTATCAATCTGCTCAATCTCTATCCTTTTGGTTTCTTCATAATACATCTTGGATAAAGTCGCAGGCCTGATTCCTGTGAGCGCTGACAACGTTTTCTGATTCATTTTATGTTTCCCTAGCAGTTCGGACAGTTTGATTCTCACCATGAGAACACACTCCAATGTCTTTGTCTTTTGGCCTGATTTTATCAGTAAGCGTAATAAAAAAGTACATTTATGCACCAATATAACTACAGGAGTAAATTAATGTAGAATAGAGGTAATTAGCACACTATGATTACCTTAATGGTAATTATATTTCTCTTAGCGTTATCAAAAAACTGCCTTAGTATTCTCACAGAATCCCTCGCAGTATTCTTTCCGCTGATGTTCAATCCGCTGAGGATTCTTTAAGATTACTATAGGGGAGGCTTGAGGAAATGGAGCTGGATCCCAAAAGGCTGGGCAGAGCCATCAAGAATGCCCGTTTGGAAAACAACCTTACTCAGGAAGAACTGGCCGAGGGGGTGGATATTGCCACCGTCCATGTCAAACAGCTCGAAGCCGGTAGCCGTAAACCTTCGGTGGATGTCCTGTATAAGCTGGCCAGATTCCTCAATTTTTCGGTAGACGCCGTATTCTTTCCCGAGCGGACGAATGGATGGGAGATACAGCGTAAAATCGAACTCAGCCTGAATAACTCTTCTACGCATGAATTGCAGGTTATTTATACCACTTTGATCGAATTGCGACGGGTCCTATCTTCGCTGCAAGCCCAAGAAGAGCCGCCGCCCGATAGTACGGAATGACGCAAGCAATGCCCCAAAACGCGGGGTGAAATAGATGTAGATAAGGAGAATTTGCCCTATGAAAATCGCTTTATGTGATGACATTCTACCTCTGCGCCGGATGCTGGAGGCCATGATGAGGGAATACGAAAGGGAGAAGAATGTCCGGTTTCAAATCCGCCAATTTGGGAGCGGTGAAGAACTGCTGAAGCAGGCGGAAGAAGAGCACCTCCATTTTGATCTGATTTTCCTGGACCAGTGTATGAAAAAACTGTCCGGCGCAGAAACAGCACTGCGCATCCGGGAGTATGACACGGCCTGTCAGATCGTATTTTGCACCGGATCCGGGGCTCACCCTCAGTTCGCGGAGGCTTCACCGCTGAGAATCCTGGAGAAGCCGATCGATATGGAGGATATCTATGTTATCCTTGATGAGGTACGGAGCGGCGGATAGCTCCCGTTCACAAACACAGATTCGGATTTCATCTCATACTGAAAATGATAAAGTGCGCTTCCGCAGCTTGGAAACGCACTTTTATTATCTTTATCTTCATTTCAGCAACGATATAGTTTTGTATTTTTTAAAAAATTTTTACAGCGCTTTATCTAATTCTTCATACAACCTATTAACAGAGGGAAAAGCGCTCTTAACCTTTTGGGCATCGATATTCTCCAATATTTTAAATGAATGAGCAGCTTTTCCGTACTTACCCTTATAACTGCTTCTGCTGGCATTCTTTAGACCATCTAATATATCGGCTTTACTAATACTCTCAATGTTAGATCCCCTTGACAAACTTCCTTCTCTAAATCCATTACCAAAAAATTCTCGGAGAGTATCAATATCGGCTAAAAACCAACTTTCCATGCATTGAATCATTAGATGGATCTGCTCATCCTGAGCATTTCGGGGCATATTCCAACTCTCATGAGTCGTTAGGTATTGTCCTGGCCTATTGCAAAAAGCTGCGCCAACAGGCCCCTCACTATCAACAAGCAAAAAGGCTAGTTCTCCCGTACTCTGAGAAGTTTTTAAGGAAATACAATAATCACGAAAAGCCTCATTTCGTGAACCGCACGCAACAATCCTCGGCATCCGCCCCCGGAAGCCTATTTTATCGAAAAAGCTACTAAAAGCTTTACGGCATTCTCTTTTGAGATGTTCTTGCTCCCCTCCGCCTTCTATATATATCTTGACCGTATTCCTTAAACTTCTTACCATCGGGTTCCTCCAATTTCACCTTTGCGCCAAAGTTCACCGAGTGAATACCTCTCAAGCCAGTCTTTAAGCAAATCTTTTTCTAAACGACGGAATCGAGTCATACCTTCATGTTTTTCACAAACTAAAACTGCCTCAGGCATATCAGTCAGCTCATCAACAAGAATTTCAGAATGAGTCGTTACAATCAACTGGGTCATTTTCGACGCATCCTTTAATAACTGTCCAATTATTGGAATGATATCTGAATGTATTCCTAATTCCGGCTCCTCTATACATATCAGAGGCGGTGGGTCAGGATTGCAGAGAATTGCTAAGAGACAAAGAAACCGAAGCGTTCCGTCAGAAAGACGAGTGGCCGGAATCATAAACTCCCCTTCCTGCAAGAAGAGCTGAACAGTTCCGCCTTCAACAATGACATCGAAGTCGTCAATACCTTCATAAAACTGAGACAATAAATCTAAAACCTTCTTCTTAACCTTATAGTTAGTCCGCAGTTTATTAAGGACGAGGCCTAGATTAGAACAATCTTCCGCTAAGTAATCATTAGGAGCATCTGCACCTTGAGGTTGCCGCAGTAGTGCTTTGCGGCCAAAATTCCATTCCCGATAGATTCGGATAGCCGTAAATTGCTTACCGAGCCAAGTTATTTCCGGATATTGATCAGGATCTTTGCGCTGAGAAAGAATAGATTGTTCAGGATCAATGTCTTCGCGCTTCAGCATTCTTTTTTGATCCTTAGTATTATTGAGAACTGGATTACCGTTTTGATAACGGTAATAGAAATAAGGTTCCGAGTGATTTGCATACGGTTCTTTTGTCTCCAGGCATTCATCGACAAGTTCAAAACGTTGCTTTAAAGCGGTAAAAGATAATTGATACCGTAAATCCTTATTTCCATGAGGAGCAGACGGTGTAATCACTTCCATAGAGGCCGTCGGAAGTTCAATGCCTCGCCAAAGCCAGTCGCGAATACCTCCTCCCCTGCGAATCGGAACAGCCAGGTCTGATGGCGAAGCTTGAAGAAGACTAATGGCATCAATCAAGTTAGATTTGCCCGACCCATTTGGTCCAATCACCACATTTAAGCTGTTTAATTGAATATCGGTCGATTCACTGCCAAAAGATAATAGATTGGCAAGTTTCAATTTTTTGATTAATGGCGAATCAGACTTATCTTTCATCATAGCCCTCCCACTTAAATTCACCTTCATGCTAACGGATATTTCACATCTCGAATGTATGTTTGATTATATTTTATATTATATGGTTATTTTTGGCAATAAAACAAGAGTTATTACTAAAATTTTTATACACAAAATGGACAACGCCCCTGCTTGATGGATTAAAAGGAGAGCAGTTCAAAATTTTCGGCAAAGTCGTCAATGACCTGGAGGCTGCCTTCGATGGCGATAGGAATATCCACCCTCCGGCACAGGTCTGAGAGAAGGTGTGCCATTTCCTCATCCCGTACGAATATTTTTTGTGGCCGGCCGGAGTCTTCAATATAGTTGATGACCTGGCCCAAAACTGCGGCAACCTCATCATCGCCGGGATCCAAGAATTCCTGGTCAAGGATCATTCCACTACTGCGGCTGGCCAGTATAAGCAGCATAGGGATTGTGGGCCTGCCGGATTTTGACTCATCGATAAAGGTGTCCAGGAATAGAGTGTCGATCTCCAGCTTCTCCTTCACCTTCTTTTGCCGCTTCAGCCTGGCGGCCATAACTTCATCTTCCAGCACAGGCACCAAATATTGGGGAGAAGGCATAAAGCGCGGCATCGCTGAAGTAAGCCATAATTTCTGCTCCGGATCGAAACAGCGGTAAAGAGTCTGCCCTTTTTCGAAGTCTACGGCAATTCCGTGTTCCAATAAAGCCCTCAGAGCCATAAAAAGCTCCTGGAATACCCGTGTCAATTTCAGAACCTGCTCCTCATCCAAGGTATGGGGCGCGTATCCCCGCTCAAAGGCCCGAAAGAAAATCCATTGATTTCTGCCCCGAAATTTTAAGCCCAAGGCTTTGATACGATCCCGTTCAGCTTTGCTTAATTCATCCCTGTCGCCGAAGTAGCAGGTCAGATTGTTCTGGTAGCGAATCAGTTGTCCGGGCGGGATCTCCCGGCTTTCCGCCAGCCGGTAAAATCCCCTGAGAGCCTCCGGCCCTTCCATTACGGTGATAGCGTAACACTCACCATTGCGGCCCATCACGCTGACAAAGAAGGGCTGCTCGTATTCGGGGAGCACCAGCGTGACCACATCCATATCCCAAAGATAGTCCCACGGCTGCAGGGAACCAATCAACCGCGTCACCTCATATAATTTACGCCACGGTTCCAGACCGGCTTCTTTTCTCATCGTCGGCACCTATCCCTTTCTATTCTCTATTTTATTCTTTAGCTCTATCCTTTTCTCTCAAAACAACGCTTTCTATCATCATATCATAGGAAATGCCCTTTTTCACTCCGACTTACCTTATCCTGCTGAGCCACTGGCAGGATAAAGTTGAAGCTGATGGTCCCGGAAATTCAATCCATTGCTACGAACTTCCGGGTATCGTGGCACGAATCACAACCCTGTTGACTATGGCTCCAATGCAGGGTAAAATTATAGTTATACCCCTACGGGTATAAAGGAGGCGCCGTTATGCGACAGTGTATGGATTTTGATAATCTGCATAGACGATTGAACAAGGTTATGGGACAAATCAAAGCCGTTGATAAAATGTTGGAAGAGGATATCCCCTGTGAGGATATTCTAATTCAGATTAATGCAGCTAAAAAGGCTTTGCATAAAGTTGGCCAAGTCGTTTTAGAGGGACATTTAAACCACTGTGTTCGGGAAGGCATCGAGCATGGAGATGCGGATAAAACAATTAATGATTTTGCTAAAGCAGTAGAACATTTTTCAAGATTGACTTAGGATAAACACCACAAGCGTATTGCTGACCGGTGACAACCATCATGCCGTAGTACCATCTAAAAAAATCCCCCTGCTTTTATCTTTTATCGCAGAGGGATTTTATTTATTTTACTCTTCAACATATGCCCAGGATAAGACGGCTTCCAGACGTGTGTTGATCCCAAATTTGAGAAGGATAATCTTCACCTGAAGATGAGCCGCCCGGGCAGTGATTCCTAAAGCTGCGGCAATCTCTCTGTTATGAAGAGGCTTGGTCAGAAGGCCCATAATTTCTTTTTCTCTGGGTGTCAACAGCCTTTTAAGGACTTCGGCAGGCTTCGCGGGGAAATGCAAATCATGGAAATCTATTTCAACCTGGGAAAACGTCAACGGGCTTGGCGAAAAATACACGCCCCCTTTAGACACGCTTAAGACAGCCTGTATCAGTTCCTCGACGGCACAGGTTTTCAACAACAGCCCTTCGGCCCCTTTGCGGCTTGCCGCCAGAACATAACCCTCCTGACTTTGTTCCACCATCAGAATAACCTTTAGGGCGGGGTGGGCCGCTTTTATCTTATCCATCAAGTCCAGCCCGCTGATATCCCGAAGATAAAAATCCAATAAAACAACATCCGGCACAGAATGGCGGAGAAAATTCAGACACGAGTCTTCATCCCCGGCAATTCCGATGGTCACTATGCGCGGTTCAAAAGACAGCAACGCCCTGGTCCCTTCTGCAAAGGGCCGGTGGCTGTCCACGATGAGCACATGTATCTGCTCTGCAGTTTCTTGTGATTTTTCCCAATGAACGGACATCCTGCCTCACGCGCCTTTACCCATATTTAGGAGCCCCGATGAGGGTTTTGCCATTATGGGAAAACCGGGATAAGCGCTTTGAGCGTTGTTCCGCGGTTTATTCCCGAAATGATCTGAAGCTCCCCGCCCAGACCCTCAATACGCTCCTTCATTTCAACCAGGCCGAAGTGGGTCCCTGTCAATAGCCAGTTTTCTATCTGGCCGGTGTCAAAGCCCCGGCCGGAATCACTTACGGTCAATTCAAGCCAGGTTTCGTTCAGGGTCATGCGAACCGTTTGCATATTGGAGCGGGAGTGCCGCACTGAGTTCATGATGCCTTCCTGTAAAAAACGATAGGCGGTGACTTCCACATCCTCCTTAAACCGGCTTTGCTGGCCCAGTCTGCTGATTTCCAAGGAAATCAGGGATAATTCTTCAGTCATGATTTCCTGGCACAGCCATTGAACGGCGGGGACCAACCCCAGGCGGGTTAGAATCGGGGGGCCTAAATCATTGACCATACAATTGAGCTCATAATTCAGGTCCTCCGCCCGTTCCTGCAGATAAGCAATTACCTTCAGGGTCTTATCGTCGGCGGGGCATTCCTTTTTCAGATATTTCAGCCACCGACTCAGGTCCATGCTCCACTGCAAAGGACCGGCGCAGATTTCGTCGGTAAGAAGTTTCCTTTTCTGCTCAACTTTACGTAACAAAGCATTGTTGATCCCCTGCAGCTCCGTCTTTCTTCGATGTGAACGCCCGGAGCTTTTGGTCAGAAAATGTATTTCTTTGGTCAGCTCGCCGATTACCAGCGACATAAGGATCTGATACTCCAATTGACCGGCCAGCAGGGTAAGAAAAGGTAATTCTGACTGCTCGAATTTGATGCGGGAAGAACGCCGGCCAAAGAAAATTCCACAGGTAGCATCATGGGAAATAAATGGGATATAAATCCCTGCCGGGCAGTCATCGGGCAGCATTTTGGCTTCCAGATTAGATCTTTGATTCTGATAAAAGAAATTCTCCAATGTCTCTAATTCCTTGAGATTCTCCTTAAAACGTCCCGCCGCTTTTTTGAGACAGCCGATCTGCGCATTCTCCATAATTATAAAAATCCCGTCAATATCCAGAGTGTCAACGATTTCATCCAATATCCGCTCCTCAGCCAAAAGAGAGGCCAGATTTTCATTCAGGGAGGCCATCTTTTGCTTGAACGCTTGTTTGTCTTGGGAAAAGCCTCCTCTTTCCCAGAGCCTGCTGATTCCAATCTGTATAAAATAAAAGCAAAGAATGGACAACAGGGTGGAGAGCAGCAAAGCCAAATAGAGCTCAAGATAAATAGTGGGCACGATTTGCAGGAAGTAAAGCGTTAAGGAAAAAACAAAGCTCAAGAAGACCCCAGCGACGACATAAGTAATTACCGTTTTATAAAGCCGGCGGCTGTCCAGCAAATATTTGTTGACAATTACATAATATAAAGAAAGCGGGACAGCAGCGACGAATAAGGAACTCACTTGGGTATAAAGCAATTGTTCAACATTAAAAATGATTGGCAAAGCTGATAATAATACGAATGGCAAAAAACCAATCCCCACCCCCAACAGAATAATGCCGACTTCATTCTTTTTGGGATGATCTTTGGGGAGCTTCATGAGTAATGCCAGATTCCAGAGTGTAAAAAGAATTCCGATAATCATATTGGATAACGACATCTTTTTTATCAAGCTTACAAGCTGAACAAGACCCAAGGATTGCAAAACAGTCAAAACCAAAATCAAACTGAAGAGGATAGTTACAATAGTACGGCCCAATTTATTTAATTTGTTTTGATTAGAGACGGGGAAAACCGAAATAAAAACAATAAGAAAAACAGGTGCCAGCGAGAACGTGATATACTCCAATTCTTTGGCCAACAGTATAGAACGGCTGGAAGCTTGTGCTAAAACAATTGCCAAACCGAACACCCAGTTCATCCAAAATAAGATGCGCGCCGATTCTAAAAAGGGACGCTTGTACCAGGTCATAAACCCTAAAAAACCAAAAATAAACCCTAGAATAACCATAGGTGTCTCGCTAAGTACCTTCAACGGAACAGGCTGCTTAGATATGATAACCGTTTGAGCCGTCAGTTCATCCGGTTTCCGAAATTCAATTGTTGAGGCTCCTTCCGCCTCTCCCCATTTTTGGACAAAGCGATAGCTACCGGCATCCTCCCCGTCGATTTTCAGGATTTCGTCCCCCACCCGGATACCGGACCGATACCCTTCGCCAGAAGGATAACTGGTTGCCACCAGCCATTGCTCATTATTGTTCTTGAGTTCCAGACCGATAAAGGGTTGGGGCAGACAAGCTGCAAAGTAACCCAACCCCAGCACAACAAAAACAAGGCTGGCGATATAATAAATTTGTCGTTTAAATATTTTCTCCAACAAGTTCTTTCATGTTCTCCTTATGTTTTTCAGGAACAGGAATTCTCTCCAAAATTTCCCTGGCTTTTTGGCAATAAATTTCAAACATCACGGTGCAGTAGGGCGCAACTCCTTCTTCAGCAGCCAGTTGTCTGACATATTCCCTTTCTTTATCTCCGAACCCATAGGCTCCTTCGCCACGCCCCTGAGTCAGTTCCTTAAACCGCTCAGCAGCTTCCCCTTTCAGGGTATTTAACAGGTAAACATAAGGCAGGGTCTTTTTATTGTTCACAAAATCGCTTTTTCTGGAAAAATCCAAGAAATCATTTAAATCGTTTCTGATTTGATTCAGGATCCCCAAATTGATCCCAAACTGTTCCAAGGCATGTATTACGGGTTCCTCTGCCCCGCCTAAGATGGCTCCTATTCTGCAGGCGCAGGCGGTCAAGCTTCCGGCCTTTTGCTCCGCCATCTCAAAATATTGCTCAAACGATACCTGCTGCCGGTCGTCATATAAAAACTCCCGGAATTGCCCATTGCTGGCGCATATTCCTGTACGGTGCAAAGTTGCCGCAACCTCTCGAAACAGCCTGTTGTCCGGAATGGCGGAAATGGCCTCATCACTGAGCATGAGCAAGCAGATGGCCAGATTGATGGCCTGAGCATCCGGAAGCCGGCGCCAGGGCATATTCTCATTGTCCCGGTCCTGCACGTCATCGAAAATATCCAGAGCCAGGGCAAAAAACTCCATCCCAATGGCACCCGCCAGCGCGGCTTCCGGATCTCCGCCCGCACATTCACAGCTCATACGCGTTAAGTGGGCCCAGCGGAACAATTCCCCAGTGGGACTGTCGGCGTTAAGGGATACCCTGATCAGCCGCTCCATTTCCGCATCCAGCCGGACTTTGGCTAAAACACGATCAATTTCTCTGAAAAAAATCTGATCAAGCTGAAGATTCATCAGATTTTATGCCCAATAACCCAGAGGAAGCACGCCGATGGCCGCGCCATTCCCGGATATATCATGCCTGGAAAGGACATTTTGAACAATCGAAAATTCACCAGGATTTATTTTTTTTTCGCCCGACTTTTCCTTTTGTATCACCAAACACGTAGGATTTTTGACACATTCATGGACCAAATTTGCAATAGCTGCATAATTCATCTTAATACCCCTTTCTAAATTAAAAGTAACCTAGAATTCTCCATAGTGCCGCTGAATTACCAAAATATCCTTCAGCTTGATCCTATACTCACTGTATTTCTCTATTTTACTTATTTTTCCTCTATCGAAATTTAGTTTATTATGTCGTAATTTGCTTAACCACAATTGCCGATTCCCGGAAGCTTTGCTACACCTGAGCTAACAGTATTTTTTTATTGGAAATATTTATCCAAATAATAAAGTTTTTTCTTGTACAAATTTTCGCCTATATCCTGCCAATTCCTTCAACTCATATCACGGCCCTAATGGGAGTATTGACTGGCGGGTTGACCATCACCATTTCAGCTTCAGCGAACGAGACATCCGCTAATTCCAAACAACTAATACCCTATTTCCATATCTATAATAATAACCTTGATTCTGTCTTTGATGAACTGGCCCGTAATCAGGACAAAATCATTGCAAATCCGCTGGGGATGCCGGCAATCCACACACCTGTTCAGTTTGGTACAGGGTGTTTCTTTTTTCAGCCGTTTAGCATCCATTGGAGCGGCAATTTGCCGAACACGCTGAATGGCACTCTCTACATCCTCCGTGATTTTATTGGTCCCTACCACAACAATGACCTGTCGGGGGCCATAAATCATGGGGGCGACCCGGCTACCATTCCCATCGATATTGAATAGCTTTCCATCCGTGGTGACGGCATTGGTTCCTGTGATAAAGGTATCTGCGGCAAAGTTTTGAATATACAACCTTCGCTTATCTTCAGAGGTCAGGCCCGGCACGTATTTATCATAAAAAATATAATCCCCCTTGCGCAGGAAATCAAAGACCCCCAGCTTTTCTAATGTCACTGAATCGCCGCAGCCAACCGTCTGTCCCTTTTCCATCAGGCCGGACAAAAGCGCCATTAATTCCTGCCGATTATGGACAAAATACCCTGCCATGTTGTTGCGCTGCAAGCCGGCAATCGTCCGTTCGATCATTCCAACCATACCTCACATCTCCCTCTGATATTTAGCAAGATAGTACACCATAGTAAATACAACCAGGAGATAGCCCCCTACTAAAATCAATATCACCTGAAGAGCCACCTGCATGAGTGCAAACCCTAAAAGCAGTGCACTGTATAGCACCAGCATCAGATCATAGGCTTTAGCCTTGGCTTGGTTGCTGATCGCTATGTTGCGCTCGTCCTTTTCTTCGATTTCCACCTGCCTGGCGGTTTCCGGATGTTTTTTGAATTGACGGAGCTTTATCGCCGTCCCCAGATTGCTGCCGAATACACCTGCGCCGACCCCAACACAGATATAGGGCAAGGTGCCCAGCATCCCTTCAGCATCCCCCTGCCATTTTATGAGTCCCAATCCTGCGGCTAACAGAACAAATCCCAGCACCGTCAACCCCATATATTTTTTGACGCTGTCATTTTTCATCGTGCTCCTCCTCTTCATAGATAAAAATTTCTTCGATGCTCATTCCGAAAAACCGGGCGATCTTAAAAGCCAGTATAATGGATGGATTGTAGCGCCCATTTTCCAGCGAGCCGATGGTTTGCCTGGATACCGCCAGGGCGGCGGCCAGCTCTTCCTGCCGAATCCCGCGCTGCTTGCGTATTTCTTCCAACCGATTCTTCACTGTCGGCCTCTCCCCTTTCTATGGAAAGCATACTTTCCATAGAAAGAATAACATTGCCAAACAAAAATGTCAAGCAAGCTTTCCATTGATTGTGGGGTTTCACCTGCAAAGGCATTTTTATTGACAAACCTATACCCGTAGGGGTACAATACTTTCGTAATATATACATATACCCCTATAGGTATTAAGAGAAAGGAGTAGGTGATGTGCTAACATTTTTCAAGGATGAAGAGAAGAGGACGCTCCTTTTTCTCGCACTTTCTCTTCCGGCTCTTATTCTGAGCTTTTTTGAAATCGGTTCATTTCCTGTCGACCCTGCCTGGATCGCCATTCTGCTCTGCGGTATTCCCATTATCAAAGGCGCCATTGTCGGACTCGTCACAGAATTCGATATCAAGGCGGATGTTCTCGTCTCCCTTGCCTTGATTGCCGCCATCTTTATCGGCGAAATCTTTGCTGCTGGTGAAGTGGCATTTATTATGGCCATAGGTGCCTATTTGGAGGAACGTACCGTCGCGAAAGCCCGGGCGGGTATAGAAAAGCTGGTACACCTTACCCCGACAACAGCGAGACTCGTCAATAATGGTGAGGAAAGGATTGTTCCCGCCGAGCAGGTTAAGGTCGGTGATGTATTACGTGTGCTCGCCGGTGAAACGATTGCCGTTGACGGAATCATCATCAGCGGTCAAACCTCTGTCAATCAGGCGGTCATGACTGGTGAATCCTTACCGGTTGATAAGAGCACCGGAGATGAGGTTTCCAGCGGAACCGTTAATCAATTCGGCACCTTCGATATGCAGGCCAGCAAAGTCGGTGAGGACAGCTCCCTGCAACGGATGATCCGGCTGGTTCAGTCAGCCGATGCGGGAAAGGCAAAGATTGTCGGCATCGCGGACCGATGGGCCACCTGGATCGTGGTCATTGCCTTGCTTTCTGCCGGAGCCACCTGGTTCATCACTGGTGAAATCATCCGCGCCGTGACCATCTTGGTTGTCTTCTGCCCCTGTGCTTTGGTGCTGGCCACCCCCACAGCCATTATGGCGGGCATTGGCAATGCTGCAAAGTTTGGCATCCTTGTCCGGGAGGGCGATGCCTTGGAAAGACTCTCCATGGTAAAACGAATGGCCTTTGACAAAACAGGGACCCTTACCTTTGGCAAACCTGATGTAGCCGCCGTGGAGAGCTTTGATCCCAGCCTGTCTGCCGACGAGCTCCTGGCCCTGGCGGCTTCTGCAGAACTGCGTTCCGAGCATCCGCTGGGAAAAGCGGTTGTCGCCCATTACAGAACAGCCGCCAAGGCTTCTCTGCCGGAGCCCCATGATTTTCGGATGCTGGCGGGGCGGGGTGTTTACGCAGTCGTGAATAACCGCACGATCTATGCCGGCAATGGAGAGCTGCTGCAGGACAACGGCATTCCTCTTGCCCAAGCCATCATAGAAAAGGCAGCGTCCTACAGAAATGATGGCTGCACCATCATCTTTGTTGCCATAGACGGCCATGCTTCAGGTTTTATCGCTTTATCCGACACTTTACGGCCTGATGCCGTGGATATAGTCAGGAATCTTGAGAAATTAAACGTCACAAGCGTATTGCTGACCGGCGACAACCATCATGCCGCTTCCCATATGGCAAAGATTGCCGGAATTCATGATATCCATACCGATTGCCTGCCCGAAAATAAACTGGCTGTAATCGAGCAATACCAAAGCAAAGGAGATTTGGTCTGCATGGTTGGCGACGGGGTCAACGATGCTCCTGCACTGAAGAAGGCCCATGTCGGCATCGCTATGGGAGGAATCGGCAGTGATATTGCCGTGGAGGCCGCCGATATCGCCCTGGTCAGGGATGATATAAAAAATATCCCCCATCTGTTTGCCCTGTCCAAGCGGACGATGAACACTATTAAAATTAATATGGCCCTTTCTATGGCTCTTAACTTTGGCGCTATTCTTCTGGCTATGTTCGGACATCTCGGGCCTGTCGTAGGTGCCTTAGTACACAATGTGGGATCGGTGGTTGTTATTATCAACTCATCACTGTTATTAAACTGGAGGAAATCAAAATGAGCGAATGGTTGTTCTTTAAATTCGTATTTTGATAGCTATAATCCACGCAAAAAATCAGAAGGAAGGGACCTCGTCCCTCACTTCTGATTTTTTGTCTAAAATATCCACTCTCCCTGACCATCACTATCTTGCGTAGCAAGCAAGCTTCCTGTGTCCGGGAATTAACTGAACAGCTTACTGACAGAAAGGTCCTCATGAATACGCACGATGGCCGCTCCTAATAGGGGAGCAACAGAGAGGACTTTAATCTTGGAGATCATTTTTTCCGGATGAACGGGAATGGTATTGGTGATAACCACTTCCTTGATGACGGAATTCTCCAGGCGCTCAAAGGCTGGGCCGGATAATACGGGATGAGTACAGCAGGCATAGACATCCTGAGCTCCGCGATCCTTCAAGGCTTGAGCTCCTTGAGTAATCGTCCCGGCAGTGTCGATGATATCATCGATCATAATCACCTGTTTGCCTTGAATATCACCGATAACATTCATAATCTCTGATACATTGGGCTCCGGACGGCGCTTGTCGATAATGGCCAAAGGCGCTCCGATCCGCTCCGCCAGGTTGCGGGCCCGTTGTACTCCGCCATGGTCCGGGGAAACAACCACCACGTTCTCTAATTCTTTGCTCTTAAAGTACTCCGCCAGGATGGGCACACCGGGGAGATGGTCCACCGGAATATCAAAGAAACCCTGGATGGCCGGAGCATGGAGATCCATGGTTACCACCCGGTCGGCACCGGCGGTGGTGATCAGATTGGCCATGAGCTTGGCTGTGATCGGATCCCGGGCTTTGGATTTCCGTTCCTGACGAGCATATCCGTAGTAAGGGATAACTGGAGTGATGCGGCGAGCCGACGCTCTTTTCAGGGCATCAATCATGATCAAGAGTTCCATGATATTATCATTGGTCGGATTACAGGTGGGCTGAACCACAAAGACATCCGCCCCCCGGACGCTTTCATCAATGGCGATGGTAATTTCCCCGTCCTTGAAGCGTTTTACTTTAGCCTCTCCCAGAGGAACCCCCAGATAATCAACAATTTCTTCCGCTAATGCCCGGTTGGCATTGCCGCAAAAGATTTTCAACTCCTTGACAGACATTCCAAAATATCCCCCTACTTTTTCTTATTTCGAACCCAGTTTTCGATATGTTTTTGGGTGCTGCGCTCTATGGCTAAGGTATTGGCCGGTACATTCTTGGAGATCGTGGATCCTGCTCCTGTCACTGAGCCTTCACCAATTTCCACCGGGGCGACAAGATTAGTATTGCTTCCCAGAAAAGCCTTATCCCTGATAATTGTTTTATATTTATTGACCCCATCATAATTGCAGGTAATGGTACCTGCACCTATATTCACAGATTTCCCCACTTGGGAATCTCCTACATAGCTAAGATGGGGAATTTTTGACCCTTCGCCAATCTGGCTGTTTTTAATCTCGACGAAATCTCCCACCTTTACCTTATCCTGGAGAACCGTGCCCGGCCGCAGGTAAGCATAGGGGCCGATGGTGCAATGGCCGCCGATCACGGCTTGATTGCCCACCGTATGAGATACTTCTGAGCCTGCTCCCACAGTACAATCCGTTAGGGTTGTATGGGGACCGATGACCGCATCCTCGGCCACCTGGGTTCTGCCTTTCAGAATGGTAAAGGGCTGAAGAACCACATCCGGCTGAAGCACTACCTCGGCTTCGATAAAGGTGGAGCGGGGATCGATGATAGTCACCCCTTCCTCCATCCAATAGGACAGAATCCGTTGGCGAGCCACATCCTCGGCCGCCGCCAGCTGAGCCCGGCTGTTGATTCCCAGCGCTTCATGGACATCCTCAGTACAGTAGGTGCGGATGACTTCGCCCTGAGCATGGAAAACAGCGAAGACATCGGTTAAATAGTATTCCCCTTGAGCGTTCTTGGGGGTTATGTTCTTCAGGGCCTCCCTAAGCTTGGCAACATTGAAGCAATAGGTTCCTGTATTGATCTCTTGAACCAGCCGTTCCTCGGGAGTAGCATCTTTCTCCTCCACCACCCGCAAAAACTGATCTCCCTCTTTGAGAATCCGGCCTAATCCGTGAGGATTTTCAAAACAGGCCGTTAAAAGAGTGGCTGCCGCATTATGTTCGATATGAATTCTGATCAAATTCCGGAGAGTCTCCGGCCGGATCAGGGGCTGGTCTCCACTTAAAACAATAATATGATCAACCTCATGGCAATGAGGAATTGCTTGCATGATCGCATGCCCTGTTCCACATTGTTCTTCTTGAACCACCACTTCCGTCCGGTCGTCCAAAGTGGCCTCGATCTGTTCTCTGCCATGGCCCAGAACAACCATGGAACGGGGGATTTCCACGGAGCGGACACAATCCAAAACATGTTGAAGCATGGGTTTTCCAGCCAGTGTATGCATGACTTTAGGCAACTTGGACTTCATTCGGGTACCTTTGCCCGCCGCCATAATCACCGCAGCCCAATGTGGCATAAACTTCGCCTCCATCAATAGTTTACCCTGATTCGTATTCAATACCCAAAAAACTTTAATTCGTCAAAAAACAGCAAATTCCTCTTTCGTAATACATTTTCTCTGTCTGTTTTTAATCTTTCAACCAGATTCTCTATCTATCTCATGAGCAAAAGAGACCCTGGAACAGGGTCTCTTAATGCTTGTCTTACATTGCTTCCTGGTAAGCCTTTAATACTGCGTTTTGAATCACTTCGCGGGCTGCAGAAGAGATAGGGTGTGCTATATCACGGAATTCACCTTCCGGAGTCTTCCGACTGGGCATAGCAACGAAAAGCCCGTTTGTCCCTTCCACTACTTTCACGTCATGAACGACAAACGAATTGTCAAAAGTGACGGAAACAACGGCCTTCATCTTGCCCTCGACATTCACCTTACGTACCCGTACATCAGTAATGTTCATTATGAATCACCACCCTTCTCATCCCGGTGACCAGCAATATTCTTACCAAATATATTCTCTATATGGTAAAAAACTCCTTCTTTTAAGCGAAAAAATTCTTTTTTTCGCTTATATGCTCCGTTCTTTCCTTTTTAGGGACTTTTCAGAGCGATAAAGGAAACCCGGCTTCGCCGAACCTTAAATCCATACTCACAAATGAGGCGAAGTCGCTGGTTGCACTTATGCTTAGAAAGTATACAGCGCAAGCTTATAATTTCTGATAGTGCAAGAAGCTGTTCTGCGGAATCACCTGGACGACTCCCTTAACGGGATCCAGCTCCCTGAGCTGAAGAAGGGATAAATAATGATCGACAAGTTTAGGTTCTTCTTCCCGGGGTGTCTCCATCAGAACCCCCAGACCGACCACATCGGCATCAAACTCTTTCAAGAGATTAATCATGCCTAAAGCAGTTCCGCCGGCCTTCATAAAATCGTCAATGATCAAGACCTTCCGCCCTGGCTCCAAGGCTCTTCGCCCCAGGGTCATGGACTGAATCCGTTTGGAAGAACCGGAAACATAATTAATACTGACAGCGGTTCCTTCCGTGACCTTATTGCCATGACGGATGATGACCATCGGTACCCCTAAAGCCTCTGCTGTAACCAGGGCCAAGGGTATGCCCTTTGTCTCGATGGTAACCACCACATCGGGCTTTTTCTCCCGAAAAACACCGGCAAAGATCAAGGCTAAAGGACGTAAAACAGCGGGGTCGTAAAGAAGATCCGTCATATAGAGGAAGCCACCGGCCAAAACCCTGTCCTGGCTGCTCAAGCGCTCTGCTAAACTTATGAGAAATCCGCCGGCATCCTCTGCTGAAATCTCCGGAATATAGCGAACTCCCCCGGCAGCACCGGACACAGTCTCCAAACGTCCCTGACCTGTGCAGCGCATGCTTTCTTTAACGGCCAGCAAATCTTCACTGATGGTGGATTTGGCAGCGCCAAACCGCTCAGCCAGCGTGGTCAGAGGGATCAACATATTGGGTTTTGACATAAGTACTTGCATCACAGCAACCATTCGCTCAGCGCGTTTCATCTTTTCCACGGACTAACCCTCTATTCTTTCTCAGAATTGGCTTCACTGTCCTCCTTAGAGTCTCCCTGTTCCTTGGAAAGGCGCAGGGCTTCAAACATCACATTCTCGGCCGTCACAATATGAGCCATAGCTAAAGTTTGCGCCTCTTCCACGTCATGACGGGCCAGGGCCTCCACAATGCTGCGGTGTTCATCAATGGCATTCTTAAGCCGCCCCGGAACGGACAGGGAGGTAGCACGGAACCGTTGGATCTGCTCCCGCAAATTGGCCAGAATCTGAATCAAGCGTTCATTGCGGCTGGCCTTGTAGACCAAAGCATGGAAACCCGTATCTGAGTCCACCATCTGATCCAAGCTCATTTCCTGGCCTTCATAATAAAGGAGAAATCTTTCCATCTCTTCGATTTCCTGATCCGTAGCCCGTTCTGCCGCCAGTCCGGCAGCTAAGCCTTCCAAAGCGGAACGGATTTCAAAAACGTCCGCCACATCCTTATGGGACACTCCCGCCACATAAGCCCCTTTGCGAGGAATCATGACGACGAAGTTTTCCAGCTCCAGCTTACGGATGGCTTCTCTGACCGGGGTGCGGCTTACGCCCATTTCTTCAGCCAATTGGATCTCCATTAAGCGTTCACCGGGTTCAAGGACGCCATTGATAATGGCTTCACGCAAGGACTCAAACACAATCTCTCTTAAGGGTTTATAACTATCGAGTTTAACCGGTACCAGTTTTCTACCCATAAATATTTCCCCTTTCCATAGTATGCGTTACCCAGACATGATAGTTTCTTTCCCGCCATATCGCTGCAATTTTTTCCGCTTGTTCTTCAGTTTGAACGATTCCAAACACTGCGGAGCCGCTGCCGGACATCAAAGCTCCCAGACAGCCGTTCTGCTTCATTAATTCTTCTTTAACCCAGGCTATTTCCGGGAGAAGCTTCATAGAAGCCGGCTCTAAATCATTATAAAGAAGAGGGATAAGGCTTTCTGCTCTCCCGGATGCCAAAGCCTCTTGCCACCCGGCATAATCCAGATGAGAGAATTTTCCTTCCTGATCAAAAGCCCGATAGGCTTCAGCAGTATTTACCCCTTGGTCGGGTTTAATGAGAACAAGGTTGATTTTCGGAGCATGAGGCAGGCCTTTTAATTCTTCACCCACACCGGTTGCCCATTGGGTCCCGCCTTTCAGGCAAAAGGCCACATCCGCACCCAGCTGAGCGGCAAAGCTCTTCAGTTCCTCTTCAGTATAGGGCTCTTTAAAAAGCTTATTCAGAGCCTGCAAGGCCGCAGCGGCATCAGCGCTTCCCCCGCCCAATCCCGCTTGGACAGGGATATTCTTCTCGATGTCAATGTGAATACCCTGGCTGCTTCCCAGTCCGCTTAAAAAAGCTTCCGCCGCCCGGTAAGCCAAATTCTCCGGGCCGCTCCACTCTCCGCAGGAGCACTGAATACCACCCTCCGCCAAAGTCACCCGTATCCGATCATAGATGCCTATGGACTGCATGACGCTTTCCAATTCATGATACCCATCGGGACGACGGCCTGTTATAGCCAGAGCAAGATTTATTTTGGCGTAGGCGAACATTTCAACCTGATTCTTAATCATTACCCTATCCCTTCCGAACGTTCGAATCGTATTTCTATACATTATACCCTAAAACAGCTCTGTTCTTCTAGTATCTGCATTATTTTATTATTTCATAATTACAGGGGATTGCCTGCAGTTGCCGCATACACCCATAACATAAATAAGACAGCCACTGAGGGAGATGCCCCTAGCGGCCGTTTGGAATGTCATCGTATCAATCATAAAAGAATATCCAGGTATCGTTTCAATCGTTCCTCTAAATACCCGGCCACCATTTCCACCATCGGTGCGGCAGTCTTGTCCTTATAATAGCTATCGAAGCAGGCATAGTACCGCTTCCTATCTGCAAACTTTACGTCAATAGGCGGATAGCCCTGCTGCATCAGCATAAGATTAAGCAGCAACCGTCCAGTGCGTCCATTACCATCAATAAAAGGGTGAATACCCTCAAACTTCAAATGAAATACAGCGGCATTCTCTAGGGGATGGCGCTTTTCTTCTTTTTGCGCAGCGATAAGCTGTTCCATCTGTACTGGAATCCGATAGGGTTGGGATGGCTCATGGTAGGCGCCCATGATCGTGACAGGGATTCTGCGGTACACGCCTTTGTCGTCAGGTCTGTCCATCAGCACCAGTGAGTGGATGTCCTTAATAATCTTTTCAGAAACCGGCGCCTTTTCTGTAACGAGCCGTTGGATATATAAAAACGCATCCCGGTGACCCACAGCCTCCAGATGATCTTTGAGCGGCTTTTGGTCTATCGTAACGCCTTCCAACACCAGGGCGGTTTCCCGGAGTGTAAGGGTATTGCCTTCAATAGCGTTGGAGTTGTATGTGAACTCTACAAGGAATTCCTCCTGCAAACGCTTTAATTCTCCTTGGGTGAAAGGACGACGCTTGCTAATCTGTGATTTGAGTGCATCAACCCTTGCGAATAGAGTGGTGTATTCTTGCGGAATAATTTTGCCGCGCAAAATGCGGCCATCAAGCGGCTTGACAGAATCAGCAGGTATTCTGTATGAACGGCCTTCCCGAATAACACCTTCAATTTTTCCCTGTTCGCAGAGCAACCGCACACGTCGATCTGAAAGCCCCCATTGTTCAGCTGCTTGCTGCACACTGATATATTCCACGATAACACCTCGCTTCTATATCCGTATTATACACCATTTTCGGAATAATATAAACAAACACGGTTTATTCTAAGATATTGTTCCGATTTTTCATTGTGGAGCCGGCGTAATGAAACCCGGGCTCATGCTGGACACGATAAAAAAGCTATCGTTGCCAGGCACGCTCTCCCTCTGCTGCACACTTAGTTTAGCAGTAAGGAGAGCAATTTCATGGCGATAGCTTTGGAACTAGATGGCCCCCAGATTGGCCACTTCAAGAAACCCTTCTTCTTCTTTAGCCAATGGACCGCTTTCAAGGCGGAGGGCGATTTCTTCCTCAATGGGTTCCAGATGTTCATAGAACATCACAAAAATCTCTCCCGGTTTGCAGGTGTCCAAGCCGTGGCAGAAGGCTTCCCGTTCCGGCAGAACCACGGAAATTCGCCGGGGATCCATACCCGAGGCAATCGCCTCCTCCATGATCATCCCCGCAATTTCGCCGGGCCGCCTTCCTCTCAGATCTCCATCCTCGCGAATAATCAGGCGATGAAAGCCCCGGGCCGCTACCCGGGCTACTTCCCGGATGGTTTCATCCGGCCGGTCCCCCGGCACGGTCACACACCCCACCACTGCGGGAGCTTTAAACTTCCTCAGGGTCTGGGCAATGGCTTTAATCCCCGCCGCATTATGGCCATAGTCGATGAAGACCTGAACCCCCCCAATCGTATAGGGGTTCAGACGTCCGCGATTGCACTCCGGATCCGAAGTAAATTCCGATAAAGAGGTGCGGATTCCCTCAGCCTTAAGTCCTAATGACCAGCCCACGGCGATGGCTGCCAAGGCATTCTGCAGATTATGGAGGGCTTTGCCATTCCAGGTCACCGGCAGATCTTTGACTCCGCAGATTTTATGGGATTGATCCCCCTGACAAAGGAGAATATTCCCCCGGCGCACAAAGACGGCGATACCTCCCACAGCCAAATGTTTGCGTATGGTCAGGTTATCCTTTTCGGTACTGAAGAAAATGACTTTGCCTTTGGTTTTCCGGGCAAAGGAAGCAACTAAGGGATCATCAGCGTTGAGAACTACATAGCTGTGGGGACGAACGACCTCGGCGATCAGACTTTTGACATGGGCAATATCTTCCAGGCTTTCCATGCCATATTGACCAAGATGGTCGTTGGCCACATTGGTCACCACAGCCACATCGGCATAATCATAGGCCAGACCGGCCCTCAATATCCCACCCCGCGCCGTTTCCAGCACAGCCACCTGAACATCAGGGTGGCGCAGCACGATCTGAGCACTTTCCGGACCGGTGGTGTCTCCTTTAAGCAGCAGCTTACCCCCCACATAGATACCATCTGTAGTGGTCATGCCCACCGCCAGCTCCCGATCCGTCAGCATTTTGCCGATCATCCGCGTGGTTGTGGTTTTGCCATTGGTTCCGGTCACCGAAATGACGGGAATTCTTCCGTTTCCTTTGGGCATAACATGGTCAACGATGATTTTCCCCACATCCAAAGGCCGGCCCACGGTCGGGTATTGGTGCATTCTCAAGCCTGGCGCCGCGTTGACCTCAATGATCGCTCCCCGCTGCTCCTGGTGAGGCCGCTCAATATCCTCCAGGACCATATCGACTCCCGCGATATCCAGGCCCACGATTCGTGCCGCATACTCAGCCAAAGCGGCATTATCAGGGTGAACCCGCTCCGTCACATCCACGGAAATTCCCCCGGTGCTTAAGTTGGCGCTGTCCCGCAGATAAACGACCTCCCCGTCGGCGGGTACCGTCTCCAGGGCGATCTTTTTTTGGGTCAGGGTCATCAGCACAACAGGATCAATTTTTATCTTGGTTAAGGCTTTCTCATGGTCCTCTCCCCGCTGAGGATCGCTGTTGGCCAGCTGAACAAGCTCTCCCACCGTGGAAACGCCATCCCCGATGACATGCGCCGGAATGCGCTCAGCAGCAGCCGCCATTTTTCCGTCAACCACAAGCAGCCGGTAGTTCTTTCCTTCAATATACTCTTCAACTACGACCTGCTCCTCATAGGTCTGAGCCACTCGAAAAGCCGCCCGGACTTCAGCTTCGGTCCTGAGCTTGAGGGTCACTCCCTTGCCTTGGTTACCGTTATAAGGCTTGACCACAACAAGCCGGGCCAGCTGCCGGAATACCTCCACCGCCTCCTCTTCGTTCCGGGTAACCACCCCGTCGGGAACGGGGATGCCCCCCTCATAAAGCAGCTTTTTGGTCAGCCCTTTATCACAGGCGATATCCACACCGATACAGCTGGTCTGGTCGCTCATGGCGGCCTGCACCCTCTTCTGGTTGCGTCCATAGCCCAACTGGAGGAGACTGCTGTCATTTAAGCGTATGACGGGAATGCCCCGACCCTCGGCAGCTTCGATAATGGCCCGGGTGGAAGCGCCCAGTTCAAACCTTTGGATGACTTCCCTGATGCGCTCAATCCTGTTTGTGACATTAGGTTTTTGTCCCGCCAGCACCTCCTGTACCAGCGCATAGCCTTGCTTAAAGCCCTCGAGTCCTCCTTCAAGGGAGTCGTAGTTGAAAATGATCTCATAATGGCCTGGATGCTCAGGCAGACATAGGGTTTTCCCATAAGGTATGTTCTGTCCTGCACGAGTCAGCAGTTCGATGGTTACGTGCTCAATAATATGTCCGACCAAGGTTCCTTCATTCAACCGTTCTACAAATCCTCCCGGTTTGCCCCGGGAGCAAAAATGCTCGTAAAGACTGGGCAAACATTGAACCAGGCGAGTATTAAAGTCTCCAAAGGTATCGCTAGTTCGTTCTGTCCATTCCTGGAGATCCACGACGGCCCGGATGACTGGTCGGTAACTGTAGACATTAGCTCCCGGGATCGCCTGGATTTTCAGTATCTCCATTGTGATATTTGTCCTCCTTCAACCCATGGGAAAAGTACACCTCTAGTATTTTTACCTTTTTCCGGTACAATATTCGCTTTTCGGTTTTTCCAGGTGTCTAAGGGAAATACCCAGGCCAATCACCCACCGGAGGGAGTCCCGTTCAAGCTTGCCGCCCTCCTCTTCAGATCAAAACGATAGCCGTCGGATAAGATATGCATGAGCACAGGGGTGAGAACCAGGGCTTGGCCCGGCGAAATTTCCGAAACATTGCTGGCCATGGTGGGGGAAGCGTCCACCACCGTAACGGTCTGGCTGCCTACCACTGTAAAATGGCCGTCTGAGTAAACAAGGATGGAAGTATCCTCGTCAATACCCACCCCCAGCACATAAGGATTCTGGGCGATAGCCGTGAGCAGGCGGCCGATGCGGCCCCTTTGGGCAAAATGCTGGTCCACGACAACAGAATGAAGCAGACCCAGACCGGGGGCCATGGTCAGGGTGTCTTTTTTGGGCGTGCCTGCCTCCCCGCCCACGATCATGGTATCGGACATGACTGAAGCCCCGGCACTGGTTCCGGCAATGATCACTCCTCTCTGATAGAGGTTATGCAGGGTTCTTCCTAAGCGGGTTCCTCCCAAAATTCCTGTGATACGCAGCTGGTCTCCCCCCGTAAAGAAAATCCCGGTAGCTTTCTGCAACTCCTGGGATATGGATTCCCGATTGGCTGAAACCCTTTCCGCTATATCCAGAACCTGTACCTCAGCGGCCCCTAAGTTTTCAAAAAGCTCCTTGTATTCCGAACCGACCTGCTCCGGCATTTCCGTGGCGGCGGTCAGAACCACTACCCGGCTTTCCCTTCCTCCCGCTTCCTGGATAAACCGCTTCAGTATTTTGCACTCTCCCTTTTTGTCTTCAGCTCCGCCAATAATGAGGAGCTTGCCTTCCACATAATGATTCATGTCATTCCTCCCTTTAATCACTGAAAGAAGTCTCGTTCAATGCCTCTCTTATTTTCCGCTTTAACCCCCCCGGATTATTCAGAATCTAAAAGGATCAAGAAAGCATACACTGATTAAGAAATAGGGAAGGAGGTAACCTGATGAATCCGCTACCCCAACGCAGAATTATCATTCGCCGTTCTTCACGGCAAATAGAACTTTATGATGGCAATCAACTTTTAGCCTGTTATCCCTGTGCCGTAGGCAAAAGTTCAACCCCTACTCCTTTAGGGAACTATGCGGTAGCCACTAAGGTCATGAATCCCGGCGGGGCCTTTGGTACCCGTTGGCTCGGCCTGTCCCTCCCCGACTACGGGATTCATGGGACAAATAAGCCCGCCAGCATCGGTACTCAGGCATCCTTAGGCTGTATTCGTATGCATAATCATCATGTGGAGGCCCTCTACGATCAGGTTGGTGCAGGGACGCCGGTAATTATCACGGAGTAGGCTGCTAAAAATGCATGAGCGCCTGCGTTCATCTGCGCAGGCGCTCATCATCATCAATAAGGGCTTCTCGGATACCCCTTGCGGAGCTGACCCCGGGTTTCGATTCCCCCCAGGCCGTCGGTCCCGGTGACTGTATGCTGAATGATTTCTTTCAGGGATACCATCTGATCGATGGGGGTAAAGGCGATTCGCTCGACGATAAAGACCGGATCAAAAGCATGGATCAACGTCCTTTTGGGCGAGGAGGCAAAATTGGCCCCCGCTCTGATGATGGCTTCATAATTGGATTGGCAGGCCCCGGCGAAGATCACCAGAGCATCCCGATTGGGTTGGAAACGGCGGGCCTCCAGGACGGATTGCACGAAAAAACGTGAACTCCGATAGCTGTCAAGGCTCTTGAAATCCTTTTTTCCCTTGAGAAACCCGTCATGCCCCGTGAGAACCACGATGTCTGTGGGGTTTTCCTGAAGAACCTGCCGTATCTTCTTGGGCTGCTCCGCTTCAGATATACAGATTCCTTTAGCATCCAGTCCCAGCTGCTGATATGTCTTGATGCATTGACTCAGATATTCCCCATCTCCGTCCAGATGCAGCACCCGCCCCGGGATTTCATAGAATTCATCCTGTACCTCCGGAACATACTTACGCTGATTGACCACAATTTTCAGCTTGTTATAAATATCCTGATAATCTTCCCGTTGGTAATGGGCAACCTCTGACGGCTCTTTTTCCACCAGATCCTGAAGAGGTGCATCGGCTATAAGCCTGAGATTTATGCCCTTTAAGATTGCAATCCGCTCTCCCTTAATCGACATAATCTGCTCGATACGAAAAAATAAATCTTGTTTATGGGATTTTCTAGCCACAATATCGCCAACTTTTAACATGTGTGCCCTCCTTCCGACCGCTCTCTATATCCTATGACCGATGAGAAAAAACGGCATATAAATATAAAGAAAACTCTGCCCGGAAAGCAAGAGCTCTTATTCCTGATCACTGAAATTGAAAATAAGCTTCCTGAGGAGAGATAGCATGTATGATGTGGTCATTCCTGCCCAAAATGAAGAAAAAAGCATTCTGGCCGTCTTAGCCACGGTCTTGAAATTGCCCATAAAAAGAGTCATTCTGGTCCTCAACGGCTGTACTGATCGGACCCTTGATTTGACCCGCACTATCCTGGATCAGCGCATCCATACCATTTACTTTGCCGAACCCCTGGGCATTGATGTTCCCCGGGCTATTGGGGCCCTTTATGCCCGTTCTCTCCATACTCAGGGCGTGCTCTTTGTGGATGGCGACACCTCGGGGGATATTTATGATGGCTTAGCCAAACTCCTGGCTGCCTTAGCCGATGGTACGGATATAGCCCTGACCAACTGCTATCCCTACATTACTCACCGCGCTAAGCTGGCTAATCTCGTCCTCCGCTTCCGGGGAAGTTTGAATAAAGAATTAGGCTATTTTCAGCTATTAGGCAATGCCACTCCCACCCACGGTCCCCATGCCCTGTCTGCCAAAGCGCTGGAAGTTCTTATGCCTGAAGCCATTGCCATTCCCCCCCTGACCCTGGTTCTGGCCAAGCGCTTCGGCCTTAAGGTCAAAGTGGCCACCTCCATACGCCATCAGGACCTTAAATCCCCCCGCAAACACCGCCGCCATGCCCGTCTCATCGCCGAAACCATCATCGGCGACTGTGTGATGGGGCTGACTCTGGCCCGCAATGAAGAGGTCACACGTTCTCTGGGAAAACACAAAATGCTGGGCTATCATCCCGAACGACGCTTCGATATTCTCCAGCTTTGGACGGAATCCTTAATCACCACCCACTCCTATTGCGAAAACCATTTGATCATTCCCAGGGATACACCATGGTTGGGCGGATATTCTTGAGGCAAGTCCCTTGGTGTTGGGTTTTTAACCTGATATACTATAGAAAGGCCTGTCATGATCGACAGGCTTTGATTAATTCTGAGAGGATGAAGCCTTTGACCTCCACCCGCTTTCCCGTTATTGACAGTTTGCGCACTCTGGCTCTCGCTTTAATGATTACGTATCACCTCATCTATGATTTAGATCAATGGACCGGTTTGGCTGTTGATGTAGACGCTCTTTTCTGGTTTAGCATCGGTAAAACGGCTGCTCTGCTTTTTATCTTTCTTTCCGGCCTAAGCAGCGGCTTCAGCAAGCATCCCCTTAAAAACGGATTGCGGGTCTTATTTTTTGGGATGATCATTACCCTGGTGACTTATGTGGTCTTTCCTGAGCAATATGTCCGCTTTGGAATTCTCCATTTCTTAGGAGTTATGATGGTTCTCTATCCCTTGATTCAAAAACTTCCCAACGGTGTGCTCATTCTGGGCTCGGTTTTGATCATCGCCGGCGGCCTGATCATCAAAGACCAAGCGGTGAACACCCCTCTGCTTCTCCCTCTGGGATTTATGTATCCCGGCTTTGCCACCATGGACTTTTACCCTCTGTTTCCTTATAGCGGCGTCACCTTGCTGGGAGTCCTCTGTTATCGTTATTTCTTTGCTGAGCACAGCAGGACCAATGCCTCTGTCCCTCCGGCGGAAAAGAGCAAAGCGGCCTACCCCATGGTTACATGGGTCAGCCGCCATTCCTTATGGATTTACTTAATACATCAACCTATTTTACTTGGGCTTATTTTTGCCTTAAAGGCCATTGCCATTATATCTTGAATTTCTGAAGTGCCTGCTCCATATCTTCGGTCATTTTGGCCAGCAATTGGCTGGAAGAGGCGATCTCTTCCACAGAAGCCGATTGCTCCTCCGTTGAAGCCGACACATTGAGAGTCTGTTCGGCAATGGATTTGCTGATCTGGTTGACTTCATGGATGGAGGCAACAATCCGTTCATTGCCCTGAGAAATTTCTTCAATCTCATGAGAGATTCCCCGAACCTGCCCGGTAACCTCTTGAATAAGGCCGGCAATCTCTTCGAAAGCGCTGCCTGCTTCATGGACCACCTTGGACCCAATCTCAACCTCTTGTGTCCCGTTCTTCATCGAGTCTACGGCCTTATGGGTATCCTCCTGAATTTCCCCAATAAGATCGGCGATTTGTTTGGCGGCAATCTGAGATTGTTCAGCCAATTTGCGGACCTCTTCGGCCACCACCGCAAATCCTCTTCCCTGTTCACCGGCCCGGGCTGCTTCGATGGCGGCATTGAGAGCCAAAAGATTGGTTTGATCGGCGATCCCGGAGATGGCTTCAACGATCTGTCCGATCTCCTGGGAACGGACTCCCAGGTGCTCCACTAAGGAAGCACTATGGTTGACCGCCTTTTGGATACTCTCCATTTGCTTGACGGTGGTATGGATGGATTGCTGGCCCTTGTCAGTGGCTTTGGCTGTTCCTTCGGCTGAACGAACCACATATTCCGTATTGTTCAGCACTTGACCCATTCCTGCCGCCATTTCTTCCACCACAGCCGCCACGTCATTCACTGCGGTCATCTGCTTTTCCGTCCCCTGAGCCACTTCGGTGATCGCAGAGGCTACTTCATTAGCCGCCTGGGCTGATTGTTCGGCTCCTGCGGACAATTGTTGAGAAGAGGAGGCGATATGTTCCGAAGCCAGCGAAACCTGTTTGACCAATTGGGTAAGGTTCTCTGCCATGTGGTTAAAATCCTGAGCCAGCTGACCCAGCTCATCCCTTGAATCCACTTGGATTTTCTCAATCCTCAGATTGCCTTGGGCCACTTCATTGGCACCCTGGGCAACCTGTTTGACCTGCCTGGTAATACCCTGGCTGATTTTAAAGCCGACGGCGCTTACGATGATTAAACCAAGAATCATGGCGACAGAGATGCTGATAATATCCTTGGACATTTGTTTTTGATAGATCAGCTCTTGGGCAATGACCTCTGTCTCAATATCGTCCACCCAGTTCCCGGTTCCTATAACCCAGCCATAGGGCTCAAAGAGCTGGGTATATCCTCTCTTGGGGGTGGGCTCCGTTTCATTGGGTTTAGCAAATTCATAGTCTGAGTAGCCTCCGCCACTAAGCGCATTTTTTATAAAGCCATCCCGTACATAGGCATAACCATTAGGGTCCACTGCATCAAGCCGGCTCTTCCCTTCGGTATCCCGCCCCAGGAGAACCACATTAATTCCTTCAGTGGTATCAACCCAGAAATAGTTCTCCCCGTCAAAGCGAAGCTCCCGAACCAGGTCGGCAGCCTTGGTCTTAGCCTCCTCCTCTGAGAGCAGGCCTGCCTGCTGCTCTTTATATACCTTGTCAATGACGCTGATGGCAATCTCTACATCTGTCTTAATCCCCCGATCATATTCGGCAAAGAGGGTTTCCCGGTAGGTCTGGACATTGTTTTTCAAAATGTCGATTTGCCGGTAGATATTATACCCTCCCACGATAATGCTCATCAGCATGGATGTAAAAATAAATGCTAAAATTAGACGCGCTCTGATACTTTTCAATCTTCTTGCTCCTCCCTTGTCTTTATGATTTTTTTCTAAAAAATATATTTAGTTATGTAAAATCAGGCAGCGGTCAGACCCCTAAGCCATTATTAATTAATTCAACATATAATGCAATATAATTTTATTGATTTTGTCTATTTCGAAAACTTTTTATTTTCTAAATAGTATAAAGGTCACAGCTTAGCTGTGACCTTTATACTATTTCCTAGGACTTTAGAACTATTTTCTTTTATACTTTGAATTTTGCCAGAATCTTCTCCAATTCCATGGCCATATTCTCCAATACCTGACAGGAAGAAGCGATTTCTTCGACAGAAGCGGACTGCTCTTCAGTGGAGGCTGAGACACCATAGGTCTGATCCGTAATCTCCCGGCTGATCTGATCCACTTCTTCCACCGCCCGAATGATCCGCTCATTTCCCTGGGATATTTGCTCAATCTCAGCGGATATATCCCGAACTTGCCCGGTCACCTCTTGAATAAGCTCGGCTATCTCTGCAAAAGCGCTTCCGGCTTCGACGACCACTTTTGCCCCTTTTCCTACTTCATGGGTTCCCTCCTGCATAGCCTCCACAGCTTTCACCGTATCCCCCTGGATTTCCAAGATGAGGGCGGAGATCTGCTTGGCCGCCCCTTGGGATTGCTCCGCTAACTTCCTTACCTCTTCGGCAACCACGGCGAACCCTCGTCCTTGTTCACCTGCCCGGGCTGCTTCAATGGCTGCGTTCAGGGCCAGAAGATTGGTCTGGGCCGCGATGCCGGAGATGGTCTCGATGATCTGTCCGATCTCCTGGGAACGAAGACCCAGCTGTTCTACCAATTCTGCGCTATGGTTAACCACCTTTTGGATATGATTCATCTGTTCAATGGTGATCTGTACAGAACCCTGACCTTTGGCAGCGGCTTGAGATGTCCCTTCAGCCGAGCGAACCACATAGCCTGTATTGGTCAAAACCTGTTCCATCCCTGCCGCCATTTCCTTCACGACTTCGGAAACTTCACTGACAGATCTTATTTGTCTTTCCGTACCCTGGGCAACGTCGGTGACCGCCGCAGCAACCTCCATAGCCGCTTGGGCAGACTCTTCCGCTCCGGAGGAGAGCTCCTGAGCAGTCAGAGATACTTGCTCGGAGGCGTAGGCCACCTTTTTGACCACTTCCGCCAGGTTATCGGTCATTTGATTAAAATCACCGGCCAATTGACCCAGCTCGTCCTGGGTATCCACCACAATCTTGTCAATGGTCAGATTACCCTGTGCGACTTCCCTGGCTCCTTGGGCGATGCGCTGAACCCTTTGGGCAATGCGCCCGCTGATGACAAAAGCCAGAACAGCCACCACCCCAAGGCCGATCACCATGGCGGCGACTACTTTAATAATATCGTTTAACATGTGTTGGTTATAATACATTTCTTTTTCACTGACTTTGCTCTCGATATCATCAACCCAGTTCCCTGTGCCCACGATCCAGGCATAAGGCTCAAAAAGCTGTGTATAGCTCCGCTTGGGCTTAGGTTCTGATTCATTGGGTTTGGCGAATTCATAATCTGTATACCCGCCGCCCTCCTGCATACCGTTTTTAATCAGTTCTCTTATGTAAAGAAAGCCACTGGGATCTACCGCATCAATCCGGCTTTTTCCCTCTGAGTCTTTACCCAGATAAACCACATTGATTCCTTCAACGGTATCCACCCAGATATAATTGCCCTGATCGAAGAGAATAGTGCGCACCAGAGCCGCCGCTTTTTCCCTGGCTTCCGCTTCAGTCAATAATCCTTCCTGCTGCTCTCGATAGACTCCCTGAATAATGCTTATTGCGATCTCTACATTCATTTTAAGGCCCCGATCATATTCCTCATACAAAGTCTTGCGATATTCATCCACATTGTTTTGCGTCAGCACTGTTTGGTTATAGATATTAAACCCACCGACAATGCCCGCCATCATGATGGATGTGAGAAGGAATACCAAAATCAACCGAGTTCTAATACTTTTCAACCGCCGTTCCTCCCTCTTCCCGTTTACATAATTGACAAAATTTCCATTTTCGAGTAATCTCTTCACTTTTGATGCATTGAAAAGATGTTGCGGGTAGTGTAATATTTGGAGTAGATTGTTAATTCCAAATTTTGTCCCTTGGGAGGATATACCACTCAACAAAATAGGACAAACAATTTAAAATTAAAATAGCTCTATTTTACTTTGTATTATTACTAAAAAGTACACTTTTGGCAAGAATATTCTGAACTTATTTGCACAGAAAATTTCTTTAAAAAAATTTATTTTTCAATTGAAAGAATTGTCCAAATTGTTATACAATTATATTGACATGCTTAGACTGGATTTATCTCTGTGAGGAAGGAGGCAATACGGAATCCCGGAGACTAAATCCAATAGATAAGGTGGAAAAAACATTTAGAGAAGGGAAAGGGATAGAAATGGAGAACCGTTTTAAACAGTCTTTGTTGGACCCTAATACCCTCTCCGTCACTTGGGAGCTGGTCCCAGGGAGAGGAGCACGTGAAAAAGCTCAAGAAAGTGCATTGCTTGCTGCAGAGCAGGCAGCTAAAGGCGGCAAGGTTCATGCCCTGACCATTACCGATAACCCCGGCGGCAACCCTGCTATTCTCGCCGATTATCTTGGTCAGGAGATTCTTAAGCTGGGGATAGAACCCCTTGTCCATTTCACCTGTAAGGATAAAAACCGCAATCAAATGGAAAGCCAGCTTTATGCCCTTGATCGGGCCGAAGTCCGCAGCCTTTTGGTCATGACCGGGGATTATACGGTCTCCGGCTTTAAAGGCCGGCCCAAACCGGTTTTTGACCTTGATCCCACCCATACCTTAGAACTTATCGCCCAGATGAATGAGGGACTTGGCATCCCAGGCCCTAAAGGCATGTCTTATCATCAGCCCAGTGATTTCTTTGCCGGTGCCGCCGTTTCTCCTTTTAAAGGCACCGAAGCCGAGCAAATGGTCCAGTATTATAAACTGAAGAAAAAGGTGACCAGCGGAGCTCAGTTTATTGTCACTCAGCTTGGCTATGATGCACGAAAAATCCATGAAGTTCTCCAGTTCATGAAGCTTAATGACCTTAATGTTCCTCTTGTGGGCAATATCTATATTCTCCCCTTCGGTGCAGCCAAGATTATGAACCAGAATCAACTGCCGGGCTGTGTGGTCACGGATAAGCTCCTGGCTGAAATCGATAAGGAGAGAACCGCTGAAGATAAAGGAGTAAGCGCCCGCTTGTTGAGAGCCGCCAAGATGTATGCTCTCATGAAAGGGATGGGCTTTGCCGGTGTTCATATCGGCGGTCATAATATCAAGTATGAGCAAGTGGAGTATGTGATCGAAAAGGGCGAGGAGCTCAGCAAAGACTGGCTGGCCCTGGTACCTGAGTTTGATTATCCTATGCCCAATGGATTCTATTATTATGAAAAAGATCCCAAAACCGGCCTGAATACCACCACACCCGTCAATCGGAAGAACCTGCCCCTGGATGCCCCTGTAGGAGTGGCTTACAGCGGGATGCGCCTGATGCACAGCATGCTCTTCACCCCCGGCAAAAACTTCTTCCCTGTCATGCGCAAGATTTATAAAGGGCGCAAGGATAACCGCAAGCACGGCTTGGAGCATCTGGCTAAAGTCATCACCAACGACTGTAAAGACTGCGGAGACTGCGCCATGTTTGAACTGGCTTATCTCTGTCCCATGTCCCAATGTCCCAAGAATCAAAGAAACGGGGCCTGCGGCGGCAGCTATCAGGGCTGGTGTGAGGTTTATCCCAACCAGAAGCAATGTATTTATGTCAGAGCCTATGCCCGCCTGAAAAAATACGATGAAGAAGGGGATCTGGATTCCCATCATATCCCTCCCGCCAATTGGGATTTGTACCAAACTTCCTCATGGTCTAATTTCTTCTTAGGGCGGGATCACTCCGGAAAGATTTTAGGCATCCCTACACCTGAAGAAGAGGCTAAAGCCAAAGGTGCCGATCCGGCTAAGTAAGCAGGAGGCATCTAAACACAAAACAGAACTTAGTAATAAAGCAGCAAATCCTTAGCGGTTTGCTGCTTTTTGTATAACATATTATTTTATAAGTTTATCAACTTTTTCTTTCTGAGCTGCCAGACGATTATCAAAGTGCTTGATATCGGTCCAGACATGGCCAAGATCACGCTTAATATCTTTTACGTCTCTCTTGAGATTGCCCACATCATACTGCAGAATACTCAGATCACTTTCCATTCTTTCCTGGCTATCCTTGATTGCCTGCACTTCAGACTTTAAGCCCTGTACATCAGACTTTAAACCCTGTACATCAGACTTTAAACCCTGTACATCAGACTTTAAACCCTGTACTTCACCTTTTAAACCTTGCATTTCACCTGTTAGGCCCTGCACCTCACCCTTCAAACCCTGCAAATCCTGTATTTCATCTTTTACGCCCTGCACTTCAGAAGTTAAGCCTTGCAACTGGGTCAGAATTTGTCTTAATAATTCTTCTTCCATAGCCGCACCCTCCTTCGTCTCTATTCTATCATAGCGAGTACAGAGATGAATAGACGGAATTCTTGCTCCCCTGGCTATTCTTTGCTGCCTCCAAAACAAGTAAGGCCAACACTGATGAATAACAAGGTCATTAATAAAGCCAGGATATTTCCCACTCCCTCAATGAAGGTAAATACCGTGCCAATGCCGGAGATAACTCCCAGCATTAAACAAAGAGCCGCAAAGTACTTTCCGGCCTTGGTCCCTGAGGCATATTTTAATTGAGGATGTATGTTGCCGCCGAGATAATGTCCCGGATCGTATTGATACCGTTGCCATTCTTCCAAGTCATTCAGATATTCGGATGGATGCCGGTGTTGTACTTTCTTTATTGTTCTGCTCTTTTTCTCCCTACCAGGACGGTAATTATATTTTTTAACCATCTTTTCCTCCCTACAGGGTCGCAATGAAAACAGCCACGACTGTTAAGCTATCCACTCTGATAGACTCCCCATGTCATGGCTGTTCTTCTTTTGCCACTTATTGAGTTCTGGTACTTCAGTCTAAATTTTTCATAACAGCTTCCGTCACCGCTTGAAACTCATCTATGCTTAAAGTTTCCGCTCTTCTCTGTTCATCCACACCGGCTGCGGCCAGAATCTCCCCGATCTGCTGCTTAGGGAGACCAAGTCCTCCGGCCAAGGAATTCCCTAAGGTTTTGCGCCTTTGACTAAAGGCGGCTTTAACCACCCGGAAGAAGTCCTTTTCCTTTACCCTGAATCCCGGATAAGAGCGCAGCTCAAAGCGCACCACGGCTGAAGTGACTTTAGGCGCCGGCCAAAAGGCCTGAGGCGGTACTTCAAAGAGTTTCTCCCCTTGGGCTGAGACCTGGGCCGCTATGGAAAGAATCCCATAATCCTTGCCGCCGGGTTTGGCGACCAAACGATCCGCCACTTCTTTTTGGACCATGACCACCATACTGGCGAGGGAGTCCTTCTGCTCCAAAAAATGCATCAACAGGGGGCTGGTAATGTAATAAGGGAGATTTCCCACCAGCACACCTTTTCCTGTGCCCCAGATATCCTTCAAATCCAGCTTTAGGGCATCCATATTGAGAATATCTACGGGCAGCCCCTGGAGCTCTCTCTGCAATAGATTCACTTTCCCCCGGTCCAGCTCTACCGCCCACACTTTTTGCGCTTTTTGGGCCAAGACCCGGGTCAGGACTCCCAATCCCGGTCCAATCTCGACGACGGGGATTTCCGGGTCTTTAATACTGGCGGCTGCGATAGCCTCGATGACCCGGTCATCCATCAAAAAATTCTGTCCTAAGGATTTGTGGGCTTTGGCACCGCCCTTAAGGATGCGCCGGGTATAATTCGCTGCGTTCTCCATGAATAGCCTCCCTAACCGCCTTATTGAACTCCTCGTGGGTGATGCCAAACCGATTTAAGCGCCGCAAAAATTGCTTGGCGTTAGCATCCCCGATACCTAAGATCTTTCCCACTGCCAGGCGTCGTTCTGCCGAATGACTCAATCCCGCCAGCCCTGCTTCCAGCAAATCCTTCATTGTGAATGAGGTTCCTGCAGTTGGGTATTCATTGTTCTTTGGTTCGGAATAAAGTGTATCCGTCCTGATCTTTTGGAACGCCTTTTGAATGTCTTCAGGACTGGCATTTTCTACACCAATATCATCATCCTTGGGAGAGCGGGCATCCTTTTTGGACAAATAAACATGCTTGGCTTCCGGCACCTGCCGCCGGATCCGTTCCCGGATTTGTTCCCCTACGGAATCCGGATCTGTCAATACGATCACACCGCAGCGCTTGGCTGCCTCAGCAATGTAAGCTAATTTTTCCTGGGTTAACCCATAACCCTCTGTCCACAGTATATCCACATTTCCTAAAGCTCTGCGCACCGCATGAGCATCATTTTTACCTTCCACCACGATTAACTCTTCAATCATCTTTGCCAACAATTCCTCCCTTATCTTTTCTATCTTAACCTACCTGCACTGATTTCACAAATAAGCACACTGCAAAAAAGTAAGGAGCAGAAGAGATTTCTCCTGCTCCTTACCGTGTGTCTTCTTTCAGATCAGCCTGATTGGTTATTTCTTATTTTTATTGGTTCCGTAAGTCTTGACCAAGCTGTCCCAGATGGAGGGATCTTCCATCCCCAATCTCCAGATAGCTACGCCATGAAGCTTATGCTCCCGGGCATATTCCATCTTGGGCTGCAGGCTTTGCTTGTTTTCAAAGTATACTTCATGACGGACACCATTGGCTGTGTAGGTATACCAGGGAACTTTATGCTCTTCATCATAGCCAACTTCCACCCCATGTTTTTTGGCACGGGCCATGCTTTGCTCATAAGAGAGATAGTCGGGCATGGTGGGCTTGTTGGAACCCCAGTCAAAGGAGTAGACAGGAAGTCCTAAGACGATTTTTTCCCTGGGGATTTTGGTCACTGCATAGGAGATGACTTTATTGACCCAGGCGTGGGAGGATATGGGTCCATGGGTGGTTCCCAGTCCATGCTCGTCATAGGTCATCAGCACGATTTGGTCGGCATTTTTACCGATGGAAGCATAATCATAAGCCCCGGACCAAAGGTCGGATGGGTAATCGATAAACTTAGCCGGAATGGAGACGTTGAGCACCTTGTCTTTAGCCTTTAAGGCACCGTGAAGCTCACCTAAGAAGGCTGTGAAGTTGTTGCGGTCAGCGGGTGGTGTCTTTTCAATATCAATGGCCACACCATCCCATTTCTCATTGATAACCAGTTGCACAATATTGTTGATAAACTTAGAGCGGGTCTGAGGATTGGCGAACACACTGTGGGCCAGGTTGGCATCGAAGAGGCCGCCGCGCATATTATGAATTAAAGCGTAGGCTTTAGCTCCATTCTTTTGCGCTGCTTCTTTAATGCTGAGATCTTTTTTCCCTGTGGTGAGAATTTTTCCATTGGCATCAAAACTATACCAGAAGAAGGAAACCTCATCCATCAATTTGATGTTCTTCATCATTGATTCCTTGGAGCCGGGGATCTCTCCTTCAGGGTCCGTATAGAAACCCATGACCACCCGTTTCTCTTCCCCTAGAACATCCTGACGAGTCTCTGCCTCAGCTTTTGGAGGTTCGCCGCTTTCCGTGGCGATCTGATTCGGTGCTTGGGTGTTTTGCTGCTGCGCTGTATTACACCCAACCAAGCTAAAACTCAATACCAAAACAGCTATTAAATTTAAAGTCAGAAACCGCTTCATTCTGAGATCAACTCCTTCATCTTGATTCGGTCACTGACTTTATTGTCCCCTCTTCAATTGTCCTTATGTATAAGTATTGCCGGAATCCCAATCCACTATTTTACATTAGGAAGGGATCCCTTTAGAAATCAACAAAAATCGCTGAAGATTTCTTTTCTTTTATTTTTCCCGGCAAGGAGCCGACTATCCAAGCGTATCAATATCCGAGAAAATTTGTAAACTTAAGGCAAACCGAAATAATTGGCTACACCTTTAGCCACAGCCTGAGCCAACTGATCCTGATACCAGGACTGCCGCAGCCTGGCAAATTCTTTGGGATTGCTGATATAGCCCAGCTCGACAATGACCGCAGGCATAGGAGCATTTTTGATAAGATAAAAATCCCCCGGCTTGGCAATCCTGCGATTCATTCCCGGAACTTTGATAAGCTCCTGCTGAATCGTTTCTGCTAATCGTTTCCCCTCTTCGGAATCAAAATAATAGAAGGTTTCGGCACCGGTATTTCGTCCCGAGGGTGTTGCATTCAGATGCAAGCTGATCAGAGTATCGGCCTCCGCTTCGGCAGCTAAGGAGATTCGATGGTTAAGATCGGCCTGCTTCTTGGACTGCCTGCCCCGAACCCCTTCCGGGACATAATCAATATCCTCTTCCCGGGTCAGAATAACCTCGATACCGGCAGGCTCCAGCAGCTCCTTCACCCGCTTGGCCATTTCCAGATTGATTTCTTTTTCATAAACGCCCTGCTTCGTGATCGCCCCCGGATCATAACCGCCATGACCTGCATCGACCACAACCTTATACTTTGTTTCGAGAGGTCCCAGAACTGCCGCCGAACCTTGATAGAATACGGAAAGAACTAATCCAAACATCACGGTCAGGACGATTATGATCGCCATTCCCTGAGTCTGTCTGCCAGGAATTACTATGGGTCTTCGCAATCCGCTCCCCCCTTGATTTTCTTTGCCACTGCCAGCCGGTTTCCTTTAGATAATATGATGCTGGATATAGAAAAATGAGGCCCTTCGACTTTATTTCGAAGAACCTCATGGTTTGATTGCTTATATCTTAATCTCGAAAGTTGTGTAGGTCACTTTCATATTTGTTTTCCTTAATTATTGAATGGTTTATGAACTGCCTGTCAAGCTTCCCTTATTTCACATAAACCACTACGGAACGAACCCCCCAAGACCAGCAGGACTCTTCCGTATTCATATATAAATCAACCCGGTTTCCTTTAATCGCACCCCCGGTGTCCAGTGCGACTGCCTCACCATATCCATCCACATAAACTTCTGTTCCTAAAGGAATCACTCGCGGATCTACGGCAATAACTCCGTAGCGAACGTTATGTCCTGTTGCTGTCCTTCCGCCGCCCGAATAGGCGGAAGCCCTCATCAAATAAGCGCGTTTAAATTCAATGGTTTTGCCACCACGGGAAATGGTGGTCTGCGATCCTCGTGAAACCACTTGATTCACAGGAGCCCGTAAAACCTCCTGCTGCAAAACCTCTCGTGCGACTTCGATCCCATCTTCCATGGTGATCTTCACCGTCTGCTCATGCTGGCCGTTTACCCCTTTTGTCACAACCTTATCCGGCAATCCTATTGGAAAATCTGCCGGCTGAGCAACCGTCTGATAGGGAATCTCGTTGGTCATGGTCTCGATTTTTTCCTCTACCCGAACCACTTGAATCTCGTCTTCAGCTTCTATCATGTGCTTCATTGGTAGAGATACCTTATCCTTCTCGTTTAAAACAATGTCAAGCTTCTCCAAAGCTTCTTCTACTGTGCGCGGGGCTAAATAAGTATCAATTTCTTTCCCATCGACTTTGACCTTAACAGGAACTGCCCGCCGAACCTCAAGTTTAGCATCGGCTACCAGGACAGCCTCTCGATGGAGATTAACCTCATCCGTTACCTTGAGATCCAATCCCAAACGATTTGATAAATCAACCAGGGCCTCACCCACAGTGGGCGCAGGGGTCCGAGCCGGATACGTTTCCCCGTCCACTGTCAACTCCACAGGGAGGCTACGCGTAATCTTAATCTCTAATCCTTTCGCGATATCCGTCTCGCGATTCGGTTCTACGATATCCTCGGGGTAAATACCAAGCCTTGAGTGTTCAAGAGCTGCACCGACGGTTGAGTAGAGGGTTGTGAGGCTCTGTTTTCCTCCATCAATCTCAACGGTGACCGTCTTGGCTTTTAACAAAAATACTGATGCTACGATGAATGCCACAGTCAGTAATGTAACGGAGATTTGGGCTTTACGGGAGCTACGAACTAGGGAAAAGACCGAAGTTCGTGTCTTCTCTAACATCTCATCCCTCCATAATTTAACTCTGACCTACCCCATTATTTTAACCAAATCTCCCCCATCTGTCAAAGCTTTTTGGTTATATTTACCATTTTCTTATTTATTATCCAAAATATGGATGACTACCGGCCTTCTTCCCCATTGGATGCAGCGCTGTAAACTGGGAAAAAATACATCGATAATATTCCCTTTAATCGCCCCCCCTGTATCGGCAGCTATGGCATGCCCATAGCCTTCCACATAAACCTCAGTTCCTAAAGGGATCACCCGCGGATCCACCGCAATCAACCCTTCCCGGGGCCAGACTCCCGTCGCCGTCGGGTTGCCTGTATAGGTATAGGCCGTAGCCTCCACTTCGAAGGTCTTAAGGACAGTGTATTGGCTGAGATCCACATCACTCCGCTCCACAGGCCTGGTATTCTGGATCACCACCCTCTTCTTGGGGGCATTGAGGAAAAATTGATTGACGATCTGTTCATCGCTGAGCTCTCCCCCTATGGTGGTCCTGCGGATGACCTGGCGCTCTATCCCTACCTGGCCCTCCTCCTGAACCTGACTCGTGCCGGGAAGCACTCGATCCGACTCTATATACTCCGTATTGATGGGAATCTCCACATCTTCGATGCGATAGGTCATGGCTATCTGGCCAATTTCCACCCCAACCCCCTCGGCAGCCCCTATTCCCTCTGCCAAGGGAAGCGCTGTTCCCTCCGGATTCAGGAGAGTTTCCTCCCTCCCCAAAGCTTGGCTGCCGGGAGCAGAAGCTGGGCTTTGGCTGTTCCTTTCAAATACAGGCAGGGTTAGTTCCATTCTTTTGGGAAAGGCATCCGCCGGAGCATAAAGCAATGTGCTTCCTGCCAATACCAAGGTTCCACCCATGGTCAGACTACGGTTTTTCGCTAAGCGCCAATAATCCGTATAGGTAGCTATAGGTAATGAATACATACTATTCCCCCCTGCTAAACGTTATGTAAGCAAGGGAAAAAAAAGAACTTCTCTTGTCCTTCCCGGCTGAAGTCATGGAGCTTTTCACCCATTCATACAAGGCAAAGCCGGTGGGTTTCAACTTAAAAAACATAAAGAAAGCACAAATCCCGGAGACATTCCCCCAGGATTTGTGCCATGATATCCGGCCTATGCCGGCTTATGCTTTGCTTTGATCTTACAGCCCAAATAACCTATTCCCATTCTCAAAAGCCAGCCTCGCCGCTTCCTCAACCTCCAGACCCCGGATGGTCGCGAACCGCTCCACCACCTGCCGCACATAAGCCGGCTCATTGCGCTTGCCGCGGTAAGGCTCCGGAGTAAGATAGGGAGAATCCGTCTCCACCAGGAAACGGTCCAGAGGAACTTTCTCAGCCACCTCCACCGTATGCCGGGCATTTTTAAAGGTAAGGGGTCCGGCAAAGGAGATATAAAACCCTAAGTTAAGGATGAGCTTAGCCATTTCCCAGGATCCCGAATAGCAGTGGAACACCCCGCCTTTTTTCGGAGTATGGGCCTTCACGATCTCTAAAAGATCCTGATGGGCATCCCGATTGTGGATAATGATGGGGAGTCCTGCTTGATCCGCCAACTCAATCTGGCGGATAAACACCTCCTGCTGAATTTTACGGGGAGAGAGATCCCGATAATAGTCCAGTCCTATTTCTCCCCAGGCGATCACCTTATCTTCCCGAGCCAGCTGGGTCAAACTCTCCCAGGTTTCCTCGGCTGCTCCTTGGGCATCATGGGGATGAACCCCTACGGCGGCATAAACGGCGTCATACTGGTGGGCCAAACGAACCGAGCGTTCTGAGGAAGGCAGGTCATAGCCTACATTGGTGACCCTGGTAATGTGAGCCCGGGCCATATTGTCCAGAACCCCCTGGAAATCCCCTTGATAGCGGGGATCATCCAGATGGGCATGTGTATCCCAGATCATTTGACTCGTGCTCCTGCCGGAAGTTCCTTATCCAGGACCAGGACTTCCAGAACTCCTTCATGAGAAGCCGCCAGGATCATCCCTTCCGAAGTGATTCCCCGCAATTTTGCCGGCTTTAGGTTGGCGACGATGACCACATGCTTGCCCACTAAATCCTCCGGTGCATAATGCTGGGCAATTCCCGAAACGATGGTGCGGGGTTTGCCGGCCACCTCAATTTCCAGTTTTAAAAGCTTATCGGTTTTCTCTACTTTTTCCGCGTGGAGAACCTTGGCCACCCGCAGATCGATTTTGGCAAAATCATCGATGCTGATTTCTTCCTTAATCGGCTCAAATTCCACTTTATTTTCTTCAACTGCTGGAGTTTCCTTGATTTCGTTCACAGATGCTTTCTCCTCTTCAATACTGAATTGTGCCAGATCAATACGGGGGAACAGCGCTTCTCCCCGCTGCACTTGGATTCCTTCCCCCAAGACATCCCACTCTTTGGCAGCTTCCCAGGCGAGCAGCTCATCACTGATGCCGCATTGCCGGAACATCTTCCCGGTAAGCTTAGGCATAAAGGGTGCGCAAAGGATACCCAGAACGCGGATAGCCTCAGCAAAGGTATGAAGCACCGTGTCCAGACGCTCCTGCTGCCCCTCTTGCTTGGCCAGGGTCCATGGAGCAGTCTCATCCACATATTTATTCATGCGGGAGACCAGACGCCAAAGGTTTTCCAGAGCCCCTGCCGGATCATGAGCTTCCAGCCGCTCTTCCACTTTGGCAACGACCTCCTGCCCTAAGGCCCTGAGCTCTGCTTCAAGCTCTGTGGGTTCGCCGGCCTTGGGTATCACACCGCCCCGATATTTGACGATCATCGCCAGACTGCGGGACACGAAGTTCCCCAAGTCATTGGCCAAATCACTGTTTAACCGTTCCACTAAGGAGTCTTCCGAATAAGCCCCATCAGTTCCCACCTGCATTTCCCTGAGCAGGAAGTAACGAATGGCATCGGAGCCATAACGGCGGATCAACTCAAAGGAATCCTGAACATTGCCCCGGGACTTGGAAATCTTGCCCCCTTCTTTGCTGAGGTACCAGCCATGGCCGTAGACCACTTTAGGCAGGGGAACATCCAAAGCCATTAAAATAATCGGCCAAATCACGGCATGGAAGCGGACAATGTCCTTGCCCATCAGGTGAACTTCCGCCGGCCAATAGCGTTGATACAACTCCCCGTCGGGATAGCCCAAAGCGGAAATATAGTTAATCAGGGCATCCAGCCAGACATAGACCACATGCTTGGGATTAAAAGGAACCTGGATTCCCCATTGGAAGGTGGTGCGGGAAACACAGAGATCCTCCAAGCCCCCCTCGATAAACTTAATCATTTCATTGCGGCGGGAAGCAGGCTGAATAAAGTCCGGATGATCCTTGATATGGCGTAAAAGTGCATCCTGATATTTAGAAAGCTTGAAAAAGTAGCTTTCTTCCTTAAGCAATTCCACATCCCGTCCACAATCCGGATTGGGACATTTGCCATCAATGAGCTTATTTTCCGTCCAGAAGGTTTCACAGGGCGTGCAATACCAGCCTTCATACTCTGATTTATAAATATCCCCTTGCTCATAGAGCTTGGTAAAAATCTTTTTGACCACCTCATGGTGACGTTCTTCCGTGGTGCGGATAAAGTCATCATAGGAGATATCCAGTTCCTCCCACAAGGCTTTGAACCGTTCCACCACCCCGTCCACATAAGCTAAAGGCTCCATGCCCTGGCTTTCAGCCGTGCGCACAATCTTCTGGGCGTTCTCATCGGTACCGGTCAGAAAGTACACATCATGGCCTTTCAGCCGGTGATAGCGGGCAAAGGCATCGGCAGCTACCGTAGTGTAAGCCGTCCCAATGTGGGGGCTGGCATTGGGGTAAAAAATCGGTGTCGTAATATAGTATTTCAATGTTAACCTTCCTCTCTTTCAGGAGGGGGCCGCTGCGGTCTGTTCTGCTTGCGGCTTGTCCTGGTTATTAATAGTATCATCCGGGAGGGGGTCCTGCAAACGGGGCTGGGTGAAAAAGTTTCTGCGCGGGGGCTGAGCCGAAAGGCGATTCTCCAGGATTTTGATTTACACCGGTCGCTCCATAAGCTGCGCGGACAAAACTACCGCTCAAGCCCTCCGCTCCGAAAGGTCCACCTGCGCCGCTAAGTCGTTCTCTGTAGTGTGGCGGCTTGGGCGAAACCCTCGTCCGGGTTTCGTGGCTAAATCGGCTCCTGCCTCATAGCCGGTTGGAAACGTCCTGTTTCCAACCCGACTCCGCTGCAGGCTTTTCGCGACGTTTTGTTCCCGCTCGCTTAAATTCGCTCCCTAACGTAAATCAAAATCCTTGGGCTGCTTTTCGGGTTTGAGTAAGCGGGCGTTGCGGGAAACGTAAGGACCTGGCCCGAGTTGCTTTTTCCGTCTTTACCGACGCCGCTTGAGCGGCAGGGTCGGCTGCTCCGGGAAAGGCTCTGAAGAAGGGCCTCAGCCCCCCAAGAAAAGCTGAAAGAGCTGAAAGAGACCCGCAAGACGTGGCTTTGCGCACAAAAGCGTACGGATTTAGCGGAGGGGCGGTCAGGTGAACGAGGCTTTCTTAACGTAGCGGAGCCACGGTTCACATGCAGTAAGCAGCGGGGTTTGGCTCGGCTGTTAAGAAAGCGAGTGAACCAGCCCCGGAGCTATGGAGTACGCGTTGTGCGTAAAGCCACGCGACCCGAACCTCTCTTTCCCACTATCTCATTAGCATGAGAAATATTCCTGAAAAAAATTCCATTTTTCTTACAAAAAACCGTTGACTTTAAATGGTACCATTGGTATCATAAGGGTGTTACATTGTGTCGAAAGATGTAGTTTAGAGGAGGACTCGTGATGAAATCAACTGGTATAGTGAGAAAAGTCGACGAACTGGGTCGGGTGGTATTACCTATCGAATTGCGCAGAACCCTGGGAATCGATGAAAAAGACGCTCTGGAAATTTATGTAGACCAAGAAAAGATCATTCTCAAAAAATATGAACCTGCTTGTGTATTTTGTAATAACGCTACAGATGTTCAAATTTTCCGTGGAAAAAACGTCTGCCGTGAATGCGCCACTGCCATGGGCGAAGCTGCATCAGGCAATCAGCCCGAAGCTGTTTAATTTCACCCTAAGGCCAAAAGAATCAACCTCATTAGAAATTATAATTCTACATAATAGAAGGCGTAAAGCCTTCTTTCTCTTTTTAGGCAGATTTTTTTATATTTCTTGGAAGCATCTTGCCATTGTCTCTCTTTAATTCTTTTTTTGAGAGAGAACCGCTTGATAAACCTCACGCTTGCTCACTCCGTATTTTTGAGCAACTACTTTCATAGCATCATTGGGTTTCATCCCTTGCTCAGTAAGCTCCTGCACTTCCTGACGCCATTCCTTTTCCCCTCCTGTCGGCGGGACGGGGATATAAGGGGAAGTCAGGACACAGATTTCCCCGCGGGGGGCAGTGTCTTTAAATTCATGGATAAGGGTGCTTAACGTCCCCTTATGGACGCTTTGATGAAGCTTGGTAATCTCCCGGACCACCGCCGTCTCCCGCTCTCCGAAAACTTCCCACAAGTCCTCTAAGGTGGCCACTAAGCGGTGGGGCGCCTCATAGAAAATCTGGGTAAAAGGCAGCTGGGCATAATTCTGCAATTCTTTCTTACGGGCACCGGATTGGGATGGCAAAAAGCCATGAAATAAAAAATGATCATTGGGCATCCCGGAAAGCAGCAAAGCCGTCAGTCCGGCATTGGCTCCCGGCAAGACATCCAAGGGTATGCCTTTTTCCAGGCATAGCTGAATCACTTCCTGACCCGGATCCGATATCCCCGGCATTCCCGCATCGGAGATTAAAGCGATGGCTTCCCCCTGCTCCAATCTTCTGACCAGTTCCAGGGCTTTCCCTTTTTCGTTATGTTCATGATAACTGGTCAGGGGCGTGGCAATGCCAAAGTGATCCAGGAGCTTGCGGGAATGACGGGTATCCTCCGCCGCGATGAGATCCACACCCTTAAGCACTTCCAAGGCCCTCAAGGTGATATCCCCCAGATTGCCGATGGGTGTCCCGCAAATATAGAGGGTACCCCTCTGAACCGTAGCCAAAAGAACCGCTCCCATCTTACTTAATCTTTACGCAAAAAGCCCATACAGAAGAGGCAATCCCCCTCCTCTAAAGGCTGTCCAAAATGAAGATGACAAACATGGAACCCTTCCCGATAGAGTCGTTCCAAATTATCATGGGCAACGCCCTGAAGATGCTCAGCATTAGCAATGACCCTCGACCTTTCCTTCTCAGGCAGGGCACATAGCTCACGCTTCAGCCTGGCATTCTCATCTTCCAGGCTTTTAACATAGGGCAGCAAACGCTGCACTTCTTCGATCAAAGAGTTAAGCTTCTCCTCCACTTCCGTTAAGGCCTGGGTTAATTGACTCATACCTTCTCACTCTTCCCTCTGTTCTTTTCTCCTTTCTTATGGCGTCCCTCTTGACGCCCCTTCCCGGCGGTCGGTACGGCAGAACCCCGTTCTCCCTTAAGCTCTTGCTCTTCCAAAGCCTTGAGTACCGATTCCTCGCTGAGAACCAGGATATCTTCTTCCCGCTGATGGCATTGTTTTCCGCACTGACCTTTGCAGTGAGACTCATCATAAGCCCCATTCTCATATTTCAGGCAGCACATAAGGCGACCGCAAATCCCTGATATTTTCGTTGGATTAAGAGAGAGCTTCTGATCCTTGGCCATGCGAATGGATACAGGTTCAAAATCTCCTAAAAAGCTGGAGCAGCACAGCACTCTGCCGCAGGAACCGATCCCGCCCAGCATTTTGGCTTCATCCCGAACCCCAATCTGGCGAAGTTCAATGCGGGTCCGAAAGATCGAGGCCAGATCTTTAACCAGCTCCCGGAAATCCACCCGACCTTCTGCCGTAAAGGAAAAAATAATTTTGTTCCCGTCAAAAGTATATTCCACATCTACCAGCTTCATCGGCAGCTGATGATCTCCTATTTTCTTCAGGCAGATGTCAAAAGCTTCCTTCTCCTTGGTGCGATTGACCTCAACAATCCGCTCATCCTCAGGAGTAGCCTTGCGGATCACCGGTTTTAAGGGCATGACCACATCTGCTTCAGGTACCTGACGGGGTGCCAGAACGCACTCTCCGTACTCGACTCCCCGGGCGGTTTCCACGATCACTTTATCATTGGCATTCAGGGCAAGATCCCCCGTAGAAAAATAATATATTTTACCGGCCCGCTTAAAACGAACCCCCACGACCTCAACCATTCTGATTCCCTCCTTACTGAAATAATTTTAAAGCTAATCCTTCGATCACCAATCTGGGGTTAGCCTGCATTTGAATCTGCTCGATAGCTTTACCCACAGCCAGCATAGCCTGGGGATTGACTTGATGTTTTTGAGCTGTCCCTAAGGCCAGGATGTGCAAATATAGCTCAGCTTCTTTTTTCTCTACGGGAAAAAGAGGGAAAAGTTTAAGAAAATCCCCCTCCTCCACCGCTTGTTCAAACCCGCGAACCCACTCCTTGACCTTCTCCACTCCCAGAGTCAGAATCTCATAAGCCAGTTCAGGGTTATGGCTGCTCAGGCGAAAAGCCTCCCGGGCTTCCCAGGGATCGAGGGACTCTTCAAGGGACTTCAGCCATTCCTCCTCCCCTCTGAAGGGGAAGTAAACCGCCTGGGCCCTGCTCTGAATAGTGGGCAAAAGAACTTCGGCATTTTGAGCGCTCAGCACGATCAGAGTTCTTTCCGGCGGCTCCTCAATGACCTTGAGCAAGGCATTGGCTGCAGGAATCGTTAACTTATCCGCTTCTTCAAGGATAAAGACTTTATAGTTTCCCTCATAATGCTTGCGATAAACCCGCTCCTGCCAATCCAGAATCTGCTCGATCCCTATGGATGCCTTGGCAGGCTTGACTACCTCCACATCCGGATGGTTCCCGGAAAGAATCTTCTTGCAGGAGGGACAATGCCCACAAGGCGCGTCCTGACCCGAAGTGCAATTGATCCTCCGGGCAATCTCCAGTCCCGCCTTGCGTCTCTCCGGGCCACTCCCGCCGTGAAAGAGCAGCAAATGAGCAAGCCGTCCCTCCTGAGCTGCTTTTTCGATCAGGTGAAGTGCAATATTCACATTAAACCTCCTCGATGATCCAGACTCCTTGGCCTGCATCCTCCCAGCCTTGCCAGCGCCCCTTATGCCGGGTCAGAAGCTCTAAGATCTCAGGAGTCATCTCTTCTCCCATCACAATCCAAGGAATGCCCGGGGGATAGGGGGAAATGCTCTCACCCACGATGTGCCCCACACTCTCCGCAAGGGGGATCTTGCGCTTCCGGGCAAAATAGGCTTGGCGGGGAGTGAGTCTGACCGGCGGCAGAGGAATCTCGAAAACCATCTCCTCGGGAGATGCCACGACATCTTTGTTCAGGCTTGCTAAGCTTAATAAACCCTTGGTAAGGATCTCTACCTCTTCGGGAGTATTGCCAATCCCTAACAGAAATAAAATATTTTTGTCATCCCATAATTCAGGGTCAATTCCATAACTCTTACGCAAATGCTCTACACAACGGGGAGCCGCAACCCCCAGTCTTTGGGTATTGATCATGATCTTCGTCCAATCCAGTCCAGCAATCCCGTAAGTCCCTACATCCTGAGGGTTTAAGATCCGCAAGGATCCGCCCACACGGTGATGCAGTTCCTGCACCGCTTCATGAAGCAGCTCCCAGCGCCTGCTTTCCAAAGCATGTTCGACAGCCCTTTCCAAAGAAGCCATCAGGAGATAACTGGGGCTGGAAGATTGCAGCAGCTCAAGAGCCTCCTTAAGAGCGGACAAGGGAATCCGCGAGCCCTGTACATGAAGCATCGCCGCCTGAGTCAAGGCGCTTAAGGTCTTATGGGTGCTGCACAGCACCAGATCCGCCCCATAAGCCAAGGCTCCTTTGGGGAAGAGCGGGCTCAAATAATGGGAACCATGAGCCTGATCCACCAAAATGCTCACTTGAACTGCCTGGCGATCCCTTTGGGCCGCGATCATTGCCAAATCCGGCAAGGTCCCATAATAGCCGGGATAGGTCAGATGAACCCCCAGAAATTCACCCAAATCCACTTCAGCAATGGATTTCAGTCCCAAGGGCAGCCCGAACTCCGGATGAACCACACTGGGGATATATTCCGGTTCACATCCCGATAACACCAAAGCCGAAAACACAGAACGGTGGGACTGCCTCTCCACCAGAACCTTAGGCAGCTGCAGGTCCTTTCCCCGCTTCCCGGTACCGGCCAAAGCCATGAACATCCCTTGGTTGCCCACCGTTGCCCCATTGATCAGATAAAAGCTGGCATCACTTTGATACACAGCGGCAGCCCGGGCCTGAGCCTGAGCAATCACCCCCGCGGGGGAGTGCAGCATATCCAAGCCCGGCAGTTCTGTAAGATCCTGATCGGGAAAATGCAAATCCGTAAAAAATTCCGCTTTTCCTTTATGTCCTGGAGTATGAAAGGAAATCAGCTTCTGAGCTTCATACTGAAGCAATTTATGACCTAAATTCAACACATTTTCTTCCTCCAGGATTGACAAAGGTAATACACATCATTATATCATAATATTTCCATTGAAGCACCTATTGAAGAGTATGGGAGCCACCCTTCGCCCCATTTTCCTGAGGACTTACCGGTGAATTGCGGGCCAGCCCTGAATGTTCAATTTTAACGTTGATATCATAGGCCACCGGAATATCTTTTATCCCCTGGGGCCAGTTCTCTTTGATTTCCCGCCAATACTTGGGGTTTTTAATTTCGATTTTCCGCCCAATCCCGATAAAATCCAGCCCCTGCTCCTTGCTTTTGGCCACGGCCGCTTCGCACTCTTCCTGAATTGCCTGTGCCATCAGAGGCTGTAATTCTTTAATAAATTGCTGCCAGCGGTAGATATCCGCCTGTTCACCCTTGCCCAGGATTTCATTGATGGAAACCGTTGTCTTGATGTTGAATTTGATCCCCATCTTGCCGTCGATGTTCTCCACCTTATATTTTGTTTTCGAATTCAGGACCCAGGCGGTTACTGTTACCCCATCTCCGTCTTCCCCCTCAAGAACCCGGCTCTCAATCTCGTTATCCAGCCAGAGATAGCCCTTTGTTTCCTGGTCGTTAAGCTTCGCTACACATTTCCCGCCTTCGAATACCGCCGATTCATGAATCAGGATTTCCTCCCCTTCTTTATCAGAGTAGAATAAGCCATGTTCCCCTGGTTGGATCTTCTCCACCCTGGGGATGATGGGATTCTGGCTTTCTCTCCCTAAAACCGTCAGATAGTGCCCTAAACGTGTGATCGGGAAAACCGACTGCCTGCTTTGACCTTCGATGGTATCGAATAAATTTAAGCTGGGAATCTGCTTTGTGCGCAGTTCAGCCTCCATGATATCCCTGGCTTGCCCTTTGGCCACAAGAAGATAAATCGTCCGTCGAAATTCATAAAAGCGCTGGAAATAATCCAAAGCCTCATTAATCCCCGCGCCGGCAAGATCTTCACCAAGTACAATAACCCGCACCGTTCCGGCAAAAGGCTGTTTGCTGAACGCTTCCGCCGCCTGTTCCATAATGGTGGAGAGGCTCTTTGTTTCCATACTGATAGTCCAATTCTCAAGCTCTGCGGCACCGCCTCCGCTCGTCTTGGGTTCAGCTATCTGCATCGTCACGAGATAGGTCCCTTCTTCTTTCCCTTGATCAATTCCTATCCCCAGCATATAGGCCAGTTCATCAATTTCACGCTTGCCACCGCATCCTCCCAGGAGCAACACACCCATAATCAGCAGCAGCACAAGGGTCAGTCTTAATGGGAAAAACTTTTTTTGCGGCGTTTCCATCGCTCCACCCCCCATATCAAGACTACCCACACCATTGTGAAGGGGAGAATCAAATACTGATCCACCAGCTGTATCTCCACAACCACTGTGATGCCTGTTAGAGTATATAAAGGAATCAGCACATATATAATTCCGACAACAACACCCGTTCTAACACTGGCTTTGCGGCTTTTTATGCCGAACACAGTGCGCAGGCCCCATATCCCTGCAAACAGCAGGGCTGTGACCTTTAAAGCCAAGGCCCCTGTCCAAATCAGAGTAAAAATCACCTCAACTCCGGATATGGTCCGGGAAATCTCGACCATATTCCCCAGTACCAAAAGGGCATAGGTAAGACGGGAGGTTTCAAAAGGGCCAAAGGTCATGATCTGAATGACCACCATCAGGGTGCTTAAGGCAATAACCATAAAAAAAGCTTTAAAGACCCCTTTTTTCAAGACCTTTAAATCCTTGGCTTTGCGTGGCAAAAAAGGCAGCAGTCCTCCTAAAAAGAGTATATACTCCATAGGCCAGGGCGCCACATTGCTCATGGCCTTGAGGAGGGGTCTGATTCCATTGTCCAGCATGGGAAAAAGCTCCCCCCGCTCAAAACGAGGAATGCTGAATAAAGCTATAAAAACCAGCGATAAAAAGATAATGGGGAAAACAACTTCTGAAAAGCGGCTTAACACTTCGATCCCACTGAAATACAGATAGACGACAATCACGAAGAGCCCTAAAACCAGGATATATTGAGGCATCAGGGGGAGAACACTCCGATTATACATATCCACCCCCTGGCCCAATAAGATGGCCCCGAAATAGAGCGTAATGGCGCTATATAAAAGCCCCATTCCCTTGCCGAGCCACTTTCCCAGCACTTTTTCCGATATTTCGATCAGATTCATACCGGGGTACCGAGGCATTAGAGAAAATATCATAAAAGCCAGGGGGATTCCCAAGGCAAACCCGGGCAGGATAGCCATCCAGCCATCCCTTCCCGCTGTTCCGGCCAGGGCCGACCCGGCAACCATATAAGTTGTCCCCAGGAGGACTGCCGTGCTTAATATCGTGAACTGATGGGTGGATATGCGTTCCACTTATTTTTTCCTCCCTGACTTTGTGTCATGAACATCCACTAAATCCGGTATCTTCCTGGAAGCCCACCAAGGCGCCCTGACGAAAGTATCCTGAAAAAAGGCCCGGATTCTTAAAGGAGCAATGGGGCTGAGGTAGGGCGTTCCAAAGGATCGCAGCGCCAGCAAATGAATTATTGAAAGATAAAGACCAATGGCCAGGCCGAAAAAACCCATGGTTCCCGCCAGAATCATCAGGGGCAGACGAATCAAACGGATGGCAATGGCCAGATCATAGTAAGGAATCGTATAACCGGACACCGCCGTAAGACCGATGACAATCACCATAATCGGGCTGATCAAACCGGCGCTGACAGCCGCCTCCCCTATGATCAAGGCTCCCACAATCCCGATGGTCTGCCCGATGGGCTTGGGAAGGCGCAGCCCGCCCTCCTGGAGGATCTCCAGGGCCAGCAGCATCAGTAATGCCTCCCCAAGAGCGGAGAAAGGGACCGCTTCCCGGTTGGCAGCAAGGCTCAGGACCAGAGGGGTGGGCAGCAGCTCCTGATGAAAGGTGGTCACGGCTATATACAGGCTGGGAGCCAAAAGGGCTATGGCTGCCCCCCAATAGCGTATCGTACGTACAATAATGACAATCATCGCCCTTTGATAGTAGTCGTCATTGACTTGCATAAACGTGGGCAAGGTAACCGGCACGATCAGGGCCGACGGGGTGCCGTCCACCATAATGGCCACCCGCCCCTCCAAAAGGTCGGCGGCCACAATATCGGGCCGCTCCGTATTGGAGACCTGGGGAAAAGGTGAATAAGGATGATCCTCAATCAACTCCTCCAGCATGTCTCCGGAAATCACCGCATCGGTTCGGATACGGCTCAGTCGTTTAAGCACCTCTCCAACCACGTCCATATCAGCGATGGTCTCCACATAGGCAATCACCACATCCGTTTTGGAAAGATCGCCGATTTTCATGGAAACCAGCCGCAGAGATGGATGCTTGATCTTTCTTCTCAGCAGGGAGGTGTTGGTCCGCAGTGTCTCATTGAACCCCTCCTTGGGTCCGCGGATGGAGGATTCGTTCTGGGGAACGCCCACCCCCCGGTCTGACCAGCCACGGGCACTGATGACAAGGGCCTCCTGGCTTTCCTTAATGAAAAGAACCGCATCCCCGGACAGCATCCCATCAATGGCCTCCCCCAAGCGGCCGATCTTCTTCACTTCATTGGCTGGCGTGAAAAGATCCAGCAAGCGATCGTTGACATTTTTTAGAGTCATTTCCTGAAAGACCGGATCATCGACGGCTTCGACCATGATCACCCGCAGGATATAAGCATCTAATAAATCTTTATCAACCAAACCATCCACCATGCCAAGGGAACAGGGTATATCTTCTTTGCCCCGCAAAATGAAATCACGAAAAATAATATCGCTGCTTTTGGATAATTCTTCTTTAATCCGCGCAAAAGAAACAGGCTTATCCCATTCTTGATCGATAGGAACCTTATGAACCACCCGGATTCTCTTCCGATAAGGACGCTGAGTAAGTTCTTTGATCATGGTGAAAAAGCGTTTAGCCAAAACGACCACCCCCTCCTTATGTGCTTATTGTCCTCGGAAAGCTTTTCTCTTATACACCCATGCTGCATTTGCAGGGTTTTCAGCACTGCAAACCAGCCCCTTTCCAGGCTAAGCCTATAGAAAAAGAGATAGAATCCTTTCCTAATAGATAAGATTCTATCTCCCCAATTTTGATTTAATCTTGGCCAGGGAAGGAATTATAGTGTCTCAATCTTGTCTTCCATCAAATTCTCCCTCAGGGTATCGAACAATGCCGTATGCAGATGCTCATCCACAAAATTATCTTTCAGCTGGCTGCAAAGATCCCCGCCGGGATCCTCTCCCCCTGCCACCAGATCCTCAATTAATTTCTTATAATCGCTCATAGCCTTTCTTTCCAGTTCCATATTCAGCTGCAAAGCTCTCTCCAGGCCGGTTAAAGACATCAGATTGCCTAAGGACATGCCGAGGATGGGAGAAACCACTTCTCCCAGCAGGGTAGGCTTGGCGCCTAAACTCGTAATGCGGGCGGCCACATTATCCACATGGGACTGTTCTATGGCGGCCACTCTCTCAAAGACCTGCCCGGCATAGTGATCTTTAAACTGCTTGCTTTGCACCTTATACAATTCCACTTGGTTCATCTCCAAGCTGTAGCACCAATTCAGCCTTCGTATCAGATCTTCCTGGTCCATATCCATCTTCCTTCCCCTGCAGAAGCTTTTTCATACACAATTTATGGTAGTTTAACTCGGATGGGGAAGAATTATTCTTTGGGCTGACCCGTTAAAGCCATACCGATCAGCTTATCTGCATAATCAGTTATGAACAGTGGGATATTCAGCAAATCACCGTCCAGCCGTAAATTATTCAGGGAGAAACGGACACGAAGTTTTACTTTGTCACCGTATTTTTCTTTAAACTTCTTCAGGCTCCTGCTCTCCACATTGGTTTCCGATTTAACCTCAACAGGAATTATCTCGTTTTCTCTCTGAATTAAAAAATCCACTTCATGCCGTGGGTTATCCATCGTCCAGTAACGAGGCATGGCCTCAAGCTGATTGCGCAACGCCTGAAGCACGTAGTTCTCGCTGAGAGCTCCTTTAAACTCCACAAACAGCCGGTTCCCTTCACCAAAAGCCGAAGGGGCCAATAGGGACAATCGGCGCAAAAGCCCCACATCCACCAGATACAGCTTAAACGCAGCCAGGTCATCATAGGCGGAAAACGGCAATCCTGGGGCACTGCTGCGGTATATCTTATAAGCAAGGCTGGCATCGCAAAGCCACTGCAGTGCCTCCTCATATTCCCTGGCCCTGGCCCCTTCCTTGACAACTTTATAAATAAATTTTTTATTTTCCCTGGCCAGCTGTGAAGGCAACGACTTCCAGATCAATGATATTTTAGGAAAGTCTTTGGGGTCAGGATGCTTGGCAAAATCCCGTTCATAGGCCCCAAGAATATTGGCCAGCACTTGTTGCACCAATTCTACATCCCGTTCTTCAGTCCAGGAACGAACAGATTCCGGCATCCCACCCGTCACAAAGTACATCTTCAGCTTTTCATAAAGAGGATTAAAAAAAGCATCAGGAATCGGTTCAATTCTATCTAAGTTGTCAAGGTAAGAGACAAAATTTCCGTCTCCGTTGGCCAGCAAAAATTCCGTAAAGGTCATCGGCCCGATTTCTAAAAAATCCACCTTGCCGACCGGAAAAGAGGCAGGCTTGGACAAGGCGATGCCCAGAAGGGAACCGGCACAGGCCACATGATAGTGAGGGGTGTTTTCGCAGAAATATTTAAGGGTATTTAAAGCATTGGGACACTCCTGGATTTCATCAAATACTATGAGGGTAGTCCCAGGCTCTTTGGGATTAATAATCTGCCCGCCCGCCATCATCAAGTTTTGTAAAATGCGTTCCACGTCTTTGGTGTTTTCAAAGAACTGCTTATATTCCGGATGCTCATCAAAGTTAAAATAGGCTAAGTTGTTATAATAGCGTCTGGCAAATTCTTTGAGCAGCCAGGTCTTGCCCACCTGCCGTACGCCTTTCAAAATGAGTGGTTTGCGATGTTTGGAGTTTTTCCAACGCAGTAAATCCTGCATGATGATCCTTTCCACAAGGCTGCCTCCCACACTTTTATAAGAATTTTACGTTTTAAAATCACATTTATATAAATTATTATAACCATTAGCCTGGTTTTAAGTCAATGTACCACTGCCTGCTTATAATTTTATGACCGTGCAAAAAGAGCGGGCCAAAGCCCGCTCTCTTACTGCAATCCAGGATGAATCTTATTCGTATTTGTAACTTGCCAAGCGCTTATAAGAATCCAAGCGGACCTTCGCATATTTCTCGGCACCTTCAAAGAGCTCTTCGGCAGATTCCGGGAAGGTGTTGATCAAGGAGGTGTAACGAACTTCGCCCATGAGGAAGTCACGGAAGGAAGCTGTGGGCTCTTTGGAGTCCAGGGTGAAAGGATTCTTGCCTTGATCTTCGAGATCGGGGTTGAAGCGATAGAGATGCCAGTAACCGGCTTCAACCGCTTTTTTCGCTTCGGTAACGCTCTTGGACATACCGGACTTCAGGCCATGATTGATGCAAGGAGCATAAGCAATGATGATGGAAGGTCCTTTGTAAGCTTCGGCCTCTTTCATCGCCTTGATGGTTTGAGCCATATTGGCACCAAGGGCTACTTGGGCCACATAGATATAGCCATAGCTCATGGCCATCATACCCAGGTCTTTCTTGCGGATCTTCTTGCCGGCCGCTGCGAATTTCGCCACAGCAGCACGGGGGGTAGCCTTGGAAGATTGACCGCCGGTATTGGAGTAAACTTCGGTGTCCATAACCAGAATATTGACGTCGTCTCCGGAAGCCAGGACATGGTCTAAACCGCCGTAACCGATATCATAAGCCCAGCCGTCGCCGCCGACGATCCATTGGGATTTCTTGACAAGATGATCTTTTCTGCCTTTAATATCAGCGATCAAAGCGCTGTCGCCTTCGTAAACATCCAGAGCGGCACGAACCTTAGCGGCAGCAGCTTTGGAAGCATCGGCATCATCCATGCCGGCGATCCACTCTTGGAACGCTTCCTTCATGTCGGCGCTGATTTCGGTTGCGCAAGCTTCTTCCATCAACAGAGCCAGTTTTTCCCGTTGTTGACGCACGCCAAGATACATACCATAACCGAACTCGGCATTGTCTTCAAAGAGGGAGTTCGCCCAGGTAGGACCTTGTCCCTTGGCATTGACAGTATAAGGTACGGAAGGAGCACTGCCGCCCCAGATGGAGCTGCATCCGGTGGCGTTGGCAATCATCATGCGATCGCCGTAAAGCTGGGTGAGGAGCTTAACATAAGCTGTTTCTCCGCAGCCCGGGCAAGCGCCGTTGAACTCGAGGAGAGGTTGGGCAAATTGGCTGCCTTTAACGGTGGTGATATCAAAACGCTCAGCTTTGTTGGTCACAGTCAAAGCATATTCCCAATTACCGGCTTGGGCGGCAGTTTGTTCAGCCGCATCCTTCATGACCAAAGCCTTGCCTTTAGCCGGGCATACTTCAGCGCAGTTGCCGCAGCCTGTGCAATCCAGCGGGCTCACTTGAACACGAAGCTGGAGGCCGTCGGCTTCCTTGCCGAGGGCTTTCTTGGTCACAAAGCCTTCGGGAGCATTAGCCACTTCTTCTTCATTCAGCAAGAAGGGACGGATAGCCGCATGAGGACATACATAAGAGCATTGGTTACATTGGATACACTTTTCAACATCCCATTCAGGCACGATTACAGCAATACCGCGCTTCTCATAAGCAGTGGTTCCTACGGGAACCGTTCCGTCTTCACGGCCTACAAAAGCACTGACAGGAAGGCTGTCCCCTTCTTGGGCGTTCATAACATTTTGGATTTTGGCCACATACTCGGGAAGATCTGCGGCAGCAGCTGCTTCAGCTTGGGCAGGAGCAGCGTCGGCCCAGGAGGCGGGAACCTCAACCTTGACCAGGGAATCCGCACCGCGATCAATAGCGGCATTGTTCATATCAACGATGTTCTGTCCCTTTTTCCCATAAGTTTTGACCACGGATTCCTTCAGATAGCCGAGGGCTTCTTCCACAGGAATAACATTGGCGAGCTTAAAGAAAGCGGATTGCATAACCATATTGATACGGGAGCCTAAACCGATCTCCCGGGCGATGGAGACTGCATCAATAATGTAGAGTTTAATATCATTCTTGGCGATGAATTGTTTCATGGAAGCAGGAAGCTTGTCTGCCAATTCTTCAGGCTGCCATTGGCAATTCAGGACGAAGGTGCCGCCTTTCTTCAGACCTTTGGTCAGATCATATTGACCGACATAGGCTTGGTTATGGCAGGCAACATAGTTGGCATCGGATACATAGTAAGGGGATTTGATGGGTTTTTTACCAAAACGAACGTGGGAAATGGTGATACCACCGGATTTCTTGGAATCGTATTGGAAATAAGCCTGAGCGTACATAGTGGTGTGGTCACCAATAATTTTAATCGCTTGCTTGTTGGCGCCAACGGTACCGTCAGAGCCTAATCCCCAGAATTTACAAGCAATAGTGCCTTCAGGAGCGGTGCTGACAACTTCATCTTCCGGTAAAGACTTGAAGGTAACATCGTCCACGATACCGATGGTGAAGTCATTCTTTGGCTCAGCTTGGGCAAGATTCTTGTAAACAGCCAGTACTTGGGAAGGAGTTGTATCTTTGGAACCTAAACCATAACGTCCGCCTACGATCACAGGCTTGATTTCATGGTTGAAGAAGGAATCCTTCACATCGAGATAGAGAGGTTCGCCGGTGGAACCAGGCTCTTTGGTCCGGTCAAGAACGGCGATGGCCTTAACGGTCTTAGGCAGAACCTTGAACAGATATTTGGTAGAGAAAGGACGGAAGAGGTGAACCTTAACCACGCCCACTTTTTCACCTTTTGCTACTAAATAATCCACAGTTTCTTCAATGGTATCACAAACAGAACCCATGGCGATGATCACACGCTCAGCATCTTCAGCACCATAGTATTGGAATGGCTGGTATTCACGGCCGGTGATCTTAGCGTATTCGTCCATATAATGGGCCACAATATCAGGAACAGCATCATAATAGCGGTTGGATACTTCACGGCCTTGGAAATAGACATCGGGGTTTTGGGCAGTACCGCGCAGAACAGGGCGCTCAGGATTCAAGGCATTGTCCCGGAAAGCCTGGAGAGCGTCACGGTCTAAGAGTTTTGCCACATCATCATAATCGGTTACTTCGATTTTTTGAATTTCATGGGATGTACGGAACCCATCGAAGAAATGAACGAAAGGAACTTTGGCTTTGATGGTGGCTAAATGAGCAATAAAGCCCAGGTCTAAAGCTTCTTGAACATTATGTGAAGACAATTGAGCAAAACCGGTAGCTCTTACGGACATAACATCCTGGTGATCACCGAAAATGGACAGCGCATGGGTAGCCAAAGCCCGGGCACTGACGTGGAAGACGCTGGGCAGAAGTTCGCCGGCGATTTTATACATATTCGGAATCATTAAGAGCAGACCTTGCGAAGCTGTATAGGTGGTGGTAAGAGCACCAGCCTGGAGGGACCCGTGAACTGCACCGGCAGCTCCTGCTTCAGATTGCATCTCAACAACTTTGACAGGTTGACCGAAGATATTTTTCTTGTTATGGGCAGCCCATTCATCTACCAATTCAGCCATCGTTGAAGAGGGAGTGATCGGGAAGATGGTTGCTACTTCTGTAAACGCATACGACGCCAGAGCAGCAGCTTCGTTACCATCCATTGTCTTCATTTTTGCCATTTGGTACATCCTCCTAAAAGAAAATTTAATAAAAGGGTTAAAAAAGAGATTCTTCTTAAGGAAGTTCTTTTTCCACCCAAACCTTGCTTATGTAAAGCAATGAATAAAGATGAGAAAAAAGGGGTTAATGATAATCTTTCGGAAATCAAATGATTAAATTTTCGCAAAAATTCTATAAAAACGAGTTGAGGGAACTATTTCGGTAGTTAGACCGAAACGTCCCCTGCAGTCAGTATCAGTATACTCTCGGCCGGATAAATCCGTCAAGACGTAAAATGGAGCTAGATGAATAATTATGTAAAAAAACCGCCATAAACGAAAAAAATCACATTTAAAAACCCTAATTCTCCCCTAAAACCCTTTGAACTTTTCAAGGTTAAATGCCCAGGACCTGCAGGCCCACCAAAGCCACGACTCCCGGAAAACCTAAAAGACCTACCAAAGTTATGGTAAATACGTTAATAGGAATACCAAATCCGACAACACTTAATATCAAGTCGAAGATCCACAGGCCCACGATTCCTCCCAGGATGTGAATCCCCGCCTTTAAAAAGGTGTTGGGTTGACCTAAGCTGCTCTTAACCACCAAGCCGATCAATAGAACGAATAAGGCCAAAAAAATTAAGGTCATGATAAGCCCTCCTTTACCACTACTAGTCCAAATTATGCAGAAAGTGGACAAAGAAGAACATTATTGACCTTAATTTTTTGAGATCACCCTTAGATCTGGCGACGGCCTTCTAAAGCACGGGCAATGGTAATTTCATCGGCATACTCCAGATCACCGCCCACCGGTAAACCATGGGCAATCCGTGTTACCTTGATTCCCAAAGGTTTAAGCAGCCTGGATAAATACAGTGCCGTAGCTTCTCCCTCTACCGTGGGGTTCATAGCCATGACGACTTCCTGGACTCCTTCCAAACGCCCTAAAAGCTTGGAAATCGTCAGCTGCTCCGGCCCGACTCCTTCCAAAGGAGATATGACGCCATGCAGGACATGATAAAGCCCTTTAAATTCTCTTGTTTTCTCTAAAGAAACCACATCCCGGGGCTGCTCCACAATGCAGAGCAGGGTACGCTCCCTTTTCTCCCCGGTACAGATGGGGCAGGGATCATGATCCGTATAATTACAGCATAGGGAACACTGCCTGATCTCCCGCTGAGCTCTGATCATGGTTTCCGCTAAGTTTTCGGCCACCTGGGGTTGCTGCAGCAGATAAAAAGCCAAGCGACCCGCCGTTTTCGGTCCGATCCCAGGCAAGCGGGATAAACCTGTAATCAAATCGGCCAGGGGTTCAGGATAATTCAAAAAATCCATACTTCCTCGCTTAGAAGAGACCGGGAATTTTTAAACCATTGGTTAATTTGCCCATTTCTGAGGATACAAGCTCTTCTACTTTGCGCAAGCCTTCGTTGACTGCGGCTTTGACCAGATCCTCCAGCATTTCCACATCATCGGGATCCACAGCCTCCGGTTTAATCTTTAACTCCACCAGTTCATTTTTACCATTGACCACGACCTGAACGGCCCCCCCGCCCACTGATGCCTCAACTGTGCGGGTCTTCAGCTCCTCTTGGGCCTTCGCCATTTCTTCCTGGAGTTTCTGAGCTTGCTTGAGCATATTGCCCATATTTCCCATACCGCCGCCTTTAAATGCCATTTCAAATACACTCCTTACACTATTATTCTTCAACAATCAATAAGTCCGCCCCAAATAAATCGGCCGCTTTTTTGATCATCGGATTTTCCTTGGTTTCTTCAACTTGTTCTGAATCCTTAGGGTCTTTTCCATATTCATTTTCCAGGAGACTTTGCAACCGAAAGGCTTTGCCCAGGATACTTTGGAGAACCTCTTCGATGGTTTCCCGGTTTTCCTTCTGATTGACCTTATCCCGGTGGAAAGACAGACCTTCCTTAAATACGATAACCAGACTATCCCCATCCAATTCAACAGGCTTGCCTTCCATCAAAAAAGCATGGGTGGATTTTTTGCGTTTTCTTACTTGCTCTAAAATATCTCCCCAACGGCCTTGAACCTGTTCAATGGACAGAGCAGAGGTTTCCCCCCCTTGGGAGATTACCGGCTTATCCTGGAGGGAAGGTAATTCAGGCTTTTTGTGACCCGGCGGCTCTGAGCCGCCCTCCCTGCTCTCCTTGACCTTCTTGACTGGTTCGGCTTTGCTTTCCTGGCGGCTCTTCCCTGAAGAAAGGTTCTTGATCTCCTCCTCCAATTCCTGCAAGCGTTCCAAAACTTGGGGAGATTCTTTGCTATAGCCGGGCTGAGAGTTATAAATCACCTGAACCAAGAGAAGTTCCGCCGCTAAACGGGCATTGGCGGCATATTTTAATTGACTTTCCCCCTGCAGCAGAATCCCTATCCATTGCAAGAGGGTTTTGAGCCCCAGCATTTGGCATTGGTAAGCCAAATGCTCTCTAAGGTGAGGCGCAATCTGAGGAAAGGCTTGAGTCGAAGCATAAAGCAAGGCCTGCCGCAGATAATCCAGCAGCTCGCGAATGATCTGTCTGGGATCCATCCCCTGATTGATGCCTTCCCCTAAACACCCCAAAGCCTTGGCATAGTCACCGGTCAGGAGGTGATCCACAAGCTGGGCGCTGAACTCTTCCCCAACCATGCCCAGGACCTGATAGACCTGCTCTACACCCAGTTTCCCATCCAGCAGGAGACACTGATCCAGAATACTCAGGGCATCTCTCAGCCCTCCCTCCGATTTTTGGGCAATAATCTGGAGGGCTTCCGGCTCCACATCCCGGCCGATGGTTTGGCACACCTTATCTAAATGGCTATGAATCTGTTCCAAAGGAATCCGGTGAAATTCAAAGCGTTGCACCCGGGAAAGAATGGTTAAGGGGATTTTATGTACCTCCGTGGTAGCCAGAATAAATACCACCCGCTCAGGAGGTTCCTCCAGGGTTTTGAGAAGGGCGTTGAAAGCTTCGGTGGTTAACATATGAACTTCATCAATAATGTAAACCTTATATTTGCTTTCCCCGGCACTTAGGCGAACCTTATCCCGCAAATCACGGATTTCATCGATACCCCGGTTGGAGGCGGCGTCGATCTCAAAGACCTCCATAGCGCTTCCTTGATCGATGCTCAGACAAAAAGCACATTGATTGCAGGGTTCAACACCCTCCCGGTGCTCACAATTTAATGCCTTGGCCAGGACCTTTGCCGTAGTGGTCTTACCTGTTCCCCTCGGTCCGCTGAAAAGGTAGGCGTGAGCTACTTTGCTCTGCATAAGGGCATTTGTCAATGTCTTGGTGACATGGTCCTGCCCTACCATATCTTTAAAATTTTTCGGTCTCCATTCGCGGTATAAAGCCAAATAAGCCATTGGGCTCCCCCTTCCGCTATACTCCCCCGGAAGTAGATTCTGTGGTCCAGTCCAAGCTGCATGAATGTTGATAGTGGAAAAAAAGATGGTCTTAGACCACCTTTATATGATAAATATTTAAGGCCGTGCACCTTTACTCGAACAGACGCTTCCGGACGAATCCGGGATTCACTGCTCAGCCTAGGCGACCTTGCGGCACACAGAGTTTGCTCCTTAGTGCTGCTTCCGTCAGGACCTGACACGGTTCGAAGTGCTCTGTTGCGCAAGACCCAGACCTCATCACAATTAGCCCCGGCCGCTCCACAAACGCTGCCCTTATGCAGGAATTCCACCTCGCTAAAGCGGGTTGCGAGTACAAGGATCCGCTACCTCCCCGTCTAGCACGGCCAAATCAATTATAACAAAATAAAAAGCCAAAGTCGAATGCGAACGGATCCAACTTGGCTGAATTGCATTTTATGGCGGAGAGAGAGGGATTTGAACCCTCGACACAGTTGCCCATGTACTCGCTTTCCAGGCGAGCGCCTTCGACCACTCAGCCACCTCTCCGTGTTCGTCTTGCCAAAAAGACTATGAAATTTGGTGACGAAGCTTATTATAAGCTAACATTCAGGACATGTCAATAAAAGACGAATAAAATCACCAAAAAGACAGCTGTGTGTATTTATTCAAACGCTGATATTGATTCAAAAGGTAATCCAGCTCTTGGCTTAACTCGACAACTCTTGCATCAACTAAGCTGCGTGTCGTTGCATATCGATATAATTTTTTGCGAAGCACCTCGATTTTCTTTAATAACCTCTTTTCCACATTAATTCCCCCCGAAATTCCTTTCAAGAAGATTTTAATCGATTCACAGGCAAATAACAACGAATTTTAATCCATAATAAGGAAAACAAATGTCGAAAAATTAGAGATCAATAAGGATAGATATAACCTTCCACAGCCTCTGCCGGTGTAATTTTCGTTACCCTAATCTGGGGTTCATCAGATAGCACACCGTCATACTCATGCTGTCCCAGCGTAAGGGTTCCTTCAACCGTCACCCACGACTCTGCCTGGAGCTGGTCAGCCTGATCATATTTACAGAGTATCCCGGCAGGTGCCAAATCCCCAACACAGCAAGACATCATCAAGCGGGCCGGCACAAATTCATCTTCCTTAAGAAATTCAGGATCATTGAAAACAAATCCCGTCATAACCACTGTATACCCTTGATATTTCTCTATATTGGTATACATTTCCGTAAGCCACATGCTGAAATCTTCATGGGCCACTGTGATTCTTTTATTCCCCATATCCAAGCCGGGCAGCTCCGAGACATAGGCACCGGCCGGCAATCCGGCAAGGGGTTCCTGAATAATTTCAGCCTGTACCTTATCTTCCGGAGATGAAGCATCCTCTATAGTAATAGAAAGGTCGTTCTGCATGCTCAAAGCGCTTTGGCCGGAACGGTTGGAAAAAGCGCTGCCGCCGATATAATTGCCGGAAAGATTGGACGCGCTGACAGGGGCATGGGGAAGCAACAGCAATACGATGGGGATCACCAACACAAAGCAGTGGGCGGAGCGCAGTTTATGCTGGGGGCGAAACAATCTGCCCAAAGCGGTCAAGGCCCATACACCCATGACGATGGACGTAAAATAGAGATAGGGCTTCAACCGGGGTGTAACATAAGTAAGATATTTTTCACTGCTCACCAAATAAAAGATCAATCCCCCAAAAACACAATAGCATAAGAACTCCAGAAAGATCTGAGGATTAAATGCTTTGGCCGGCATGTTACATCCCTCCCCAATTAAAAAACAGAAAGACCAAAACAAAACATATACTCAAGGACGTCAGCAATAATCTAACGATGAAAGCTTTAGAAAATCCCGAAGAGAGCATCAGGACATTTTTGATATCCATCATCGGCCCAAAGACCAGAAAGCCCATAATTGCGCCCATGGGGAACTGATTGGCAAGACTGCGGGCGATAATCGCGTCGGAGGAGGAGCACAGGGAAAGCACAAAGGCCATCACCATCATAATTAAGATGGAGACCGCCAAACCCGCCCCATCCTGGGCCTTGGTAAACAGGCCGGTTCCCATGACCTGAAACAGGGCGGCGATAAAGCTGCCCATCACTAAATATTTGCCGACACCGAAGAACTCCGCCTGGGAATGACGGATGAACAGACCGGCTTTTCCCTTGAAGGTTGTGATGGATTCAGCATCATCATAACAGCCGCAGCTGCATAAAAGCCTGTCAAAAGCCCCTCCGGCCAATACCGAACCCTTGGGCGGCCAGAAGCCCATGGTCAGCCCGATCAGAACAGCCGCTACAATACCAAAGAAAATCCGCCCGACCACGATTCCCGTATTGCCGCTGAAGGCATAATAGGTGGACACGATCACCACCGGATTGATCACCGGGGTAGCGGTCATAAAGGTGACAGCCACCGGGAGGGGAATCCCCCGGCGCACCAGACTCCGGAAAACGGGAATAGAAGCGCAGTCGCAGACCGGCAGACAGAAGCCCCCCAGAATGGCCACCAGCATGCCCATGCCGATGGATTTGGGAAAGCGGCGCTCAATAAAGCTTTGGGGGATAAAAACCTGGATAGCGGAGGAAAGCAATACCCCGATCAATAAAAAAGGGACCGCTTGCAGGATAATCCCCAAAAATACATTGACAATGGTATTGACCGGGATCTGCGCCCCCTCCAGGACCGGCTTGGCCATGAAGTACAGGGCGCTCATGGCGATAACCATGAGCAAAAAAAGATTGACCGGATGCTCTTTCTTTCCGAAAAGCTGCTTATAGAGCTCCTGATACTCTTTTACCTTATAGAGGGGGACCCCGGGATTGAGCCCGTTGACGAGGCGCCGAATCCGGCGGTAAGTAACCGCCGAATCCACATTGCGCATCACGACGAAATCGCTGTTGGCAATCTGTTCCGGCAAAGAGGCTCCTGTCCTGCCCAACAGATTTTCTATGTTCTCCCCATCGGCAATATGCACCACTTTTTGAATTTGGCAGAGGCCGCGCAGGGAGGGGTGCAAAAGCAATGACTGCAGCTCTGAAAAGGGAACGACACCGTTCCACTCAATCCAAATCTCATCGAACGGTTGCTCCTCTATGCTGCTGCAGATTCGTTCGACGATTTGCTCGGGCCGCTGCTCCAGAATTTTTTTGGGGACGCTGAGCTTATAGCAATTGAGGTGCCGCCCCTGAAATTCCTCTTCACCAGACTCGAATTGGATGACGAAGGCCCTGACATCCCGCCAGCTATATTTGTTCAACAGGTTATTCAAAAAGGTCGTCTTGCCGGCATCCAGGAAGCCGGTCACTACATAAACCGGTATCGCCATCCCATCACTCCCCGCTAAAAATAGCGCACAGCTCCTGCCGGTTGAGGTTGCGGCCGATGATGCAGAGCATATCGCCCCTGGCGTGGCAGCCGGTGATCCGAATATCCCCGGGGAGATATTGCAGGTTTAAATAGCCTTTGGGGCCGCGGACGATGCCTTTAGCCCGCAGAATCGTTCCTTTGGCACTGTCCTCCATTTTCACGACCTTAGCCTTTAACTCTTCAGTATCAAATACCCGCTTTGTCCGGATAGTGACGGTATCAAAGACATCTTCCGCCCGGCTGTTATGTTCACATCCCTCTTGGTGGCTGCAGTCCGCTGCATGATCATGGCTATGATGAGCATGGTCATGGTCATGGTCATGATGATTGTGGTCATGGCTATGGTGGTCGCGATGGTCATGATTATGCTCATCATGACCATGTCGGCATCGGCCTGGAAGCCTGTGCTGCTGACGCTGCGGATTCAGGAGTTCCGCCGTATTGATTTGAGCCCACGGCTTGGTCAGGACTCTTCCCTGAGGGTTCAGCTTTTTGACTATTTTTTCCCCATCCCCTAGTTTAGCGGGGAAACTTTCCGTGCGGCTGAACACAACCACATCGGCGTTGCGAATCTGATCTTCGAAAAATTCGCCAAAGTTGTCAAGGTGCATTTGGCAGCGTTTCACATCCACCACCGTAATTTTGCTCTTCACCTTGGCGTGGAGCACAATACGCGGATCGGAACAAGCTTTCATAACATCGGAAAGCTTGCCCACACCGGAAGGCTCAATGATAATTTTATCAGGGTGAAAACGGAGCAAAAGATCCTTAAGGGCTTTCACGAAATCGCCGGAAAGACTGCAGCAAATGCACCCGGCACTGATTTCTTTGACTTCCACACCGCCTGATTTAAGCAAGGCCGCATCGACGCTGATCTCACCGAAATCATTTTCGATCAGAACCACCTTTTCCCCCTGGAAGGCCTCTTTAAGCATTTTTTGGATTAAGGTGGTTTTGCCTACTCCCAGAAACCCGGAAATAATATAGATTTCTGTCCCCATCGATACCCTCCTCTTCTTTTTTCTATCTATAAACTATATGCCTGTACACAGGAAATAAGCCTGGAATCAGGTGAGAAGCTGCATTATTATTTAACAGAGCATTCCCGGCAGTAGCCATACACTTCTAAATTATGGCCCAGGACCCGGAAATCATCGTCCTCGATTTTCGGGATAAATTTCTCCATGGGGCAATTATTCATTGTGACAATTTTATGGCAGCCCAAACAGATGGCGTAATGCTTGTGCTGAAAACGGTTCAGTTCATAAAGAGCCATCTCATTGTTCAGCACCGCAAGTTTAACAACCACGCCTTTCTTGACAAAAAGCTCCAGTATCCGATAAATAGTGGACAGCCAGGGGGATTCCCCTTCTTTTTCGATCTCGGAACAGATTTCCGCAGCACTGAGAGGCTTTGGGGCATGCTCAAGGACAGAAAGTACACTCTCCCGCGGTTTTGTTCTTTTGATGCCGGCAGGCCAGTTATTGTTTACTTCTTTCACGATCGTCACCTCTTTCAATAACTGTATTAATTATAGAATATACCGACTACATTTTAAACACAGTTCGCCTAAGCATGGAATTTATTTGCTTGATAAGCAGCATCACCACCAGGCAGAGGACGCCGAGCAGGACGATAGTGCCTCCGGGTTTCAGCTTCAGGTAATAGGACAGAAACAAGCCGGTCACTGTAAAAACAACCGCAAAGATGATCCCATAAATAACCGTCTGCCGATAGCTTTTGCCAACCTGCATGGCGCAAGCCACCGGAACAACCATCATTGAGGAAACGATCAGTGCTCCCACCGTGCGGGCGGCAACGGATACCGTTACCGCCGTCAGTATGGTAAAAATAAAATTGATCACACCCACCGGGACGCCTGACAGCCGTGCCGCCCTTTCATCCAAGGCAATATAGAATAACTCTTTGTACAAAAGGATGAAAGCAAGCATAACGATACAACTGATGCCTGCTACCAGGATCATTTCAAAATCACTGATCGAGACGATGCTTCCGAACAAAAAACTGTTAAAATTAGCCGCATTTTTGACATGACCGGATAGCACCCCCGCCAAACCGATGCCTGCCGACATCACAATCGCGATGGACATCTCGGAGAATTTGGGGATTTTTTTACGGATAAACTCAATGCCCAAAGCCGCGGCGATGCAGGCTGTAACCGCGCCCAGGATGGGGTTGATTCCCATAATCAGGCCGGCCGCCACACCGGCCAGGGATGTATGGGACAAGGCATCGCCGATCATGGAAAGGCGCTTCAGGACCACAATGATGCCAATACAGGGAATAATCACGGCCAGCAGAATTCCCACGATAAAAGCCCGGCGCATAAAATCATATTCCAGAATGGCAATCACACTCATCGTTTCCTTTTCCCTCCTTCGCCAATTCCTGCCCGGGGTGCTTGTGCTTGTGTTCCACAAGGGAGCCTTCTTCCAGACAGAGAATCCTTGACACATACTTGGCCGCCCGGCTGATATCATGAGTGACCATCACAATGGTCAGCCCGTTCTCCTGATTAAGCCTCGCCAGCAGCTCATAGAGGGATTGTACGGTTTGGGCATCCACTCCGGTGGTAGGCTCATCAAGAATCATGATTTCCGGATCGCCGGCCAATACCCTGGCCAGCATAATCCTCTGCTGCTGCCCCCCTGAAAGCTCACCGATCATGCGCTTGGCGTATCCCTCCATACCCACCAGCTCAAGGGCCCGCTGTACTTTATCACGGTGCTCTTTCCCGGGGAAGCGGAGCAGCCCGATCTGTGAAAAAAGATTAGCCCTGACAATTTCCTCCGCGGTAGCAGGGAAATTGGCGTTGGAGTGCTGCCCGGCCTGGGGCACATAACCGATTTTCGGCCAATTTCTAAACCGGCGGCTATCCTGACCGAACAGCCGGACAGAGCCTGCATTGGGCACAAGCTCCCCCAGGATAAGCCTTAGCAGGGTGCTTTTGCCGGCACCGTTGGCACCGATAATCGCGGCAAAATCTCCCTTATAAACAGAGAAGCCGATTTTTGAAAAAACCGGCTCATTTCCATAACTGAAACCTAAGTCATCTACTTCTATTATGTTAGACATGCACAACTCCTTATTGCAATGCCGCTTTCAACGCCTCCAAATTCTGACGCATCACGGCCAGATAATCATCTCCCGCCGCCTGCTGCTCATCACTAAGCCCTTCAATGGGACTGAGCACTGCCGTTTTAGCTCCGGTAGCCTTGGCAATGGTCTCGGCGACTTTCGGACTTACCAGCTCTTCAAAGAAAATAACCTTGACCTCATGTTCTTTGGCGAATTCGATCACCTCAGCCATCCTGGCCGGATCCGGTTCGGAATCAGGAGCCAGCCCTTCGATGCCAATCTGATTGAGTCCGTAAGCCCCGCACAGATAGCCAAAGGCTTCATGGGAGACAATAATATCCTTTTTGGGCAGCGGGGCAAGAGTATCCTTAAATTCTTTGTCCAGCCCATCCAAATCAGCTGCGTACTTCACATAGTTGGTTTCATAATAATCCTTGTTATCCGGGTCGGCTTGAACAAAAGCATCTTTAATCGTTTCCATCTGCTTTTTGGCATTCAAGGGACTGAGCCAGGTATGGGGGTCATATTCCGCCCCTTCGTGCCCATGCTCTTCCTCTTCCTCATGTTCTTTTCCTTCGTCTTCATGCTCATCTTCATGATCGTGTTCATGGTGCCCTTCCCTGAGGGTAATATCTTTGGAAGCTTCCACAGCAATCAGGGCCTTATTCTGGAGGGATTCCAGAACATCCTCCACCCAATGCTCCATACCGGCTCCGTTATAGACAAAGACATCCGCCTTTTCCAGCCCCGTAATATCGGCGGCAGAAGGCTCCCAATCATGGGGCTCCATTCCGGCCGGGACCATATTCACTGGGGTAATCTTATCTCCGCCGATCTTGGCTGCAAAATCATACATTGGATAAAAACTGGTATAAACGGAAAGCTTTTCACTTTGAGTTTGCTTATCATTCGTATTTGGAGAAGAGGAATTCTGTGTCTGGCTGCACCCCGCCATCAGGAACAGAACCAAGCCTCCAACTAGGATTTTACTCCAAAGCTTTTTCATTTTCAATAAACCCTCCTTGAACTTTTTGTGATTTTTTAAATGCATATAATTCGCATTCGCATCTTATTATAATTTGGAAAACTTTGGTTGTCAATAAATTTATTCATGTCCTCTCCTGAATTTTCTCAACGAATATTTCATGCTATAGTTAGGAATATAGCATGTAGAGGAGGGGTAAACATGCCGGAAAACTCAACCATTCTTGTGGTGGACGACGATCCTGAAATACGGGAAATCATTCATATCTTATTGCAAAGAGAAGGTTTCGCGGTACAAGTTGCCGCCGACGCAGACACCGCCTTGGCAACGCTCACCCCTGGGGTGGATTTGGCGATTCTGGATATTATGATGCCGGGAAAATCCGGATTTGAGCTGTGTTCGGAAATCCGCAAAACCACAACCATCCCCATTTTATTCCTGACCGCCAAAAACCAGGATGCGGATAAAGCAGAGGGATTTTCCTGCGGCGGCGACGATTACCTTGTCAAACCTTTTTCCTCAATCGAACTGATTTCCAGGGTAAAAGCCCTGCTGCGCCGCTATCTGATCTACCAAAAGCAAGAGCCTGCCTCTAAAAAAGAAGTCAGGCTCGGGGATCTCTATATCGATTTAGATACGGGAACCGTTGCCCGCTCGGGAGAAAAAATTGCCCTGACCAGTATGGAATATCAGGTGTTCCGGCTCTTATTGCTCAATCGCCGCAAGGTTTTTTCCGCTAAGGAAATTTACGAACACATCTGGCAGGAGCCCTTTCTTCCTCTTTCCAATAACACGATCATGGTTCATATTAAAAATCTAAGAAGAAAATTAGAGAAGGATGTCGGGCGTCCCCAGTATATTCGTACTGTTTGGGGAAAGGGGTATTATATTGAATAAAGCAAAACGTGAATATAAGCTGTCCCAAACCTTGATGATCACAGCTGTTTTGGCATGCCTTGCTTCGGCTTTGCTTTTTCTCGGGCTGCAATACCTATCCCGCGGCATCATCTATGATTATTGTAAAAAGCCGGAAGTAATTTCTGCTCACATCGAGAAAAAAATAACCAGCCTGCGGCAGTATATTAAAGACAATCAGATCTCTTTGTCGGACCTGTCCGAATTGGATAACTGGATGCGGGGGAAGGAATTAACGGAGATTGTGATTTATCACGACAACACGTTGATCTATAGTTCACATACCCTGTCACCGAGCTTTTCCTTTCCCAGCCAACCCAAATTTCCCGACTTTTATCTATGGCATAATAAATATATATTGACTTTCCAGGAGGGAACTGCTGAAGTTTTTATCAAGGATTTTTTTGAACACCGTTATATAGACTATATTACTTATTTTAATTTGCTGGTGTTCTTCCTCTGTTTTATTACCATCATGGTCTTTTTCATCCATAAAAAGGTATCCTATATCAATACCTTGGAAAAGGAAATAAGGATTTTAGAAGGGGGCGATCTCCATTACTCAATTACCATCAAGGGCAACGATGAACTGGCCTCTCTGGCCCAGGAAATTGATGAAATGCGCAAAGCCTTCATCGCCCGGGAAGACTACGCTGAACGGGTCAGAGCGGCCACCAATACCTTGATGGCCGGTGTCTCCCATGATCTCCGCACCCCTCTTACGGCATTAATCGGCTATCTGGAGGTGCTGGAAGGTGAAGATATCCCGGCCAAGGAGAGCTCTTTCCTTGGCAAGTGCAAAAATCGGGCCCTGCAAATCAAAGACTTGATTAACCATCTGTTTGACTACTTTTTTATATCCACCAACGATTATAAGGAGATTGACTTAAAGCATTACCCTGCTCAAGAAGTGCTGAGAGAGATGATCCATGAGCATATCTATTTAATGGAACAAAGTGGCTTTATGGTTTCCTCTACTGTTGAGCTGCCTGAGGGGACGATCAAGGTGGACTCAGGCATGATTCAGAGAATATTTGACAATATGCTCTCCAATGTGCAAAGGCATGCTGATCCTGCTCATCCGGTCCGGCTGTATAGCACCATTGACTCCGGCGAGTTGGTTTTAGTTTTTGAAAACCATAGTCGGCATTCTCTGGAACCTACTCCTAAAACAGGCTTGGGGTTAAATAATTGCCAAAAAATTATGCTTCTGCATCAGGGGCGGTTTATGTATAGGCAAAACGATCATGTATTTACAGTTCAGCTTGCTTTCCCGCTTATCTAAGTGCGGCATAAAGAGGATGGCCAAAGATTACTCCCACGTATTCCCCACTTGAATGACCTTGTCACACAGGCGGTTCAGAAGACTGAGCTCATGGCTGACCACAATCACGCCGATCTTTCTGCTTTGGCAAATATGGAGAAAACTATGCCAAATTCTGGCCTGGGTAATAGCGTCCAGCATGGTGGTCATTTCATCGGCAATAATATACCGGGTCTGTGGGTTCAAAGCACGCACGATACAAAACCGCTGCAGCTCTCCGCCGGAGAGCTCGATGGGCCAGCGCTTCCGCCAATCCTCCCGGATGCCGAAAGCATCCAGGATATCCTGGGAAGGGGTATAGGTTTCGGTTAAGACATCCTCCATTTTCCAGCGGGGATTGATGGCCTTTTCCGGGTGCTGATAAATTAATTGGACCGGGCGAAAGCTTTTTGGCGCCAAAGGCTTAGAATCCACGCTTACCCTGCCGGTCTGAGGAAGGATATATCCGGCTAAAACTCTGGCCAGGGTCGTTTTACCGCAGCCGCTGTATCCGGATAAACCAAGAACTTGGCCGGGTAACACCTTGATGTTCATGTTCTTAAAAATCCACTGATCCTTTTTATAATAAACCCCCAGATTCTCTCCCAGCAAAGCCATTACGCTTCCCACCTCAATTCCTGGCAGGCAAAATCATTTTGCGGTAAGGCCCGCCATAACTCTCTGGCATAGTCTGTTTGCAGCTGTTCCCCCGTTCCGGAAAAGGCGGACACCGGGGAGATCTCTATGGTTTGCCCATCCTTAATCACAGCAACCCGATCGGCGATTGCAAGGGCGGACATGATGTCATGGGTGATGAGCATAACTCCGGCTCCTTCCCGGGCAAACTGCTGCAACTGTTTAAGGATTTCTGCCAGGGCTTGGGGATGGATGCCGGGAGTGGGTTCATCAGCTATGACCAGCTTTACCCCCTCCCTGACGCTGGTGGCAAACAGCACCCTGCGCAGCATACCTCCCGATAATTCATGAGGATAAAGCCTTCCGTCGCTTTCTTTTAATCCGTAATGGGCAAACAGCCTGTTCTGCCTTTCTTGTGCTCTTTGTTTAGCCAGGCCAATCTGAACCTGCTTTCCCACCGGCATCAAGGGATCCAGATAATTAACCGACTGAGGGATAAAGGAGATTTCCCGGCCTCTCAGTTCTTCTTTGCGCTTTTTAGTTAATTCTTCCCCACGATACATCATACTGCCGGAGCAGATGGCATTGGTAGGGAGAATTCCCAGGATGGCATGGGCCAGCAAACTTTTCCCTGAGCCGCTGGCCCCCACAACCGCAACGATCTCCCCTTCCTCAATCTCCACATGAAGATTGGCAATAGGCTGGATGACACGTTTTTGAGTTCCTCTAAAATATTGGGAAAACCCAATGGACAGATTTTCTACCTTCAATAAGGGTTGTGCCACTTTAAGCATGATTCCTGCCTCCTATTCGTTGGAGCTGGTCGGGTCCAGCAAAATTCTTAGTTGTTCGCCAATATTATCAAAGCTCTTGGCCACGAGAATCAACAGAATTCCCGGGAACAGGATCAGCCACCATTGGCCTGTGGAAAGATGGCTCATGGCTTCAGACAGAATAATCCCCACCGCCGGTGTTTGGGGTGACAGGCCAAAGCCTAAAAAGGTGAGGGCCGCCTCATGGAGGATGACATGAGGAAACATTAAGAATGCTCCAATCATGATTTGCGGAAATACGGAAGGCATGACATGCCTTCTGGCAATATACCAAGGGGACTTACCATAGCTCCGGGATAGTTGGATGTATTCCGCACTTTTGATCTGCAGGACTTCAGCCCGCACCACCCTGGCCAGTGAGGTCCAGTGGGTCATGGCAACACCGATGACAATGCCCCGAATCCCCCCGCCTACGATATAACAGATTAAAATCATGAAGATCAGGTGAGGCATACCGATGAAGAGGTCAATGAGCCAGGAAATCAGTTCATCGACTTTTTTACCGAATAGGGCCGCAGCGGTTCCGAGCAAGGTGGCCACAGTAACACTGATCACCGTAGCAAAAATTCCCACGGCCAGGGACAGCCGCAGCCCTTTCATAGTTCGGGTAAACATATCCCGGCCCAGCCAATCCGTGCCAAACAAATGCTGCAAGCTGGGCATAAGATTCTTGCTGGCATTGTTCACGCGCAGATTATCGTTGCTTAAGATAAAACTGAGAATAAGGATCAAACCGATCAGGCAGGTGGAAAAGCCGATCATCCAAATAATCTTCTTGCGCACATTGCCGGTTTTTCCTGGGTCAAGAAGAACCTCCTCTTTCCTTCCTAATTGCTCTAGCATCTTAGCTCCCCCCTTTTAATGCGCGGATCGACAATGGTATTTAAGATGTCCGCAATAAAATTGCCAATAAAGACAAACAAGGAAGCGATTAAAATAATTCCCAGCAGCAGGGGAAGATCTCCTTTTAAGCCGGCGGTGGTCAGAGTGCTGCCCAGCCCCGGATAGGCAAATACCTGCTCCGCCAGAACAGAACCGCCGAACAATTCACTGAAATAGGCAAACTGAATGGAAATAGCCGGAATAATGGAGTTGCGGAAACCATGGTTTTTGAAAATCTGCCAGGCTGTTTCTCCTCGTGCTCTGGCAAAGGTCACATATTCCGTATTGAGGATATCGATCATTTTTTCCCGGGTGTGCATGGCGATATTGGCAACCCCTAAAAGGCTTAACGTCAAGGCGGGAAGAATGAAATGGCGGAGGCGGTCCGCCAAAGTAACATCGGCATCCGCCAGTCCTATGGGTTTAGTCAGGCCGATCGGAAACATTCCCAACCAGACTGCAAAAACAAGCAGTAAAATTAAAGCCAGCAAAAAGGTGGGTATGGAAACCAGAATATAACTGTACCATTTAATAAAGCGATCCAGCAGCTTCCCTCTTCTCATGGCGGCCACCGCTCCCAGCAGATAGCCGAAAACACCGGACAAGAGCCATGCTGTTCCCATGAGCGCAAAAGATGTCATGGCTCTGCTTTTAATAATGTCCATAACGGGGACTCTATACAGCTTGGACATACCAAAATCACCCTGCAGCAAGGCCCCTGCCCAGGAAAAATATTGTTCCACAGGGGATTTGTTAACCCCCCAGTATTCCTTCAGCTTTTCCAGCTGTTCCTGTGACATAGAGGTATCACTGATCGCATAGGCATTGACAGGATCAATCGGAGACAAATGGATTAACCAGAAGGTCAGGATGGACAAGCCCAGCATCAGGGTAATCATGCGCAGAAAGCGCCTGAGGATTTTTTGAGACATAACACAGCACCTCCCGTTTATAGAGCGGCCCCATTCAAACAGGTGCGTTCAAAACGCCAATGCTTCGGGCAGGCGTTTCAGACGCACCTGTTCTGATAGAGCGTTCAGCTTGATTGGCTTTAAGGGTTGATCGACCACTCCGTGATATTGCCAAACAGTCCAAATTCATAGCCATGGGAATGCATGAGTTGGTTGCCGATATTCACCTGATCATTGACAAGGTACAGATGGTCGACACGGGCCAGCCAAACGATGGGAGCGTCACCAAGGGGGCTGAAACCGGTTTTCCCATCCCATTGGGCCAGTTTCCAGTATTGATTGGCTTCTTCCTGAGTGCTGGCGTACAAAGCTTTCTTTATATAGTCATCAGAAGTGGGATTGATATAAGAAGGCATGTTATTGTACCCGGTATTGATCACCTGAGATGAATACATAGTATACAATTGATGGGGGTGAAGTCGGCCGCCTCCCCATAGGCAGGCATTGGCCTTGCCCTGGATAAATATTTCATCCCAGGTAGCACCGATGATATTGATCTTAATACCCAGACCAAGGGCCTGATCGGCAACAGCCAGGGCGATGTCACCGCGCAGCTGGTCACTGGAAGGAAAATATAAATCAAATTCTGCCTTCAGCCCATCCTTCTCGACGATGCCATCCTTGTTGGTATCGGCCCAGCCGGCATCTGCCAGCAATTGCTTGGCCTCTTCAACCCGGCCATCCTCAATGACCGTTTTTTCATTAAACCAGGGTGTGCCATCCACAATGGAATAGGCAGCCTTTCCGTATCCGTCCATGGTCACATCAATAATTCCCTGACGGCTTAACCCAATGTTCAATGCTTGACGGATGGCCAAATGAGAGGTAATATCATTGCCGACTTTGACCTCGTTGGCGTTGATATACCCGGTTCCGCCGCTGGGCAGGACAGGAAGACTAATTCCTCTGGAATCAACGCTCTCCAGAACGTGTAAGGTCATTCCCGGCAGGGTTTGTCCGGCAAATTTGGGAGGAATGTAACAAATATCAACTTGACCGGCCTTGGCCGCTGCAAAAGCGGCATCTTCCCCCAGCAGCAGGAAGGTGAGTTTCTTGAATTGAGGCTCCTCACCATACCAATAAGGGTTATAGTCCATGATGATTTGTTCGCCGTCATTATACTGGGTTACCTGATAGGGTCCGGAGCCAATGGGGTTTTTGGAATAATTGTCATCATAAATATGTTTGGGCACAATGCCGATTTCGGAAAGCTGACTGACAAATGTGGAACGCGGCTCTTGCAAAGTAAACACGATGGTATCCTTGCCGCTAATCTCCATTTTATCGACAAAGGAAAGGTCAAAGGCGATGCCGTCTTCTTTCAGCATTTCATAGGTAAACAGGACATCCTCTATGGTAACCGGGTCGCCGTTGGAAAATTTGGCATCATTGCGGATTTTGAAGGTCCAGGTATAGCCGTCTTTACTCGTCTCAAAGGATTTGGCCAGATCGCCGACAAAAGTTAAGTCCTTCGTGGCTTTAAGCAGTGAACTGTGGGTTAAGCGGATTTGCCCGATGGCACCCCAGGTCTTTTTGGGATCGAACATCCCATAATCGGCCATTCCCACAGCCAGGACCAGCTCCTCCTTCTTCCCTTCCTCCGGCGCCTTTGAAGTCGTCGGGGAGGGACTGCACCCAGGCAGGCCAACCAAAAGAACGACAACCAGCAGAATCAGCAGGGGAGCGAACCGCTTCCGTAGCAAATGTAACTTGGGCTTGTTCATCTTTTCTACCTCCATAAAAATAGTTAAACTCCCTTACCTGCACCTTTGCTCATGAGCGGGAAAACTCCGCTCCTCCCGGCAATTTAGGTATGCTCAAGTAAGTTAGCTGACTCTAACTATAAAAAAACTCTTGTATAATTTCAATTTCTTTCAGCGAATCTTTAGAATTCTTCAGAATTACCTTCTTCAGAATAACTGAATCTAAAACAAAAAAAATGGATACCTCCTTCACAGGGATATCCCTTCTTTTCTTGACAGCTTAGCCCGAAAGCAAGGTCTCATAGCTGCGCAGGCTGGTCAGGCGCCCCTGTTCAGTCAGCTTGATCACGCTGTTGTTTAACTCAATACACCCTTCCTTTTGCAAAAGGGCGATCAGATTTTTCGTAAGCTCCCCATCCAGGCGCAAATAATTTTGTATCTCAGCAAGGTTTGCTTCACTTTCCTCGTGGTGATAAAGATGAAGCAAAAGTATCATTTTGGCAAAACCTATTTTTTGATTGCGGCGTCTGCTCAGCGTGCTCACAAGCCCCCGGCCGGGAGCAAAGATAAAGACCAGCAAGAAAGAAATTCCCGTCATCATGGCCATACAGCCGGCGATGGATACGTCCAGCAGGGCTGCCGCCAGATAGCCTAATAAGCCGTTGATTGCTCCGATCGCCCCGCTTAAAATCAACATCCGCTTCAAATCATCTGTGAGCAGATAGGCCGTGACCGGCGGGCCAATCATAAACGCTACCACCAAAATGGAGCCCACCGCCTGAAAAGCCCCCACCGTGGTAAGAGAAACCAGGGTCATCAGACCGTAATGGACCAGGGTCGGCGCAAAACCCAACACAGAGGCCAGCATGGGATCGAAGGTGGCAAGTTTCAGCTCCTTGAAGAAGATGATGATCACCGCCAGGTTAATAAGCAAAAGAATCCCTGTGGTATGAATGGCTTTCGCGCCCAGATCCACTCTCTCTACGATCATGCGATCAAAGGGAGCGAAGGCCAGCTCCCCCAGCAGCACCGAATCGGTGTCCAAATGCACCGAACCCGCATAGCGCGTAATCAAAATAATGGCTATGGAAAAGAGGAGGGGGAACACGATACCGATGGCTGCATCTTCCGCCAAAAGCCGCGTACGCCCCAGTATTTCCGTCAGCCACACGGTGACGACGCCCATTAACGCCGCACCGGCGATCAGAAACGGGGAAGAAAGATCATGAGTAACAAAGAAGGCCAGCACAATACCCAGCAGAATCGTATGGGTGATGGAATCCGACATCATGGCCATTTTCCGCAGCACCAGAAAGACACCGGGCAGGGCGCAGGCCACCGCCACAATGACGGCAATGAGTTGTATTTCAAATTGTGGGGACATCAGGCCCACTCCCTTCCAGTTCCAGCATCAGCTTATTCTTCCTGTGCCGGTACACCCTGTGCAGAATACCTCTTCCCGGGGCAAACAGAACACTGAGCACAACGAGGAGGCTGGCGCACACCACAATGGCCGGTCCTGTGGGCAACTTAGGCACCGCAGAGCTGGCGGCGGTTCCCACCACACCGGACAGGGCACCAAAAGCGGCGGCAAGCAAAACCATCACCCCTAACTTATTGGTCCATTGGCGGGCGGCTACGGCCGGACTAATCAACAGTGCACTCATAAGAATGACCCCTACCGTCTGCAGACCGATGATAATGGTCAAGACAATCATAAACGACAGCAGTAAGTTCAGCTTCTTGGGGGAAAAACCCAGATTATGGGCAAAATCACTGTCAAAAACAAAGAGTTTAAATTCTTTCCAGAACACCAGGACAAGGGTCAGCAAAACCACACCGCAGACGCTCATCAGGATAATATCCCTTTGCAGTAAGGTGGAGGCCTGACCGAAGATGAAGCGCTTGAGCCCTGCCTGGTTGGAATTGGGGATCTTTTGCACATAAGTCAGCAGAACCATCCCCAAGCCGAAGAAGAAGGACATAACCAAGGCCAGAGCGCTGTCAAATTTGATGCGGGTGTGCCGGACAATACCCAGGATCAGCGCCGTGGCGGTCAGTCCGGAGAGCAAGGCCCCCAGCAGCAGGATTTCTGTATTTTTGCTGCCGAGCAGGATAAAGGCGATGACCACGCCGGGCAGGGCGGAGTGGGAAACTCCGTCTCCCAGAAGGCTCTGCTTCCGCAATACGGCAAAGCTTCCCAATACTCCGCTGATCATCCCCAAAAGAGCCGAACCCAAGGACACTGTTTGAAACGTATAGTCATTAAGTAAGGCAAGCCAAGTGTTCATATCACACGACGCTCCTCAAAAGGGCACCGGTACTCCGGTAAGCCATCTTCAAGTTTTCCTCATGAAAAACCTCTTCCACCGGTCCGCTGGCAATCACCCGCAGATTGATCAGGGTCACCCAGTCGAAATAATCGGCCACTGTCTGCAGATCGTGATGGACCACCATCACCGTTTTTCCCTGCTCTTTGAGTTCCTTCAGGAGCAAGACAATGGCTTTTTCCGTTTGGGCATCCACTCCTTTGAAGGGCTCATCCATGAAGTAAATCTCAGCCTCCTGGGCCAGGGCCCGGGCCAGGAACACCCGTTGCTGCTGGCCGCCGGAAAGCTGGCTGATCTGGCGGGAGGCGTATTGCTCCATTCCCACCTTTTTCAGCATTTGAGCGGTCAGCTCATAATCCGCCTTGCGGGGCCGCCTGAACCAGCCCAGCTTACCGTAGCAGCCCATCAGGACCACATCCTGCACCGTGGCCGGGAAATCCCAGTCCACACTGCCGCTTTGGGGAACGTAGCCGATGCGGTTTTTCAGGGAATGGCCGTCGCCCTTTCCCCCGCTGAAGCAAATTGCCCCGGTGACGGGCGTCAACAGCCCCAGCATCGCCTTAATCAAGGTTGTTTTGCCTGCCCCATTGGGCCCGACCACCGCCATCAAAGTTCCCTTGGGTACCTTGAGATTAACATCCCATAAAACCGGTTTGGCATCATAGGCCACGGTGAGGGTTTCCACCTCCACCGCATGCTCCATCCCCTTCATATCCACATCTATCCCTCCTATGCTTTTAAAGCATCCACAATCGTGTCGATGTTGGAGCGGAAGGTTTTGATATAGGTCTCGTCGCCGGATCCTTCCCCGCCCAGGGAATCGGAATACAGTTCCCCGCCGATGGCCACGTCAAATCCTTGGGCCTTGACCGCCGCCTGCAGGGCCTGGATGGTTTTGGGCGGCACCGAGGACTCCACAAAAATCGCCTTAATCCGCCGTTCGACGATAAAGCTTGCTAAAGCGCTGACATCACTGGTTCCCGCTTCAGAATCCGTGCTGATGCCCTGAAGGCCCCGAACCTCGAAACCATAGGCGTTGCCAAAATACTGAAAAGCGTCATGGGCCGTGATCAGCACCCTCTGCCCCTTGGGCAGCTGGGCAGCCCGCTTTTGGATATAGGCATTTAATTCGTCAAGTTCTGCAAGGTACCGCTCCAGATTGGCTATGTATGAGTTTCCATGTTCCGGATCAGCCTGGGCAAAACCTTCTGCTACACCTTGGGCCGCTTGTTTCCAGAGTGTCACATCAAACCAGATATGCGGATCATAGACCCCTCCGTCGTCCTCGGATATCAGCAATCTTGATCTGTCCATACTTTTTTCTATGCATATGGTAAAGATGCCCTGAGCAGACAGGTTTTCAAACAGTTCACTCATTTTTCCCTCAAGGTGCAGCCCGTTATAGACCACAACATCCGCCTTCTGCATCCGCTCCACATCCCCTGCACTGGCCTGATAGAGATGGGGGTCAATTCCCGGCCCCATCAAACCGTTTACACTAACATGCTCTCCACCGATCACACCGGCTAAATCTGCAAGCATAGTCGTCGTGGCCACCACATTCAGCGAACCTTCCCCGGATTCCTTTTTGCCAGCTGTCTGGGAGCAGCCTGCCGTCAATAGGATCAGACTCAGTACGATCCCCAACATTCTTTTTAACTTTCTACTCATAACGAACCTCCTGCTATGTTTTTCTGGTCTTGGTGTTAGGTAAGGGAAATACCCTTTCTCTTGACTAATCCAATCTATGAATCCTAAGGAGGGAATGTTACGAATAGACTAGAATAAAATTTAAAAAAAAGGATTTGATAAGCTATGGATAATAAGTCCGGCTCTGAGTATCGTACAGTACGCGGCTATCAAATAGCTAACTATCAGGAAAACAAGCTGACTCCTGCCATGGAGGATTATATGGAAATGGCTTGCCGGCTTTGTCTGGAAAACGGCTATACACGGATCAATAAACTTGCGGAACTGCTGAATGTGCGTCCCTCTTCCGCATCAAAAATGATTGCCAAGCTGAGCGAGCTGGGCTATTTGCAATATGATCTTTACGAGAGCATTCTCCTGACCGAGAAAGGAAAGGAAACCGGCACCTATCTTCTCTCTCGTCATGATACGGTAGAGCAATTTCTGAGACTGATCGGCAATATGAATCCTCTGGAGGAAACGGAACTGATCGAACACTCCCTCAATGTCTCTACCGTACTGCAACTCCATACTTTGTTGGACTTCTTCGCCCAAAACGTTGCTGTTCAAGAAAGCTTTGAGACCTTTAAAAAAGCTGCTAAAGAAAACCCGGCTTCGCCCAGCCTTTGATTCATATCCCTAATGAAGTGGAATCGTTGATGCACCAGTGAAAAAATAAACGGACTTTCCCTATGCCGGATGCATAGGAAAAGTCCGTTTATTGGTGTTTTGCTGCAGTTTCTGGCAATTTTTGTGCTATTATACAAATAGAAAGGTACTATGTTAAGGCGAGGTAAAACTTATGGAATTTAAAAGAGTAACCTTAGACAATTTAGCTTCCGAACATATCTGCTGTGCCCTCACCGATCAAAAAGGAGAGTCCTCTGTCGCGTCAAAAAAAGCATGGCTCAGTCAACGCTTAGGCGAGGGATTGGTCTTTGACAAACTGGATGTGCGGGGAAAGGTTTTTATCGAATATATCCCGGCTGAAAAAGCCTGGTGCCCCATTACAGCCGATCATTATCTGTTCATTAACTGTTTCTGGGTTTCCGGGCAATACAAGGGTCAGGGCTATGCCAACTTATTGCTGGAGCGCTGCCTGGCTGATGCCAAAGCAAAAGGGAAGCAGGGGCTTGTGGTTTTATCTGCCGAAAAGAAAATGCCCTTTCTCTCCGATCCGAAGTACCTGAAATACAAGGGCTTTCAGATCGCCGATCAAGCGCCTCCTTATTACGAACTGCTTTATCTTCCCTTCAGTCCCCAAGCAAATGTTCCCCAATTCAAAGCTTGTGTAAAGAGCGGTCGTACTGATGAAGAAGGCTGGGTTGTCTATTATACCAATCAATGTCCTCATACGGATAAATATGTCCCAATCCTCGTCGATCATCTCAAGTCAAAAAAACTTGCCATTAAAGCCATCAAAATCGAAACGACGGAGCAAGCCCAAAAGGCACCTAATCCTTTTACCACCTATGCCCTTTTTTACAACGGCCAGTTCATCACCAACGAAATCCTTACCGCAAAGAGCTTTGATAAGCTTTTAATCAAAACGAACCTATATCCACCAACTGTTCCGCCGTCACCATCTGAATACCCTGCTCCATTGCAGCGGGGATAACCTCGTCTGTGAAGCCGCTCCTGGAGGGCTGCTTATAATGCAACACCCGCTATTCTTATATCCCCCGCACCGAGCAGACCGGTGCAATGATGGGTACACCTTGTTCATCATAGGTTATATTGGCGATCACCCCATAGACTTCTTGCAGCATGGCAGCCGTAATGACCTCCCGGGGCTCCCCCGCGCTGTAAAGAGAGCCCTTCCCATCCACCACTACAATATGTTGGGCATATCTGGCTGCAAGATTAATATCGTGCAAGACCACAATCAGATCCACATTTTGCTCCGCCACTACTCTCTGCAGCAGCTGACACAGCTCCAGCTGCTTTTGCAAATCAAGAGAGTTGACCGGCTCATCCAGCAACAGGACTTTAGGGTTTCTGACCAAGGTCTGGGCAATAAAGACCAATTTTTTCTGTCCGCCGCTTAATTCCGAAAAATTGCGGGGGGCCAGGTGTTCTATATTAAGGGACCGAAGGGTATCCATAACAATATCCAAATCTTCATCCGACACCTTATGGCTCAGTTCCGGCAGTCTTCCCAGGATGACCATTTCCAAAACCGTCAGGGTCGATAGATCGACATCCATTTGGGGTAAATAGGACATAAGCTTGATTTTATCTTCCGTACACATAGCGGTAAGGCTTTCCTGACCGTAAAAAATCTCTCCCTCATAATCCAGCAGCCCGAAAATAGCTTTAATCAAGGTGGATTTTCCCGCTCCGTTGGGACCAAGGATAACATTAAAGCCTTTGGCAAATTCGAGACTAAATCCGCTAAATACCTTATGGGAGCCTTTGCTTTTCTTATAACCTTTATAGGAAAAGTTTAAATTATTTACCTTTAACATCACATACTCCTCATTTTTTTACTGAAGATAATGGCAATAAAGAAAGGGATGCCAATGATTGAGGTGACCAGGCCGATGGGCAGGATGACCCCTCTGATAATCAGCTTGCTGATGACGAAAGCCAGACACATGACAAAAGCCCCCAGCAGTCCCGATAAAGGCATAAAAAAGCGTTGATCTTCACCCACCAGCTGGCGGGCAATATGAGGAGCGATCAGACCGACGAAACCTATGGTTCCTACAAAACAGACGGATACGGCGGCCAATAGGGAACTCACAAATATAACCATTCGCCGCACCTTGGCCGTATCCACCCCGATACTCCTGGCTTTGGTATCATCCAAAGTCATAGCGGTCAGCTTCCAGGCATTTTTGAACAAAACCAAGAAGCAGATGACCAGCACCAGGGCAACAATGAAAAACTTGCTCCAGGTGGTTTTCAACAAACTGCCGAAATTCCAGAAGATCAGGCTTTGCAGCTGATTTTCATCGGCAATATACTGCAGAACCATGGTCAGGGAGTTAAAAAGAAAATTCAGCGCCACACCGAAGAGGATAATGGCCGTTTTATTGATTTGCCGCTGACGGGAAAAAATATAAATGGCCACAGCCACCATAAGGGCAAAGATGAAAGCGTTAACCGTTACAGCCAGGGTTTCCGGGACCTTTAAGGATTTCAGAACATTGGCGTTTAAAATCAATCCCATGGCTGCTCCGAAGGAGGCGGCGGCGGAAATTCCCAGGGTATAGGGACTGGCAATGGGATTGCGGAGGATGGTCTGCAATTCACAGCCGCTGATGCCCAGGGACGCCCCCACCACTACAGCCATAAGAGCCATAGGCAGACGGATATCCTTGATGATCATGGAGTTATGCCCATCCCCTTCCCCCGTGAACAGCACTCTTAAGATATCGTGAATCGCTATGGAAGAGGAACCGATGGAAATATTTAGGATCACCAGGGCTGCCATGCCTACGGATAGACCGATAATCAAAAAGATCCTTCTCCTGATCAGCATATTATATAATTTTCGGTTGGCATTTTCCTCATGCTTAATCTTGATTCACCCCTTAGTCTTTCTTGCATAACCGGCATCCAAAAGGGCCGCGGAGAGCTGGAGTAAAGGCCGGTCTTAAACCCCCTTGTGCCTCCAGCGTTCCGAAGCCCTTGCCGTTTTTATTTCTTTAGGGAAATACGGTCTTCAAGGCCCGTAAACCAGGTGCTGATATCGCTGCCCACCAGCATAAATTGATCGAAAAACTCATCAAGGACCGCTTCCGGATTCAGATCCTTAAATTCTTCAGGGTAGAAGAGCTTGGCCATTTTCAGACAAGGGTAAAAAGCATAAATGGAGCGGCTGGTTGAGTGGGCAAATTCATAGACATTGTTGTTTTTAACCGCCTGCAAATTGCTCCAGCCGGTTCTGTTGATAATATCATACTGAGGAGGTTCTTTCTTTTGCTTAAGACTGTCCAGCCAGCCGTCATTGACTCCGCTGAGAATGATGTAATCAGGATCGGCTTTAATGACATACTCAGGATCAAGGGTATTGCTGCTTCCTCCGGCTGATGCCTTATCTAAAAGAACGGCATCGGCAATATTGTCGCCGCCGGCAATAGCAATCGGCAGACCCCATCCGGAAACGCTGGTTCCCGTGCTCCCGTAGACCTCGGAATATCCTGACTTTTCATAATAGACCTTGGGTTTATTCTGACGCTGAGCAAGATTTTTGGCTGCAAGGAGTTCATACTGCTTATCTATGAACGCTGCTACTTCAGCGGCTTTTTCTTCCTCCTGGAAAATCTTGCCCAGGAGCTTCATGGTCTCCTGAACCGACTTATCCAATGTCTTGCCGGGAACATCAATGAGAACAATGCTGATTCCGGCCGCCGTAAGCTGTTCCTCTATTTCCAAGGCATATTTATGAGCGGCCATAGCTGAATTGACGATGAGGACATCGGGATTCATGGACAAAACCATTTCCAGGTCAAAAGGCGCGTTATGATCGGAAATCTGGCCTAAATGCTGGGTATAGTCCCCGACAATGGGCTTATACAGCTGAGCATATTTTTGGATACCGCCACCGCCGTCCTGTCCGGAAGCAACCAGCATAGCAAAGGCCTCTTCACCTTTCAGCGGTATAATATAGTCGATGACATCCATGGTGCTGATAGCATAGGAGGAAATAGGCAGGTCAAGGGTTACTTCCCGGCCTTTGACATCCTTAATGGTTATGGAACCGGTGGTTTCTTTCTTTACGGGCAGGGCACTCTTATTCAGAGGGGACATGATCGCCTCGCTCTCTTCTTCAGGGGCAACATAACCGTAGTGAACAGGATCTGCACCGGCCTCCTTTAAGGCCGCGGCCACCCCATTGATGATCCCCTTACTGGTCAGTGTCGCACCGGCAATCACGTCCACATCCAGGGATTGAGCTTCTATAATACGCTGGGGTATTTTCTCCATGGCGATGCCGCCAACATCCTCGGTTTCCGTATTTTCGCCTATGGTAATCTTTGTGATTTTTCCTTCCTGATCCACTTCCGTGGTCACTTCAAGATCTCCGTGATAACCGGCTGCTTTTGCCGTGTAAGTCCCGGCTGCAACTGCTTTTTCAGCCGGTGGGTTTTCCGCCGGTTGGTTGGTAGCTGATGAATTGCAGCCCCCCAAGAGTATGATCATGACCATGACCAATAAGGCAACTATTCTTTGGCTATAGCGTTTCTCCATTGTTCTTCACCTTTCTTCCTGACTTTTTCCTGACCGGAGTCTGAGCATCTGTCCTGGTTTTTTATGTCTTCTCTTTAATTTTGGGCAAAGAAAATAAATCACCCTCCCCTCCGGAAAATGAATTGTAGTTTTATTAACAGGCAGGTCTCCTGGCTCGCGCCTTTATTTATCGCCTTCCCAGTCTTCGCCAGTGGCATGAAGATAAATAAATCTTTAACGGCGCTTACAGTAACGGGGGTTGCTCAGGATTTGCACCTGATTCCCTTTTCATTACTTACGTAAACCTGTCAATAGTTTCTTATTCAGCTTTAAACAACAAGCTCTATCCCTATGTCATTAAAACAAGTTTCGTTCAATCGGCCACAGCGGCCGGGTCAATATAAGGCTTAATATCGAGTACGGGGGTATTATCCAGCATATCCACTCCCTCAAAAAACAGACGGTTGCCCTCTCTTTTCACAAACCGGACTGTGGACAGACCGATGCCGTTGGGCCGGTTGGGGGATCGCGTGGAAAACACACCCATGACCTGATTGTTTCTGCGGGAAAGGGTCGTCAGCTTATATCCCTCGGATTTATGAAAGTAAAACAAAATGACCCCATACTCTCCTTCTTGGATATCGGCAATACCTTCCTGGTATTCTTCGAGAATTTCAATAACAGCCGTCGTTTCTCCCGAAAGAGTGCTTTGCCTGGGGGCTTCGCCTTTTTCCTTATAAGGAGACTTGATATAGCCGATCGGTTTCATTAAGATCTCCACTGACTTCTCCTCCTTAGGCCACTTTTATCTATGCCTGCGTTCATAATCGGCGATATTATCCAGCATTTTATACAAAATCCGCCTGGCGGTTTCCCGCTCATCCTCCGTAAAATCTTTGGCCAGAATCCGGTTTAATCCTTTAAACACTTCATGAAATTCTTGTTCAAAGTCCCTTGCTTTGGCTGTGACATAAACAATTTTCTTACGCCCGTCTTTAGGGTCTTCTTCTCTGTATACATAACCCTCTTCTTCAAGCTTTTTCAAGGCTCTCGCTGTGTTGGCCTTATCGATATTGAGTAGTTCGCTTAACTCTTCCTGAGTTATACCATCATAATTAAACAGCAATTGGGTCAAAAATGCCCATTGTCCCTGTCCGATGTTATAGTCTTTGACATTTCTGCCGATATAGGTCTGGCTATAACGATCGATGGCTGAAATCGCTTTGATCAGTGATTTTCTTTTGTCTATACGTTCGTTCATGCTCTTTCCTTTTAGTTATGTCGGCGGCGTTCAGGATTAATTCGTTGCTATCGCAACCAATTAATCCTAAAAACCCCTATTATTTTGTTGTTTTTCAACACAAGTTATTAATATGCTATACTATTCAACAAAATCTGTCAACTACTCTATTGATAACTTTCTCTTATGGCGACAAGGTTTAACAATCCGGTATGATGCCTAATTTCTTAACGCTAAGCATTAATACAAGATAGGATTTAACCAGATAAGTCCAAGATAGGACAGAGGAAATCTGAACACAACAAATAGCAACACAGAGAAAACACCTGTCAGCACATATTTTTCATTGTCTCTATAATTTTGGAATAGAGGATTTAGGGCACTATAAATGCCGCAAAATACTAAAAGATACAGAAGGCACGCCATCAGATAAGCTGGAAAAGGCACATTATAACCCTCTTCAGGACCCATTATTTTCATTTCAAACTTAAGTGCTATAATGCTGAGAAAAAAGCTTATTATTAAAAGCAGGACACTTAACACTAATCTTTTCACTTTTAGTCCCCCTCCTCTCTTGGGTGACTTTAGAAAACATCGGCTCCGCCGCCGATAGACCGCAGGCCTATTCCCATCATATTGGCCCATATAGAGCTGCCCTAACTACTTTAGTTATTTGATAACTCACAATATATATCATCAATATCATGCTACTACTTAACCATATATGTCATTGAACCCTATTTTACCCTATAGGAGATCCTTGCCGCCAGCCGCCCTACTGCTCTCATGGGGATAACCCGCGCCAGGGCTGATGTAAACCCACCGAATTTACGGTAAAAAATATTAAATAAAAAATACGACTTGCGCTGGGCCTTATGTTCCGGCCTGCGGCGCCATATATTGGGAAAGGAATAAAACTCCCGGTAGATCCATAGATAGCCCTTATATAATTCCTCTGCCGTCATTCCCTTGGGCTGAAAGACCACATGAGCTGTATTGTACCTGGACAGTTCATGATCAAGGATGCGGCCTTCCTCTTTCATCCGGCCATGCAATTCTGTGCCGGGATAGGGAGTGAGAATATGGGAGGTCAGGGTTTCAATTTTGTTCTTGACCAGCCAGTCCAGTGTTCTCTGAAAAACATCCGGTTCATCCCCGTCCAGACCGAATACCATGCTGGCATTGATCATAATGCCCCGGCTGTGTATTGCTGTGACAATCCTTTCATACTTCTCAAACTGATTATCCTTATTTACGCCATGCAATGAGGAATTATTGATCGATTCAAAACCGATAAAAAGGCTTTGGCAGCCCGTCTCCGCCATCAAATCCAGGACATCGGGATAGTCGGCGATTTTCGTGGTGACAGCGGCGCTCCATTTTAACTCCCTGCCCCGCAGATGATTAAGCAATTCACGAGTGTAGGCAGGCACACCGATGAAATTATCGTCAATAAACAGGATATGCCGGGTTCCCAGACCTTCGATATCTCTGAGCACATTCGCAACGGGGCGGCGGATATACATCCTGTTCCGGCAGCTGTTGTAGCAGAAGCCACAGCGGTTGGGGCAGCCGCGGCTTGTGGTAATGATATTGGTATAGAGATAGCGGTTTTTATCGATTCTGTGATAAGCCGGTGAAGCAATCTCCTCCCCCCGGAAATCCGTCATATCATGATAGACCTGCTGTAACCTGCCTTCTTCCGCATCTTCGATCATCCGTGCCCATATCCGCTCAGCAGCGCCGATACAAATGGCGTCGAAATATCCCCGGCATTCATCCGGGCTGCTGGTAACATGAATCCCCCCGGCTACAACGGGTATCCCCAAACGGTGGAATTCTTCGGCAATCTCTACGGCCCTGGGCATGACATCCAAGGTAATGGTGATGCCAACCAGCTCTGCACCGCAAGCATAATCTATTTTCTCCACATTCTCATTCACCATGATCACCTCGTGACCCTCAGGTGTGAGACCCATCAGAGTAAGCAGTGACAAGGGAGGAGCCATACGGGTCTTCAGATCCGTATCCATAGGCCTTTTATTCATTTTAGGCTGGATCAGTACAATTTTCATAAATCTCTTATCTCCACTGCTAGCTTCTAGCTTCTAATTTCTATCTCCATCTGCATATCAGCACATAAACCAAATCCGCCAGTACTACCGTCACCCAGTGTATAACGATGAACAGCGTAAATTTTTCTACAATACCGTTAGGTTCACTTAAAACCAGCAAATAGAATATGGCAATAGCAGCAAGGGTAAGAATCGTCGCTACCGCCAAGCACTTGATCAGGACGTCTGTGTGATACTCATCATAAGGATGCCTGCGCGTCAAAAGCATCAACACAACCAAAATGGATAGGGCTATCAAGACGTAGGCGATGTAAGCATGATATCCGGAAGCCAGAAAATAGCTCCAACCGGTCCAAAAGGAACTTTTGCCGTCCGACCGGCTGTAGTACAAAAGATTAACAAACTCAACATGACCGGCAGTTACGATAAAGATTAGACTGTAAAAGGCTGTAAAGAGGCTTAGACCGATAGCATTGGTGGCCGGATTCTTAAGCAGTTGCTTCATTTTCTATCCTCCTCAATGAAAAGAAAGAGCTCCTCAATGGACACCTTAAAAAGTTTGGCCAGATCATAAGCAAGCCATAGGGAAGGATCAAATTTACCTGTCTCTATGGCATTGATGGCCTGACGTGAAACTCCCACTTTTTCTCCCAGCTCTTTTTGGGTAAGTCCCCATTCCTCGCGCAATATCCTTACTTTATTGTGCATGGCATTGTCTCCCCCTATGGTGTAAGGTACACCTTACACAAAACATAACAGACTCTTCCCGGGATGTCAAGTGTACCTGACATCTCCCTTTTTTGCGAACTTTATTGCCTTCAAAATCTTAGCAATTTGACAATCATATTCTTGAAATGCTATAATAACCTGCAAATTTAGAGAATAAAGGGGACATATAATCTATGTATTCTGTTCGTTTAAGGTAAACAGGCAATAAAAAAGCAGGAAATCCTTCCAAATTGTGGGCTTTTTTGTTGTGTTTATCTTTGCGGGCAAGGACATGGAAAACAGGCGGGGTATAGCCATTTCAGGCTATCCTTGTTGTTGTTTGTCTTTTTTCGTTGATATGCAGATCGAAAGCCCATCTAGAGGCTGGCGATCTGCATTTTTTATTGCCATATCAAACTATGAACTATGCAATAAAAAACGGGAGGAGCCAACTATGGAACTGTTATTAAAAGCAACTGATATTTATGTGGAATATAAAGGCCGCGAAATATTGAGCATCAATGAATTGGAATTATATAATTACGACCGTATTGGATTGGTGGGCAGCAACGGAGCAGGAAAAAGCACTCTAATCAAAGTGCTGCTTGGAGAATTAGCTTTGCCGGGATGCATAGTGAAAGGCATCGGCAATTTTGCTTATATACCCCAATTGACAGAAGCCGCCTGGCAGGAATCTATAGACCATGCCCTGCTGGGCAAACTTGGTGTCAGCAGGCTGGATACACAAACCATGAGCGGCGGTGAAGAAACCCGCCTGAAAGTTGCCCAGGCACTCTCCGGCCAAGTGCATGGCATTTTTGCCGATGAGCCTACCTCCCACCTCGACCGGGAGGGAATTGATTTTTTGATTGGCCAGCTCCAGTATTTCTCAGGCGCACTCCTGATCATCAGTCATGACCGCTACTTTCTCGATAAGGTTGTAAACAAAATTTGGGAGTTGAAGGACGGCAAAATCACTGAGTATTGGGGGAACTATTCCGACTATCTGGGCCAGAAGGAGGAAGAACGCCAACGCCAAACAGCCCAGTATGAACAGCATGTTATGGAACGGGCGCGCCTGGAGCGGGCTGCGGAAGAAAAACGGAAACAGGCGCAGAAAGTTGATCAAAAAACGAAAGGAGCCGCTAAAAAGGGGGCCACTGAAAGCGGAGGCCGTCTCGGGCATCAAAAGACGATAGGAAGCAAGCAAAAAACTCTCTACAAGGCGGCAAAGTCCATGGAACACCGTATTGAGTCCATGGGGGATATATCGGCTCCCGAGAAAGCCCGCACCGTTCGTTTCCGGCAAAGTCAGGCGCTGGCTCTGCACAATCCTTATCCGATTACAGGGACAGAGATCAACAAGATTTTTGACAACAAGGTGCTGTTTGAAAAAGCATCCTTTCAAATTCCTCTTGGCGCCAAAGTAGCCTTCACCGGGGGCAATGGAACAGGAAAAACAACCCTTTTTCAAATGATTTTGCATAGAGAAGCCGGTATAGCCATTTCTCCAAAAGCAGAAATCGGTTATTTTGCTCAAAACAGCTATAAATTCAATCGCGACCAAGGCGTCATGACCTTTATGGAAGACCATTGCGACTATGGGCAGTCGGAAATCCGCTCTGTACTGGCCTCTATGGGGTTTTCACCAAATGATATCAAAAAAAATCTGTCGGTGTTAAGCGGGGGAGAGCTCATCAAATTATTGCTGGCTAAAATGCTGCTGGGGCGCTACAATATTCTGCTGATGGATGAGCCCAGCAATTTTCTGGATTTGCCCGGCATAGAGGCTTTGGAAATATTAATGAAAAGCTATGCAGGAACAATTCTGTTCATTTCCCATGATCAAAGACTATTGGAAAATGTGGCGGACAGAATCTATGCCATTAAAGATAAGCGACTTTGTTTAATCAAAGAATAGGTATTAGGTATGTAGATGAATACAAACAGGGCTGATGCAAAACGAAAACTATACGATTATAGTTCGTTGAGCCCCAGCCCCTTTCTATTCCCGCATCTTTACTTTTAGACATTTTTTTGTTTGTCTATATACATCAATTGATCTATCCTTTTCAGAAAGGCCATGGTTGACATGTCCGGTTCCTTTGTATAACAATCATAGCCGATGCTGAGGCGGATTTCATAGGGAGTTATTTTTTCCAGATTAAACTGAGACACTTTTTCCTTAAGCCTCTGTACCATTGCCATAAGCTCCGCCCGGTCATCGATTTCCATGACGATAACAAACTCATCTCCACCGTATCTGGCGATAAAATCCGTTTTTCGGAAAGTTTTTCTAAGCATTTGAGCTGTATATTTTAAGGCCTGGTCGCCATTGTCATGCCCATAGGAATCATTGATGGTTTTAAAAGAATCGATATCAATCATGATACCGGCAATCAGATGATGACGCCTGTTTTTCATCTTCTCCTGAAGGTAATTGTCAAGATATCTCCGGTTATAAACACCGGTCAGATAATCCGTATTCAGCTGATCTTTTTGAATGTTGATAAAGATAATCAAGATAGACAAGGTCGAAGCTATCCAAATCATGACTGCTCCAGGAAACATGAACTGGATAATCCCGCCTACCATGGGGGGAATGGCAAAAAAGAGCAGGTAGGCATACTCCTTTCCAGCGATTTTTTTCCTGTTCCTAATTAAGAACGCGCTGGTGTAAATGATCATATAGAGGCATATTCCTAACAGAAGAAAGATGAAACGACCCCGGTGATAGACATTATTCTCGTCAAAGATAAAGTAAATATTCGTAAAAACACTGGCAACGGATAAGACCAAGTTAATTAATACTGGAAGAAGTATGGGGAATAATACTTTGGTCAAACGCTCTTTGCTGCTATGGATATAAAAATCCACATAATAGTACCAGATCATACAAATGACCGGATTTAAGGTATTATAGGCTATGATTGACGCTATACTCAGCGTTTTCGCCAGGCTGCCTGGCTTACCATCTAAAATCCAGAGCATCGAGTCCAAAAGCAAAAGAAGAATATTGGCGGAAATCAAAAGGAAAAAAAGCTTCTGATCCAGTGAATACTGACGGTCTGGGCGACGCATGTTCAAAAATATTACGCATAAGATGGTCATCGCAAAGAAATTTAATTCCACATAGTGTACTATCAGTGGCATCATTAAGGGGTCACTTCCTCAGAATTCTAAATCCTCTTATTATCCAGCGCCATGTCCGCAAAAAAGTGTACTGATATCTCTAATATCTTTATTCTACAAAATGGATCATAAAACCTTGTAACGGCCGTTTTTTTACATATTCCAGAACACAATCAGCTCCTAACCTATAAAACCGCCTGAACTGAATCATGCGAATCTATTAACTGGAATCCTGTCTTTCCCACTGCTCCTTCATTTGTTGAATTAGCTATGGATTACTATATAAAACAGAAAAGCCCGGCATATAGCCAAGCTTTTCTATCGTTCGCATTCCAATTGAATCCGGTTTAAAGTTTTTATTTATTACTAGCTGCTAACCTGGGATTTAGTCTGCTGAATTTCATCATCCTTAGCCATAAGAGCAGGCTTATAATACCCTTTAGCCTGGGCCATCTGGAATAACTGATACTGGGATGCTTCATCGTTATTGCGGATTTGTTGAATGGTAGAACGCAGCTCGGGGTTCGCGCATTCGGAAATAGTGTTGGCATAGAAGGTCAGACTGCTCTTTACAGAGGAAAGGACATCGTTAACCATTACCTTTTCGTCTATCATTGCTTATCCTCCTTTAGTTTAAAAAGCTTAGCAATTGCTGTTTGGTTTTCATGGCACCCTGGGCACCATCCTGAAAAAACTGCTTAATTTCAGGATCGGTTGCTTGCTGGGCATAAGCCTGCAATTTTTGGTGGGCAGTTTCATGAGCACCAATCAAATGGCGCAGATTTTGCAGTTCAACTTGGTTTAATTGTGACATATTAACAACTCCTTTCAAGATATTTCCGTACTTAGTATTTCAGAATGCAGGCATAATATTCATCAATGGCAAAATGAGCGGGTCCAACAGCGAAAATTTGATGGGAAAAGATAAATGGTCCGTGCCGAGCACGGACCATTTAATAGCTTATTGAAGTCTATAACCTTATGATTCCTTCGTATGAACCTTGACACCCCATTGGGCCAGCTGTTTTAAGATTGGCATCAGATCATCGCAGACATCGGTGAGGGCGTATTCGACCCGCACCGGCATCTCCATATACTGCCGGCGGACAACCAGACCATCCTCCTCCAGTTCCTTTAATGAACTGACCAGCATAGTATTCGTAATCCCGGCAATTTTACGCTTCAGCGTATTATACCGCGTCGTCCCGTCCTGATGGAGCGCGCATAATATGGGCAGCTTCCACTTCCCGCCGATAATCTTCAGTGCGCTTCCCAGTGGACAATACTCCATGCAAGGGCATTTGGTCGGGCATGAGACCACACACTTTACATCTCTCTCAGTCATATTTTCCGTACCTGCCTATAATATTCTGCGTACTTGAATTTCATTTCTATTATACTAATATTGTACTAGGTAGCAATTTAAGAGTAAATAGCTATCTAGTACTTTACATAAGGAGAGGATAACATGATGATCAACGACGAAGTCAAAGCTGTTATTGAGGGTTCCCCTTTTATCACCCTTGTCACGGTGAGCGCGGACGGAACGCCCCATCCGATCATCGCCGGCAAAGGTGAGGTCTCGGGAGATCAGGTGATCTTCGGCATTTATAAGATGGAAGTCACGCAAAAGAACCTGCAAGCAAACGATAAGGCGTGGCTTGTCGGCGCTATCAAAGATAGCGGCCCGAAGGGTTATCGCCTCTTCGGCACAGCCAAAGCCGTCGGCAAACAGCTCATCTTCACGGCCCAGACGGTGGAGGCAATGATATAACAGGCAGCACTTGCCAGTAAAGAGGAGGATAACACCAGGTATCTGTGTTATCCTCCTCTTTACTTATATCGGCTTCATTGCGGCTACTTTATTCATGATTGGGAAGAGCCTACCGGCGAAAACCTGATTCCTATAATTTAGATTTCTTGCGTAATTTCAGAGTGATCTTTCGTTGCTCCGCCATGGCCTGCAATAAACAAACTGCGGATGCAGCTTTTTCCTTCAGCGGTGCATCTGATTGAACTTCAGATGTAAGTTGCTCTAAAACGTGTTTTATATCTTCTGTTTCCAAAAGGTTGACAGCAAGACAAAATAAGCTCTTCCGCCGTCCATCATCGTAGTTGGCCAGCAGCTGTTCCAACATACTAACCTTTTCGTTCAATTCCTGTCTATAGGCGTCAATCCCCCAACGTTTTGCTTTCTCCATGTCTCTGAACTGATGCAGGTGAGTGATGAAGGAATCCGATTGGTCGGCGCCATCATATTTTGGGCAGGGAAATTCATCACACTGATAACAGTAGGCAAATCCTTTGCGCTGGCTACAAGAGAGCACCCCGCATTTAGGATGTTTGGCAAGAAAATCTTTCCCGGCACAACCGGGACATTGGGATGCTCCATTCATTTGATAACGTGGGCACAGCCCGCAATTTAATCCGCAAGCTGAGAACAATGGATAGTCTCTTTGTTTGTATTCCATACTTAACTCCCCTTATTCTCTCAATTGTTATAAGGATCATTGTTTTACAAGTGAAATCTATTATAATTGCATATAGACCTTGCTGAAAGTGAAAGGTACTCTATAAATATCTGTGCTTCAGACGAGACAAAACATGGCATAAAAAGTCGGACCTAACTCTATGAAAATTGATAGGATATGCCTACAGATAGGGGGTAGTCATTTATGGGATGGATTGAAGGCATTAGTGACGCAATCAACTATATCGAAGACAATATCACCGAAGAACTGACCATGGAAAATATTGCCAAACAAGCATTTGTGTCCTCGTTTTATTTCCAAAAGGGCTTTGCCATGCTTTGCGGTTTTACGGTCGGAGAGTATATCCGGCAGCGCAGGCTCACCCTTGCCGGCAGTGAGCTTGTTTCTACTGATAGAAAAATTATTGATATTGCTTTGAAATATGGTTATGACTCACCAGATAGTTTCACAAAGGCTTTCCTTCGTTTCCACGGTGTCACACCTACTGCTGTTCGAAAAGACGGAGCAATGCTCAAATCTTTTGCTCCCCTAAAAATCAAATTTTCATTGGAAGGCGGTTTTATCATGGATTACAGAATTATTGAAAAAGAAGCGTTCACTGTCATGGGTGCAGCCAAGGTGTTTAAGTATGATACTGCGGGAACAGAGATTCCGAAGTTCTGGACAGAACATTATCAAACGGGAAAAGACAAGATAGTATGCGGAATGTATGGAGTATGTGTAGATGAGAGCATGGGTTCAGATGAGTTCGAATATCTGATTGCAGACAATTACACTACCTCCAGTGAAATTCCGGATGGATTTTTTACAAAGGTTATTCCGAAACACTCCTGGGCTGTTTTTGCCTGCAAAGGTGCTATGCCCACATCCCTGCAAAATACGAACCAAAAAATCTTCTCCGAATGGCTGCCTAACTGCAAGGATTATGAAATTGCAGCGGGTTACAATATTGAAATGTACACCAATGTAGCGGACTATCCAAAAGGGAATCAGGATGAAAACTACTACAGCGAAATATGGATTCGTGAACCATGACGGGCGCTTATTGGCAGTTCTCTTCAAAAACAGTAAACACAAGCTCAATTCCATTGCTCAGATAACAAAAACTCACGGATATTCATATGCTTCAGTCCGTCCCTGCTCATATCGAATTCATCATACGACACAACATACTTGGGAAAGTTGTCCTTGATTGTATCATATGCTCCGAATTCACGCTGGATAGTTTCCTCAGATGCAAGCAGATAAGCCACTTGGACATAGAGCTTTTGAGTTTGCTTTTCAGCAATAAAATCAATCTCCTTTTCTCCTGCTTTTCCAACGGTAACCTTATAGCCTCGCCGCAGGAGTTCCATATACACAATGTTCTCAAAAATGAGATTGATATCCTTCATATTCCCACCGAAAACAGCCTCTCTGATTCCGTGGTCAGCAATATAGTATTTTTCATTGGCAGTGAGAATTTTCTTACCCTGTAAGTCCTGCCTGCGGGCACGGTAAAACAAAAAGGCATCCTCGCAAGCCTTGATATAGTTCAATATTGTTTCCGGCGCAACAGTGCGCCCCTCACTTTTGAGATATTTTGAAATTGCCGTTGCTGAGAAAGTTGTCCCGATATTTGCCGTAATATAGGCGATGATACGCTCCAGTAGATCAACATCCCGGATGCTATTGCGTTTTACGATATCTTTAAGGACAACGGAGTTATAGAGATCTTGCAGATACTGACGGCCCGGCTGTTCGGCATAACGGAGGTTGCTCAAATACGGCATCCCGCCGTCGGTCAGATACCGGGCAAACATCTCTCTTGAATCGGAATCGGGAAAAACGGTATGATACAGCCTAGAAAACTCACCAAAGGAAAAGGGATAAATCACAAACTCTACATACCTTCCCGCAAGGTAGGTGGCCAGCTCTCCCGAAAGCAGCCTGGCATTTGATCCGGTGATATAGATATCACAGTCAAATTCAACACGAAAGGAATTAATGCACTTTTCCCAGCCGGTGACTTCCTGAATCTCATCAAAAAACAGAAATGCCTTACCGTCAATCCCCTTTACCCGCCGGGTGATTTCCTCGTGCAGAGCTTCGGCAAAACAAAGGTGGGCGTTGCTCATATTTTCAAAGTTGATAGAAATGAACTGATTTTCATTTACACCGGAAGCGTCCAGCTCTCGTTTAATTAAATCCAGCATGACGGACTTTCCACTGCGGCGGATGCCGGTTAAGGCTTTAATAAGCTCCTTTCCGATAAAGGGACGGATACGGCTCATATATAATTCTCGATTGATCATAAATCAAAAAACCCCCTTTGTCATATCTAATACTTATAGTATCACAGATATATCTTTAATTAAATCTTCGTTTATATTATTTATAAGATATAACTTATAAATAATATATTTCTATAAAATTTAATCCCCATTGTCCTCTATTTTACAGTCTTCTCGGCGCAATAGAAAAGACGCCTCAGCTTACGTGAAAACGCCTTGGGCGAACCTTAACTATAGGCTGTTGGCCATGAAGAATATAGAATTATTGAATTGAATATATGGTATCTCATAAAGTATTACCGGGATTTTAACCAATTCGCCGTTTTTTTTCAGACAGCTTAAACATTTCACAAACTATTCGGCCCAGAGCTTCCATTTCAGAATAGCCGGTAAGTTCCTCAGCAGCCAATCCATGCTTAGGCTCTCTTCAGATTCATCCGCTCATTTCATCGTATTGATTTTGAAAGCCATGTTGAAAATTTGCCCTTTTTAAAAATCAGGAAGCAGGCTTCGCTATTTTCCAAATTGCCGGATTTTAAGGGAAGAGACAAAAAATCCGCATTAGTTTACTCTAATACGGATATCTTTTCATATGGCGGAGGAGGTGGGATTCGAACCCACGGACGGTTGCCCGTCAACTGATTTCGAGTCAGCCCCGTTATGACCACTTCGATACTCCTCCACACTATAAAGCTTAAATGACAATCACTACTCTATTCTCACTTAAGCAAATTAAACTTTACCTTAGCTTCCGAAAAAAATCCTTCAGAATCTGGGCACACTCTTCTTCCAATATCCCCGCCACAACCTCCACACGGTGATTCCAGCGGTTCACATCCAGTACATTGGTCACGGAACCTACTGCTCCGCCTTTAAGATCAGCCGCTCCAAAAACAAGGGTTTTTAAGCGGGCCTGAACCAAACTACCGGCACACATCGGGCAAGGTTCCAGAGTCACATAGAGAGTGGCTTCAGAAAGACGCCAAATTCCCAAGGCTTGAGTTGCCCGCTGCACAGCCAAAACTTCAGCATGGGCTGTAGGGTCCTGCCTCAGCTCTTTTTCATTATGAGCTTTGGCAATAACTTCTTCCTTATGCACCACCACTGCCCCGATAGGAACTTCCCCCTGGGCAAAGGCAATTTCAGCTTCTTCAAGAGCTAAGCGCATATAGTCCTGATGATTCATAATACCTCTGTTTAATGGTGGCCCCGGGAGGACTCGAACCCCCGCAAGACAGGGTTTAGGAAACCCCCGCTCTATCCACCTGAGCTACGAGGCCAAATTTGGTTTACACAACCATATTACTATTGTAAAAAAGTCCGTAACTCGCGTATCGAACTACGAACTTCAGATCTCCATAATGGCGGAGGGGGTGGGATTCGAACCCACGGCCCCTTGCGGAGTCACCGGTTTTCAAGACCGGCTCCTTAAACCACTCGGACACCCCTCCGTGACGTGACGAAATTTAGTATAGCATAAAATTTTTCCTCTGTAAATGTTCAAGATCCATCTAATTTTAGGGAATCGAGAAAGCACTCAGAATGCTAATCCAACTAGCCAATGTACTCGACACCCATATACGGCTGGAGTGCTTTTGGAACTCTCACTCTGCCGTCAGCTTCCTGATAATTTTCAAGAATGGCGGAAACCGTACGGCCGATGGCTAAACCACTGCCATTGAGAGTATGGAGAAACTCCGGCTTGGCTTTCGGTGCCCGGCGGAAGCGAATATTGGCCCGGCGGGCTTGGAAATCTTCAAAATTACTGCAGGAAGAAATCTCCCGGTAGGTATTAAAGCTGGGCAGCCATACTTCCAGATCGTAAGTCTTGGCTGAAGTAAAGCCCAGATCCCCCGTGGATAAAGCCATCACCCGATAGGGAAGCTCAAGCTCCTGGAGAATACTCTCCGCATCCCGGGTTAAGGACTCCAGCTCCTCATAGGAATTTTCAGGAAAGGCAAACTTCACCAGTTCCACTTTATTAAATTGATGCTGCCGGATGAGCCCCCGGGTATCCCGGCCTGCCGAACCTGCTTCCGCACGGAAACAAGCACTATAGGCACAGTGATGAATCGGCAATTGCTCGGCTTCCAGGATTTCTTCCCGATACATATTCGTGACCGGAACTTCGGCAGTAGGGATTAAGAAATAATCGGTTCCCGCCACCTTAAAAGCATCTTCTTCAAACTTAGGAAGCTGCCCGGTACCAATCATAGAATTACGATGAACCATATAAGGAGGCAGAACTTCCACATATCCTTTAGCGCTATGCCGGTCCAGCATGAAGCTGATCAGGGCTCTTTCCAGCTTGGCCCCTAAACCTTTATAAAAAGTAAAGCGAGCTCCTGTAACCTTCCCTGCCCGGGCAAAATCCAGGATATCCAGCTTTTCGCCGATCTCATAATGAGCTAAAGGCTCAAAATCAAAGGAGCGGGGAGTTCCCCAAGTGCGAACCTCAACATTGGCCTCTTCATCAGCTCCTACTGGAACTGATTCATGAGGAATATTAGGAATCTCATAAAGCACAGCTTCCATGCTCTGCTCAATCTCACCTAATTTATCTTCGAGATTCTTAACCTTTTGTCCCACTTCCCGCATCTCTAAAATAAGCTGATCCGCATCTTCCCCATGTTTTTTCCGGCGCCCTACCTCTTCAGAGACCGTGTTTCGCTTGGCTTTTAATGATTCCACTTCAAAAAGAAGCTTGCGGCGCTCTTCTTCTTGTTCCAGAAAAGCATCCAAACTGACATTGGAATTTCTTTTTTTAAGGGCTTCCTTGACTACTTCGGGGTTCGTGCGTACAAATTTGAGATCTAGCATCTGAAATCCTCCATATCTGACCACTTCCATTTAGATTTGTCCATTGACGATATCCAGAAAATAACGATAAATGCGGTCATCCTCTGTTTGTTCAGGATGAAAAGCACCAGCCAGCATATTGCCTTGTCGTACAAAGACTATTTTACCATTATATTCTGCTAAAATCCCTACATTAGGGGCAATTTCCTGAATATAAGGGGCTTCATTGAAGATCGCCTTCAGCGGCGTGAGTCCTAAAGCCGGAATGGATAGATAAGCCTCCGTCCTTCCTGCCATAGGTTCCTTGGTGACCGTCAAATCCATCAGCCCCAGCCGGTCATTTCCCTGTCCGGGAGATTCTTTGCTCAATAAGACCATTCCGGCCCCTAGTCCGAAGATAGGAAAATCCGCCTTGGCCAATTCCTTAATCCTATCTCCCAGACCAGGCTGCCCAAGATTCTTCGCCTTATTGCCTGTGCCTGTCATGATTAAACCCTGAATATCGATTAAATCTTCCCTTTGCTGAACCCTGATCACTTCGCACCCCAACTGCCTCAAAAACCGGTAAGGATCATGATCGGTTCCCTCCAGAGATAATACTCCGATCCTCTCATTCATGGATAATCAGCCCCATTCTGCTCGTACTCTTTACCATAGGCGGTACAGAGTACTGACTCTCTGCACAGTGAGACGGTCCCTATTTTAAAAACACTGGCCTTATATTATATTGAGATTATTCCTCAGATTCTATTTCTACTAATTCTAAATCTGATTCCTCAGCATCTTCTTTATTGTCAACGACGGCAATGGCCACCACTTTGCTTTCACCGGTTCTCATGGCCATAACTCCCTGGGCTGAACGGCCTTGTTTGGAAATGCCGGACACTTCCTGGCGGATAATAATTCCGTCTTCAGTGATGATCATTATATCGTTTTCAGGTCTCATCACCTTCAGCCCCACCAGTTTGCCTGTTTTAGCATTGAGCTTGGTGGCAATGATGCCCTTGCCGCCCCGTCCCTGCACTCTATACTCGGAGAGACTGGTCCGCTTGGAGAAGCCCAGCTCGGTCATGGATAGTATTTCCGCTTCTTCCTCATAGATTACATCCATACTCACCACAAGATCCTCTTTTTCCAAAGAAATCCCTTTGACTCCATGAGCGGTTCTGCCCATTTGACGTACATCAGACTCCAGGAAGCGAATGCATAAACCATTTTTAGTCGCTATGATGATATGCTCCTCAGGCTTGGTTAAACGGACGTCAATCAGTTCATCATCACCACTTAAGCTGATGGCAATCAAGCCGTCCTTGCGGGGCGAGTCATACTCCTTGAGTAGGGTCTTCTTGACAACCCCATTCCTGGTAGCCATAAAGAGATGAAAATCCTCATTATACTTTCTGATGGACAACACGGCGGTGATCTTTTCTTCACTGGGATTGATACTCAGGAGATTGACAAGTGCCGTCCCTTTGCCTGTCCGGCCTGCTTCGGGAATTTCATGAGCCTTTAAGCGATACACCTTGCCCCGGGTGGTAAAGAAGAGAATATATTGATGGGTGGAGGTGGTAAAGATCTTCTCCACGAAATCCTCTTCCCGGGTGGCCATGCCATGAACCCCTTTACCCCCGCGCCGTTGGCTTTTGTAGGTATTCAGAGGCATTCTCTTGATATATCCCCTGTGGGACATGGTGATGACCACTTCTTCATCATCGATTAGATCCTCGATGTTCATATGGGTGGCATCAAAGGAAATTTCCGTGCGCCGTTCATCGCCGAATTTTTCTTTAACTTCTTGCAGTTCCTGCTTAATAATATTGAGCACCATTTGCTCTGAATTGAGAACTGCTTTTAAATAAGCAATGGTCTCCTGAATTTTTTGATACTGCTCTTCGATCTTCTCACGTTCCAAGCCGGTCAGCCGCTTCAGGCGCATATCCACAATGGCCTGAGACTGCTTATCGCTCAGTCCGAAACGGGACATTAAGTTATCCTTGGCGCTCTGCTCATCAGCGGAAGTCCGGATAATACTGATCACTTCATCGATATAATCCAGGGCTATTCTCAAGCCCTCTAAAATATGGGCTTCAGCTTCGGCTTTATTCAGCTCAAAGCGGGTTCTGCGCACAATCACATCTTTTTGGTGTTCAATAAAGTAATGAATGATTTGTTTAAGATTGAGAACTTTAGGCTGACCGTCCACTAAGGCTAAAATATTAACCCCGAAGCTTTCTTCCATCTGGGTATGCTTATAGAGCTGATTGAGAAGGACCTGAGGATTGACGTCCCGGCGCAGTTCCATGACAATCCGCATCCCGGTCCGGTCCGATTCATCCCGGAGATCCGTAATGCCTTCGATCCTTTTCTCCCGAACCAATTCAGCAATTTTTTCAACCAAGCGGGCCTTATTCACCATATAAGGAATCTCAGTCACGATAATCCGCATTTTGCCGGATTTCTCCATCTCCTCAACATGGGCTTTGGCACGGGTCCTAAAGCTGCCTTTACCGGTCCGGTAAGCCGAGATAATCCCTTCCGTTCCCATAATGGAGGCGCCGGTAGGAAAATCAGGTCCCTTGATATAAGTCATCAGTTCTTTGATCTCGATCTCGGGATTATCGATCTGAGCAATCGTTCCCTCAATCACTTCGGTGAGATTATGGGGAGGGATATTGGTAGCCATCCCCACCGCAATGCCCGCCGAACCGTTGACCAAGAGATTAGGGAATTTGGCCGGCATCACCTTGGGCTCTTGTTCCCGCTCATCATAGTTGGGCTGAAAATCCACGGTATCCTTATCGATATCGGCCAGCATATATTGAGTGATTTTAGACATTCTTGCTTCCGTATAACGCATGGCCGCAGCTGAATCACCGTCAACCGAGCCAAAGTTGCCATGTCCGTCGATCAAGGGATAACGGGTGGAAAAATCCTGAGCCAAACGAACTACCGCATCATAGATCGAGGAATCTCCATGGGGGTGGAATTTACCCATGCAATCCCCTACCAGACGGGCAGATTTGCTGTAAGGCTTATTAGGAGTCATCCCCAATTCATGCAAAGTATAGATAATGCGGCGATGAACCGGTTTTAAACCATCCCGTACATCCGGCAAAGCCCGGCTGACGATAACACTCATGGAATAATCGATAAAGGATTTTTTCAGTTCCTCCGATATTTCGATAGGGAGAATCTTTCCTCCCTGAATTTCAGTCGACATGTGCTATCCTCCCTTAGACGTCCAGATTACGGACATATTGTGCATTATCCTGGATGAATTCACGCCTTGGTTCCACCACATCACCCATGAGAATGGTAAAGAGCTCGTCCGCTTTAATGGCATCTTCCATGGTCACCTGCAGAATGGTTCTTTTGGCCGGATCCATAGTGGTTTCCCACAGCTGTTCCGCATTCATTTCCCCTAAACCTTTGTAGCGCTGAATTTCCACCCGATCGCGGCCGATCTCATCTTGCAGCTTGGCTAACTCTTCATTGCTGTAGACATAATGGATATCCTTCCCCTTCTTCACTTTGAACAGAGGGGGCTGGGCAATATAGACATAATTGTTCTCAAGCAGAGGCTTCATATAGCGGAAAAAGAAGGTCAGGAGCAAAATCCGGATATGAGCGCCATCCACATCGGCATCGGTCATGATCACTAATTTATGATAGCGGGCTTTTTCAATATCAAAATCCTCGGAAATCCCCGTACCCATGGCTGTGATCATGGCTCTGATCTCAGCATTGCCTAAAATCCGATCCAAACGGGCTTTTTCCACATTGAGAATTTTGCCGCGCAGGGGCAGAATAGCCTGAAAACGGCGATCCCGGCCTTGCTTGGCCGAACCTCCCGCACTGTCCCCCTCCACGATATACATCTCACAAAGCTCTGCTTCTTTCCAGGAGCAATCGGCTAATTTCCCCGGCAAAGCGCTGACTTCCAGAGCGCTTTTGCGCCGGGTTAATTCCCTGGCTTTGCGGGCTGCTTCCCGGGCCCGGGAAGCCTGAATGGATTTTTCAATGACTTTCTTGCCTATGGCGGGGTTTTCCTCAAAAAACGCCGATAAGCCTTCTCCGGTGATGGAATCCACAATCGAACGAATTTCCGAATTCCCCAGCTTGGTCTTGGTTTGACCTTCGAACTGGGGTTCAGGAACTTTTACCGAGATCACGGCGGTCAAACCTTCCCGGATATCTTCTCCCGATAGGTTGGCTTCGTTGGCTTTCAGGATATTGTTTTTCCGGGCATAATCATTGGCCACCCGGGTCAGAGCCGCTTTAAAGCCGGATTCGTGGGTGCCCCCTTCATGGGTATGAATATTATTGGCATAAGAAAAAAGATTTTCCACATAGCCGTCATTATATTGCATGGATACTTCAACCTGGACCCCATCCTTCTCTGCTTCAAAGTAAATGGGTTCAGGATGAAGAGATTCTTTGGAACGGTTGATATACTTGACAAAATCGTAGATGCCGCCGGTATGGTAGTAAACTTCTTTCTTGTCTTCTCTGGCATCGATCAAGGTAATCGATACCTTTTTATTCAAGAAAGAAAGTTCACGAAGACGGTGAGCTAAAGTATCAAAGAGGAACACGGTATCCTCGAAAATTTCCGGATCGGGAGAAAAGGTAATGGTGGTTCCGGTCTGATTGGGATCCACCTGACCAATCACCGCCAGTTCTGTCTTGGTTTTACCCCGCATAAACTCCTGATGATAAATATTCCCGTCTTTCCTGACCTCCACATGGAGCCAGGTGGATAAAGCATTGACCACGCTCATCCCCACGCCGTGGAGTCCCCCGGATACTTTATAAGCGCTGCCGCTGAATTTTCCTCCGGCATGGAGCACCGTTAAAGCCACCTCAACAGCCGGCTTGCCTAATTTAGGATGAATATCCACCGGAATCCCCCGGCCATTATCCACCACGGAGATGCTGTTATCTTTATGGATCGTGACTTCAATGGTATCGCAGTAACCGGCCAAAGCCTCGTCGATACTATTATCCACGATTTCATAGACCAAATGATGCAAACCGCGCAGACTTGTGGAACCGATATACATCCCCGGTCTTTTTCTGACCGCTTCTAAACCTTCAAGGACCTCAATCTGCCCTGCATTATAATCATTGGTTGGAATAGTCTCCTTGATTTCGGCTTTTTCTTGCAAAGCTGATCCCTCCCAAATTCCCTCTACTTATACAGCTAACCTTTTAATTATACGACCTTTCAATCCTTTATTCAAATAAAGGATTTATCCCAGGCTAACACAATCAAAGAAACCTCACTGCAGACTTAGAGAGGTTTCTTCCTGATCCTGCCTATTCTTCACCGATGATCGCGGAGCTGGATCGCTTTAATAAGGTGCTTGATGAGATAGGGGAAAAATAGTTGCCGTCGCTGGCAATAATTAAAGATTTTTCTTTGCCTTTTTCGGATATGTAATTTATTTTTTGTTTTTCTTTAATTTTATTTAAAAAATTCTCTGAAGTTGAATTTCTCATCGCCGTCTCCAAATCCAGAATAGCAATGATCTTTTCCTGATTAATCAGGATATCGCCGCCTAAATGTAAAAACATGAATTATTCAATCCTCCCAATCTGCCCTTTTTCTACTTTGAGCAATAAGGATGCCCTTTGCGTCAGGGTTTCCGCACTGGTCATGGTCATAATGGTTTGTTGCAAGGATTTTGTATAGTCTAATAGATAGTCTCTCCTGAATCGATCCAATTCAGACAATACATCATCCAGTAAAAGCAAGGGATAGTCGCCTTTTTCCTGGCGAATCACTTCCAGTTCCGCTAATTTGGTGCTTAAAACAATCGAACGCTGCTGCCCTTGAGAGCCATAAAGGCGGGCCGAACGCTCATTGAGCTTAAAAAGAATGTCGTCCCGATGAGGTCCGATCAAAACCATCTTTCTTTCCATTTCCAAAGACATCTTTTCTGCCAGGAGCTTGGGAAATGCGGCCAAAGCTTCCTCCAGATTATTTTTTCCCAGGGCGTGATAGTCCATGGTCAGCTCTTCTTTCCCCGAAGAAATCTGCCCATAGATTTCCTGGCCTTTTCGGGAAAGCAGACCGGTAAATTCCCAACGATTCCTGATAATTTCCGAGCCAATCCGGAGGATTTGTTCATTCCACAGTTCAATCTGAGTAATCTGACTTTTGCTCCCTCCCTGTCCCTGTTTCAGGAGGGCATTTTTTTGCTGAAGCACCTTGTTATAGGCATTAAGGAGCTGAATATGCTTGGAGTGGTGCTGAGCAATATGTAAATCTAAAAAGCGTCTCCGCTCAGCCGGCCCGCCTTTGACCATCACCAAATCGTCCGGTGAAAAAAAAACCACATTAATGGTCCCGACATATTCTGATAATTTTCGACAAGGAATTTGATTGATCTTAATAATTTTTCTTTTGTCCTGATAATGGCTTTCTAAACGCAGTTTGCGCCGCTGCACGATGAAATCGCCGTAGAGGTGGAATTCATTCTCTCCCCAGCGGGCCAGTTCCTGCTCCCGATGGACACGGTAAGACTTTCCAGTTAAAAGATAATAAATACCCTCCAGGATATTGGTCTTTCCTTGTCCATTTTCTCCTTGCAGGATGGTTAAACCTGGCCGAAAATCCACTTCCTGATCCTGATAATTTCGAAAAGACTTTAAATGCAGCCATTTTATTTCCATGGTGGTCAGCCGGCTTAAGACGTCCGCACAGGCAAAGCAAGATAGAGATAGTTGGGATCGTCGACGGGACGAATGATTCCCGGGCTGTAAGAACCCGACAATTCAAAAACGATCTCTTCAGAATCAATAATTTTAAGCACATCCAATAAAAATTTGGAGTTAAAAGCAATCTTGACGTCATTGCCCTCTTTTTTTACTTCCATCTGCTCGGATATCTTACCTAATTCCGAGGTCTGATCAATGGACAATCTCTCTGTATCCACTGAGAGTTTGATAATACTGGTATGGCTCCCATCCCGGGCCAGCAAAGAAGCTCTTTCCACAGAATCCTGGAAAAGCCGCGCTGATAATAAAACCTTCGTTTGGCAGGATTGGGGGATAACTTGTTTATAATTGGGGAATTGTCCTTCAATCAAACGGGAGAGGAGATGGACAGCTCCAAACTGAAAAACGATTTGGGCTTGATTAAAGCGGATGAATAAATTCTCATCCTCATCCCTGAGCAAGCGATAGATTTCCCCTAAGGTCTTGGCGGGAATAATACCCTGAAACTTGATCTGTTCAGGATTAGAAATTTCGGCAATCCGGTAAGCCAGACGATGGGTATCTGTAGCAATTAAACGTAAGCTTCCATCTTCGATCTGGAGCAGGCAGCCTGTAAAGACAGGACGACTCTCTTCAGCAGAACAGGCAAAAATAGTCTGTTTAATCATGGTTTTAAAGATGGAGACAGGTAAGTTAAAGGTTTCCGCATCAAAGAGATCCGGTAATAAGGGAAATTCCTCCGGGTCATAGCCTCTGAGGGATAAATCCGATTCATTGTAATGAATGTTGATCACATCGTTTTGCAGCTCCAGTTCAATCAGAACGTCGGGCAGCTTGCGCACTAAATCAGAAAAAAGCCGGGAAGGAAGAACCACAACTCCCTCTTTTTCTACCTGAGCCGGAACGACGCAGCGGATCCCTATTTCTAAATCCGTGGCTTCGAAGATCAAGGATTGTCCTTCAGCTCTAATCATAATTCCTTGCAGAACAGGCAAGGTGTTTTTATTTGATACTGCTTTTTGGACAGTATTCACTCCCGTAATCAGGGAGTCCTTGGAGCAATAAATTTTCATGAAAGCAGCCTCCTCAAAAAACTTATCAACAGTGGAATATTTTGCGGGGAACAATAATAAGCTATTAATTCAGTCGTATTAGTACTATAGCTTGTCTCAATGTGGATAATGCAGCTTGTCCGGCAGATGAGCCGGGTTAGGAATGAGTAAAAACATGTGAATTAATCCTTGAATTTATCCACATGTTAACAAACTCGTTTTTATCTAAAATCTATCCCAAAAGGATGAACACTTTATACACATAGATAACCCCAATCAGAGGGCTTGGATCATTTGAATGATTTCATTAATTTTCCTATCCAGGAGAGGATCATTTTGGCGGCTCTCGGAGATTTTATCATAGGCATGGAGAACGGTGGTATGATCTCTTCCTCCAAACTCATCACCAATTCTGGGCAAAGAGTTGTCGGTAAGTTCTCTGGATAAATACATAGCGATTTGACGTGGAAAAGCCACAGCCCGGGTTCTCTTTTTGGCCTTAAACTCACCTAAAGACAGATGATAAAAATCGGCCACCGCTTGTTGAATCATTTCAATGGTTATTTCTTTAGGAGTGCTGACGGGAATAATATCCTTAAGAGCTTCGGCTGCCGTCTCAACGGTGATCGGATTGGAAGTCAAGGAGCCTACGGCCATGACCCGGATTAAAGCGCCTTCCAGCTCTCTGATATTGGAGTGAATTTTGTCCGCGATATAGACCATGACTTCATTGGCCACCTGCAGGTTTTCCAGCTTGGCTTTTTTTCTCAGGATAGCGATGCGCGTCTCCAAATCCGGCGGTTGAATATCTGTGATCAATCCCCATTCAAAACGGGAACGCAAGCGATCTTCAAGGGTGGGGATTTCTTTGGGAGGACGGTCGGAGGAAATAATAATTTGCTTATTGGCATCATGGAGGGCGTTAAAGGTATGGAAGAATTCCTCCTGGGTACCTTCTTTACCGGCGAGAAATTGGATATCGTCAATCAACAAAATATCCACATTGCGGTAGTGATTGCGAAATTCAATGGGATTTTGATCACGAATGGATTCAATGAGTTCATTGGTAAATTTTTCACTGGAGACATAAAGGACCCTGGTGCTGGGGGAGCGCTGAATGACCGCATTGCCGATAGCGTGCATCAGGTGGGTCTTGCCTAAGCCGACACCGCCATAGATAAATAACGGATTATAGGCCAGGGCGGGGGACTCGGCCACAGCCAGGGCGGCGGCATGGGCAAAGCGGTTGCTGTTGCCGATGACAAAGGTGTCAAAGGTATACTTTGAATTGAGGGTTTTATTGTCCGCGGGTTCCGCTTTAGAATTAGAAGACGCTTTGTTTTGATTGTCTCCTGGTTGTGTTGTTTCATGGATTGAAGTGACAAGAAAGCGCAAATTCATGGATTGGCCAAGGATGGATTGAACTGTGGAGCGGATGATGGGGGCATACCGGCTCTCCAGCCAATCCTTGGCAAATTCATTAGGTACGCTGACGATCAGAGTGTCTCCTTCGATATCAAGGAGGTATGTGGAACTGAGCCAGGTTTCAAAACTTGGTTTAGAAAGTTCATTTTCCAGTTTTGATAGAGTTTCTTGCCAAAGTACTTGTAGAGAACGGGGTGGCATTCAGTGGACCTCCCTTTGTCTAATGATGTAGAAAATATGACAATAAAAAAGTTATACACAAACTTATACACATTTGTGGATAACTCAATAAAATTATTGCTGTGTACAAATGATAAAAACGAGAGCATGGAAATTAAAGGCGGTGTAAAATCATAATACCAATTTTTTTTGGGGTTATCAACAGGAAGTTAGTCCTAATATAAATTTATTCACAGGTGGATAACTTTTCCGGAGCTTAAGTTATCCACAATCTAATTGTAGACTCTGCTTGACAGGGCTAAAAAACTTAGAGTATAATCTCTAGAGATGTGCAATTTTTATTTGTTTTTTCCCTTGAAGGAGGTGCAATAGCAGTATGAAGCGGACTTATCAGCCGAAGAATCGTCGTCATAAGAGAGTACATGGCTTTTTAGAGAGAATGAGCAGTACATCAGGAAGAAACGTGCTTAAACGCCGTCGTTTAAAAGGGCGGAAGAAATTATCAGCTTAAGGCCGCAATCTTGTGGCCTTTTTCAAATGAATAGGGATATTTGCTGTCTTTTCTTTCCGAAATAGGTTTATTCTGAAGTTTGTGAGTAAAACTAGGGTTAGTATGTTTTGAATTACGGAGGGGCCATGTTACAGAGGAGTCTTAGATTGCGTCAAAAATCTCTTTATAGAAAGGTTTTTGCACAAGGGAAAAGTTTCTCCGGCAAATATGTAGTCATCTATGTAGCAGAGGGCCCCTCACGGTTCGGGTTTATTGCTTCCAAAAAGGTCGGCAATGCCGTTGTTCGTAATCGGGCTAAACGTTTGATGAGAGAAGTCATCCGGCTTCATCTTGCGGAGATGAAAGAAAATACTCAAATAATTTGTATTGCCCGTTCCTCAATTAAAGGAGTTTCCTATTCTCAAGTAGAAAATAGTCTTTTGAAAAGCTTATATAAAGCAAAGGTTATAAAGGACCGTTGATTGATGAAGCGTTTATTAATTGGTATGATTCGGATTTATCAACGCTATATTTCGCCTCTTAAACGACCATCCTGTCGTTTTTACCCCACATGTTCTGAATATTCTATTCAAGCGATACAAAAGTACGGGGTTGTTAAAGGCTGCTGGAAATCCCTTGTCAGGATTTTAAAATGCCATCCCTTTCACCCTGGTGGTTATGATCCAGTTTAAGGAGGGTTTTTGTGAGTACATTTGTTGTATGGATGACCGAGTTGCTGAAATGGTTATATAATTTAACCGATTTGGTTGGTTTCGCCAGCTATGGTTTGGCGATTATTCTTCTTACTATTATTATCAAAACCTTGATTTACCCTCTTACCTGGAAGCAGATGAAATCCATGCGCAAGACGATGGAAATTCAGCCTAAGCTTCAAGAGATTCAGAAAAAATATAAAAATAACCCTGAAAAGCTCAATCAGGAAACCATGGAGCTTTATAAGAAGCATAATCTCAATCCGGCCGGGGGCTGTTTGCCTTTACTTGTTCAATTGCCGATTTTCTGGGCTTTGTATAATACCCTCTTTCATTTTGATAACTATATTGCCGATCCCAGTCAAGCGATGTTTTTATGGTTCAGCATCACCGAAAACGGCAACTTGGTTCTCGCCATCCTGGCAGGTGCCACAACCTTTTTGCAAACAAAGCTTACTACGGCATCCAATCCGGCTATGAAGGCTCAAAACAACACTGGAAAGCCTGACGCTGCTCAGTCAACCCAAAAGATGATGCTTTATTTCATGCCTCTGTTTATGGCCTATATTACTTGGACTGTGCCTTCAGGCCTTGGTTTGTACTTTTTTACGATGAATATTGTTTCTGTTTTGCAACAGCTTTATATTAATCGCAAATTGAACAAAGAACAGGTCGAGGTTGCCTAAAGTTATAAAGGGAGGATATCCATGAGATTTGCTGAGAAAACAGGTAGAACTGTGGAAGAAGCTATTAATGCTTGTCTGAACGAATTAGGGGTCGAGCGGGAGCGGGTTAAGATCGAAGTATTGGCAGAACCTATGAAAAAGGGTCTTTTCGGCTTGTTGGGGACCACTCTTGCCAAAGTACGGGCCGGTTATGAAGATTGTCCGGGTGAGCTGGCCTGTTCGTTCCTTAAAGATGTATGTGACTCAATGGGTGTTATTGCTGAGTTTAACTATACACAACAGGGGCAGCATTGGCTCATTGATATTTCCGGTGAAGAACTGGGCATCTTAATTGGCCGCAGGGGAGATACTCTGGAAGCTCTCCAGTACTTAGCCAATCTTGCTGTAGCCAAGCAGCTTGCCGAAAAAGTTCGGGTTATTATTGATGTGGAAGGGTATCGTCAGCGGCGGGAAGAGACTTTAGTCCGCCTGGCCAAGCGACTGTCTGATAAAGTGAAGCGTACCGGAACTCGTGTTGTCCTAGAACCTATGAATCCTCATGAAAGAAGGATTATCCATACTGCTTTGCAGGATGATGCACGGATCTCCACCTTTAGTGAAGGTGAAGAACCCAATCGTAAAGTGGTTATTTCCTTAAAACGGACAAAAGAAATTTCCTGAGGGGTAAGGTTACCCCTCTTTTTTTTACTGTCAGAAAGTTTACATGAGTATTAGACACTGTTTTTCATGGTATATTAGGCAGGAGCAGTTTTGGATATTGATTGAATTGGAGCGGATCCCATGGATGATACGATTATTGCTTTAGCTACGGCTGTAGGTGAAGGAAGTATACATGTTTTAAGACTAAGCGGACCCCAGGCCCAGGAGATCATTGAGCAAGCCTTTACACCTCGCCACCCTCAGCGCTGGCAGGAAAAAAGCAATTTTACCTTGCACTTAGGTTATTTTCGGGCGGGGGCAAAGGTCCTGGACGAAGTGCTCATCGGCAGAATGTCAGCCCCAGGCTCTTATACAGGGGAGGATGTCTATGAGATCAATTGTCATGGCGGCCTCTATATCGCCGAGCGGATTATGAGAGAATGTATAGGCCTGGGGGCACGTCTGGCTGAGGCCGGAGAATTCACGAAGCGCGCTTTTCTTAATGGCAAGCTGGATTTAATTCAGGCGGAGGCGATTGTGGATTTGATAGCAGCCAAAACGGACAGTTCGGCTGATCTGGCCCTTGCCCAGATGGAGGGCTTGCTTTCTCAAAAAATCCTTTTGCTTAAGGATCAGGTGATGGAGACCCTGGCTTTTATCGAGGCCGGTATTGATTTTCCTGAAGATGATGTGGAAAGTTTGGATCGGGATGCTCTCCTCCAGCGCATCAGCAAGGGACTTGAGCTGGCTCGTGATTTGCTTGAAGGGAGCAAGACGGGAAGAATCCTCCGGGAAGGCATGCTGACGGTGATTGTCGGACAGCCTAATGTGGGCAAATCCAGCCTGCTCAATGCTCTGATGGGGGAAGAGAGGGCTATTGTTACAGATATACCGGGGACGACCCGGGATGAGATTCGGGAATCGGTCACTATCGGCGGCATACTTTTGCAGTTGGTGGATACGGCGGGACTTCGGGAAAGCGAGGATCTTGTTGAGAAACTGGGCATTGAACGATCCTGGAAGGCTATGGAGAAAGCCGAACTGATTCTTCTCATCATCCAGGCCGGCCAGGAGCTTAAGGCTGAAGAGCTGAAGATCTTAAGTCAGTATGATCAGAGTGTGATCGTTTTAATTAATAAAATGGACCTTCTGGTCGGCAAGGAACAGGGGGAGGAAGTTCTTGAGAATTACCCCACTCAGCAAGGGGTATGGATTCCTTTTTCGGTGAAAGAGAATTTGGGCTTTAAGCAGTTGGAGAAAGAGATTAAGCAAAGGGTCTATCAGGGCAAGGCAGAAAAAACTAAAGAGCCCTTACTCTCCAACATCCGTCAAATCACCGCCTTAGAGAGGGCCGTATCAGCTTTGGCAAACGGTTGGGATTCGGTTAAGAACGGCCTGCCCTGGGATATGGTATCCATTGATATCCGCCAGGCTCTTCAGGAAATTTCCCAAATGACGGGGGATAGTGTTCAAGAGTCCTTGTTGGATGATATTTTCTCACGATTTTGTATAGGAAAGTAGGAGGAACCGTGGAATATTTGGCGGGAAACTATGATGTGATTGTGGTAGGTGCCGGACATGCGGGTTGTGAAGCGGCTTTGGCTGCCGCGCGGATGGGCTGCCGAACCTTGTTGATCACTCTCAGCCTAGATAATATAGCCCATATGGATTGCAACCCCTCTTTGGGAGGGCCGGCCAAAGGCCATTTGGTCAGGGAGATCGATGCTTTAGGCGGGCAAATGGGCATTACCGCCGATGAGACATCCCTGCAGGTCCGTATGTTGAATACGGGAAAAGGCCCGGCGGTTCATGCTTTGCGGATCCAATCCGATAAGCAGGTCTATCATCTTCATATGCGCAATGCGATTTTAGGTCAGGAAAATTTAGTTCTTCACCAGGCTCTGGTGGAGCGCATCAAGACTGAAGACGGGAAAGTGAGCGGTGTCGTAACCCGGACGGGAGCCTTCTATGCTGCGCCCAATGTGATTTTAACCAGTGGGACCTATTTGCGGGGACGGATCATTATCGGCGACGCCATGTATGAAGGGGGCCCTAATGGGCAGCAGACAGCCATGAACCTTTCCGGTGCCTTAAAGGAGCTTGGCCTGGAGCTGGGACGTTTTAAAACAGGGACACCACCCCGGATTCATCGCCGTTCCGTGGATTACACCAAGTTCACTGTTCAGCCTGGCGATTCTGTTCCCTGGCGTTATTCCTTTATGCCTACCCAAAGCATGTTTTGGGGCCGTGATGTGGACAAACAGATTCCTTGTTGGTTAGGGTATACCACACCGGAGACTCATCAGATTATCCAGGACAATATCCACCGGGCCCCTTTATATTCGGGAAAAATCGAAGGGATTGGCCCCCGCTATTGTCCTTCCATCGAAGATAAGGTTGTTCGCTTTGCCGATCGTCCAACACATCAGATCTTTCTCGAACCTGAGGGCTGGAATAGTGACGAACTCTATGTGGCAGGATTATCCACCAGTATGCCGGAGGAAATACAGTACGATATTATCCATAGTATTCCCGGATTGGAGAAGGCTGAGCTTTTGCGTCCCGGCTACGCTATAGAATATGATTATGTGAAGCCCTATCAGCTTTCCCTGAGCCTGGAAGTGCGCAAGATTCCCGGACTTTTCACGGCAGGCCAGCTTAATGGAACCTCCGGTTATGAGGAGGCGGCGGCCCAGGGTTTATTGGCGGGAATTAACGCGGCATTGCGGGTTCAAGGGAAGGAACCTTTTATTGTCCGCCGGTCTGAAGGATACTTAGGTGTATTGATCGATGACCTGGTCAATAAAGGGGTCAAGGAACCTTATCGGTTGCTGACTTCCCGAGCGGAGTATCGTTTGATTCTCCGTCAGGATAATGCGGATCTGCGCTTAACTCCCCGGGGCAGGGAGATCGGCTTGGTTAAAGATGAGCGCTGGGCGGCTTTTCAAAAGAAAAAGGCAGCCATCGCTGAAATCAATGCCTTATGGCGGGGGACTACTTTTTCACCCCTTAATGAACATTTGGCAGAGGTACTGGCAGGGGTTCATTCTGCGCCGGTCCATGGCGGAATCAGCGGCGAGGAACTGATGAGAAGACCGGAAATTACGATTAACGAAATAAAACAGCTTATCCCTCAGCTGGCAGAGTATGATGAAGAAGCTCTGCTGGAAGCAGGGATTGAAATCAAGTATGCGGGCTATATTGAAAAGCAGCTGGCCGAGATTGAGCGTTTCGCCAAGATGGAAGAGCGCATGATTCCTGAGGAAATTGTTTATGATCAGATCAAGGGATTATCCACAGAGGGCAGGCAAAGGCTGAAAGAGGTTGCCCCCGCCAATATGGGCCAGGCCACCCGGATTACAGGAGTGACACCGGCGGATATCTCCGTTTTATTGGTCTATCTGGAACAAAAGCGCAGAGGGGGTCAGATCCATGCTACCTGAGCATCAGGAACTTCTGGGCAGATTAACCCGCCAACGCTTGAATATTGAACTGAGTGGGGATCAGATTGAAAAGTTTTCTATTTATGCTGATCGATTGGTTGAATGGAATGAGAAGGTCAATTTAACAAGTATTACGGAACCCGAAGAAATAATTCTGAAACATTTTGTGGATTCCCTTGCTTTGCTTTCTTTAGTTCAGGGGAAGAGGCTTGCCGATATTGGCACAGGGGCTGGGTTTCCCGGAATTCCGCTGAAAATTCTTTTGCCTGAAGTCGAGGTTTATCTGGTGGACTCTTTGGCTAAACGCTTGGACTTTTTAGAAACAGTTATTAAAGAATTGAAATTGACCAAGGTCCAAACTGTACACGCCAGGGCCGAAGATTTTGCCAGAGACCCTCATTACCGGGAAACCTTTGATTGCGTTACATCCCGGGCAGTCGCCCGCTTGCCTGTATTGCTGGAGTATGCTGTCCCTCTGCTTAAAAAGGGCGGATATTTTTTAGCGGCCAAAGGATCTCAAGCGCAGGAAGAGGTTATGGAGTCTAAAAAAGCCTTGACAGTCTTAGGGGCTGAGATCAAAGATATTAAACTCTTTAATTTGGGAGCCGAAGCCGAGCACCGGGCCATTATCCTGGTGGAGAAAACGTCATCAACTCCCCCCGCTTATCCCCGCAAGGCAGGCACTCCCGGAAAGAAGCCTTTAGTGTAGCACTGGGATTGGCATGTTTTGCCGAAGATTTTAAGAGAAGCGCCTTGGGCGCTTTTTTATTTATCTTTTTGCGATGCTTTTCCGGCGAAATCTCTAGTTTTATCGGGTGTGATTTGATACTATAGTCAATAGACGGTGAATTATTGATTATAGTCAATTGATAATCAATATAGTGACTATAGTATGTCTGAAATTCAGCCTTGCAGTGTTGAAAAGGAGGAGTCACACTTTGGCTAATATTATTGCCATTGCCAATCAAAAAGGTGGAGTAGCCAAGACGACTACAGCCGTTAATTTAAGTGCCTGCCTTGTTGAACAGGGAAAAAAGGTGCTGCTCCTTGATCTGGATCCCCAAGGAAATGCGACAAGCGGTTGTGGCGTAATTAAAAGTAAACTGAAGAATAGTATTTATGATGTACTGATTAATGAAGTTCCCATGGAGAGGATTATTAAACAAACAGAGTTAACCGGTTTATTTATTGCGCCTGCTCAAATCGAGCTGGCCGGTGCTGAGATTGAACTGGTTGGACTGGAACAAAGAGAAGGCAAGCTTGCTTCAGCTCTCATGAGCATTAAAGGTGACTATGATTTTATTATTATTGATTGTCCTCCCTCCCTGGGTTTGCTTACCCTCAATGCTTTAACCGCCGCAACGGATGTCCTTATTCCTGTTCAATGTGAGTATTATGCTCTGGAAGGGCTTAGTTTGTTGATGGATACGATTCAAAGGGTCAAGGGCCGCTTAAACCCTCGCTTAAATATCCTGGGTGCGCTGCTGACTATGTTTGATGCCCGGACCAATTTAGGTATTCAAGTGGTTGATGAAGTTAAAAAGTACTTTAAAAGCAAGGTTTTCTCGACCATTGTACCGAGGAATGTGCGGCTGGGAGAGGCTCCAAGCCATGGCAAGCCGATTGTCCTTTATGATGATCGTTCACGGGGCGCAGAGGTTTATCGCGATTTAGCAGAGGAGGTATTGCAGCGTGTCTAAAAAAGCTTTAGGTCGTGGCCTGGAAGCCTTGATTGGTGCCGAACCCGTGGGCAATGAAGCCTCAGTTCAAGAGATTGAGCTGGATAAAATACGTGTTAACCCCGATCAGCCAAGGAGGAGTTTTAATCAGGAAAGTCTGGAAGAGTTAGCAGCCTCCTTAAAGACTCATGGTTTGCTTCAGCCCATCTTAGTTCAACTTAAAGATGAAGAATATATTATTGTTGCCGGTGAAAGACGTTATCGTGCCGCCATATTAGCCGGACTTGCCAAGATTCCCTGCCTGATCAAAACAGGAAGCGAGCAGGAGTTAGCTGAAAAAGCTTTGATCGAAAACATCCAAAGATCAGATCTTTCACCAGTTGAAGAAGGCCTGGCTTATGCCCGCCTCATTAAAGAATACGATCTGACCCAGGAGCAGGTGGCCGAGAGAGTCGGCAAGGGGCGCCCCACAGTGGCCAACCTCCTCCGTATCATTCAATTGCCGGATCCGGTGCTCCATTTGATTCAGGAAGGTAAATTGAGTCTTGGTCATGCTAAGGTTCTCTTAGGGATTAAGGATTCATCCCTGCAAGTGCTTTTGGCTCAGAAGGTGGCAAAAGAAAGTTTACCGGTGAGAGAATTAGAAAGTCTGATTTTAAAATATACTGAGCAGCAGGAGACGCCAAAAAAAGCTAAAGCGAAGAATTCATACCTCTTCACTCAGATTGAAGATCAATTGCGGTCTTCATTTCAAACGAAGGTAAAAGTTAAAGGAGATGCTGGTAGAGGAAAAATTGAAATTGAGTATTTTTCTGAAGATGAGTTTAATCGTCTTTTGGAGATATGGAATATCAAAGTTGATTAGAAATGTTCCACGTGGAACATTTTCTTTTGCACTATCAGAAAGTTAAGCTTGCGCATTATACTTTCCAAGCATAAGTTCAACCGGCGACTTCGCTTCATTTGTTGGCACGCGTTTAAAGCAAACAACTGCGCAGACAGTGTCTTGGGGTGAAGTAACACGTGCGAAAGCAGTGCTTTCGGTTTTTTTACCCTTGTCATAATCCTTAATGGCATATATTAACTGTATTTGATAAGAGACTTCGGGGGGAAGAGTATTGATTTCTATGTTTTTGTAAGCTATAATCCATGTAATGTTTATTTGAGACCCCTTGTGGATCAGGAGCTAGATTAAAATAGTGATGTTCCACGTGGAACATTCTTATTAACTGAGCCGGGTTCAATGATCAATAATAATAATAACTGATTCGATGGTACTGATTCGATAATGCTGCGGCTATAGGGGAGTTGCTTTACATAGATAAGCAAATTCAGAAAAAGGAAACGATATTGGGCAAAAATGAACTGCGGGGTTGAGCTGGAAAAAAGTTGTTCCACGTGGAACAGTGATGAAGGTGAAAATGTGCTGGGTACAATTGTGAATTCGTTAGCGATCATTGGTGGGGCCTTGGTGGGTATACTTTTCGGTAAAGCTCTGCCTGAAAAAATAAAAAAGACAGTGATCCAAGGGATAGGACTGGCGGTTATTCTCATTGGTTTAAGGATGGCTTTGGAAACCAATAACCCGCTGGTGGTTATCGGAAGCTTAGTTTTGGGAGGAATAATCGGCGAATGGATTGATATTGAGGATAAGCTCCAGCAGCTGGGGCAATGGCTGGAAAGTAAATTTGCTAAAGGAGGAAATGGCAATTTCACCAAAGGATTTGTTTCCTCAAGCTTAATGTTTTGTGTGGGGGCTATGGCTATCATGGGGGCTCTGAAAAGTGGACTTGAAGGAGTCCATGACATACTCTATGCCAAATCCTTGCTGGATGGCATTACCTCCATTGTCCTGGCTTCATCGATGGGGATCGGTGTATTGGTTTCCGCTGTTCCGGTCTTTCTTTATCAGGGGGGGATAACAATCTTGGCTGCACTCCTGCAAGGATTTCTTTCCGATCCCGTTATAGCGGAGATGAGCGCCACGGGTGGATTGCTCATTGTTGGAATTGGTCTGAACATACTGGAGATTAAAGAAATAAAGGTAGGAAATCTACTGCCGGCAATATTTGTTGCGGTACCCATTACGATGCTGCTAGCGCAGATGGCGTAGCCGTTAAAAATGGATTGAGGAGGATACTATGAATCTGGAAGAAATAATGCCCTTATCCTACTGGGCGATTGCTTTGGTGGCTGTATTATGTATCGTTGAATTTATTTGGATTGTTAGTTTGCAGAATCGCCTGAAAGGGTTTCAAAAATCCTATCTCGCCCTGCAAACCTTTCTTGATGGGAGCTCACTGGACCAAGAGCTTAAAGAATATATAAGCGGGGTTAACCAGATTAAGGGCAATGTGGAAAAGATGGAAAAGAGAATGGATCAAGTAGAGCTTAAGCTCCGTTCTGCCATCGATAGAGCTGAGTTGGTGAGGTTCAACGCCTTTGACAATATGGGCAGCGATCTGAGTTTTGCTTTAGCGTTGCTCAATCAACAGGGAGACGGTGTCGTTCTTTCATCGATTAATAATCGTGAGGAATCAAGAGTTTATGCGAAACCGGTAAGCCATGGCGAATCCAGCTATCATCTGTCTCAGGAAGAAAAGGCAGCCATAGGAAAAGCCAAGGAATCGATCAAGATTTAAGGACAATATGAGATAAAGCCTGTATTGGTATTTAAATAAAGCTTGTATTGGTATTTAAATAAAGCTTGTATTGGTATTTAAATGAAGAAGGGGTTGTCGCAACGTTGGTGAGCAGTGCGACAACCCCATTTTTAATAGTTCTCATTATTGATAGTTCTACTGTATACTTGAAAAGTCCCCCAAAGAAAGAAGCAACCATTTTACCCGCCTTCTCAAAACAGAATCGCTTGACACCCCGTAGTGATGGACTATTTGTCTAAGCGAGTAGGTCCCAGATAGGTAATCACTAACCGCTTGCTCTTTGAGTTCCTTTAAGCAGGTCCTTCACGTTGCAATAGAAAGATGTATTTTTAATTGGCGGCTCAGGTCGCCGATGCTGTGGATATCCTTTTAAAAGCACAGCATTCAGAAGTTGAAGTCCTGTTACAGCGCGAAGGGTAACGCAAAGGAGATATCCCATTGGAATTATGTGTTATTACTTCCCTTGACACTATATCGGAACACCGATATAATGAATTTAGGTGATAAAAATGACAATACAAAAGCTTTTGCATGATATGCAAATGTCCCGTTATCGTTTATCGAAAATCAGTGAGATTCCGTGGGCAACTCTCGCGGATATTTATTCCGGGAAAACCCATTTGAGCCGGTGTGGTGCAGGAACGCTTTCCAAACTGTCCAAAGCACTTGGTTTATCCATTGAGGAACTGTTGGCACTGGAAACAGAGCCGGAAAAAAACACAGACGCCGGGCAACCAAACATAAAAACTTACTTGGAAACCGGGCTGTCCGAGAGTGTCCAAAAAGCAATAAAAGACTATTTGCAAGGCGAAAAGGCGCAGGTGCTCTATCTTGACTGCTTGTGGAATGAGTTATATGGAGCCATTAATGCCGACCTTTGGGCTGGCTTAATTACTGAGGAACAGGCAAGCTATCTGCGTGTAAAATATCTTGGCTCAGAGGGAAAGGAGGATGGCATTGATGATTGATTTTACATCGTGTGAAGTAAATAAATTCAGAGCCTACGGTGGGGCAAATGGGAATAAAATCAATATTCTTTATGAGGGCAATAGCTATATGCTTAAATTTTCGCCTGTCCCAAGCCGCAATAAAGCCATGAGTTACACCAACGGATGTATCAGTGAATACCTTGCCTGCCATATCTTTGCATCCCTCGGATTCAAAACCCAGGAGACCCTGCTTGGTACCTATACTGATCCACGCGGGAAGGAAAAAGTGGTAGTGGCCTGCGGAGATTTTACAGAAGGCGGCAAAAGACTCATTGAGTTTGCGCATCTGAAGAATACCTGTATTAGCAGTGAACAGAATGGATATGGCAAAGAACTTTCATCCATCATGCAGGCAATAGATGAGCAGATGCTTCTGCCGCCGGATCAGCTTCGGGACTTCTTTTGGGATATGTTTATTGCCGATGCACTGCTTGGTAATTTTGACAGACACAATGGAAACTGGGGCATTCTTGTAGATGAACAGTCTAAGACGGCTGAAATTGCCCCCGTTTACGACTGCGGCTCCTGTCTCTACCCGCAGCTGGCAGCCAAGGATATGGGGGATGTCCTGAACAGTGAAGATGAGATTGACAGACGGGTTTATGTTTTCCCTACCTCATCCATTGAGGAAGACGGAAAGAAGATTTCCTACTTCGAATTTATCTCTTCCCTGAGAAATCCAGACTGCACGGCGGCTCTAAAAAGAGTTTCCGCACGGATTGATATGGAAAAAATACGCATGCTCATTGATAAAACACCGACGCTGCTTCCAGTACAAAAGGAGTTTTATACTGTAATAATCTCAGAGCGAAAGGCAAAAATCATTGATTACAGCATGGAAAAACTCATGAAACTGAAGGGACAGGATCTGGAGCGAGATGAACAACAAAACGGTGGACTGCAGTTTACCATGTGACTAAATCCTTGTGAAAAAGAACCCTGCTACCAAGGGGGCACCGGCTTCAAATGGCATCATTATTGCGGAAAAGCCTTCAAGCTAAAATGATTGAAGGCTTTATTGTTTACAATTCACTCGTATTGTAAAGGAAAAAACAGACAGCAGGCGATATAATATAAAATATAAGTTGACGCCAAGGCCCCATCAGGCTCTAGCGGCATCTTTTTTGTCTCCCTCAAGGCAGGATAGAGAGGAGGAATTCGTGGATGGAGGGCCCTGTTCCGGACTCAAAGGCACTGCCCTTCAGGATGAAAACCGTGATTCTGAATAAGGAAGAAGAAGGAGAGTTCCCGGCCGCCTGATATTGTCCCCAAACGCGACAACGTTGTCGCGTTTGGGGACAAAGTTCGTGCCGGATGCAATTCCCCAAGAATGGGAGGGCCTGAAAGCTGAATCCATATGTTGAAATCCATATAGCGATCCCCTCAATGACGAAGAGACTGTCTTATGGCGACGGTCTCTTTGCTCGTTGAGTTATGAATATCAGCTGAATAACCTTATATAAAATATACAATGATGAATTAAGAGATCCTTGTTTTAATATAAGCATTGGCCAGGAGCTCACTCATCGTCTCGGCCATCTTCCAAACCAAACCGAGGCGGGTATTCTGCAGAACCATGTATTCCATAAACCCTCCTACATTGACAATACCGGTGAGATGAACTTCTCCCACAGAGGGAAGTTCTTTGTGGACCCCTGCTCCAGGTTTTAAAGGCCCATTAGCCAAGGTGATATTGCCCACAGAATCCATCTTGCCCAGGCAAGCATCAATGGCGATGATAAAAGGGTTATAATAGGAGTTCTGGATATACTTAATATACTCCGGTAAATTCGTGGCATGTACCGGCTGCTCAAGGGTACCCAAAACACTGAGCTTAGGTAAACCCCTTTGGCTCAAATAAGTACCGATTAAGGGACCAAGGGCATCACCGGTGGAGCGATCTGTGCCAATACATAAAATCACCAGAGGGCGGTGGCGTTCACTGTGCAGAACATCGATCAGACGGGCCTCCATTTTTTGGGTGCCAATCTTATCATCAAAATGGGCCTTGTATTTATGAGACTCGGTAAACACCGAAAGTATGCTCATGAGTTCCCCTCCCAAAATATGTAAAACAATATATGTCTAAATTATTCCCCTGTTGCCGGGAATTTATGCATGAGTGGTAAGAAGAAGCCATAAGCATGAGGCAGGGGGGAGTATTTTATGAATAAAAGAGTCATTTTTCAAATTGCTGCAACCTATGTTGGGGCAGTTATGGGAGCAGGCTTTGCCTCTGGTCAGGAGATACAACAGTTTTTCGCTAATTTCGGCAATGCAGGAATCATCGGGATTCTGTGCAGCACGGTTCTCTTCGCCGGCTTGGGGTGGATCATGCTTGATCTGCAGAAACGGTGGCAAGTGACCTCCTATGCCGATTTTTTTGAACGTTTATTTGGCAAGCGCTGGGGCAGCAGAATGGACATCCTCGTGAGCCTGCTTTTATTCATCGGCATGGTGGCCATGATGTCAGGGGCTGGGGCAGTCTTTCGGCAGTTTTTTAACTTATCCCCTTGGCTGGGCATTCTGATCACAGCTTTGATCATATCCCTGGCCCTGTGGTTCAAGGGAGAAGGTGTGCTTTGGATCAATAGCATGCTTATACCCCTGAAATTCGTGTTCTGCATCGGCATCGGCTTATGGGCCATACTCTTTGCAACGGGAACAAAAGACGCGGGGATAGAACTTGTCACCAATCCTCTTATCCATAATTGGCTGTTCTCCAGTATTCTCTATGTTTCATTTAATCTAACCTTGGCTATGGTGGTCTTCGCTTCTCTCGGCAAGGAAGTTCAGAGGCCGGAAGGCCGTCTGGGAGCTTTATTGGGCGGAATGGCTCTTGGTCTATTTGCCCTGGTGATTGCCCTGACACTTTTGAAGTTTCCTGAAGTCAGGGGGTTTGAGATACCCATGGTTGCCGTAGCGGGAAGCTTAGGATCATGGCCGGGCTTTTGCTATGTGACTGTCCTTTGGTTAGCGATGCTTACGGCAGCCATTGGCAATGGTTTTAGTCTGATCACCCATATGGAGAAGAAATTCAAATTCCATTATAAAAAGGCGGCAGCCTTCCTCCTCCTGTTGGTCGTTCCTCTTTCGGGGGTGAAATTTTCTTTAATAGTAAAGATGATCTATCCCCTATTTGGCTATCTGGGTTTGGTGTTTATTCCCGTGCTCTGTTGGTCCTGGTTAAAAAGATAGGTGGGTACCCTTGCGGATACGGTTATTTTTGGGATAAGATAGATTGAAAGGGACTTTTTCAGTGATAGACTTGTAAGCATGGATTGGCAAGGAGTGATGGGGTGCATGAGATGTCCTTGATGGGTGGGGTCTTTGAAGCTATTGAAGCAACTTTAGCCCATCATCATGTAAAAAAGGTGCTTTTGGTAAAGCTTAAAATCGGACAATTAACCAATGCGGAGCCTGATGCCTTACAGATGGCCTTTGCCGCCTTTGCCCAAGGAACTGTGTGCGAAGGTGCTGAACTTCAGATTGAAATGTTGCCGGTAAAGGGCCGCTGTCGGAGCTGCAGTGAAGAATTTATGGTGCCGGGACTTATTTTTGCCTGCCCGGTTTGTCAACATCTGGGGATTGATATTACACAGGGAGAAGAATTGCTTCTGGAAAGTTTGGAGGTTGAAGAATGAGCAGCCAGCGTGAAATTGCCGTTATGGCCAATTTACTGCAGAATAATGACATTCATGCGGAAATCAATCGCAAGCACTTTGAACATAACAACTGCTTAGCCGTTAATATGATCGGTTCTCCGGGGGCAGGAAAAACCACTCTCCTGGAACGAACGCTGTCCCATTTAAAAGAGAAGCACAGCATCGCCGTGATCGAGGGGGATATCTTCACCAGCAGAGATGCTGATCGGATAGCCCAGCATGATATTCCTGTGGTTCAGATCAACACCGGCGGCGGCTGTCATTTGGATTCCAAAATGGTCGAGAAAGTTCTTCCTGAATTTCAGTGGGATAATTTAGATCTGATGATTATTGAGAATGTGGGCAATCTCGTCTGCCCCGCCGATTTTGATCTGGGGGAAGAATTTAAGGTGGTTGTCCTTAGCGTCGTTGAAGGGGATGATAAACCTGCAAAATACCCGGTGATTTTTCGCAATTCAAAAGTGGCCGTCTTAAATAAGATGGATTTATTGGCTTTGGTGGAAACGGATTTGGACGCCATGAAGAAAGATATATTTAACATCAACCCGGAGATTAAAATTTTTGAGGTCTCTTGCCGTACCGGAGAGGGTTTGCAAGAATGGGTCCAGTGGCTTGATGAACAAGTAAGGCAGGCAAAAGGTAAGAATGCATGAGCAGCAACCATTACCAGCAAGGATTAGATCACCTCGAAGCTGGGCAGCTTCGGGAAGCAGAAGAAGACTTCTTGCAGCACTTGGCTCAATGTCCGGAAGATGCGATGGGTTATAATAAATTAGGCCTGGTCTATGGGAAAAGCCATGATTTTGAACGTGCTAAAGGGTGTTTCCTTAAAGCCATCGCATTGGACGAAGGATGTATTCATGCCTGGAATAACTTGGGGAACATAGCCCGTCAAGACGGCGACCTGGATCAAGCCATTCGTTATTACCAAAAGGCAGTAGATATCGACCCGATTAATCCGATTCCCGCTAAGAATTTAAAGAGGGTACAAAGACAAGCCAAATGGTCCTTTTCAAGAATAAAGGACCTGTTCGGGAAAAATAGAGACTAATTCTTATCGATTGTCCATGGTCCGTAAAAATCTATCTTGGTGAGTAGGGGCCCTTAAATTTAGAGGAAGTTAAAGGGCAAAGGTCGAATAGTCTTAGCAAGAAAAGAGCGTTGAATGGAAAGGGTGATCTTAATGTATGTGAAGCAATTTATGACTTCTCGAGTATTTACAGTGAGCCCGGAAGATAATATTGCCGATACCATGGCTCTCATGCGAGAGAAGCAAATCAACCGTTTACCTGTAGTTGATAAAGGCAAGCTCGTGGGGATTGTTACGGACGGAGATCTGCGCGAGGTATCCCCCTCGCCGGCAACGACACTCAGCATTTTTGAATTGAATTATCTGGTGGGGAAAACGTCGATTCGCGATGTGGCGGTCAAAAAAGTCATCACTTGTACCCCGGATACCAAAATTGAAGATGCAGCCCTGCTCATGAGGGAACATGGCATAGGTGCTTTGCCGGTCGTCGAGAACGGCAAGCTGGTGGGGATTGTGACCGAGTCGGATATTTTTGATACCTTCCTGGACATTATGGGCTTCCGCAGCCCTGGTCAGCGCTTTGTTATTGAGACCAAAGATGAAGTAGGCGTCATGGTGGATTTATCCTCCATCATGAAAGAGCACGATGTGGATATTACCAGCTTAGCGGTCTATCATTTAAAAGATAACAGAGTTCAGATTCTCGCCCGCCTTAACGGGGACCGGGTGAATGAAGTCAAAGAAAGTCTCGTGGCTAAAGGCTACAGTTTAAGTCATTGATATGCGGAAAAGCACCTTGAGGGTGCTTTTCTGCTATAGGCGGGGTTTGTTTGAACGCAGCTTTCTTCTGTATTTAATCTTCTCGCGCCATGAAGTATAATAAAGAAGACTCTGCTCATTAGCAATAGAGCTAAAAATTGGTGAGTTTGAGCCGGAACACCTCAGCAAGATGGAATTTTACCTTGAGGCTCTTGACCGCGACATCAGGAAAGCGGATGAAAACCCGAGCGTAGGACTTATCCTCTGTACTAAGAAGGATGCGACGGTTGTCGAGTACGCATTGAGCCGTAGCCTGTCACCTGCTATGATTGCGTCTGCAGTGAGACGATACACCGTGGGTTCGAAGAGAGTGATTGCAAAGTTACCCTATAGAAACGAATCTTTAGCTTCTGGATATTTTTTAGGGGTAGTATCCTGAGCTTACAAGGAGGGGAAGTCCATGAACAGCTTCGATATGCTCATTTTGGCTATCATGCTTATCGGCGCAATCCAAGGATACCGCAAAGGCCTTATTTCCGGCTTGATCAGTCTGGGCGGCTCGCTTCTTGGACTTGTTCTCGCTGCCAAAAACTATCCAATCCTGCTGCAATGGTTAGAGCAAAACACTCCTTTAAGAGACTGGCTGGAAACAGTCATGTATCAGCGCATGCTTCCTTCCGTGCAAGCCAAGGCAGCCATGATTCAGGAAGAGACCCTGGATAAAATCCTCTCCATGTTTCCTGAAGAGTTCAAAGATATTCTCAGCGGCTCTAATCTGCCCGATATGCAGATCTACACGGACAGTGTCATGCAATCCATTGCCCAAAACTTCACCCAGGCTTTCGCCGATAATGCTTTAAAGATCATTTCCTTTGCCTTGATCTACTTTGGGGTGATTCTGCTCGTGGAGATCGTTTCCGCCATACTGCTGGCTCCTTTGGGTTTATTGACGACCACCATCAATGGGGGGGGCGGATTCATCGTCGGCGGGTTGGTTACCTTCCTCGGTCTGGCTATTTTTGTCGGGCTGTTTTCTCCCTTGATAACGATGGCTAACCCAGATGAGACCATAGGGTTCTTCGAGAACTCGACGCTTTATCCCTATTTAAAAGACACCTTCGCCTACTTAGGGGAGTTCCTGCGTTTTAATATTGAACAGGGTTTGAAGTGGCCCCTGGATTTACAGGAATTGAATTTGCCCATCGACCTTAAGGATATTCCTTTGCCTAATCTGCATAACGTTGATTTATGATCGGCAGCCGAGGGCACAATGTGTAATGGCAAACGAGAAAAAGGGGGCTCATTGTTGTGATTTCTTTGCAAATAGGAGATATAATTCGTCTGCGCAAACCACATCCCTGCGGGAGCACGGACTGGAAAGTCATGCGCACCGGTATGGATTTTCGTATTCAGTGCCTGGGATGTCAGCATCAGGCCTGGATTCCCCGGGTCAAGCTGGAACGGCAGCTGAAAGAGGTTCTTCAAAAAGCTCATCCTGAGCAATCCTAAGGGAAAGCTTGCGGTTTGGCCGAGATTCCCCTATAATCTTAGAGGGTTTGAGTGAAAATAAGCTGGAGGTTTTTTAAACATGACATTGCATGCAGGGATTGTTGGTTTGCCTAATGTAGGAAAATCAACATTATTTAATGCCATAACTCAAGCGGGTGCAGAAGCCGCAAATTACCCCTTTTGCACAATTGACCCCAATGTAGGAATGGTACAGGTACCGGATGCCCGCCTGCAGGTTCTCGCGGAGATGGTTCATCCTGATAAAATAGTCCCTGCTACGGTGGAATTTGTGGATATTGCCGGATTGGTCAAGGGAGCCAGCAAGGGAGAGGGATTGGGAAATAAATTCTTATCCCATATCCGGGAAGTGGATGCCGTTGTTCATGTGGTTCGCTGCTTTGAAGACAGCAATGTGGTCCATGTGGAAGGCAGTGTGGATCCGAAGCGGGACATCGACATCATCCAGCTGGAGCTTATCCTCGCCGATATGGAAAGCGTAGAAAAGCGTTTGGAGCGTTCGGCTAAGCTCTTGAAATCAGGGGATAAAAAGGCCCAGGTTGAAGTGGCTCTGCTCAACCGTCTAAAAGAGACCCTGGATGCCGGTCTGGCAGCCCGTTCCTTGGAATTCAGCGATGAGGAGCGGGAAATCCTGAAATCCTTCCCTCTCTTAAGCATGAAGCCGGTTCTCTACGCCGCCAATGTGAGTGAAGAGGAAATAGCCCAGCCTGACAATAACCCTTATGTCCGCAAAGTAAGGGAAATAGCCGCCGCGGAAAATTCAGAGGTAGTGGTGGTCTGCGCCAAGATCGAGGCTGAGATTGCCGAGCTGGAAGAAGAGGAGAAAAAGGTTTTCCTGGAAGACTTAGGTCTTACAGAATCCGGTTTGGACCGCCTGATTCGTGCCGCTTTCCATTTGCTTGGCCTGATGACTTATTTTACAGCAGGTCAAATCGAAGTAAGAGCTTGGGAGATTCGCCGGGGAATGAAAGCGCCGCAAGCGGCTGGAGTAATTCACACTGACTTTGAGCGGGGATTTATCCGCGCGGAAGTGGTTGCCTATAAGGACTTCGTGGAAAATGGCGGTCTTAATGGGGCCAAAGAAAAGGGTCTGGTTCGTTTAGAAGGAAAAGAATATGTCATGAATGACGGCGATATCGTTCATTTTCGCTTTAATGTTTAATACATTTGCCGCTACGATAAGAATTTCCATTTGCATAGTTTTGGTCAAAGTGCTATAATCTTTAAATGGTAGTCTTTATGTAGTCTTCCAGACTATGTATCCCTGCCCCTGTCATGGGGGCCGCAAGTCCGAGGGGAGGTGCAATTATGAAAGCGTACGAAGTACTTTATGTCATCCGTCCTGATTTGGACGATGAGGCAGTTGCCGCAACAGTGGACAAGTTATCCGAAGTTGTTACCAACAACGGCGGAGCAGATGTCGCTATTGATAAATGGGGCAAACGCCGCTTAGCTTACGAAGTTAACGATTATCGGGAAGGTTTTTACATCCTGATGAACTTTAATGGTGAAGCTCGTACGGCACAAGAGGTGGAGCGGATCATGAAGATCTCCGATGCCGTTGTGCGTTTCCTGACCACAAAAAAAGAAGATTAGTAGGGAGGGGTTACTATGTTGAACCGGGTTGTTTTAATAGGCCGTTTAACGAAAGACCCCGAGTTACGTTATACCCCGAACGGAGTTGCGGTGGCCAGCTTTAGCTTAGCTGTGGATCGCAATTTCAAGAATGCTAACGGGGAACGGGAAGCGGATTTTATTCCATGTGTAGTATATAGACAACTGGCTGAGCTTTGTGCGAATTATCTTGCCAAAGGTAAATTAGCAGCTGTCGACGGGCGGTTGCAGGTTCGCACTTATGATGCTCAAGATGGGCAACGCCGTTGGGTTTATGAGGTCGTCGCTGAGAACGTGCGCTTCCTTAGTCCCAAAGATGGCGGAAATTCCGGATATGGAGCATCTTCAGGAGCCAGTGATGCAGGGACTTATGGTCATGAAGTGAGCTTAGATGACGATATCCCATTCTAAATCGGAAAGGGAGTGAATTTTATGAAACGTGAACGCGGACGCCGTCCAAGAAAACGGGTATGCAGCTTTTGTGTCGATAAGGTAGAGTCCATCGACTACAAGGATACACATAAAATACGCAAGTATATTACCGAGCGCGGCAAGATTCTACCTCGCCGTATTTCTGGAAATTGTGCAAAGCATCAACGTCAGGTGACAGTAGCGATTAAAAGAGCTCGCCACATTGCGTTATTGCCTTATATCGTAGAATAAAGAATGAGGGGGAGCTGTTGCTCCCCTTTTTATACTTTCCTTGCAGGAAATCAGTGCCGGATTAGCGAACATTTTTTAGATGGGGATTAATAAGGTTATAACATACGGTACAGTGATAAAATATGACGGGAGGGGCACCCGTGGCTGAAGTCGATATCGTCAAAGGGTTAAAAGCCATTGAAGAGATTAAGGTAGAGATGCTTAAAGCACAGTGGGCCATGCAGGAGGGATCTCTGCGTGGATCGGAAGGAGATACGCTCCAAGGTTTAGCTGATCTTGTTGCTTTAAGCTATTTGCTGACCCGCCGCATGGGGTTCGATTTTTCAAAGTTGGATCGCACTTTATTGCAGCGTTTAGAGGAATGGAAAACCGAGGATCACCATAAAGTAGAAACTCAATGGGGTGATATCAGCTTATTATTAAGCTATCTGGCCCCTGAAGATTGAACGAGACCGCGTTCAGTAATAGATTGGAGCATCGGAATGTACGTCAGTGACCAAAAAACCACCAATACCCTAGCAGTGCTTATCCTGGTGATCGGACCCTGGCTCGGAGTCTCTATGCAGGTTTGGGGATGGATGCTGGATATTCTCTTGCTTATCGCCTTGCTATGGGTTGGACGAAGTGTGGGAAGACAAGGATTGCGCTATGGGCTGGTCTTTTTGATTTCAGGGTATGGGCTGGCCTTGCTTTTCGGTGGAGCTTCTTCTTTCCACTACTTTAGCTTTGTTCCCTGGGCAGCCTTAGTCACCCTATGGGGAATAGGGGCCAATGTTCCCCAGCGGGCTCTTGTTTTCTGGAGTTTAGTCGCGGCAGGGATCCTGGGAGTATTGCCTACCCTGGCCATGCTCATGCAAGGGATTCCCCAGGAAAGCATCCAGAGCTTTGTGCAAAATATGATGGAGCAATACCGTCAGGCGGGCATGCTGGAAAGCTTAAAAACTCAAGGCATATCTGAGCTGGAGCTTCAGTCCTTATTTGAACAAATCGTCAATACTCTGATTATGCTGACTCCCGGTCTGGTAGCCATTACAGCCCTTGCCAAGTGGGGGGCCGTCTATTATGCTTTCCTGCGCTGGATACGGATTTCAGGCCGGGAATACCGTCCTTTTACGGAATGGCGGCTGCCTTGGTATGCTATATGGGGAATGAATTTTGCCATTGTCAGTTACCTTCTGGGCGACCAATTCCAATGGTTGGCTATTAAGAGCATCGGCATCAATCTTATGCTGGTTTACGGAGTCGTTGCTTTTGTCCTGGGAAGCGCTCTTTTTGTTGCCCTGCTCCAAAAACCTTGGTTATCAGGGTTTTTCCGGTTCGTCCTGCTCTTCTCCAGTGTTCTTTATATACAAGTGACGGCTATAGTCTTAATTATCATGGGTTTATTGGATCTGGTGCTGGATTTTCGCCATATGCCCATCCGCAAAAAAGAAGATTCGGATTAACCAGTGCTCAAAGGGCCATGATAGCAGAATGGAGGGTTTTCAATGAAAGTTATTTTAAAAGCAGATGTCAAAGCGTTGGGAAAGAAAGGGCAAGTTTATGAGGTTTCCGATGGATACGCACGAAATTTCCTTTTTCCCAAAGGCTTAGCCGTAGAAGCCACCTCGGGCAATCTCAATGACCTGGCTTCCAAAAAAGCCAATGAAGAGAAGAAGAAAGAGCAGGAGAAGCAGGAGGCTCAAACCCTGGCGGCCAAGCTCAGCTCCCTTTCCATAGAGATCCACACCAAGAGCGGGGAAGGCGGCAGGCTTTTTGGCTCTGTTACCAATAAAGAAATTGCCGAGGCGCTCAAAGCAAGCCATGGCATTAATCTGGATCGCCGCAAGCTGGAGCTGAAAGAACCCATCAAAGCCTTGGGAACCTTTAATGTGCAGGCCAAGCTGCACCCGGAAGTCACGGCACAATTTCAAGTCCATGTCAAAGCATCATGATCAGGCAACTGTGAAAGGGGTCCCTAATGAAAGGGTTATTAAATCATTGGTTTAAAAAGAACGAAACCGAACCAATTCAAGAGGCAGAGGAAACCAACCAACCAAGCAGCCAAGTGGAAGAGCTGAAGGAGGATGTCCGGAACAGCCATGAGCAATGGCATCATGAAGTGGATGCCCTCTATAGTCTGCTCGTTAATTACTACGGGAGCGATAAATTGGTTTTAAAGGCCACCCGCCTGGAAGCTATTCATCTTATCCAATCCGATACCATCGGGGAGCGTACGGCCGGTCTGCTCAAGATCATTTTGGACGATCCCACAGACCGCCCCCTGCCCAGTGAAGAGGAGATTCCTCAGCTGCTGATGGAAATTGAGGACCATTTAGCTGAGCTGATCGCCCGCAGGGCTGTTGAAGACCGTTTGGATAAAGCGGTGGCAGATAAAATGCAGGAGCGGCATGAGGATTATGTCAAAGAAATAAAAAGCCAGCTTCTCAAGGAAAATTCCGGACCGGATAATGCCCAGACCCTCAAGAAATTAGCCCATATCGAAAAGATGAATCTGGTGAAACTGGCCAGTTCTGTTGCGGAGGTACTGCGGCCCCAGGCTGTTGAAGAAATCATCGGCCAGGAAGTTCCCATGCAGTTTCTCCTGGCTAAGCTGGCTACGCCCTATCCCCAGCACATCATTATCTATGGACCTCCGGGTGTGGGCAAAACGTCGGCGGCCCGGGTAGCCTTAGAGGCCGTCAAAAAGAATGTCAATTCTCCCTTTGCCGAGAGTGCTCCCTTTGTGGAAGTGGATGGTACGACCCTGCGCTGGGATCCCCGGGATGTTACCAATCCCTTATTGGGCTCCGTGCATGATCCCATCTATCAGGGAGCAAAGCGGGATCTGGCCGAGACCGGGATTCCTGAGCCGAAGCTGGGTTTAGTCAGTGATGCTCATGGGGGTATTTTATTTATCGATGAAATCGGGGAGATGGACCCTGTCCTTTTAAATAAGCTTCTTAAAGTCCTGGAGGATAAACGGGTTGCTTTCGAATCCGCTTATTATGACCCCAACGATCCTCAGGTGCCTCTTTATATCAAAAAGCTTTTTGAAGAGGGTGCCCCTGCCGACTTTGTGTTAATTGGGGCAACCACCCGGGATCCCAGGGAACTCAACCCTGCTTTGCGTTCCCGCTGTGGGGAGATTTATTTTAATCCCTTGGAACCAAGGGATATTCAGCATATCGTTTCCCAGGCTGCCCAAAAGCTGGGAGCGAACCTGGAGGCCAAAGTACCGGAGGTTATCAGTGAGTATGTCTTTGAAGGCAGGAAGGCCAATACCATCCTTACCGATGCTTATGGACTGTCCCGTTACCGCCATCCGGAACAGGAAGTTCTGGTGAAGGCTGAGGAAGTTTATGAAGTATTGCGTTCAGCCCGGCTTACCCCCTATATCTCCCATAAGGCGGCAGACCGCGGTGAAACAGGAAAGATATTGGGTCTCGGCGTTCATGGTTTTGTCGGTTCCGTCCTTGAGCTGGAGGCTATCGTTTTCCCGGGCCGGGAAGGAAAAGGCACCATCCGCTTCAATGAAACCGCCGGCAGCATGGCCCGGGACGCTGTCTTCAACGCCACGGCCGTGATTCGTTCCCTCACCGGCGAAGACCTCAAAGATTACGATGTTCATGTTAACGTGGTCGGAGGAGGGAATATCGACGGGCCCTCCGCAGGATGCGCCACCACCCTGGCCATCTACAGCGCGTTGAAAAACATACCGCTGCGGCAGGATATCGCCGTCACCGGTGAAATATCCATTCAAGGAAGAGTACGGCCCGTAGGGGGCATTGCCGAGAAGATCTTTGGCGCCAAGCAGGCCGGGGTAAAAACCGTCCTCATCCCCAAAGAAAATCAAGCAGATGTGCCCTCCGGCCTGCAGGGAATCCAGGTGATCCCCATCGAAACTTTCCGGGAAGCCCTTGAACATGCCTTATTTTAAGGTTTTAGGAGGAGAAGGACATGGAACTAACCAAAGTTCCTCCCCATAATTTAGAGGCGGAACAATCGGTTTTGGGCGCTTTAATGCTTGATCCGGAAGTGGGAAGCTCCGTTTTTGAAGTAGTGCAACCCGAGGATTTTTATCGGGATAATCACCGCCAGATCTTTCTCGCTCTGCGGGATCTCTTTGAAAAGGGAGATCCCATTGACTTGGTTTCCGTAGCGGAAAGTCTTCGCCAAAGCGGACGCCTTGAACAAATCGGTGGGATCGCCACTATTTCCCAAATCGCCCGCTCTGTCCCCTCTGCAGTCAATTGTGAGTATTATGCCAGGATTGTGGCGGAGAAATCCTTATTGCGCCAACTTATCCGCAGCAGCGGACAGATTGCCGAGAAAGGCTATGAACCGGGAGAAGCCGCCACATCCCTGTTGGAAGAAGCCGAAAAAATGATTATGGATCTGTCCCAGAGACAGGTGAAAGACGGCTTCGAGTCCATACGCAATATCCTGCTCAATACCTTTGAAAAAATTGAAGCCCTCTATGCCAACAAAGGCAGTCTGACAGGGATTCCGACCTTTTTTACGGAACTGGACCGCATGACCTCGGGCTGGCAGCCCTCGGATCTGATCGTGATTGCCGCCCGTCCTTCCATGGGTAAAACGGCCTTGGTGCTGAATATGGCCCAAAATGCCGCAGTAAGAGGGAAGGTCCCGGTGGCTCTCTTCAGCTTGGAGATGTCCAAGGAGCAATTGGTCCAGCGTATGCTTTGCTCAGAGGCGATGGTGGATCAGCAGCGGGTCCGGACCGGAGATTTATTGGACACGGATTGGCCTAAGCTTACCCGGGCGGTAGGCCCTCTCTCCGAGGCGGAGATTTTTATTGATGATACCGTAGGGATTTCCCTTGCCGAGCTGCGCTCCAAGGCCAGACGTTTAAAGATGGAACACGGCCTGGGCCTGATTGTCATCGATTACCTGCAGCTCATGTCTTTAGGCAGACGGGCGGAAAGCCGCCAGCAGGAAGTTGCCCAGATTTCCCGGGGGCTCAAAGGGATTGCCCGGGAATTGAATGTTCCGGTCATCGCCCTTTCTCAGCTTAACCGGGGTGTGGAGCAGCGTCAGGATAAACGGCCGATTATGTCCGACTTATTGGAATCTGGTGCCATCGAGGCGGATGCCGATGTCATCTCCTTTATCTATCGGGATGAATATTACAACCCTGAATCGGATAAAAAGGGGATCGCTGAAATCATTATTGCCAAACACCGGAACGGACCGGTGGGGTCGGTGGAATTAGGTTATCTTAAAGAATTTACAAAGTTTGTGAACCTGGATCGCCAGCATCTTTCGGCCTAAGGACTAAAGTCTTTAGGCTTTTCAGATTAATAGGTGCTGTTAGAAATGTTAAATATATGCGAACATTGACGAATGAAAGAACTTTAACGTTCGAATTTTTTATTGACAAGAAACAGGGGCGACTGCTAAGATAAAATAGGTCTGAGAATGATTTATGTTATTAAGGGAAGAATATTGAGGACTTACTCCAGTAAGGCCCAGCTTAAGGAGTCAACTAAGGAATCGTTCGGATAAGGATCCGAAAGGAATGAAGATTTAGGGGGACTTTTTTGTTGATTAATCGATACACACATCCTGAAATGGGGCAATTATGGCGGGAAGGCTATGAATATGAGCGATGGCTGGAAGTCGAGCTGGCCGTGGCTGAGGTGATGGCTGAGCGGGGTGAGATCCCCTCCCAGGCTCTGTCCGAGATTCGCAGCAAAGCCAAAGTTAATCCGGAACGAATTGCTGAGATAGAAAAGGTGGTTCGCCATGATCTCATCGCTTTTTTGCAGGGAGTTGTGGAAGAGATTGGCGAAGCGGGCAAATATCTGCATCTGGGGCTAACCTCCTCCGATGTTAAGGATACGGGACTCAGCTTGGTCTTAAGAGATGCCGGGCAGCTTTTGCTTAAAGATTTGCGGGAACTGCGTGAAGCCTTAGCCCAGCGGGCCGTGGAAAGCAAAGCTACCGTGATGGTGGGACGTACCCATGGCATTCATGCCGAGCCCCTGACTTTCGGCTTGAAACTGGCTTTATGGATGGCTGAAATCGACCGTCAGATCGAGCGCTTGGCAGCCGCCGTCGAGTCTATCGGGGTCGGCAAGATTTCCGGTGCCGTAGGGACCTATGCCAATGTATCACCGGAAGTTGAAGAAGCGGTTTGTGCCAAATTAGGGCTTAAGCCTGCCCTGGTCAGCAATCAGATTCTTCAGCGGGATCGTCATGCCCACTATGTCACAGCCTTGGCTTTGCTCGGGAGCACTCTTGAGAAAATGGCCACAGAGATTCGCAACCTTCAGCGCACAGATATTCTGGAAGTGGAGGAGCCATTTGCCGAAGGACAAAAGGGATCTTCGGCCATGCCTCATAAACGAAATCCCATCGCCTGTGAGCAGATTGCGGGGATGTCCCGGCTGCTCCGGGGCAATGCCCTGGCTGCCATGGAAAATGTAGCTCTCTGGCATGAGCGGGATATGACCCATTCTTCTGTTGAGAGAGTGATTCTGCCTGACAGCAGCATTTTGCTGGATCATATGCTGCGGCAAATGACCCGAGTTATTAAAGGTTTACGCATTCGTTCCGATCAGATGATGGAGAATCTCCTCAAAACCTATGGCTTAACCTCCTCCCAACGGGTTCTGCTCGCTTTAGTCGATAAGGGCTGTATGCGGGAAGAGGCTTATCAGTGGGTTCAGCAGGCAGCCTTTGCCGCTTGGGATAACCGCCGGGATTTCCGGGAAGTGATTCAGGAAAATCCCCGGGTCATGGAGCTGCTCACTGCTGAGGAAATCAACGCTTTGTTTGATTGGAGTTACCATCTTAAGCATATTGACGATATTTTTAAACGCTTGGGCTTAGGCAATTAATGGCTTAATGGTTTAGTGGCTCAAGAAGAAAGAACGGGGGAATCAGGTATGGCATCCGTAGTGTTAATAGGTACTCAATGGGGCGATGAGGGAAAAGGCAAGGTAACGGACTTCCTGGCCGAAAAGGCGGATTTAGTGGTCCGCTACCAAGGGGGGAACAACGCCGGACATACCGTCGTTGCCAAAGGAGAAGAGTTTAAACTTCATTTGATCCCTTCAGGAATTCTCTATGAAGATAAGACCTGCGTCATCGGCAACGGAGTGGTGGTTGATCCTAAAGTGCTGCTGGAAGAGTTGGCTTATCTGAGCGAACGGAAAGTAAAAACGGGAAAACTCCTGATCAGCTCCAACGCTCATGTCATCATGCCTTATCACCGCTTACTTGACGCTTTGGAAGAAGATTCCCGGGGCGAGCATAAAATAGGGACCACCAAGCGGGGCATCGGCCCGGCCTATATGGACAAAACCCTGCGGATCGGCATTCGGATCATGGATTTGATTGATGATGAGGAGTTTGCCGCTAAGCTCCGCCGTAATCTGCAGGAGAAGAATAACCTCCTGACCAAAGTATACGGTGTTGAGCCTTTGGACTACGACGCCATCTATCAGGAGTATTCCGGCTATGCCCAAAAGATTCGGGGCTTGGTGGCGGACAGCTCTTTAGTCATTGACGAGTCCTTGAAAGCCGGGGAAAAGGTTTTATTTGAAGGCGCTCAGGGCACCCTGCTGGATCTGGATCACGGAACCTATCCCTATGTCACCTCCTCCCATCCCATTGCCGGCGGAGCCTGTACCGGTGCCGGGGTTGGCCCTACCCGCATCAATCGGGTGGTGGGAGTCATCAAAGCCTATACCACTCGCGTCGGCGAAGGCCCCTTCCCTACCGAGCTGGCGGACGAGACCGGGGAGCTCATGCGTCAGAATGGTCATGAATTCGGCACCACCACCGGCCGGGCGCGCCGCTGCGGCTGGTTTGATGCGGTGATCGCCCGCTATGCTGTGCGGGTCAGCGGCATCTCTGATTTTGCTTTGATGAAATTGGATGTTTTGTCCGGTTTTGAAAAGATTAAAATCTGCGTGGGTTACCGGGTCAATAACGAAGTGATTTATGAATTCCCCCAAAGTCAGAAGATATTTAAAGCGTGTGAGCCCGTCTATGAGGTTATAGAGGGCTGGCAGGAGGATATCACAGGAGTGACTCGCTTTGAGGATCTGCCGAAAGCCGCTCAGGACTATGTCAGACGGATTGAGCAGCTCACGGAAACCCAGGTTACGCTCATTGCCGTCGGACCCGGCAGAGAACAGACCATTGTCCGCGGTGAGATTTTCTAAGTAGATAGGTATCGCAGCAATGCCAGATGAATAAAGCACATCGATGTTCAGCCGTTCAGAAATGGACGGCTTTAATTTTGCATGGTTTATTTGAGAAAGATATTTTTTAGTAAAAATATTGACAAGCCGTTAAATTTGCTGTAGAATTCGTATTCGTGAGTGAGTTTTGAGCCATTAGCTCAGTCGGTAGAGCACCTGACTTTTAATCAGGGTGTCCCGCGTTCGAGTCGCGGATGGCTCACCATTATCTATCAAAAACGCTTGTGTTCTAAGGAATGCAAGCTTTTTTTAATTTGTATGGATAAGAATCTCCCCTAATAGATACTATGCATAATATTTATCTGTTATATTCTATTGCATAATGATATTTATCTGTTGCATAATATTTACCTTGACAGGCAGGCCTCTTGGAGGCTAAAATTATCCTATCTTTCTGATTATTCGAGGGACAGAATAGGTATATCAGCAAACTTGAATAATCATAAAATCTGTTATAAGGAGAAGGTATAATGAAAAGAATGTTCGGTATCGTATTCTCTCTCGTCCTGACCCTTGGTCTTCTGTCCGGTTGCGGAGGAACGGATAAAGCTCCAGCTCCAGGCGGAGAACCCAACGCAGGCGGCAAAGAACCGGCTGCAACCGCCGCCTTTAAGATTGGCGGTACCGGTCCTCTGACCGGTGGAGCAGCCATTTACGGCAACGCGGCCAAGAATGGCGCGCAGATAGCTGTTGATGAGATTAATGCCCTGGGCGGCATCCAGTTCGAACTCAAATATGAAGATGATGAGCATGATGCTGAGAAGGCCGTTAATGCTTACAATAAGCTGAAGGACTGGGGCGTGCAGATGTCCCTCGGTTCCGTGACCAGCACGCCCGGTGTGGCCACCAGTGCTGAGATGTTCAGCGATCGTATATTTGCCCTGACTCCCTCCGCGTCCGCTCCCGCTGTCATTGAGGGCAAGGATAATATCTATCAGATGTGCTTCTCCGACCCCAACCAGGGTTCGGCTTCCGCTCAGTATATCGCTGACAAAAAGCTTGGCACAAAAATTGCGATTATCTACAAGAATGACGATGTATATTCCAAGGGAATCTATAATACTTTCGTTAGCAAAGCCAAAGAACTGAATCTGGAGATCGTCTCCACAACCACCTTCACTGAGGACAGCCAGACCGACTTTTCCGTTCAGCTGGCCGATGCCAAGAAAAATGGCGCCGATTTAATCTTCCTGCCTATGTATTATACCCCGGCCTCTCTGATCTTCCAGCAGGCTAAGTCTATGGACTACTCCCCCAAATACTTCGGTGTGGACGGCATGGACGGCATCCTGACTCTGGAGAACTTTGATAAATCCCTGGCTGAAGGCGTTATGCTCCTGACCCCCTTCAGTGCCGACGCTACCGATGAGCGTACCGTCAACTTCGTCAAGAAATACCAGGAACTATTTAAAGAGACTCCCAACCAGTTCGCCGCCGACGGTTATGATGTGGTGTATGCCTACAAGAAAGCCATTGAGGCTGCCGGCATCACCCCTGATATGAAGGCCGCCGATATCTGTGAGAAACTGGTCCAAGTATTCCCCACTATTTCTGTTGACGGACTTACCGGTGAGAAAATGACCTGGGCCAAGACTGGTGAAGTTTCTAAGAAACCTAAAGGAATGGTCATAGAAAAGGGTACCTACGTCGGTATGGACTAAGAAACTGCTGCCCTTTCAAATGGTTTGTCGAGAGGACTGCCGAGTACATACTCGGCAGCCCTTTATCCGTTATGTGGCCTTTTCCGAATCTGCTCAAACTACGAATATGCTCAAAAAATATGCTCAAACTAAATGAAGGTGTGTGAGTTATGACCTTTCTCTCCTTTCTGATCAGCGGACTCAGTCTTGGCAGCGTCTATGCCATCATAGCTCTGGGCTATACAATGGTCTACGGCATTGCCAAAATGCTGAACTTTGCCCATGGCGATGTGATCATGGTCGGTGCCTATGTTTGCTTCTTCGCTACCACACGGGGGAATCTGCACCCGGTCTTCGGTGTGCTTCTGGCCATGGTGGTATGTACTATCCTGGGGGTGGTCATAGAGCGCCTGGCCTACAAGCCGCTTAGAGCGGCAACCTCCTTGGCCGTGCTTATCACTGCTATAGGTGTGAGCTATTTTCTGCAGAATGCCGCTTTGCTGCTCTGGTCTTCTAATCCCAAGGTGTTCACTTCCGTAGTAGGAAATGGCTCTCTGAAGCTTTTCGACGGCCAGCTGACCATCTCCGTCATCGCCATCGTCACCATAGTCGCCTGCCTGATTATTATGGCCGTGCTGACCTGGTTCACCGGCAAGACCAAAATGGGCAAGGCGATGCGCGCCTGCTCAGAGGACAAGGGGGCGGCTCAGCTGATGGGCATCAACGTTAACTTTACCATCTCCGTTACCTTTGCCATCGGCTCTGCCCTGGCGGCGATTGCCGGCGTTCTCCTTTGCTCCGCTTATCCCACCTTGATGCCCACCACGGGCTCCATGCCCGGCATCAAGGCGTTCACTGCCGCCGTACTTGGCGGAATCGGCTCCATACCCGGCGCTATGATCGGCGGTATCCTGCTGGGCGTCATTGAGATATTCGGCAAGGGTTATATCTCCACCCAGCTTTCCGACGCCATCGTGTTCTCCGTCCTTATTCTTACTTTGTTGGTCAAGCCCACTGGTCTTCTGGGCAAAAAGATCAACGAGAAAGTATGAGGTGGATGCTATGATCGTATTGAAAAAAACTACACGCAACAACCTCTATACCTATGCTTTAGTTATAGTGGCTTATCTTATTGTCCAATTGCTGATCAGCGGCGGCAATATCAGCTCCTCCCTGCAAGGGCAGCTGGTTCCCATCTGCGCCTATGTGATCCTGGCTATTTCCCTGAACCTGACTGTGGGCATACTTGGTGAGCTGTCGTTAGGCCACGCGGGTTTTATGAGTATCGGTGCCTTTGCGGGTGTGGTGGCTTGCATAAGCCTGGAGCAGATCATACCCATCACGATCCTGCGCCTGATCGTATCTCTTATCGTCGGTGCTCTTTTCGCCGGAGTAGCCGGTTTTCTGATCGGGATACCTGTCCTGCGTCTTAAAGGCGACTATTTGGCCATCGTCACTCTGGCTTTTGGAGAAATTATCAAAAATATTATCAACATCCTTTATGTAGGGTTGGATAAAGCAGGACTGCACATTAGCTTCCTTAGCGACTCCAATGCCCTGAACCTTGGTGAAGGCGGCAGAGTCATTATCGACGGCCCCCTGGGCATTACAGGTATACCTAAGCTTTCCACGTTCACCATCGGTTTTGTCCTCATACTGATTACTTTGTTTATCGTACTGAATTTGGTTGACAGCCGTTCGGGACGGGCAATTATGGCGTTGCGCGACAACCGCATTGCAGCGGAGAGTGTGGGTATTCATATCACTAAGTATAAGCTGATGGCTTTTGTCACCTCCGCCGCCCTGGCCGGTGCCGCAGGTACTTTGTTTGCCATGAATTATTCCACCATTATTGCCTCTAAGTTCGGCTTCAACACCTCGATCCTGATTCTTGTCTTTGTGGTCCTGGGAGGTCTGGGTAATATCCGGGGCTCGATTATCGCCGCCACCCTACTTACCATACTCCCTGAGCTGCTGCGTGAATTTAACAGCTACCGCATGCTTTTATATGCCATCGTTCTCATCCTGATCATGCTGGCCACCAACAATGACGCCTTTAAGAGCCATTTGGGAGCTTTAAAAGCAAGGCTGCTTCCTGCAAAGCTCAGAAAAGAAAAGGGGGGCGCGGAAAATGGATAAGGGTGATGTGAACATGCTGCCGGTGCTGGAAGCCCGGGACCTGGGTATAAACTTTGGCGGACTTATGGCTGTCAATGGTTTCAACATGACCATCGGACGTACGGAGATAGCCGGACTCATTGGCCCCAACGGTGCAGGAAAGACTACTGTCTTCAATCTGCTTACTAAAGTATATCAGCCTACCCATGGCACCATCCTGTTGGATGGACGTGACACGCAGAATATGAACACAGTGCAAATCAATAAAGCCGGTATCGCCCGGACCTTTCAAAATATACGCCTTTTCTCGAATCTATCGGTTGAAGACAATGTAAAGCTTGGTATGCATAATCATATCAACTATGGTATGTGGAATGGCATTCTCCGCCTCCCTGCTTACTGGAAAAGCGAGAAGCAGGCCCATGAGAAGGCCATGGAGCTTTTGTCCATCTTCGATATGGAGGGTTTGGCGGGGAAGCAGGCAGGATCTCTGCCCTACGGCGCTCAACGCAGGCTTGAGATAGTCCGTGCCCTGGCCACGAAACCCTTGCTGCTGCTCCTGGATGAGCCTGCCGCCGGGATGAACCCTTCCGAGACAGCCGAATTAATGGATAATATCGTGAAGATTCGTGATACCTTCCAGATCGCAATTATGCTCATCGAGCACGACATGAATCTGGTCATGGGCATCTGCGAGAAAATAAGTGTGCTTAATTTCGGTAAAGTCATCGCCAACGGCAACCCCAGCGAGATCCGGAACAACCCTCAGGTCATCGAAGCTTATTTAGGCAAGAAGAGGGAGGGCTGACCACTATGTTGAAAGTCGATAATATCAACGTTTTTTACGGTGCGATACACGCCATCAAGGGTATCTCCCTGGAGGTCAACGAAGGTGAGATCGTGACTCTGATCGGGGCCAATGGAGCCGGCAAGAGCACCGTGCTCAAGACTATTTCCGGCTTGCTGCGCACCAAGACCGGCGGCATAAACTTCTTGGGCAAAGACATCACTTCCACGCTACCCCACAAGATTGTGGAACGCGGTTTGGCTCATGTCCCTGAAGGCAGGCGGATTTTTCTGCAAATGACCGTCCAGGAGAATCTGGAAATGGGCGCCTACACCCGTCCTTCCGGCGATATCGAGGCCGAGTTGGAAAAGGTCTACGTTCTGTTTCCACGGCTTCTGGAACGCCGCAGACAGGTTGCGGGCACCCTTTCCGGAGGGGAGCAGCAGATGCTGGCCATTGGCCGGGCGCTGATGAGCAAGCCTAAACTTCTGATGCTGGATGAGCCCTCCATGGGCCTTGCGCCGATACTGGTGGAGCAGATCTTCACCATTATTCAGGAGATGAACAAAGCCGGAACCACTATCCTTCTTGTGGAGCAGAATGCCCAGATGGCTTTATCTATTGCTGATAGAGCCTACGTTCTGGAGACCGGCTCCATCTCCATTTCCGGCACCGGCCGGGAACTGGCCGAGAGCGATGAGATCCGCAAGGCTTATCTGGGAGGCTGAGCAGCCTCCCGGAAGCGTTCAGAAAAAATGCTGGAAAAAAATCTGTCCAAAGGTCTTTACTTATAGGCATCTTTTGTGTATACTACAAAAGCGTGAGTGAGACGGCTCACCATCAGTGGCCCATTGGTCAAGCGGCCTAAGACACCGCCCTTTCACGGCGGTAACACGGGTTCGAATCCCGTATGGGTCACCATGTATGCCTCGGTAGCTCAGTCGGTAGAGCAGAGGACTGAAAATCCTCGTGTCGGCGGTTCGATTCCGCCCTGAGGCACCATTTGATTTTAAAGGAAGTTGTTTTTAAGCCATGCTGTATACCAAGCAGTGTGGCTTTTGTATTGGCTGCTGTTCGTGCCTTAACCGGCTTATGCCAAACAATCATTCTATTGTCAATAGACATAAAATAAGCTACACTATAAACTGAATCCTTGTCACATTATGTTTAAACCCCAGATTATATGTAACTGGAGGAAGCCCTGTGAAATTGAACAAAGTGCTGGTGACTGTTGCACTTCTGCTGATTTTCTCAGTCAGTGGTTGCGGCTCCCTTGAAGAGGCTGTTCAGGAGGCCAAAAAGGTGGTTCCAGGCGATTGGGAGGTAATCCATACCCAACAGGTTCAAAATGAGGCGACAATTGTCTTTTATATCAATAATGATGAACTGGGGGCAGGCTTGTTTCAGAAGGATGCCTTTGGTTGGAAGTGGCTGGGAACCGAAGGCGGCTCTTTGGTAACCTATCCGAAAGGATTGTCGTGGCGTTATTCGGATTTAGGGGACAAGTCCACCAAGTTCTATCTTTATTATGGATTTGTGGAAGAACCCAAAATCAGCTCCATTGAAGTGAAGACCACCTGGGGGGAAACCGTTAAAGCAATGATTGTGCAGTCCGGGGAGTATTCCCTTTGGTATGCTATGATCAGCAAAGCTCAGGTTCCCTCGGTTGACGCCGATATTACCGGATACTCGGAAAAAGGCGACGTTCTTTATTTGTTCAGTCAGCCCAAACAAGGAACAGTAACCAAGTAAATTATATTTTGCACACTAACTTGTCCTCATGATATAATGAGTGACGAATTCTTATGTGTTCGAGAGGAGGCTATAAAGATGGCAAAGCATATCCAAACAGTTGTTAAAGCCAATTTAAGTGCAACTTTAAAAACAGGTGGCTGCGGAGAGTGTCAGACTTCCTGCCAATCGGCCTGCAAAACATCCTGCACCGTAGGCAATCAAGTCTGTGTTAAGTAGTATTCGTCAGCAGTGCCCCGACCAGAACATAGTGTGACGAAGTGAAAAGATTAAACATAGGTCGCGAGAACCCACCTGATTCAGGCGGGTTCTGTTTCTATGTTTATCTGTTTAAGAAAGAAGGGAAAACCGACCATGTTCCTTGAAGGATATGATCTTAAAAAAAATGTCCATAGCTACCAACAGGGAGATCTGAAGATTGCCTATGATGTCAATTCCGGCTCCCTGCATATTTTAGATGACACGACCTTTTCAATCCTGAAAGTTCTGGAAAGACTACAGGAGGAGCATCAGCCTTTGGCCAGGGAAACGGTCGCAGCCCTGTTACAGGCAGAGGGTATGCCTCTTCCTCAGGAAGTAGCCGAGGAAATCTTTGCCGAGATGGAAGAGCTGCAGCAGGAGGGTGTCCTGTTCTCTAAGGAAGCCGAAGAGAGAGGCCCTGCCTACCCGGCCAAGCCTATTGTCAAAGCCATCTGTCTTCACGTGGCCCACGACTGCAACCTGCGCTGCAATTACTGCTTTGCCGGAACCGGGGCCTTTGGCGGACAGCGGGGTCTTATGGACGTGGCAACCGGCAAGCAGGCTATCGACTTTGTCCTGGAGGCCTCCGCTCATCGTAAACATTGTGAAGTAGACTTTTTCGGGGGGGAGCCTCTTTTGAACTATCAAATGGTCAAAGAGGTTGTCCGGTACGGGAAAGAGGCGGCCCAGGCTAAAGGCAAAACCATTAAGTTTACCATAACCACCAATGGGGTGCTGCTGAGCGAAGAAATACAAAACTTTCTGGAGCAGGAAGATATCAGTGTCGTCCTCAGCATTGACGGACGTCCGGAAGTCCATGATCGGATGCGCCCCTATGCCAATGGCCAGGGAAGCTATGCCCAAGTAGCTCCGCGCCTGCAGCAGTTTGCCGCGAAACGCCCCGAGAGCTCTCCCTATGCCGTAGGTACTTACTATTATGCCCGGGGAACTTATACCCATTACAACCTGGACTTTGATCAAGACGTCACCCATCTGCTGGATCTGGGTATGAAACAAATATCCCTGGAACCTGTGGTGGCTCAGCCCAGCGATCCCTATGCTTTCCAGGAAGGGGATCTTCCCGAAATTTTAAAGACCTATGATCGCCTGGGGGAAGAGCTGCTGGCTCGCCGGCGTAAAGGTGAAGATTTTAGTTTTTTTCATTTTAACGTAGCCCTGGACCAAGGTCCATGCCTGCCCAAGCGCCTCTCCGGCTGCGGAGCCGGCCATGAATATGTGGCGATTTCACCGGAAGGAGATCTCTATCCCTGCCATCAGTTTGTCGGCCAGGAGGAGTTCAAAATGGGCTCCCTGGGGCAAGAGGGTGTTCCTCTTAATAAGGAGATCATCGCGAAGTTCCGTTCCGCCCATGTCTATAGCAAAGCGGCCTGCCGTCAATGCTGGGCGCGTTTTTCCTGCAGCGGCGGCTGCCACTCGGCCAATCATGCTTTTAGCGGCCAACTTAACGAGGTCTATGCTTTAGGGTGTGAGCTTCAGAAGAAACGCCTTGAAGTAGCCCTCTATATGAAGATCAAAGAGGCATAAAAGATTCTATATGGTTTGTGGAGGGGATAAAAATGACCGTTCTGCGCTCGGCTTGTCCGTTGAACTGTCCAGACAGCTGCGGCTTTGTTGTGGAGTACAGCGAGGATAAAGGACTGCAGGTTCGTGGGGATAAGGAGCATCCTCTAACCAAGGGAATAGTATGTTCAAAAGCTCAGGCTCAGGCGCAACGGGTCTTCTCGGCCGAAAGGCTGCGTTTCCCCCTTCTCAGGGACCGGGGAGGATTGCGGCGGATTTCCTGGGCTGAAGCCAATACTCTCTTAACAGATAAAATCAAAGAGACCCTTGAAGAAGTTGGCTCCTGGGGAATCTTTCACCATTATGATTATGGTCACAATGGGAGGTTAAGAGAGCTGGACCGGCGCTTTTTTCAAGCCTTGGGCGGGGTCACGGAACCCAGAGGAAGTATGTGCTGGGGAGCAGGCTACCGGGCCCAGGAAATTGATTTCGGGGGAGTTCTGGCCGGGGATTGGACCCAGGTCAGCCAGGCCAAGGTCATTATCCTGTGGGGAAGGGATCCGGCCGTTACCAATCTGCATATGGTGCCTCTTTTGCTGGAGGCTAAGAAAGCCGGGGCCAAGATCGTCGTGATTAATCCGGTGCGGGTGAAAAGTGCTGATTTTGCTCAGGATTATGTTCAGGTTCATCCCGGCAGTGACGGCGTCCTGGCCATGGGAATCGCCCATATTATTTTACGGGAAGGCTGGCTGGACTGGGATTTTGTACGCAGGTCCGTCCATGGGCTGGAAGCCTTTGCCCTCAGGGCGAAGGAATACAACCCGGAACGAGTGGCCATGCTGACCGGGATACCGGTGGAAAAACAAGAAGAATTGGCCCAGACCATAAGCCGCACCCGGCCGGTCACGATCCTGGCCGGATACGGCTTACAGCGCTATAGCGGCGGCGGCAATACTCTCCGCGCTATCGATGCTCTTTTAGCCTTGACCGGCAATCTGGGCCAGCCCGGAGCAGGCATCCATTATGGCTATCAATACCATAGCCGTCATCTCAACAAAGTCACCATGGATCCCCAGCATTATCAGTCCCGGACCTTTCCGCATCCATTTCTGGCCGAAGAGATCAGCAAGGCGGATCCCCCGGTTCGCTTGGCTGTAGTGACCCGCTCCAACCCCTTGGTCCAACAGCCTAATTCCCTGCTTTGGCGGGAGGTCTGGGGGAAAATACCCTTTAAGGTGACCTTTGATATCACCCTGACGGAGACGGCCCGCCATTCCGATCTGGTTCTGCCTGTCACCACGGCTTTTGAAGATGAGGACCTGATCGCCACCTCCTGGAGTCCCATCCTTCAGCTTACCCGGAAGATTGTGGAGCCCCGGTATGAAGCGAGATCCGAAGCGGTGATTTTTACGGAGCTGGCCCAGCGTCTGGGTTTGGGAGATGCTTTTCCTTATACCCCGGAGCAGTGGCTGGAATACGTCCTGGCACCCTTGGCCGAGTATGGAATAACTTTGGAGAGTTTAAGGAAAGGCCCTCTGCGGACTCCTTATATCCCTGAAGTGGCCTGGCAGGATTTGCAGTTTAAGACACCCAGCGGCAAGATTGAACTGGCTTCAGAGATCGCCCTGGCTGAATACGGGGATGCCGTAGCTGATCCCCTTCTCGAGGGTTCCCGGGATGCTTTGAACATGAATCTGGAATTTACCAAGACCCCAAGTCAAGGGGAGTATCCTTGGTATCTCATCACCCCTCATCCCCACCATGCCCTTCATTCCCAGTTTCAGGAGGCAGAAGGCTTTCGCCTTTATATCCACCCCCAACTGGCCGAGAAGTATTACCTCTCCACCGGGGATCGGGCCTTGGTAGAGACGGAGCATGGCCAGCTTTTGGCCTGGGTGTCTGTCTCCGGGGACATTCACCCGCAAACGGTGGTTCTGCCCGAGGGGGGCACCGAGGAGGGCTGGGGTGTGAATCAGCTGCTGGCGGGAAAAGCTTCCGATTTTGGCGAAAGCACACCCTACTACGAAGCACGGTGCCAGCTGCGCAAATGGCTGGTGGACTGAGCAGACAGGCCCCCTGTTCTCTTGTGCACAATCCTTTATAGACTAACTTTGGGCAAAATGTTAAAATAAGAGCATGTATAATTAAGATTGCTGGATAGGAAGGGGCGGTTCGGTGCAGAAAAAAACCCAAAAATTAACCGTGTATGTTATTGTGGGCTTATTGATTATCAGCTTGGTAGGAACTTCCTTTATGTTCTTGGGGGATATGCGCCCCACAGTTGGAAAAAACTATCAGGATCAAATTAATAGTTTAAAGCAAGCCCTGGAAGCAAATCCTCAGGATACCCAAACCCGCCTGGCTCTTGCTGACACCTATTATGATTGGGGTATGCAAACATTATCCCAGGATATGGCGGAAGAAAATCTGGCAACAACGACTTCGATACTTCAGCAGGCGGTGACGGAATATCAGGAGGTTCTCAAGACCGAGAAAAATGTCAACATCCTTGTCGATATGGCTACTGCCGCTTTTTACACAAGCCAAAATGAATTGGCCGATCAGACCTTCCAAGAAGCTTTGCAGGAGGATCCGAATTTCTATAACGGTCTTTACAATTACGGGGTTTTCCTGTATTCTCAGGGAGACTACGGCAAAGCTATTGAACAGTGGGAGAAGGCTCTCGCTTTAGAAAACATCTCCGCGGACGATAAAGAGAGACTGGAGAGAAATATTAAGCTGGCCCAGGATGGGATTGTCCAACAATTTCAACAACCGGAAAACGGAGATTCGTCTGGCGCAAACGCTGAGGCTAAATAAGCCTCAGTTTTTCATTTCTAAAGTATTTTGCCGCAAAATTATTTTGAAAATGTTTTTTATAGACAAAGGATTTGATATAATATCTTTGTTTAACGGAAGAGGGGAATTATGTGCATTTAGCGACACTGGCCAGTGGGAGCTCCGGCAATTCCATTGTTGTGGGGCATGAAAAGAGGAATTTTCTTGTTGATTGCGGTATTAGCCTCAAGGCAACCCTACATAATCTAGCCATCCTCGATATAGATCCTTCAGAAATCGAAGGAATTTTCATTACCCATGAACATAGTGACCATATTAAAGGGGTTGGGGCTGTCGCGCGCAAGCTTAAAATCCCCATTTATGCCTCGGCAAAGATCTGGGATGAGTTGAATCCCTCCATAGGAAAACTTAAGGATGAACAACGGGTGGTGGTCAGGGATGCTTTTGCTTGCGCGGGCCTGCGGGTCCGTGTCTTTCCTACCTCCCACGACAGCCGGGAGAGCTTCGGTGTGCGGGTGGAGGTTGAGCAGCCGGTCAGGGGTCAAAGCAAGGCTATTGGGATTGCTACGGATACGGGAATCGTCACTGAAGAGATGCATCAAGCCTTAAAAGGTTGTGACGCTTTAGTGGTGGAGGCCAATCACGACCGGGAAATGCTTTGGCAAGGGGGATATCCCTGGTATCTTAAAAAGCGAATCAGCGGGAATTATGGCCATTTAGAGAACAGTCAGCTGGCTGAAGGCCTTCTGCAGTGGATCGAGGGAAACACCCAGCGCATTGTTTTAGCCCATTTAAGCGACGAAAACAATACACCGGAAACGGCCCTGTCCACCATTTTGCGTATACTCAAAGAATCCCGGGTGGCCAAGGAAAACCGGGATCTAAGATTGCGGGTGGCACCGCGCTATACACCGCATGAACTGATTGTTTTGGAAGAATACTAAGCCGACGAGGAGGTCATGGCATGGGTTATTATGATCAAAACGATTACTCAGACTATTCAGCAAAGAGGCGCAGACCCGGACTTTTCGCTACGATAGCCCTGGCTTTAATCAGTGCGCTCATCGGCGGCCTTATCTCCGTAGCCTTAGTGCCTTCTTTATATGGCAATCAGCCTGGGGGAGGAAAAGAGGTCATTCTCGGCCAAGGATCCTCTGCACCGCCGGTGACGATTACCCAGCCTACCGGATTTCCAACGGTAGAGGTTGCCAAAGCTGTGGGACCCGCTGTCGTAGGCATTGCCAACTTTCAATCCCGGGGCCGGATTTTTGGCGGCGCCGGTCTGACTGAAGCAGGCACAGGTTCCGGTTTTATCATCGATGCCCAATACGGTTATATTGTTACCAACTACCATGTCGTCGCCAATGCTTCAAAACTAATGGTGAGCTTGGCCGACGGAAGAAATGCCGAGGCCACTTTAGTGGGCCAGGACCCGCGTACAGACCTGGCGGTGCTCAAAATTACCGCAGACGGACTTACGGTGGCACAGCTGGGCAACTCGGAGCAAGTCCAAGTGGGGGAACCGGTAGTGGCTATTGGCAACCCCGGTGGGGAGGAATTTGCCCGTTCCGTGACTCAGGGTGTTGTGTCGGCCAAGAACCGGATTTTGTTAATCGAGGGAGAGTCCAGTTTTAACTTAATTCAGACCGATGCTGCCATCAACCCAGGCAATAGCGGTGGTCCTCTGGTCAACTACAACGGCCAGGTGGTGGGGATCAATTCAGCTAAAAATGCGGAAGCCGGTTTTGAGGGCATGGGCTTTGCCATCCCGATTACGGATGCCATACCCGTTATCGAACAGCTGATTGCCAAAGGTTACTTCAGTCATCCCGGATTTCTGGTCTCCATCGACACCCGCTATACACCAGAATGGGCGGCCCAAAGAGGTTGGCCTGCCGGTGCCTATATCTCCAATGTGGACCCCAGCGGCCCGGCGGCTCAAGCCGGTATCCAGGCCGGGGATGTTCTGGTGAAGATTGAGGGAGTCACGGTCAGGAGCTCCCTGGAATTAACCCATGAGTTATTTAAGTTTAAACCGGGAGATACCGTTACGGTGACCTATTACCGTAATGGGCAAAATACCGATGTTCAGGTGAAATTGGTTGAGATCATCGCCAACTAGGCGATTCAGGGCGGCTATATAATTGGGGGGAGGATATGAACAGTGATCACCCTCCCTTTGTTTTTTACATAATATAATGTAAATCAGTAAGGAGTATCATATCACAATGCTGCAGATTAAGATCGTGGCGGTAGGAAAGATCCGGGAAAGATTCCTTATGGAAGGGATTAAGGAATATGCTAAGCGTTTAAGTGCTTATATCCGCCTGGAGATGACGGAGATTGCCGATGAACCTTGTCCGGAGCGTCTTTCCCCCGCTGATGAAGAGCGGGTCAAAGATAGAGAAGGTGAACGGCTTCTGAAAGGGATCGGCCCTCAGGAGCATGTTATTCTCCTTGATTTGCAGGGAAAAGAATTCACTTCGCCGGACTTCTCTGAATATATGGATGACCTTGCCTTAATGGGAAAAAGCAGCGTAACTTTTATCATCGGCGGTTCCTTGGGGGTCTCTGGGGAAGTAAGGAAAAGAGCGGATTACCGCTGGTCTTTTTCCCGTCTGACTTTCCCCCACCCTCTGATGAGGCTGATGCTGCTGGAGCAGATCTATCGGGCCATGCGCATCAGCAAGGGGGAGCCTTATCATAAATAGGGAGGAGAATAGAGGAACTTATCCAAACTGAAATTTCCAAACGTTTGGAAATTTGAAAAACAGGACCTGTCCCCCTGATTCCCCCCGAAATTCCCAAGCGCTTGGGAATTTACCAGCGCAAAGAACCCTGGTCACTCCAAGGAGCGGCCAGGGTTTCTTTTAGTGCTTTATTATTTTGTATAATTATCAAAATAGCCTTTGATATAGACAATAGGTGTCCCTTTATCACCGCTGCCGGAGGTTAAATCCGATAAGGAACCGATGAGATCCGTCAGCCTGCGGGGAGTGGTCCCTTGAGCTTCCATGGACCCGACCAGGTCCTCACATTTATTTTGAATATACTCTGAGATAGCCAGTTTCTGGTCCTCTCCGCAAAGATGGGAGAAATTATTGTCGGCCAGGTATTTTAATTTCACTTCGTTGGGCGTGCCGTCAAGCCCGGCAGTATAAGCGGGGGAAACCACCGGATCGGCCAGCTCCCAGATCTTCCCGACGGGATCTTTAAAGGCTCCGTCACCGTAAACCATGACCTCCACTGTTTTACCCGTTTGTGCTTTGATTTCCGCCTGAATGCCGTCAACGATAGGCTGACAGTTATTCGGGAATAGCTTGACCCGCTCTTCGGTTGCTTTATTGGACCCCAGGAGGCCGTACTTTTCGTTACAGCCGCTGCCATTGATGGATTCGGTCAAAATCTCATCGAGGCCATAGACTTTTTCAGCACCATTGTTTTTCAGGATGCGTTTGGTCCGGAAGCGGGAGTGAATATCACAGGTTAAGACCTGGTTGGTGTAATTTAAAATAGTTTTGGGATGATTGGAAAAGATGATTTGGCAGGTTGCCCCTTCTGACTCAATCAAGTTTCGGTAGTATTCGATGTAGTCAATACCGGTGAAGGGATGCTTGATATAACCGAAATGCCGGCGGAATTCAGCTTCAGTCAGGACATCGGTCCAGGGATTGATGCCTTTTTCATCCAGTTTATCAAGGTCCACAAGGTGGTTGCCCACTTCATCTGAGGGATAGTTCAGCATTAAGACAACCTGTTTTATCCCTTTGGCGATTCCCCGTAAACAGACGGCAAACCGGTTGCGGCTGAGGATGGGAAAAATAACTCCTACCGTCTCCGCGTCGAATTTAGCCTTAATATCCGTGGCAATATGGTCAATGGTAGCATAGTTTCCCTGAGCACGGGCTATAATGGATTCTGTGATCGTGACAATATCACGATCCTCGATCAAAAAGCCTTCAACTTTTGCTGCATTGAGGACAGTATCCACAACGATCTGTTGAATATTACACCCTTGGTTAATGATCGGCCCGCGAAGTCCGCATACTGTAGTTCCAACGACTCTTTCCAATGCGCTCTCTCCTCTGATCAGAGTATAGTCTGCCTAAAGCAAGTAGAAATTTTCAATCAACTCTACTATACTCTTGAATAAGGGTATAAGTAAAATTAATATTCATAATATCTGATACAAGGAGAGCTAATATGATTGGCAAATTAGATTTATATCGCATCTTCAATGCAGTAAGCAGGAATAAAAGCTTTTCCAAAGCAGCCCAGGAACTCTATATGACCCAGTCGGCTGTCAGTCAAGCCATTGCCAAGCTGGAGAGTGAATTGGAAGTACAGCTTTTTTATCGGACCTCAAGGGGCGTCCTCTTGACCAATGAGGGAAATCTTTTAAATGAGCATGTGAACTCCGCCCTGGGCATGATCCATGCGGCAGAAGATAAAATCCTTGAATTTAAAGAATTAAAAGCCGGACAATTGCGGATCGGGGTTGGCGATACCATCACCCGTTACTTTTTGCTGCCTTACCTGGAGGAATTCCACAGTGCCTACCATAGCATCAAGCTCAATATACTCAATGGCACGACAACAGAGATCCAAGACTTTATCAAGTCCGGAAAAGCAGATGTAGGAATCTGCAATTTGCCGATTCAGGATGAAAGCCTGTACGTCATCCCCTGCAGAGAGATTCACGACATCTTTGTCGGCGGGGAAAAATATAAAGACATGACGGTAAAACCCATTCCCTTCAAGCAGCTTATGGAACTACCGCTGATCTTTTTGGAGGAGAAATCAAATTCCCGAAACTATGTGGAGAGTTTCCTGAAAAAGGAGGGCTTTCCCCTTTCCCCCGTATTTGAGCTGGGGTCCTATGATCTGATGCTGGAGTTTGCCAAAATAAACTTAGGAATTGCCTGTGTCATTAAAGAGTTTTCCGAAGACTATCTGGCTAATGGCAGCTTGTATGAGCTGAAGCTGGAAGAAGACATTCCGAAAAGAAGTATCGGCTTATGTTATCTAAAAAGTGTCCCATTGACACCTGCAGCTAAGAAATTTGTCGAGAGTATCATTTTACCCTCATGAGAAACATTTAACATGCTTCGGCGGGAAAAGTAAAATACATTGTAGATATGCCCCCCATAAGTGCAGCTTTCGTCATCGACATAAATAAGCTGAGATAAACAAAGTTATCTCAGCATTAAAAACCAGGCCTTGCCTTACTAGGACCTGACTTCTGCTTTCCGGGAACAGGTGGCCCTGATGACTCTGATAAATTCCTTTTCAATCATGCAAAGATGATGGCGATCCGACCAAATTAAGACTACGGATACATCCAAACGGGCATCACTGAGCGGGATTTTTTTTATTTTACTGGTTTTCATATACTCATCAGCCATAAACTGTGGGACAAAAGCAATAGCATCGCCCTGTGTCAGAATCTTTTCCATCATCTCTAAATTATCGACCCGATACGAGACATTGAAAGAGCCGTGTTTTTGCAGCAGACTTGATACACCACATTCAGTAATGTACTCGGTGTTGTACAGAAGAATGGGCAAGGATAAGGCTCTTTTCAGTGTTATGGTCGATTCAGAAGCCAATTTACGATTACTTCCTGTAATCACGACAAATTCATCGACAAAGAGTTCGATAGATTGCATATCCTTTGATTTGCGAAAGGCATCGGTACTTAAAATTATACCAAAATCCGCCTTCCCCTTTTCAATGTCCTGCAAGATATTATTGGACTCCCCCACTTTAAGCAAAACATTGACTTTCGGATGATTGTACTTGAAAGTAGTTAAGATATCTGGCATGATCGTAATGTTGACGCCAGGATCGGCGGCAATAGATATATTGCCATTGAGCACAAGGGAGTTACCGTGGGCAATGGCTTTAATATCGTCAATTCCGCTTAGCACTTCCTTAGCCTTGACGATAATAAGCTCCCCCACGTCCGTTAAATAAGCGCCAGAATTTGTCCTTTTTAACAGAACTACACCAAGTTCATCTTCGAGCTTACTGATAGCAGAACTAAGAGCAGGCTGCGAAATGTGGGAACGTTCCGCGGCAAGGGAAATGGACTTAGATTCGTTGACAGCAACTAAATACATTAATTGTTCTAGACGCATTTTAATTACCTTCTTCTAGTATTTACCTTTTATAGGGTATTTTTACTTTGAATAAACCCGCGGACTGAGCCTGACTAAATTATACGAATTTGAGATTAAAATAACAATACTCAATAAGCAGTATTAGCAAAAATTATAATTGTTTAATGTGTTGGTTATAGGGGGCATAATCATTAAGTATTTTACAGGAAAAAAAGGATTGCTTATAATGTGGGCAAGTAAAAGATATCACAAGGACAATCAAAGATCCAATTATTTGACCAAGGAGGGATAAAAATCAGTAGGTATCAGGGGCTTCCTCATTGTGGGAAATTTCTGAGTTGGGGGAATTATGGAAAGTTATGAGCAGGCAGATGCTCTTAATAAACTTCCTGAGCTCTTCCCTGGTGAACGATAACACGTTCACTATTAAATAAATGTGAGGACACCTTGCCGAAGATTCAGCAGATAGTTGGAGACGAAGCAAAATTTATAAAAGGAGTATGAAATCTATGAAGAGAGCGGCACTAACCGATAAACTATTGGTGCTAGGGGTCGACGGTATGGACCCAAGAATTAGTCGCAAATACCTGGCTGAAGGGAAAATGCCTAATTTAGAAAAATTTATTGCCAAGGGATCAGCCAGAAAGGATTTACAGCTTCTGGGAGCTATTCCAACCATTACACCACCTTGTTGGACGACTCTTGCTACAGGCGCTTATCCGGGAACTCACGGCATCACCTGTTATTGGAGACAATCGCCGGAAAGCCTGGACGCGGTGGTTTACAATATGGACTCCCGCAATTGCACTGCCGAACAAATCTGGAATATTACTTCTGAAGCCGGCCTGAAGACTCTGGTCTGGCATTGGCCGGGGAGCTCCTGGCCCCCAACCTCCCACAGTGAAAATTTAAGTGTGGTCGATGGTACCCAGCCCGGTTCTGTCAACATGGGCGTTGCCCAGCTTGACTGGGAAAAAGTCATTGTAGCCTCACCGGAGATTAAAGAAGTCCGCTATGCACCAAGAGTAGATAAGCCGGCAGGGGTAGGCTGCATTATTACGGATTTGGAAGATACTTTGGATGATGAAGTCGATGATGAAATGATGGAACTTTGGTGGGGTGATACTGCCCGCCAAGGCGGCGAAATCCGTACCTATGTCATGGATGATGAAGATACCGAAGTGGTGATCGGCAGCAAAGTAGCCTATGATATCGTCAACTCTCCTCTCAAGGAGGCGACAGGCTGGAGCAATGCCCCGGAAGGAGCTAAAGAATTCACGATTCTGACCTCCGGCGGTATCGTAAGACGCCCTGCTTTGATTCTCAAGAATGAAAACGGAGAATACGATCGAGTAGCTGTTTACAAGAACAAAAAAGCGGAACAGCCTATCGTTATTTTAGAGAAAGACAAAATGGTAACAGGCATTATTGATGATGTGACCAAAAAAGAAGTCACTAAACCTGCCTGCCGTTCCATGAAGATCTTAGAACTTGATCCGGCCGGTAATAACGTGAGAGTCTGGATCAGCAATGCTCTTGATATCAGCAATGATCAATTATGGCATACCAAAGACCTTTATCAGGATATTATAAGCAATGTCGGTCATGTCCCGCCGGTCAGCCTGATTGGCGGAGAAGATGCTGAATTGGTTCGGGAAATCTTTGAGCCTTCCTGGGCAATTTACGATAAGTGGCAGGCAGATTGTCTCAATCATTGCATTAAAGAAAAAGGGTATGAAGTCGTATTCTCCCATCTTCATAATATCGATTGTGCCGGTCACCAGTTATGGCATCTGGGCAAGACCCTGCCGCCATGGGATCACACAGATGAAGTAGTTTACCAAGGGTTCATCGAAAAGTTCTATACCCAAACCGACGATTATTTCGGGGAATTCCTTCATCTGCTGGACGAGGGCTGGACAGTGCTGATCGTCAGTGATCATGGTCTGATTGTTGGGGAAAACGTACCTCCCATTCTGGGAGAATACGGCGGCCTTAACACCAAGGTCATGGAAGATCTGGGTTACACCGTCATGAAAAAAGATGAAAACGGCAACTCCCTCAGAGAAGTGGATTGGGAAAAAACCAGGGCTGTCCAGATCCGCAGCAACTACATTTATATCAATCTTAAGGGCCGGGATAAATACGGGATTGTGGATCCGAAAGATAAGTACGATTTAGAGGAACAGCTCATCTCCGATTTGTATAACTACCGGGATGAGAGAACCGGCAAGCGTGTGGTCGGCATCTGCCTGAGAAATAAGGATGCTGTGCTGATCGGCACCAATGGCCCGGAATGCGGTGATATTTTCTTCTCCATCGAAGAAGGATACAACCGATTGCATGGAGATAGCATCTCCACTTCCGAAGGATATTTCGAAACATCTGTTTCCCCCATTTTCGTGGCGGCCGGCAGTGGGATTAAATCAGGATTTACCACAGAGCGGGTCATCCGCCAAGTTGATGTAGCACCTTCAGTTTCCGTACTGCTCGGATTGCGGTTCCCTGCCCAATGCGAAGGGGCCCCAATTTATCAGATTTTCTCCGAAGATATTTAGATTGAATTGACCAGGGGCTGTTGCAATGTTAAAAGAACCTGTCGCCGTACACTTTTCTCTTAACGTTTTACAACAGCCCCCCATTTTTGCTATAAGTTATGTGTGAAAGATGGCAAATTTCTGTTTAATCTTTAAAAAGGAGGTAAGCATAGCGATACTAAAGCGGATAACCCAGGGATCTTAGTGGGCATCAGCATAGGATTGTTTTTCACGGACCTGAAAATACCAAGAAGGTAATAACCAAGGATTTTGCTTTCGTAACACATACTATAGATAGACACGTGGAATTTATCAGCTGACTTATCTTCTTAAACCCGGTTCTCAGATTAAATCACAAGAAAGGGTGAAAAACTTGTTACAAGAGAAGCTGGAGAAAATACCCAAATCCAAGAGTGTAGATGCTCGTATTAATCCTGTTGTTTTCTGGGGCAGCGCTATCTTATGTGTGGCGCTATATGCCCCGATGATGATTTTCGGCACAGAACTACAGCCCTTTGTTGCAGCCGCATTGAAAGCGATCACCTATAGAATGGACTGGTTATGGTTATTATTTGCTTTGGGTTGCGTCATATTTTCACTGTGGTTGGCTTTTGGCAGATATGGCAATGTCAAATTGGGTGGACCCGATGATAAACCTCAATTCTCAAACTTCAGCTGGATATCGATGATGTTCACAGGCGGTGTGGGAGCAGGGCTGGTTTATTGGACCATGGCTGAGCCTATCTTTTATCTTAAGTGGCCTCCTTACTGGGGTGAGGCATTTTCAGCGCAAGCTGCCCAATTCTCTCTTGCTTATGGAATATTTCACTGGGGTATTTCAGCCTGGGCTATCTTTGTCCCGGGAGCCATCGCCTTCGCTTACATGATTTATGTAAGGAAAAAGCCCTATTTTTACCCAAGCTATGCTTGCCGGGGAATCTTGGGAGACCGGGTTGACGGCTGGCTGGGCAGAGTTATCGATATCTTTGTTATTATCGGTCTGGTAGGCGGATTAGGAACCACCTTAGGAACGGTTGTCCCCATGATATCAGCGGTAACCGCCAATATGCTGGGTGTCGAGGATTCTATGACGGTAAAAGTTGGGGTCACCCTGGTGATTGCGGCGGTATTTGGCTATAGTGCTTACTCAGGGTTAAATAGCGGCATTAAGAAATTATCGGAATTAAACAGTTGGCTCTGTATGGGATTACTGGCTTTTGTGATGCTTGTAGGCCCCACGCTGTTTATGTTATCCATGTATGTTGACAGCATAGGGGTTTGGGCGACTAACTTTTTACGGATGAGTTTGTATACAGATCCGATTACCAAATCAGGCTTTCCTCAGGACTGGACAGTATTTTATTGGGCCTGGTGGGCTGCATGGGCCATGTACTTCGGATTATTCGTGGCCAGAATCTCCAGGGGAAGAACGATCAGAAATGTTGTTGTCAATATGATGATCGTAACCACCATCGGCTGTTCACTGTTCTTCTTGGTATTTGGTGGCTATGCAGTCGATCTTCAGCTTAATCAAGGAGTGGCCCTTGATCAGACTTTGGCTGAGTTCGGTGGCGGGGCAATGATCACCCAAGTCCTAAATACCTTGCCCTTAACGGCCATAGTGATTCCCTATTTCTTATTTGTAATGCTTATTTTCCAGGCTACGACCATCGATTCCAATGCCTATATTATTTCCATGATCGCCTGCAAAGAGGTTAAGAATGATCAGGAATCCCCCCGCTGGACCAGACTTTTCTGGTGTTCAGCCTTGGCTGTGATCGGAGTGGCGATCATGACGGTGGGCGGATTACCGGTAGTGCAGCTCTCCTCTGTTGCCACCAGCGTACCTACTATAATTATTATCGTTATCTTAGGGATGTCCTTATGCAAGTGGCTTAAGGAGGATTTCGGCAAAGAAAAAGAAGTCCAGGTTATCGATTATCCGGAAGAAGACTAATCATAATTAATTCCTGCAACTTAACTAAGCGGCTATCAGGGCTTTCGTTTCTGATAGCCGCTTTTTTCACTCTCCGCCGGTGCTACACCTCCGATTATATCCCGTATAAGTGTTTAGTATATTACAGTTATCCCGGTAGGCACTATAATAAAAGTAACATGTGCAATCCTACACAACTTAATATTGAACAAAATTCGGGCAAATAAGCTGAAAAGTACCAACGGGTTTAACATTATAAAAAGAGGAGCAATTTATGGAGTACTTTGGCGAAGAAGCATTAGGACTTATTGAAACCCGGGGAATGGTACCGGCCATTGAAGCAGCGGATGTCATGTGCAAAACTGCAGATGTAGTGCTTGTTTCCTATGAAAATATCGGCTCAGGACTTGTTACCGTGATGGTGAAGGGCGATGTGGCCGCAGTGAGATCGGCGGTAGAAAAAGGTGCAGCGGCCGCCGCCGCAATTGGAGAACTGACGGCTGCTCATGTTATGCCGCGTCCTGTCAGCCGGGTGGGCAAGATTGTTTCACGGCATGATATCGATGCTTAACACTGAAGGTTTTGGAGGAATACCCCGTGGAGAGAAATGATGCATTAGGGTTTATAGAGACCTATGGTCTGGTTTCGGTGCTGGAAGCTGCGGATGCTATGTGCAAGGCTGCAGAAGTGGAATTGGTGGGTTATGAGAATGTGGCCTCAGGTCTGATCTCCGTGGTTGTCCGCGGCGATGTGGGGGCAGTGAGAACGGCGGTAGAGGCCGGCATCGCCGCAGCCAGCAAGGTGGGCCAAATTTATAGCACCAATGTGATTGCCAGACCCCATCCCGATGTGGAGAAAATTGTGGCCAAACACCTTATTGACTGGTAAACAGTGCAGTTTTGCTGGTGCTATTCAATCCTCAAGTGGAAAGGGGGATAAAGAATGAATCGAATGGACAATGATTTGCTTGCAATTCAAGAAGCACGGATTCTGATCGAAAACGCCCGTGAAGCGCAGAAAGCTTTGGCCACCTTTTCCCAGGAAAAGCTGGACCGGATTGTGGAGCGTATGGCTGGGGAAGCGGTGAAATACGCCCGGGAGCTGGCTATGATGTCCCAGGAAGAAACGGGATTCGGAAAATGGCAGGACAAATATATCAAAAATATTTTTGCCAGTGATTTTCTCTGTAAGAAAATCAGGAAGATGAAAGTTGTCGGCATTATTGCCGAAGATAAAGAGAATCAGACCCTGGATGTGGGTGTACCCGTGGGAGTCATTGTCGCTTTGCTTCCTTCCACCAATCCTGTATCCACCGCCATCTATAAAACCTTAATCGCTATCAAATCAGGCAATGCCATTGTTTTTTCACCTCATCCCAAAGCGAAAAAGACCACCAGAAGAGTGCTGGAGATACTGGTGCGGACCGCTGAAGCCAGCGGACTGCCCTGCGGGGCCATTGGCTATCAGAGAACCCAGGCCCTTGAAGGGACACTGGGACTGATGAATCATAAAGATACAGCCCTGATCATCGTTACAGGAGTGCCCAAGCTGGTCAAAGCAGCTTATGCCGCCGGAAAACCGACCATTTATGGCGGACCTGGGAACGGCCCGGCCTTTATAGAGCGTTCAGCCGACATAAAACAGGCGGTTGCGGACATTATTACCAGCAGAACCTTTGATCACGGCATCGTGTCGGCCTCAGAACAATCCGTTGTAGCTGAGGAATGCATTGCCGACGAAGTAAGACAGGAACTCAGGGGGAATGGCGGCTACTTTCTGTCCGAAGGGGAAGCGGAGCAACTCGGCAAGCTCTTTCTGCGCCCTGACGGCAGCGTCAATCCGGACATCGTCGGTAAATCGGCTGTGGAGCTGGCCAGGAAAATCGGTATCACCGTTTCGGAAAATACCAAGGTTCTCATTTCTGAACAAAAATTTGTCTCACCGGCTAACCCTTATGCTAAAGAAAAACTCTGTCCGGTATTGGCTTTTTATGTGGAGAAGGATTGGTTCAACGCCTGTGAAAAGTGTATCGAACTGCTCCTCAACGATGGCCGGGGGCATACCCTCGTCATTCATTCACGGAATGAGCAGGTAATCAGGGAATTCGCCCTGAAAAAACCCGTATCGAGAGTACTTGTGAATACCCCCGCCACTTTGGGAGGAATCGGAGGGACAACCAATCTCTTCCCGGCCTTGACTCTCGGCTGCGGTGCAGTGGGCGGCGGATTCACTTCAGATAATGTCTCACCGCTGAATTTGATTAACATCCGCAAGGTGGGCTATGGGGTAAGGAAATTGGAGGATATAACCTGTGGTGTGCAGGCTGAATCAGCGGGACAGCAGGAAAGTCTTTGCTCGGGCACAGGTTACTCTAAGGAAAGCACCCAGGATCTCAACGTGCTGTTGGAAAAACTGCTGGAACAGCTTATACCTTATCGAAATACTTAAAGAGCTAATGAGTAAAGGGAGGGCAAAGGATGGATATCAAAGAATTCTCGGCAAAGTTTGCCGATGTTACTAAGAACTTATCTCCGGAAGAAACAACCGTTGTGATGAAACTATTCCAAGGGATCGCCAAGGAACTGGCAGCAAATTCTGCATCTCCGTCGCAGCAGGACAGCAAGTCTCCTGTCTACGAAGGGGAGATCACCGGTCTTACGCCACGTTTAAGCAATCTGCGCACAGCCTATTTGCAGGCTAAACCCAGTGTCAGCATCTATCGGGCCAGAGCATTTACTGAAGTGACCAAAACAAATCCCGGCTTGCCAAAGATTCTGCTCCGGGCCAAGTGTTTCAGGAGAGCCTGTGAGACAGCCCCCCTCCTTATTCAAAAAGACGAGCTCATTGTGGGGCATCCTTGCGGAAAACCGCGGGCCGGTGCTTTTTCACCGGATATTGCCTGGAGATGGGTAAGGGATGAATTGGATACCATGGCCACCCGGCCCCAGGATCCCTTCCAAATCAGTGAAGAAGATAAGCGCATCCTCCGGGAAGAAATCTTCCCTTTCTGGGAAGGGAAAAGCGTGGATGAGATTTGTCAGAAACAATACGAAGATGCCGGGATCTGGTCCTTTTCCGGGGAGTCCTTTGTCAGTGATCTTTCCTACCATCAGATCAACGGCGGCGGTGATACTGCTCCCGGATATGATGTGATCCTGATTAAAAAAGGGATCAAAGGAGTACGACAAGAAGCAGAGGATAGATTGAGCAAGTTGTCCATGGAAAACCCGGATGATCTCGACAAGATTTACTTCTATAAAGCGGAGATTGAGACTTGCGACGGTATTCTGGCTTATGCCCGGCGGCTTTCCGATTATGCCCGGGAATCAGCCGACCGGGAAGTGGATTCTGTACGGAAGCAAGAATTGCACAAGATCGCTGATGTTTTGACCTGGGTTCCCGCTAATCCGCCCCGTACTTTCCATGAGGCTCTCCAATCGATTTGGACCCTGGAATCGCTGTTTGTCGTTGAAGAGAACCAGACAGGCATTTCTCTGGGACGTTTGGATCAATATATCTACCCCATGTTCAAGGCCGATATGGATGCCGGCCGGCTCAACAAGCTGGAAGCCTTCGAATTGATGAGTTGTTTCCTGATCAAATGCTCGGAAGTGATGTGGCTGTCCAGCGAACAGGGCGCCAAATATTTCGCCGGTTATCAACCCTTCATCAACTGTACTGTAGGCGGGCAGAAGCGAACCGGAGGGGATGCTACCAACGAGCTGACCTATCTGATCATGGATGCCGTTCGTTTTACCAAGATGTATCAGCCCTCCCTGGCCTGCCGGATTCATAATCAATCCCCCCAAAGGTATCTGAAAAAGATTGTGGAAGTGGTGAAAGCCGGATTGGGATTCCCCGCCTGCCACTTTGATGACAGTCATATCAAAATGATGCTGGCCAAAGGCTTCAGCATCGAAGATTCCCGGGATTATTGCCTGATGGGCTGTGTGGAACCTCAGAAATCCGGCGGTATCTATCAGTGGACTTCCACCGGCTATACTCAATGGCCCATCGCCATCGAATTTGTTCTGAACCGCGGGGTCATGAAATGGCGGGGCACCATGGAAGGTCTTGACACCGGCGATCTCGATAACTTCAAGACTTATGAAGAATTTGATGCCGCCTGCAAGCAACAAATAGAGAACATTATTCGCTTATCAGCCATTGGCACCATCATCAGTCAGCGTGTTCATAGAGAGCTTGTTCCCAAACCCCTGATGTCCCTGCTGGTGGAAGGCTGTATGGAAAAGGGGACGGATGTGACCAGCGGTGGAGCCCGGATCAATTTTGGTCCCGGATTGATCTTCTCCGGCCTGGGAACCTATGCAGACTCCATGGCGGCCATCAAAAAGCTGGTCTTTGAAGAAAAGAAGTACACACTGAAACAAATCAGGGATGCTCTCAATGCCAATTTTGAAGGCTATGAAGCATTGCGGACCGATTGTCTGAATGCGCCGAAATACGGAAATGATGATGATTATGCCGATTTAATTGCTTCAGATCTGATCCTTTGGACCGAACGGGTGCACAATTCTTTCAAAATGCTCTTCTCACATTTCACCCATGGCACCCTTTCCATCTCCAACAACACTCCCATCGGTGAAATCACGGGCGCTACCCCCAACGGCCGACTGGCCTGGACACCGCTGTCCGACGGAATCAGTCCCACCCAGGGTGCGGATAAGTTTGGACCCACCGCCATCATCAAATCCGTCAGCAAGCTGAGCGTCGAGTCCATGAATATCGGCATGGTTCATAATTTTAAACTATTGCGCGGTATTCTGGAAACCCCGGAAGGGGAAAACGGCCTGATCACCTTGCTCAGAACAGCCTCCATCCTCGGCAATGGCCAGATGCAATTCAGCTATGTGGATAATGAAGTCCTGAAACGGGCTCAAATCGAACCGGATAAATATCGGGATCTCATCATTCGGGTGGCCGGATACAGCGCCTACTTCGTGGAATTGTGCAAAGAGGTTCAGGATGAAATCATCAGCCGGACCGTTCTGGAACATTTTTAAAAGGTAGTTTCTAGAGATGGAGACATTATGAATACTGAAATTTGCAGCATTTTAGAACGGCAGGCGAGGATCTTCAATGTTCAGAAGTATTCTCTCTATGACGGGCCGGGCATAAGAACACTGATTTTCTTCAAAGGCTGCCCCCTGAGATGCAAATGGTGTTCCAACCCTGAGGGACTTGAGCGAAAATATCAGGTCATGTATATGGAGGACTCATGTATTCATTGCGGCAATTGCATTCCCGTTTGTCCTGTCAACATCCATTCTTTTGCCAACCGTGACGGCGAGAAGGTACCCACTCACTATGAACCGCCGAAGCATACCATCAACCGGAGTATTGATTGTGTGGGCTGCCGCAAGTGTGAAACAATCTGTCCGAAAAAAGCACTCTCCATCGCCGGTACGGATCTGAAAATCTCCGAGGTGCTGGAAATCATCCAGCAGGATGCACTCTTCTACCTGAGCTCAGGCGGAGGAGTCACCCTTGGGGGAGGGGAAGTAACGGCCCAGCCTGAATTTGCCACCAATCTGCTCATGGAATGCCAACGGATGGGAATCAATACCGCCATCGAAACCTGTGGGTATGCCAAGCTGGATACTTTGCTCATGATCGCTCAGTTCACCGATTTGTTTCTGTATGATCTTAAGCATATCGACCCGGAGCGGCATTACGAACTGACAGGGGTAAGGAATGAACGGATTCTGGATAATCTGACCGAGTTGATCCACCGGGGATTCAATATCAAAATCAGAATGCCCCTGATCAGAGGAATGAATGACAGCCAGGACACCATCCGCCGCACCATGGAGTTCCTTCAACCGTTCAGCAGCTGCAAGAACTTTCAGGGAATCGACCTGCTGCCCTATCATAAGTTAGGGATTAACAAATATAAGCAGTTGGATATGAATTACACCATTACTGAGGATTTGAGCTTTAAGGCCGAAGAGCTGGATGAGATCGCCCGCATTATTGGGGGGTATGAGTTGCAGGCCGCTGTGATCAGACATTAGCTGGGGCGGACTTCGCAGGTCATGCCGGAGGGGAACGGCGCGGGGTGAAAAGGCAGTTCGGGTCGCGTAGCTTTACGCACAACGCGTACTCCATAGCTCCGGGGCTGGTTCACTCGCTTTCTTAACAGCTCATCTGCGGCGGATAAGCATGCTTTGGGGAATGCCGCCTTGAGCGAAACTGACCTGCGCCGCGCAGTTTTCTTCTGTGGTATTGCGGCTTGGGCGAAAGCCTCATCCGGCTTTCGTCACCGGACACTTTCGTGCCAAACCTCAGGGTAATACCTGATGTGAACCGTGGCTCCGCTACGTTAAGAAAGCCTCGTTCACCCCACCGCCCCTCTGCTAAATCCGTTCGCTTTTGTACGTAAAGCTACGCTTCCGGGTCCCTTTCTCAGCACTGCTTTCGGGACTTTTGCAGAACTTAACGGGGTCATCTTTAAAGTGTTTCTCAGCAGCCGGTCGGCCTGGGCAGCCGACCAAGGGGTAGTCAGCCAAAACAGCCGGCCATGCCGCCACCAGCGGCCCGGCAAAGACGGAAAAAACGGGCCTGGACCAAGAGACTCATCTTGCAACATGCAACGACCTGCCCGCTCACTCCCGAAAAACGGCCCAAGGATTTTGATTTACACAAGGGAAGCGACTTTAAGCGAGCGGAAACAAAACTTCGCGAAAAGCCTGCAGCGGAGAAAGGTTGGAAACAGGACGTTTCCAACCCGCCATTGAGCAGGAGCGATTTGGCGGGGGACCTTTCGGAGCGGAGGGCTTGAGCGGTAGTTTTGTCCGCGCAGCTTATGGAGCGACCGGTGTAAAGCAAAATCCTGGAGACCATTTCCGGGACCCACAGAGCCTGCCGGAACCTTAAGAAGCCCCGCTGAAATCTTACGAAGCCCCACCAAACCCGGCTGCAAAGCCATTATCCGAACGGAGGGATTGTATGAGCACTACCGACGACTTCGACAGAAAACGGATCATCCAGGAATACGTCCCCGGCAAGCAGGTCACCCTGGCTCATATCATCGCTTCACCGGTACAAGACCTATACGAACGCCTGGGCATTGAAGAACGCGGCGCGATTGGGATCCTAACCCTCACTCCCAGTGAGACGGCGATTATCGCCGCTGATATCGCCACCAAGGCCTCTGATGTGGAGATCGGATTCTTAGACCGCTTTACCGGTTCCTTGGTTATATCCGGGGATGTGGCAAGTGTGGGAGCCGCCATGGCAGCCATCAATGACACCCTGGAAAAACTGTTGAACTTTACTCCGGCTAGGATAACCAGCACATGAAAAAGCGCATCATGATCGTCGGACCCACCCAGGCCGGCAAATCCACCCTGGCGAATATCCTCAATGATACCTCCAGACCCTTGAAGAAAACCCAGGATGTCATTTATGGGAAGAATACCATTGACACTCCCGGCTCATATATTGAAAACCCTTCTATGTATAAATACCTGATTGCTACTGCTCAAACGGCATCCCATGTGCTCCTGCTCATCGACTCATCCAGGCCCGTCGAGGTCTATCCCCCCGGCTTTGCCAAAACCTTCACCTGTCCGGTGAGCGGTGTGATGACGAAGGTTGACCTGAAAACGGAGAACGTCCCCTTGTGTATCCATCAGCTGCAAAGCATCGGGGTTTCCGAACCCTATTTCCGGATTTCGTTAACAGACAACACGGGGGTGGAAGAGTTGAAGGAGTATCTCTTAGGTCTATCAAGTTTAGTAAGGCATTGGTTATAGGGTATTAATTAAGGAACATTCAGGAAGCGGAGGTGAAACCATGAGGTTTATTACCGAGACGGAATTGCGCGATTTATATAAAGCGGAGCCCTTTACAGCGTATACTTTAGAACCCCGGACAAAACTCACACCGGAAGCCCGCCAATTTCTTGTCGATAGGGGAATCAAGCTGGCGGAGGCTCAGGACAGCAAAAGCAAGAGCACCGGCAACGGCAACGGCAAATCAGGAACGGAACAGGAAAGCTGGAATGTTCTGAGATTAAGACGCAGGATGGAAAGCCTGGAATCCCTGTTTTTGATGGTGGGAGCGAATCTTTTGAGCGGTGGCAGCACTGTTCTGGCCGAAGAAGTATTTGCCTTGGGAAGATGCTTCAGCGAGGTGAAAAAAACGGCATGGGAACAGACGTCGCCGGTTAATCTGCAATTTCAGGACTGGTCTGAGGCAGAGATGAAAAACTGTTCAACTTATCTGGGTAAACACTTTGATATTACCGAATTTCATGTGCGGACGGAAAATGGAGCAGCCATTGCCTCGTTAAATCATTTGCGGGCAACTCTTCGCGAGCTGGAATCCGCTGTTTTGGAAGCCTATTGGGATAAGGAGTTCAACGTTTGCTCACGGCAAGATCTCATTGAGAAAATCAATCTGATCATGAACATCCTCTGCGTCATGATCTGGAAGTGTCTGGGAGGTCAACAATGCAAAACGTAAATTCTGCTTTTGAATACTGTGATCAACTGGTTAAGGATTTCGAAAGAGTGATTGAGCATCCTATCGTGAGCAAATCCTCCGTGTATTATACGGGAATTGATCTGGGAACGGCCTATATCGTGCTGGCAGTTCTCGATGAGAATTATCAGCCGGTGGCCGGTGCCTATCGCTTTGCCAATGTAGTTAAAGATGGGATGGTAGTGGACTATATCGGCGCCATCCGTATCGTCAAGGAATTGAAGCAAGAGCTGGAAGAAAGGCTGGACACGGAACTCCTCTATGCCGCGGCCGCTCTGCCGCCGGGAACCATGGCTCTGGATTCAGGCGTGATCAAACATGTGGTCCAGGGAGCCGGATTTGAAATCACCAATCTTCTGGACGAACCCACGGCCGCTAATGCCGTACTCAAAATCAAAGACGGGGCCATCGTGGATATCGGCGGGGGAACCACAGGAATTACGATTCTCAAAGATGGAGAAGTGATTTATGTGGCTGATGAACCCACCGGAGGCACCCATTTTTCCCTGGTGATAGCGGGAGCTTATAAAATGAGCTTTGACGAGGCTGAAAACTATAAGCAGAACCCCAAAAACCATCGGGAACTGACCCCTGTGGTGGGGCCGGTGATTGAAAAGGTGTCCTCCATTCTGAACCGCCATTTAAGGGACTATCAAGTCGAAACGATCTATCTGGTCGGCGGAACCTGCTGTCTGGAAGGAATCGAAACCATCATCGCCAGACAGACGGGTATTCCCACCTATAAACCGCAAAACCCCATGTTTGTGACACCCTTAGGTATCGCTCTGAACTGTACGCAGGAAATCCTTTAGAGAGGAGTCTTAGCCATGGAATACCGGATCATTAAATCTCCTTCCCAAGGGACGGTGGATCTCCTGTTTCGCCGTAAAGGTTCTGCGCCAAGTGTTCCCCTGGAGAACTACGACGCCGTCGGCTTAGTTCAGGGGCGGATGATCGATATGGTGGTGGCTGCCGATATCGCTGAAAAGGCAGCGGGAGTTTTTGTGGAAGATATTAAAGGTCATTGCCCGCAAAATCTGATTATGATCGCCATTTTTGGCGATACAGCCTCAGTGGAAGCTGCTATTAAAGATATCCAATGTAAAATGCGAGAAATCAAAGTAGGTGAGAACCCATGATAGCAGCAAAAGTAATTGATAATATCTGGGCAACACGGAAGGCCGATTCACTGAGAGGACTGAAATTCATGCTGGTGGAGGTCCTGGGTGGGATCGATAAAGGCCGTCTCATCATTGCCGCCGACACCATCAGCGCCGGGATCGGTGAACGGGTGTTGGTATGCACAGGCAGCTCCGCCCGCAAAATGCTGGGTCAGGACGATATACCCATTGATGCTGTCATTGTAGGAATCATCGATGAAGACTGTACGTTTTGAGAAATCTGGAGGTGGGGAAAGTTGGATCTGCTGAATAGGGTTAAGGATGCCGGAGTCATCGGGGCAGGGGGAGCTGGGTTTCCAACCCATGCCAAACTGGCCGCGAAGGCAGAATATATATTGTTGAACGGGGCTGAATGTGAACCGCTGCTGCGGGTGGATCAGCAATTGATGGCGGAGTTCAGCGAAGAAATCATCAAAGGGCTGGAAGCGGCAGGGCAGTATATAGAAGCCCGTAAAGCGGTCATCGGCATCAAAGGAAAACACAAAGCCATCGTCAAACTTCTGCGCGAAAAAATCACAGCTTTAGGGCTGGAAGATTATATGGAAGTCATGGAATTACGGGATATCTACCCGGCCGGCGATGAGCAGGTTCTGGTCTATGAGCTGACCAAAAGGGTTGTTCCGGAAGCCTCCATCCCCCTCAAAGTAGGGTGCGTGGTGATCAACTCGGAAACGGCTTTAAATATTTTTAATGCCCTGTCAGGCAAGCCGGTCACCGAAACCTATCTCACCCTTGCCGGTGATATTCCCAACCGTTTAACGGTCAAGGTACCGGTGGGTATGCCCATCCGGGAGCTGCTCAGGCAATGCGGCCTGGAAAATGGGGATGACTATGCTGTGATCGACGGCGGCCCGATGATGGGTTCCCTCCTGGACGGGATCGATGGCTATGTCACCAAGAAAAGCAAAGGCTTTATTCTGCTTAAAAAGGATCATTTCCTCATCCGCAAAAAATCCGTTAACATCAACCAGGGACGGGTCATCAGCAAAACAGCCTGTGAACAATGCCGGATGTGTACGGATCTGTGTCCCCGCTATCTTTTGGGACACGATATGCAGCCCCATAAAGTCATGCGCGCTTTAAGCTATGACCTCCAGGATGTGAAGGAATTGCAGATCGCTCAGTTATGCTGTGAATGCAATGCCTGCGAACTCTTCTCCTGTCCGGCCAATCTCCATCCGAAAACGGTGAATATTTTTTACAAACAAAAACTGGCGGAACAAGGGATTCGTTACCAGCCCACCCAAGTGGAGTTCCAGCCCCGCTCGGCAAGGGACTATCGGCTGATACCAAGCAAACGCCTGGTGGCCAAAATCGGGTTAACCCTTTTTGATCAACCGGCACCCCTGACCACCATTCAGTTTAAGCCCGAGTATCTGGAAATCGGCTTGCGTCAGCATATCGGGGCACCGTCCCAGCCCATCGTTAACCTAGGCCAGCATGTAGAAGCAGGGCAGATGATCGGCAAAATACCGGAAAACAGTCTCGGGGCCCCGGTCCATGCCAGCATGGCCGGCACCGTTGTCGAGATTAAAGACAATTCTATTGTGGTAAAGGTGGGGTAGTATGTATAGAGCAATAGGTATGATTGAGCTTACCAGTGTGGCCAGAGGAATCTATGCCACCGATCAGATGCTTAAAACAGCTTACGTTGATGTGGTCAGTGCAACCCCCGTCTGTCCGGGCAAATATATTGCTATCGTGCAAGGGGATGTGGCGGCTGTCGAAAGTTCGATCAGCACAGGGATAGCCATTTCCGGGGAATATTTAGTGGATAGCTTCGTGCTGCCCAATGTTCATGAAGGAATTTTCCCGGCGATCACGGCCACGACCATGCCGGACGGAACCGGGGCCCTGGGAATTATGGAATCGTTCTCCATGGCCTCCATGATCACGGCTGCTGATGCGGCACTGAAAGCCGCCGATGTTCAGGCTCTGGAACTGCGCCTGGGCAGCGGACTGGGCGGCAAAGCGTACTTTACTTTTACCGGGGATGTGGCCGCTGTGGAAGCAGGTATTGAGGCAGGGAAGGCCATTGCTATGGAAAAAGGCCTCCTTGTGGATATTGAGGTCATTCCTTCCCCGTCCGATAGATTGTGGACATCCCTATATTAGCACTCAGTGAGTGTTACAGAGTACCAGGTCCCCAGGATTCACTTTGATCACCGTAAGGATTGAAAGGAGGTGGGATTTTGAAGAAACTCATTTGTGCTGACGATGTCAAATCAGCAGCAGAAAAAGGGCAAAAAGAATTCTGCGTGGCAGGGGGAACGATTGTTACTCCTGCAGCCAGAGACCTGGCTAAAGAATTGGGTGTGGAATTCGTTTTCGCCGCCGCTGCCGCCCAAAATCAAGAGTGCAAATTCAGTGAGCTGCAGCAAACAGGGAAGCGGGAAGCAGAGTTTGACAGGGATATGATCTATCAAACCATCAAAATGGTCTTAACCAATCACCTTTTGACAGGTGTCGCGGCCCCCGCAGCTAAACTGCCCTTCATTACCGAGGGTGAGCCTCAAAGCGGGCTGAAAATTGTCCATGGCAGGACGGTAAATTATGAGGACTTGGACACCGGAAAACCGGGCACCAGGGCAGCCTATCGGGAGGTCATCGGCAAAGACGAGTCTCAAATGAGTGCAGGTTTTTTGACCATCGAAAAATCCAGCTTTGACCGCACATTGAGCTGTGAAGAAATTGGTATTGTTTTGGAAGGATGCTTAGGGCTCACCATCAATGGTGAAACCTTTGAAGCCTGCCAGGGAGACGTACTGCATGTGCCGAAAGGCGCACAGGTGACCTGGAGGGCCTCAGGATATGCCAAAATCTTCTCTATTACCTGCCCAGCAAACCGGGCCTGAATTCAGGTTCAACAATAGGAGGATAGGCTATGCAGGCTCTTGGCCTTATTGAGACACGAGGACTCCTTCCTGCTATCGAATGTGCAGATGTCATGCTTAAAACAGCGCAAGTTGAACTTGTGGGAAGGGATTTTGTCGGCGGCGGTCTGGTGACCATATCGGTAACCGGTGATGTGGGAGCTGTGAAAGCAGCCGTGGAAGCAGGCGCTGCTGCGGTGGAGAAGATTAGCCCTTTGCTGCTGGTTTCACAGCATGTCATTCCCAGACCCCATCAGGAAATCGAAGGAATGATCGGCCCCAGCCCCGCTGCAAAGCAGGCACCCCCTGTGCCGCAACCGGAAAAAGTCAAGGCCCTTCCGGGTTTTGATCAAACAACCAATAAACAGACAATAGATGATTTTGTGCAAGAATTTGGCCTTGAACCATGCGTGGATGCCCTGAAAACTCTCCCCGTCTTAAAACTCCGCAATCTGGCCAGAGAATACAAAGGACTTGCCATAGCAGGAAGAGCCATATCCAAAGCAAATAAAGAAGATCTTATCCAGCAACTCAAGGAGTATTACAACCAAAAACATGAATGACGGTGAAGGGAGGAACGTAAGTGCTAAACTTTGATTATGATTTACAATCTGTGCAGGAGACCAGAAATCTTGCCCGTCAGGCCAAACAAGCCCAGACTGAACTGGCACAATTCAATAGCGAGCAGATTGACAAAATCATTCGCAATATGGTAAAGGTAGCGGAGGAAAATGCTGTTTCTCTGGCAAAGTTAGCGGTGGAAGAAACAGGGTTTGGCAAAGTGGAGGATAAGATTTTTAAGAATCGTTTTGCCTCTACAGAGCTCTATCAATTTATCAAGCCCATGCAGACCATCGGGGTTATTAAGGAAGACAAGATCAATAAGGTCATGGAGATTGCGGAACCGGTGGGATTGCTGATGGGGATTGTCCCCTCCACCAACCCTACCTCCACGACTATCTACAAATCGCTCATTGCCATTAAAGCACGTAACGGAATTGTGTTCTCACCCCATCCTTCGGCTTTGAAGTGCACTTTGGAAGCAGCTAAGTTGATGAACGATGCGGCAGTGGCGGCCGGTGCTCCGGCCAATATCATCGGCTGCATCTCCAAGCCATCCATGAATGCAACCAATGAACTCATGAAATGCGACGAAGTAGCCATGATCATTGCCACAGGCGGTTCGGCCATGGTCAAGGCGGCCTATAGCGCCGGAAAACCGGCTCTGGGGGTAGGCCCGGGCAATGTTCCCGCTTATATTGAAAGAACTGCCGATATTCCCAAAGCAGTCAGAAATATTATCACCAGCAAAACCTTCGACAATGGCACTATCTGTGCTTCTGAGCAATCGGTGGTGGTAGAAGAGTGCATTCGCAACCAGGTTATGGAGGAGTTCAAACGTCAGGGCGGCTACTTCATGACCCCGGAGGAAACTGAGCAAGTGGGGCGGAAACTGTTTAACAGGGGCCATGCCATGAATGCTAAAATGGTGGGGAGATCCGCTGCAGATATCGCAGCCGGTGCCGGAATTTCCATTCCCCCGGGAACCAAAGTTCTGCTGGGAGAACAACAGGGAGTCGGCGAGCAATATCCCCTCTCCTATGAAAAGCTGACCACGGTGCTGGCCTTTTATACCGTCAAAGACTGGCATGAAGCCTGCGATCTATGCATGAAATTACTCTATAACGGCGGGGTAGGCCATAGCCTTTCCATTCATACGGAAAACCCGGAAATGGCTATCAAATTTGCAGAGAAACCCGTTTTCAGGATTTTGGTCAATACAGCATCCACCCATGGTGGTGTAGGAGTAAGTACAGGACTGGCGCCCGCCTTTACCTTAGGCTGCGGTACTTGGGGAGGAAGCGCAACCTCAGACAATGTAACCCCTATGCACTTGATCAATATTAAACGTGTAGCCTATGGAATCAAAGATGTCACAGAGAATGGGAATTCCTCCTATGCAACCGGGGATGCACAGCAGGGCGGCTCCGGCGGCACTGTCAGTGAAGACCGGATTCAGGCTCTGGTCAATGAAGTCATGTCCCTGTTGAAACAAAGGGGTGACTGCTAAAGTGGGAAAGTATGACGCTTTAGTGGAACTTCTGCTGGAAGCAGTCAAAGAGGGGGCGAATATCCACCAGGAGGATTGCTCCATACCTGTAGGGATATCCAACCGGCATATTCATCTCTCCCAAGCAGATGTGAACACCTTGTTTGGTGAGGGATACTCATTGACCAGGACCAAGGATTTGTCCCAGCCGGGGCAATATGCCTGCAAGGAAACCCTGACGATCTGCGGGCCTAAAGGGGCGATTGAAAATGTCCGCATCCTTGGACCGGAGCGCAGAGAGTCCCAGGTGGAGATACTCAGAACAGACTGTTTCAAGCTTGGTCTCAAAGCCCCTGTAAAACTGTCCGGAGAGCTGCAGGGAACTCCGGGAATGACCCTTGTAGGCCCCAAAGGAAGTGTTCTTCTTTCCCAAGGTGTTATCGTTGCCCAGCGCCACATTCATATGTCCTTAGAGGATGCCCAACGCTTTGGGGTAAGGGATGGAGAGCTGGTAACGATTCAAATAAACGGGCTGCGTGGAGGAACTTACGCCAATGTAGCCATCAGAGCCAATAACACCTCCCAGCTTGAGTGTCATATCGACACAGATGAAGCCAATGGGATGGATCTCACACCCACTTCGAGAATAACCATCATAAAATGAAATTTTAGGAGGAAACAATCATGAGTAAAACAGAAGCTTTAGGATTAATCGAAACCAAAGGTTTGGTAGGTGCTATTGAAGCCGCAGATGCTATGGTTAAAGCCGCCAATGTATATCTGATCGGCCGCGAATTTGTCGGCGGCGGTTTGGTAACCGTAATGGTAAGAGGAGATGTAGGCGCTGTCAAGGCGGCTACCGATGCCGGTGCTGCTGCCGCTCAGCGGGTTGGCGAGCTCATTTCCGTCCATGTCATTCCCCGTCCCCACAGTGACGTGGAAATGATCCTCCCTGTTAAAAAAGAAGGTTAAGACAAGCAAGAAACCCGGCAGGACGAAGGTCTGCGCTCTCTTTTGGAGACCTTGACCTTCGTCTGTTTTGAATCAAGGTGACAGAAGAATTAAAAAATGAGGAGTGTAAAAAATGTCCCTGGAAAAGCTGGATACCAATACGTTTGAGCAACTTATTTACGATGAGGGAAAAGCTTGCTTAGTGATGTTTTCAAGGAAAAACTGTCATGTCTGTCAAAAGGTTACTCCGGTATTGGAAGAGTTGCGCCTAAATTATGAGGAAAGTTTTGGCTTTTATTATGTTGATGTGGAAGAGGAGAAAACACTGTTCCAAAGATTCTCATTAAAAGGCGTTCCCCAGATTCTTTACTTCAAAGATGGGGAATACAAGGGAAAAATGGCCGGCGATGTGGAAGATGATGAGGTCGAACAGATGATTGCTGATGTGCTTGAAGACTAAGCATAAGCTATAAGTGGAAGAAAAAAGCCTTTCCTGCAGTATTCATTAAAAATTCTTTAGGATCAGCCGAACTTAGGCACCTAGCCGCGCGAATAGACTCCAGTATAAACGGGCCCTGACCAATCAGTAGCGTGCCTCCCTCCTTTGAAGGATGTTGAGGCACATTTTTCCATGTCTTCGTTTATCCAGTGCAATCATTGAATTGCAATCCCAAGGGCCTGTGTGACGGTAACGGCTGTCAGAATAGTTCGCGCGTCGCCTTAACTTAGGCCAGCAACCGGTGGAATTTTTAATATGGAGGATTAAGTGATGCAATTCAAGAGTATTCGAACCCAATTTTTAACCATTTCGATCATAATTGTTTTACTCGCCTTAGCTATAGTTGGTGGGATTACTTGTTATGGGGTAACTCAGCAATCGAAAGAAGATTACATCAATTACTCAAATGAACAGATGAAAATAGCGGAGCAGGCCATTAAAGTGTTTTATGATCAGATTGATAAAGATATCAATATGATGGCCACTCATCCCCTGGTTATGGCAGCGGCGGAGAGCAATATTACGTCATACGTCAACAGTCTGGAAAAGGTGCAAATGACTCCTTCGCAAAATGGTGGCGTGGAGCAGGAAATTTACGAAATTTTTGAGCATTATGCCGCCACCCATCCGGGGACAATGTATGTTTATTTCGGAACGGAAGAGGGCTCTTACCTGCAGTGGCCGGAAGTCCCCATACCTGTGGAGAAGTTCTATCCTCCTGAGAAAGGCTGGTATAAAACCGGCTTAAACGGCAAGGGAGCCATTGTCAGAACAGATCCCTATCTTGATCCCATGTCCAATACCATGATTACGAGCAATGTTCGCTCCTTTACAGATGCCGATGGTAAGTTGGTCGGAACCCTGGGAATTGATGTGCAGCAGTCTGTCATAAGCGATATGTTAAACTCAATGAAGACTGGGGAAACCGGCTATTCTATGATTGTTCACACTTCAGGAATCATTTTGGCCGATGGAAATAACCCCGAAAATAATTTTAAACAATTAGAGGAAATTAATATTGCCGGACTGGACAAGCTGGGGTCTGATGATTTAACCCCCTTTGATGTCATGATTGACGGAGCAAAATACATAGTTAATCCCCATAAAGTTGATGGAACAGATTGGATTTTAGCCTCCCTAATGTCCGAAAGTGAGTTAACCCAGGGGGCAAACAGCGTAGCCTTAATGATGCTCATAGTCTCAGTTGTCATGTTGTTGCTCACCACGGTTTTGATTACCATAACCGCCAATAAAATCACCACACCCATCAAAAAGTCGGCTCAGTATTTGGAGCTTGTGGCAAACGGGGACTTTTCCCAGGAAATCGACTCAAGGTTTCTGGCCAGAAAAGATGAGGTGGGGGCTATCACCAACGCCATTAATCATATGAAGAATTCGATTAAGCAGTTGGTCAACAGCATTAAGAGCGAATCAGTGGCTATCGAAGAAAAAGTGCATGCTGTCATGGATAATGTAGTGGATCTCAGCAAAAGCCTGGAAGAGATCTCTGTTACTACCGGAGATGTGGCGGCCAGTACGGAAGAAACATCGGCAGCATCGGAAGAAATGTCGGCAACGACCCAGGAAATTGAAAAAGCAGTGCAATTGATCGCCGGCAAATCCCAACAGGGGGCAGTCTCATCCCAGGAAATCACCCGGAGAGCGGAAGATACCAAGAAAAATGTCCATACAGCCCAGAAGAAAGCCGCCGATATCTTTGTCGAGACCCAGGCCAAGCTGGAAAAGGCGATTGTTGAGTCCAAGGTTGTCAGTCAAATCGATTTATTGACAGATGCCATCATGCAGATCACCGAGCAAACCAACCTGCTGGCCCTGAATGCCGCCATTGAAGCGGCCAGGGCGGGTGAAGCCGGCAGAGGATTCTCGGTGGTCTCAGAGGAAATCAGAAAACTTGCCGAACAATCCAAAGGGGCGGTTATGCAAATACAGGAGGTTACCACCAAGGTAACCAGTGCTGTCGATAACCTCTCCCAAAGCTCCAATGGGTTGCTGTCTTTCATGTCTGTCGATGTCAATAATGACTATCAAGTCATGCTGGATGTAGCAGAGCGATACAGCGAAGATGCCAATTTCGTCGATGAGCTGGTGGCCGATTTCAGTGCTACCACGGAGCAGCTTCTGGTGTCTATCCAAAATATTTCCGATGCCATCGGCGGGGTAGCCCAAGCTGCCAACAGTGGTGCCGCCGGCACGGCGGAAATTGCCAATCAGTCGGCAGAAGTAAGCATCAAATCCACTGAAGTTAAAGAGCAGATTCTCAGAGCTAAGGAAAGCGTCAGCAGATTACAAGAAGAAATCAAACGGTTCAAAGTATAATTCAGAAGTCAGAACTAAAGAAGTTAAGCCAGATATTCCCGCGGGTGCGGAATATCTGGCTTTTTGTCCAGGGCTTGCAATTATCCTGCGGGGGTTTTAAAGTAGAAGGAAGCAATAATCTATGGGGAGGTATGGAATGAGCTATGCAATTAATCTCTACTTCAATGAAGAAGCGGAACAATCGATAATGAGGCTATGGGAGTCATTAGCTCTCCTGAATCTGGGCAAATGCATGTCCTGCACCAATGGCCGGCCCCATATCACTTTAGCTATCTATAATGATCTGGACTTGACCAAGGCTCAGGAAATATTGGGGACTCTGGCTCAAGCCGTTCCTTCCTTTGAGTTGGTATTTCTTCAAGTAGGGATTTTCCCTCTTCATAAAGGAACCATCTTTTTGACCCCTAACTTGACTAATGATCTGTTTCAAGTTCATGGAATGCTCCATGCCGCTTTGGCGGCTTGGCAGGGGCAGGGGTGGGACTATTACAAACCCCAGATCTGGCATCCCCATTGCACCCTTTCCATGGAAACGGCTGTGGAGGATATTCCTAAGGTGCTGGGAGAGATCTTAAAAGATTTTCGCTCTATTGAGGTGATGATTGAATCCATAGGGATAGTATCCTTGGATCCCATTGAGTATCTGGGTGAATTCCCACTGAGCGGATCGCCATCCCCTGCTTAGAGGGCAAAGCACTGATTGGTTTGCTTGATGTCTAAGATTGCTGTAGGGGAAGCGGTCATTTTTTCGACAAAGGAGCCAATAGAGGGATAATCATCCCAAAAATGCATGGGGACAAGGATTTGGGGATGGATCTCCTGAATAAAATACTCCGCTCCCAGGCAAGAAGACTGTTCAAGCCGGGGGTCCACAGGGAAGAAGGCAATATCGATCCGCTCTTCTTTGAGTTTGGCGATTTCTTCCTTGAACATTTTCTCTGCCCACAGAATATCTGCTTCGGGTTCTCCCCGCCAGTGCCACCAGTTAAGGTCTCCGGCATGGAAGAGATGGAGCCTTTCCTTTGCGCCCAGTTCCACAAGGAAGGAAACACCCGCATCGGTGGACCCATAGGTTCTAATGGTCAGGTCATGCTGATGAACTTCTTCATAAGGGGATAAGAAAGTAAGGTTCTCCTGGCCTGAAGGCAGTTGAGGATGGCCCTGGATATCCGAGCTGAGGATATAGTGAGTATTAGGATAGTGGGTTTGCCACTGGAAGATTTCAGGATTGTAATGATCCGGATGGACATGGGAGGAAAAAACAGTGATCTGCTTATGGCTGGGCAACTGGACTTGACCTTGATAATAGTCAAAGACAAGGAACTCCCTATCGGTTTCCACGATGAAACCACTGTGCTGAATATACTCAATACGAAGTCCTAGCTTTTCGAGGGGAGCTTTCATAAAAATCACCTCATCTAAAATGATCGGAAGATTGTGTTCTCTATAAAAAATTACTATAATATGGATGAATATGCAAGACAATAGAGAGTCTCGTCGATAATTAATTCTCGGAAAAGAAAGCGTGTCTAAAATAAACGAAGGGGATGATGGCCATGAAATTTAAATTTACACACAATAATATCAATGTGCTGAACCTGGAGAAAAGTCTTAAATTTTACGAAGAGGCATTAGGGTTAAAGGAAGTCAGGCGTATAGCTCCGGAGAGCGGGGAATTCATTATTATTTATCTGGGGGATGGGGTAACCGCTCATGCCTTGGAACTTACCTGGTTAAGGGATAGAACAGAACCGTATAATCTGGGCGATAATGAGTTTCATCTGGCCTTAACGGTGGATGATTTCCAGGGAGCTCATGAACACCATCAAAAAATGGGCTGCATCTGTTATGAAAATGAAGCCATGGGGATTTATTTTATCAATGATCCGGATAACTACTGGCTAGAAATTCTCCCCAGTTCTATGGGATAGGATAAGGCACAGAGAGACACCTCTCCGCAAGGGAGAGGTGTCTCGTAGTTTGTCATCTTATTTATTCTGAATGACGGGGATGGGCTCATCAGAGGCTTCATCCAGACGATCTTCCCATAGATACTTTCTGGTTTCCGAGACAATAACTCCGCTTAAAAGAAGGAGTGCCACAAGGTTGGGAATCGCCATCATAGCGTTCATTGCATCCGACAAATCCCAGACGAATTGGAGGGTTACCAAAGAGCCGGTTAATACGGCGAGTACCCAGAGGAGGCGATAAGGGAGGATGCCCTTTTTGCCAAAGAGGTATTCCACAGCTCTTTCACCATAGTAGGACCAGCCAAGGATGGTGGAAAAAACGAAAGTCAAAAGCCCGAAGGTTAAAACGATGGGACCAATTACCGGAATCTGATTAAAAGCCATTGCGGTCAAGTCACCGCCTTTTAACCCTTCGGCGGCAGTCGGGCTGCGAAGGACACTGCTGACCACGACCAGGCCGGTCATTAAGCAGACGACAACGGTATCCCAGAAGGTACCGGTGGCCGAGACGAGAGCCTGACGGACAGGATTCCTGGTTTGAGCGGCGGCAGCGACGATGGGGGCGGAACCCAAACCGGATTCATTGGAGAAAAGACCCCGGGCAATCCCGTAACGGGCGGCCATGATGATACTGGCACCGACGAATCCGCCGCCGGCTGCAGTGGGGGTGAAAGCTGATTCACAGATCAAGACAACGGCGGGCCAGACATAGGAGGCGTTTATAATCAGGATAATGATACAACCAAGGACATAGGCAATCGCCATAAAGGGGACAAATTTTTCACAGACCCGGGCGATCCACTTCACTCCGCCGATGATTACAATTCCGGTGAGGGAAGCTAAGAGAAGACCGGTAATGATAGGGTTGACGTTAAATTGAGAATTCAGCATGCCGGAAATAGAATTAGCCTGAGTCATATTGCCAATACCAAAGGCGGCAATAGAAGTAAAGATACAGAAGAGTACAGCCAGCCACTTCTGGCCCAGGCCTCTTTCCAAAGCATACATAGGACCGCCCAGCATGGTGCCGTCAGCGGTTTTAACCCGGTATTTCACCGCCAATAAGGCCTCCCCGTATTTGGTGGCAATTCCGAATACCCCGGTGAGCCAGCACCAAAGTACGGCACCGGGGCCGCCTAAAGCCACGGCCGTAGCTACCCCGACGATATTACCGGTTCCGATGGTAGCGGCGAGAGCGGTGGTCAGAGCTCCGAATTGGCTCACATCGCCGCTGGCATCAGGATCCTTCGTAAGAGATAATTTGATCCCCTTAAAAATATGCCTTTGAATACCACGAGTACGAAACGTAAGGAATAAGTGCGTGCCAAAAAGCAAAGCAAGCATCGGTGGGCCCCAGAGATAGTCGTTCAGCCAGACGATAAAATTATGCAAGGCATCCATTGAGTGTTCCTCCTTTAATCTCTCTTTTCGCATCTCTCTGCACATCTCCGTTGCGGCAGCCTCCCGCAAAAGGAGGGCGATTTATATATAAAAAGAGTCAATCCTTAGCGATTGACTCTGAATATTCGGACGATAGGTACAAAAGTAAGAGATTGCCCCATAGCAGTCCCTGTTCCTTCTCTGTCCTTTTGCCTGAGAGATTTAACAACACGTCATTGTATTGCCCCTTCGGCGCTCTAATCGAGTCTCTCCAGAGTGCTGTCAATTTACGGTCCCTGACTTATCCAGTCACCTGAAAGTTTCAACTTCTTCGGCGGGCCGTGCCCTTCTCCCGTAAATCTCATCCAGCATTCCTATGCAGTTTTTCGTAAATTCCAGATTGCCACCGCATTTTCTGGAATTGTATCTATAATTATAATTACCGCTCCCATTTTATTCAAGAATTATTTTTGGGAATATGCCTAACATTTACTTATTATAGAAAATAGTATATAATTAGAATGGTTTAGTGATTTCTCCCTTTTTGAAGTACATAAACTTTTGACAGCGGCTATCTGGCGATAGTCGCTCTATATTTAGCTATTCATCATTAGAAAAGGAAGGTTCAGGAGAAATGAGTAGAAAGATCAGTATTACAGCTGTGGACCGTGAGCGTCTGCTCAAACTTATCAATAAGGAAAGAGAGTTTGGCAGCGCTAAAAACAAGGATTACTTAAAAGATCTTGAGCATGAGTTAAATGGAGCAGATGTGGTGCCGGGTTTTCGACAGTTGCTAACTAAATAATTACGAGCAAAGCCGCTTAACAGCG